>ENA-ORNB01000001-ORNB01000001.1-human-gut-metagenome-genome-assembly--contig:-NODE-1-length-482571-cov-23.583261_pt1 | contig 482571 bp, 367 predicted proteins | sample MGYA00242112_ERZ509016 | MGnify/ENA primary metagenome ERZ509016 (study PRJEB26280, sample SAMEA2338705) | human gut metagenome | biome: human gut; feature: human-associated habitat; material: faeces...
TTGAAGGATTCAAAAAAACACAACAATCTATCCGTAAAGAAGATTAACTATACACAAAAGAATCCTGAGCTTTTCCGTTGGGATCTACATACTTAACTAACCATACTATTTTCTAAAATTTTCGTCATCAAAAATCAGGTTGATGATTTGACAATCTTTTATCCTGATATATACTAACACTAGATTTGACCATCAAATCACCAACCTGACTCTGCGAGTTATACAACTCCTTCTGTCTACATTTCCCATTTCAATCGAAACCTCAAAAATAGAAAGAAATGTGAATATGCTGATAATCGTTGTAAATGTAGTTATTAACTTCTTAAGTTTATTAATTGATTTATTAACAGGAGGAACAGGGGTTGTGGGGAAGTTGTTTAGACAAGGGTTGTATAACTCCTGAAAGTCAGGATAACCCTCAAGGTTAACCAAACCTTGCTTCTCCTCATACCTTAATTTTTATTATATAACATGATTTTATTATCATGTTTTTCTATTTTTCTAAAGTGCTAATTTTGAATACAAAAAAGGTCAACCAGATGAACGGTTGACCTTTCAAATATGCTGATAAGTGGAATCTATCTCATCTCAAATACAGCTTTTGCTGGGAATTGTCCTCCTGATTGATTCATTGTACCATCAGCAATCACTTGAGTACCTGAAAAATTCAAATTCAGAGTAAAACCACATGAAGTGTATAGTTACTGCAATTCAAGAATAGGTCTGTTTTTTCAAAAATCAATAGCAAAATGGTCTACTTGGTTAGTCAAGTATGTAGGCCCCTTTCCGCCTTATCCGGGCTCAAGGAAGAGCCGATACCCATTTATCCCCGGACTTGCGAACGGGGATAAATGTTACCGTCCAGTTCTGCTGAGGCACGGTAAACGGATTTTCAATCACGATCATATTGGTGCCCTTTTTAACGGGGATAGCCACAGGTTCGCGCGTCCACCAGAATTCCTCATCAGTAAAAGGGAGTTCATTGGGAGGCCGGAACCACGTGTTTTCCCGGTATCCGCGGCTACCGGGCATTTGCCAGTTCGGGCCTTTAATCTCTTGCCCGTTTACCCAAATCCGTGATCCGAAGGACGACCACTCTCCATTCCGGGGAATCCCGGAACAACGGCGGTTAGAACGCGCCGGGGCATCGAACCCGATCACTACATATTGAATCCCGTCGGCAGGAGACTCCAGTTCGGTACGGCACCAGACGGTCACCCCTGGAGACTCTTTTGCAAAAATTCCGCAGGGATCGACTCTGGTTTTCAGAGCCAGATACCCTCCATCCGCCTGCTTCGTCAAAGGAGAGAGTTCTCCGGAAACAATGAGACGTCTCATCGCTTCCACCTTGCTTCCATCCTTCACCGGCACAGGATCAGTCACCCTCCAGGAAACACCGCACTGGGGCCAATACGGAAAGGGACGACCCAATCCTATTCCCAGTTTTTCCAAGCGTTGCTCAAACAATTCGAAAGCCTGAAAAGCCTCGCTGTCCCGGGGAGGCAACACTCCTTTGTAAAACGTTGCATCAATTGAAGAACCTTTCCAACTTCTCTCCGCAAAAGTCATGATTCCGGGCCACATGGGATTCTGCCGTTCGATCTGCTCGGGGTTATCGGCCCGGACATCATTCCACAGGCAAACAATTCCCCCCAAGGCTTTGTCATCTCCCCGTTCCTGCCCGCACATTTGCCGGAAAAACTGCTTCCTGACCATAACGGTTGGATCCAGAACATTGATATATCCTGCAGTAGAATCTATATACGCTCCCTTCTCCCGGCTGGGAATAACGGAAATTCCCTCATCATTCCACAATTGAGCCACCGCTCCATCCGCCACGGGCAACCCCGGCTTCCACTGCATCGGCCTTCTGCCGAGAGAGACCACCTTGCCCGCCATGCGTTTGGCAAACTTCACCGGATTGGGAACATGGCACTCGTCTGTTCCGATATGAAGCCAGGGACACATCTCCCGGGGAATTTCCCGACAGAATTCATCCAGCAGCTTTTCCAAAACATCCATGCCCTGAGGGCTTTCCATAGGAAAACCAAAAGCCTTTTTGAAGTAATCGCTATGTCCTGGCATGTCCAACTCCGGAACCACCATCACATGTCTCTTGCGAGCATAAGCAATCAAATCACGGATCTCGTCGTAAGTATAAAAAGCCCCGGGATCACGCCCCTTTACCTGGAATTGAGGATCGTTCAGCCGGGGAAAAGACTTGCACTCCACACGCCAAGAGGGACTGTCCGTCAAATGCCAGTGGAAGAGATTGATTTTGAAGCGCGACATGAGATCGATGTGCTTCTTCAACGTATCGATCGGCATAAAATTCCGTCCGACATCGAGCAGGAATCCCCGGTGAGGAAATGCCGGCATATCCCGAATCTCAGCGGAGGCAAGAACCTCCTGTCCCCGATCGTTTTTCCCAAGAACCAACTGACGCAAGGTCTGGAGTCCATAAAACAAGCCTGCTTCCGTTGCTGCCTCCAACTCAAAACGATCCGGCCATGTCCGGAGAACATAACCCTCAGAACCCGTAGCAAGTTTACCGTTCAAACGCACGGAGGAGATTCCCTTTCCCGGTTCCCCTTTGACTACACGGATACCGGGGAAAATTTCCTTCAATGCCCACAGGGTAGAACCACCGGAAAAGGCACAGGCTGCAATACCCGGAGATGAAGCTACACAATCCGTCTGTTTTCCCCAGGCAAGCTCGCAAGGGAATGGAAGCAGCGCCACCGGAGCCTTTCTCTCAAGATCCAATGGATGGGGAGAACGCCATGCCGGCAGAGTCTCCACCCCGGCAGACAGGGACAGCGCTGCCGGGCACATCACCCCGGACAGACTCAACATACCAACAGCACAAAAACGAAGCAAAGTGGGAGTCTTCATTGCTATATTCTCAAATATTATCGCTTAAAATCAATAATTATATCCCGGGCTGGCGGTATAGAATCCATTCCGCCATTCCGATCTTGTTAACGCCAGCCCCGGAATTCACCTGCGTAAGCGTCACCCGGACATAACGGACATTCTTTACGGGAACCGGGAAAAACTCCGGCTTGAAATACTGCCCCGCCACCTGACGCTGGTCCATCACCTTGTTCCAGTTTTTTCCATCGGAGGAAACCTCCATGTCGTAAGTGTATTGGGAACTGTCCTTTTCCCAATAAATCCGGCTACCAGTCAAAGTCTGCGGCGATTTGAACTCCATCGTCACCGACTGGGGACATTCGGATGAAGCCGACAACCAGCCGGAACCGATCACCGTTTCTCCATCACGGAGCTTATCCGTTCCTCGATCCGGTTCAGAAGGGGCTGAAGCAGTCAAGCACACTACATCGGCATTGGGAACAGGTTCCCCAGGAGACAGTTCCTCCCCTTCTCCTAGGGGACGAACGCGAATTTCCCGGATGGAGGCCCAACCCGCCTCGCCTTCAACTCCCGTCACTACCACTCGGACATAACGGGCATGAGTACGCACCGGACTCAAGCTGCGCCCCTGGACTGCTTTGCCTTCTGCAGCAGGGAACCATGTTTTTCCATCTCCGGATGTTTCCAGACGAAAGACATAGGCAAGAGGATTCTCCCAGATGATCTCAACGGCCGACATGGATGCAGGAGCCTTCATATCTATCTCCACCGTCTGGGGGAATGAACCATCCGAGGCAGCCCAACGGGATCCTTCGTCTTCATCCGTCACCGCAGCAGCAGGATTTTGCTCTTGGGCGGAAGAAACCGTTACAGGACACCCCGCCGCCAAATTGAGGAACAATTCAGCCTTGTCTTCCAAATCGGCCTCGCTGCGCGTCCACCGGGGCTCCTGCCCCGGTACAAAACGTCCTGTAAACGGGAGGGATTCCACAACCGCTTCGCCAGCTTCCAGCCCATCGGACGAAGCTTTCAAAATAAGTTTTCCTGGAGAGTTCCCCGTCTTTGCAAAGAAAAAGCCGATTCCGCCATCGGGCTGCTGGTTCTCCACCCGGATGCGCGGCATCTTTCCTCCGACGAGGGCCCCTGCCCCTTCCACACCAACCCGGACATTCCCTTTGAAACCGGGAACTACCGTCCCTTCGGCATCTACGACTTTGACATGCACGGGGATCAGGTCGGACCCATCCGCTACAGGAGCAATCCCTTTCAAATCCGGCTCCACAACCACGCGGGCGGGATTGCCGGGAGTGAACACGGCATGCGTTTTGACAAGCTTCCCGTCCAGATAGGCTTCGGCCTTCAGTTCACCAGCCTCATAACCGGACAGAGAAAACCGGAAAATCGGACTGCCTCCCTTTTCTCCAATATGCGGACATGCCTTCAAGGCTTCTTCACGCGTTTGTTCACCGACGAATTTTCCATTACGGTAGAATTTGACACTGTCACAATTGGAAAAGACATCGACATCCAGAGAAGAATCGGGCGAATTAGTACTGGCAACAAATACTTTCGGTCCATACTGGGGATCCCTCGCCGGCTGCATCGTCTCCAGCCAATACGCGCTATACTTGCCGAAACGGTCAATATCCACGGCTCCGCTGCCAAGTGTGACAGAAGCCGAGCCGCGTGCATAATCGTTCCAACTCCACAAACAATAACCGGCGATACGCTTGTTGGCATCCAGCCCGCCCCAATCGGGATAACCGCGACCATTGAGCTGATCCTGCCGGGCATGAACCTGGTCCAACATAAGAGCTTCCCCTTGCTTCCGCAAAGACTGATGTCCCCAATCTCCCCATTCACGTGTCAGGAAAGGCTTGTCGGGATTAAAATCCTTCTGCACGCCATCCAGAGAACAATCCACCACCTTGTAGCAGGCATCGTAATACTTTCCATGATAGCCATAGTCCGCCGCCGTATACATCTGGTTCCCCGGGTACTCGGCATGGGCAATCTCGGTAGACTCACGAGCCCACTGCTCGGAATACCCCGTTTCATTGAGGGACGTCTCCCAAAGAATGACGCTGGGACGATTACGATCCCGGCGGATCATCTCACGCGTATCCCGGTGAGTCCTGTCGTAAAACGTCCGGGATTTCCCGAAAAACTGCCACCCGGGCTGACACTCGATCACCAAAAGCCCGAGCTCGTCGCAGGCATCCAGAAAAGCGGGATCCTGGGGATAGTGCGTCGCACGGACAAAATTGAACCCATTGTCCCTGATCTGCAAGGCATCCCTGCGCTGCATGGAATTCGGGGCTGCATCCCCGACATTCTGGTAGCTTTGATGCCTGTTGGCGCCGCGCAAATACAACTTTTTCCCATTCAAGTAAAAACCATCCGGCTTAAAGGCAATCGTACGGATCCCGATACGGGTTTCCACCACATCTACCGGCCGCCCATCGACGACAATTTCACTCACCAGCGTATAGAGGTAGGGGGATTTCGTATCCCACAAATGAGGATGAGGTACATCAAGCTTTTGTTCGAAATGACGGTCGTCTCCGGAAGAAAGGGAACTCGCCGGGGTCTCCCCACGTGCAACAATCCGTCCGTCCGCATCTTTCAATAAAGTGCGGACCTTCAACCCGGCTGCCGCCTCCCGGTCGTTTTTAACATGGGTTCGGACATGAACCGTCGCCACTTCTTCGGAGACACTCGGGTACGTCACAAATACGCCGCCACCCGCCACGCGATCCGCCGACAGGGGATCCGTAATATGCAGTTTATCCGTCACCTTCATGGCAACGTCCCGGTAAATACCTCCGTAATAATGGAAATCCAGATTCGCCAGAGGCTTTCCAGGAGGAGTATCCGGATTGTCCCTGTTGGATACGCGCACGGCCAGCACATTAGATTCCCCCCATTTGATTTTGTCCGTAATATCCAGGGAAAATCCGATATATCCTCCGTTTCTGGTACCGATTTCTTCTCCGTTCAAATAGTACGTACTGTCAATCATCACCCCTTCGAAATCCAGCACAACACGCTGGTTGCGAAATTCATCCGGTACCGTAAAATAACGTCTGTACCAGCCAATGCCCTGATAAACATTGGCCGCTCCGCCGCAATGCTTGGTTTCCAGGCGCATCGTATGGGGGAGAGTTATCCGGGCAAATCCGGAATCATCGTACCCCGGCTTCTCGGCACCCGGTTTTTCTCCGCGCCAAAACCCCCAATCACTATTGAAATTCAAAAGTGTCCGAGCCTCGGCAATAGACATGACAGCCACTCCGACCGGAACCATAGCCGCAAACACGGCCCATCCATACAATCTGCTTCTCGAACTTCTCATAAGCGATGCAAAAGATACGCTCAAGAGGGAAGCGATCTTACAGCAGCTTTGTCACCTCCGCCATTCTCTTCAGGAAAGGAAATCCATACGGCAGGGCGTAAATACATCCAGTAACCTCCCTGCCTCCAGACAACGGGTACCATGCATCACCATCGATGAAAAATGCAGGGAGTCACCCTTGCCGACCAGACGGGTCTCATCGCCGATCGTAAATTCAAAAAGTCCCTCCAGCACATAACAAACCTGTTCATGCTCATGATTGTGGAGTGCCCCGACAGCCCCCGCGTCGAAAGATACCTCCACCATCATCAGTTTCTCGTCATGAGCCAGTATCTTCCGTACAACGCCATCCCCTAAATCCTGTCCGGATACGGAATTGTAGAACACAAATGAACTCATGACCAACAATAGTAAAACATGCAAATAAAAAAGCTCCCTATTGCCGGGAGCCTCATATCAACCTGATGGCGGAGCGGGTGGGATTCGAACCCACGGTACCGGTTGTGCCAGTACGCTCATTTAGCAAACGAGTGCTTTCGGCCACTCAGCCACCGCTCCGTTAACAAGGTTGTGGGCAGGAAACTACCACTTTCCCCTTATACCTGTCAATACCGGAATTGGTGATTTTTCTCTTCCTAGGAAACCGTAATGTATCAAGCCAATTTGGATAGCCGTAAGCTTGAGTTATGATGCAGTCGCTGTCCCGATCACGTCAAATTTCCTCATTTTTGTCCGGAATCATGCTCTGCAACCGGGAGTCCTCACTTGACCGAAAGGATGAAAGAACATAGAACTAGCGCGTACATCTCCATGATATCCCGCCTTTACCTATTGATTCTCTTGCTCCTTGCATTTTGGGCCAATCCAATGCAATTGGAGGCGGTCGAAAAGGAAGCCACCGTTGATCAAACAATTCAGGCCCTCTCTGCCGAATTGTCCAACCGCTTAGACACGCTCCCCAGGGAGATGACTCGCTTCGACTCCCTCAGGAACGACTATATGAACCAAAGGACGCGCCTGAAAAGCAGTTTGGATGAACTGGCCGTTGTCCTCTATTCGCAAAGTTACGCCAACTTTTTCTCACTCACCTATTATTGCCAGAGAGTCGCCGACATCAACACCACATTCCACGGAAAGCATTTTCCATTCAACCGTTTCAGGAGCTTCATCCTCAGCGAACAGCAAAAACTATCCCAGCTCAAGCTGGCATTGGAGAACATCGATCCCTCCTCTCTTTCCTCTGCCGGGAAATCCGCCCGGGAAAAAGCCATCGGATCATGCGATGAGCTCAACAGCAGTATCAAAGCATTTGACGAACAAGTCCAAGCGGACGAAAAATTGTTCATCCAACTTGGAAAAGAAATTGAAGAACTTAACACTTACGCCAACGGAAACACCAATTCCGTCAATATCAAAAAATTATCCCTTCCTCAAAAGGTACAGGCTCCTTCCTCGGAAACAGAGCAAGTGGAAACGAAAACAGACAGTATTCTACCTGCTCCAGTCGCAAAAATCCTGGATACGGCAATCGATACGGTCTCCACGGCCCCGCATCCAGCTCCTGAAAACCAAAATGGTTCCATTGGAAATGACGGTCAAATGTATGAAATGATGAATCAGGCTTTCTGGCAGCCCATACCCATTATTTCAAATTTCAAAGACAACTGGCCATCGTTCATTGATGCCCTCCGTACAACTTACACCAAGGACACCGGAACCATCAAAAACAAAGAGCTTCGCCTATTGGGCATTTCGTTTTTCATCTTTTTGGTCGTATGTTACCTAGTCTCCAGACTCATCTTCCGAGTCTTCCTCAAATCCTTGATGACCAAAAGAAACGCTCTTCCTAAAATACCGTTCTATACGCTGGCAGGCACTTTCATCCTCCTGGCCCTCTGCTTTATCGCCGTCAATACCTTCCAAAATCTGGACGTCATGGCAAGCATCACCCTTCTGGGTACGGAGTTTTTCTTCATTGTCGCCGCCATCATCCTTTCCCTGACAATACGACTGCCTCATGAAAAAATGTGGGCCGGATTGCGTCTTTATTCTCCGATGGTTGTCCTGTGCGCCATTTTCGTTTCTTTCCGCATTTGCATGGTGCCCAACATCATCATCAACTTTTCCCTTCCTTTCATCTTCCTGATCATGGCTTTCCTCAACGCCCTGCTGGTCAGAAAAACGGAAAAAAGCCTCCCCATGATCGATCGTGCCTTGAGCACCGTCTCCCTGCTTGTCACCATCGCCGGAACCATCGCCTGTTTCAAAGGATATTGCTTCATGAGTTTCCTCTGTACTCTCATCTGGATCATGCTCATGAGCAGCCTCTTGTTCCTGTCGGCAATTTCCCAGCTCCTGCATCAGTTTCAGGCCCGCCTCAACAAAAAGAGCCCGACAAACAATACATCATGGTTTCAGATACTCGTCACCAAGCTGGCTCTCCCCCTGATGAGCGTCATCCTGATCATTTACAGTTTCCTGTGGCCTGCGGATATTTTCGACATGACTCACATGCTCACGGACTGGTCTTCCAAAGCCTACTCCATCAACGATGTTATCAAAGAGCTCTCTGTCAATAACATCATAATCATTATCGTCATAGGAATCATCCTCCACTACTTGATCTCCCTGGGTAAGCACACCCTTCATGAAATCTATAAGGACCAGTACGAAACGGGTGCCATCCCCACCTTCATCACCCTTTCATCCTTCGCCTTGTGGGGAATTTTCATCTTCACGGCACTCACCATCGTCCATGCCGACTATCACGGTCTCCTCATGGTCATGGGCGGCATGAGCATGGGTATCGGCTTTGCCTTGAAAGATACCATCGACAACATTATCTGCGGACTCTCCCTTATGTTCGGGCGGTTGCGCCAAGGAGACATCGTAGAATGCGACGGCATCCGCGGCAAAGTTTCATCTATCGGCTACCGCACCACTTTCATCGAAACAACAGACGGCTCCATTATCGCATTCCAAAACAACCAGTTATTCAACAAGAACTTCCGCAACCTTACACGCAACCACCTCTACGAATGCATCAAGGTCGAAGTCGGTATCTCCTACGGCACCAATGTCGAATTCGCCCGTCAATTGATCCTTGATGCAACGCGGAAAATCGATGTCCTCTCCAAAATCAAGAATACCCTGGTCGTCCTGGACAATTTCGGGGACAGCTCCGTCAACCTCGGAGTCTGGGTCTGGGTTCCAGTCCGAGCCAAAGCATCCGCCCTCTCACGAGTCCGCGAAGCCATCTACCATACATTCAATGACAATGGCATCGAAATTCCTTTCCCACAACAGGACATTTACGTCAAATCCTTTCCTGAGCAACCCCAGGAACAATCTTCTGCCTCGACAAAAGACATCCCCCCTACAGCCTCTCCGCCAGTAACTCCGTCCGTTTCCTGAACCGACTACTTCGCTTTTCCAACCTGACCCGTTCAACTTTTCATTCATCTCCAATACCATGAGCAACGATCTGTCCCTACTCGGAGCACAAAGCTCCTTCTATACCAATCCTGACGATGCCAAACTGGAAGCATTCCCCAACAGAACGCCCGGACGCCCCTATGTCATCACGCTTGATACACACGAGTTTTCCTCGCTATGCCCCGTCACCGGCCAACCCGATTACTGCCACATGACCATCACCTATGTCCCGGCTGAAAAATGCGTAGAGACGAAATCCCTTAAATACTATCTTGCTTCCTTCCGTAACTACCCGTCCTTCAACGAGCAAATAGTCAACCGCATCGTGGACGACCTCGTTGCCGCCATCCAGCCACAATGGCTGAAAGTAGAAGGCCGTTTCTCGCCCCGCGGCGGCATCCAGCTTACAACCACGGCCGAGCACTGTCCGGAAAACCGCCCCCTTTAATCCAGACCTCCACACATAATGGACCGTCAACAAGTCACAGTCCTGCTCAGCGGCGGTCTGGATTCATCCGTAGCCCTTCACTGGGCATCCCGATACCATAACGTCCGGTTGGCTCTCAGTTTCCACTACGGATCCAAGCATGCCGTCCATGAGCTCGAATGCGCCCGCCTTCAAGCAGACTCCCTGGACATCGAACACCGGGTGATCGACATTTCCGCTATCTTCCGCCACCTCAAGTCCGCTCTTCTGGAAGGGGGGGATCCTATTCCAGACGGCAATTACGACGAATCCAACATGATCCAGACCGTTGTCCCCTTCCGCAACGGGATTTTCCTCTCCATAGCCGCCGGAATTGCGGAAAGCATGGAATCGACCGCTCTCGTTATTGCCGCCCATGCCGGAGATCACACAATCTATCCGGATTGCCGGGAAGAATTCATGAAAGCCATGTCCGACGCGATCCGCTTGGGCACCTATGCCGGAATGGAAATTCTCCGCCCCTTCATCGAATACAGCAAAGGAGACATCGTCCGTACCGGCCACGATCTCGGCGTCGATTTTTCCAAAACCTACTCCTGTTACAAGGGAGGAGATATCCATTGCGGCACTTGCGGTACCTGTATGGAACGCAAGGAAGCATTCCGGAATGCCGGACTTCAAGATCCGACCAATTATCTCCGATAACCGGAAAATTCAGATTTCCGGAAGAGTTACTCCTTCCGATCTAATCCAAATCTAATTCTTTCATTGTCAAAAGGCATGCCTTCTTTCAGGGCATGCCTTTTCGTTTTCTCTCATCTACTCTTTGGTCTGGTGGTACTCCTGTTTCAGAGACATTCAAAATGTTCAAAATCCAACAAAGTTGTAAAATGAACGACAAAAGAGTATAAAATCATTATATAGTGAAGAGTATGAGTTTGAAAAAACTGCTTCTCTCCTTCTTCCTGACTGCCATTCCCATTGCTCACGCCCACACCAACATTGAGCAAATCAGCAATTGGGTCACTATTTCCAATGCAAAGAACACGCTCTCCTTTAACCTATCCGATGGATTTTACTACATGTTGGATGAAAAAGGGGAAAAAGCTATCGACTATGCCTACTTTCAACTCGGAGCTCTCCATTCCAAGGACAAGGAAGCCACACGAACCTACTCCGCGGCAGATGTCAACGATGATTTAGGAACAGGTAAATGTCTGACGGTCAATGTTAATTTCCAGAATGACGTCAATATCATCTGGCAAGTCTTCATGTATGATGACGCTCCGTATGTCGTGTTCAATATGGGAGTCGAAAACGATACCCGGCAAGATTACCGCCTCGCCGTGTTCCATCCTCTTACCAGCCGTAGTTCTTATGCAGGAAACGACAACACGGATCATTTCAAGGCCCTGGACGGTCACGGAGGCGGTGCCCGTACTCTTGTGAGCGACAATACCGGTATCGGATCCTTCAACAACCTTCTTTTCCGTTTCGGGACCGGAAACGCTCTCCGCATCTTTGTTGCGGGAGGATTGACTTACAAAGAATTCGAGAAATTCGTCACAGTCAACCGACAGAATAAAAAGATGTGTGTTGATATCTATGCAGAAGATCCCGTCGGAAAGGGCGTCCCTGCCGGCAGTCGGTATTTGCCGGACGAACGATTCTACGTCTGTCTTAATAATCCCAATCCGTTTGAGGCGCTGGAACTTTACGGGAAAACGCTCAAAACCGCCCAAGCCATCAAGTTGAATTACTATGATTTCCCCACAGAATGCCTCTGGTATGCCAGCTTCTACAACCGGGACAAAAATCGTCCGCGTTTCAATGACTCCAAGGGAGCCGTTGAAGAAATGAACCGTGCCATACAATCCGGAGTCACCCGCTACACCCGCGTAGCCATACGGCTTGTCCCGGATGCCTACGGTCCGGATAACCAGCAAGGATGGTGGGACGACGAACATTGGGCCAGATACGGAGAACCCATGTCTTCCGAAGGCCCCCACTACGTCGCTCCCTACTTGACGACCAAAAGCTGGGCCGGAGAAATCCTCTCCAAAGGAGGTATTCCCATAACTTACTTCCAAGGCACGCGACGCTCGGAGGACTATGCGAAAGAGCATCCCGACCACATGCTGTTCAATACGGTACGAAAAGTCATGAACCAGCCGGAACGTTTGAGGTACAAGGTCACTCCGGGACCGGAGTATGGAGATACCAACCAATTCGAACTCTCCGGAGGCTACTATAGTCACTGGTGGACTGATAAAATGGTGTGGAGCTATGACTTGACCGATCCCGGATTCGTCCAACACATGCAGGATGTATATCGAAACCTCCACGATGCCGGTATCGCCGGGATTATGTACGACTACCCGGATCTGACAGGATGGGCCTACGAAGGAGGATTCGAGGACAAAAATGCCACTACAGCCCACGCTTACCGGGAAATTTACCGACTCGCCTACGAGGGACTCGGCGACAAATGTTATCTGGATGAACGCAATCTTCTACGCGGTTCCGACATTACGCTGGGACTGGTCGCCTCCCAGCGAGTCTGGGCGGATACAGATATCATCACCCCCGAAATGGTCACACGCTGCGGTCTGCGCTGGTACAAGAACCGCGTCGTCGTCAACTACGATATGGATGCCAAAGACCCCGTCAATGTCGCACCCCTGGAAAATCGCGATGGTAATAAAGCCATGTTAACCATGTGTTACGTCACCAGCGGACGTTTCCTGATGGGACGGGGATTCGCTCAACTTTCACCGGAAGAAATGAGGGATTTCTCCCGCACCTTTCCCTATCACACGTCCCCCCAAAGCGCACGCCCTCTTGATGCTTTTCACAGCCGAGACAACTTCTGCCGCGTGTATGACTTTGCTGTAACGCCCGACTGGCATCAATTAACCTTCTACAATCCCGATACCCAAAAACCGGATACCCTGAGCATTGCCCTCGGTGCCTCACTCAACGAGGGTGGTATGGAGCTTGCCCCCCAGGCATCCTATCATGTGTACGACTTTTGGAACGATTGCTACATGGGACTCATCCAGGGAACGGATGTACTGACCCAGACGCTCCGCCCCGGGGAAGCACGCATGCTCTCCATCCGCAAAAAACAGACAGTTCCCCAGTATCTGTCCACCAATCGGCACCTGATGCAGGGCTATATCGATATGAAATCCTGCACATGGGACAAATCGCAACACAAATTGAAGGGATGTTCCCTCGTCGTTGCAAACGAACCATACGAAATCATCGTGGCGACAAATGGAATGACGCCTGACAAAGCCGAGGCAGAAGGCGCCGATATTACCATCAACTCCATTCCCGGACACAAGGATTTAATCAAACTGATCCTCACTTCATCTCGCGGAGGCGAAACCACATGGAATCTTTCATTCAACAGCTAACATCCCATTTATAGACAATACATTCCAGAAATAAAACAACTATTATTTACCCCAGGATTCATCCGAATAGAGATCAAACAGCGACCGTACTCTATTCCCGACAAAACAATCATTGGAACACACGATTCCTCCCTCACAGTAACCCCGCTACTCCTCCCCAACCGACATGACATCCTCCATCTAACAACAAATTAAAAAATACTACTTCGCCACTATGAAACTCAGACTACCCCTCCAACTGGCGGCGGCCATTTTGGCTTGCTTCGCCCAATTATCACCCTCCTCCGCCTCCGATACGTTGAGTATCAAATTCGGAGAGAATGGCACCAATATGGACGGATCTCTCATCTTCGGAGAAGGAGGTTCTTCAGACCTTTTCTTCGGTAACACATCCATCGGTATGGAGGCTGTTTCCGGAAAAGACTGGTTCCTCTGCACGGATACGACCGGTTCCAAAAAAATGGCGAATGGCCCGACTGTCGCCTGGAATTCCTTGTGCGACTGGTATGTTGATGCCGGCAACGACTTCCTCGACCGTTGGCTGGGAGAAAGCAAAGATATCCCAACGACCATCAATGTCAGCGGCATCGACATGCTGCAATACACGGTCTACATTGTTTATTCTACCGACAATGGCAGCAAGTGGTTTGCACCCCTTGTCAACGGACAGTACTACTCCTACGATGAAGCTGGAAATCTGGTAGAATCCGATGCCGCATGGGGACAAGCCGGAAGCAGGAATGATATCGTTCTGAAGGAAAATACCATCGCCATCGGAGGTCTCACCGGAGACCTCTCCATCATTGGAGGCTACAACAACAATGAGGGCAAACGTGGCGGCATCGCCGGCATTCAAATCGTCGATTCTTATGAAGGAACGGTTCTCCACCGTATCACTCCTGCTGGGACAGCTGCGTGGACAGCAGCCGAATGGTCCGATACCAGCGGAAGTACGGGCTCTCTGGCGTGGGGAACGGGGAAGCAGGCAGCTTTCATCTATGCCCATGCCGAGGGCTCTACACTAACTTTGGATGGAACCATTTCTACGGATGGGCTCATTCTTAAATCAGGTTCCCTGGCTCTCTCTGGAGGAAGGCTCAATATGACCGGGCCTTCCATGCTGCAAACGGCAGAAGGAACCACCCTGGACCTCAGTGCCACAACCTTTAACAATGAGCTAGTCCTGTCCGGAAACGGCTCCGTGATTATCGACACCATTTCCAGCACGATCAAGGTCACCGGAGGAACGCTTAAACCGGGAACTCTCCACGACGGTTCTCAAATCACAATAACCGAATTAGGAAGTCTTGGGGGAGACTCAGTCAAACTGGAATCCGGAGCAAAAATCATCCTCTCCGACAACAATTCCAATGCTTTCACTTTCAACAATATTTCGGGCGATGGCACTCTCCTGCTCATTGGCGCTACCGTCGGTTCATGGGCTACGGACAACAGACTGACCAATACACGCACTGAAATCAGAGACAGAGAAAGTGTCTGGCTACCCGGAGGTTCTTTTGACGCTGAAAAAACATATTCCCTGGGCAGAAACCTTTACATTTACTCCGGAAGCTCCCTGAAGCTTAAATTCCCGGCAGTCAATGACAATGCCCATACCATATCTTCCGCTCTTACTCTGCAGGAAGGAGGCACCCTGTACGGTGGCGTTGGCTGGGATGACGATCGGGGAGGCGGAGCCAACATGGCAAATATCAATTTCGTCAATGGCATCACAATTGAAGCAACGGCAGCGGCTGATGACGTCGCTTTGATCTACCTTTCCTCGGGACAGCGTGGCCTGTTAACCTCCAAACTCAATGGCTCCGGCACCATCAAACTTGAACGTGTCAGCGGAATATCCTACGGCGGCAGTATGGTTCCGGAATCAAGCCTGGTGATCACCGGGGCGGATGACGATGAAACTCGCCGGTTTTCCGGGAAAATACAGCTTACAGGAGTTGATGGAGAAAAGAAAACCCACTTGATTCTCAATCATCAATTGGCAGCTGAAAAAGCTCTCATCTCATTGCAGGGAGCCTTCTCCGGGCTCTCCCTGGGTGTCGCGGAGAGTACCATTGCCGGTCTGGAATCCGTCCTGACCGGAGCAGAACACATCACTGTAGGAATTACCAGTGGGTCAACACTAACTGACAGTGCTCTGACTATCAATTATTCCGGTAAAGACACCCTGACATATGCCGGAACTGTACTGGCCGGAATCAGCATCAATAAAACAGGTACCGGCACACAAGTTTTAAGTGGAGACATGAGTGCCTTCAACGGCACGCTGACTGCTAGCGAAGGTGAGTTGATCCTTAACAATTTCACGGGAAGAGGCATGCTTGCCGCCAATGGGGGAAAACTGATTTTGGATGGTTCGGGCACCTTCAACGCGAATGCGACCGGCACAAAAGAAGGTACCTTCGTGTTCAGAAATGGTTCGTGGAAGCTCTACATCAGCAGCAATAAAACATTCGATGCCGGAACATTCCATATCGAGGAAGGCGCCATGTTCCGCACGACATCACTGTGGAAACATCACCTGAATTTTGGGTCAGAATCCAAATGGACGGGAACCGGAACCTTCCGTTTTGACGTCCCGGAAACACAAGGCCAATACGATGGTTTCCGCAATCTGACTCTCCAGGGAAGCACAGCCGGATTCACGGGCACACTCGAATTGCTCGGAACCGACTGGGATGCAAACCAATATGCCTACCGTACCATGCTTTATCTGGATTCTGCCGATAACACTTTTGGAGGAATTATCAAAACCGTCGGCATCAGTAAATCGGAAGGAGGCGATACCAGCATCATTGATGACAGCGTCACCCCCAACTCCGTACAAATCATCGTTCAGAGGGATATGAGTGTCGCCGGACTGGAAGGACAAGGAGGCCTTGTCACTGGAGATGAAACCATCGGTACCGTTGATCTGATCGTGGGGGATGCCGCCAACCATACATTCGGCGGAAGCATCGGCACGCTCGTCAACATTGTGAAAGCCGGTGAAGGAACCCATTTCTTCACCGGAGATATGTCCTCCTTCAATGGGATATGGGAAGCTCGGGCTGGAATTCTGGACATTAGCGGAGCCACTCATCTGGGAACAGCCGCTACGGAATACCGCCTTGCCGGAGGGCAATTGAAAGTCGGAGACTCCTTCACTTTATCTGCCGCATCAACCTTGTCGAGCAGCGCGGCTTCCGCAGGCAGCCTGATTGGCAATATGGTACTCGACGGAGGTACTGTCACCGTCCTGAATGACACGACGGAAACTCCGCAGTACATCATTGACGGCAATCTGACTTTGGGTACGGGAACAGCCCCCAAAGTCGTTCTCGACCTCAACTCCCTCTTCTCGTTGGCAGCCAGCAATACCCCTTATGTGTTCACCTTGTTCCAGAGCAACAACAACTTCACGGGATTAACGCTCGACGACATCGAAACAAAAGGCCTGATTGTGGACAATACATCGCGTGACTCCCTCTCCTTCGCTCAAGGCACACTCGGAGGCAAATACATCACGACCATGTCGCTTACCAAATCCGCTCCAGTCACCTTGACATGGACTGGCAATGGAAGCCTCTGGCAGACGAAAAACGGGCAATCCTCGTGGACGGCAGACATCGCTTCCGCCGATACCGGCTTCTTCACGGGAGACAAAGTCATCTTTACTGCCGACGCCAGCAGCAAATCCGTATCTATCACTGGTACTGTCAAGCCGCGAGCCATGGAAATTCAGGGTGGAGACTACGTCTTCAATGCCGGGACCGAGGGAACGATCACCGGAGACGGAGCCCTGACTCTCAACAGTGGAAGCCTCAGCATAAACCTGGCCAATGCCGGATGGAAAGGATCCATCGACGTCAAGGCAGGCGAACTGAAATTCGCACAAGATGGCCTCGGAACAGGCAAAATCACCCTGAATAACGGAACAATGCTGAGCTGGCTTGCCGGCAACCAGCAGGATGTCTCCTCGCGTCTGAACTGGGAGGAAGACTCCCATATCACCCTGAACATTGCCGGAGCCGATGACAAAGTGACCTTCGGAACATCCATTGCCAACAAGGCCCATGTCACCAAGCTGGGCAACGGAACCATGATCCTGAATGGAAGCGCCCGAATCACAGGCTCCCTGACCATCGGAACCAAAAATCTTAGCGGAGGCATCGTCTCCATGACGGGGGGAGGCAGCACGACTCCCGCTGCCGTCAAGGGAGCTATCGATGTCGTCAATGGCATTCTCAGCCTGGACGCCGTCAGCATGACAGGATGGGGGGAGGCCGCCAACAATGTCTCTTCCCTGGCAATCCGAGAAAACGGGGAAGTCAGATTCACCACAAGCGACAACCAGACATTCACGAATCTGACTGTCACCATGGAGGGCGGTACGCTTTCCGGCAGTACGGGACGCGTTGATTTCTACGGACAGACAACTCAGGTAAAGACTCTGGCTTCATCGAAAGAATCCATTATATCCACCCAAGTTTCTTTGCGGCAGGATGATAACATCTTTGACATCGCCGATGGGGCTGCCGCCAATGACCTTCTGGTTTCGGGCAATTTCATTACAACCGGCGGAGAGGCTGTCACCCGCACATTGATCAAGCTGGGCGCCGGAACAATGAATATCTCCGGGCAGTACAACATCGCCAAAGGCATCGAAGTCCGAACCGGGAAACTCATTCTGAGCAATGCCGATGCCAAACTGGCCGCCACGGAAATCTCCATCCACAAGGATGCCGTACTCACCTTCAATACCATGAAGGCAGAGGGTTACAACTACGGAGGAATCCTGTCGGCACAAGGAGCCGATGCAACTGAAGCGGGAACAGTCGAAACCGCCGCAGGAACCAAACTCGCCTTGTCGGGCAACAACTCCGCATTCAATGGAACTTTACAGATAGCCAGCAACGCAGCACTGACTCTTCTTGGAGATATGGGCGCGGCCAATTTACGTGGTGACGGCGCCTTGCTCGTCCAGGGAGGAACAACCGTCATTTCCGGCAACAATGATGGGGATTCGCTCTTCAGCGGCACCATTACCATAACAAACGGTACACTTCGTGCCGGGACGGACACTGCCTTGGGCAATGGAGACATCAACCTTCAGGGAGGCACGCTGGATCTCACAGACAAAGCCCTCGCCAACAAGATTATTGCCACAGGAGGAACAATCTCCGGAAACGCGTCTGCTTCGATTGGCGATGTAGTCGCCCGCCGGGCATTTTCCACAACAGGGACATTATCAGTGGCGTCACTGTCCATGGATGCAGGGATCACGGTCTCGGCAGCCAATCTGACGTCCCGTGGCGGCCTCACACTCGGTACCGGAGCCCTGCTTGCCACAACAGGCAATCTCACTCTGGCAGAAGAAACAACCATCAGTATCGATGCTCTTAACCTGACTCGGGATGATGCCTCCATAACGGTATCCGGCAATCTCTCAGTCAGTGGTAATGGTAGCGTATCCATCAAACTCGGAGACGACTTCATGTCCAACAATATCAGCGAAGGTAACTACACCATTCTGAGTGTCTCAGGCGGACTGGACCCGAACTGCTTTGTGGCAGGGACCACGCTCGGGGGCACACTTTGGGATGATGTTTCCGATGTCTACGAATTCAATTTGGTGCTTTCCGACGATAAAACAAAACTCTACCTCCATGCCGGCATCGACAACAACAAAGCCTGGCAGTGGAAGGGCGCTTCATCGGGGACATGGTCAAACACCTCGGCTGAAGATTGGAAGGACAAGGAAACAGGCCCCGAAGGAAAAGCTGTTTTCTTCGGAGCTGAATCCCCATTGGATCAAACAATTCACATTGATGAGACAGGAGTCAACCCCGTCTTCGTCCAGATACAATCCAATGCTTCCTACACCTTCACGGGAGGGGCCATCTCAGACTACACGGGAGCGGGCAACACGAAGCCAACCGCCTTGATGATGGCCGGAACAGGAACCGTCATCCTCCAGAATGCCAATACATTCTCCGGGGATGTCACACTGAACAAAGGAACCGTCGTCATTCAGAATGCAAATGCCTTGGGCAAGAACGGAGCCATCATTTTCAATAACGGCACTTTGGAATTCGGCAACAATGCCACGGATATCTCATCACGCTTCATCGTTAACGAAAACAAACTGAAACTGGCTGTTTCCGAAAATGTCAGCATCACTCTCGCCAATTTGGCGACCGGAATCAGGGACAACGCTCAAATGCTCCTGACCAAGTCCGGAGCCGGAAATTTAACTCTCGCACAAAGCTTTGCGGGAGACATGCACATCACCGATGCCGCTACGGAAGAGGCCGGCATACGCATCCGACGCTCGGATTCCGGAGGAAGCCTGACTCTTCAGGGCGCTTCCTACAAGTCGGTAACCATCGATTCCCTCAACACCCTTATCATCGACGGATCAAGCAATAACTCCCTGACTCTGGCAAATATGGCTCAGGGAGACGGCCGAATTCTGATCAATGCCGGGAAAAAACTCTCTATTGCAAGCGCCGGCCGTTGGGACGGCAAATTGGAACTTCACAATGGAGCCACCCTCAGCCTGACCGGATCGGCCAATACGCTATCCGGAGGAGTCACTGTCAACGCTGATGGTGGTCAAGCCACGATCAACGCCGGAGGCTCCACCATCGGCATCGCGGGCAAAATTGGAGGTCTTGCAGAAGTCGACAGCCAGCCAGGAAGCCTCATGCTCCATCATGGCACGTTCGATCTTTCCGCTTCCACCGTTGAGGACAATGTCCACATCATCCTGGGCAATGGCACGAATCCAAGCCAGCTTCTTCTGGGGACGGAAGCGGACTCCACCTTGCGACTTGCCAACTTCACGTCTTCAGTGGGAAGTACCGTCTCCGGTACTGAAGGGCAAACTCTGGAATTGGTGGAGGCCGAACTCTCCGGTTCCCTCACCGGCGGGTTTACGATTCGGGTAGATGGCGAAGGATTGGGAAAAACATCCGTCATTCTCAAGGAAGGTATCAGCATCGGGGAGTATATCGGATTCGTCGTCTCCGGCGGGACTCTGGATCTGGCGGGACTCGCTCTTCAAAACGACATCACTCTGTATTCCGGTAGTCTCACCAACGCTTCCAACTGGGACAGCCATGTCAGTATTGACACTTCGGCAGGCCCAGACTGCATCGCCCTGGGAGACATCAAGGCAAGTGCCATCAAGAAGATTGTGACGAGCGACGGTTCTACAGTACAGGGAATCGGCCACGGAACAATTGAGCTTGATACCGCCAACCTCACACTGGGTGTCTCCAACACGAAAACATACACAGCATCAACGGACGCTATCACTGGAGACGGAATCACCGTAATCAACTTCGGATCAAGGCAATCGGATGCCCAGGCAGATGATCGCATCACCCTGAGCGAAGGGACAAAGCTGTGCCTGAATCTCGGAGACGACCTGAAGGAAAATGTGCTCGACCAATTTGCCGTCAACTTCGATAAGGAAGAGCTCCTGCCCGACTATGGAGACTCTGGCGACAAAATCAACAGACTCTACTTCACCATTACCAATGGCAGACTCGATGTAGATCCCAAGCGGATCGACTTTGATCCCCTCCTCAAAATATGGGGGCTCAAGGTCGCCGGAATTGATGGAGGAAGCATCATCGCCGACGGTAATCTCTCCGTCTGGAGAACATCGAAAGAAGGGCACGTTAGCGGTTATGAAGACATGAACGACTACCGTGCCGTTTATCTGGACAGAGATATGAATATCACTCTGCCCGGCAGCGATGATCAGGTACTCACCATCAAGTACGCCAGCGGGAAGAAAGGTTGCGATCTCACCATCAACAGCGATGGAACAGGAACAGCGCGCGTCCAGTTCTACAATAATCGCGACCGCGATGGCAATCTGGTGCATTCCACCATCGCAGGCAAGCTCCAATCCGATGAGCACACGGCCATCTCCAAAACGGGTGAAGCCACTCTCAGCATCGGAGGAGATATTTCTATCGCAGGTAGCCTGAGCATCGAAGAAGGCGGCATGGCATTCACTCGCAATGACGGGGAACACACCATCGGCAGACTCTCCATCAGCAAGGAAGGCAAACTGACCATCTCCGGAGCCGAAAGCATCATCACCGTCAACACCCTGGAAAGCTCCGCCGGCACCATTCAACTGGGAGGAGATTCCATCCTGAGAATTGCCAGCGGCAGCATCATCACCGGCTCCATTCAAGCCATCGGAGACAAGGACGAAACCGGAACGCTCGAATTGGGTGAAGGCACCATCCTCCTTCGCGCCCAAAATGCACTCGCCGGAATCAACCTCACCACGGCTTACGGAACCAACCTTGATCTGGATACCAAAGAGGCCTGCGCTACCATCAACAATTGGAACGGGCTTGGCACCCTCGCCGGAGAAGGATCACTCACCATCACCGGGCAAGCCAGCTATCGGGGTACTCTCGCCGACTTCTCGGGCCAAATTGCAGTTGATCGTGGAGAACTCACCCTCGGCAATATAGGCAACAAGGCAGCCAGCCTGTCCGCCACAGGCGGAGCAAGCCTCACCTTGGACTACACCGAAGGTGAAGCCGCCTACGCCAACATCACCATCGGTGGAGCCTCCCGGCTAACCCTCATCGCAGGTAACGGCTCCGGCACCAACAACACACTCACCCTGACACGTGGCGGCAGCATCAGCGGAGACTCCACACTCGGTTTCGTCCTGAACACCGAAGCAGACGGAAGCCTGAGTCCCTCCAAACCGCTTATCACCACCGGAGGCCAAGAACACCTCACCATGGGCGATGGAGCCACCATCCATATCGCCGCTGGGAACAACCAACACGTCATCAACGGAACCATGCCGATGCAAATCGCTCTGGCATCCCACGTCATTCAACAGGGCGGAGTCCAGATCGTCTTTGACGAACTCTTCGGCAAATACTTCGACCCAACCCAATCGCATGTCGAAACCATCAATGGCACCATGATCCTCACAACCACAGCCAGCAGCAAAGGATTCTACATCCACCATGCCAAGACTGAAGTTGCACAAGCGGGAGCCCAACTCATGGACATGGCTCTCATCACCATCAACCCGCAAACATCCGACAAGACCAGTACCCTGGCAGCCCTCCTAAACACCGTAGATGCCTCCATCAAGGCACACGATGCTGCTGGAGCCAGCCGTGCCATGGCAGCCTCGGCAGGCAGCACAGTCACCAGCCTTCTGGGGTCTCTACAATCTGATTTCCGCTACCAGCAGACCCTGCTCCGCAATCGCATGACCACCATGGGATTGCCCTCGGGATATAGCTATGGCGGCGCCCTGCCTCTGTGGAACACCTGGATGCAAGCCACCGGCTCCTACAACTGCCTCAATGGCGATGGAGACAATGCCGGATACCAATACAACACCTGGGGAGGTACCTTTGGCGTCGATGCCAACTTCACGCCCGGATTCACCGCAGGTATTGCCATGACAGCCAGTTATGGAAAATTGACATCCAACTCGGCAGATAGTCTCAGTGGAGACATGGACAACTATTACGTCAATCTCTTCGGCCGTTACCAGCGCGGCAAGTGGGGACACAACTTCATCCTCACCGCCGGATGGAGCCAGGGAGATGCCGAACGCACCGTTCCCCTGGGGCAATATAGCTACGCCGGACACAGTGAAACCAGCGGTAACACCTGGGGCGCCATGTACGAAGCCACCTACGACATCTCCCTCGACGAAAACAACAGCTCCATCCTCCAACCACTCGTCAACATCTCCCTCCACAAGAGCAGCATTGACGACTACAACGAAACCGGTGCAGGAAACGCCGGACTCGCCGTCAGAGACATGGACGCGACAACAGCCACCATATCGGCAGGCATCCGCTGGATGGGCCTCATGGGAGGAAACCTCTTTGGCAGAGAATCCCTGGCTGAGCTTCGCATGCAGGTTTCCCAGGATATGGGTGACACGCAGAATGAAGCCCGCGTTGGATTCCAGGGGAATCCCGGTTTCAGCCAAAACGTCAAAGGAAGCAAAATGGGAACAACCGGCCTTCAAATCGGAGCCGGAATCAGCATCCCATCCGGAGAACAAGGCACAGTCTTTATGGAAGCCAATGCTGACATCCGCAGCCGCATGACCTCGGCTAGCGGCAGCATCGGTTACAGGTACAACTTCTGATAAAAACGGAAGACGGAATAAAAGAGAAAAACAGCGGGGCGGCTCCTCCACACGCAAGGAGGAGCCGCCCTCAACAAAACCAATTGGCATCACCGAATGCACCTCTAGCCGCTTCTCCTACCGAAACATAAAAACAATCGAACCGCAGCCCGGAAACGGAAAATTCCGGGTTCCCTACCTCTTCACACCATGAAAAACATATGAGCCTTCATATTAGGATGACCCGAGAAGCCGACCTGGCTATCCACAGGATGAAAACATATAACTTCCTGACAGCTTTGGTCTCAGCCATATTATCTTTTTGCTTGTTCGGCTTAACTCTGTATATGGTTGCAATCGTTGTATCAAAACCGGAAATACCGGAAATAGTTGCCTATGCTGCAAGCAACGAAGAAGGAGCTCCCCTGGATACTCCATTGACACCGGAACGAGTCATCACCCGACCGACTGCGAGCATTCAAAATCACGCCAGCATCATCACTTCCGACGCAGTAAGCGATGTAGCAATTAGCTCGGTAGACATCGACACTCCGGAATTTTCCGATCTGGGCCAAAGTCTCGAACTGGGCGTCGATTTCGGTACAGGAGTAGGTGACGATCCCGGTACGGAAGGAGGAGGTTTCGGCACGGACTCTCCAGCAGGAAGTTCCCTGGTTGGTACATTCTACGATCTCAAACAAACAGCATCCCGGAAACCGCTCAAAGAAGACTTGAGCTACGAAGAACACACGAACATCTTAAAAAGATTCGTTCAATCGGGATGGAAGGAAAGCACACTGGCCAAATACTACAAAGCACCGAGGAAATTGTACAACTCACACATTTTCATCTCCCACAGATCAGCCGAGGAAGCACCGAAAGCCTTCGGTTGTGAAAACACAGTCAAGCCCAAACACTGGGTGGCCATCTACCGAGGAAAAATCGTTGCTCCCAAAACCGGGAAATTCCGTTTCGTAGGACTCGCGGACGATATCATGACCGTCCGTCTGAACGGCAAGGAAGTATATGATCACGGCTACTTCTACATGACAATGGGAGGCAGGTATATGGAAAGCGAAGAGATCTTTCTCGTCATGGAAGGCAAAGCCAAAAATGCCATGCTCAAACGAGAAATCCAGAGATCGGGCATCTACCACATCCCTGCCAAATTCTATAAATACAGTACCATGGGACACTACAACAGTCGCTTGAATGGAATGATTGTCGGCCCTGAATTCTCTGTCACAGCCAATGAAATATATCCCATTGAAATTATGATCTCAGAAGTACCCGGGGCCGGATTTTCCGCCTTTTTGTTAATCGAAGAAATTGGTGCCGTCTATGCTAAAAAAGACCCCAGCGGCGCTCCGATACTGCCCCTATTCCGAACCAATTACTCCCTTCCCTATCCATCATTCAATCAAGGGACCAGACCTCCATTTGACCCCATTGGCCCGGTTTGGCCATGCGTCAAATAAAGTTTCGCCTGCTTACTCCCCGCATGCAAGCCACAGGCAGTATCTATCCGGGAATACTCTATTCCGGAACAAAAATAAGGCTTCTCCGTAAGATTTTGCGGAGAAGCCTTAAGAAAAATTGGAGCGGGTAACGGGAATCGAACCCGTATGATCAGCTTGGAAGGCTGGAGCTTTACCACTAAGCTATACCCGCGTGACGTGAGAAGAATCTACATTTTCCTCACCAGAAGTCAAGATGTAATTCATTTTTTTCCTTCTATTATCTGCAAACAATATGATTGACACCCCTCAGAAAACAGCGTAAGCATTTCTCCACATAGCGTCATGCGGGTGTCGTTCAATGGTAGGACACGAGCTTCCCAAGCTTGTGACGTGGGTTCGATTCCCATCACCCGTACCACCTCATAAAGCCCCTATTCTTAACGAATTAGGGGCTTTTCTTATACCTTATAGGAAACACCCCTATACCCCCTGAAAAGTGTCTAAAAGCGTCTAATGGCGTCTAAAGTTTGGCAACATTTTGGCAACACTTTTCCCTTCCCCGTCTTCAATCACCAAATGGTCATCCGTACCCCTCATGGGAATCATGGGGCATTTACCCCAAGTAAACAGGTGGTTTGGGGCCCGAAATGGTACCATGCCAAGCCATACATGGCACCCCCTGAAAATATATTACCATTGATAATAAATAACTTATAACTTATTTAAAAAATCACTTGGTTGCAAAATGCGATCTTGCGCGCTCTTGCGCACTCATTAATAATCAACGAGTTATGAAGCGCACTTTCTGCGCACTTGCGCGCACTTTGCGCACTCATTAACAGTCAACGACTTATAAGAAATAGAACCCAAACTGGTCTCCCAATAACGGACAAATAACCACTTATTCCACTCATAGCCAATGAATTATGCACATAAAAAAGCGCCGTTCCCACAACTAAGGAACGACGCTCACTGAAAGCAGGAATGATCCTGTACCTACATCTCCATTCTCTTGATGAACTCCGGCGACGGAAGAGCCTTAAATGGTCTCCAGGTTTCGCGGTAATAGTACCACACCCACCTTTCTACCGTCAGTGCCGCAGCTTCAGGAGTGGACATCCAAACAACGGGAAGCCGATATCTCACCTCGAAGGCATTCAACCTCCCCATCAGGGAACGTGGATTTACCTTCCTTCTGGCCAAATATTGAGGAATCTCGTCCTTTCGCCCAACTATTAAAAGCCGGGCAAAGTCATAACCGCGAAGCCGATGGCATTCCCGTTCGAACCTTTCATGTTCGCTGGTTAGCGAGCTAATCAAGTCAGGGATGCTTTTCCGCTCAACGGCAAACCGCCCCTCCATTCCCCTGATCGAGTAGTCGCCACTTGTCAACGTCCCCGACTCTGCCGAGAGATCAGCAAATATCAGTGGTGTCTTTTCTCTGGTATCAATGACGATTACCGGCAGGGGGAGGTCATTCATGTCTTACTTCTCTTTTCCTTCCTGTGCTGAGAGTTCTTCCAGGAAAGCAGCCGTCATGCGCTCATGGCCGGATACCTTGTCTTCATCGCCAAGGTCTTCGGACAGGGCTTTGATGGACTGGAGCACCTGCTTCATTCCTTTGATTCGTTCAATGGCGATATTGTCGGCATTTGCCGACTTGGCTTCGTCACTCGTCAGAATGCCAATATCAACCAGTTTCATCATGTCAATTTCTTGAGTCATGTCTATTTTGTTTTGTGTTTCTTGCCGCCACCATGGCGGGAAGTGGTTCAGCCCCGTATAAAGCCCCGGTCCCCATTAGGCCAGCTACTGAAACGAAGCAAAATTGTTTTACTGTCCGTCCGTACTCCTTCACGGAGATCAAAAAGAGTTGGCTGTGCCCGGACACATTCCATGATTTCCGCAACGGTGCCTTTTCTGGCTTTCACCAAGGAAGCAATCGTGCAGGAAGGCATGGCAACATCGCTTCCATTATCAACCATTTTCCAGCGGGTCGGACTCGACTTGAAGTCTTCATAAATTCTATAGGCAAGGTCATAAGACGCCTGTTCCTTTTCACCGATCAACATCCATTTCCTGTAATCGATGAACCACATCATCACGCGAAGCGCGGCTTGAGCATGGGCATCGGCGATGATTTTGCTTTCATCGGCCAAGGCAAGAAGCAGGGCTATCTTGGTTCCGTGTTCGACAACCCTGGCAAGATCTCCCTGGCTCATCATGCTTGCCTCTCCAAGCGTATGGATGCCGGCCATGGCGTTCCATAACCCCCTCTGGTTCCATATGCCGATTTCTTCATTCACTCCATCGAAACGGCGGTTGAACAATCGAATAAGCAAGGAATCCCACTCGAGGAGAACCGGAGGATTGTCTCGGAAAGCCAGAGGATTGGGTGGGCATTCGCTTCCTCCAATTAAAAATCGAGGCATAAGGCCGCTTTCCCTCATGGCGCGGCTTTTCATCATGCTTTCGGCTTTGTCGCTTTGTATCCCCCAAAGAATAGAAGCATAACCACGATTGACGGACACATTGGAACCATTTCGAGTAGCTACATTCATCGGGTCGCCGGAAAACAGGTTCAAGTAAATATGTTCACCGGTTCCACCGCCTTTTCCGGCTCCTAGAATGGTATCAAAAATGCGGCGTGCTTCCGGCGTGTAGAAAAAGACATGATGATCCGGCGAATTTTCGATTAGTTCGCCGGCGCGGGCGTCTGTGACTTCACCCAGGATGAACTGTTGCCCTCTCACTCGTTTCTCCAAGAGATGGATTTGTTTTGAGAGTTCGTGCTTATCATCAAGAAGCCCTTGGCGTTCATACCCTCTGGAAGGCTCATTTTCGACTGCTCTCAGTTCCTTTAGGATAGTCTTGAGTTTGAGATCTGCCGCTGCAAGTTCAGCTCGCATGGCCGGAATCTGCATGGCATATTCCCTTTCCTTTTTGGCAACATATGCCTGAAGGCCGGAAGCCATGAGGTTGAATGCCGTGCTTTTCCCAATCCCAGTCTTTTCCACGAGCATGAAAAACTCATTGGGACGGGTTTTGAATCCATTGAACCTAGTATATGCCGTAGCACCCACAGCCCCCGATATCAGCCCAAAAGCTGTAATGGCCACTGTCGCGGCGGGCAACACCTGGGAGGTGCTCACATCGACCACAGTCTTCCTCATCAATTGCAGCAGGACCTCTACCGGAAACTCGTTGATTGGCGAATCCGTTGTCATGGGAACAACGTCATTATCATTCATATTAGGCGTCCCTCCTTCCGGCAGGTAACGGAGAACTATCGCGGTAGCCAATATCCTTCAGAGCCTGTTCAAGCCCTTTAAATACCAATCTAAACTGACTGCGGCATTCATGCCCCGTCAGCATCGCGTGAAGATCGAAAATATCACCTCCACGGCGGCACCCTCGGCATCGCCACTTCCCGCGTCCATTACTAACGTACACGCGGATTACATGCTTGTCATGCAGTGGACACTGGAACAGGTAATCATTTCTATCCTTGCAAATATACACCATCCCGGCACGGCAATAGGCATACAGGGCATTCAGTGTTGTCATCGTTTCCTTGGAAATCATCTTGAGCTTCCCTTTTTAGTAAAATGTTCATTGAGCCACCTCTGGCACCAGTCCAGGCGGTAGCGGGGCCTGGCACCATGACGGCATTCTTTGATTTTCCCGGAGTAGAGAACAGGCATCCCCATCTTGGTAAAAGCGGTGATCCGCCCCGGGCAAAAGCCCAGGGCTTTGGCGATTTGTTCCCGGGTCAAATAGAGACCGGGAGAGCGTTTAATCTCTTTCTGCGCCTTATTCATCGCCTTTCTTCGAGGTGACACCGTCCTTGCGGGCGGGTTTCTGGTCATTAAGCCCGACAGAAGAAAGAATGTCTTCCTTCTTCGACTTCAGGCTGCGAGCCCGAGCAAGAGCCTTCTGGGCTTCCTGCTCGACAGCTTCGATATTGTCATCAATTTCTTGCGCTTCAGCGGCGACAAGGGCTTGCTGGCGGGCTACTTCCTTTTCGTCTCCCCCGTTCTTGAGATACTCAAGACCGATGGCGTACACCTGTTCTGCTTTCTCCCAATAATTGCCATGAAGGCACTTAAAAAGGTGGAGTTCTCCTGTTTCGACTTTAAGGTCCATGATAATGATTATTTTTCTTTTGGGTTGATTGTTCCCGGCATCTTCAGACGCCTCTCAGGAACACTCCACGCTTTACAGGACTTTCCAGAGCTTGTGAACAGAGTCAAAACGGGCTAAAATTAGGCTAGGAAAAGGCGCAACTACACGGGAAATGCCCGTCAATCGGTGTTTTCATACCCGGAAAGAGTAATAAAATCGTTTTCCGCTCAAAAATTAGCCCGTTTTGAAGTCTTCAGAATCATAAAAAATGATCCCCTATTATGGCGAGAACCACCCAAAACAGGATGAATCCCGTTGCGGCAAGAGCCTTGACAGTGGTTTCTACGAAGAAACCGACAACGTCTACCACATCGAAAATATCCGGTTTCCTCATTCTTTCACCTCCGGAACAAAGATTTCACCTTCAGGCATCAACTCCGCCACCTTGCGTTTGTAAGCGGCCAGAAGTTCGGCAAGGCGCCTCACATGCGGTGGAGCTGGCTCCTTTTCCACCTTTGGCATATCCTTTCTCCAATTCCCTCCATTCTTCCAGCATCTATAAGGAAGGCCTGTTTCGACCATGATTCGGACGATGTCGGAAGCAGGAAAGCCGGTAAACACCTCCATTTCCGCGAGTCTGTCCATCGTGGCATCATCCAATGGAATGGAAGTCATCTTGCTACCTCCTTTCTGAATTCGAGTTCCTTTGTACAATAATCCGGAATCATATGACGCAGCACTTTCTCAACGGTCAGAGCGTTGCTGTTGGTAACTTCTCTTAACTTTCCAAGCATTCCAGCCGGGAACGTGAGGATTAAATTATTCAGATTTGTATTCATGGCTTTCATTAATTTTGTTTCTCTTTCCTGGTTTACCGCAGGATGCCCCTCTCTATTCTGTCGTATTCTTTGAGTAGCTTTTCCAATACGTTATTAAGAAGAACGGATGCTGATTCAGAACGGCTCGTACATCTACCTGAGTACCTTTTCATACAATGTCCCAAGGTATCGGGATCATACTTGGACAAAGCAAGTGCGTTTCTGAAATCATAAATGCTACAGAACAAGATAAGCGGACTATCCGTCTGCCTTCTCAAACAATCTGGACCAGACTGTAGCAACAGAATCGCAGCTTTGCGCAAAGCGTCTACAGCCTCTTTAAGAAGTCTATTAGCCTCTTCTGCCTTCTCTCCATAGGAAGAGGGTAAAAAGCAATTGCCAATATGGACATCCTCCTCCAATGCAGAGGCAATAGATGCCAATTCACAGCCTTGGTTCATAAAAGCCACAACATCTCCTTCATCCACGTCAGGGGGGAGTTGGCTTTGAGTTGCGTCCTTTGAATTTTGCTTCGTACTCATCAGTTTTGCCCTCCTTTCCCGGTGAGTGTTCTTGCCTTCTCCACGCCGCCCCAAAATGCGAGGACGTAGTCCGGAGACTTTGCCCCGGCTTCCTGCGCGGCCTGACTCAGAAGCTCGGATACGATAGCTTCCACTGTAGTTCCCCTGGACATGGCCAGAGTGGTGAGCTTATCCCGCAATGAGGCGGGAAGAACCAGCTTGATTGTGTGTTTGGTGTTCATGACAGAGACATGAAATAGGACATCGGGACATTATTCAAGAAAAATAATAGGGCATTAGGATTTTTTCTTGTCCCAATGTCCCATAATGACTAGACTTCCTACATGGACAAACAAGATGTCAAGGAATGGCTGAAAGCCATAAAAAAAGATAGGCAATGGCTTGCAGAAATGACAGGCGCAACTCTTTCCACGGTCAACAAATGGTTGTCCTCATCACGAGGTGTACCGGCAAACGTGTCACGCCTTATTGAGCGTCTAATGACGCAATACCCTGTCTCCACCACCACCGCCACCCTTCCACCCTCAGACGACGAAAACACGCTTACCCTGACCGTGGATGCCCCCACATTCGATTCCTGGAATGCGGCCGCCATGGAAGAAGGCAAGCTACTCAGACAATGGGCTATTGACGTTTTGAATGAGAAGGTGTAAGGACTTACCGAAGACAGGCGAATCATCAACAATCCATCCCCAATGTCACCCTTCGAACACAGAAAATATTCATCTAGCCAGATTAGAAGGGCGGGGAATCTCCTCAAAAACATTGCCAATTTGTCGCCTGGAGAGTCCGAGGAAGCTTTTGACATTCTCGTCAATTTCCGTGCTCTGCACTATGCACCATTGAATACATTTCAGGCAACGCTAAGGGATCGTCTGAAAAAAATCTCTAAAGAGGCAATCGTTGCACAAAGAATAAAACGACTCCCCACAATCCTTGATAAACTTCAGCGTTATCCAGGAATGCAACTTGATAGAATGCAAGATATCGGAGGGATTCGTGCAATCGTAAGCAACATGTCGGAGTTAAACAAGCTCAGGGGCATTTACCTTGAAGCTAAAAGATTCCCTCATGTTCTTGTTGAAAACAAAGACTACATATCTCACCCAAAACCATCCGGATACAGAGGATACCATCTTGTCTACAAATACCATAATAAACGCCCGAGCATGCAGGAATATGAAGGATTGCGGATTGAGATGCAAATGCGGACGCGACTGCAACATATATGGGCTACAGCCGTAGAAACATTTGAGGCTTTTGAAGGCGAAAAATTCAAATCAAGCCAAGGAGACAATTCATTTCTAGAATTCTTCAAATACGTCTCAAGTGCATTCGCAATCCACGAAAAACAGCCTATTCTTGAGGAACATTCCCGATTCACAAGGAAAGAGATTGACTCCATTATTGAGCAATATGTTAAAGACCTTGCTATATTGGAGAAAATCAAGGCATTCTCTCTTATCACTCATAGTATATCAACCAACAATAACTTTAGGACTGGATACGGCGTTCTCATCCTAGATACTCAAGACAAGTCTGTGAGCTTTCGTCCCTACTTCTCGACACAAATAAAAGAGGCTCTCGACAGCTACTACAGAGAAGAAACAAGAAGCCTGAAGGAACCAAGTCGGCAAGTGGTGCTCGTAAAAACAGATTCCATACAGAAATTGAGAAAGGCCTATCCGAACTACTTTGCCGACCTAGCAGAATTTAGGAACCACTTGGAGAAGTTGCAAGCAACTTGATTTTTAGAAGTTTGCAACTGTTCCCATTTTGGGGATAGTTTGATCTGAAGAACAAGAACCACGGCGACCAGAAAATAAGAAAGCCCCGGACAGGATCCGGAGCCTACAGTCAGATACTCGGAGGCGCAACCCTCCCCGCTACTCACAAACCATCTGATTTCACTCTAGGCTAGTGCGAATGTGAGGTGCCGACTGGAGATGCAGAGTAACTCTTGAAGGCAATCAAGTCAAACAGGAAACCCGGAGCAGGGCCCCGGGTCTACGATCAGGTAAATCAGGGGCTGTAATCCCTCCTTTTACTGTGTCTTGTTACTCTTGGGCTTCACCAGGCACAGGTGCTGACCGGGTGTTTATCTTGCTCACTCCTCCGTTCGTTGCAAGTAAAAAGGTGAAACATCGGCGCTGAAATACTTAACGGGCTCAAAATCAAGTCGGTTGAAATCCCTCATCGCAGAGTGATAAAATGCCTCTCCGCTCTCTCTTCTTCAGAAGGGGCTTCCCAGCAGGAAACAAAATCGTTTATCCATTTTCCGGAAGAGTATATGCTTTTCCTGAAGCCGCATGAAACAGAGATGGAAGTTGGCACAAATCAGCCCTTCTGCCTTTACCTGGTCGGACCACCATCACATAACCGTGTTTGATGAGAAGATCAATCAGCCTTCTAACAGTATTTGCGTTACAGTCCTGAAGGCGGTTAACCATCTGAGATTTTGTAAAAATGGGGGAATGAAACATTTCGTCCAAGATCAGAGGATAGTATGCGGATTTTGTAATTTTCCTGAATGCATCTGAAAGCTTATCATGAAGAAGATTAACGCTTCTTACCAAATTAGCGTTTTCATTCGATTGTTCGATGATGGCTTGGAGAAAGAAGAGAATCCATTCGTTCCAATTCCCACTGGAATGAATATTGTTGAGAAGCTGGTAATAACGATCTCTGTGCCTTTCCAAATAGGAACTGAGGTAAAACATAGGACGATATAAAACCCCCTTGGCATAAAGGAGAAGAGGAATAAGAAGCCGCCCTATACGTCCGTTCCCGTCAAGGAACGGGTGAATGATTTCAAATTGAGCATGCATGATGGCTGTTTGAAGAAGCGGATCCAGATGGTCTTCCATAATATAGGCAAGCCAATTGTCCAGATAGGCTTCAACAACAAGAGGATCCGGAGGAATATAAGACGCCTCTTCAATCGTACAACCTCGAGGCCCAATCCAATTTTGCTCTGTCCTAAAAAGCCCAGGAGTTTTCATACTACCCCTGACGCCATTGAGCAAAAGCCTATGTATTTCCTTGATCAGGGACAGACTAATACGTCGATCACGGAGAGAAGAGGAGCCGTAACGAAGAGCTTGCCTATAGTTCAGAATTTCCTGTATATCTGCCTCCCTAGATTGTGAAAATGTTTCTCCTGCCTCTTTTTCGTACACTTCGTCTACAGTCGCCTGAGTTCCCTCTATGCGTGAAGAGAGAACAGCTTCTTGGAGGATGAAGGGGGAGAGCAACACGTCTGGATTGACCATTCCTCTGATCATACCGTCATATCGCGCTAGGCTTCTATTTGCTTCCCCCAATGGTTTTATCAGGCTAGAATACTCTAAGTCTTTTATTGGAAGGTAGTCAGGGGAACAAGGGAAAGACTTCATTGTAGTTGGTATTATACAAGTCAGAAATCATCTAGCAATTCATAAATACCGTTTTGTGAGTAGCAAAACAGTTTGTTACTCATGCACGGGTCACAAATGATCTTGTTTATCAACTACCGGTATTTTGTGAGTAGCAAAAAGATGAAGCGCCATCGCTGATAAACAGGACGGCGCTTCTACACGGCCACATTCCGCATCTCTTTGGATACTCTCAGAATCACACTTTGAGGTGGCGACCGGACATTCACCGTATCAACCTCTCACAGGCTGTCAATATAATGATTCACACAACTCCCTAAAATCAGTCGACACCTATATTCTCGAATTTAATCTTTTCCAATTCATGAGCTGGGTCGCTGTTCTATCGGCTCTTTCTGCAGTCTTATTCGTCATCTTGAGACTCGCATCAAGCTTGGATACAGCATCATTCAGGGATGCTATCTGACTACCAGCAGAGTCAATCGCACTCTGGTTAGATGTATGGGCTTCCGCGAATTTCTGAATGAAGGTACCGGACAAATTCATGATTCCGTTAACAATCTCAGATACATCAAGTGGCTGTTGTTCGGGAATGCTATGAGCAACCTGCTCTGTAATTTCCCTTACTTTTGTTGTTTCGTTTCCAGTGGCAACACGAAGACCAGAAGAAGGCATAGAGCCATTGGAAGAAGCACCGGCACCAAACTTCCTGTTTCCCAACTCTTTCATTCTATCTTCCAAACCTGTGATTCTGGAGTCAATATCTTCAATTTCCTTGTTCGTTTCTCCCTTGGCATCATTTGTAAGGGCAATAAACCTCCGGATCATGTCTGTAATGCGCTTAATAGCGTTGTTCTGTTCGCTTGTCGGCGTCTTACCTTTGGTAAACTCTTTCACCCATTCATCAAGCGACCTCAAAAGTTCGGCCTGTTCCTGGCCATCTATCATTCCATCCTTCCCCTTTGTCCGAAGGGCAGCCAGAAGATCGCCCAGGGAAGAATTCGGATCGCCAATTTGCTTCATGCCGGACTCGCCCAATCTGAGTATATCCTTATCCAATGCCTGCTCGGCAATATCGTTACCAGAGCGTTTTCCTCGCTGGGCTTGCTGAAGAGACTGTTTCTCCCTACGAAGATTCGCAATCTGTCCCCGAAGAGTTTCTATTTCCTTCATCGCCGCTTCCCTTTCCCGTTCAACGGCTACGGATGTTTCGACATTCTTGTACCGAGCTTCGTCAACACGGCTCCTGGAATCATTGCGGCGTTGCAGCAAATCTAAACTGTCCAGACTGTCGTTTAAGGCAAGATCCGCCTGATCCAGTTTCTTGCTAGCATCCTCAGTTTTCTTGAAGAAATCATTGTGCTTCTTCCAATAGGCTTCAATAGCCTTGTCGTGATCCTCCGGTTTGTAACCAGTCTGAAATCCGGCAGCCCGTAAGGCTTCGTCACTGCGATCAAGCTTGCCCTGGTCCTCAAGATTTTGTCCATGCATCACTTCCATAGGCTTCAGGAACTGCAAACGACGGTCGGCAATCTTATCTCTGATACTCCGATACTGGGGGCTATCCACACCATAATACTTCTCACTTTCTTCCAGAAGTCCCGTCAAATAACTGATCTGGCTGTCTGACGTCATCTGTTCCAGCAATTCTTTCATTTGAGCCTTCCGACTTTCAATGAGCTTCGCCAGTCGGCTTGCCTCACCTTGCCCAAGAACTCGATCGTCGGAAAAAACACTCAAATCCTTGCTACTCTCATCATAAGCCTTCTGAGCATTATCTCTCGCCTTCTGCGCCGTATCAACAGCGGCCTGAGCCTTCTTTTCCTCGAAATCCCGTCTTTTCTTTCCGGCTTCCATTTCGATCCTGGCAAGACGAAGGTCACGTTCCCCCCTGCCAATCTTGCCATTGATGTAATCCTCTTCTACACCCAAACGCTGAATCTCCGCCTCGTCATCAGAAAATCCGCTTTCCAAATCGATCTTTTTCTGAGTGTAGCCAAGCTGACGCTTTAGCTCCTCGGTAATATCCCTGTGCTTTTGCAGCGTGTTTTCAAGGATGTGGTCATAGTGTTCAGAGGCAGCGGCATTGCCGAAGTTTGCCTGTTCCTCTCTCACCTTCCGGGATAATTCGTTAAGCCCTCTTACGCGTTCCTCCGCTTCCTGTTTGATTTGTTCAGACTTTTCGTTTATCTTCTGAACGACAAGTTCAAGCCCGGTTGATACGGCTCCCCCCCCCCGCCGCCGCTCCCCAAACACCACCGAACACAGCACCTGAAGCAATATTCCCCAATCCCTTTGAAAGCGTACCCATCGACCCACTCAGCCCTGACAGTGCGGACGCAGCATTCAAAGCCCCCCTTGATATGCCTGTAAATCGACGAATCGTAACAGCCATTCTATGATTGTACACTTCGGCTTGACGTTCAACGCTCGACATTTGGCTTTTGAGCTGCCGGAGGTTTGCTATGGCATCTTTCGCACCGTCACGGTCACCGGCCGCCCTGGCTTCATTGAGCTTCTGGATATACTTCCCATACTCAGCCTGTAGCTCTTGCAGTGTAGCAGCAATGCGCTTCTGGCCGTTCATGTAGGAACTGAAATACTTTTCTGCCGCAAGACGTTTCTGTTCCTCGTCTGCAGCAGATTTGGCCGCCGCTTTGGCAGAAGCCTTTTCTTCACGGTCATATGCCTTTTCCGCTGCGTCAATTCTCTTCTCGTGAGCCTTGATGACCTTCTCAACTTCCGCGCTTGGATCCACAGTCATTTGCCTTCCTGTGTCCATGAGCTGATCAAATGCCTGTGTCAGCTCTTTGACTTTGCGCGTGGCTTCGTCCAATTCTACAACGTTCTGCGAACTGAATGCACTCTTTTGAGGCATAAGCTTCTCAAAGTCAGCAATTGTTCCCAGGTTTGCCTTGGCATATGGATCATCTCCCATCGCAGAGAGTTCCTCCCTCATTGCCTTCAAGGCAGCCTTCAATTCAAGAAACTGGCTTTTTGCCTTCTGCGCTGATTTGGCGTACCTTTCAAACGTATCATCACCTGTTGTATGATTCGTAGATTGTGTTACTTCATCGACGCTCTTCTTGACTTCCTTGAGTGCCTGAGTCGCTTCTTTCGCCCCCTTTGTATCGGCGGTGAGCTTTGCCTTGATTTCAAATTCGTTGTCAGCCATGGTGCTTCAGAAAACGTTATTGTTTCGACTGTTCCACTCTCTCCCGAAGCTGTTCCTTCGTCACCGGGGGAAGCCCCTGAGACTTCAGCAGCGAATTCATATAGGCAAGAATGAGGCCAAGACATGCATCTAGCATCCCAGCATAAATGCTATCCTTGATAGCCGTCTCAGCCTGCTTCCGGCAACCGTGCGCATCAGCCATTTCAAGAGTCCACATAAGCGTTTCCTTGAACCACTCATCGAGTGGAAGAGAAATCTCCTTCGTATTATGGTGAATATTCATAATCTTCTTATAATCTATTGTTTGTTGTTAAAATAATATTCCTTCTCAATCATTCTGAACCTCAATCGGGGGAACCTCGCGAATAAGCCCCACGGCCTTGAAAGCCTTGGCCACAATCCCCGCTTTCTTCACCGCCTCCTCCGCTGATCTTGTACCAAGACCAATCTCGACAGTCCTGCCCTTCAACTTCTCGTCCAGTGTCACAGTAAGACGCGCCTTCCAGCCGAATGTCTCCCCCGACTTGGAACGATTGCGCCGAACAGAAATCTTGTATGGTCTCATTGGCCTTCTTCCGATTGAACCTTAAGCTGGACAGCTGCCAGCATCTCAGCGAAACGAAGATCTTCACCTTCATCCCTCACCGTATTCAATTCCATCGGGCCACCATCGAGCCCCGTCAGCTCCAGCTTGTTCGTTCCCGCCCCAGTCATTCGATTGTCCTCCCTGATAGCCTCAAGCTTATCAGGCATACTCACCACCGGTCCGCCCTCAGTTACCCGGTAGCCCTGGCACAAGTCGGAATCCTTCCCGATCTCACTGAATGGAGTCCGCACAATCTTCGCCAGAAAGCGCCTCTTCTCCGTAAAGCTCAAAACAGCCTCCTTCTCGGCCAGGCTCCGCAAACGTTCAATCTCAGCCTGTACAGACGGCAGCAACAGCATCCTGTACCCATTCGACCGACACGTTGAAGGCTTCAAAGGCTTGCTACCACGCTGAGACTCACGGTAAGCCAATGTCGCATTCCCACTTTGGATATACGCCCTGCAAAACGCTGCCTGTCGTTCTGTCAGATTAGTTCCATCAATCTTCATTCACTCACCATAAATGGATTCCGGAACATGGCTATCATGTCAAAACGGGCTAAATTAGCCCATTTTCACCTTGCACAAAGCAGAGCAAAACACTACTCCAGCAAGACACGCAGGCTCATCAAAAAGCCCGCAAACACTGACTTCTCTGCAAAAGGAACCCACCCCAAACAACATGAACCATAAGCCACACTGCACCCGAATTATTGAATGGTCCCATGAAGATCAATGCTACCTTGGCAGCCTTCCCGAACTGCTCCTTGGTCATTGCACCCATGGCGACACCTGGGAAGAAGTCAACAGCCACCTCAACGAATGCGAAGAAATGGCACTTGTCAGCAAAGACAATCAAACACGGCACGACATCAAACAGCCTTCATTTCCCAAGGATAGCGCGGAAAATTAGCCCGTTTTGAAGGTTCCATTTTGTCAGTAAATAACCTGAATTCCCGTCTTGTCAGCATCTTTATCAGCAATAGCCTGCGCCAAAGCAACAAACACAATGGGATCAGGGAAAATACCATTCTCCACCATCCATTGCCTCAGCTCATCCGCGCTAATCTTCCCATCGTGCGCACGCCATTCTTGTTCGGCAAATGCCTCAGCCTCATGACTGCTCAACTCATCAATTCGTTTCATGTCCATCCTAGCCTTTTGAATACCACATCTATCTCACCAATCAACTCCTAAAACAATCGTTCCCAAAATATCAAATCCAAATATTTCCAACAAAGAAGCCACATCCACGACAACTTCGCCAGCTCCTTCCACAAGCGCGCAATTGCGCACATACCCCTCAGAATCGCCTCAAGAACACGAAAATGGAACATTTTCATCGCATAACTCATTTATAATAATTCTATTATACATAACATACTAACAATCAATAAGTGCGCAAAGATCGCATAAGCGCGCAGCAAGTGCGCAGTATAACTCATTGACTATTAACGAGTGCGCAAGTGCGCACTAAATTCACCCATATCTCCCTATATTTCACCCCCCATAAAATACCAAACAAAAATTCTACTCAGATGGAGTAATTCCAAAATACTCCAAACCATCATCACGAGTCACCAGATTCGCATAAAACGTCATCAACGTCCCCACCCCCTGGCTATGTCCCATGTGCTTGGCAAGCTGAAACACATTATCATCCTTCGCATAGCAATACGTCGCGTAGGAGTGTCTCATGCCATCCTTGACCCACTCAATCCCCGTTTCCTTCAACACCCTGTCCCTTGCCCTCCTCAGAGCCGCCTTCCTGATCTCCTCCGTATCACCAGGCACAACCGGCATCCCCTTCACAGGAACAAAGCCCACATGCCCCAGCCAAGCCATGGCATTCTCTGGAATAGGGACAATACGCCCCACCCTGCGCTTCCCCTCATTCCTGATCGTCACCGTCCCCTTATCCATATCCACCCGTTCCCCCATCAGACGAATAATCTCACTATCCGGCCTCAAGCCACAAAACAGCCCCAAAACAAACGCTGGCACCATATTCGGGCACAACCTAGCGACAGCATCCAACAAAGCCCTTGTATCCCCCACAGAGAAGAAACCAGGGCATGATGGGGGGAGCTTCGGGCAATGAGCAGCCACAACAGGATTCTTCCCCACAATATCCCTCTTCCTCATCCACTCGAAGAAAGCATGCAAGGCCCTCCTGTAATTCAGAACCGTATCTACGGCAACAAGACACCCATCATCCGTGGTCATCGTCATCAAGAACCTCGAAACCATATCGGAGTCAATATCCCCCACCCTGTAACCACCAAAGACATCAAGCAGCCTTCTTCCCTTCGACTCCAGCCCCCCTATGTGGCTCCCGGAGAGTTTCTGGTTCCTCTTGAAGTCCATATACCGTTCCCATTCATCAAGAAATCGCGGAGAAAAGCTGAGGTCATTATTCTTTTCAATGACTTGTTGCATCAAATCCGCAATAGAATGACAGACAATGCCAGCAACCTTGCATTGGTACTTATACTGCCTGAAGCGAATAATTGCGTCACGTTCATCATCATTGAGAGGGATAAAGCCAGTACCATCACGCCTTGATTCATCATTCATCTTCCTGGCCTTGTCATTGACAACTTCCAGCATTTCCTTCCTCTCCCTGTCCCCTAATACCTCAAACTTGAAGAACTCTCTTTTACCCGTCAGGGCATTCATCAGACGGAGAGAATACTTCCCTCTTACCTTCATCAAGGTTACATTGCCCCCAGTACCGGCAATAGGACTCTTCTCCAGGTAGAACTCACCCAGTCCCTTGACATTCTCTCTCTGCAAAGACATGAGCCCACACTACGAATCAGATAGAAAAACGCGAGTAAAATTTGGCAACTTCATGGCAACACGACCAATCAACCATTGATAATACAACAAAATCTCAGGCTTCCCAAGCTTGTGACGTGGGTTCGATTCCCATCACCCGTACCAATTTTCGCATTTTAAGCCCTTGCAAAACCCTTTATTTTGCAAGGGTTTTTCGTTTCTTGCTTCCATTCCGTTCCACATTATTTCATAAAACAGGGGTACACCGAAGGGTACAAGATGTACCCTCAGAGGGTACACTACACTAAATACCTCTCAAGATGGCAGGATTAAAAAAGAGAAATAACACATGGTTTGCCACGTTCAACATTGCCGGGAAGAGGAATGTGAAAACAACGGGCGTTTCTATCGTCCCCACGTTCGTTCCCCCCGGAAAGACAAAAGCGGCCATGATGAAGCAGAACGAAGCGAACGCCCGTATCATTGCACAAGAACTCGAAAACGCGGCCATGGGGCAACCATTAAATGCCGCCGTCATCAAATCCCTTGCAGGACATAAAAAAGGAAGTCAAATTTTAATGGGTAAATCATATATGCAGGGTGTCAGCGAATACCTGCATGAATGGTTGAAAACGCGTAAGGAAACAATGTGGGTAAATGACCGGAGAGCCGTAGAACGGTTTCTTTTATTTCTGGGAGACGCCCGGAATATGCCTCTGGACATGGTGACAAACCAACATGCAAAAGACTTCATGTACAAGGAAATGGATCGCGTCAGCTCCGGAACCGTCAATAGGTATCTTGCAGGATTACGAACAGCATTTCAAAAAGCAGTTGATTCCCGTCTGTTTCAATACAACCCTTTTAGAAAAGTAGGCCCCGGAAAACAAGACAGGGAAGACAAACAACAGAGGAGAGCTTTCACCATGGAAGAAGCAAAACGGATGACGGAGGTTCTTCCGGGGGAATGGCCGGATATGGTGCGTGTATGTATCTATACGGGAGGCCAGCGACTAGGAGACGTTGCTAAGTTGAAATGGGAACAGATAGACCTTGCAGGCTGTTTGATTGCTATGACCACGCAGAAAACAAAACGGCGCACGAATAAGCCTATTATCTCACCGCTAAAGTCCATTCTTGAACGCCGCAAGGCTTCCAGCGTCAGCGAATACGTTTTTCCCATGGCGGCAATGAGGCACACGCAGGCAGGAAACACATGCGGCAAGCTTTCCATGGATTTTCACGAACTTCTAAAGCAACACGGATTCATTGAAAGCACAGACAAAAAGTCCCTTCAAGGAAACAGAAGACAGCAAGCGGAACTGAGTTTTCATAGCTTGCGGGCGACGGCTGTAACGGCCTTGCGTCTTGCGGGTGTTCCCGCTGATTTATGCCGGTTCATTGTGGGGCACGATAGCGAAGAAATAGAACGTGTCTATTTTCGCCCGGAAAGTGCCGCTATTATTGAGGCTATGAACCATCTTGTTTTGTAACAAAAAGCCTCCCCTACATGCACCGGGAAGGCTGTTGAATAATCGTCGGGCATGTTGCTTACACAAAGCCAAGTTCGATGATGGCGCGCCGGTCTGTCTCTTGGTTCCCGTGAACGGTTGATCGTTCGGTGATTTGTCCATAGCTCATGGAACACGCTCCGGAACATTATTATCACCTATACAGGTGGAACATTGGAACATCTCTCTATATATACTTCTATTATATTAAGTATAAATATATTATATATGTTCCATTTTCTGTTCCACCCTTGTTCCACCCCCGGAACAAGATTTCTTACTATCCTTCCCCCTGTTGTTCTGCTTCGGAAAAGCCTTGAAAGAACACACAGTTTGTTGATATGGTGCTTCTCCGGTCGTGCAACAGAATATTGCCTGTCAGCGTCAACCAGTGGGGCATTTTCCGTAGACTGGGAACTGGTAGCGGTTCCGTGTTATCTGACCGTAGGCCCGAGGCCATGCCTCGGGCATCCTGTTTCTTCCGACAAATATTCATGGCGTATGACACGGCCTGGAAAGAGACAGAATGAGCACCAATGATGCTCCTGTCCTGCAAACGTGACAGTTATTCCCGGGGCGTGCCTATAGTAAGGAATGGACGACGCATTTGACATCATCGACAAACATTCCGCTTCCTTCAAATGTCGGGCTGTAGACCTTGCCAAACAGTACGGCGGCGGTAAAACGATTTCCGTTTCCGAAGCTTCAAAAATGTTACACGTTTCCAGAGGGACCGTTCTACGTCTTATCCGTAACGGCGTTCTAATTGCATTTGCGCCCGGAGAAAGAAAATGGCGTCTGTTCAAAGCACAGGTTCAAGACTACCTGATTCACTTACAGGAAGAAGCCATTGAATTCAGCGCGGCTTCACCGACAAAAAAGGCATGGTATGAATAGCCTTTAACCCATCGTAAGGGATAAACCTGCCATTTAAGGGGTATTTTCATTGGTAAAATATTCCCCGTTTCCCTCATCTTAATCCGTTTTTCAACCTTCTTCACCCCTACAGAGATATTTCTTTCTGAGAACGGAGCATCAATGAGCCGTGGAGATTATTCCGGGCATTTTATTGAAGGTATAAATGAAACGAAAGATGGCTTCTCAATATTGACTCCAACGCCATTGTTGCCGCTTTTTCAACAGAAATACCGCGCATGCTGGCTTCTTTTTCAAGTCTTCCGTATGCATCAGGAGCAAGGCGAACGGACAACGGAGTTCCGCTTTCCAAGAATATTTTGTTTGTGGCTACCGTTTTTTCATGTTGTTCATGAATCATTTGAAGCCAAGCGTCTTCTACCGCCTGTTTCATTAGCTGAAAATCTTCAAACGGAATGAATCTTTTTCCTGAAAGCCAGCCCTTGACGGTATTGTATGAGCGTTGGATAGCATTTGCCAGCCAACGCATGTTTCTGCCGATGGAATGCAGAAGGTACTTTATTTGATCACGTCTTTGTTCCGATTCAAGAATGCGGTTCTTTCTATCCTTAGCTTTTTGTTTGAAGCTTATCTCCGTATCGTATATCCGTTTCTCTTCAGCATTGGCCTGTTTTTTCCGTTCAGGGGAAAAGATATGAGTTCTTATTTCCTCCCATGTTTCCACGGGCATGTTGTAGTTGTTGCAATACCTCCATATGGTATTCTGACAAACTGAAAGCTTCCCATGGTGTTTTCGTTCAAGACGTTCTTTGAGCCAACGCTGAGTTTTCCCCAGTTCCTTCAGCCCGCGTTTCAATGCAGGACCTTCATTGACATATATCCTAGGCATGCAATTACTTTGAAGCTTGTTCTGTCAGGACATCGCATGCCCATTGCCGGAGAAGCTTTCCTTCCCGAACAGCGGCTTCATTCCATGCGTCAAACGTGGATTCATCAACTGTAAGAACAAGGGTATTTTCCGGAGCATTCGTAATGGAGGAAACAGAAGTTCCAGCGGGATATTGCTCCATCAAAGAAGCGATCAAAACTTGAGCACGCCGTGGAATAGGTCTTGCAGTAGATAGCCATGTATTGATTGTAAGCCTTGCCGCTCCAACTTGGGAAGCAAGCCATTCTCTATTTTGCCCAATGGCTTTTAGCCAAGATTTGACCTCTTTCTTATCCATGAGAACAGATTATTAAGTACGCCAAACGAATCAAGTTTTTTCTCCAAATGGCTTATTTTGTATTGCATAATAATCCATTTGAATTACTTATTGGCGTATATGAGCAACACAAACCGCATCAGAATCATTTCCCGGACTCTCACCTTGAGCACGGGAATAACCGTCAAAGCCGCCCGGAAGGGCGGAAAACACAACTCCACGGACCCCGCCGCCTGCCTGTACCTTCCCGGTCATCTCCGGGATATGCTGGCCCCGCTGGCCGCACGTAGGAGCGTAAGCGTGGAAGCATACGCCGCCGAAGTTCTAAATGAAGCCGCCAGCAGGAAAGGAGGCCGGAAATGATTGTTCCGATGATAGCCCCAGACGGAAGGGCCGTTCTTCCGGTTGATGCCGTCGTTCGTAGTGCGCTACGCACTTATGAAGGATGGAAGAAAGAGGACTTTGACAACGAACATTGGGATGATGAATATTCTGAACCGGAATGGTTACTCTTCTTACGCGAACATGTTCGTACAGTACAGGCTGATGCTTTCAAGCAACAATACATGCCCTTGCTGGATAAACTCAATGCCGCCCCTTGCTGGCGTCTTTGGATGAAAGATGCCACCCCCATATGGATGACAGCCATACCTGAACATGAGCCTTCCCGCAAAAAAATGACACCGAAAGAATTGATGTTGACCATTCTTGCGGACGCCGGGGAACTACATCCTTGTGTTCCGTGGCTCTCAAGATGTGCTGTATGGTTTCCAACACCGCAAGATGAAGAAGTGATTCAATGGGGAAAAGAAAACGGCATGTACATTCTTGCCATTCATCCGGATTCAGGGAAAGAGGTCGTTTGCATTCTGCCGGACAAATTACTGGAAGCACGGGAAATGATGGGACGTCATTATGTGTTCATGAAATGAGCCATCATATAGAATAAACCACTGTTTCTTGATTGTATGACAAAAAAAATCACCTTCGTTCATTGTTATTTTTATGTAACCACTTTGCCGGATATCGAGAAATTCAGTATCACATCTTTTTCTTTTCATTCACAATGCAACACTGTTGCAACGTCACCGCAACGCATGGGAAGGAAGAAATCGCAACTACCAGTTACGGTTATCGCAACTAGTTTGAGATGCTACAAGGACGCGACACAGTTACCCTTCGTTAAATAATTTGGCCGAACTTTTCCATTCCATGCTACACATTGACTAACGGCTTCAAGCGGTTTCATTCGCGCTTATGCCAAGACACAATCACAGACATGGAAACGACAACTACAATCACGAGAACACAGAAGGCCATCATGACCCACAAGGAAATTGCCGCGCATTTCCGTGTATCGGAACGAACCGTTACCACATGGGCACACATGGGGCTTCCACGCATCTACATTGGAAGCATACAAACACCTAGCCGGGGGGCGCGCCCGCGCTATGACCTTTGCAAGGTCAGTGAATGGCTCAAGAACCGGAACGCAAGCAAAGAAAGGAGAATCTCCTAATGGTTGCCTTCCCGGAAAAGAACCCGTTGCGTGACCTGATTGAACAGGGCAACGGGAAAGCCCCGCTAAACATTGAAGCGGCCTCCGCCATGTGTGACTGGTACGCTCGACAGCTTGAAGCCATAGCACGGCAAGTGAACAACCCGGCGGCCGGTGAAACCGTATGGGCCAGCCAAGCCACTCTTGCCAAGCGGTACGATATGAGCAAACCCAGCATATGCCGTTACCTCATGAACGCCGTGGAAGCCGGAAAGGTACGCGTCATCAGCCCCGGCGACGGAGAGCGGAAAGGCATTCTCAAGTACAACGTGCAGGATGTAGACGACTACATGCAACAAACAGCACGCACATGAACGCAGAAATAGACCTTGATCAATTCAGGGCACCGGAAGCCTTACTTGAATATTGCCGCCGCCAGCTTGGAGAACCGCGCAGGCAGGGCCGGGAATGGCTGTTTCCCTGTCCATTCGGAACACATGAACGCCCTAAGCTGTCCATTGGAGAACGGGACGGAAGAGGCGTTTTTCATTGTTGGTCCTGTGATGAAAGCGGTGACATCTTCCAACTGGCCGCCCACATGGCCGGAACCGATGTGAAAGCAGACTTCCCCGCCGCCGTACGGCATGCGGCGGACGTGCTGGGGATTTGCTTGCCGGAGGAAGGCATATCTGGGGCATCACGCCCCGGCGGGCGGCCACTCCGGGCCTACGCCCCTTCCAAGCGGTCGGGACCGCCGGAGCCAGTCTTTCTTTCCCCCAAAGACCAATGCTCCCTTGCAGAATGCCGCATCCGCTTGCGAATGGATATGGATAAGCAGGAAGAACTAGCACGGGAACTCCATCTTGACGGAAACGAGTTTTTCGCCCGTTCCTTCCTCCACATCGCCTATGGTGGGGTTTTGGGATTATCGCCGGACAACCGGCTTCTGTACCTGTATTCTGCAATTGACACCAAGACAGGCAAGCCCGCTTACACCGGGGCCAAGCTCCGGTGGCGTATTTGCCATGCCAACCCGTTTTTGAAACTGGAAAACGGAGAATGGACCAGCTACGGAAGCATGAACGGAAAAGACGGAAGGGAGCCAATCCGGTTCTCATGGGCCGCTGGAAAAGCGTTCCAGCCTTGGGGCATGGAAGCGGCCATGTGTAAGAATGCCGTGTTCGTCTGTGAGGGGGAATCTGATTGCATGGCAGTCAGCCAAGCCTTTGACATCTTCCGGGAATCCTACCAAATGGACATGGACCCGGAAACGGGACTTCCTTACGAAGACGGAAACGGAAGCCTTGAAGCCGTCATTCCTGCCTCCGTCGCTATTCCCGGGGCAAAAGCCTTTCCGGAAAGCTGGAAGCACTACTTCCGGGGAAAGCTGGTCATTCTCTGTCTGGATGCGGACAAAGCCGGACGGGACGGAGCGCAACGCCTCAAGGATATGTTACAGGGTGTAGGATGTACCGTCCGGGACTGGACGCCCCCGGAACCGTACAAGGATGCCCGGGACATGCTAACCCGGGCTGGCTCGCGAATCCTGTACCTTTCCATCTTTCAGGCCATGAGAGCCAGTAATCCGGTCGTCGCTTCACCTATCCGAACACCATATCATGACGACTGAACAACCAGCCATGAGGGCGGAAACGCCGCTTGATAAAGCCATCCGTCCAGCCCTTGAAGAACAGGAGCGCAACAACGCCGCCATGCATGCTCAAGCGACGAAGGCTACAGAACCGAAAGAGGAAGAACAACCATTCATTCCGTTAGGGATGGATACCGCCGGAAATATGCATTACTACGTTCGGCAATCGGAAAGTTTCCTTTCCGTGTCTCCTGATAAACACAGCCGTAACAACATGATTTTTCTTGCCCCCTTGTCCTACTGGGAAAAACATGCTGGCAACGAACGGGGCGGCGTCCGCTGGGAAGCGGCCTCCCGGCATTGCTTCACCATGACCGGCAACAGGAAGTTCACGTCAGACCGGACCCGGGGACTTGGAATATGGGACGGGGGCGGCGGTGTTCCGGTGTACAACGCCGGGCAAGCATGCTATACGCTGAACGCCTCCGGTGATATCGTTCCATGTTCCAACATTGCAGACACGGGCATCATCTATACCCGGACGGAAGCCGCGCCCCTGCTCAATACTCCACCTTTGACCGATGAAGAGGGAACCCTTGTAATGGGCTATCTGGCTACCGTCCCGTTCCGGGAAAGCCACGCGGGGCTGTTTATGGGGGGATTGTTGGTTTCCTCCCTCCTTTCCGGGTATCTCGCATTCCGCCCCCATTGCTGGATTAACGCCCCGGCAGAATCCGGGAAAACGGAGTTGAGAAATACCTTGCTTGAATTGACCGGCAACTTCTCCCTTTCCTTTGAAGGGGCGGAAAGCACGCCCGCCGGGGTACGCCAGCGTTTAAACGGGAATGCCGTCCCCGTCCTATTCGACGAATCGGAAGGAAAGGATAACCGGAAAAACCTATCCAACATTCAAGGTCATCTGGACAATGCCCGCAGTGCTACCCGGGGCGGTATTATATTGAAAGGGAATATCGACGGAACCGGCCAATCTTTCCCTCTCCGGGCCGGGTTCATGTTCTTTTCCGTGGATAACCAGTTGAACCGAGATTCCGACCTTACCCGCTTTGTCGTCCTGACCCTGCAAAAGAAAACGGGGCAAGACCTAGCACCTACGCTTGAGCGCATCAAAGCGGCACGGGCCGCCATGCTGTCCTCTGTCACTCCGGGAAAACTAATAGGACGCCTGCTCAAGGAAGCTTCTGCTGTCAAGCGCAACGCGGAGACCATCAAGAAAGCCTTGGAGGATGCTGGGGAATCCGGGCGAAGGGCTGAACTGTTTGGAACCATCCTTGCCGGAGCATGGAACCTCACCCATTCCGGACCCGTGATACCGGACTATCTGGAAGACTGCAAGAACATCGTTACGGCTTCCCGTCTGACCGTTGTAGAGGAAAACGACTCGGAACGCTGTTTGAGAACCGTTCTTGAATACCGAGACCAGAATGAAGGCGGCCTTCTATTGAGCGAGCTTTTGCTTCACGGAATCCCCGGTGAAAATGAAAACCACCAACCAATCGAAAAACGAAACCGGGAAGCGGCGGCCCGCTACGGCGTCGCCTTGAAACCGGAAGGACGGATGCCGGAAACTTTGTTCATTGCGTGCGGACACACGGCCATGAAAGAAATCTTCAAGGGGACAGACTGGGAAGGCGGCAACTGCAAGGGGGCCTTGTCCAACCTTCAAGGGGCCGCCCCAAAGAAGGAACGCCTCTTATTCGGAACATACCGGGGCATCAGCATTCCAATTCATCTTGTCTTTCCGGACCGGTTTCCGCCGCCGGAGGAACCCAGCACCCCGGATGAAGACATGCAGAAAGATAAACCCCGGACATCCGGAACCAGCGTCGGAACATAATGCCCCGGAACTGAACCAATAAAGAAACCCAACCAAGACGCTCCGGAACCTGTTCCCGGGGCGTTCCTGTTTCTTCCTCACCACAGACCAGAACAAAGCAGAAACCGTCAGGAAGAGCCTCCCCCGCTCCCCAGAGAGCAGTAACACCGGATAAATGCAACCAGCGGACAAGAAAACGGCACATTTCACCGAACCGGTACCCCTTTGTTCCACTCATTTCACCGTCTGTTCCACCCTTGTTCTGGGCAAGTGGAACACGTAAGACACTAACACAAAAATCATTTCGTAGTTTGTTCCACTGTTCCACCTAAAAACGGTGCTTTTATATGTTTCCCAGAGAGACGGAAACGGATCGGAACCAGAGCTACCCATTTCCGGTATGAAGATACAGGGAGTCGTCGGATACCTGTTCCCGAGGCGTTCCTGTTTCTTCTTCACCAGAGACCAAAACCAAACGGGAAACGTCAGGAAGGGCTTTCCCATACCCCGGAGATGGAAAGCACGAATGAAGGCCAACAGTCACAAGAGAACCTTCCGTCTCCGAATGAAGAAATACTTTTTCTATTTCATCTGGACACGGCCAAAATGCGGGAATAATATCCGTACTGTTTCATACCCTTTCATGAGCCGTTTTTATGACAGAAAACAATGCTTGAGGGTACATTGCGTAGTACATCTAGCGCAAAACTATTTGATTATTATCATGTTAATTCCCATCACCCGCACCAATTCGCCTTTTCCTCCCCCCTTGCAGAATACCTTAATTCGCAAGGGCTTCTCATTTCTATCCAGCATATACCAGAAGTCACGAGTCCGGATCAGCGTTCTGTACGAAGGACTTTGCCGTCGGCAGAAATCAGCAGGTCGTAATCTTCGGTGTCAGTAACCACTTCTATGTCGTAACTGACAGTCTGACCCTCGGTGATTTTTTTAACTTCCTTGATTCTTCCCTGAGGATAGTCTTTCAAAGCTGCAGTTCGGACAATTTCCGGAGTGAGGGCTGGATCGATTTCCTCTTTGACACGAACTATCTTACCGTCCGAAGTAAGCTTCACTTCGACGTCAAAGCCGTTGATGCGAAATTCCGCTTCGTACTGTTTGGTACGATTATTGAAATCCCACTCGATTTTGCGCACCTGGGCGTAAGCGGATTTCACTCCGGAAACGACCTCCGCCGGAACGGATGTTTCAGGAATATCGGCAAAAGCCGGAACAACCCATAAAATGGCGGCAGCAAAGGACAAAATACTCTTCGTTTTCATCATATGTGGTATGATTCTAAAATAGGATAAAGTGTTCAATTCAATCCCAGTCAGGAGCCATCGCTTTCCTCTCCTCATTCACACGTCGAAGTTAATTTCACAACCGATGCTATGACAAATTTCAGTAGTGTCTCTCTCAAAAATCACGCTCATGACATATTATTTTGACAGACTTCTCCCTTCTTGAACGTAGAGTGAATAAAATAGAGAAGTAGTTTCGTATCATAGTCCGGTCATTTCCTGACTCAACACAACGCTTCTCTTTCTCTAAACAGACATGAAACACTTTTTCCTTTTATTTTCCCTGGTTCTCTCGTGTTCGGCCCTGGAAGCCGCACCTCTGTGGATGCGTTATCCTTCCATTTCCCCCGACGGCAAGTCCATCGCATTCACTTATAAAGGCGACATTTATACCGTTCCCTCCGAAGGAGGCAAAGCTCAACGCCTGACCACTGATCCCGCCCATGACTTTGCCCCGGTGTGGTCACCCGATAGCAGCAAGATTGCCTTCGCCAGCGACAGATACGGTAATTTCGATGTCTATCTCGTCGACGCACAAGGTGGGGCTCCGCAAAGACTCACCACGCATTCCGGAGCGGAAATCCCCTACTGCTTTACCAATGACGGACGCAACATCCTGTTTGGCGCATCAATTGCCGATCCTGCCTCCAGTATGCTCCATCCCCACTCATCGATGAAAGAATTGTACTCCGTTTCTATCAACGGAGGACGTCCGGAACAAATTCTGGCTGTTCCCGCCGAACGGGTCTCTTTCTCTCATTCCGGAACCCTCCTTCTCTACCAGGATAAAAAAGGCGGTGAAAACGAGTGGCGCAAGCATCACCAGTCCTCCATCACACGCGACATCTGGCTCTACGATACCGTCAAAAATCGCCACACCCGATTGACAAGCTTCGCTGGGGAAGACCGGGATCCCCGCTTCAGTCCGGATGACGGATACATCTATTATCTCAGCGAAAGGGGCGGTACTTTCAATGTCTGGCGCTTTGCCCTCAACAACAAACAGCAAGCTCCGGAACAAGTCACGAATTTCAAAACCCATCCCGTCCGCTTTCTCTCCATCGCCAATAACGGAACTCTCTGTTACGGATATAACGGAAACATTTATATCCAACCCCAGGGTGCTGCCGCCCAACCAGTCAAGGTATCCATTACCGGAGACATTTCCCAGGAAGAGAAGGAAACACTCTCCGTAGGAATGAAGAACGGTACCGTCTCGGAAGACGGAAAACAGATAGCTTTCGTCAACCGCGGAGACATCTTCGTCACATCCGCTTCTTATCCCACGACCAAGCAGATCACCACAACTCCAGAACAGGAAAGTTCACCCGCCTTCTCTCCCGATGCTCGGACGCTTGCCTATACCTCGGAGCGCGACGGTAGCAGGAATATTTACCTAGCCAAAATTGCCCGCAAGGAAGACCCCGACTTCCCCAACGCGATGGTCATTCATGAAAAACCGCTCATTAACAATAATAAACATGAACGGGAACTCCCTCAATTCTCCCCAGACGGCAAGGAAGTAGCCTTCATTGAAGACCGAAGCCGCCTGATGGTCATGAATCTCAAGACGGGAAACGTCCGCCAGATCACGGATGGAGCGACCACCTATTCCACCAGCGGACAAATCGACTATGAATGGTCTCCCGACGGTAAATGGTTTACCCTGGCCTACACCAGCAATCACCATGACCCCTACACCGATATTGGAATCGTCAGTGCCGATGGAGGAGGGAAAGTTATCAACCTCACCAATAGCGGCTACACGGACACCAACCCCCGATGGGTCCTCGGCGGAAACGCCATCCTGTTCCATTCCGAACGCTACGGCATGCGCAACCATGCCTCCTGGGGATCCCTGACTGACGCCATCCTGATTTTCCTGAATCAGGAAGCTTACGAGCAATTCAATATGAGCAAGGAGGAAAAAGAACTTTTACTGGGTTCTGACAAGGAATCCGAGTCAAAGGAAAAGAAGAAAAAAACTGTCGCTCCTATCAAGATCGAGTTGAAAGATCTTGACGAAAGACTCGTCCGTCTCACCCCCGCATCCAGTCAGTTAGGGGACGCCATCCTCGATAAAAAAGGAGAACAACTCTACTACATTTGTGCTTTCCAAAAAGGCTTCGATCTATGGCAGTTGGATCTTCGAAACCGTTCGGCAAAAATCATTCGTCCGGACGTTTCCCCGTCTTCCCTGCAATGGGACAAAAAAATGTCCATGCTTTTTATCCTTGGAACAAAACCCGCTTGGATGAAGGCGGAAAACAATGCCTTCACATCCATTTCAGCCAAGGCTGAACGAGCCATCGACATGGCAGCCGAACGTTCCGCCATGTTCAAACATGTCTGCCGGGAAGAACAAAAACGATTCTACACGGAAAACATGCACGGAGTCGATTGGAAAGCCATGCAAGCCAATTACGCCCGATTCCTGCCTCATATCAACAACAACTACGATTTTGCGGAAATGGTCAGCGAACTCCTCGGTGAGTTAAACGTATCCCACACGGGATGCTCCTACAGAAAGCCCTCCAGCCTGAGTAACGACGAAACGGCGGAACTCGGACTCTTTATCGATCAGGATTACACGGGAGACGGGCTTCGCATTCAGGAAGTTATCCGCCAGGGGCCTTTTGATAAATCACACCTCGATGTTCGTCCCGGAGATATTTTGGAAACAATTAACGGTACCTTTATCCCATCAGGCATGGACTACTTCCCGCACCTGAACCACAAAGCAGGGAAAAAGGTTCTGGTTTCCCTTTACCGTCCGGAAACGCAGGAACGCTTTGAGGAAGTCATCATTCCCATTTCCCGCAGCAAGCAGAATTCCCTTCTCTACTCCCGCTGGGTCAAACAGTGTGAAGAAGAAGTGGACCGCCTCTCCGGCGGGCGTCTCGGCTACGTTCATATCCAGGCCATGGGAGATCCCAGTTTCCGTTCCATTTACTCCGCAATCCTCGGTAAGTACAATGACCGCGAAGGTATTGTCATCGATACCCGGTTCAACGGAGGAGGGCGGTTGCACGAAGATATCGAGGTGCTTTTCAGCGGAAAGAAATACTTCACTCAAGTCATTCGCGGCAAGGAAGCATGCGACATGCCCAGCCGCCGCTGGAACAAACCTTCGATCATGCTGACCTGCGAAGCAAACTACTCCAATGCCCATGGTACTCCTTGGGTTTACCGCCACCAAGGCATTGGCAAACTCGTCGGCATGCCCGTACCCGGAACCATGACCAGTGTCTGCTGGGAGCATCTGCAAGACTCCTCGCTCGTGTACGGTATTCCTATCATCGGTTACCGGCTTGACGACGGTTCCTATCTTGAAAATACTCAGCTCGAACCCGATATCAAAGTCGCCAACTCTCCTGAAAAAATCGTTGCCGGCAGAGACGAACAACTGGAAATCGCCGTGAAGGCTCTCCTTCAAGATATCGACAAGCCCAAACAACGACAGGGCAAACTCCCCTAAACCGGATTCTTCCGACTGGCATTGTTCCCTTTCTTCCGCGCCTGAACGAATTCTACGTCGTTCAGGCGCCATTGTTCCTTGCCACATCATGATTTCATCCAAGCCTCAAGATGGGATTCAATTAATTTTTTAATTATTTTTTGGAAGAACATCTTTGACTTTATCTTTTAGAGGACTTAATGGTAGTTTCATGTTTGAGAAAAATCGCAAACTCATCGTTGGAGTGTGTATTTTTGTGAGCGTTATCATCATCAGCTCTCTCTGCCTGATCCTCAGAGAGAACAATTTAAGCTATTTGGAGCAACAGAGAGCGCTATGGAACGAACTCAACTCTCTCATACCTCTCCACTACAGAATCGATACGGATAAATCACATTATATGTATTCTTTCACTCAACGAAACATCAGGCTGGAGCACAACCTATCATCTATGCCTGCGTTCATGAAAAACAACTATGAGTACAATCAAAAGGTAAACGATATATCGAAGCGCCTTACTGACAACAACACAACACTGGCAGACAAGGCAACATCCTTCTCCATTATCATCCCGGATACTCCATCCCCGTCACTTCCCCTCTCCGGATTAACAGAGCATGAATTGGAGAAATTAACTTTGGAGGGTAATCGAGAAGCCAGCCTGATTATCATCGCCCGCAAATCCCCTCCCACAAGCTCTATTCAGACTCATATCGTCAAAAATTCACTTCACATCAACCGACTTGTACCCGGACAAAATCCGGAGAAAAATTTCTTCTCTCATTTACAACAAGCAATCATCCAGATCAATGATCTTTCGTCCACACAAAAAACACGTTCATCTGGAGACAAGTTCTCTCAAGTTAATTACAAAAATCTCCCCGGTTATTCAACCTTCCAGGAAAAACTGAGAGAAGGGGATTTATTATCCTATCTCGCGTTCAAGAGCATTCTCTCCCCAGTTACATACACCATGGCAAGCCATGATGAAATCATGCAGGAAGAAAAAATGCTCATGGAAAGCCTGAGAGCTCGGAGCCAGGACAAATACGATTTGGCCTCCGCTCTCTTACTATGCAGGAATTCCCCAATGGGCTTTTATGGGATGAAAATTGATGATGAATTTAACAATAGACTAAGAATATACAAACAAATCGTAATGGATTATCCGGCATTGGCTGGAAGTACCATTCAAAATATCGTCTCCTTTCTGTTTTTCGATTACAGCAGTGCCACTTCCGTTAAAAAATTCCGGCAAGCTTCCGAGGCTCTGAGAAAAGCAGCCAGACAAGGAAACATGGAAGCCATGTTTCTTTGGCTCACCCGAGGAATCACTTCCCTGGATCGTTTCACCCGCGAAGACTGGGAGGAAATCGACACGTACCGCAAAGTGCTTTTGAAAGCCGGATACGCACCTTACCTTGAAACATTTATCAACAAACAAGAAACTCTTGATATCAACCTGTTCAAATCCATCTATCCAGACACCACATACCGATCCATCAGCAAACGCTGCCAGAAAGTATTGGAAGCAAGAAATTGATTATCTTGCTCCCACTCCACTCTTTGCCTCTCTCTTATTTTATATTTCGACAATTTCGTCGATTTTCAGAGCCCGGCACCTCGTCTTCTCATTGACCTGCCAGGTTGCGGACACATGGAAATGAGCGAAATACCATTCGGAAGGCTGGAGCTTTTCCATCAGATCCATCAGTAAATTGCGTTCCTTGGGCAGATCAAACCTCAAATCCGGATCACGATCCAAGAGTCCCGGATTCGCTTCCTTCAACGAGGGTTCGGATGGAGGCAACAACCCGACGTGAGTCAGAAGGATATCTATCTTGCCGGCATGAGCAGCCACAAACTCCCCATTCCATGGAATCACCTCATCCTCCCACCAACCTCTACCCGGAGCGCGGAATGACCGATCCACACTAACGCCTCCGCCCACGGCCAGAGCCCGACGTCCATTCAACAGCAGTTCAGAATAATCCGACAGAAGATGAAAGTATTCTCCAACCGGAGGATTGCGAAACATGGCAGGATCGTCATGATTTCCACGAAGACAGTACACATGATTGCCGGTCTCCCTAGCCATTTCTTCCAGCACTTCCCGGTAACGGGGCACAAATCCAAAACCGCAATCTCCCAGCTGGATCAGGCTGATGCCCGTCCGTGAGCGTAAGAATTTCTCCAGAGCTTCCGGCTTCCCATGAATATCTCCCATGAGAAAGCAGGGAGTATCAATAATCATCATAAGCGTTCCCTTTCGGAGCATTCTACCCGAATCAGTCAAACATGGAAAGAATGCTTTCAATCTATTTTCTTCCTCGTCAGAAAATTCATTTTCCATACACCCCCAGCCAACAGGAACGAACAGGAGAACACGAAGCTGCGAAAAATCACCCAGGTCGGCATTCCCGGCATCTGTAATCCAGGTACACCCAGACGCATCCCCCTCAAAAGCCATCGGAGCTCACAGCAAAACTCTCCTTGAGTCGGATTTGTTTTCAATTTTGGAACATTTACCCGGTAAGAAATAACGTGCGATATTAACTTCTCCTTCTCCGTCATCTCGGATCCCGTATTCCTATCCACCAACAAATAACGGTGAAAGGTTCCGAAAACATGATCCTTTGATTCATCGAATTCAAGAGTTCTTCATTTCATTCCGCACCATTAGCTACAACTCCTCCGAATTATCTCTCCAAAACGGTAAAAACAGTGAAATACTAAAGTATTTTTTTAACGTAATTTTAGATCCTGTTTGTCGGTTTTCTCTACAACGGATCAAATGTTTGTAAAAAAAAGTTACAATTCCAATAAATCAAATAGTTTTGCACATTTGACATCTCACTCATAACACCAATTAACACTTAACAATAAATGTATTATGTAAAAACAAAACAGAACACGAACACATCGATATTACACAAAGTTATTCTTTAGCTCGCCAGATTCTGTTTTTTTTCGTAAGAAGTAGGAAATCACACCGTACTAAGATACGATCATTTTACATAACACACTTATGAGCTTATCTATCAAACCCGCCAGCGCCTGCCGCTGGGACATCGTTTCCCTCGGAGAAGTCATGTTGCGCCTTGATCCCGGAGAAGGCCGCATTCACACGACTCGCACGTTTAAAGTTTGGGAAGGAGGAGGCGAATATAACGTAGCCAGGGGACTCCGCCGCTGCTTCGGTTTAAGAGGCGCCGTCGTCACTGCCATTTGCGATAATCCCGTCGGTCGCCTGCTGGAAGATTGCATGCTCCAAGGGGGGCTTGACCTGGATTATGTTGCCTGGACGCCCTTCGACGGCATTGGCCGTGATTGCCGCGTCGGCCTCAACTTCACGGAACGCGGCTACGGAGTCCGCGCTGCAGTCGGATGTTCCGACCGAGGTCTGAGCGCTGCGAGCCAGATGAAGCCGGGCGATGTGGATTGGGACAAGCTTTTCGGAGAAGAAGGAGTCCGTTGGTTCCATACGGGCGGGATTTATGCCGGACTTTCCGAAACGACGAGTGCCGTCGTTCTGGAAGCCGTCCAGGCCGCCCGTAGACACGGCACTATCGTTTCCTACGACCTCAACTACCGTCCTTCTCTCTGGAAGAGTATCGGCGGCCAGGCCCGCGCCCAGGAAGTCAACCGCGCCATCGCCCCTTTTGTTGACGTCATGATCGGCAATGAAGAAGACTTCCAGGCATCGCTCGGTCTCACGATTGAGGGCTCCACGGATGATTTCGCCCATATCGACCAGAATGCCTACCAAAAAATGATCCGCCTGGCCGTCAAGGAATTCGGATTCAAGGCAGCCACCACCACCCTGCGCGTCGCCCGTACGGCAACCTTTAACGATTGGGCTGCCATGCTATACTACGATGGCGAATTCTACGACTCCATTTCCCTTCCGAATCTGGAAATCCTCGATCGCGTCGGAGGCGGAGACTCCTTTGCTTCAGGCCTCATTTACGGTTTCCTGGCCGACAAAGGCCCCCAATACGCCGTCAATTGCGGCTGCGCTCACGGAGCCCTGGCCATGACCACTCCCGGCGATACATCGACGGCATCGCTCTCCGAAGTCGAACGAGTCATGAAAGGCGGCACAGCCCGCGTCAACCGCTAACCCATTCCTACGACCATGATTGAAAGTTGGAGATGGTACGGACCATCAGACCCCATCACGCTACGCGACATCAGGCAGGCCGGCATTTCCGGCATCGTCAACGCTCTCCACGAAGTCCGCTGCGGTGACTTGTGGACGGAAGAGGCTGTTGCCGAACGCGTTAAAATGATTGAAGCAGCCGGTATGAAATGGGTTGTAGCGGAAAGCATCGCCGTCCATGAGGATATCAAAACCCGTTCCGGCAACTGGCAACACTACATTGAAGTTTACAAGCAAAGTCTTCGCAACCTCGCCAAGGGAGGAGTCAAAGTCGTATGCTACAACTTCATGCCTGTCCTGGACTGGACGCGTACCGATCTCGTCTGGCAATTGCCGGACGGCAGTAGCGTCCTGAAGTGCGATGCCGATGAAGTTGCAGTTTTCGACATCTTTATCCTGAAACGGGCAGGCGCAGAAAAGGACTACGATCAAGACACGCTGGCACGTGCGCAAAGCCGCTTCGAATCAATGACGGACGAGCAGAAAAAACAACTCAGTGATTCCATCCTGCTCGGACTCCCCGGTACTGTAGACGACCTGACGCCGGATCAATTCAAGGAAATGCTGGCTCGTTACGAAGGGATCGACGATGCCCGTCTCCGCCGCAATCTGTACGATTTCCTCAACGAAATCATGCCAGTCTGTGAAGAGACCGGAATTCGCATGGCTATCCATCCGGACGATCCGCCCCGTCCGATCTTCGGATTGCCGCGCATCATGAGCGACGAGGCAGACATGGAACAACTTATCCGGGAAGTCCCGTCCATGCACTCGGGCTTCACTCTCTGTACGGGTTCGCTGGGAGGTCTCCGCAGCAATGCCCCGCACTTGCTAATGGAAAAATTCGCCGACCGCGTCTATTTCGCCCACTTCCGCAACACTGTCTATGACGGAGAGAATCCCGATACCTTCCGCGAATCGGGGACCCATCTTTGCGGTCACACGGACATGGCCTATGCCATGCAGTGCCTGATCAACGAAGAAGCCCGCAGGCGCGAAACCGGCGAAGAATGTGCGGAAATTCCCGTCCGCCCGGACCATGGCAAGCTCATGGACATCGATCTGGAAAAACACTGCTACGCCGGATATTCGTACGGCGGACGCGTCATCGGCATAGCCGAATTGCGAGGCCTGGCTTTTGGACTGGCATCCAGCCGTCCCCTGGTCGGTAAAGTAGCCGTTGTCACGGGAGCCGCCGGAGTCCTCTGCTCCGTCATGGCCCGCAGCCTCCTGAAGGCGGGAGCCAAGGTAGCCCTTCTTGGCAGGACAGAATCCAAACTCGTCGCACTCCAGCAACAACTGGCGGAAGAAGGCCTGACTCAGACGATCATCCTCGCAGCAGACGTCCTTGACAAGGCGGCCTTGGAACAGGCTTGCGACAAATTGGTTGCCGCCTGGGGCAAACTCGACATCCTTCTCAACGGAGCCGGAGGCAACGATCCGCGCGGGACTACACCCGCCGAACAATGCACCCCGGACACTCCGGAAAAGGACGGATTCTTCGGCATGGATATGGAAGGCTTCGAGTACGTTAACCGCCTGAACATGATCGGGACGATCCTGCCCTCGCAGATCTTCGGCAAACTGTTGACGAAGACCCAAGGTACCATCGTCAACATCTCCTCCATGGCCGCCTTCCTGCCCCTCACCAAAGTCGGTGCCTACGGTTCCGCCAAAGCTGCCGTAGAGAACTTCACCAAGTGGCTTGCCACACATCTGGCCCCCATGGGCATCCGCGTCAATGCCATTGCTCCCGGTTTCTTCATCACCAACCAGAATCGCTTCCTGATGATGGAACAGGATGGAGTTACTCCTACGGCCCGAGGTAAAAAAGTAATCGCCAAAACACCGATGCGCCGTTTCGGTGAACCGGAAGACCTGTGCGGTGCCCTCAAGTTCCTCGTGTCCAATGAAGCCGGATTCATCACCGGCATTACCATCCCCGTCGACGGCGGGTTCCTCGCCTTCTCCGGCGTTTAACAGCATTCCCCTCCTGTATTTATATCATGATCACAGACAATTTCCTGCTTGATACGCCGCAGGCTCGCACCCTCTTCCACGAGTATGCGGAAAACCTGCCTATTATCGACTACCATTCACACCTGGACCCCGTAGCTATTGCAGAAAACAAACAGTTCTCCAACATCGCCCAGATCTGGCTGGATGGAGACCACTATAAATGGCGAGCCATGCGTACCAACGGCATTCCGGAACAATTCTGTTCCGGCAATGCGTCCGACCGGGAAAAATACAATGCCTGGGCAAAAACCGTTCCCCTTCTCATTCGCAACCCCCTTTATCACTGGACACATCTGGAACTTCGCCGTCCCTTCGGCATCACCGGAGTCCTCTTCGGGCCGGATACAGCCGACGCGATCTGGGACCAAACAGCCGCCATGCTCCAAGCCGGAGACATGGGGGTCCGGGACATTCTGCGTACGATGAAAGTCGAAACCGTCTGTACGACGGACGATCCTGCCGATAACCTGGAGGCTCATGCCCGCATCGCAGCATCAGACTGCTCCACCAAAGTCCTGCCGACCTTCCGCCCGGACAAGGCAAGAGCACTCAAGGACGTCAAGACATGGAATACCTGGACGGGACGCCTCGAACAAGCTGCCGGCAAAGAGCTCGACTCGCTGGAAGCCTTCAAACAAGCCCTCTCCGACAGGCACGACTATTTCGCCGCCCACGGTTGTAGGCTCTCCGACCATTCCCTCGAATTCATGGATGAAGAATCGCTGTCCGACGAGGAAGCGGCCGCTATCTTCTCCGCAGCACGCCAAGGACAGGAAATCGCCGTCAAAGACGCCGAACGTTTCTCCAACTATATGATTGACTTCTTCGCCGATCTGGATGCCCGTTCCGGCTGGGTGCGCCAGCTCCACATCGGAGCCTTGCGCAACCCGAACGGAGAAGCCCTCCGAACGCTTGGTCCGGATACCGGGTTCGACAGTATCGCCGATTTCAACTACGCCTCTCCCCTTGCCAAAATCCTGGATCGTTCCGCGCAAAAAGGAGCCCTGCCCCGTACCATCCTATACAACCTCAATCCACGGGACAATGCCCTCATGGCTGCTCTCTGCGGTAGTTTCCAGGACGGTTCCAGCCCCTGCAAAATGCAATACGGAGCCGCCTGGTGGTTCCTGGACCAAATGGACGGCATGATCAACCACCTCGAAACTCTTAGCCAACTTGGGACTCTCTCCCGCTTCGTCGGCATGCTGACGGACAGCCGGAGTTTCCTCAGCTACACGCGCCACGAATACTTCCGCCGCATTCTATGCCGCGTTCTCGGGCACGACATGGCCGGAGGACTCATTCCGGACGATATGGAGCTCATCAGCACCATGGTCAGTGATATTTCTTACTTTAACGCTAAAAACTATTTTAACTTCTAAATCATGAAAACTATTATCGAGGCTCTCTCCTCTCTCAAACTCGTTCCCGTCGTTGTTCTCAACGATCCGGATAAAGCAGTCCCTCTGGCACGTACGCTTGTGGACAACGGATGCAACGGCATCGAAATTACCTTCCGCACGGAAGCTGCCGAAGAATCCATTGTCCGCATCGCCCGGGAAGTCCCTGAAATGCTGATCGGAGCAGGAACCCTGCTCACTCCCGATCAAGTCGTCCGAGCCAAAAAAGCCGGAGCCACCTTCGGCGTTTCTCCCGGTTTCGATCCCGTCGTCGTCAAGGCAGCCCAGGAAGACGGACTGCCTTTTGCCCCCGGCATTGCCACAGCATCGGAAATCTGCCAGGCCCTCACAATGGGGTGCCTTTTCCAGAAGTTCTTCCCGGCGGAACCGGCGGGCGGCCCCAAAATGCTGAAGGCCATCCTGGCCGCCGTACGCCACACGGGCATCCGCATCATGCCGACGGGAGGGATCAATGCCAACAACATCGCCAACTGGCTTTCCATTCCGGAAGTCGTCGCCTGCGGCGGTTCCTGGATCTGTGAAGCATCCCTGATTGATACCTCCAACTGGGAAGAAATAGGACGACGCACACGAGAAGCCCTCGCTGCCATCCGCTAAACTTTCTCTGTATTATTTTAGGGGCTGTTCCGCACAAACAAGCGGAGCAGCCCCTTTTCGTTTATCATTTATTTCAAAGATCGCATCCTGAATTCGGCCTATTCGGAAGGAGTTTCGCCCTCATCAAGTCCGAGGTAGCACCCGGGATAGTTCTTGGTCGGCTGCCAATGTTCCCATTTTTTCAACTGGCCCTTGGTAGAATTATTGATAGGAAGTTTCCAGGTTTCAAAGAAGAGGGTCAAATCCTTCTGAAGCACTTTACCGAAATTCTTCATCACCCAGTTCCACTTTTCATCATCCGATGTCTTGTCGTTCTTGTAGGGACGCTTAATGTAAGCCTTGTTCACTTCACGGAACGATTCACAGCCGAAATGATACATAATTTCACCCCACAGGAACAACTGGGTCCCGTTTTCGGCATCATTATATCCGGCCTTCTTGTCCGTCAAATACGTACACATGTTCGGAGCCATCACATCCGGAGACATGCCACGAACAACATAGGGTTTCTTTCCGACACCCATCACCTCGCATACGAGCGAGAAGATGTTGACGGATACCTCCGTCTGACCTTCCATCGCAAAGGGTGCTCCCTGGTGGTTATGTCCCAGTTCATGCCAAAGCCCCCAACTCCCTTCCGTCAAAATGGAACCGTCCGCTACGGCATCCGCCCAGCTCATGTACCCCATGGCAGGATAACCCGAATGTCCGAAACCTACGGAAATCTGCCGGTCAACGACAAAACGCATGGGAGTACGAATACGGTCGGTCATATCATCCCAGCCGGCCACCCAGTCCTCAAGAGCCATGCATTTCTGAAGAAGTTCCGCAACTTCCTTGATCTTGACGCATTCCTTTAATTTTTTCGTCGGCATGGTGAAAACCAACCGGGGCATGCGGATTTCTCCCCAGGGAGCCTTTGTCTGAGCAAGCTGTTCCTGCCATTGTTCGGGGGTCGTTTCTCCCATGATGTAGAGAGGAGCGGGAATTGCTCCGGAAATTTTCACCTTGAACGTCTTGGCTTGTTTGTTGCGTTTATTCACGCAGACATACACCAAGCCGCCGCTGGGATCAGCCAAATGCACTCTGGCCTTGTTGACGCCCGTACTGTTGCCGATAATTGGCAGACGCGCCCATTCCGTCGTCTTCTCATTCATCAGGTTGTCCGTATGACAACCGATACGGACACTCAACTGCCCCTTGGGAGCACTACCGGAAAACGAGAAGGTTACCTTGGCCCCGGGAGGAGCATACAATCCCGTACTGTGCCAGCCACCGATGGAAGAATCGATTTCCACTGTTCTCGTCACCAATTCGGCTCCTTCATCGGGCAACCCAGGAAAATCCTTGGCGGACGGACTCGCCTTAATCCGAGAATCCTGTCCTCTCCATTTCTGATAAGTTTCCACCATTTCCGCCGCTTTGGAACGATCCTTCCACTTTGAAGACTCCGTCGGGAAATCGGTCAATTCCGTATATTTATCGGCGGATTCCCAAGACCACGTCCCGATCACCTTGTCTTCATTCATGGGAATCTTGTCCGCGGATTTGGGGTAAAACTTGCTCAAATCGGGCATCTTATTCTCGAAAGGCTTGGGAAAATCCGACTTGCGAAGCGCATCAAAGTCCGGTTCCTCCTGGCTGCCTTCGTCTTGTTCTGCCTTGCGTGCCGCATCTTCTTCGGCCTGGCGGCGGGCTTCTTCCTCCTCCGCTTTCCTGCGGGCCTCTTCCTCCTGTTGTTTTTTCAGAGCTTCCTTCTTGGCTTCATCAGCCTTGCGGCGTGCTTCCTCGCTCATTTTCCTCTGGCGTTCCAGCTTCTCCTTGCGGCGTGCTTCCGCCTGCTGGGCAATACGCAGATTTTCCTGGCGCACTTTTTCCTGCTGGGCTTTTTTCTTTTCCGCCTGTTCAATGCGGGCTGCCCTATCCCTCTCCTGTTTATTCTGGTAGACATAATAAGCTCCCCACAGGATAGCACCAATCATAACGATCACCAAAAAGGAGGCGATGGCGCCTCCCCGGAACACGTGGCGGGAAAAGGATCTGTTCTTCATACTAGCAAATAAGGGAACCCGTTAATACATGGCATATTGAGGCCCTCCTGTCAAATTGAATCCTCGCCCGCAAATCCGGCAACTACTTCTAGATGAAAGCATCGCTCTTTGACTGCCTTGTCAGAACGATTTCTTCCAAATGCCTCCTGTATGGCGTATTCCTCACAAAAAAACCTCCCCTCTGCAACATGCAGAAAGGAGGTTGTAGAAAAGAAATCCGGCTTATTCGACCGGAAGGAATACTTATGCAGTAGCCGTCGTCGCAGTAGCGGCAACTTCTTCCGTCTTCTCTTCACGGGGAAGATCGATAATTTCGATCATACCCATGGGAGCGGAGTCGCTCATGCGCTGTCCCAGCTTGACGATGCGGCAGTAACCGCCGGAACGTTCGGCACAGGCCGTAGCAACGGCGCCGAAAAGCACCTTGACGGCTTCCGTGTTGTGAATCGTACCGATGGCCAGGCGGCGGGCATGCAGGTCGCCGCGCTTGCCGAGCGTAATCAGCTTTTCAACATAGGGCCGCAGGGCCTTGGCCTTGGCAAGCGTCGTCGTAATGCGGCCATGCAGGATCAGGCTGACTGCCTGATTGGCAAGCAGAGCGCGACGGTGGGAAGCATTGCGCTGAAGTTTGGAGATTTTACGTCCGTGTCTCATGGTAATGTGTTTCTGTTAGGTTTTGCGTTAAGTTTAATTAATCTTCGTCGTCTTCGATATTCTGGGCAATCAGGTCGGCAAGGCCTACGGGACTTTCCTCTTCGACTCCGATACGGGTCTTGGCCTGCGGAGCAGGTCCGTTCAGGAGGGAAGGATCAACCTGGACGCCAAGAGACAAACCGAGGTCTGCGAGCTTTTCCTTGATTTCGTTGAGGGATTTTTTACCGAAGTTGCGGTACTTGAGCATTTCGCTTTCGCTCTTCATGGCCAGCTGACCAACCGTTGTGATGTTGGCATTGTTGAGGCAGTTGGCGGCACGAACGGAAAGCTCAATTTCGTTGACGCTCATATTAAGAAGCTTGCGGAGGCGAGCGGTTTCTTCGTCCTGCACGGCGGCGGGAGCTTCTTCGAAGCTAACCTTGCTATCGTCGTAATTGACGAACACGTCCAGGTGGTGGCGAAGAATCGCGGAAGCCTGAAGCATAGCGTCGGCAGGAGAAATGCGGCCGTCCGTCCAGACTTCCAGCGTCAGCTTGTCAAAGTCGGTCATGTGGCCGACACGCGTATTCATGACGGAATATTTCACGCGGGTCACGGGGGAGAAGATCGAGTCGATCGGAATCACGCCGATGGGCATGTCGGGCTGCTTGTTTTCTTCACCTGTCTTGAAGCCGCGGCTGACGCGCACTTCGAATTCGCAATCGAAAAGAGTGTTTTGATCCAGGTGGCAAATGACCTGTTCGGGGTTAACGACCTTGTAAACGGTATCGTCGGAGATGTCACCGGCAGTGACGACCCCTTCCTTCTGGACCTTGAGGGTCAAGAGTCGGGGTTCCTTGCTCGTGTGGCTGAAGCGGACCTTCTTGAGGTTGAGGATGATTTCCGTCACATCTTCCACAACGCCGGGAAGAGAGGAAAATTCATGCTGCGCACCGGCGATGCGAACGGACGTAATGGCAGCGCCTTCCAGCGAGCCGAGAAGTACGCGGCGCAGGGAGTTGCCGAGAGTATGCCCGAATCCGTTTTCAAACGGTTCGGCAACGAAGGTCAGACGGTTGGGGTTTTCGGGGTCTTCGATCTTTTCGAGATGGCTAGGCACTTCGAAACGGCTCAAAACCGTCACTTCATCCTGTATGTTTTCTTGATCCGACATGGTCGTATTGGGTTTACCGGGTTTCCCTCCTGGCGAGCTGACCGGGAATGAGTTAACCTCTTCCCTGGGAGGACCTACGGCAAGTTTTAATGACAACTCGCGTGGCGGAAACTCTAGCCTGACACGGAAAACAATCAACACTTTTTCTCTCTGTATAAAAAAAATCTGTGACTTACCGCCCTGTTTAGGGCATTTATAGAGGGAGAATAGATCACTCCTTTATGAAACAACCCCAATTCCTGAATGAACGAGACATCCTCTGCGTACGAGCCACCGCCCTGGAAGAAAAGGGCCTTACGACAGGCGTCGATGAGCTCGATGAAGAAATCAGAAAATTTTCGGAAAGGGTATCAACGACTTTCGATCCCCGCTACCTGCAGTCCCTGATCACCTTGGGCGCCGTCATGGCACAGTCCGATCTTCCCCAGCATGACTACGCCCTCATGGTCCGCACAGTATATGAAATGTTGAAAGCCGACCAGGTATTCGCCCCCTACCGTCATATCCGTAAAATCACGGTATTCGGCTCCGCACGCATCAAATTCGAAGAACCGGCCTATCGAACCGCCCTGGATTTTTCCAGAGAAGCGGCGGAACACGGCTACATGGTCATCTCGGGGGGAGGACCGGGCATCATGCAGGCCTGCAATGAAGGAGCCGGCGTAACGCGTTCTTTCGGACTGAACATCAAGCTTCCCTTCGAGCAGCATTCCAACCACATTGTCAAAGACAGCGAGAGGCTCGTCAACTTCCACTATTTCTTTACGAGGAAACTCAATTTCGTATCGCAGGCCGATGCCATGGTAGCTTTCCCCGGCGGATTCGGCACCATGGACGAAGTCTTTGAAACCCTGACGCTCATCCAAACAGGCAAGGCGTCCATCTTCCCTCTCGTGCTCCTGGATTCACCAGGCAAGACATTTTGGATCAACTGGTTGCGATTTATCCGAGTAGAATTGCTCGAATCCGGCCTGATTTCCAACGATGACATGGACTTCATCTATCTGACCAAGAGCCCTCAAGATGCCATCGACCACATTGACCAGTTCTACAAAATATTCCACTCGTACCGTTTCATCGGCGACATCATCAGCATCCGCCTCAACACCCCCATCAGCCAGGAATGGATATCCAGACTCCAGCTTGAGTTTGCGGACATCATCCAGGATGGTTCCATCACGCTCTGCGACGCCCTTCCGGAAGAAGACGACGAACCTCTCATTTTCAACATGCCCCGGCTTGTTTTCACCTTCAACCGTTCCAGCTACGGACGCCTCCGCACATTGATCGACCGCATCAACGAATACCCCGAAGCCTGAAGAGCCTCCTCCGCAATCATCCCCCTCCATCATGCCGGACTACCTTCCCTGCTGGTTCCTGCCCGCCGCCTGCGCCTTGATCGGCGCATGCATCGGGTCGTTTCTCAATGTCGTCATCTACCGGCTGCCCAGGAACCTCTCCATCAACGAACCGAAGCGCTCCTTCTGTCCGGCCTGTAAAAAGTCCATCCCCTGGTACCGGAACATTCCCGTCGCCAGCTGGCTCATCCTGCGCGGAAAATGTGCCAACTGCCATAGCCGGATCTCCTTCCGGTACTGGATAGTCGAAGTTATGACGGCACTGCTCTTTGCAGCGACCGCCTATGTCTGCCGGGACGAATCCCCTCTGCTCCTCGTCCCTCTACTGGGATGGACAGCCATGGGAATCGCCATCGCCTTCATCGACGCCGAACACATGATCGTCTTCCCAAGAGATACGGTCATCGCCGGACTTCTGGGAGTGTCTGCCGCTCTGCTCTCTCCCCCCTGGATGGAAGAACTTCCTTTCCTGACCGAACGTCTCGAAGCCTCATTCATCGGAGCAGCCGCTGGCTATATCGGAATTCGTCTCGTCATTGAACTGGGGAAAAAGCTCTTCGGCACATGGAAGCGGGACTTTCCAGTCGGGAGCCGGTGGGAACTCCGCGAGCCGTCCACCGACGAAGAAGAACTCACGCTGGTGCTTCCCGACGGGGACTACACCTGGTCCGATCTCTTCTCCCGCGACAGCGACCGGGCCATTTTCACGGCAGCGCAGTTGGAAATTGACGGATCTTCCGTTCCCGGGGATACATTCACCCTGTACCAGAACCGCATCGTCTCCGGTGACGGGACAATCTTCCTCATTGAATCCATCAAGTCCGCCTCCGGCACGCTGGAACACATTCAAGCCAACCGGGAAGCCATGGGCTACGGAGATGCGTGGATCATGATGATGATCGGCGCACTTTGCGGATGGGAGGGAGTCCTCTTCTGCCTCGTTGCCGGAAGCCTCACCGGTATCATTGCCGGTCTGGCAGGGCGCATCGGATTCGGGCAACCGATCCCCTTCGGGCCCTGCCTGCTATTCGCCGCCGCCATCTGGATTCTGGGCGGCTACGAGCTGTGGGCATGGTATTGCGAATGGCTGCTCGTGCCCCTGTAAGGAAAGGAGGAAACGAGATATCCTGGGGAGTCCTCCTATTCGGAGTCCTTTTTCTCAGAATTTTTGATCCACTTGGCAAGGCTCGCAAAAAACACTTGCTCCAGAGAATTGCGAGGATGTCCCGTACTCTCCAGAGTCACGGAAGGATCCTCGGCCACCAGCCGCTTGATCCCGTCGATCAATTCAGGCGACGCATGATCCAGAAGAATCTCCGTCCGGGAAGAATCGCGCGTCAGTTCATCGACGGAACCTTCCGCAATCATCACCCCCTTGTAAATGATACCGACGCGGTCGCATACCTCCTGCACCTGCTCCAAAAGGTGAGAGCAGAGGAACACTGACATTCCGCGCTTCTTCAAATTCAGGATAATGTCGCGGATCGCACGGGAGCCGATCGGGTCGACACCGGCAGTCGGTTCATCCAGCACCACCAACCGGGGGTCCTGCACAAGAGCCTGAGCCAGTCCTATGCGCTGAAGCATCCCTTTGGAATACCCCCCAAGACGCCTGTCGGCCGCATCTTCCAGCCCGACCAGATCAAGCAGTTCCGCAACCTTCTCCTTCAAGGCGATTCCCTTCAAACCGCACAGCTTCCCGTAGAAAGCCACAGTCTCGGCACCTGTCAGAAACTTGTAGAAATACGGATTCTCAGGCAGGAATCCCACCTTGTTGCGGCTGTCCGGATCCGTACCGGGAATGCCGAATATCGAGCAGGTTCCCTCCGTCGGCTTGACCAATCCCAGCAAGGCCTTCATCAATGTCGATTTCCCGGAGCCGTTGGGGCCGATCAAACCGTACACATCTCCCTCGCCGACATCCAGGGAAACCCCCTTGAGGGCATAGACTCCCGGTCTGCCCCATGGGGTCAGGAATTGTTTATGCAGATTGGTGACGCGGACAGCAGGAATCATCGTGATGGGAAAGGGATCAGATTGCAGAATAACTCACGACAGTTGCACTTGGGCAAGGCGGCGCAACAGGCACTTGCTCATCTCCACGCCCTTGTTGAACAGTTCAACGGGCATATTCTCGTTCGGAGAATGGATGCGGGCGTCAGGCAGGCACAAGCCGATCAGCAAACTATCCACGCCGAGGATGTCCTTGAACTCCGTGATACTTCCGATGCTGCCCCCTTCGCGCACGAGGACGGGTTTCACTCCAAAACTCTCCTCCAAAGCCTCCTGCGCGGCGCGACTGAATGAAGACTTGGGATCGCACAAATACGGAGTACTGACGTGCTGGCGGCGGAACTCAAGCTTGACCGAAGGAGGAGTCAGGCGGCGGAAATGGGCTTCCAATAGATCCTGGATACGCGCGCCATCCTGTCCCGGAACAGTACGGCAAGTAATTTTGGCAAAAGCGGACGAGGGAATAATCGTCTTGCTGCCCTCACCCTGGTACCCACTTCCGAGACCATTGATTTCAAGAGTCGGCCGGGCGTAAATGCACTCGGTCCCCGTATAGCCGGTTTCCGGCATCAGCGTTTCCACACCGACAAGCCGTGCGATATCGGCATTGGACATGCCCTGGACATTGCCCCACATGTTCCTCTCCCAGTTTTCCAGTGCAGCCACACCATCGTAAAAACCTTCGACAGCCACACGACCGTCGGCATCATGACACGAGTCGATCAAATGGCAGAGCACCGTTGCGGGATTGGAAACGGCTCCTCCAAAAATACCGGAATGGAGATCGGCCTCCGGCCCGTGCACGACAATTTCCACCCCCGTTACTCCGCGCAAACCATAGGACAGCGTAGGCAGATTCTGAGCTACCATCCCCGTATCGGAAACGACAACCACGTCACAAGCCAATTCATCGCGGTGTTCCTGCAAAAACGCAGAAAGATTGACGCTTCCGACTTCTTCCTCTCCTTCAAAGATAAATTTAACATTGAGAGGAAGCGTCCCCCCTTCCTGAGCCATCAATTCCTCCACTCCCAGAATGTGGGCCATGATTTCTCCCTTGTCGTCGGACACCCCGCGTGCATACAGGCGCTCTCCGCGGATTTCCGGTTCAAACGGATCGGATTTCCATTCGTCAAGCGGATCCACCGGCTGGACGTCATAGTGTCCGTAGATCAACACAGTCGGCCTGCCCGGAACTTTCGAGCCTTCCGCTACGACAACCGGATGCAGGGGAGTCGCATATTTGCGGGCGGCAAATCCCATGGAAGATAATTTATCCACCAGCCAGTCAGCGCAATCACTCACATCCGAAGCATGAACGTTCTGGGCGGAAATACTCGGAAAGCGCAAAAAGGCGGTCAGTTGATCCAATCGTTTCATGAAAGCATTATGTGCCGCATTGCCTCGATCAATCAATGAGAATGTATTTCATCCCGACAATTTATAATCCGGCTTCTTCGCACCGGGACGGCCGGCATTGCCCATAAAAATCGGGCCGGTCCGCAAAAGAGCGAACCGGCCCGGAAATGTTCTCACGGCAATCTACCCGGATTAGAACGTGTATCGGAAACCGATGTTACCCGAGAACCCGCTCTGGCGGCTGCGGATATCGCAGTCAACGTCACCGTAAACGGAACTCTGCTGACCAACCGGAATCGCCAGGCCCGCGCCAAATTGAAGACCGGTGCGGCCCACCTTGGAACCTTCGATATTCATCGGAACAGCCGGCATGCCAAGGGCGGATACCGTAGCCTTATTGGTTTCGTCGCCAAAGTCCTGAACAACCTGGACACGGACTTCACCCAGGGCATCGCGGCCGAAGATGTTGTCGCCGATAAGTCCCATCAGACGGGCGCCGAGAGCGGCACGTCCGTAGGTTGCATCCTGGCCGTCAACCTTCAGGGACGCATCGCCGGCACCCGTTTCGGTGTAGCCGTCCATCTTGGTCGAATACAGGCCGAGGCTGGCCAGAGGCTGAAGGATCGTACCCTTTTCTTCGTTCATCTTGATGTCGTACGTGGCTTCATAGAAGAGGCCGAAGCTGCTGCCGGAGGTAGAACCCTGCGTATGGATCGGATCCAGTCCCGGCACGTTCATCGTGCGGTTCATCGTCGCATCATTCCAGCCGGTAGTGAAGATCAGGGTATGGCCCCAGGCCTTCTTCTGCCCGCGAAGGAAGAGGTTGAAATACGTACCATCATTGTCTCCGGATCCATTGTCATAGCCGGAAGTGGACAGATTGGAACGATTTGCCGTCAACGCGCCGCCAACCGTGAGGTGGGAGTTGATGTCAACATCGCAACCGAGAGTTGCACCCCAGGTGTCCATCGTGTAACCGGCCTTGTCTCCGCTGGAGGAGAGCTTCCCGTAACCGCCGTTGGCCTGAACCCAGGCATTGACGTAGGGAGCGGAATCATAGTTCACGTCCGGATTAAGCCCCATTTGAGCAACGCGGTTGCGAACCCACTTGACCTGCTGCAGGAGGTCATCGTGCTGAGATCCCACCAGAGCCGTCACGGAACTCCCGGCAACGGCGGACAGTGTCGCGGTAGCCTGGTCGGCTGTCATGCCGTACTTCGTTTCGGCGGCGATCACGGCGTCGATGATGTTGCTAAGCGTCGTGCCGCCGTTCAAGGCGTAACGAGCCGCCCACAGAGCCTGTGCGGCCTGGGTGGAGTTGTTCGAATTGGCATAGTGGAGAATCCCGTTCCTGCCGCTGGAAACAACCTTCACCTGAACGGTCTTGCCATCCTTGAGCGTCACGCCGGAAATGAAGTATTCCAAATTCTTGTTCCCCAGCAGACCGGACATCGTCACGTCAATCTGGGAGAGAGAACCTTCGGTCAATCCGCTTTCGGCCGTCATCAGATTAATCGTATATTCCGATCCCTTCCAGTCGAACTGGCTGCCCAGCGTGTTCAGGTTGAGTTCCGTCAAACCGTTGGCCGGAAGATGCATTTCCTTCACGTTCAGGATCGTCGACGAGGTCTGAGCCAGAGTATCGATCTGAGCCTTGTCCATCGCCAGAGAAACCGTACCGCCACGTTCCATCGTCAACTTGTCCGTGGTCAGCTGGCCCTTGATCAAGCTCGGATAGGGGTTGTTTTCGTATTTTTCATTGCCGATGGAAAGCACGCCATTCTTGGAAACCGTTGTTTCGGGAGTCTGGAGAGAACCTTCGACAATCAACGTATTGGCTACATTGTTCGCGGCATCGCCAACAGAGAGGGCACGATAATTCATCGTCGAATGCGCATTGCTCAGGATAAGCGTATTCGTCTTGTCCTTGGCATCGCCCATTTCAATGGCAACCATTTCATTACCGTTCCCGGTAATCTTCTGCGTTCCGACACCCGTCTTGCGAATCACGCCGGAACCCACGATATTGCCCGAGTAATCGCCGCCGTCACCGCTGATCAACAAGGTGGAACCTTGAAGTTCGACAGAACCGAGGCCGCTCAACCCCCGGAAGTCCGGCATCGTAGCCGTCTTCACAATCATGGAGGAAGTGCCGTTCTTGAGATTCACCAGGAACTGCCCGGCTTCGATATTTTCAGGATTGGTAAGCACGCCATCGTTAACCGTCAACGTACCCGTGCCTTGGAGGGAACCGAGCAGATCAACGGATCCGCTCACGGCCAGATTACCCTGGTTCACCGTAATAACAGACTCCTCAGTCATCGTCAGCATGCCGACATTCGCATTGGCGGCAAGACCGAGATTCATGGAAGCCTTGCCTGCCATCGTCAGGTTGCCTACATTGTTTTCAGAGCCGTTGAGATTCAGCTTGGCATCGTTATTGATGGTTGTGATATTGGAATCCATGCGGGTCTGAACAGTCAATTCCGTACCCTCCTGCAAGCCGGTCGTACCGGAAACATTCAGGGAACCGCCTATCAACATGGATCCTTCCTTCACGGTCAGCGCGGAACCGGAGACGTCCCCACCGACATGGAACAACCCGTCGCCGATTTTGGCAAGTTGAGCCTTGCCAAGGATGGAACCCGCAAATACGGACTTCTGATCAGCCTTTTTCTCGAAAGAAATCAAGCTATTGGCATTCGCATCGGAATCGCCCGTCTTCACCAGGGCATTTGCGCTACCCGCTTCAAGATCGCGGATAATCAAGCCATCCGCATTGGGCGGAGCTTGCGTAATATTGATGGAAAGAACGGAATCTCCCATCAGCGTCACACCCGTAAAGGCATCGATCTGGCCATAGGAAGTAATATCGTAACGGTACTGATTGCCTTCATGAAGCACGAGGCGGGTCGTCTCTTCTGCAAAAATCAGCTGCAGAGATCCATCGGACATCGTCTTGGTTCCACGGTAAATGTCGTTGAACAAGCCGAAGTTCGCATTAAAGATCGTATCGCCAGAGTACACCAGGCCGCCGGAGACAAGACGGATATAATAATCATTGCGGGGGCTGGCCAGGTAGGCATTGAGTAGAACGTTTTCAGCTTCCATCGTCAGGTCAAGCGTCAGGTTGCCGTTGATCGTCACGGTAGAACCGGAGGAAACATGCAATGCCGCATTCGAAGCGGGAGGAGCGACGGTATTGCCTACCATCTTGGACGATACGCCGAAACGCGTCGTTCCCTTGCCGTTGTAATTCAAGGTCACATTGCCTTCAATACCGGAAATGACGGAAGCTTCATCGATAGCGGAGTTAACCCCTACGTTAACCGACGTCAACTTCGACCCGTCGAACCCGGGCAACTTATACATGACCGCGTTATGAACATAGTTTCCATTAGCATCGGGAAGCTGGTCAATCGTCAAACTACCTTTGAAATTCTTGTAGCCGGTGAAATCGCCATGATCCCAATTGACCACGCAATTGGCGGTCTTGTCGTTCAAACTCAGATTGCCTCCGTTAATCACCACAGTGGCTCCTCCGGAGAACACATTGTCAATGCCGGCGACAATTGTTCCGGATTCGAGATTCCACGTTCCGGTAAACACCGACGAATTGTTAATCGTCAACGTTCCGGCTCCGGTATACAACACTGTGCCTCTACCGGAAAGAGTACCGACATATGTACGATTCTCATCCCACGCGAACTCGACCGTTGACGAATCGGAAATACTGATGTTGCCTCCCCAGACGCCACCGTCAATGAACTTGATGTAGCCCCCGTCGGAAATTGTCAATTTTCCGGCTCCGGACGCCAATTCTCCGTTGTTCCAGAAGGAAACGTTATTCCCGGCAATCGTAAAGACGGGCACCTTTTCACCGGCTGGCACTCCACTGGTCAGAGTCAGATTAATGATGTGGGTGTTATCGTTGGCTTCACCGATATAGACGCGCCCGGACCATGTCGTATCTTCCGTCAGCAACAGGTCGACCGTCGTCTCTACTTTCGAATCATTATTTTCCCTGAAAGAAATAACGCCGGTACCTTCGAGTTTGTTCAAGTAAAGAGTCTTCCCATTCATGGCATTGGAAAGATCCAAGCCGTTTCCGGTGTTGGTTGCCTGAATGTTCAGGCCGAAACGGGTCGTAGCCGTATTGGCAGAGTCCAGAGTCAAACAGAATGTCGTACCGCCGCCTACAACGGGACCGACTGTCAAATTCCCCGTAAATGCAGGAATACCCGTCTTCGCATCCCCCTGGATTGAACCGATGGTCAGCTTGCCTGTCAAATTCGTCGTAAAGTCGCCGTTACCTCCAATGGAATCAAGTTCCCCGGAAGTCTGCAGAATGACATTGGTTCCTTCGCCGTTGGAAATAATGTTGGCCACGCTGCTGATATTAGAGACTGTCAGAGAGCCCTTGCTGTCCTTCCCGGCAGAATCCGAAATATTGTACGTCTTGTTGAAACTGGATTCGTTCGAATTCGCCCAGGTAACGTTATTGCCGTTAATATCGACATTCACGAATCCGGTCCCCTGATACAGTCTATCGGACAAGTCCGTACCGACCCCGTCGCCGTAAACGAGAGAGCCTCCGTCAAACGTAATAGGCCCGGAACCAAGGGCGTCACGGGCATCCATAATAATGCGACCGCCGCTGATAACCGTACCGCCAGTGTAGGAGTTATCCGTCTTGATCGTCAAATCGCCGGAACCTTCCTTGTAAAGGGCTCCCTTGCCAATGATCGATCCTGTACCGCCAAAAACATAACCGTCGCCGGTCACGCGGATGGCATTCGGGACGACATTGCCAACGATTTCAACGTTCCTTTCGCCAGTGGCACCAAAAATCACACTGTCATTCTGGTAGAATTTATTATCGCCATCAGCTCCTCCAGTCCATGGCGTATCGCCTTGTCCTTTCGTAATCCACTGGTTATTCCCGGACGTACCGTCCCAGGTCAATACCGACGATGTCCCCGACGTCTTTATATGTACCTGGATTGTATTGTCTCCCGACAATACCAAATTACCGCTAGCTCCACGACTTTGAAAATCAAGATCAATATCGCTGATATTGGAGAACGTTCCAGTCGTTCTCATGACCGTATAATTTGTCCCTACATTCGTGTTGAAACAGGAAATTCCGAGCACAAAACCTTGACCGCTAAAATCGACACTCTGGTTCAAATTCAACTGATCCTGAATTGTACCGATGTCCATGACAATACCGGTTCCCTTCGCAATTGTCAGCCCGTCGGCGGCAACTTCCAGCGTACCGGCCGTGCCGATTCCAGAAAGATTCAAATAGCCGGACTGCAAATTCAGCGTTTTCACCGTGTAACTGCTGCCGGTTGTAGACATACCGAAAGTAGACTGCACCTTATTGTCTCCCGCAACGATCAAATTCAACGTCCCCATAGCACCGAGAGAATCGGCCATTCCCAAAAACACGGAACCGTTCTTAAGGGTCAGATTTCCGTCGAATGCCGTACTGGAACTACCGAGGGTCAACACGCCGGAACCGTCCTTGACAAGGGATATCTTGCTTCCGATCGTACCATTGAATTTACTGCCGTATTTGGCATTGATCGTCAACGTTGCGGGGTTGTCTCCGAGCGAAGTCGTATTGTAGGCAACTTTAACGGAAGAATCCGTGGAAGGCTGTGATCCATTACGGAGGATTTGTGCCGTCGTATTGCTGTCAAGTCCGCCGATCATCGTGTTCGCCGTAGCCAGCACTAATACTGCGGGGCCATTGGCGTTACCCTGTAAATTAACCGTCGCTGAATTAAGAGATTTATCTGTCAGCAGGACAAGCTCTGTACGGTGAGCAACAGCCGCCGCTCCTCCCGAAGGACCATTCACGGTAATCGTACCGGCATAGCCATTCGTACCGCTGTCCATGATATAAAAATCTGGGTTTGTATTTTCTGCGTTCGAACCATACAGACTCAAATTAGCCTGAGAGGAACCGATAAGGTTGCGCAACCACACATGCTGTCTGGACCAGTTCATGGTCATTTTAGCAGAGCCATCGACATGAAGAGCACTCGTCAAATCAATCATACCATCCTGAAGATGGAGGGTCGAGCCACTGGCCAGATTGATGTCATTGGGTATCTGGACACGATCCGTATAAGAACCTTTCGTTCCGCCAAAGTGAATATAGAAGGTTGCATTGTTTGCAACGGAAATCGCCCCCGTACCCAACCTGTAAGTAGGAGCGCCAGTCGTAGATTGAGAACCAGATCCCCATACCAGGCGCCCGGAATTGATCCATGTACCGCCAGTATAGGTATAATTATTACCTGTGATCAATGCTGCCGTCTTGATATTCAAATCGCTTGTACCACTGTAAATAAGAGCGAGATTTCCCGTCAGTCCTTTATTGTAATTTGTAGCCGCACTGGCAGCGCCCTTGCCGAATTCAAGGACACCTCCATCGTTCTCTCCACCGAGGATCGTATACTCGAAAGTTCCGTTGGCATTGACGAGAAGCTTGCCGCCATTGATGGTAATATCACCCGTCCCGAGAGCATCCAATGCCGAAATGGAAAGGGTACCTTTCTCAATCGTTGTCCCTCCCGCATAGGTTTTGGAGCCGTCTACCGTGACAACCTTGTTCTGGGAATCCATGGCGACCGTCATGGAACCATCCCCCGTCACTGTACTGGAAAGCTGGATATCGCCACCTCCGATGAGATACAGCTTCGATCCGGCGTCTTTAAGAGTGATGTTGTTGGCCAACGTTCCGTCTCCACCGATCTTCACAGCACCCGTCCCGGAGACGGAAATACTGCCCGTACCCAGTCCGGAAAGATTGTTGCTGATCACTGTACCGCCGGAAATCACCGTTCCTCCCGTATATTTATTGGCCGTATTGATCGTCAATGTTCCGGAGCCGCTCTTTTCAAGACTTGTCGATCCGATAATGGCTCCGTTGCCGCTAAACGTGTAATTCGTCGTTTCAGCATCGACAGTTACTTGAGCAGGCGCCACATTCGACGTAATTCTCACATCGGAAATGCCTCCCGGAGCCAAATCGCCGAACGTTACACCGGAACCATCCACATAAATGGCAGACCCACCACCGGGAATCGTCCAATCGGCACCGGAAGAAGTACTCCAAATAGAGCCGGTTCCCCCCCACTGAAGGGAAGTCTTCAACAAAGTCAATTTGAAGGAAATGCTCCCGGTCGTACTCCACACAGTAGGGACATACCCGCTCAGGTTGTAATTGACCAACCCCAGATTGCTGGGATTGAAACCAGGCAACGATCCGGCACGTATCAATTCGTATTCTCGGTCGGCAACCAGACTGCCACCCTTGAAATCAACGAGGTTCACAGTCGCCGGGCCGTCAAATGCCACCGATCCGGTGACAGTCAAAAGATCGGCCAGCCTGATATTGGAATCGGCGGCAAACGCAACGTTACCCTGAATGGACGCCGTTCCCGTCGTCGTCAAAGAAGTCGGAGCGAGAAGATTTGCATCAATCCCGACAGTCAAATAGGCCCCGGTTTGCAATGTAATATTCTTGAAAGCATCCGATACCCCTTGGATAGTACCGCGTCCGGAGACAGTCAACTTGCCGTTCGTACCGAGTGCACCGGCCACATTGGCAACCAGAGTCCCTTCCTGCAAGGTGAAACCGTTCGTCAAAGACGTCATGGCATTCACGAGGGTCAGGGTGCCGGCACCGGATTTGATGACAGTAGTACCGTTGCTGTTACCACTGTTGTCAAAAGAGTATATCGAGGCGTTACCGCCATTGATCACGCTAATTTCGTCCCACTCCTTGAAAAGGACTGTCTTAAACTGGTCCGCATTGTTCGTTCCGTCAAGCGTCAGTTTTTTATGGTCGGCCGTACCGGCATTTGCGGGTTCATATCCGCCTCCGGAAATGATGAATCCCGTAGCGGAAAATACCGGTGCCGCACCGATCGTAAAATTAACGTTCTTGACATGTTCCTTGGAAGAACCACCCGAACGACCAAGACCATATAGACCCTGGTTGTTCCCGGTAAACGTCCCCCCCGTCACAATCAAGTTAGCGGTTCCGATTTCTATCGGCTTGCCTGTCGATGCTGTACTCCAGCCGCCGAGAGAAATACGGGAAGAGAAAGTCCCGCCCTCAACAGTAATATTCGTACTTCCCACTTCGTAGGAACCACCGCTATTCGTATAGTTCCCGGTTCCGAAGACGGCAGCAGAAAACGTACCCGCTTTGAAAGTCAAATTTGCCGATGTGACCTTGGACGTATAATTGCCGGCAAGATAGTTACCTCCCTTGATTTCCTTGTCCCACGTCTTGCCGGCAAAGTCCAGCGTCAGATTGGTGGTAATGCCCTCCGTCATATTGGCAGATACATTTTTGCCTGCGCATAACTCTCCCAGATCCGCCTTCATGGCGTCAAAGTTCGAGGCATTAATGGTCGTAGTAACGCCATCCAGGAATTTATTGGCGGCAAAGGACTCCATTTGAGAGAAGCAGGCCATAACGGCAGCTGCCAGCATGAGAGGTAGTCTGAGTTTCATATTGGAAGAGATCTGATCAGTAGGTTGTGAAAGAGGGGGAAAATGAATTCAGTGCTCAGTATCTTAGCAATTCCCCGAATGGAGACAACAAAAATCCGCACAATCGCTTTTTTTCTGAATCAAGCGGTCACAATGAATGGAAAAAGCCGGTAGACAATCAAGAGGTCCAAGAGAGAGTTCCCTTCCATTTTTTTGAAAAGAATAAGTCATTTTGCCCAATTTCACGAAAGATCCTTCCATTCCCGATCGTTTTATGTTATGAGACCCACTCACACATATTCTAATAGCCAACTATGGATACATCTTCATCTCGCCGTCGATTCCTCCAGACTCTCGGTCTGGCATCAGGAGCCATTGCCGCAGGAGGCCTCATCACTCCTGCAAGAGCCCAGGAATCCGCCGCCGGCCAAATCGTTGTCCCCAATCCCGACATGATCGGGCCCTCCACCGATTGGACACCCCGTCCCGCCGGTTCCAAATATATGGGAGGCTTCCGCGCTCCCAAGCTTGACGTCGTCAAGGTAGCCTTCGTCGGCGTTGGCGAACGCGGTTCAATGCACGTCAGCCAAATGTGCTCGATCGAAGGAGCCGAAGTCGTCGGCATTTGCGACCTTTACGAAGCCCGTTGCGAACACAACGCAGCCACCGTTGAAAAGAAGACCGGCAAACGCCCCCCCATCTTCTGCAAAGGCGACCAGGACTACCTCCGCATGTTCAAGGAAGTCAAGCCGGATGCCGTCATCATCTGCCCTAGCTGGGAATGGCACGCCCGCATCACCTGCGACGCGATGAAGAACCACATCCACGCATTCACGGAAGTCCCCATCGCCATCAAGATGGACGAACTCTGGGACATCGTCAACACCTGCGAAGCCTGCCAGGTTCACTGCATGCAGATGGAAAACGTCAACTATGGGCGTGAAGAGCTCATGTTCCTCAACATGGTTCGCCAAGGCGTCATCGGCGACCTTCTGCACGGCGAAGCCGCCTACATCCATGAACTCCGCGGACAAATGTATCAGGACACCCCCGGTAAAGGCAATGCCGGCACCGGTTCATGGAGAACCTACCACTACGCCGAACACAATGGCAACCTGTACCCGACACACGGTCTCGGCCCCGTTGCCCAGTACATGAACCTCGCGCGTACGGATGATAACTTCGGCCGCCTCGTCTCCTTCTCAAGCCCCTCCATCGGACGCGCCCTGTTCGCCAAGAAAAACTTCCCCGCCGATCACAAGTGGAACAAGCTCGACTTCAAGGGCGGCGATATGAACACATCCATCATCAAGACCACGATGGGACGCACTATCCTCGTAGAATGGGATGAAACCAGTCCGCGCCCCTACTCCCGCATGAACCTCATCCAGGGCGTCCTGGGTACGCTTGCCGGATTCCCGACCCGCGTAGCCGGTGAAAAACTGGGGAACGGCAACTACCATGCATGGATCGAAGGCAACGAAGCCCTTGCTCCGATTTACGAAAAATACGATCACCCCCTCTGGAAGCGCCTCGGCGACCTCGCCAAAAAAATGGGCGGACACGGCGGCATGGATTTCATCATGCTCTACCGCATGATCGAATGTCTCCGCAAGGGTGAACCCATGGATCAAAACGTCTACGAAGGCGCCTTCTGGTCTGCCGTAACCCCGCTTTCCGAAACCTCCGTTGCCCAAGGCGGCATGCCGCAGGTTTTCCCGGATTTCACCCGCGGCGACTGGAAGACGACCGCCCCCCTCGGCATCGTTCAATAATCTCACCCGGGAAGGTTTCCCTTCTCCTGAAAGAAATTCATCCAAGGGTTGTCCCGTCTCATGCGGGGCAACCCTTTTTCATATTCTCTTCCAGAAACGAGAGTACTCCGGAAGGGAAACTTATATTGATCTTCCGTTTGTAAAAAATCCGACCCTCCGTCAAAATGAAGTTGATTTGGCGCAGAGCCTATGGATACCGGAACTCTGCCAATATTGTACCACGCACTCGTTGAATGTTCGAGTTGCATCCTCCAAATTACAGTTCCCATCCATTTTGACGTTGAGCCATATGGCTCCTGAATTCAGGCAACGAGAAAAAGACGGAACCGTACGTCTCTGAACGATTATCGTTCTCTCGATCGACAAAGACAGAGAGAAACACACTATCTCTAGAGTCTGTTCATCAGTATGTTAGCACTATTACGACAAGATTCATCAAATAGTCAAAAATAGAAATTGCTATCTATTTGCTACGGATTTCAAAACCGTGCACAAGTATTTTTTTTCTCGTTAATATCTTTTTTATTATCAGTTGCGATTCGGATCCAGTCACGAATCCTGAAGCGGTACATCTATAGAGTCCGCGCATTGTAATATCACTAACAATAAGCTAATTATAGAAATTTTAGCGGTTTTGAAATCCGCTAATTCTCCATTACCCATAAACAACAAATATGTCCCAATGAACATTAAATATCTACCTCTCCTTGCCTGTGCTCCTTTTGCATACATCTCCGATGCGCAAGAGGTCATTGATTCTCTTGAATCCTGGGCTAATGCCGTCAACAATAATAGCGGATCCAACAGTTATATCCTGACGGCCAACCTCAAGACAACATCTTCAGTTTCACTCAACAACGGAGATCTTCTAATCGATCTTGAGGGCCATCAGATTACTTTCGGAAAAACAGGAAGCTCGGTTTCCGACAAACTCCAATGGGGTATCCAAATCAAAGAGTCTTCTACGTTAACACTCATGAATGGAACTCTCCAAGGGAAGTATTACGATACCATTGGCAAGGGAATTGTCACCAACCACGGGAAAGCAACCTTGGATCGCGTCACTATTTCCGACAGTGTCGGAACAGGATACGGGCTGGCAATTTATAATTCCGACTCTTTTAGCTCTTCCATGCCGGAACTCACCCTCACCGACAGCGTCATTAAAAACAATACCATGATTTTTAAAGGAGGAAGAGGCTTTGGAGCCGGCCTGTACAATGGAGCATCCTCCGGAGGCAACCTCTTGGTACAGGGTGCTCTCGCCCATCTGGACAATGTCCAGTTTATCAACAACCGCAATCACGGAGGATTTGGGGGCGCCATTGCCAACGGAAGCACATCTGATGTTGGAACACTTTACATCAAAAACAGCCTGTTCTGGGGCAATGACGCCGTAGAGGATATGGAATATCCCAATTCAAACGAGACTTCGGTGGGAGGAGGGGCAATAGCCAATATGGCCGGAACAGTCCAAATCATTGACTCAGACTTCTACAGCAACCGTTCCGATCTAGGGGGAGCCATCATCAACCGACACATCCTGACCATACGAGCTGATCAGAAGGATGTGTTTTTCTCCAATAATACGATGCACAGTCATTTTGGCGATGAACACAATGGAGCGGATTATATCGAAGGTTCCAACGATATTTATCTGAACTCCATCTTCAACTTTGAAGAAATACCGTCTAATCTACATGGATATTTGAACCACAATTACCTGGAAGCCAAGGAAGGACGTACCATCTACTTTGGTGGGGGCATTCGCGGCCTCAACATTAGGAAATCAGAAGATGGCACATACTACGAATCCGTATCCTCCCGCGACAACGTTGTCTGGATCAACAAGGATGGAGAAAATGGAGAAAAATATGCCGGAGCTATTTATTTCGCGAAAACCGCGATTGTCCAATCCGTCAATATCACATTATACAACGGGACCATGAGCGTCGAAGACGGCGACGTATTCTACAGCGACCGCGATCGATTCGATCCCATACGAGACCGGATCCACCTGCGTCACCGTAACAACTTTTCCCTCCAGGGGGGGAAACTGGATCTCTCCCGTCTATTGACCGGAACCTTCTCCATTGAGAACCTGCTCCTCACCCGGGGAAGCGTCCAATTCGCCACCATGCGCGAACATCCTCTCCAATCCCTGATCATTGGAACTTCCGGCTGGAGTGCCGGCAATCCGGAAACCATTACGTTCGCAGTCGACTGCCTGGGCGATTACAATAAAAAGTACGACTATACGCTGCTGGACTACGTGAACGAGAACCTCACGGATGATGACCTCCGGCATTTTGAACTGCAGGTCGACCACTATGGAGAAGGCTGGGCATTGCGCGTTGTCGATGGGGATCTCGTCATTCACTGGGAAGGTGATGATGAAGGAACATGTCCGCCTTGCGATTTGCCGCATTATCCCGAATGCCCCGAAGTCCCCACATCTCCAGAATCTTCCATATGTCCGGGGTTGCCTGAAATCACCTCCGAACGTAAAGGAGAACTTGTCGAAAATTCTCTCTGGGGGCTTGATACGAACCTGAACGCCATGGGGAACGGAGCCTTGGAGCAGATGAATCCCTACCGCATGGTCGCCGGTCCCTGCCGCAACTTGTGGGTTCAGGGTATCGGAGACTTTGCCAATCAGAAATCCCGTGGAGGAATTGACGGATTTGATTACGCGGGCGGCGGATATGCCGCCGGCATGGATGGACGCTTGTGCGGCAACGCCGGATTCCTGGGTGTCGCCATAGGGCAAATCTGGGGAACACTGCAAAGCCGGGACTATGCCTCTCAAATCGACCAGGACACGATCATGGGAACCGTCTATTGGGGTAACATATTGAAAGCCACCGAGGATCGAGCCTGGCTTCTCAAAGGAGCCCTGACATTCGGCCAGTCGGAAAACCACCTGAGCACCTACCACTCGGACGGTTCGTCCAGTACGGGTAAATGGGACAACAACGGCTGGCTGTTGCAGATGGAGGCCTCCTACCGTTTGAAGATGAATGAAACATGGACATGGGCTCCCTTTGCCGGACTGGAATATGCGGAAGGCAAACGCGACGCCTTCCGGACGAGAGGAAACAATACTCCCGATGCCATCTACGAAAAATCCCGTTTGCAGAGGTTGACCGTACCTGTCGGGATACAGATAGACAGACTCGGTTCGCTTTGGGAAAAGCCTTGGATGAATACTCTGAAGCTATCCTACGCCTTCGATGTCTCCCGCTCCAATCCGGATTCACTCGCGACGATGGAAGGCTTCCGACCGTGGAAGGTCGGCAGTGCGGACCCGTCCCGCCATGCTTTCCGTGCGGATTTCAACACCATGCTTGATCTAAACGACAAGTGGCGTGTATTTGCCGGATATCTTCTGGAAGTCAGGGGATCGGGCGTATACCACCAGATCAACGCCGGAGTCAGCCTTGGCTTTTGAGAAGACAGGCAGCGATTCGAATAGATAATATCACTCATTCTTTACAATCACGTTTATGAAAACAACAATCATTCTTGTTCTTTCCGTTTTCGCGGCCGGCATTCTATCATCCTGCTGCTGCGAGGATCAAAATGCCCCGGCCTCAGTTCCTCCTCCGGTAGTGATTCAGTCCAAGAAGTAATCTTCTCCCCTCATTAAGACTGAATTCTCAAACCACACCCGGTATTGTCCGGGCGTGGTTTTTTAACAGAGCATAAGATATAACTCTTTGTCAAAATGAGTAGAGATGAACTTAACTATCGTCTCTTAATACTCGTTGCATACTCAGGCTATATTCTCAAAATAACAGTTCCCACTCATTTTAACGTTGACCCGTTTTACCCCTGCTGGCCGGCAGCTTCCGCCGCGGCTTCCTCATGGGAAAGCATGTGCACAATCACCTTGAGTCCGTTTTTCTCTCCGGCAGCTTTGGCCAATGAACGGATCGCCGAAGCAGTCATGCCATTCCTGCCAATCAAGCGGGCAACGTCCGACTTCTCCAAAATCAAGCGGAAACGGACAATATTACTGTCCGGCACCTCGGCCACGCGTAATTCCGCCATTTGCGGATTCTTGACAAACTGCATGGCAACCAATTGAAGATACTGACGGATTTGGGCAACAGCGGGACTCATAGCAATACAAACAAAGGGTTCAACAACAGTTTCATTATAGAAACATCCCACCCTTTGGCAACTTCCTTTTTACCGGTTCCAAACCTATCGCCGCATCATCAACAAAAAACCCTCCGTCAACGGGGAGGGTTTTTCTAAAAATGGTAGGCCTGCCAGGACTCGAACCTGAAACAACGGAGCCAGAATCCGTCGTGTTGCCAATTACACCACAGGCCTTTTTGCTGTAACGGGGGTTCTTCTATCACCGGGTTCCGGGCAAGTAAAGAGAAAATTGATGCGGGGAGGAAAAAATATTTCCCTTTGCCGACTTGATTTGACTTGTAGATTTTCCGGAATATTTCTATAGAATAACTTATTTGAGTTTCTATGACTGAACCATCCTTTCCCACCCAAGATGAACTCTCCCTGGCCGTCACCCGACTCCAGGCACTTGCCGCAGAACTGAATCAGGTTTTGTACGGAAAGGAAGAGCTCATCAATCTGACAATCATCGGCGTTCTCGCCCGTGGCCACATCCTTTTGGAAGGCCTGCCGGGGCTGGGAAAAACGGAATTGGTCAAAGGCCTCTCCAAAGCCCTCGGCATCACGGCCCGGCGCGTGCAATTCACCCCGGACCTTCTGCCGGGCGATATCACCGGCAATCCCATCCTGCAAGAACAGGACGGCAAAAGGGATTTCGTCTTCCAACCCGGACCAGTCTTTACCAATATTCTTCTGGCGGATGAAATCAACCGAGCCTCCCCCAAGACGCAGTCCTCCCTTCTGGAGGCTATGCAGGAACGCCGCGTCACCGTCATGGGAGAAACCCATTCCCTTCCCAACCCCTTTTTCGTCCTCGCCACGCAAAACCCGATTGAACTGGAAGGCACTTACCCGTTACCGGAAGCGCAGCTCGACCGTTTCCTGTTCAAGATCCGCGTGGACCGCAACCCGGCCGATGTTCTTGCCAAAATCGTCCTGAATCGAGAAATCGGAGTCGAACCGACTGTAAAATCCGTTCTGGATGCCGAAACCCTCCTCCAGCTCATGGACCTTGTTTCACGCATCGGCATTCCGGAAGTCGTTGCCAACTACATCGGCCGTCTTGTCAATGCAACCCATCCCGGAGAATCGAAAGCTTCCCAAGGCGTCAAATACGGCTCGAGCCCCCGCGCCGCCCTCGCCCTCGCATCAGCGGGCAAGGCCCGGGCTCTAAGTCAGGGAAGATCCTTCTGCTCGTTTGAGGATGTCCAGTATGTACTCCATCCTGTCCTGGAACATCGCATCCTGCTCAACCACATGGTTCGTCTGGAAGGAACTACTCCCTCCGATATTGTCGACAGGATTCTTGAGGAAATCCCCGCCCAGGAAAAATCGCTTCCCGATTCCCTGAGCGCGGCCAAAGTCAAATAATCCCTTTCTCCGATCATCCTTCTCTCCCCCCCTTCATGAATACTCCGGCATTACTCCGCCGAGGCGCCTTCCTGCTGTGCACATTGTGTACCCTGGCCCTTGCCCTGGTTTCCGACGCTAAAACCATCCCCATCCCGACGGCTAAAAACAGCGGGATCACCATCCAGATGACACCCGCCTTCGACGAATGGAACGGCAATGGGTTCATGCCGGTGCTCATCGAAATCTCCAATTCCACCCCCTATCAAGGGAATTGGGAGGTATCTATCTTTAGCAAAACACAACTGCCGTACCGATTTTCCGTCCCTCCCGGAGGCACTTTCCGGGAAATCATCTACCTCAACCAGAACCTGGGAGAAGATTACCGCGATATCAGGACAAGCTGGGAGGGCACTGCCATCGAACGTAAAGCAGCCTCCTCCATCTCTCTGACGGACAACCCAGGCTGGCGTACCCGGGAAGAATACTCCTACATCGGAGAAAAATCCCTCCCGGCCAAACAGGCAACGTCCTTCGAAGACGCGATCAAGGACAATGGCAATTGGAACGCCTCCTTCTCGATCATGGACTGGCCTGCCGACCCGCGGGTCTACACCAGTAAGGAAATCCTTATCGTCCCGGAGGAAACTTTTACCAACCGTATTGATACCCCCCATCGGCAAGCCATCCTGGACTGGGTTGCCACAGGTGGCGTTCTCTGGCTGGTCACCAATGACAAGAATCTGAAAAAGCCCATCCAAAACCATCAATTCGGCAGGATCCTCCATCTTCCCGACATTGAAGAACTTTCCTTGAAGGAACGGAAGGACTTCCTCGACACACTCATTAAAGACACCCGTAAAAATCTGCAAAAAATGCCCAATTGCCAACCAACGATCACCAATCAGGAAGCTCTGGCTTACAAGCTCGGAGAACCCTCCATGTTTCTTGGCTTCCTTCTTTTTGTTTTCGCTCTCCTTGCCGGGCCGGTCAGCTTGAAATACTGGGCACCCGTAGGCAAACGGCAAAGGCTGTTCGTCATCATCCCTTCTCTGGCACTCGTCTTTTCGTCCATCCTGGCAGTCGCTATCCTGTTCTCCGAGGGAATAGGCGGGCAAGGCATCCGGAAAACCCGGATTCTCCTCTTCCCCGATTCGCATTCCGCTTTCATCTGCCAGAACCAAATCTGCCGGACCGGGGTCATCATCGGACAGTCTTTTCCCCTGGATGAAAAAGTCGACATGAAATCATCTCGTATCACCAATATCACCGAGACTTCCATGGGCATGGAACATGAGGGGAATTATGTACGCAACAGAAGCACGGCATCCGGCAATTGGTTCCCGGACCGGTCCATGCTCAAGCAAAGCCTCGGCACTTTCACTCAAACACGCGCCAGAGTGACTCTTCTGCCTGAGAGCAGAGACAGAGCTCCCGTTCTGCTAAGCACATTCCCAACCAGCCTCAGCAACGTGATTTTCAGGGATGAACACGGTCAATTCTGGAAGATACCCAATCTTCCTACCGGAACCAAGGTTTCGGCCCAACCCGTGGAAAAGCCGAACCAGCAGTACAAGGACATGCAGGAAAACACCTTCTTAGCCGATGCCGAGAAGAATGATAAACTCGGTCCCATCCCTTCGCACCCGGATATCCATTGGAACCAGGATACAATCCAGGTTACCGGACCCGTCTCCATCCAACCTTCCACAACCCGCTGACAAGCATGACTTCTTCCCCTTTGCTTACCGTCCGAAATCTCTCCCGTTCATTCGGGAAGCTCAAGGCGGTTGACAACATTTCCTTCCAGCTGGAGCGAGGCAAAGTCATCGGCCTCATCGGCGCCAACGGCGCCGGCAAGACAACCACCATGCGCATGCTGGCTACGTTGGACTTCCCCGACTCCGGAGAAATCATCATCAATGGAACCAACGCTGTCGATTACCCGGAAAAAGTACGCAGTCTCATCGGCTGGATGCCGGATGCATTCGTCCCGTATAAAAACACCAGCGTCCTGGAATACATCGACTTTTTCGCCAGAGCCTACGACATTCCCTCGGATAAAATCGGCAATGCCCTGGAAGACGTTATCAACTTCACGGAACTGGGAAGTCTGCTCGACCGCATGGTCGACAAGCTATCCAAGGGCCAGACACAACGTCTGTGCCTTGCCCGCACGCTTATCAGCAAACCCGAATTGCTGATTCTCGACGAACCGGCCGCTGGATTGGATCCCAAAGCCCGCCTCGAATTCAAAAACCTTGTCCATTTGCTGAAGGACATGGGAAAAACCATTCTCATCAGCTCTCACATCCTTTCCGAACTCGGAGAAATGTGCGATTCGCTCATCTTCATGGATGCAGGAACCATCATCCATGACGGCAACAAGGAAGATCTGCTCCATACGCATGATGAGCAAAGCGGATGGCCATTCGAAATCGAACTTGCCGACGCTGATACGGACAAGCTCTCCATGTGGCTTTCCCTCCGTCCCGGCTGGAAATTCCGGGAACAACGGAAGAAGGGAGCCCTCGCCTCCTTCCATAGCAATTCTCCGGACGCCATCGCCGCCGAGCTCCGGGAGATGGTCAAGGACATTCCCGTCTGCGGATTCCGCCAATGTGAACGGAGGCTGGAAGAAGCCTTTGTCGACATTCTGAAACAACAGCCTGCTACCGAAGCAGCTATGCTTTCCACTCCCTCCGAAGTCCAGACGAATACCCCACCTTCCTCCGCCATATGAATACCATCTTTTCTTCCCGCGACTTCCCCCTCTGGATTCCTCCGGCTCTGGTCAAAGAACTGCGCCAGTGCATGCGAACCCCGGCCTTTATGAACATGCTGACGATTGTCCCCTGTTCTCTCGCCATCATATTCCTGCTCAGCCTTATCCACACGCCAGACGGTGATACGATCATCGGCCAGAGCAGCCTCAACAACTGGTTCTGGGGTATCCTCGTTCTCTGTATGACCATTCTCGTCCCCAACTGGGCTCTCGGTTCCATGCGGGTCGACATCGCAGACAAAAGCGGAGACCTGATCATGCTCACACGGCTGACTCCACGCCGCACGGTTTGGGGAAAGTGGGTTGCCTACATGGCATTGGCAGCCCTGATCATCTGTTCCCTCCTGCCCTTTGCCATCATCCGCTACTTCGGAGGCCAGATCAGCCTGGCCAACGACTTGTTCCTTCTGTTCTGTACCTATCTTTCCTGTTCCATCCTGACGGCGGGAGCCATCTGGATATCCGGCATGCCCATCGTCCTGAGGGCGCTTTTTTCACTGGGAACCGGTATTTTCTCCATCACGTTACTCTCTTCCTTCTTCGTGCCTATGGAGACCGCCAGGCTTATTGACGCTCTGGACGTACCAGCCACGCTGACCATCATGGTAACGGACAGTATTATCCTCATCGCCGGATTCCTGTTGTTGTCGGCGCGCTGGCTTTCCCCACCTTCCATCAACACCGCGACCTTGCTCCGCTGTCTCCCCCTGCTGTCCATCATCCCCTCATGCGTGCTGACGATGAATTCATCCTGGGAAAACCTCATTCCTTTCCAAATCGTTTTCATCTCGTTTTTCGTCACCCTGATCGTCATTCTGGAACTAACGACACCGACAACGTTTTTACCCATCCATATCATTAATGCTTCGAAAAAACGATTCAGTCTGATCCGGAAGATTTTCTTCATGCCCGGCCTTCCCTCCGCTGCGGCATTCACCCTGCTGGTTTTCTTCCTCTACTCCACCGCCGCCTCTTTCCTGTTACCGGAAGATTTTGAGAAGATGCCCAAAATCATGTTCTTCTTCCTGACTCTTGCAGCCTGGTACTCTACCATCGTACCGGCATTGCTCCTGTATCCGTTCCAGAAAAAACTCGGGATAGCCACTCCCATCATTTATGTTATCCTCTTCTACATCTTCCTGGGAATATGCGGCATTTTCACCATGATGAAGGCTGACTTCCTGACCGCACTGATCCCCAACGGCAGCGTCATCGTCTTGCTGAAGGACGCCGGAACCGGCAGCGAATCCATTCTCATCATATGGTCCAGTATCCTCTCGTCCGTTTTTGCCGCCCTCTGGCTGATCTACCTCACCCAACCCTGGTTCCGGGTATGGAAGAAGGGATCGGCAATCGCAGCGGCACTCCATAAAAAATCCGAGGGTCATCCTACCGAACCATGACCGAGCCCGACAATACATCCGCCGAAGCCTACCGGGAAGCCGTCCACGCCTCCCGGCGCTTCAGCCTGCCCTTCTCCCGCCAGTCGTGGCAGGGGCGTCAAGGTGGCTGGAAAGGTAACGATACGGGCAGTTCCATCGACTTCCAGGATCATCGCGACTATCAGTGGGGCGACGATCCCCGGGCCATCCACTGGGCAGCCTACGCCAGAACCGGGCAACTCACCATGAAGTTGTACCGGGCGGAAGTATCCCCCATTGTAGAAATTGTCCTGGATGCCTCGCCCTCAATGTTCATGACCGAAACCAAAGCCATTCGCACAGAATCCCTTTTGCTCTTCTGCCTCGAATCCGCCCTCGGCAACGGTTCCCCCGTCCGCTTCCATGCCGTCTGCGGCAACCGCATTATCCCGCTGGAAATCGATGCCGTCCGCTCCGGTTCCTGGAAAGAACTCATACATGGCCTGGGCGCCGATGAAACGATGCCAGTCATTCCCGTCTGGAAGGGAGACGGTATGAAAGTCCTGATTTCGGACCTTCTTTATCCGGGTGACCCCATCACCCTGCTTGGAGCCATGAATGCCGGTGGAGGTACATCCGTCATCCTGGCTCCCGCCCTCGCGGAAGAAGCAGCATTCAATCACATCGGCAACATCCGTCTGAAAAACTGTGAAACCGGCCAGACCCGAATCCAGCGAATAACCCCCTCGCTGGCGGCGAAATATGAACGCGCCTACGAACGCCACTTTTCCCTCTGGCGGGAAACCTGCCGCCGCTTCTCCGCATCAATGGCCAGAATCCCGGCGGAAGGCTCCCTGAGCAATGCCCTGTGCGGCGATGCCCTCAAACAGGAAACCGTCGAAATGCGTTAACCACCACCTCCCACAAGCCACCGAATCCATCTTCATGCTACCCCATCTTTCCAACATGATCGGCCTCTGGGGATTACTGGGTATTCCCCTCATTGTCGCGATCCACTTTCTCCGGCACAAGACGAAGGAACAGCTTACCTCCACCATGTTCCTGCTGGAAGTTCTCTCTCCCGAGGATCGTACGGGGAGGTTCTGGGACAGGCTGCGAACCTCCCGGACATTCTGGCTTCAAATCCTATGTGTCCTTCTGTTGACGTGGGTGCTGGTTTCTCCGCAATGGGTTCGAGAAAACACGTCCCGTCCGGTTATTTTCGTCGTGGATGATTCCATCTCCATGAGCCCGTTCCGCCAGGAGGCAATCCAGGCCGTCGCCAAGCGAATGGGAGAACTGGACGCTTCGGGAATTCCCTCGATTTGGACGATTATGCCCAGTTCGTCCCGCAACACGTCGATATACAGGGGAACAAATGCCCGAGAAGCTCTCACCGCGCTCGGCTCCTGGGAACCGCGATCCGGTACCCACGATCCCGCCCCCGCCCTCCGCACGGCCGAAGCTGTTGCCGGTAAAATAGGAATCACCCATTTCATCACTAATAACAGGGAGATGGTACCTCCGGCGCAGTCGGCCACCGGTATCGGGAAACCGCTGGACAACACCGGATTCGCCGGGATTACGCCTCAGGAACAAAGCGCCATGCCCAAATGGCGCATCGCCGTCAGGAACAATGCCGCCACCCCCCAGGAACGGGAACTGACTGTCCGCATCCCGGGCAAAGAAAGCAAACCGTCCACCCGGACACTCAAACTCAACCCGCAATCCGTCGTCGAGTTCGATATGGTACTGCCCAACGGAGTCGATTCCATGGAGCTGACCCTGACTCCCGATGCCTTTCCGGAAGACGATTCCCTGACCCTGGTGCGCCCTCAGCCTCATCCGGTCGCCTTCTCGATCAACCTGAAAGACCAAGCTGCCGCCAATTCCATCCTCAAACTGGCGCAAGGCATTCCCGGATTCCGGAAGGCATCCCCGACAGAGAAGCCGCAACTCAGCATTATCTCCGGTTCCCAATACAAGCCGCAACAGGCCCCCGAACCGGCTATCGTACTGGCAGCCAACTCCATGTCCGCCCCTCCGCAAGGTTCCATCACCCCGGAAAAACATCCGTTGACCGAAGGCCTCGGCTGGGGATCTCTCCTCATTGCCGCCCCGGGAGATCTCACGCCGGAACCCATGGACACCATCCTTCTCTGGCATGGAGAAACACCCCTGGCATGGCTCCATGGCAACAGGCTCGTCTTGAACTGGCAGTGGGAAAAATCCAATGCCGACCGAATTCCCGCCCCCTTGCTGGCTATCCGCAGATTCATGGGAAACGTTCAGGACAAAGCTCCCGGAACACTCCAGGACAATGTCCCATCCGGGACCCGGCTGGACTTTCCCCACGGTTCCCGGATGACCGTCACAAGAAAAGACGGAAGTGTGCGCCACGATATCTTCAAGGGCACTACCCCGGGGGAATCCTGTCTCATCCGGATAGATCCGTCCGGGGATGACGCCCAGCCCCTTTTCAAAGGATCCGTCTGGTTCGCCGACACCAGGCAGAGCGATTTTACCCGTTGTTGCAGTTTTGAACAAATCATCGATAAGAATGCCTCTCTCTTGGAACAAATGTTTGAACCCGATCCATTCGTTCCCTTCTGGATCTTCCTGGCCGGCTGCTGCATGCTGGGATCCTGGTTTACCCCCGCTTCGGAAAGGAGGAATCAAGCATAATGATGCTCCGCCTCCTCGCTCCTGAATGGCTTTTCCTCCTGCCCCTGCTAGCCCTCGCAGGTTGGAAATACAGGTTCCTGCGCCTCCATGCACCCGTACGTGCAGCAGCCTTGATTGCCTTTATCCTTGCCTTGGCACACCCCGTTTTCAACAAGGGAGGCAGTGAAATGGACCTATGGGTCATGGTGGACCAATCCAATTCCACCGGAGGCATACCGGCCAACCAATCCACAGAGTTGCAGGCCATTCTGGAAAAAGTCAAGCGGCCCGGCGACCGCGTCCGCCTCGTAGACTTTGCCGGAGAAGCCATCCTCCGCGGCAAAGGGGATCCCGTCTTCTCCAGCATGATCCCGGGGACGCGAATGGAAGATGCCATCTCCTACATTCTGGCGCAGATGGATAGGACGCGGACCAATCGTATCCTCATGCTGACGGACGGTTATTCCACCCAGCCTCTTGACGTCATCACGGCCAGGCTTATCGAAGAAAAAGTGCCTCTGGACTACCGCTTGGCCGCCCCTGACATGTCGGACGACATTCGCATCGGCGATATTCAGCGCCCACCGCGCATCCGCCCCGGCGAAGCAGCCACACTGACGTTCGACATTATCGGCAATCCCGCCCAAAACACCACAGTCCCCTGGAAAGTCGTCAAGAACGGAGGGTCTACCATTTCCGGCACGGCCACTCTCGACAAAGGCCGGGCTACCGTCCGCCTGACCGACCGCAGCGCCACTCCGGGCGTAGTCTCCTATGACATTTCCGTCCTACCCGCCAACGATACCGTCACTCTTAACAACACGGCGGAATGCGTCATGGAAATCACCGGAGGCAATAAAATCCTCCTTCTCAGCCCGTTCGAATCGGATCCCATGGAACCCTTCCTCCGGGCTCAGGGATTCGACATCCTCCGTCCAAACGATCCGCTCCGGCTGAACGCCAACTCACTGACGGGTGTCGGACTCGTCATCGTCAACAATGTCTCTGCGGCGGAGGTCTCCCCGGACTTCCTCAAAGGGCTTGATTTCTACGTCAGAGAACAAGGCGGAGGATTCCTCATATGCGGCGGTTCCAATTCATTCGGATCCGGCGGGTACTTCAACTCGCCGGTCGATGAACTTCTGCCCGTTTCCATGGAGTTGAAAAACGATAAAATCAAACTGATGACAGCCATGAGCATCGTGCTGGACCGTTCCGGTTCCATGGCTATGTCAGCGGGAAGCGGTGGCAAAACGAAAATGGATCTGGCCAACTCAGGAGTTGTCCAGACGATCAAACTTCTGGGACAGGAAGACTACGTCTCCGTCCATGCCATCGACAGTTCTCCGCATGCCATCGTCTCCATGTGCAACGTCGGAGCCAACAGAGACAAAATGCTCAGTGTCGTTCCACGAATCGAATCCATGGGGGGAGGCATCTTCATCGGAGAAGCCCTCCGAGCGGGCTGGCGCCAGTTGAAGCAAACCGACTTCGGCAACCGCCACCTCATCCTGTTTGCCGATGCCGCCGACTCGGAAGAACCGGACGATTACAAAAAAACGCTGGCCGACATGCGCAAAAACGGAGCCACCGTCAGCGTCATCGCACTCGGAACGCCGAAAGACGGCGATGCAAACCTGCTCAAGGAAATCGCCAAACTGGGAGAAGGCCGCATCTTTTTCTGCGACAATCCCAAAGATATTCCGCACGTCTTCGCCCAGGAAACCGTCTCTGTCGCCCGCGCTACCTTTATCCGGGAAAACACCCCTCTGCATTCCGTCGCCGGATGGAATCAGATATCACCCGCCCGCATGGAATGGCCCACCTCCGTCAACGCTTACAACCTATGCTACCTGAGGGACGGTGCCACGGCCGCCTGCATCACCGGCGATACCTACAAAGCACCCCTCGTCGCCTTCTGGAACCGCGGATCGGGCAGATCGGCAGCCATCACCTTCCCCACGGGCGGCAAATATGCAGCCAACGTCCTGGCATGGAAAAATTACGGAGATTTCATCCAAACCTTTGCCCGCTGGCTTATCCGCCGAGACATGCCGGAGGGATTCTCCGTCCGGGCCACGATGCGCGGAGAACGGCTTGATGTGGAACTTCTCTACTCGGACGAAGCCGTTCTGCAAATGGCTAAACGCATGCCGGAGCTCACCATGAATGTTACCGGCAAGCAAATGTCGAAAACCGTCAAGGGAGTCTGGGAACATATCCGTCCGGGAGTTTTCCGCTGTTCCTTCCCGGCGGCTCATGGAGAAACCTGGAGAGGAGCTATCCGCATCGGCGATCGCAACATCCCCTTCGGCCCCATCAGCATGTCCATGGATCCGGAATGGACCATGACGCCGGAAAGCAAATTGGATTTCCTCTCCATGGTGCGTCAATCAGGAGGGCAGGAACGCATTGATCTAACCTCCATCATGCAATCCCCGCGCAACATATCCTCTCTGGATACGCGCAACGGCCTCATCTGGGCATTCCTGATCCTGATGCTGGCCGATGCTTTGCTCACTCGCCTCAATATATCCCTGCTCCCCGGAAAAAAGAACGGAAGGCAGGATCACGACGACATTCGCACCGAAACCGTCTGAAAAACAACCGCATCCGATTACTTGAAAAAAGAGCGCATCGCTTCACGTTCGGCAGGATCCAGATCATCCTTCCAGATAGAATCACCGCCCTTGGCCGGAGTAGCGGCCTTCCCGCCGTTTCTACCGGCAGCTTCCTGTTCCTGATCCATCGAAGGAGCCGAGGATTCCGTCCCCGTCCTGGAACCGAGAGCCGCATGGGACATATCCGTATTGCTAACTCCTGTACGCGAGCCGTCCTGCAACTGCTGGTTGGAATCGCCGAAGGCTAAAGGAGCATCGCCCCTGCCGCGGGAAATTCCGCCTCTCCCCCATTTTTCCCCATTCCCGTTCCCATCCTTGCAAAGGGAGGGAAAATCATCGGGATTGACGACGGACGACATGCCACTCCCCGGATTATCGCATAAATCATTCAACTGGTTGGATGCATTGCGGAGTTGCTCCGCCAGCTTGCGAAGCTGGTCGGGCGACAAGGAACTCATCCCGGCTGCAGCCATCGCATCCATACGTGCCGCCAAGTCTCCGCTGGGACGTAATGTTCCCTGTTCCATCCCCTTAAGAGCTTCTTTCAAGTTTTGCAGGGCATCAGAGGCATTCCCCCCCTGCATGCTTTGCTGGATAGCCGCCTCCACGCTGGATAAATTACCGGCCATTTCGTTCATCGCCGCCATCGTCCGCGAAGCCAGGGTATCAGCAGCCTCCAACCCGGCATGAGAGTACATGTCCTCCCCGGTCATTTTCTGCAATTCCTCCATCTCCTTTTTCAGTTCCTCCGTCGATTCAGGCGCGATTTCCTCCATCTCATCCAACTTCTCCATCCATTCCTCCACCTGGGCAAGAGCGGGCGATTTCTCAGAATATTGAGGCAAGGCATTCTTCATTTCCGGCAAAGGCATCAGCCACCCTGCCAGCAGAATCGCCACACCGCCTGCCAGCCACCCCAGGACAGGAGCCGCTTTGACATTCAGAATTGAACGCGCAGGAATATCGCTTATGCGAACGTGAATTCCCCATTCCTCTTCCGCGCTTAAAGCCGCATTCAACCCCAAGCGTTCATCCATCAACGCCAGAGTGTCCCGGCGCGAAAACAAACGGGACGAACATCCCTTCCAGGCCCAAACAACCAAACCGGCGGCAACCAGTCCGGCTACCAAAGGCACAAACCACGGCCATATGTCCACACGACGGTTCCAATACACCAAAGCCGCTATCACCGTACATGCGACAAAAACAGGGATCGCCACCGTCTCTAACAAAATACAGGCATTAATGCACAACTTAATGCGGGAAACGCAAGAATTTCTAATTGAGGCCTCACCTGATGACATGTCTGCATGCTGAATCATTCATCGCCTTTTGGGAAGATAAAAATCATTGCTCTTGACCTCATCTCCGGGCAAATCTACGTTTCCTGCATCATGCAGTACAGCAACGCTCTTACATTCTTCCGCACCGATCCCTACCGCTACAATTGCGCCCAATCCATCTGTGCCGCATTCGGCCGGGACGACCTTCTGGAATCACTCTCCTCCTGTGGCGGAGGTAAAGCTCCGGACGGTCTTTGCGGTGCCCTGTACGGAGCCCTCCAAATCATCCCCGCTCATCGTCACGAAGCCGTAAAAGAAGCATTCCTCCAAGCTGCCGGTTCTACGTATTGCCTCCAACTCAAAAAGGAATGCAAAGTTCCCTGCCGGCAATGCGTCACCATCGCTCAAGAACTTGCCGCACGGGAACTTGATTAATTCTCCCTCTGTTTCCCTTGAGGGAGCGGGCTGCATCAAGTCGTATCAATTTCTCGGAATCCACCAAGCCTGCCGGGATCTCAAGTCAAGCAGGATTCTGCCCCGTGAGAGGATATCCGCCCCGACAACCCCCAGATCCGAACCGAGCATGATCTGGATACCGGAAAGTTCCAGTCCGCCCCACCGAACGGATGCGACTTCCACAATACTGGTGGAGGTGAAACGTGTTTTCCCGTTGACATCCAGCCAGACGACATCGCCCTTTCTTTCCTTGACCTCCCCTTTCCAATCCCGGGAAGGAAGGCACGTTTGCGTTGCTCCCGTGTCGATGACCAGACGCACGGCAGTCCCGTCCAACGACATCAAAGCCTGCATATGACCATTGCGGACGGAAACGGGAAGAGGAGTGGCGTGGAGGCGCTCCAGCAAATCGTCCGCGGGCACCCCCAGCAAGAAGGTCAACGTATTCTCCTGCAAATCGACAAGAAGGGGAAACATGCCCATCACATTCATTCCCAACAGACCATCCACGGGTTTTCCTCTGCAATTTCCCAACTGAGGCATATCCATGACAAGCAGGTTCATGCCGTAAACGCTCAGACCTCCGACAGCTAACGAACGGACAAACGCCATATCGACATCCCTGCGGATATTGCTTCCTTCCCCGGGATTCACCGGAACCGTCTTCCGCTTCGACCAGTTGCGGCGGAAGGAATCCCTGCGCAACACCGTTGCATTGGCACCCGTATCCACCACCATATGGCACTCCTTTCCGTCGATTTTCACCGGCACGACAATCAACCCATGATAATCCTCCCCCGTCACCGTTGTAATGCCCACACTGCCCAAAGCCTCCCGCACAGCGTCGTTTCCATCCCCTCCCGGACGGGTAGAACACATCGGAAGCAGCCCGAATATGGCGAGCAGCAAGAGAATGGAAGTCCAACGACGCATATGGCAGAGATATTCTCCTAATCTTTGTTAAAATCAATCACTAATCCATTGACTTTCCGCTTCTGCATTGTCAGGATTATGGACGTTCAATTTCATCCCCTCTATGAGCGACGACCCAATCAAATCAACACCTCTGGCTTCCAAGCACATTGAACTTGGTGCCAAAATGGTTCCCTTCGCAGGCTGGAACATGCCAGTCCAATACACCGGTATTATTGACGAGCACAAGGCAGTGCGCGAATCCTGCGGCATTTTCGATATCTCCCATATGGGGCAATTCATCGTCTCCGGGCAGGGTGCAGCAGCATGGCTGAATTCCATGCTGACCAACAACATCGACAAGCTGGGCATCAACCAGGGGCAATACACCATCATGCTCAATGAAAAAGCCGGAGTTATCGACGACTTGATCATTTACCGCTGCGGAGAAGACACCTATTTCCTCGTCGTCAATGCTTCCAAGATCGACGAAGACTACGCATGGCTGTCCTCCCACAAACCGGAAGGGATCACCCTTGAAAACCATTCCGACCGCTACGCCGGCATGGCCATTCAGGGACCTCTCTGCCAGGATGTGTTCGCCAAGGTCTTCCCCGGCCTCGAACTCCCTGTCCGCAACGGTATCGCCACCCACGAAATCAAGGGACAACAGCTTTGGTTCTGCCGCACCGGATACACTGGAGAAGACGGATTCGAATTCTTCTGCCCCGCCGAACACGGCATCGAATGGCTCGAAGCCTTCGTTGCCGCCGGAGCCAAACCATGCGGTCTCGGCGCACGCGACAGCCTGCGCCTGGAAATGTGCTATCCCCTCAACGGCTCCGATCTTGATCCGGATCACACCCCGATCGAAGCCGGACTCGGCTTCTTCTGCGCCCTCGATACCGAATTCACCGGTGCGGAAATCCTTCGCGGACAAAAGGCCGACGGCCCCAAAGTCCGCCTCGTCGCCATCGAATACACGGGCAAGGGCGCACCGCCCCGCTCTCACTACTCCGTCTTCTCCGCTTCCGGGGAAGAATTGGGACAACTCACCAGCGGAGTTCTCTCTCCATCCCTGATGAAGGGAATCGCCATGGCTTACGTCCCCGTGGAATACGCCAAGGTCGGAACGGAGCTCCAAATCGACGTACGCGGCAAGAAATTCCCTGCTGTCGTCGTCAAAAAGCCATTCTACAAGAAAGGCTAATGATTTCTAAAAAAAAGAAACTGACAAATCGGAATATTTCTCTCATTTTAACTCCACATTCAAGCTATGCATAACGTACCTGAAAACCTGCTGTACTCCAAAGACCACGAATGGGTCGAAGTCAACGGTGATATTGCCACGATCGGCATCACGGACCACGCCCAGGCAGAACTGTCCGACGTTGTTTTTGTTGATCTGCCCACTGTCGGAGATTCCATCTCTGCCGGTGACGCCGTAACCGTCGTTGAATCCGTCAAGGCCGCCAGCGATGTGTACACGCCCATCTCCGGCGAAATTCTCGAAGTGAACGAAGAACTCTCCAATGATCCCGCACTGATCAACTCCGACCCGTACGCAGCCGGCTGGATCTACAAGGTGCGCATTGAGCTTCCCTCAGAATTGGACGATCTCATGAACGCCGCCGATTACGAAAGCTTCTGTTCCTGAAGCATTCTTCTCCCCGCCCCGGCGAGTCCAGTCTCACCGGGGCTCTTTTATTTTCATTCACAATCTTCATCCCCTATTTTTCATCATGCCCGCCATTACGGACTTCCACAACCGCCACATCGGCCCCTTGGGCGCCGACCGCCAAGCTATGCTTGATTTCCTCGGCTATAAAACGCTGGACGATCTCATGGACGACGTCGTTCCTGCGAACATTCGCCTGAAAGCCCCTCTGGACCTTCCCGCTCCGTTATCCGACAACGAAGCCCTCGACCAGCTTCGCGCCATGCTCGGCAAAAACAAAATTCTCAATTCCTACATCGGCCAAGGTTACTACGGCACCCTAACGCCTAATGTCATCCTCCGCAATGTTCTGGAAAACCCGAGCTGGTACACGGCCTATACTCCCTACCAGCCGGAAATCTCCCAGGGACGTCTGGAAATGCTGATGAATTATCAGACGATGGTTTCCTCCCTGACGGGACTGCCCATCGCCAATGCCTCCCTTCTTGACGAAGGCACAGCAGCAGCCGAAGCCGTCTTCCTCTGCATGGGTTCCAAGTCCAAATCCACTACTTTCTTCGTTTCCGATGCCTGCCATCCGCAGACAATTGAAGTCATCAAGACCCGTTGCGCTCCGTTAAACTACCAAGTCATCGTTGGTGACTGGAAGACGTTCGACCCCGCCTCCTGTGAAGGCCTTGCCGGCGTCCTCGTCCAGTATCCCGATACGTACGGTACAGTTGAATGTTACGCCTCCTTCTTTGAAAAAGTTCATGCAGTCAAGGCGCTTTGCGTTGTCGCCACCGATCTGTTGGCTCTGACAATGCTGAAAGAGCCCGGTTCCTTCGGTGCCGACATCTGCGTGGGCAACTCCCAGCGTTTCGGCGTACCGATGGGCTTCGGCGGTCCCCATGCCGCATTCATGTCGGTCAGGGACGATCTCAAACGCCGCATGCCAGGCCGCCTGATCGGCATGTCCGTAGATTCACATGGCAAGCCCTGCTACCGCCTGTCCCTCCAGACGCGCGAACAACATATCCGCCGCGACAAAGCCACCTCCAATATTTGCACGGCCCAGGTACTCCTGGCCCTCATGGCGGCCTTCTATGCCATTTACCATGGTTCCAAAGGCCTCCTTCGCATCGCCGAAACCGTCCATGCCCACACGAAAACGCTGGCAGCCGCTGTCAAAGCAGCCGGACTGACCATGTACACGGGCGACTTTTTCGACACCATCGTCTTCGGAGCTCCCGGTAAAGCCGACGATCTCGTGGCTGCCGCGCTGAAAGCCGGTTACAACATCCGCCTGATCGACGCGGATCGGGTCGGCGTTTCACTTGATGAAACAACAACCAGCGAAGATGTCGAAGCCCTCGCCCAAGCCCTGACGGGAACAACTGCCCCCTCCCCAGCGGAAGGCCGCCCCGCCTGGTGCGAATGCTTCGACCGCAAAACACCGTTCTGCACGGAGACCGTGTTTAATTCCTACTACTCGGAAACGGACATGATGCGCTACATCCACCATCTCGAAACCCGGGATCTGGCCCTCAACGAAGCCATGATTCCCCTGGGATCCTGCACGATGAAGCTCAACTCCGCCACGATCATGACCCCGATCACCTGGCCAACCGCATGCGCCCTGCACCCCTTCGTGCCCGCAGACCAGTCCGAAGGCATCAGGGAAATGCTCGCCGATCTGGAAAAACGCCTCTGCACCATCACCGGATTCGACGCCTTCAGCATGCAACCCAATTCCGGGGCAGCCGGTGAATACGCCGGTCTGATGACCATTCGCAACTATCTGGAAAGCATCGGCCAGGGAATGCGCAACATCTGCCTCATCCCCACATCCGCCCACGGCACCAATCCCGCATCCGCCGCCATGGCCGGATTCAAGATCGTCGGCATCAAATGCGATGAAGGCGGCAACATCGACATAGAAGATCTCCGCAAGCAGGCCGAGACCCACAAAGATGTCCTTGCCTGCATCATGGTTACCTACCCGTCCACACACGGTGTCTATGAACCCACTATTGTCGAGCTCTGCGACATCGTCCACCAGAACGGAGGCCAGGTTTACATGGACGGCGCCAACATGAACGCCCAGGTGGCCTGGACCAATCCCGGATTCATCGGAGCCGATGTCTGCCACCTCAACCTGCATAAAACCTTTGCCATGCCTCACGGCGGAGGCGGCCCAGGCATCGGATGCATCGGATGCCGTTCCCACCTGGCCCCCCACCTGCCCGGGCATCTCAGCCTGGACAAAAAACAGGGAGCCGTGGCATCTGCCGCGTGGGGCAGCGCTTCCATCGCTCCGATCTGCTGGACCTACCTCGCCACCATGGGAGAACCCGGACTCAAGGAGGCGACTGCCGTCGCTATTCTCAATGCCAATTACATTGCCAAAAAGCTCAACGGTCTCTACCCGGTTCTTTACTCCGGCAACAAGGGACTCGTCGCCCATGAGTGCATTCTGGATACCCGGCCCATTGACGATGCCGCCCACCTCACCGTGGATGACATTGCCAAACGTCTTATGGACTACGGTTTCCATGCTCCGACCATGTCCTTCCCCGTACCGGGAACGCTCATGATTGAACCTACGGAATCCGAACCCAAGCGCGAACTTGATCGCTTCATCGAAGCCATGACCTGCATCCATGCTGAAATCCAGGCCATCATCGACGGCAAGGCAGACAAGGATGACAACGTCATGAAGAACGCTCCGCATACTGCGGAAGCCGTCTGCTCCGACAACTGGACGCATCCCTATACTCGTTCCGAAGCCGCCTATCCGGTCAAAGAACTCCGTGTCCACAAATTCTGGCCCTACTGCGGACGCGTGGACAACGTGTACGGCGACCGCAATCTCGTCTGTTCCTGCGACACCGTAGAAGCCTACGAAAAAATGACGGGGCAGGAATAATCTCCTCCCTGTTTGACGCCAATTAAGCTCCAACACCCGCGCTCCGCACAGTCGGTAGCGCGGGTGTTTTGTCTGGGGGCATCGGTCATTTCATGATAGAATTCGAGTTGTTCATTCGTATATTAACGTCAATGAAAACGACTCCCATCCTCATTGCTTCTTTGCTGTTAAGTTCTTTCCCCGGAATTTCAAATACACCTCCCAATCCTCGTCCCGTTCCGGAATTTGCAAGTGCCGGATTCTTCAACACTCAGGGCAGCCCACGTCAGGCTCACGATTTCAATGTGGGATGGCGCTTCGTTAAGGGAGATCCCAAGGGGGCACAGGAAATCAGCTTCGATGATTCAGCGTGGGAAATTGTCAACACCCCGCATGGGCTGGAGCTCGTTCCGGAAGAAGCCAGCGGATGCTCCAATTACCAAGGCCCGGCCTGGTACCGTAAGCATTTCACAGCTCCGGAATCGCTGCGAGGTAAAAAGGTCACCCTGTATTTCGAAGCCCTCATGGGAAAAGCCGACATTTACGTCAACGGCCGGAAAATACAAACCCATCTTGGAGGTTATCTGCCCGCCATTGTCGACGTAACGGATATCCTCATCCCCGGGCAGGAAAACATCGTCGCCGTCCGCGTCGATAACAAAAACGATCCATCCTATCCGCCAGGCAAACCCCAGGAAACACTGGACTTCGTGTACTTCGGCGGTATCTACCGGGATGTTTATCTCATTGAAACCGATCCGGTACACATCACCGATGCCAACGTAGCCGGTCAGGAAGCCGGAGGCGGAATTTTTTTCCGAACTCTGTCCGCCACCGACGACCAAGCACGAGTCGGAGCCAAAGTCCATGTCGCCAATGAAAGCAACCGTGAGCGTAGCCTGTTTGTTGAGACCGTCCTGACCGATTCACGAGGCAACAAAAAGGGCGGCTACAAATCTCCCCTCAAGCTGAAGCCGGGAGCATCCGCACATGTGGATGGAGAATGGGATATCAAATCCCCTGACTTGTGGTCACCCGACTTTCCCCGGTTATCGCGCCTCACCGTTAATGTCATTGAAAATGGTAAAGTCCTGGATTCCCAAACCATCAAAGTCGGCATCCGCCACTTCGTCATGAACGACCAGGGATTTATCCTCAACGGGAAGCCTTTCCCCGGCAAGCTGATCGGCGGCAACCGCCACCAGGATTTCGCCTACCTCGGCAATGCCCTTCCCAACATCGGACAGTGGCGCGACGCGAAAAAACTCCGCGACGCCGGTTTGCGAGTCGTCCGTTCCGCCCACTACCCTCAGGATCCCGCCTTCATGGACGCAGCCGACGAACTGGGGCTCTTCGTGATCGTCGCTACTCCCGGCTGGCAGTTCTGGAACAAAAACCCGCAGTTCGGAGAACTCGTCTACGACAATATACGTCAGATGATCCGGCGTGACCGCAACCACCCCAGCGTCTGGGTCTGGGAACCCATCCTGAATGAAACGCCCTACCCCGGCGAATTCGCGCAAAAAGCATACGAGACCACGCACAAAGAATACCCATATCCTTCATGCTATGCCGGATGCGATGACAGGGAAGCTGGTGCCAACAAATACGATCTGATTTACAGCCACCCTGCCACCGTCACGGAAAACACGGTCAGCGCAGCCGGTCCCCTCAACGACTCGCGCCGCTTCAAAGGCAAAGCCTACTTCACCCGTGAATGGGGCGACAATGTCGATGACTGGGGTTCCCACAATTCGTCGAGCCGCGTTGCCCGCGAATGGGGCGAAATCCCCATGTTGATTCAGGCCAATCATTACACCAATCCCAACTACAATTACACCTGTTGGGAAACCCTGTCCCAGGCTCCCGCTTACCACATCGGCGGTGCCCTCTGGCACCCCTTCGACCACCAGCGCGGCTACCACCCCGACCCTTTCTACGGTGGGATCATGGATGCCTTCCGCCAGCCGAAAACATCCTGGTACGCCTTCCAGGCACAACGCCCGGCGGATACCAGTGCTTCGTCCATGGCCAGCGGCCCCGTCGTGCACATCGCCAATGACATGGATCCCTTCTCGCCCCAGGACGTCACCGTCTTCACTAATTGCGACGAAGTGCGTCTCACGGCATTCGAGCGCGAACCCGTCACCCTGAAAGTACGTAAGGAAGGCCAAATGCGCCCTGGATCGACGGTACTCTTCCCCAAGGCATTTGATTTCATGACTCTCAAATCATTGACGCGCGAAGGCAAAGGGCAGCAATGCTACATGCTGGCCGAGGGGCTGATCGACGGTAAAGTCGTCGCCTCGCACCGGGTAGCTCCCGCCAGACGCCCATCCCTGATCACGCTAACGCCGGACAACGAAGGAATCCCCCTTCGCGCCAACGGTACGGACATGATGGTTGTCATCGCATCCATTACCGACAAGGATGGTAACGTCAAACGCCTCAATAACGAAATGATCGAATTCTCCATCGAAGGAGAAGGAACCATCGTCGGCGATGCCTCAATCGGAGCCAATCCCCGCGCCGTCCAGTGGGGTACGGCTCCCGTCATAATCCGCAGTACAACCAAATCCGGTAAGATCAAGCTCATGGCCAAAGTCCTCCATCCCGGAGCCCAAAAGCCCGCCTCTGCCGTACTGGAACTGGAAACACTTCCGCCCCAGGAAAGCCTCATCTACAAGGAAGTACCCGGTCGCAAGGAATCCGGCAACTCGGTTCATAACCTGGAACAGGAAAAGCAGCTCAAGGAAGCGGCCCTCAAGAAAATCGACGAAGTCAAAAAACAACAGACTGCTTCGGAATAATCTCATTCCCCGAATAGTGTATGACAAAAAACTATTCGGACATTTGAACAAATCCCGTTTCCAAGAGGTCTTACCCTTATCAGTCAGGTGTGGAAGAAGGAGAGAGCTTCCCCCTACTTCTCCAAGAAGCAGTACTGAGTCACAAAAAGGTAGTAAGTTGGTAAAGAAGCCCATGTACAGAAGTACATGGGTTTCTTACTTTAAGATGATTTCCTATTATCGGTCTTTTCATAGCTCTTCCTTCTTCCCATGTTCTTTTTTCTATGGTAGTTTGTCTCCCGTATGCTGGAAAATGTTGACGAAACGAAGCCAACCCCTCTCTCTTGTCTAGACAAACCCCTGCCGTTGGACGGCTTTAAGGGAACACCTGATGAAATTGAACAACAATGGTATGACCAGGTTTACCGCGGTTCCGGAGACACGATCAAACAATTGACTGTCCGCGCTGTCGTTGTCGGCATGCTGCTCGGTTCCATCCTATCGCTGACCAACCTGTACGCCAACCTGAAAATGGGATGGTCTTTCGGTGTAGCCCTGACGGCCGGCATCATTTCCTTCGCTCTGTGGAATGCCTTCGTCAAAATCGGGATTTCCAAAAACCCGATGACCATTCTTGAAAACACGTGCATGCAGTCCGCTGCCAGTTCCGCCGGTTATTCTACCGGGGGCACGCTAACCTCCGCCGTCGCCGCCCTCCTTCTGCTGACGGGGCAGCACATGCCTCTAGGTGTCACGTTCGGCTGGATTTTCTTCATCGCAGTCCTGGGTGTCACAATGGCCATTCCGATGAAACGGCAAATGATCAATATCGAACAAATCCGCTTCCCCGACAGCATCGCAACGGCAGAAACTCTCAAAGTTTTATACTCCGAAGGTAAAAAGGCAGCCGGCCAAGCCAAGGCCCTGCTCTATTCCGCCCTCTTCGCATCCGCCAATGCCATTGCCATGGCCTGTGGCGGGGAAAAATGGCTTGGTCATATCCAGCAACAAATCATCGGTAACTGGTATCAAAGAACCGTCTTCTTCAAATGGGACCTCATGTTTGTCGGCGCCGGCGCCCTCGTCGGAATGAAAACATCCCTGAGCTTGTTCATCGGAGGGACGGTATGCTGGATTCTGTATGTACCGTGGCTCGAAAGCCAGGGGCTTCTCGCCGTCGGCGCCGGTTACCGCGATTGCGTCGGATGGACCCTCTGGGGAGGGACAGCCTGTATGGTTGTCGCCAGTCTCGTTTCCTTCCTCTTTCAATGGAAGAGCATTGCCCGTTCCTTCTCTTCTCTGGGAGCCATGTTCTCCTTCGGGAAAAAGCGAGAACTGACAGATGTGGAAAAAATCGAGACGCCGATGACCTGGTTCCTGACTGGCCAGCTCATCTCCCTGATCGCCTTGAGCTATCTCGCCCACACCACGTTCGACATTCCCTACTGGATGAGTTGCATCGCCGTCTTCATTTCCTTCTTCCTGGCTCTCGTCGTCTGCCGCATCACCGGCGAGGCCAACATTACGCCGACAGGTGCCATGGGCAAGGTTACCCAGCTCATTTTCGGAGGCATCGCTCCGGGACACGTCACGGCCAACCTCATGGCCGCCAACATCACTTCGGGAGCCTCCAGCGCCTCCGCAGACTTGCTCGTAGACCTGAAAGTAGGCTACCTCCTCGGAGCCAATCCCAGACAGCAATTCATCGCCCAGTTCTCCGGCATCTTCCTGGGAACACTGGTCTCCGTTCTCGCTTTCCGCTCTCTCGTACCCGATGTCGATGCCTTGCAAGCCTTCAATGCGCCCGGAGCGAGAACTTGGGCAGCCACGGCGGAGGCCCTCGGCATGGGATTCAGCCACCTGCACAGCATCAAAGTACTGTCTATCATCATAGGCGGCATTCTGGGGATTATTCTCGTCCTTGCGCCCCGCTATATTCCCGCCACGGCTAAATGGCTTCCCACGCCCATAGGATTCGGACTGGCATGGGCCATCCAATGGAATGATTCCCTCCTGTTCTTCCTGGGTGCCGTCCTCGGCTGGGTTGCCGACCGTTTCATCAGCGGCAAATCCAAAGAGTTCAAAATCCCGACCGCATCCGGCATCATCGCCGGTGCAGCATTAACGGGCATGGCTATCCTGCTCTTTAGCGTTTATCAAGCCAGCAAATAAAAAGCCGGATATTTCCTCTGGAGCCATTCATTCCCCATCGTTCTCTTGAACGACGGGGAATATTTTTTTCAGTCCGACAGGGAAGTCCCGTACTTCACCAAAGCATAGCCGCCCGCAACCAGCCATACATACAAAATAGCGGCCAGAAGGAAGGGTTTGGCTCCGGCCTTTTTAAACTTGTCAAAACTTGTTTCCGTTCCCAGTGCCGTCATAGCCATTGTCAGCAGGAAAGTATCCAGGCTGTTAATTCCCTGGACGAGGGAAACCGGGAGAAGATCCAGCGAATTGATTCCGATCACGGCTAGAAAGCCGAAGGCGAACCAAGGGATGGTAATGACCGTCTTCTCCGCTCCCTGCGCCGAACTTGCCCGGGCCACGCGACGTGCCAGAAATATGCTCAACACCAGCAGCACGGGAGCCAGCATCATGACACGGATCATCTTCACGATCACCGCCGGATCTGAAATTTCAGTACCCATGGCATTGCCTGCACCAACGACATGAGCCACTTCATGGAGAGTTGCCCCCGTGAACAATCCCATCTGTTCCGGAGTCAGGTCAAACAACCCGGCCCGGTAACAGGCTGGATACAGAAACATGGACAAAGTTCCGAAAATGACAACCGTCGATACGGCCACTGCTGTCTTGTGCGGCTGGCACTTCACCACCGGTTCGGCGCCAAGCACGGCTGCGGCACCGCAGATGGAACTGCCCACCGCCGTCATCAGAGCCGTATCGCGGTCCATCTTCAAGAGGCGGCCGGCCAGTACGCCGAGAATAATCGTTGAGACAACGATTACGGCATCAACGGCAATCGCCGGAATCCCGATTGCCATCACACTCTGAAAGGTTAGACGAAATCCGTACAGGACAATCCCCAAACGCAAAATCCTCTTCGTGCAGAACAAGATACCCGGCACCCAGGTCTCCGGCAACTGGTTCCTCAGGCTGTTCGCATAGATCATCCCTAAAATAATGCCGACAATCAAGGGGCTGAAAGACAAACTTTTGACGAACGGTATGTCGGCAATATAAAAAGCAGAACAGGAGAACAGGACAATCAGGAGAATGCCATGGAGGATGTTACCGTGTTTTTGAATAAACATATTAAATGGGAAAAGATGCAGAACGGATGGTCTTATACGCCTCTTTCATCAAAATATCTAATAATAACATCTTATGATCAATTACATTTTGTTATAATAATCCAGGCAAAATCGAATCATCAACCCGCTGAGACGGCTCTGTTCTCCATGCGGAGTCACAAATCGGAATACCCTTGTCACATCAAAATTCCGGACGGGGACACGCACCAAAGCTCCCCGTTCCAATTCCTCCCGTACGGCAAAAAGAGACAGGAACGCGCAAGCATTCGACTTCGATAAATAGCGTTTGATACTCTCACTGCTACCCAGACGCATGGACACGCTCAGTTCATTTTCCAGAATCCCTTTCTCACCAAGGGCCTTCCTGACAACAGCCTGTGTTCCGGATCCCGCCTCCCGCAGCACCAAAGGAAGCACCCTCAATTGCTCCACCGTCCATTCCCGACGGACCAGAGCCGGATTGGACGCAGCCGTTACCAGCACGATCTCATCCCGGATAAAGGATCGGTAATGGAGATCGGCATGCTCGCCGCTGCCCTCGATAAGTCCCAGTTGGACAACTTCGCCGACAACTGCCGCCTCAATACATTCCGTGTTTCCATCCATCAAATCAACCCGGATATCAGGATACATACGGTGAAACAATGCCAGGATGGGCGGCAGGACATACTGGGTCAGCGTCGTACTGGCCCCCATGTGCAGATACCCCTGCAGACGGGAAGAATCCCCTGCCATAACCTCATTCAGCAGAGCATACTCCTTCAAAATGCGTCTGGCAGGCACCAGGAGTTTCTCCCCCTCCTCCGTCAGCGCCACTTTACGTCCGCTCCTCTTGAACAACCTGCACCCGAACTGTTGTTCCAGCTCCCGGATGTGACGCGTCACGGCAGGCTGCGTAATAAACAACTCCTCCGAAGCCCGTGTAAAGCTTAACCTCCGTGCAACCGTTTCAAAAACTTTGAGACGAAAATCAGTCAGCATAAAATCGCCTTGTTATACTACCGGAAAAACTGAAACTCAACCGTATTGCGCACTCGACACCATTTCTGATACCGAAAATCGTTGAAATTTCTTGCCAGAATTTTAGCGCTATGATTAAATCCCGCCGCGCAAACGGTCAACGACCAGTTCGTCTAGCGGTCCAGGACTCTCGCCTTTCACGCGAGCAACACGGGTTCGATTCCCGTACTGGTTGCCAGTTTGCAAAAGCCGCCTCCGGGCGGTCTTTTTGTTTTCAGCGGAAGAGGACAGGCAATCTGCTCGCCAAACTCTCCTGTTCATGGTATGAAAAAAACGATTTTCCACACGGCAATTCGTACCCCTTTCCCATCTCCAAACCATGAGCAACATTCACGTCATGTCCGATATTCTGGCGAGCCAGGTCGCCGCTGGAGAAGTCGTGGAACGTCCCGCTTCCGTCATCAAGGAACTCGTGGAAAACAGCCTCGATGCCGGGGCACGCACCATCACCGTAGAAATCACCAGGGGCGGCACCGCCCTCATCAAGGTCACGGATGACGGATCGGGCATGTCCCGAGAAGATGCCCTGCTCTGCCTCCAGCGACATGCGACAAGCAAACTGATGGACCTTGACGGTCTTTTCGCCATCCATCATCTGGGATTCCGGGGAGAAGCCCTCCCCAGTATCGCCAGCGTATCGCGCCTCAAGCTCTCCACACGGGAAAAAGACGCCCTCGAAGGCTGTGAACTCAACATCCATGCCGGAATTCCGGAAGAGCCGAAATCCTCGGGGATCTCACCGGGAACCTGCATTGAAGTCCACGAACTCTTTTACAACACGCCCGCCCGCCGGAAGTTCCTGAAATCCCAGGAAACGGAATCAGCCCATGTCGAACACCAGCTCCGCCTGCACGCCCTCGCGTTCCCGGAAGTCCGGTTCATCTTCCGCAAGGACGGTCAGACAGTTTTCGACCTCCCCGGTACGCACGATCTGCAGGCACGCATCGCAGCCTTGACAGACCACCGCACGGCGGATGCCCTGATCACCATCCCGGAAACCATCGGTACAGGCGTCACCGCTACCGGCTATCTCCTGCCACTCTCTGAAGCACGACGCAACAAAAAGGGACAATTCGTTTTCCTCAACCATCGCCCTATCGACGACCAACTTGTCGGCCGCGCCATCCGCGATGGCTTCGGAGGATTCCCCTCCGGCCTCCATCCCGCTCTGTACCTGTATCTGGAAGTAGAGCCTGCCCTCGTCGATGTCAATGTCCACCCGGCAAAAAAAGAAGTCCGTTTCCGGAGACCATCGGACATTGTCTCCTGCGTCATCGAGGCTATCTCCAGTGCCCTGTCTTCCCATGCTCGAGCCGATCGCGATCCGGAAATTTCAGAGTCGATAAAGCCTCCCAAAGCTGCGGAAGAAATACAGGAGCCCCCCCCCGCCCCTCCTCATCAACAACCTGTTGCCGTACTTCAGGCAGAACCTGTACCCGGTAAAAAAATACCGACCCCGCTTTCGAAAAAGGAACCAAGCATCCCCTCCTCTGCCCACAGTCTCCAGCCTCCTCCCCGAGCCGCCTCTCCGGCAGGTGCGTTGCGACCTCTGCCTGCAGCACAATCCCATCTGCCCCTGGAAAGACCACAGCCAGCGCCCCTGCGAAAAAGCGCCGACTTTCACTATCTGGGATCCCTCAACGCCACCTACGCCCTCTTTGAAAACAACGATGGACTCGTCCTCCTCCACCCCAGGGCGGCAAGAGAACGCATCATTTTCGAAGAGCTCATGAAACATGCACGCCAAGGCATCAAAAGCCAGGCTTTGCTGGATCCCGTCATGCTGGAACTCGATCCGCGCGACTTCGCCGTCCTGAACGAGCTTGCCCCTCATTTCGAACAAGCGGGCATCAACATGTCTCCCTTCGGACAACGCACCATGCGCGTCGAATCCCTGCCCGCCATGCTACATCCGGAAAACGCCCGTTCCTTCATTCTGGAACTCATCGACCGCATCACAGACACCGAATCCGGAAAAAAAGCGGGCAGGTTGACCTTCGAAGCGTTTTCTACAGAACTGGCACAAAAATCGTCCCGTTCGGAAAAAATCAATTTTTCCCTTTCTCCCGACCTTCTGGAGCGCCTTCTCAATTGCGAAGTTCCTTACTGCACCCCGTCCGGCAAGCCAACCATGACGATGTTCTCCATGGCGGAACTTGCCCGGAAATTCAACCTTCCCGGCCGTTAAGCAAAAGCCTTTTCCTTACAAACGATTCCAAAGGCGTTCGGCAAGAATTTCCGGCTCGTCAGCCAAGCCTTCGAGGGAATCGGCAAACGGAGGCAAGCCTTCACTGTCGCGGAATAAAAGGGCTCGCAAATTCATCCTGCCCCCCGGCAAAAGTTCCGCGTGTACGCCCACAGGCGTCGAACAGTCTGCTCCCAGCAACCTGAGGAACTCACGTTCCGCCCGCGCTTGCAAATGAGTTTCGGCATGGTCGATCGCGGAGAGAATCGCGCGCATTCCCGCATCTTCCTTCCGGATTTCCAGGCCCACAATCCCCTGACCCGCAGCCGGGACAAACACGTCTCCCGGAAGCAGTTCCATGCGAAGGGACACACCGTCGCAGCAAGATTCCGATGCAAACAACCCAAGGCGTTCCAACCCGGCACGAGCCAGGATAATGCCGTCAAGCGCCGGATTAGCCGCCAGCTTGGCCAGACGCGTCGGTACATTACCCCTCAAATCTTCAAATTCCGTTTTCTCCCCCCAAAAGACCTCCCCCATCCTGCGCCGCCGGACACTTCCCGTTGCAATGCGGCGACAAAACCGGGAATTTTGCCCCTTGAACACCAGTACATCATCCACATGAGCCCGCGGCAAAACGGCAGCCAGCTCAAACTGGGCATCCAATTCGCTGGGCATATCCTTCAGACTGTGGACGGCAAAATCGATTTCTCCGTTTTCCAGCGCCTGCTCGATCTCCTTCAGGAAAATCCCCTTGTCCGCAATACCCGCTACACGAGCCACCTGGGAAAGAGGTACATCCGTCCTCCGATCTCCCGTCGTGGAAATAATCTTCACAGTCACGCCAAGATCCGGCCAGGCACGGGACAAAGCCTCCTTCACCATATCCGTTTGCTTGAGGGCCAGAGCGCTGCCGCGCGTACCGAGAATGATGCTGGAACGGGTCATAACTGGTCGAGTGTGGGAAAATGTTTCATCATGTCCTGTTCGATAATATCCTCGCAGTGCCGGATTTCCCTCGCTCGTGAACGGCGAGCTTCATCCGCGAGAAGTCTCAGGGTATCGATGTCGTACACATAAACTTCATCAATATCTGCCGTAGCAGGATCAATGTTACGGGGAACGGAAATATCAATCAGGAAGAGGGAACGGAACTTTCTTGCCTCACGCAGGGGCAGGAGCAGATCCCGGGTAATCACATAATGCGGGGCCGATGTCGCAGCAATGACAATGTCGATATGCTTGAGATACTCGCACCACTGTTCATAACGGATCGCTTCGCCTTCCACCATGCGGGCAAGTTCTTCAGCGCGTTCATGCGTACGATTGGCTACGAAAATACTTTTGGCGCCGCGAGATTTCAAGGATTGGGCCGTTACCCGGCTCATTTCACCCGCACCAAGAATCAAGACCTGGGAACCTTTCAATTCGCCAAAAATCTGCCCGGCCAAATCCACGGCAACAGAGCCGATTGAAGTCGCTCCCACGTTGATTTTCGTCTCACGGCGCACCTTCTTTCCAATGCTGAACGCCTTCTGGAACACCTTGTTCAAAATCCCCCCCGTCATCCCGGCGGACAAAGCGATGCGGTAGGCTTCCTTGACCTGTCCGAAAATTTCCGTTTCTCCCAGAACCATGGAATCCAACCCGCTCAATACGCGGCACAAGTGCCTCATGGCATCTACTCCCGAGCATTGGTAAAAATACCCGTCCCGGCACTCGATATTTTCCCGGGAACCCGTGAAATACTCCCGGATAGCCTTGGCAGCCAGCTCATGGTCATCCGCACAGAAATAAATTTCCATACGGTTACAGGTAGAAAGCACGACACATTGGTCAATCGGAGTTTGCTCCAAAAGCTCCGCCTCTGCTTTGGCAAGGCGAGGCCTGGCAATGGCAAAGCATTCCCTGATTTCCACCGGAGCCGTCCGGTAATTCAATCCCAAACACGACAAACTCATTGCAAAACAAGGAAAATACTCAAAGACAACACATACAGTCCGATCGACCACCACGCCAGCACCTTTCCGGGCAAGCCACGCAGATACGTTACGGAGATCAACAGCAAATACCCTACGCTTACGGCCGCAGCCACAACGCACTTCGCAACGGGAATCGCCATCCAGGCTTGCAATCCGCATATCTGGGCCAGCATGAGGAGAAGAAATCCCGCATCAATCAACCGGATCATGCATGATTGCAAAGTTCTCACCGGAGGAAGATTGCGGCTCAACCCCGTCAAACGCCCGGCCTTCATCAAGGAATTTTGAATCAGGAATACGACTGCCGACAGAGCCGACAGGCCCAGCGCCCCATATCCCAGCATTGCCAGGCCAATGTGCCATGTCAGCCAGCCCTGCCCGGCAAGAGATTGAACCACCGGATCGTAAAACAATACTGCCAGTAAGGATAAAACAGCCACCAACGGTGCCGTAAACGCACCGATCACCGACATCCGGTAGGGACGCCCCAGAACAAGGTAAAAGGCATTCAAAGCCCATCCCAGGAAAAACAACACTTCGGAACGTCCGCGGATCGGACATGTCGCCCCCAAAGCGCTACGCTCCATCAAAGCTGCGGATTGAATCAGCATCAATACCAGCATCAATACCCACACAAAGCGCCTGTTCCGGCCGGGATGGAACAGGCTTAGCGCACCGGATCCGGACACACAGAGAGCCCAGACAACCGCGGCGATCATCCAGTATTGATCGTTCATGACCGCAGTTTACTTCTTTTCCAACACTCTTTCAATCACGGCGTACGCCTGATGATTATGGATGGACTCGAAATTTTCAGCTTCCACCCGATACCAGCTGAATGCGGAGTGCTGTTCCGTTTTCATAGCCACATTGCGCACAAGGTCTTCCACGAATACAGGATTTTCATAGGCGTGATCCGTCACCCACTTTTCATCGGGGCGCTTCAAAATGCTGAACACGCCGCAACTGGCACAGGATTCCACCAATTCAATCAAATCTTCGATCCAGATCGGCTGCGACGCAAAACGCACGGAATAGGTTACAATCCCGCGCTGGTTGTGCGCACCGCGTTCACTCATCGCCTTGGAACAAGGGCAGAGCGTCGTCACGGGAACGCGGACAGTCAGGATGAAATCGATCAAGCGATCCCTGACGGCTTCCATCTCAAAACAGACTTCATAATCCATCAACCCGGGAATCCCCGTGACGGGAGCATTCTTGCTCTTGAAAAACGGGAAGCACATTTCCACATGGGAACGGCTCGCCGACAACCGGGTCAGCAGTTCTTTCGGCAGGGAAACGGCTGAATGAACATCCATTTGGGGACCGCGATTATGCAACACTTCCAGGAAGCGGCTCATGTGCGTTCCCTTGAATTCCTGAGGGAGATCGACAGCCAGGGAAAGAGTCGCCACGGTCGACTGGGTTCTGTTTTCCTTGTCCTTGATGACAATGGGATACCGAACTCCCTTTACTCCCACCCGGTCAATGGAGATATTGCGGGAATCTCTTTCCGCCTGGGTATCCCTAAGATTTTGAATCGGACTCATCGAAAGGAAATACAACGAGAGTCTGCCCGGATGATCCGGACAGACTCCCGCCTTAAAGACAAATAATTCTACCGAAAGATCACCGAAAAAGATTAGGGGAGCAGATTGACTGCCCGGGATCTCCTGATCTCACGAGTGATCTTGCGATGCATTTTGGCGGAAACGCCAGTCACGCGACGGGGCAGGATCTTACCCGTTTCCGACGTGAACTTGGAAAGAAATTCCGGGTTCAGGAAATTGATTTGGTCAACGGGAATATCGTGGCGACGGCGCGGCATCGTGCGGTTGCAGCGACGAAAACGAATACGGCGTTCGACAGTCTTAGGTTCTGTAGACATAGTAAAAATGATTGGGGTAAACCGGAAGGAATACGATTAGCGCATTTCGCGGTGAAGAGTGCGGCGCTTCAGGAAAGGATTATACTTAATCTTTTCCAGACGGTTAGGCGTACGCAGGCTCTTTTTGTTACGCGTGGTGACGTAGCGGGACGTCGGCTTTCCTTCGGCTTTGGCCTCGGTGCATTCGAGGATGATGATGTCTCTAGGCATGATGAATATAAGTTTCGGGAAAAAGGCTTTTACACTATTCCTCGTCTTCGTCAAGAGAAACTGTAAAGTCCGGATCATTTTGCATGCCTGCGAAGCCCAGGGCATCGCGGGTCGTGAACTTGACGGCGCGGCCTTTTTCTTTTTCCCATTTTGCCTGGCATTCAACTGTTAACCGGGCAAAAGGAATGGCTTTCAGACGCAAAATCGGGATCTGTTTGTAGGACATTTCGCAAATTCCATACGTTCCGACTTCGATGCGCTTGAGGGCTTCTTCAATCTCGGACAGGGCGTTTTGATCCTTGGCAAGAAGGCTCAGTGCGAAATCACGGTCATAGGCATCACTGCCGGCATCGGCCTGGTGTTCTCCGGAACCGGAAGCCTCGCTTCCTTCTGGATGCGTTTTAAGAGCTTCCCGGGCAACGCCATTCATGGAATCCAGAATATTATCCCGAAGATCCAGAAGATGCTGCTTCTGGCTTTCAACGAACTTCATCCACTTGGCGTCCTTTTTCAGATCGTCCATAGCTTTGATCATCGCCGGAGAAAGGGCTTTCTTAACCGTAGCGGCCGTTACGGCCTCAACGGGTGGAGCGTCGGCAACCGAATTCTTTTTCCCGCCGTGGGCGGAAGAAGACTGGGGAGTTTCTTTTTTCATAGTGTGTTCATTCGCGGCCGATGAAACGGCGTTTTTCCAGAAGTTGTTTTTTGGGAGGAACCAGCCTGGGCGCCGGATTCCTGAAGGATGGATGCACGGGAACGGAGCTCTCCGTAACCCAGCTTTGAGAAGGATATATGTTTTTTTTGCTCCGGTTCAAGAAGAATCGTTATGATCTCTGCCAGCCTGCCGGTCTATTCCACGGAGAATGCGGCAAAGCCGGCAGCATTTCTTTTTTCGGCTTTCCTTCCCGGCATATTTTTTGGTATGGAAAAAAGAAATGAGCCAAAATGAAATTCCAACCATCGGTATCGACTTTGGAGGCACCTCTATTAAATTAGGAGTCGTCCTCGGAAGCCAGGTGATCGCCCAGGCACCTTCCATCGCCACTCAGGAGTATGAAACCCCGGAGGAATTGATTCAGGCCATTTCTCAGTTCGTCGGCATGCTTCGCGCCAGCCATCCGGAAGCCTCGGCTATCGGCATGGGCATGCCCGGCTTCGTCAACCATTATGAAGGAACGGTCTTTACGCTTACCAATGTCGCAGGATGGGACAATATCCCTGTCCGCGATCTGCTCCAGGCCGCCACCGGCCTTCCTGTCTGTGTAGAAAACGACGCCAATTGCATGGCCTACGCCGAATGGCAGCTCGGTGCGGCTCGCGGCAAAAAACACGCCATCTGTCTAACCCTGGGTACCGGAGTCGGCAGCGGCATCATCGTTAACGGGGCTCTCCTGCGCGGAGCAACCTGTTCCGCCGGAGAACTGGGACAAACCAGCATCGACTACAATGGACGGCTCGGTCACTATGGCAACCGCGGATCCCTCGAAGATTACATCGGCAACAAGGAGCTCGCCGCCGATGCCCGTTCCATGTACGCCTCCCACGGCCAGGACAAAACCATTGTGGACTGCAATCCGATTACTCTGGAAAAAGCTGCTCTCAACGGAGACCAAATCGCCCTGAAGATCTGGAACGACATCGCCCGCAAACTCGCCTGCTCTCTTATCAACTGCTGCTACCTTTTCAATCCGGAAGTCATCGTCATCGGCGGAGGCGTTTCCAAGGCCAAGGCTCTTCTGTTCGATCCCCTGCAAACATTTATGCGCGAGCAAATGCCGGAACCGCTCGTCAAGCACCTGCAGATCATCCCCGCCATGTTCGGCACGGAAGCCGGCATCATCGGGGCAGCGCGCCTGGCCCGCGACACATTCTCCGGGGAAACAAACGCCTGACCCTTCCATGGGACAAGACGCCCCCACCCCGGAGGACCGCCTCATCTCCCGCCTGGGAATCCCCCCGGATGAGGCAAAAGCTTTGAAGGTCTGCCTGACACAAGGACAATCCTCCCGTCGAGCGCTCGTCCTGACTCCGCGAGCCCCGGAAGGCTATATTCCTCCCGGTGCCCAAACAGGCTCCGGGGAAATCCCCCCCTGGATAGGCGAAGGTATCTACCCCGTGAATGAAACGGTTCCCTGCGACGAAGATTCCTGCGGTGCGCCCGGCGATTATGCCGAAGGCTACTATTACCCGCTGGATCTTTCCTCCGTCTGGGAAACCGCCCCACTCTCACAACTCCCACCCCCGCAAAGATGCCTGGACATGTGCGCCGCTCCGGGCGGGAAAAGCATCCTGGCTCAGGCAAGACTCCGCCCCGGTCTGCACATTTCGAACGAAATCCATCCCAAACGCCTGGGCATCATGCGCCACAATCTATCTCGCTGCGGGTTCTTCCACATGTTCACCCAGCGTCTCCGGCCAGACCAATGGGCGGCACAGGCTCCGGAATGTTTCGACCTCATTCTGGTCGATGCCCCATGCAGCGGGCACTCCATGCTCGCCAAAGGCATCCCCAATCCGGGTTGTTTCCATACATCCACGATCAGCGGCAACGCCAAACGCCAGAGAGGAATTCTTCTGTATGCCTTGAAAACACTTTCGCCGGGGGGGCATCTGCTTTACACAACTTGTACATACGCCCCGGAAGAAAATGAAAAAACCGTCGCCTGGCTCCTGAAGCGCAACCAGGACATGTACGCCGTCGAAACCCCGGCACTGGCCCGCTTCCAAGTACCATCAGCCCCTTTCCCCTGTTACCGTCTTCTACCCACGGCAGGTCTGGGAGCAGGAGGATTCACCTGCCTTCTCGCCAAAAAAGGTTCCATTCCTTCCCGGCTTCCGGAAATTCCCGAAGAGTTACTTGCCTGGCCCGTCAGAGAACGCTAGCATGGCAACATGCTCATTGCGGCCATCAGCGACATCCACGACCACACGGTCAATTTGGCTCTGATTCTGGAAGAAATTCGGGAGCGCAACTGCAGCCGCATCGTCTGCATGGGGGACATTTGCGAACCTTCCACCCTGCATGAACTGATCGAATCAACCCGGGGGATTCCCGTCGACATTGCCTATGGCAACAACGACGAAGCATACGGGCTTCAAATGGTCGCATCCAAGGCCGCCCACATCACCCTTCAGGGATCAGTCGGCAAACTTACCTCGGGCAACTTCAAACTTGCCTTTACCCACTACCCACACCATGCAGGTAAACTGGCAGCAAGCGGCATGTACGATGCCGTTCTCTACGGTCACGATCACCGGGCGGCCGTTTCACGCATCGGCTCCTGCATCCTGGCCAATCCCGGTGAAGTCGTCGGCAACCGATCAGGCAAATCCTCCTACGGCATTCTCGACACGGAGGCAAAAACCTTCACCATCCATCCCCTGACCTTCCATCCATGATCGACGTCTGCTGCGCTCTCCTCGAAATCCATACGGAAATCGGCGGCACTATTACCATGGCTGCCCGCAAAGGCAGCAATTCCCATCTCGCCGGGCTTTGGGAATTCCCCGGAGGCAAATTGGAACCGGGCGAATGTGCCGAAGAGGCGATCATCCGGGAAATCAGGGAAGAACTCGGATGCGAAATCTCAGAGCTCATTCCATTGCCTCCCCACGAGCATGATTACGGAACCCATGCCATTCGCCTTTTCCCCTTTATTTGCAAGTTGGCCCCCAATTCTCCCTTCCCGGCCTGCCGTGAACACGCGGCTCTTGCCCTCCTCTCCCCGCAGCACCTGGCAACTCTGCCATGGGCTCCCGCCGATCGGCCCATCCTTGATGACTACCTCGGAATCTAATCCAAATTCCCCGGAAAATCATTCACCGGAAACCGCACCCTTGCACAAAAAAATCGTATTTAAAAACGTTAAAATAACATATTTTCACGTTGCGAAAGAACACACGAACACACCGACAAGCACATTAAGCACTATCGTTTAGTATTTACAATAAGCATATTATATCATTTTTTTACACCACCATGACATCCTGATCCACAGAAAAAAAATATTCACATAAAATACTTTTTTATCTTGACGATAAGAAAAGAATTCACTAGTAGTAGGCCAACTCCCTAACACAGCAATGATGTCTGGCTTTTATCGCTCGCGTCTACGCTGCAGGATATTGGGCGTTCTGTGATTCATTCGCGGTTACGCCCAATATCCCGGTAGCGAAGCAAGAAGGAAGAAGCCGGTTCCCATTGTTAACCCCAGTCATCATCATGTCACCGTGGTAACAGACAGGGGAAACCTTTATTCTTGATCTGAGCCGCACGGCTCTCAGGAACAGGTTTTAGGAAACTGTAGGAGCTTCCCGTATACAAAACGGAAAAGCAGACTACCGACCCACTTCTGAAACCAGAAGAAACAAAGAAAAGAGAAAGAGAAAGACAGGGGGCTGTTCCGTCGGGAGACGGAGCAGTCCCTATTTCTTTGTTCTATTTCCACCCGGTATATTGAAGATATCAATCCCGATCACATCCAAGGTCCTATTTCTTTGTTCCATTTCTTCCCTTGTGAAATCCTTTATTTTATTCAACCACATTTTTTATTGATATTAAGCATATTATCATCAATCAAAATAGTATTTCCCGACCAAACACCAAACCGAAACCCACCTCATTTATCTACGCAATATATTGTATTTCAATATTTTATATCAAATAAAAACAGGAGTCCACCCCTTAATAAAAAGACCACTCCCAAACAAACGCGGAAAACAATCCAATAAATATCTGATTATAAGTTAATTATATATACAATCAAAGAGTGTTCCAGCCAATTTGAGTGATCAGGGTTTACATTGACACCCCGCCAGGGAACGTGCAACTGTACGTTCACTCCCAATAAAACCATGAAACTCCGACTCCCTCTTTTACTCGCGTCCATGCTATTGAATGCAATGGTATTCAACGCCTACTCAGCCACCACGTCCTCCTCTCCCGACAATATCGTATTTGTCGGAGATTCCATCACACAAGGCGGCCACTGGGGAGGCGTAGATTATGCGCCCGGATCACCCAGTTACCGTTATTCCCTGTTCAAAAATTTTGTCGATAATGGCGTGGCCTATACCCCCATGGGAATAGGAGAAAAAACCTCGACAGGAGCCGGGGCGAATGTCGTATCCGTCTCCTACCGAGGCCAAGAATTCGATCCCACACACGAAGCTGCCGCCAGCGCCAGAACTTATACATGGTCCGGTATTCCAGAAAATAATAGGGGATACAACAACAATCCCGGCACACGTCCCCACGAAGCACCGGTCTGGAACCTCCTCGGACTCAACAACCCCCATACAGGCAGTCCAACCACCTTTTACAACGGTGGAAACCTTCAAACATACGCGGGACCGACGTATGCTTCCAAATATGGTGATAAAAAACCGGACACTGTCTGCCTGATGATCGGGATCAACGACCTGATTGCAGTCAGAAACGGAACCGCTATTTCCCGGCCCGACGGCAGTACGAGCGCCTATACCAATGCCGACGTCATCGGGAACATCCACTCGATCGTCCAGGCCTACCAAGAGTACAATCCGAACGTTAACGTCCTGGTCATGGGACTTCTGCCGACCGCGTCCAACAACGGGACCTACGGACTGAGCGACGGGTTCAATGCCGAACTGGCAGAAGCCCTCAAGACCTGGTCGACCGAAACGTCCAACGTCTCCTACGGCAATGTCGGAAGCGGGGTCAGCACGTCACCCAGCGTCCACTACGACAGCGCAGGAGCACATCCCAATAAACAGGGAGAACTCATCGTCGCCGGCAACCTTGCGAGAGCTCTCGGCATCGGGCAGCGAACCCTGGGTTTGGAAAGCAAGGCGGCAACCACCTTTAGCCACCGGATGACTCCTACTCTCGACCATCTGGGAGATTTCACAATTTCGTCTCCGGATCAATGGCAAGCATATAGCGATTCGTCTTCCGGACTTTCCGGACTTCTTATCAATGCCGGGTACAAATCTACCGCTTCCCTGACGGCAACCGGCTGGGATGTCGCGGCCTCTACAGGCTTCACCGTCGAAGCCAGCATGCAACTCTATTCCGTCTCCGGCAACGGCATGGTCATGTCCTTGGGGGACGGGGAAACCGGCAACGGTTTCCTGACGATCACAAACACGGGCATCTACTGGGGAAGCAACAACACACTGCTTTATTCCAGCAGCCAGGGCAACGAGAATCTCGATCTCCGCATTACATACGTAGCCGCCAGCGATGATGATCAGAGAGTCGATGCCGGGTACTACGTCTGGCGCAACGGCCAACTCATCGGAGAAGCCCTTGCCGGGGGAACCACCCTGACGGACGCCTTTTCCATCGGAAGCATCGACGGGTTGCTCTCCTACGGCTTCCTGTCCCATCTCTCCTGGGAAACGGGAAGCTACGCCCCTACGCAGGACGGCTCTCTCTACGGTACCGCCACCCTGCCCTCCCTGCCTTCCCTGACCGGTGATGCTATTATCAAAGCCAATAACGTCATTTCCCTGAACAGCGCAGAGTCCTGGGAAGGAGGTTCTGTCCCTGAAGCAATCAATACGATCCGCTTCTCCGGGACATTTTCCCAGGAAGCCGCCATCACACAGGAAGCTTCTTTAGCCGTTTACAGGCTAGAACTGGACAATTCCAACGAGGCCAACGCATTGGTGCGTATTGTCACCAACGCATCCGGCGCGGCAAACAGCAGCAATGCACTCAAAATCGGAGAAGGGGGGATTGTTCTCTCGCAATTCAGCAACGGAGCCATCATCCAAAGCCTGATGGTCACCGCAAGCCAGACATGGGACATTGCCGCCAGCAAGGTATTGCGCATCGGCGTTTCGACAAACTACAACCGAGGCTATTTCGGCAGCGAAGGCGCCAATACCATCACCCTGACGGGCGGAGGCCTCGCCATCATTGATACCACGTCAGGCGCCATCCCCTCCGTCAACTGGATCATCACTGGAAATTCCTCTCTGTATGCCCTCTGGAATACAGTACCGGGCAGCTTTACCGGAGGCATCGGTTCCGGCTCCGTCACTCTGGACGGAGGTACGCTGGGCGTCAACTACGGTACCGAAGGAGGAGGCCAGGCATCATCCGGCAACTGGACATGGGGCAACCAACTGCTCATCGGATCCAACGGCGGCATCATCCTTCAAAACCATAATGGGGACAAACGAACGCTCACCTTAACCGGCAGCATAGCCAACGCCGACGGAGCGGGAACGGAGGCCACCCTGACCTTCCGTAATAAATCGGGAGGCACCAACCAGGCTTATATCCTGACAGGAGACAATACCGCCTTTACCGGCACCATCCTGGTCGAAAGCGAGGTCAATCTCAAAATCACCGGAAACGGCACGCTGCATACCGGCATTCTCCAAAACGACGGTACGCTGAACCTGCTCCGCACCAATTCATGGGACATCAGCGCCGTCCTTTCCGGCGGAGGTACCCTCAACATCGGAGAAGACACGGATGCCTCCAAAACGCAAACCGTCACCTTCTCCGGCAATAATACCTATACCTCCGCAACCAATATCCTCGGAGGCACACTCAAGCTCAACCATGCCAATGCCCTGGGCAGCACTTCCGCCGTCAACATCGGAGCAAAAGGCACGCTTGACCTCAACGGTCAGGAAATTTCCAAGACTCTGGCCTTCACGGCAGGCGGCATCCTGACCAACTCGTCGGACACCATCGCCCAAATCAGTGTCGCCGGACCTAGCATCAACACCAAATTCTGGAGCAACGGAACCATCTCCATTGATGCAGGAAAGACACTTCAGATCAATATGACATCGGATCATGGTGCGTTGGATGCCAACCTCACCGGATCCGGAACCTTTGAAAAAGTACAGAACGGAGTCCGTCACCTGCAACTGGTTTCGACAGGTAATACCTTCGACGGAACCATCAAAGTCAGCCAGGGCTATTTCGCGTTCCATCCCGGAACGGCCAATGCCCAAACCTTTGCCGAAGGCTACCGCCCGGATTTGATCATCGGAGCCGACGGCAAGGTTACCATGGACAATTCATTCAAATCGGAAGCGAATGCACTGAAGCTCGGCAATGTTACCGGAAGTGGAATTTTTGCAGGAGACTACGGGACAGGACCATTCTGGGTTGATGTCCAAATCGACAAGGAAGGAGGCGCCATCTTCGCGGGTCAATTCCAAAAGACTAGTGATACACGAAACTACAATGCCATCAAACGCGGCACGGAAGACTGGATCCTGACGGGAAACAGCACCGCCACAGGTGTACTGAAAATTGAGGAAGGCAAAGTCCAACTGGGCGACGGAGGCACCACGGGATCCTGGGCAGGCTCCATCACCGGGGCAGGTCAACTCATCATCAACCGTACCGGCGAGGTCACCATTTCCACTGACAACTCGTTCTCCGGCGGCATGGTCATCAAGGCGGGAACCGTCACCGCGGGCCATGCCAACGCCTTTGGGGCAGACGCCAATATAATCACGCTGGCGGGTGGCAACGTCAATTTTGCCGGCAACTACAAGAAGAGCCAGTCTCTCGTCATCGCCGGAGGCAGCGGCACTGCTACCGTCGCTTCGGGCAATTTTGATGGAAACCTGACCATCGGCAAGGGAGCCGCCTTGAGCCTGATCAGCGGGGCTAATGCCGCTACTTATTCTCTGGGTACCGGGATTACGCTCATGGCCGACACAGGGGCAACCCTCACCGGCAACATGGTTTTGGACGGCGGGACAATCGTCCTGAATTCGACGGACGCCCTGGCCAATACCACCACGACACTCACTCTCGGAGGTTCCCTGAGTCTTGCTTCCGAGGGAAGTACAGTCACTCTCAACCTGTCCGACTTCGCATCGTTCGGGCAGGGAAACTACACACTCCTGACAAGTAATACATCACTGACACAAAACATTCTGAATGCCTTCTCCGTATCCGGATTGGCGTCAGATTCCTACGAGTTGCTATTCGGAGGCACAAACGATAAGAGCCTGATTCTTTCCATCCTGAAGGCATCCGGAATTTCTTCCCTCACCTGGAACGGCGGAGCCTCCGGCACCTGGAGCGCCGCCAGCGGCAACACGGGGTGGACAGGCGCCGGCGTCAACAGCTTTAAGGATGGGGACAAAGTCTCCTTCCTGGACATACCCGACATAACCGTTTCCGAAATTACTCTCGAAGGTACCGTCAAACCGTCGCAGATCATTGTCAATAACACGGCGACATCCTTCACGTGGAAAGGTACCGGCATCATCGCTGATTCCGAAGAATCCGCCACGACAACTCTGCTCAAGGAAGGATCCGGAGAACTCACCATCGCCAATGGCGCCAATACCTTCTCCGGAGGCACTACCATCAGCGGAGGGAGCATCAAGCTTCAAGCCGTCCAAGGCCTCGGGACCGGCACAATCACTCTGTCCGGCGCCAATGCAACGCTCCTGCTGGATGCGGATGGAGATTTGTTGAAATCAGGAAACAAGTTGATTTTCAATGGCGGAACTCTCTCTTACGGGGATACGGCCAATCAGGATATTTCCACCTTGATCAGCGACTCCTCCACGGCGAACGTTGCGATCAATCTAGGGGCAGCACAGGTCTCATGGGGAACAGCCATCAACAAAAACCTGACGATTAACGGCACAACAGGAATACTGACTCTCAACTCCGCCAGTGCTATCGGCGCCAATTCCCTCACCATTCAAGGAGGTACCGTACAGATCACATCTGCCGATACCCTTACCTCGGCAACTTCTATCACCCTAAGCGGGACAGGCACGCTGGATCTGAATGGACAGACCATCTCCAATGCCCTGACATTCTCCAACGGAGGCATCCTGACAAACACGGCGGCAGCAACGGCACGGATTGATGTGACAGGGGACATATGGCAAAACGGTACGGTCTCCATCGCACAAGGAAGCACCATTCAGCTAAATCTCACCGGCGCGACAACCCTTAAAGGCAAACTCGAAGGAAGCGGAACGTTCGCCAAATCGGGATCTTCTAATTTCGTCATAGACACCATAGGCAGCAAGTTTGACGGAACTATCCAGAGTAATGCCGGTTATATCATCTTTTCGCCCACTACCGCCAATGGGCAAACATTCGCCGATGATTATCGACCGGACCTCATCATTGACGCCGGCGCTAATGTCACTCTCGGAAGCACCTCGTTCGCAACAGAAGACAATGCCTTCAAGATCGGCAACCTGACTGGTTCCGGAGACTTCAAAGCCGACTATGGATCTGCTGGAGACCGCTATATCGATGTCCAAATCGACAAGGCCGGAGGAGCCACCTACTCTGGCAAAGTGATGTTAGCCTCGAACAACCGAATCAACAACGTCATCAAGAGAGGTACGGAAGATTGGATCTTGACCGGGGACAGTACGACCACTGGTGTATTGAAAATCGCGGAAGGGGCCGTCCAACTGGGCGACGGAGGAACAACCGGTTCCTGGGCAGGCTCCATCACCGGGACGGGCCAACTCATCCTCAACCGTACTGGCGACGTCACCATTTCCACTGACAACTCGTTCTCCGGCGGCATGGTCGTCAAGGCGGGAACCGTCATTTCGGGGCATGCCAACGCCTTTGGGGCAGACGCCAATACAATCACGCTGGCGGGTGGCAGCGTCAATTTTGCCGGTAACTACAAGCAAGGCCAGTCTCTCGTCATCACCGGGGGAATCACAGGTACGGCATCCATCGCTTCAGGGACCTTCAACGGTAACATTACGATGGACAAAGATGCTGTGCTGACACTGGCTAGTGAAAGCAACACCGCCACCTATTCCCTGGCGACCAACATCAGCCTGACGGCTAATACGGGAGCCAGTCTCACGGCCAATGTGGAACTGCTCGGAGGCACCATCAGGCTGGGAGCCGACGATTTCACCGCAGGCAGCAGTACGGCACTCACGATTAACGGCACCCTGAATACGGGAACGGGAGGCAGCGCCACTCTCGATCTCTCCGCCTTCAACGGTCTCGACAAGGCCACCTACACCCTGCTCACCACCGATACGTCTCTGACGCAGGACTGGATCGACGGAACCTTCACCGTCACAGGCCTCGATTCCTCGACGCTTTACACCCTCACCATGGGCGGCACGGACGGCAAATCCCTGCTCTTTATGCTGGGAACGGCTCCCGGCCTGGAATGGCATGGAGGAGCCACTGGCACATGGAGCACTGCCAGCGATAACACTGGTTGGGGCAAGAATGGAGACAAGGCCTATGCGGATCCTTCCGCCGTCACCTTCCTGGATCTCTCCGGCATCGCCTCCTCGACGCTCACCATCGAAGGCACAGTCGCCCCCGGAGCCATCACCGTCAGCAACTCGGCGGGAAGCAACGGAACAAGCTATACCTGGCAGGGCACCGGCATCATTGCCGATGCTCCCAATACACAGACAACCCTTGTCAAAAACGGTTCGGGAGAGCTCGTCATCTCCAATGGAGCCAACACCTTCTCCGGAGGCTCTACCATCAACGGCGGCACCGTCACCTTGCGTACAACGCAGGGGCTCGGCACCGGAGCCGTGAATCTCGCTTCGGCTTCCGGCATCCTGAAACTGGATGCATCCGGCGACCTTCTGGTATCCGGAAACAAGCTTGTGTTCAACGGCGGTACCCTTGCCTACGGCAACGAAGCTTCCCAGGATATTTCCGATTTGATTGACGCCTCTTCCACTGCCGCCGTCAAAGTCGACCTCGGAGGCAACCATGTATCCTGGGCCAATGCCTTACAGAAAAGCCTCGTTGTCAACGGGACAGGTTCCCTGACCCTCGGACAGAGCGGATCGGTCAATGGCAATGCGGAAGCCCTCACTATCAATGGAGGTACGGTTGTTCTCGCATCCGGAAACGCACTTAAAATTGCTACATCCGTACAAACGCAGATCTCCATGGCAGGAGGTACGCTGGACTTGAACGGCAACTCTGCCGGCTACTACAAATCAACCGCTCTCCTGCTGGGTAAAACCCTGCAAGCCGGAGGCACCGGAGAAAACATGCTGATCACAAACTCCGGCGAAGGCAATACGAACTCTCTGGGCTTCTTCTTCACCACGAATGGAAGTACGGCACTTTCCTACGATGGTTCGCAAGGCGCCGGGAAATTGGTTATTGACGCCGATATTTCCCATTTCGGTACCAGCAACGAACACTCGTACACATTCCATGTGACTTCCTCTACGAAGAACATTGCCGATGCTGAAGTTGAACTGGCCGGACAGATATCCCGCATGGACGATCCGAATAATGACGGCACCAAATTTACCCTCAAAAAGACGGGCGATGGCCGTTTGATGATCAGCGGCGCCAATTACCTGCCCGGACTCAATATTGCCGAAGGAACATTGATCGCCAACCACACTCAGGCATTGGGCGTAGATCGTGCCCATTCCAATCAGCTGGCAATTGGTGACAGCGGAACACTCGACCTTTGGGAAAGCAATACCGTCTCCATCCTTTCCGGAACGGGAAGAATCACCAACAGCTCCGATTCCGCCACTGTCCTGACGATCGGACGCACAAACGCAGCTTCCTCCTTCTCCGGCATCATCTCCGGCAATGTCGGCCTGACTATTGATCAGGGATCAACCTTCACACTGACCGGCAGCCCGGATTCCGGCAACACGCATACCGGCCCCACAACAGTCCAAAACGGATCAACCCTCATCCTCGGTAATGCCGAGGCCCTGGGCAGCCAATCCGCCTTGGCCGTCAATGGCGCCAGTTCCCAAGCCGCCCTCAAGTTCGACGGAACCGTCTCCAACGCGATCTCCGGCGATGGTATCCTTAACCTCGGAACAGAGGATACGACCGTCCGTCTTCGCCTGGAAAACCTCGACGATTTCACCGGGACTGTGAACCTCGCCCACACCGATTCCTCCTTAACAATAGCAGGACAGGCAGCCTCACTCGCAGGTCTTTCCCTGCACGGAGGCTCCATGACCGTCGACGGCGCCTCCCTCAGCATCGCTTCCACCACCTCGGGCATCGGTACCGGAGCTCTGACTGTCACGAACAACGGATCGCTCGATATGGGCGGCAATTCCATGGACGGGACCGTCACCATGCATTCCGGCTCTCTCCGGCAAATCGGGGAAGGAACGACCGTTTCCGTCATCGCCGACGGAGATGTCGCGCTAAACGGCATCCTGGGAGAGCGAATTTCCCGCTTGGAAACCGTTGCAGGAGCTACGGTCTCGGGCATTAACGGAACTGTCAGCCTGGATTCCGTTTCCCTGACCCTCTCCATGGACAACCTTTTCCAGCAAGGAACATCCATGGAAGGCAAGAAATACGCGGTTCTGTTCCAGGACGGTACCACTGACCAACTGTCCATTTCGGGACATCTTCAACTGGGGATCGCCAGCATGAAGGACTTTTTGATGGATCAGAGGGAAAACAACTACACGTATGACTTCCTCGTCACCAACGGAAACCTGAATGTCGACACCGCCAGGATTGATTTCAATCCGTTGTTGAAGGCCATCGGCTACACGTTGGAAGGCATCCGTCAAGGCGTCATCACCATCGGAGCAGTGGATCCCAACATGCCGTACATCATCGCGGAAGAAGAACAAGTCACATTCACCAGCGGACGGGAACTGGATTCCTTCCCCTTCATCGAAGTGGACGGAACGCTGAACATAGAGCTTTCTTCCGATACCTCCATGACGCTCAAAGATCTCCGAGGCGAAACCACAAGCGCCATGATCCAGACAGGGGACGATTCTTCAGTAACGCTCCTTCTGGATAAATCCATCATGGATGATACCTACGCCGGCAGCATTTCCGGAGGTGCTTCCATCGGAAAAACAGGAAAGTACACTCAAACAATCGGCGGTAATGTCGCCACCTCAGCAGGGTTTACGACCATTACCGAAGGGGACATGATCATCAATGGTTCCCTTACCACGGCCCGCCTCCACCTTGCGGGAGGCAATCTCTCCGTCGGACAAGGACTCAAGGCGACTTCCGTCATCGTTGATTACAACAACGGAGATCCCGGCAAGGCAACACTTGCCGTCACCGGCGATGCGGCTATTTCCGGAGGAATCCATCTGCAGAAAGGTTCCATGTCGGTAAGCGGCAACATAGGAGCCGGATCTCTATCCATGGATCAAGGAACGGAACTCAACTTCGGAGGAGATTTCATCTCCCTCTCCGATGGAGAAAGCATCCTGGCGGAAGGTTCCGTCCTGAACGGTAACGGTATCATCTTCGTCGACAAAGGAGCAACCTTCACCAACAACGGTGTTCTGTTCCAGGGAGATATTCTTGTTTCCATGTCGGGAACAGGCAGCGCTTCCATCGCTGCAGATACCACGTTCCAGGAACTTTCCGGATCGGGCAACCTGACGCTGAATGGGAATTCACCAACTGCCACGCTTGCCGGCGACAGGCAAGCCACCTTCTCCGGCCAGCTTCTGGGAGCGGGAACCCTGCTCAAAACAGGCCGGGGCGTTCAGTTCCTGAATACGTCCGGAAACAGGAATTTCAACATTGATATCCAAAACGGAGTCATGGTCGTCAACGCGCCGGAAACAGGCAGCAACGCGATCGAGTACGCCCATATCAATGTCGGACAACCGGACGGCAACCCGGCGCTTCGTACGGCAGATGCCACAACGACGGAATTGCATATTCTTGCCGATACCTATGCCGAAAGCCTGACTGTCAACCGGGGAGCCGCCCTCGTCCTGGGATCGAATTCGGCAGCTATCGTTTCCGATCCCGTCAGCTTGACTCTGAAAGGAAATGCCGTTTTCGCAGAAGGTTCGTCTATCAGCACCATCGTTCCCAACTCCGAAGGAGGCGTCGTATCCATGGGTACCATCACTCTGCCGAAGACATTGTCCGTCACGCTGGTCAATTACAAATCTGACGGCTGGGAAGCCCCATTGCCCGATCTCCTTGTCATGCATGCGGATCAAGGTTTCCTGAATGCCAACGGGACAATCATAGGTAAGGAAACAACGATGAGCGACTGGAATGTGACTCTAGAAAAAAGCATCGCCCTTTTCTACACCACCGCAACGCTCCACCTTGATACCAGCGGCAAAAAGCTTGTCGCCACTCCGACCGGAAGCCGGCAAGACAACCTGCTTCAACAATACGCCCAATCGGAAACGGCCGCGGCCGGAGCCGACATGCTCTGGAATGCCGGATTACAAACAAGCGGATCCAATCTGGACCGCATCCTCGCCTTCACGATGGATGCCATCCAGGCCGGTCAAACCGGAACCGCCAGCCGGGCAATGGCAGCCAGCGCAGGGAATACCCTGACAAGCCTCATGGGAGCCCAGAAGGCCGACTACCGATACCAGCAAACGCTGATCCGCAATAGAATGACTATCATGGGACTTCCCGAAGGATACGACTTCGGCAACGAGCTCCCCTTATGGAATACCTGGATCCAGGCAAACGGCACCTACAATAACCTGGACGGCTCAGGAGACGCGGCCGGCTTCAGGTTCAATACATGGGGAGGCACCTTCGGCATTGATGCAAACGTCAGTGAAAAACTCACGCTGGGCATGGCTATCACAGCCAGCTATGGCAAACTGACCGCAGATGCCGCCGATCATCTCAGCGGAGACATGGATACCTATTATGCCAACCTCTTCGCCCGCTACCAAAGCGGGAAATGGGGACACAATTTCATCGTCACCGCAGGAAGAAGCGATGCAAAGGTCAGCCGTACCGTATGCTTCGGAAATGACAGCTACATCGCCTCAAGTACCACCAACGGCCTGACTTGGGGAGCCATGTACGAGGCAACCTACGATATCGCACTCAATGATAATCATTCCGCCATTTTCCAACCGCTGCTCAACGTTTCCGTCATGAAGAACAAACTTGACAGCTTCGCGGAATCGGGAGCTGACAATGCCGGTCTGCATGTCAGCGATCTCGAAGGAACAACAGCTACCTTCTCCCTCGGGGGACGCCTGATGGGACTTGTCGGAAGCAACTTCTTCGGGCGTGAATCCCTGGGCGAAGTGAGACTTCAAATCGCCCAGGACTGCGGAGATACGCGGAATGAGGGCACTGTCGGCTTCCTCGCATCCTCCGCTTACGGACGCACCGTCAAGGGAAGCAAAGCGGGTACGACAGCCATTCAATGCGGTACAAGCCTGAGTATCCCGACCGGAGATCAGGGAAGTATTTTCATGGAAGCCAACGCTGATATCCGGACCCGGATGACAACGATCAACGGCAGCATAGGCTACCGGTACAACTTCTGATATCGGAAGCAATAAAGAGAAAAACCGGGGGCTGCCCTGTCTTCCGACAGGGCAGCCCCCACATTTTTCCAGCCCTTCCTTCGAGACATTGCGCTAGAAAGGACCTAGCCCTCCCGCAGGATTCTCAACAGGCCCGCCAATGCCGTTTGAGCCACATATTGCCGGAAAAAATCGCGGTCTCCCGGGAAATGACGCGTCTCTACCAGGGTTTCCCCGCCCCGGCGAGCCCAGGCCAGACACACGGTACCGACCGGTTTTTCCGGAGTTCCTCCACCGGGACCGGCAATACCGCTAACGGCAACCGCCAAATCGGCGTGAGACTGATGCAGAGCTCCTTCGGCCATTGCTCCGGCAACAGGTTCGCTCACGGCACCGAAGGCTTTTAACAACTGACAGGAAACCCCCAATTCCTTTTCCTTCGCCTCATTGGCATAGGTCACCCAGCCGAAATGAAACACCCCCGATGCCCCGGAGACATCGGTCAAGCGCTTCGCAATCAAACCGCCCGTACAGCTTTCCGCCGTCGCTACGGTTCTTCCCTTCGCAGCCAGTTCCCGCACCAGGACCTCCTCAAGACATGCCCCGTCATCAGATACAATATATTCTCCGGATCGCAGTTTCAAAACCTCCGAAGCAGAAGCCAACGCAGATTCCGGCCCGATCAGACGGACATCTACCTCCCCGGCACGGGCGCAATATCCCCATTCCAACCCGGGAACGGCAGCCAGTCCTCCATCCACCAGTTCATGTAAATCGCTTTCTCCGATCCCGGCCGTCTTTACATTGATCATGCGCTCATGCGCCCCCCCCGAACGGACTTTCAGGCGAGGCAACACATATTCCTCCATCATAAAAAACAATTCACGTGGGGGACCGGGCAAAAGTACCACATCGGGCAGGGATAATTCCGGCTTGCCCGGCATCCATAATCCGGGAGCCGTTCCATGGGAATTCCAAAGGACTTCCGCCCCTTCCGGCACCATGGCCTGCCGGAGGTTGCCTGGAGCCATGTCCCGATTCCGGGAAGCAAAATAGTCCTGCAACCTCCGGACAACCTCGGCATCCTCCTTCATTCCCACGCCGAACAATGCAGCCAGAGCATCACGGGTCACATCGTCACTCGTCGGCCCCAGCCCCCCGGTCACAAGTACCACGCAAGACCGGGCAGACGCCTCGCACAAGGCAGATAAAATGGCATCTCCATCCGGTACCACCGTCTGGCGGGAAACACGCCACCCGATCGAAAACAACTTCTGCCCCAGCCAGGCGGCATTCGTATTCACAACATTGCCCAGCAACAACTCCGTGCCGGTATTCACCAATTCTACGGTACATGTTCCCATACCGACACTATGCACTCCTGAATCGCAGGTGGCAACAGCTTCAACCGGCCGAAATGGAAAAATTAAATCTTTATCCTCGCCTTGTCCTGGGCCATAATCCGAGTGAAGGAAACTTTGACCTTCACTACTTCGCTATCATGAACACCATTTCCGACAAACGCTCCACAAAAATTATCTGCACCATTGGACCAGCCACCGAATCGCGCGACATGCTCGGCCAGCTCATTGATGCGGGAGCCAACGTTTTCCGGCTCAACATGAGCCACAGCAAGCACGAGTGGGTACGCAACCTCATCCGCGCCATCCGTCTGGAAGCGGAACGGCATCAGGCAAATATAGCTATTCTTGTCGACCTGCAAGGGCCCTCCATCCGTACGGGAGAACTGCCAGAACCCTATCACCTCAAGGAAAACGACCAGCTCGAAATCCGCCTGACTTCCGCCGCCCCCGGGATGCCCTACTCTACAACCGTCAACTACGACGGCCTTTTGGAAGATGTTCAGGAAGGCAACACTATCGTCGTCGATAACGGAGCACTCCTGATGCGAGTCGACCACATCATGCCGGACCGCATTGTCTGCACCGTTATGACGGAAGGCGTTTTCGGTTCCCGCCGCCACATCAACCTCCCCGGAGTAGCCCTTCGCCTCCCCGCCCTGACGGAGAAAGACCTCGCCGACCTGGAACTGGCTGTCGAATGCGACGTCGATTACGTAGCCATGTCTTTCGTTCGCAACGCCGCACACATCGCCGAACTCCGGGATCACATTGAACGCCTGGGAGGAAACGCCCAGATTATCGCTAAAATCGAAGACCAGCAGGCCATCCGCCACATTGACGACATCATCAGCGCCAGCGACGTCATCATGGTAGCCCGCGGGGACCTCGGCATCGAAGTCAATATCCAGGAACTGCCCGTCATCCAGCGGGACATCGTCCGGCAATGCCACAGGCTCGGCAAACGCAGCATCATCGCCACGCACATGCTGGAATCCATGATCACACAGCCGACCCCGACACGCGCCGAAGTCACGGACGTTTCCAATGCCATCTTCGAACAGGCCGATGCCGTCATGCTCTCCGGAGAAACTTCCGTCGGTCTCTATCCCGTCCGCTGCGTCCAAATGCTCGACTCCATCGCCCGCCGCATGGAGCGGGAGGAAGATAGCCACTTCTCCTCGGAAGCCATCCTGAAAAACGACCGTCAGAAGACGCTGCGCGCCGCTATCGACTTGGCCGACTCTATCGACGGAGCCAACCTCGTCATCTTCACCCGCCGAGGAATCATGGCCATCGACGCCGCCGTGCTCAGGCCGGAGAAAGCCTCGATCTTCGCCTTCTGCAACGACCCCATCGTCGTCCGGCGCCTAGCCCTGGCCCGCGACGTCACTGCCTTCCCTCTCGTTTTCTTCAAAGATCCATCCCTCATGGTCCACCAAGCCATCGACATTCTGAAAAAAGAAGGTTACGTGCAGGACGGTCAGCCGCTGGTCATCGTCGGAGATTCCCTGCAGGGTGAACTCATCGTCGATTCCATCATCTACATGCGTGTCGGGCAATAATCCCGGTAAAACGCACCACCAACGGTAATTCAAAAAAAGCTTGTTCCGCACGGTTGACGGAACAAGCTTTTGATTGGTTGGGATCGGTAAAACGAATGATTACTTCCCTGCGGCGGGCTCTTGTTCCAATTTACTGAGGGGTTCCCCCTTCTTCATATCTACCATATCGGCTACGATATTCAGGCTTTCGCGAAGTTCGGGATCCAGACCGGAGGGATACTTCGGAGAATCGTCCAGCTGATCCGTCGGGTTTTCCGCCATCTTCATGAACTGTTCGTTGTCCTTCTCCGGATCGGCCTGCGGCAATTTGTCCGCATTGACATCATCCAAAGTCAAACGGTAGATCTTATAACGCGAGGCATCATTTTTCGCCATTTCGGCAAACCGCGTTTTACGTTCCTCATTGATGGACTTCCGGCGAGCCAGAAGTTCGCTGCTTTCCTTCTCTCTTTCTTCCTTATTGATAGAGAGTTTATTTTCTGCGAGACGCTTCTTCACCATCTCGATCTCTTCCTTCATGATCTGAAGGTCACGGTCACGGGACACGCGGATTTCGCTCCTTTCCCGGAGTTTCGGGAGGACGGAGTCTATCCATTTGTCCTTGACGTAATCCTTGGATTTGGCGATCTGATCATACGGCATGGCGTAGTCCTGTTTGTCCTCGCCCACTTCAAAAGCGGCTGTCGCACTGGGCAGTACAATATCGCTGACGACTCCCTTAAGCTGGGTCGATCCGCCCGCTACACGGTAGAATTTCTGCGTCGTCAGTTTCAAAATCCCGGCACGGCTACGGTCGGAAAAGTACGGCAGGAAACGCCCCAATTCGATCGGCTGCTGGACAGTACCCTTCCCGAAGGTGGATGTGTCGCCGACAATGACGGCACGCCCGTAATCCTGCAGGGCCGCCGCCAGAATTTCCGAGGCGGATGCCGAGAGTTTGTTGGTCAGAACAACGATTTCACCCTTGAAAAGGGGATTCTTGTTCCACACGTCCTTGGTTGCCTCTTCACCGCGGGAATCCTTGATTTTCACCACCGGGCCACTGCCCGTAAAGAAACCGGTCATCAGGCGGACTTCTTCCAACGAACCGCCGCCATTGTTACGCAAGTCGATCACCAGCCCTTCGACACCTTCTTTCACCATGCGCTGGAGAATCTTCTTCACATCCGTAGCACAACGACGGTCACCTCCGTCCATGTCGGCGTAAAACGACGGGAGCGTCAACACCCCCATCTTGATGATCTTGCCGTCGTCCTGCTTCATTTCCAGGATTTCGCCCTTGGCCAGTTCGTCACGGAGCTCGACCTTGGAACGCTTCAACGTCACGATCTTGGCCTGGCCGGGATTGCTGGCAGGCTCCACCTTCATGCGAATCGTAGACCCTTCCTTGCCCCGGATCATGTCAACAACCTTGTCCAGACGCATAAAGAGTATATCCGTCATCTCTCCCGTGTTGTTGCTGTCGACGGCCACAATACGGTCATTCAGTTTGAGTTCCCCGCTCTTGTCCGCAGGCCCCCCGACGACGATACCATTGATTTTGACGGCACCGTCGTCCTCCTGACCGAGGAGGGCGCCGATCCCCGTCAGAGATCCACCCATCGAAGACTTGAAGCGATCTGTTTCACGGGCGCTCATGTACTCCGTATGAGGATCATAGACCAAGGCTACGGCACTAAGCAAAGCATTGGCCACATCTTCCTCATCGGAAGATTCCTTGAGGTTTCTCAGGATACGGTCATAGCGGAGGGAAAGCTTTTCCTTGGGGGATTTCTCAGAAGCCGCCGGGTCGGGCTTGTTCTGTTCCTTGGCGAGGCGGGCGATCGTTTCACGCCGCATGATTTCGGAGAGGAGTTGCTCCTCCACCATGTCGCGCCACACTTTATTCATCTCTTCTTCGTCCTTGGGCCATTCTACCTTGCGGCGTGAACGGGCAACGTATTCCTTGCGGTCAAACTTGAAGTCATCTTTTTTCAAAAGTTCTTCGGCGTACTTGATACGCTGCTCTACCCGCTGACAATACAACGTATACAACGGCAAAGCCGCCTTCATCACTTCACCGGAAAGCAAATAATCATCCAGCTCCTTGCCGTACCGGGAACGCAGGGAATCCACATCCTCCTTCGTAAAGAAGATGCGGGAGGGATCCAGACGTTTCAGGTACATATCCAAAAAGTCATTGGAAAGCTTGTCGCTGAACTCCTTCTTGGAAAAATGGAGGCTCTGTAAAAGAATGGACATTCGTTTACCGACATCATTAAAATCCGTTGCCCCCTGAGCGCAGGACGACACCATGAGGCCGACGAGAACCACCCCAGCCACCTTGCGAACCCAATTCTTGAGCTGTATCTTCATTGTGGGAAAAACCATGCTTGTATCTTGTTGCTGCCGACGCCACGCGCGGCTATCATAACGTTTACAAGGCAGGTTTATGTATTTACGGTCCTTTGTCTATTCTTTTTCGAGTTCATGTCCTGTCATTAAACCCGTCATGCGGAAGGGAGGAAAAACTCCGGGCCGCGACAAGACACTTCACACTCTAAGAATATCACGATCCTTTTGACAGAGAATCATCAACAGAAGGCAGGGGTTCCAGGCGAGACGGAGCAACTCCCTTCTTCAAATCCACCATATCCACCAGAATGTTCATCCCCTCCCGCAGCACGGGATCAAGACCGGAAGGATAGCCTTCCGGACTGATTAATTCTTTGTGGAATCTTTCCCTCATCTCCATCCGTTGTGCTCCGGATTGTTTTTCCGTAAGCAGAGGGAGCTGTCTGGCATCGACATCCTTCAAGGACAACCGGTACATGCGGTAACGTTCCGACTCTTTCTTTTTCATCGCCTTATAGCGAACAGACCTTTCTTCTTCAATGGATTTGATCCGCGTCATTTCCTCCTTCATCTCCCGCATCCGTTCTTCAAGATTCAACGAAAGAACATTGTCCTTTTTTTCTTGTTGCATGCGTTCCGCCTCTGCGGCAATAAGCCGGAAATCCATATCCCCGGCAGAACGTCTGCTACTCCGTTCGCGCAGGCGGGGGAGAATGCTCGCGAGCCATTTGTCCTTCACATAATCGCCGCAAGGGGGAACCTCATCGTACGGCAAGGCATAGTCCATGCCGTCCTCGCTCATCCCGTAATACGTCGTCAGACCGGGCAATACAATGTCGCTTTCCACTCCTTTCAACTGGGTCGAACCTCCGGAAACACGATAGAATTTGGATATCGTCACCTTCAAACACCCGGCCCGAGAACGATCCGAATAGGCCGACATCAGGTGCCCCAGCATAATCACTCCCTGGACGGAACCCTTGCCGAATGTTGCCTTTTCACCCACAATCAGGGCCCGCCCATAATCCTGCAAGGCAGCGGCCATCAGCTCAGAGGCAGAGGCAGACCATTTGTCGGTCAACACGACAAGAGGGCCTTTGAACAACGGTTCTTTCCTGTCGGAAATGCGCTGTTCCACCTTTCCATCCCCATCACGTACCTGGACAACAGGCCCGGCTCCGGTCAGCAATCCGATCATATGCACCACTTCGTCCAGTGAACCTCCTCCATTGTGCCGGAGATCAATCACTGCGCCATCCACTTTTTCCCGAACCATTCTAGCTAGAATTTTTTCGACATCGGTTCCGGACCGATGCCCCTTCTCTCCGGGAGAAGCACTGTAAAATCCCGGAAGAGTCAAAATCCCCAGTTTGACATTCTTCCTTCCCGGAGTGCGGAGAACATCGACAACCCGGCCTCGGGCAAACTCGTCCTCCAGTTCCAGCAAGACACACTCCAGTATCACGATCCGGGACTCTTGAGGATTGTCTGCTGGCTCCAGTTTCAAACGAATGACCGTACCCTCGGCACCGCTCAGGAGATCAATCACCTTGGATTGATTCATGTACCGGATATCCACCAGCTTGCCCGTGTTGCCGGAATCCACGGCAATCAAACGATCTCCCCGGTGAATTTTCCCGCAGGTATCCGCCGGAGTACCGGGCAGAACTTCCGCCACCCGGAACACGCCGTCGTCATCCATCCGTACCCCCAGGCCGATACTCGTACACTCTCCGCTCGCCGAAGACATGAAAAAGCCCTGCTGCTTCACCCCCATATACGAAGTATGCGGGTCGTACACCATGGCAACGGCATTCAGCAAAGCCTCGGCAACATCTTCAGCAGCGGTCAATTCCTTCAGATCGCGAATCTTCCGTTCGTAACGAAGGGAAATATTCTTCCGGGCGTTTCGCAGGGCCTCTTCAGAGGGAGCTACATACTCCTTGCCGTCGATTTTCCCCTGTTGCAGGACTTCCTGCAGCAGTTCCATCTCGATCCTGTCCCTCCAGACCTTCTTCATTTCCTCATCGTTGCGGGGCCACTCCATATGCCTCCGGGAACGCGGCACGCCCTCCTGACGGTCGAACTTGAATTCTTCCTTAGCCAGCAATTCTCGCGCGTACTCCGTTCTCTGAGCGACGCGAGCCATGTACTGCATGAATAGGGGGCGGGCCACCTGCATGGCCTCTCCATCACGGATATAATCATCCAGATCCGTAGCGAATTTAGCACGCAGCCTGTTCACGTCCTGGAGAGTAAAGTAGATTTTGGACGGATCCAGGCTCTTCAGGTACATCTCCAGAGCCCGTTCCGAGGCATCATCGTCAAAGGCGCGGCGGGAAATGTGTTCCTTCTTCAAAATCCGGAACATCAGCTTTCCCGCCTCATCGTAGTTCACGGCACCCTGCCCCAACGGCAGCAATACGACCAGTACGATCAGAACAAACCAAACCGGACGGGAAAAAAACAATGAGACAGCCTTTTTCATCTTCCTCGGCAAAGTTCCTTTCCTATTAGGAGTTACTGGAGGCAAGAGGGGCGCCTTTCTTCAGATTCACCATATCCGCCACGATATTCAGACTTTCCCGAAGTTCGGGGTCCAGACCGGAAGGATATTCGGGAGAATCGTCCAGTTCATCATCCGGATTCTCCACAATCTTAATGAACTGTTCGTTGTCTTTCTCCGGATCGGCCTGCGGCAGTTTGTCCGCATTGACATCATCCAGCGTCAAACGGTAAATCTTGTAGCGTTCGGCATCATTCTTTGCCATTTCGGCAAATCGCACCCTACGTTCCTCATTGATGGCTTTGCGCCGTTCCAAGAGCTGGCGATTTTCCCTTTCGCGTTCCTCCTTGTTAAGAGAGAGTTTGTTTTCATCCTGCCGCTTCTTCATCTCCAAGGCGTCCTCCTCCATGATACGGAAGTCGCGGTCACGGGCCACGCGTTTCCCGCTTCTCTCCCGGAGCGTCGGCAGCACCGTGCCGATCCATCTGTCCTTCCGGTATTTCTCGCATCCGGGTATCTGGTCGTAAGGCATCACATAATCGAACGATTCTTCCCCAAGCTCATAGGAGGCCAGCGCACTAGGAAGTACCACATCGCTTTCTACGCCTTTCTTCTGAGTTGATCCGCCAGCCACCCGGTAAAATTTCTGGACGGTCAGCTTGAGCGTCCCTGCCCGCGAACTATCGGAAAAATAGGGAAGGAAACGATTCAACTCAATGGGGCTCTGGACGGTACCCTTTCCAAAAGTCGACTTATCGCCGACGATCACCGCACGACCGTAATCCTGAAGGGCCGCTGCCAGAATTTCCGAGGCGGATGCCGACAATTTGTTGGTCAGCACAACCATCTGTCCCTTGAACAAAGGTTCCTTGTTCCAGACCTCCAGTACGGATACATTGCCTCTGGAATCCTTAACCTGAACCACGGGGCCGGCACCGATGAAGAAACCGGTCATCAAGCGGACTTCTTCCAACGAACCGCCGCCATTGTCGCGCAAGTCGAGAACCAGACCTTCCACCCCCTCCTTGACCATGCGTTTGAGAATCTTCTTCACATCCGCGGCACAGCTTCGAGAACCGCCATCCATGTCCACATAAAATGAGGGCAGCGTCAGAATCCCCAGTTTGGCGATCCTGCCGTCATCCTGCTTCATCTCCATAATCTCCCCTCGGCACAGCTCCGCCTTGGTCTCTACCTTGGCGCGCGTCAGCACAACCTCTTTGATATGTCCGGGGGTAGACGCCGGTTCCACCTTGAGGCGAACGCGCGTACCTTCCTTTCCGCGGACCAACTCCACAACCTTGTCCGCACGCATATAAAGAACATCCGTCATCACATGCGAATCGTTCGGCGACACGCCGAGAATGCGATCATTCAATTTCAACTCGCCGCTTTTGTCCGCAGGGCCGCCGACAACGATACCGCTGATCTTGACGGAGCCATCGTCCTCAGCTCCCAAAAGGGCACCGATACCGCTGATACTCATATCCATGGAACTCCTGAATTCATCCGTTTCCCGGGCATCCATATACTCCGTATGCGGGTCATAAGCCAAAGCCACAGCCGATAACAACGCGCTGGCCACATCCTCCTCGTCCGAGGATTCCTTAACATTCCTCAGAAGGCGTTCGTAGCGCAGGGAGAGCTTCTCCTTGGGGGATTTTTCGGAAGCCGCCGGATCGGGCTTGTTCTGCTCCCTGGCGAGGCGGGCCATTGTCTCGCGCCGCAAAATTTCAGACAAAAGCTGCTCCTCCACCATATCGCGCCACACCTTGTTCATCTCCTCTTCATCCTTGGGCCAGTTTACCTTGCGACGGGACAGAGGCACATATTCCTTGCGATCGAACTGGAAGTTCTCCTTCTCCAGCAACTCCCGGGCATATCCGACTCTCTGCTCCACTCTCCGGCAATACAAAGTGTACATGGGAACAGCCGCATTCATCAGCTTGCCGGTAAACATGTAATAACCCAGATTGGTACCGTAGTTAGACTTGAGCGTATCCACATCCTGCTGCGTAAAAAAAATCCGGGACGGATCCAAACGCTTCAAATACATGTCCAGACAATCCCCGGAAACCTTATCGTTCAGCTCCTTCCGGGAAAAATGCATATTCTGCAAAAGAATTGCCGTCATTTTGCCGACATCATCAAAGTTCGTCGCTCCCTGTACGCAGGAGACGAGCATCATGGAGGCAAATGCCCAGCAGACCATGTTGCGGAACCATTTGGGAGACTCAATATGCATAAAAAAATCTATTAATAAGATGAAAAGGCCGCACCATCCTGAACCTGGCCGATACAGTAAGATTTACGTATTTAAACGACCATGTCTATCCCTTTTCAAGTCCATGTTTCGAGAACGCACCGGATAGTACGAGATTTGCGCTCGCCAATCCGGCAGAATCGCCTATCATTTTTCCCATGAATCGGATTCGTGTTTATACGGGTGGCGCTGTGGCTGGCAACGGGTACCTCTTCAAAACCGGAGAAAATACCTACATCGCCATCGATGCACCCGAAGGCTTTGCTGACTGGATCAAATCCAAAAACCCAAAAGCCGTGATCACAGATCTCCTCATTACGCACCAGCACTTCGACCACGTGCAGGATGCCGCCCGCATGAAAGAAGTGTTCGGATGCGCCATTCACGCGGGTGCCGCGTATTCCGATCAACTCTCCCTCGTCGACATGGCCGCCAAAGAGTGGAACATGGACATCGAAGTTCCTCCCTACGACGTGGACGACCTCATCGACGACAACAAAAAAGCAGCCACCTGGGGAGGCCTCATCTGGCACCTCTACCACGTCCCCGGACACTCTCCCGACAGCATCGTCTACCAGTTGCCGGACGAAGACATCCTCTTCTCCGGAGACACCATCTTTGCCGGTTCCATCGGCAGAACCGACCTCCCCGGAGGCAACACCAAACTCCTGCTCAAAGGATTGGAAAACACGATCCTCAGCCAGCCCCTTTCCACAACCATTTTTCCGGGCCACGGCCCTTACACGACCGTCCGCAACGAAAAACAGACCAATCCCTATCTTTACTGATCCACCCTCGCGGCGCGGCTCCACTCCCTCTCGTACCCTATCATTATCAGACACATGTTATTCTCAGAACTTGGACTTTCAGAATCCGTCCTCAAAGCCGTCGAAGCCTGCGGCTACGACCACCCCACCCCCATCCAGGAACAAGCCATTCCCAAAATCCTGGAAGGATGCGACATCATCGGCGCGTCCCAGACCGGTACCGGAAAAACCGCCGCATTCGCCCTCCCCCTTCTCAGCAAGCTGGAACCGACGGGCAAACCACAAATCCTCGTTCTGGAACCCACCCGCGAACTCGCCGACCAAGTGGCGGAATCCTTCCGCGAATACGCCCAGTTCACCGGGTTCAAGGTAGCCCTCCTCTACGGAGGCGTCGGCTATGGACAACAAACCGAAGACCTGAAAAACGGAGCCGACATCGTCGTCGCCACCCCCGGACGCCTCATCGACCATTTCTACCGCGCCACCATGCGATTCGGCGGCATCAAAACCCTCGTCCTCGACGAAGTGGACCGCATGCTCGACATGGGGTTTCTGCCCACCGTCCGCAAGATCGTCAGCCTCTGCCCCTGGGAAGGCCGCCAGACGCTCTTCTTCTCCGCCACCATGCCGGAAATTATCTCCAGCTTCGCCCGCTGGTGCCTGCACGACCCCATCGAAATCACCATCGCACGCCAGGAAGTCGCCGCCACCATCAGCCACGCCTTCTACCCCGTCGCCATGGACCAGCGCGACGAACTCCTCATCAACCTCCTCAAAAAGACGGACTTCCACTCCGTCATGATCTTCACCCGAACGCGGCGCGAAGCGGACAGCGTCTGCTCCATGCTCGAACGCAACGGCTACCGCGACAACGCCGCCGTCATGCACTCCGACATCTCCCAAAAGGACCGTATGGAAGCACTCAAGGGATTCAAGAGCGGCAAATACGCCATCCTCGTCGCCACCGATGTCGCCGCCCGCGGTATCGACGTCAGCGGCGTCACCCACGTCATCAACTACCGCGTCCCGGAAAACCCCGAAGATTACGTCCACCGCATCGGCCGCACCGGCCGCGCCGAAGCTACCGGAGAAGCCTTCACCATCCTCACCGCCGACGAACTCGACTTCGCCAAAGCCGTCGAAGAATTCGTCAACCAGAAGATCGAACGCAAAAAGCTTGAAGGCTTCGACTACGCCTACAGTGCTATCCTCGACGACCAGCCCATCCGCCCCGTCCGGAAACCGAAGCCCCCCATGCCCAAGCGCGGACGAAGAAGGTAACCCCTCTCCACGGTACGTGCCGCACAAACCTCCCCCTTTTATGCGAGTCCTCGCCATCGACCCGGCCATTCGCAATACCGGTTACGCCGTTATTGAAGGGGATCATGTCCGGGACGCTCACGCCGTCGACTACGGCACCATTTCACTGCCCGCCAAACTGGCCCAGTCCGCCTGCCTCCTCGCGATCAAAGACCACATCTCCGCCCTCATTCAAAAGTGGGAGCCGGAAGAAGTTGCCGTCGAGCGCATCATCTTCGTCCAATCCCACCAGACGGCCATCATCATGGGCTCCGCCCGGGCGGCCGTCATCCTGGCCGCCGCTGAAAACGGTCTCAAAGTCGTCGAATACTCGCCTACCAGCGTCAAACTTGCCGCCGTCGGCAAAGGCACCGCCCGCAAAGAACAAGTAGCCTTCATGATGCGGGCTCTTCTCCAACTCCGGGAAACACCCCAGTCCGATGCAGCGGATGCCCTCGCCATCGCCTTCGCACACCTCACCGCCAGCGACCCCGCCAAAGCCCTCGTCATCGAGCGCAAATACATCTGATGCCTGTCAATACGGGAACCCGGATTGAGTTCTCCGGCATCCGCACCTTGAGGAATTGAACAGGAATTGTGGACTACGGCTTCTCGTCCGCAATTGGTATCGCCGATTGTTTTGCCTTGATGTGGTCAAGCAGCATGCGGTGGATTTCCTCCATAGTCTTCAGCTTGTCCGGCTTGTTATTCGCTTTCGCCTCAGCCAATTTCTTCTCGCAATAGAGGAGCGAATTATTCCCGGATTTGTCCTTCAATAATGGATCCGCTCCATGATCCGGAAAGAATCGGACATATAAAATCGCTCTGTACCAGTCGGAGGTACATCCAAATAACATCGCGAATCACATCAAGAAGTGCATGGAAATTTTCCAAATTTCATCAGAATTCGCTTATCATAAAAACTAAAGATCATATTTTCCAATCTGGTCGACGGGTACCACATATTTACCAAAAATGGATCAACTGAAAGAATGAAATACCCCTAACCGTACAAAGAGTATACGGGTATATCCTCATCTACGGGCATTAATCCCTTGATACTCTCGAACAACCACTAAAACCATGAACAACAACAGACGCAGCTTTATCAAAAAAGCAGCTATTGGTGCCGCTGCATTCACTATTTTACCAAGACACGTTTTGGGTGCTATGGGGGGAGATAAATACATCGGCCCCAACGATCAGCTAACGCGTGCCATCATTGGAGTAGGCGGTATCGGTACAGGACCGCTTCACATGACGAGCGACCAAACCTGTCGGCTGGTAGGCGTTTGCGATGTCGATTCCAATCACTTGAAAAACGGAGTCAATATGGCCAAACAGAAGTTCAATCAACAGGTCAAAGCATACCACGACTTCCGGGAATTGATCCACGACCCCAATGTTGACATCGTTCATATCGCAACCCCACCGCACTGGCACGGCATTATGGCCGTCGAAGCAGCCCGTGCAGGCAAGGATATTTTCTGTGAAAAGCCGATGACTCGTACCATTGGAGAAGGCAAACGCATCTTACAGGCAGTCAAGGGACATGGCCGTATTTTCCGCATCAATACGTGGTTCCGATTCAAAGATACATTCTACGGACTTGGAACCGAAACGCGACCTTTGAAGAAGCTCGTCGACAGCGGTTTGCTGGGCTGGCCACTTACCGTGAGAATCTCCGGCGCCACGGGATTTGCATGGAAATTCTTCTGGACGGGACGGGACAAACTGACCCCGGAACCCGTCCCGGCTAACCTGGATTACGACATGTGGCTTGGGCCGGCTCCGTACAAGCCCTACAATGCCCACAGAACGCACCAGACCTTCCGCGGGTATTGGGATTACGATGGCGGTGGCTTGGGCGACATGGGCCAGCATTATATCGACCCCGTTCAATACATCCTGGGGAAAGACAATACCTTCCCCATCAAGGTGGAAGTCGATGCCCCTCAACAGCACCCGGACGCCATCGGCATCTGGAGAAAAATCGTCTTCACCTACGAAGACGGCTGCAAGATTATTCTGGAAGGTGAAGGCTTCGAAAGCCCGGGTAAAGTTCCCTATATCGAAGGGCCGAACGGCAAAGTTTATAAGGGATTCGAATGCACCATCCCAAATGTCATGGAAAAAATTGCTGCGATGCCCGATCCGGAAATCCGCAACACGGACTTCCTGGAATGCGTGAGAACGCGTCAACAATTCGCCCTCGACGAAGATAAGTCTTACCACAGTTGTACCATCGTCAATATGGGAGTCTGTGCCTTGAGATTGAATCGCACGCTGCATTTTGATCCGAAGACCCAGCTCTTCATTAACGATGATGCGGCAAACCGGCTCATCGACCAACCCATGCGCGGCTCGTGGGGCAGATACATGTAATACAAACACAACAACCATAATCCCAGAATATCCAATGAAAGGTTTATACCTTATGTCGTTATTGGCTGTATCTCCCCTGTTCGCTCAGTCTACAGGTAGCCAGCAACGCACAATTGAAACGGTCGTCATGGACGTATTGGCTCAGCTCCCCGCTGATTCTCAAGCCAAACAGCAACAGCGTATGCAGGACTTCCTGAAGGAACCACAGCAGATCGTGGAAATCCTCGGCAGCATGCTGACCGACCCAGCCAAAGGACAGAACGCCAAGGTCGAATACGCCATCAGCGGTCTGGTCTCTCACGTGACTGCCGCTGGTCAGGATCAGGCGCTCGCCAGCGTCCGAGCCGGCCTGCGAAACGCCATTCAGAAATGCCCCTTCAACGATGGCAAGGCATTCTTAATGTCCCAGTTGCAATGGTGCAGCGGCCCGGAAGATTCCGACGCCCTCACTGCTTATCTTCAGGACAAAGAACTTGCCTCGCCAGCGATAAATGCCCTCATCCAGACACCGGGGACAGATAACTTGATTATCAAGATGCTGAACGAGCAGAAGTTCGATCATAATCTCCTTGCCTATGCCGTTAAGGAAAAGGCTCTCGCCGAAGCCGAAACAAGTTTGCTGGCCTGGTTGAAGGACGAAGCGGATGCCTCGACAAAAGCAATGATCTGCTCGGCTTTGGCCTCCTGCGGCAGCAAAGCATCTCTGGACGCCTTGGCACCCATCTCGATGGTGGATTACCTGAACTTGCTCCAGAAACTATCGAAAGCAGCACCGTCGGATGATATCAAACAGCGTGCCCGCGCCCTGCTCACAGACCAGCCGACCCAGGTTCGCACGGCAGCCATGCAAGCAGTCATCAACATGGAAGCCGACATCCAGCCGATTCTTCAGGAAACGCTCAAGGATCCCGATTCGGAATACAGAAATGCCGTTCTCAAAATGTTGTCGCCACGCATGACAGCAGAGATTACAACATGTCTCCCGGCTCTTTATCCTGCGTTGACGGATGCAGCTAAAATTGACCTCGTCAACTGGCTGGGCAACACCCATGCCGAAGACCGCATGGACATCATGGAGACAGCCGTTCAGGAAGGAAAACCTGCCCTGAGCCAATCAGCCTTGATTGCCGCCAGTAAACTGAAGACCGAACGCGCCGCTCAACTCCTCGTCTCGCAGCTTTCTGGCCCCAACCGCCAAGTGGCTGCCCAGGCTATTCTGGCCAGCAAGACCAACCTGGTCGACAAATTGGCGGCCTTGCTGGATGCTCCCGACAAGGAAGTGAAGCAACAGGTCTTGTCGATTGTATCTCAGCGACGCATGAAGCAGGTCGCCGACAAAGTCTTCAACTTGCTGGATTCCCCGGATGCCCAGTTGCGCCAAGCTGCCTACAATGCACTCAACGGCGTCGTGTCGGAAGCCGATCTGAACCGTCTCATTGAGATGCTCAAGAAGCCTGATGGAACCGACCTCCCCAAGTTGCAGGAAGCCATCAAGATGGCCATGTTGGCCATGAGCCCGGACAAGAAGTTGCAGACCATTTCGGACTGGATGGCGAACGCGCCCCGCCCAGAGATCTATTATTCGTTGCTAGCCTCTGCGGGTACGGATGCGGCAGCCACACGCCTGATTGAGGAATACAACAGTGGCAAATCAGCCGACAAGGCTTTGGCTGAACTACTGAAGATGTCCAATCCTCCGGTCTTGAAGTTCCTGTGGACCCTGATTGCTCAGGATAAGGCTACGGAACCCGTGATTGCCCGTTTCATTGCTTTATCCCAAAGCAGTAAGGGCAATCTCAAAGAACGTTGCGGCCAGTATGGAAAACTCCTTCAATCCAATATCTCTACAGCTATCAAGAAGAGCCTTGTCTCTGCGCTGTCCACAGTACCTACGGGCGATTCCTTCAGATTGGCTGCCAAGTATTTAGATGATCCGGATTCCGCGTACGAAGCCGCCAATACCGTCAAATCCATTGCCTCCAACAAATCGGTTCCCATCGACAATAAAGAACTGCTCCCGGCGCTCAACAAAGCCATAGCAATTCTCAAAGAGACGGGCAATGCTGATGACGGCTACGCTGTGGACGCCATCAAGAAGTTGCTCACCGAATTGAAACCCGTAGAGCCTTTTGTCCTTTCCGATGACGAGAAGAAGCAGGGATTCGAACTTTTGTTCGACGGGACGGATCTTTCCAAGTGGCAGGATAATGCCACGGGATACAAAGTTGCCAACGGAGCCATCCACGTCGTCGAGGACTACGGTCACAACCTGTACACCAGGAAGGAATACCAGGACTTCGTCATGCGATTCAGCTTCTGCTTTGCCCGCCCAGGCGTCAACAACGGCATCGGAGTCAGAACTCCTGTAGGTGTCGATGCAGCATACGACGGCATGTGCGAATTGCAGATCATCGACAATGACGCCCCTGAGTATGCCCACCTCGCCGATTACCAGTACCATGGCTCGGTGTATGGCATCATACCGGCTCGCCGCATCAAACTCAAACCCATCGGACAGTGGAATGAAGAAGAAATCAAGGTCGTGGGCGATCACATTACGGTCACAGTCAATGGCGAAGTCATCCTGGATGCCAATGTGCGGGAAGCCTGCCAGGGCCACAATGTGTCGCCGAAAGCAGGTGAAAAGAATCCCTACACAATGGACAAGCGGGATCACCCGGGCATGTTCAATAAGAAGGGATTTATTTCGTATTGCGGTCACGGGGCCGGATTCATGCTCAAAAATATCCGCGTCCTGGATTTAAGTGCTCAAGCTGCTCAAAAGTAACATTCATAGATATACAAATGTCTGACAAGCCTGTTCGCGTGGCTGCCATCGGATATGGCAACCGGTCACGCAAATATCTGCAATACGTCGAAGAGTACCCCGACCAGGTTCAACTTGCAGCCGTAGTGGATTCCAATCCCCTGCGGCTGCACGAAGCCCAAAAGAAATTCGGATTGGATGACCAATACTGCTTCTCCAGCATCGATGATTTCTTCGCTCAGCCTCTGCCCATCGACGGCGTTGTTATTGGCACGCCCGACCACCTCCACTACGGGCCCTGCATGGCAGCGCTGGATATGGGGTACCGCGTTCTATTAGAAAAGCCTGTTTCCCAAACGCTCGAAGAATGCGAACAAATCCTGCTTCGCTCGGAAGAGCGGCAGATCCCGGTAACAGTCTGTTACGTCCTTCGCTACCACCCTTATTTCAAGAAGCTCAAGTCCATACTGGCCCGGGGAGACCTGGGGCGCCTCATCTCCATCAATCACACGGTCAATGTCGGCATCGACAGGACGACGCATTCGTATGTACGCGGGCTGTGGAATAATTCAAATACCTCCACCCCCATCATGTTGGCGAAGTGTTGCCACGACATCGACCTGATCAACTGGTACTCAGGCAGCCGACCCAAGCGCGTCTTTTCCTCTGGTTCTCTCACGTGGTTTCACGGAAAAAACGCGCCGAAGGATAGTGCCCGGAGATGCTGCGACTGCCCGTGTGAAGAATCGTGCCCGTTTTCGGCCATTGACCTCTACCTGCGGCGTGGCGAATGGACGAAGAACTTTACAGTGCCGAATGGCATGACGCTCCATGATGTCCTTTGGGAAGAAATGCGGCACGGCCCTTACGGCAGGTGCGTGTACCACTGTGACAACAATGTAGCCGACCACCAGATCCTCTCAATGGAGATGGAAAACGGCGTCCTCGTGAACCTGACCATGAATTGTTTCACCCTCAATGACGGACGCCTGATCGAACTAAAATGCGCCTTCGGCGAAATCGTCGCTAACGAGCATTCCATCATCGTCACGAACTTCAAAACGCAGAAGAGCGAAGTCCACGATTTTGACTCGACCAACCAGCCGTCGCTTCACGTGACTGCCGACATCGGCACCATGAAAGAATTCATCGCCTCGTTCAACCACACCTGTGATGAAGACACCCCTTCGTTGCAATCGGCAATCGACAGCCACAAGACCTGCTTCGCCACCGAAGAAAGTCGTCTGACCGGGCGCGCCATCGAACTCTAAGTTTTCAACCCACACCATCAAACACCATACCAACGCTAAGATCATGAACAAAACCACTTGGATCGCATTGACCTGCGGAGTCCTGTCCCTAGCAGGCAACGCATGGGCAGACACCGTTCACAATACCCTGACACCCCAAGAAAAAGCCGACGGCTGGGCTCTTCTCTTCGATGGGGAAACCCTCAAGGGCTGGAAAGACTATAACGACAGCAAATTGACAGTACCGTGGCACGTCGTCGATGGCTGCATCCAGGCCAAGGGAACTGGTAGCGACGCCACCGGATACATCGTCACTGACAAAGAATACGAAAACTTCGAACTCTCCTGGGATTGGAAACTCTCCAAAGGAGGAAACAGCGGCATGCTCTACCACGTCGTCGAAAACCCGCTTTTCAAGGTTCCTTACGTAACCGGGCCTGAATACCAATTGATCGACGAACCCAACTTCCCGGAACCCCTCGAAGAATGGCAGAAAACCGGTGTCGACTACGCCATGCACCTGCCGGATCGCTCGAAAATGAAGATCAACCCGTACGGCGAATGGAATAACGCCAGAATCGTGTTCGACAACGGCCATGTCGAACATTGGCTGAATGGTCAAAAAATCCTTCAATTCGAAGCATGGACCGATGATTGGTTCGCTAAAAAGAACAGCGGCAAATGGCAGAACGCCCCAGAGTACGGCTTGGCGCGTAAAGGTGTCATCTGCTTGCAGGACCATGGCTACCCCGCATCGTTCCGCAACATCAAAATTAAAGAACTCCCCAGAAAGCCCGGCAAAGAAGTTGCACTCTTCAATGGCAAGAATCTCGACGGCTGGCAAGCCTACGGCACGGAAAAGTGGTATGTCGATAACGGAGAACTGGTCTGTGAAAGCGGCCAAGACAAACAATACGGTTACCTGGCTACCCGGGAGTACTACGACGACTTCGATCTGAGTCTGGACTTCAAGCAGGAAACTGATGGCAACTCCGGCGTCTTCATTCGCTCCTTCATCGAAAGCGGAGTCAAGATCAACGGATGGCAGGTCGAAATCGCCCCACCAGGAAAAGATTCTGGCGGAATCTACGAATCCTACGGACGCGGTTGGCTGATTCAAATCCCCGAGGAAAAAGAAAACATCCTCAAATATGGACAATGGAACACCATGCGAATCAAAGCACAAGGGAACAATATCCAAACCTGGCTCAACGGCCAGCCCATGGTAAACTTCAATGACGATAAAATCGGTCGCGGCAAAGGACGCATCGCCCTCCAAATCCACTCCGGAGACAATGTCAAAGTCCGCTGGAAAAATATCAAAATCACCCGCCTGTAATCCCCCTTGCTCCATGCCGTCCAACAACCATCACTAACACCAAAACGCAAACGGCACCATACCTCATCCAAGGCAGTAACACGGGCTCGAGTCTAGCAAACTCGAGCCTTTTTCGTCCGCCCGTACATCGTGAATTGAACAGGAATTGTGAACTACGGTTTCTCGTCCGCAATTGGTATCGCCGATTGTTTTGCCTTGATGTGGTCAAGCAGCATGCGGTGGATTTCCTCCATAGTCTTCAGCTTGTCCGGCTTGTTATTCGCTTTCGCCTCAGCCAATTTCTTCTCGCAATAGAGGAGCGCATTATTCCCGGATTTGTCCTTCAATAATGGATCCGCTCCATGATCCAGAAAGAATCGGACATACGGAACCACCATGCCATTGACTGCGGCACTTAGCGGATGCACATCTTGGGGAGCAAATCCGAACACATAAGCTTCATTTAGTTTCATGTCCCAGCCATGCTGGAGTAATATCTCAAAAAGAGAGAGAAAAATCTTATAGGTTGCACCTCCATCAAAGACTAAAGGGTAACGCTTAAGGATGTAAGCCATCAATTGACAATTACCTTCATGATTAGGATCAGCACCGCTCTCAAGTAGAAGTCGAAGAATATCAGGATCCTTCATGCCAACAGCCATCAAAAGAGGAGATTCATATGATCCATCGCATACACGATAATCATTGAGACCAAGTCCTTTTTTGATTTGAGCAATCATCCTCCTACGTGCATCCTTCTTCGTGATTTTAGGATAATACGGAGCGCCACTATAGGCCTCGTCCTCCGCCATCACCCAATCATCCATACTATCAATCAGAGGACTCGTGTAATGCTCTTTCGGCACATTTGGATCGCCAGGGACGATCCAAATTCCGTCAGCCATGGCAAGCGGACTTGCCATGGTTGCACAGAAGAACAATATCGCCATTTTCATCATTAACTTTGCGGTTTGATCTTTATAATTGATCCATCCAGAGGGCTGCCCAGAGCGACAATCCTCTGAATGGATTGTTTGATTACTTCTCGTCAGTAGCTGATGACGCCGATTGCTTCGCCTTGATGTGGTCGAGCAACATGCGGTGGATTTCCTCCATAGCCTTCACTCTGTCCGGCTTGTTATTTGCTTTCACTTCAGCCAGCTTCTTCTCGCAATAGAGGAGCGCATTATTCCCGGATTTGTCCTTCAATAATGGGTCCGCTCCATGATCCAGAAAGAATCGGACATAAGGGGCTACCCTCCAATTAACTGCTGCACTGAGGGGATGCACATTTTCTTTGGGAGCAAATCCGAACACATAAGCTTCATTTAGCTTCATGTCCCAGCCATGCTGGAGCAGCAAATCAAAAAAAGTAAGGCACGTCTTGTAGGTGGCTCCACCATCAAAAACAAGAGTACCTCCTTGACGAACTAAGGGAGTACACATCAGAATATCTTCCATCAATTGACAATTCGCTTTATGATTGGGATCAGATCCTGTCTCGAGAAGCAATCGAAGAATGTCAGTATCCTTCATCTTGACTGCCAGTGTAAGCGGAGAGGTTATTTTCCCATCACACGACCAATAATCATTAAGACCAAGTCCTTTTTTGATTTGGACAATCATTCTCTTACGTGCCTCCCTTTTCGTAATTGTTGGATAACGAGGACCACCCCGATAGGCCTCGTCCTCCGCCATCAACCAAACTTCCATACTATTGAGCAGAGGACTCGTGTAATGCTCTTTCGCCACATTAGGGTCACCCGGAATAGTCCAACTTCCATCAGCCATGGCAAGCGGACTTGCCACGGTTACACATAATAACAATATTGCAATTTTCATCATTTTATTTCTACTTTTAAATTTTGGGGACGAGAAATGAATCAAAATTCGGTGTTCCCAGTCCTTCCCCACATCAAGAACCGGCATCATGATATTTGAACTTCATAAATACAATACACAAGAACCAATAACTTTGTATTTTTAAGCTATTGATTGAGAATCAATTTCGATCTATTGATCCGATCCATGGGAATACGGATCATAGGAACATATTCCTATTTGTTATACTCCTTCTAGCAAGTTTTGCAAATTTCGCAAGCCTTAATTGCAGGAGCATCCAATAATTTCAAAAAATCACCTTGCTCCGTATCCGATCAGTACGAGTAATTGCCTCTATATATTCAAAGAGAATGCTGATCTATCATAGCCTTCCTATTTTGAATTCATGGCAATACACCCGTTTTCCGCAGAAGAACAAGCAGGGAAAATTTCCGTGAAAGCCAACATCAAATTTATTGCAGAAATTCATAGACATGTGACTTTTTGAATGCTAGACAGTAACTATGGAATGAGAATAATTTCCTCTAGGCTCCGTAATTTGTCACGGTTATTTTTCCCTTGGCAACACGTATTGGGAGTCTGGTTAATATGGTTTCAAGGACATCTGTTTTATCGATTATTTCAACTGCCAACATATGGTTTTTCTTTAAATTTATTACAAATCAAATATTCAATGAATGATAAAACAATAATTTCCACATAAAAGCACGAACTCAATATTTGAAATATTATTCCTATTGCCTACCACGGCAATCGCATACTTACTCATTGAGCAGCTATCAGCCAAGCCCGGTCCATCCACTTCAAGCGACTAGTCACATGCGATTAAAAATAATATACTTTCTGTTTCTTATCTTCTCTCCGTTAGCATTTTCGAAAAATGAGATATCTCCTTCTTTCAATTGGGAAGGTGTATCAGTCACATTGGATAGTGGCGGAACTATATCCATTCACGGGGATATCAGCGATGAGAATTCCATAAATGCTTCCATTTATAAAACGGCTATCAATGAAGGTTTCATTTCACTAATCAATCTATTCAAAGGATTTGACCAATTGACTCCCGAGATCTGCGAAAGATTGAAATCCAAAGTGCCACCGAAGGAATTGTCTTTGTTTATGGACAACAAGCATGATTATGCTTCCTACCTGTCGAATCACAATTTACAAGTTCTCGTCTCAAAAAAGATAAGTTCTCCTCATGGTGAACTCGCTATTCCCGGTAAACACACAGGGTATTATATCCTTGAATTACAGTCGGAGAAAACAGGAAAACTACTGTATAAAATGTTCTATTACAGTCAATTCGCCATTGTTCCAAGAATTGGATCTATTGGATTGCTTTCCTATGTTGCAACAGCTTCGACGGGAGCTCCTATTCCTGAGGTTCAAATGGAAGCCTTGACGATGCAAGGAAAAACGACCAACCAGTATATCCACATCTACACAGGTGCAACCAATAAAGACGGCCTCTTTTCGATAACTCCAGAAGAAGTGAGCTCACACATAAGCTACGATACATACTTTCAGGATTCCAACTGTTTTCTGGCGCAATACAAGGGAGAAACGTTGGTTGTTCCATATTCTTTTTTTTCAATTGATTATATTTATGAACAAATCCAAGGTTCTGAAAGGAACAGGACCGAGAGGAAAAATAAAAATCCAGGCATCATACCATTTGAAACTGAACTAAAATTTCAAGATAATAAAGTTACTATCAATCTTAAAAACATTTCAGACAAAAAACAATCCATTGTTATATGGAACAGATATAGTGATAATTCATCAAGAACAATAGTAGTACCACCCCATGGTTCCAAGGAATATTTGCTTGAATTATTGGATACAGGTGATGATGTAGAGATAATTAGTGTTCTCGATGGGAGAATTTATGTCAAAGAAATTAGATTCGTTACCGATGATAGCCATAAAGCGGAACTATATTCAGAATATAATTCCACAAAACCGGTCAGTTTCTTTTTCAATGATGAAGAATTCGACCAACTGGCAATGCCGACCCCAAGTCCTCCTGGAGGAAGATATCCAACCCGATAAGATGATCGACGCATCGTTTGCTTAGAGACAAAGATCACGCAGGGGCACTAATGCATCACCTTTCTCCCCTGTAAACAGACAAGGATATGATCTTATTTATCACCCACGACCAAGATGAAATTTATTTATATACTGATATTATTAATATTTAATAATATTGCAAATTGCGAAAATTTCAATTGCAATATCATTTGCGAAAAATCACAGCTAATTTTTGATGTGCTTGTAAAAAAACTAAATATTGAAAAACAGAATATAAAAATTGGAATTGGTATAAATTTCTATGATAGAAATATTGAAATATATTCAAAGTACACCAAAAACGAAAGTTATTATTACGTCATTGGATTCGATGGCTCCGTAAGAAGAGGCCTGTCGTCTCTGTCTGAAGAATTAGATTTTGATTCTCTTCCTGAAATGGAAATATTGGAAAAAATCGATCCACGTCTATTCATGCCTATGCTGAATAAAATCAAAGAAAGCTATAATTCTAAAGACAATAAAATATTTTCAATATATACAAATAATCGAGAAATATCTATAATAACATATGAATATAAACTGGAACCCAGATTACGCCCGCCAGAAAAAAAATATTACTACAAATTAATAAACAAGAAGTGGATTTTCGAGAAAGAAGAATTTGTTAATTTATTTCATGGTTCATGACTACTGAACCTTCGTAAATTGATTAATCATTTCATCTTGTATAGTTAATCTTCTCATCAAGGCCTCCTCGATGTCTCCCTTCGGATTGAAAAGAATGACTTCCTGAACCAGAGAACATTCCTGGGCGGTAAATGATGAATACACGGATAATGTTTTTTATCCAGAAAAAAATATCAGACTTACCAAAAGATTATGAAACGTCAATAATGGGCCCTCATACACGCTCTATTAGCAAGGTAGGGATCAAACCGCGACACATAGAACAAATATTTTCACTAGCAGATATATTTGGAAAGGAGCTAAAAGATTGCAACTTCAAAATCAAAGAAAATAAATGACTATTAGAATTACATTATTTTTAGTGATCTCTCTAGTAATTTCGTCTTGTTCAAATACTCAACGATGTCCATTGAATAACGACTGGTCTATTATCACAGTTTCCTGCAGATCTTCTCTTCATTGGGAAAAAGGAAATAGAACAACACTTGTTTATTCCATCAAAAAAGACAAAGATCAATATACATTAGAAGAATCAAGCGTAGCAGTCCATCTTGGCATATCGTATTTTAAAGAACTTGGTAAGATTTCCAAAAAAGATATCGATAGTTTATTACCCATAATATCGGATATATGCGATCGTGCAACGTGCTACAAATTTCCAGATCCTTCTTTGAATGTTTTTGAAATCATCAAGCTCGGACTACCTTTTCAACTTGGTATTTCGGGTAATTGTTATTCTATAAAATATATATCCGAAAAGGATACGTTGTATATTTTTAAGCACCTCTTCTCCAGCATTCGAAAAATTGCAAACGAAATGCAACCTATCGTACCAGTAGAAGGAGAATATCCGGAATATGGAGATAAAAACATAAAATTGAATGAAGAATTCTTAGATAAAAACGAACCAAAATGAAATCGATAATAGAAAAACATTTTAAACAACATGAAATGAATAATTTATTTTATCTGCCAACATACAAGTATCGCCCCAGCGGATAAGATTTTTCCCATTCTCCATTATGAACGTATTAAAAACACCTATAATAATAGCAATATTACTAGTAAGTTCTCTAGTAATTTCGTCTTGTTCAAATACTCAACGATGCCCATTGAATAACGACTGGTCTATTATCACAATTGCTAACAGATCTTCCCTGTATTGGGAAGACGGAAACAGAACAAACCTTGTATACTCCATCGAAAAAGACAAAGATCAATATACATTAACAGAATCAAGCGTAGCAGTCCATCTTGGCATATCGTATTTTAAAGAACTTGGTAAGATTTCCAAAAAAGATATCGATAGTTTATTACCCATAATATCGGATATATGCGATCGTGCAACGTGCTACAAATTTCCAGATCCTTCTTTGAATGTTTTTGAAATCATCAAGCTCGGACTACCTTTTCAACTTGGTATTTCGGGTAATTGTTATTCTATAAAATATATATCTGAAAAGGATACGTTGTATATTTTTAAGCACCTCTTCTCCAGCATCCGAAAAATTGCAAGCGAAATGCAACCTATCGTACCAGTAGACGGAGAATATCCGGAATATGGAGATAAAATCATAAAATTGAATGAAGAATTCTTAGAGAAGAACAAACCAAAATAAAATCAACAATACAAACATTTTTCGTATAATATTATGAGCATACCTAAAAATACTATAATAATAGTTATATTGTTGATTTTTTATTCATCAAAATCCCTTTGCTCTGAAATTAATCTCAATATATCCTACGATATAAATGAAGAAGATAAATATAATGTAAAAATTACATTGTTCATGGAAGTAAGCAATCAAAGTGAAAAGCCTGTTTATGTAGAAGAATTAAACGGAGAAACTATTGGGATAGAAATAGAATTATGGACCCTTGGACGAGGAATAAAATTATGGCAAAAAAACGATGCGGAACGGCGACGCGCATATGCATTTATATTGCCTGAATATGCAAAAATATCTCCGGGAGAGAAAAGAAAATACATTTTCAAATTACAAGATCTTCTACCAGATGACCCAGACAATGACGAACTAGCAAAATCGATAATAAAAAGTGTTCAATCTTTACGATCAGGAGAAGGACGTATTTCTGTTCGATATTGCAATAGCGACGGAAATGCTAGAAAATATTTTTTCGAGAAAAAAGATTTTGAAATAATTGAAAATAAAAAAGATAATCAGCCCTCCTGTACACAAAGAAACCCCATAGCAGCTATCCCAAAATAATTAGATCTATGAGAAATAATATCAGGATACTAACACAAAAACAATTTTTTCATATAGAGCATGAACTCGATCATTGAAATCCTGTTCCTATTGCTTACTGCAGTAATCGCATACTTTTCTACTAAATTATTTTTTGGGGGATTGATATTCTCTTCTCGCCAAAAAAATTATTGGGCACATAATATTCTAGGGTGCCATCGTGAATCTGATTGGAGGTTTCATAGAATTAGTATCTTCAAAATCATCTGAAGCACATGACTTTTATTTATCTCTATCCGGCTTAGTTTGCTTTTGCATCCCATTGATCACATCCTGTTTCATTGAATTGAAAAATTACAACCACAAATTAAGAGCAAACAAGATTGACTATGCATTCATGGAAATGAGCAATCTAAGAGAAAAACCTGTTTATGTAGAGGAGTCAAACAAAGAGGCTATTGGGATAGAAATAGAATTATGGCTCCTTGAGCGAGGAATAAAATCACAACGAACTATACACAAAGGAGATTAACTGTACAAGATACTAAAATTATTGAAAAATGAAAACAAAAACAATAATCATACTTACATTGTTCACATCTTTGTTTTTATTCACAACCAAACTATTTAGCATTGCACACACCAATCATACAGCAGAATCTTACTTCAATAAATTATCAAATGAAATTAATTTCAATGAAATAAAGAAAAATAACCCCGAATTTGATTGTATTGAATCAAATGAAAGAAAAATACTGATATTGGAATTTGAAAATTCATACAATCCATTTAAAGCAAACAACTTGGTTATAATTGTAGATGGAAATATGCACATTTTAATATATGATTCTTCCAGAAAAAAATGGCACAGAAAAGCAAAAGACTTATTATCATTGTTTTATACTAAAAAATGCAACGAAAGACACAAAAACCTTTCTATTGAATTTATAATGTCGCTAGAAGGATATACTAAAATAAGAGACAGTAAGGTTAATCAGCCCTCTGAAAATAGTTTTACAAACAAATAAAGTTAGGAATGGAAACATCCCTATAGAAATAATACCGTTCTCAGGAATGTATTATAATTCCATTGCCATTATTTGAATTTTAAATTTCAAACACGTTACTGAAATGACAAAAAAAAACAATCGGATTCCTAACATTTATATTCATATTTATATATATGTATAGAATGTCGGGTATTATATACAATACGTATATTGCCGATTATTATCTTGATAAATTATCAAATGAAATAAATTTCAGCGAAGCAAGAAAAAACAATCCAGAATTTGTTTTTTTGGATAAAATGGTAAAAAAAATATTAATACTCGAATATGATAATTCCATTAACCCATTTAAACCAAGAAATTTAGCTATTTTGGTAGATGAAGACATGCACATTTTAATATACGACACATCACAAAAAATCAAAGATGCAAACGTCAAAAAATTATTATCTGTATTTTACACAAAAGAAAATATTAAAAAATATGATTTTTTCACGATAGATCACGTAATGCTTTATGGAAAATTCACCAAAATTAGAGACAGCGATTGGTGTAAAATAGCTCATAAAAAATAGATCTGTTATATATGTAATCTATGCTGCAGATAAATTAGAATAATATAAGAAAGGATCCCGTATCATGAAAGAAACAATAGGATATATAGCGGTCGTAAGAGGATATAGACCATCAAAATGCAAAGAAACAATGTGGAATTCATGATCCATCATACCATCATCTATCACCAGATAGGCTGGCTAGTAACAAATTCGGAAAATCATTATGAAAATAGCTCTCTGTACAATCGCGACGGGAAAAGACCCCATTTATTTTGAATCCGTAAAACGCTATCTTCCTTATAACAGGGAGTATTTTATGAATGGGCGGAATGTGGATTTTCTACTATTTACCGATCAATCTGAGGCTATTGATGGCGTCCAAAGCCATCCTTACCAGGGTATCCTGTGGCCTTACAGTCCGATGTTGAAAAACAACGTCATCGGAGAGCATTTTGATCAATTCAATTTATGGGATCAATATGATTACATTTATTTTATCGATGCTGATTTTGCCATTGGTGATTACTACGATTTCTTTCAGCATGAGTTTGTGATGATCAATGTCAGCTGGGGGGAAGAGCTTGGCGGGGGAGGATTTTATGGAGGGAAAAGCAGTATTTTCAGAAAACTCTACGAAACTTACCGAGAAGAAATTGCTATTATTTGCAACAATAAACTATCGGTTCCTCTCCATTTGGATGAATTCTATCTGGGTCTTTTCCGAAAAAGCCATTCCGAACACATCCACATGATCAGTATGGATGATGAGCATACCTTATTTTTCTATGACTCGGAAGATCTTGATACAAGAATCAAGGCAGAAGGAAGACGAAAACTTTTCATGTTTCCTCAAAAAACAAGAGGCCGGGCCAATACTGTTACAATCACACATCCCAATTGGAAGCAGGAATCTGTTATCAACTTGAAAGAAGGATATCTGTTTATCGTCTATCACCATGACATAGGACATCTTCTAAAAATCACTGACAGATACTACCGAATTCTATGGCTCAAGCATCCATCTTCTCGTGAAATTCTGGATGTAGAAACAAATACAATTATCTGTAACTAAGCATGAAGGGAGGGAAGGAAGGACAAAATGATCCATGTGTTATATATCGCATTGCTCCCAGTTTCATCTTATGGAACTAGAGTCTAGGTTTATTGTTTAAAAAGAGACCTATAAACCATCCAGGAAAATGAACTTCAGTACATTGGCTCCATTCCTCTGTTCCCTGAAATAAATAATGCCATCCGAGGCATCACCTTGATCGCCAAACCGGATGCCTCATCATCTACATCAGGCAACCCTGGCATCCGCAACTCAAGATGATCGTCTACGTCCGTCCTCAACAGCGATCAGGGGAAAAAACCTGAATTATGCCAAGGAGATTTCAAAAGGAGCCCGACAGTTTATTTATAACCAGCGGAATCCAAAAAGCATACATGTTCATCGATAACGACGGAATTTTCACCGTCTCCTGAGGAATTTTCTCTTCCTGATTGTCCGAGTATCAATTGCAACAGTGGATATAAAATGAGGCTGAGTACTTGAATGTACTCAACCTCATGAAAAAGATAGAAGCAAGGGCACATTCATACCCTTGCGCAGCAGAAATGCTCTTAGCGGCGTCCACCGCGTCCGCCACGGCCATAGCCGTTGTCATCACGACGTCCGGCACCGCGGTATCCGCTGCCGCCGTTACCGCGATCACGGTAACCGCCGCCGCCATTGCTGACCTGCGGTTTTGCTTCGTTGACAATCAGGGCGCGGCCCATGTATTCCTGACCATTCAGAGTTTCGATGGCAGCGTTCATGCCATCTGCCGACTCCATGGAGACAAAAGCAAATCCTCTGGGACGACCGGAGTCGCGATCCGTGGGCATAAATACTTCCGTTACTTCACCATGAGCGCCGAACAAATCTCTCAAGTCTTCTTCAGCTGCATCAAAGGACAAATTCCCTACATACATTTTTGTGTTCATATTTTCATTCGACAGGCATTCTGAATTTTCTTAAATGTGCTCCCGAAGATCCGGGATTAGAATTACCCAATTTCGAATAAAACAGACACCGTTGTCTGGGAGACAGACTACACCCATCGGAATAAAACACCAAGAGTATTTTTCCTCATTGCCAAATATTTTTATTTTCTCCACACAAAACAACTTGTTTCAGGGCTTCGCCCCGCCGGGCTCCGAACCGGACTATCCTCCGTTATCCTCAGAGAGAGAATAGGAAAACATCTTGTCTCCCTCAGAAAAGATATACATTCTGCGGGAGGCATCTTCCCCGAGTGTCCGAAAAGATCGCTTCCTGCTTCACCGATCCGAACGAGGAGCTTGTCAATGCCGGGGGCGTCCACTCCGCGCTTCGAACCGCTTCGCGTAACGGTCTTGTGCAATCATTCCGGACGAGCTTGGAAACCTTACTCTTTATTGATTACAATCGATCCCACTTATCACCCTTCCTCTTGCGCTTCATTGATGAAGGGAAGAAGTTCCTCGTACGTTTCCTTGCCCATGTAGCGCTTGATCGAGCGCTCGGGCGTTTTGTATATATCGACGAGTATCAGGCAATCCAGCACATCTCCAAAAGATTTGTCGATGCTGAAGGACAGGATTTTGCCGTTCAAACGCAGGTACTGCCGCAACAGGACAGGTATCCCCTTGCCATCCTGTTCGATATCGGAAACAAGCTGGGACAAACCCTGGGGATCGGTCAATCCCACGGGGAGAATTTTCAATTCGGGGCCTTTCAAACGAAGGCGATGCGGCGGATGAAAAGCCTTAACCCCCGTGCTCAACTGGGAATCCATTTCTCGGGCTTCCAAATAGGAAACGATGAGAGAACGGGAGAGATTCGTATAGTCGCGGGAAATACTTACCGTACCGTATAAATACCTGTACCGGGGATTATGCACCATGAACTGCCCGATCCCGACCCAGATAAGTCCCAAGGCAAGGGGTTTACGCTGATATTCCGGCGTAATAAACGCTCTCCCCATTTCCAGCCCTTTCCTTAAGACTTGCTGAATGTCGGGAGAAAACTGGAAAAAGCCTCCGTTATAAAGGCCTTTCGTTCCGAAACGGTCAAAAATTTCATCAGTCAACCCCATCCGGTAGGCTCCAGCCACCTTGCCGTTGGTTTTATCCCACAGGAAAAGGTGCAGGTAATGTCCGTCGAATTCATCCAGGTCGCAGGACAAGCCGGAACCCTCTCCCGCCTCGCGGAACGTCCATTCGCGCAAGCGACCTATTTCCTTCAAAAGATTAGGAATGCGACTGGCTTCCGCCACATACACAGACCAGTCTCCGTCCTCCTGATGAACGAGCCTGCATTCGTCAGGCAAAGCCGCGACTTCGCGTTCCAGTTCCTCGCGCGGCACAGGCGGAATCAACGGAGCAAGACGCCTCTTGCGGGAACCATGCTTGGCGATATACGGCTTGCGGGATTTCTCGTAATTCCTCCCCATCAGGTAAGTCCTGAGGCGCAGGTGGGACATAAGGGCCTCATCTGACTCGTACTGGCTTAACGAAGAGCCGGACAGAGGCTTCCCGATGACGATTTTATGAACGCGCCGGCTGTCGCGCCCGACTTCGCGAGCCAGGAAGGGCACGCGGGCTTCCTTGTTAATCAGGGTAATCCCCTGAAAAAACAGGCTCGTCCTGCCGGGAATGTACAGCGGCACCACCGTCGCATTGGTACGTCGGATAATTGAGGCAATGTTGCGGTTCCATTCGTCGTCGGTCACCCGCTTGTCGGGGATGGAATAACTGGATGCCGTCCCCGCAGGGAAAAGAGCGATCAAACCACCCTGGCCCAACCATGAGAGCATCTTTTTGATTCCGGCCATATTCCTCCTCCGAGCTTCGGGACCATCATACACATCGACGGTAATCATCCAGGGTTCCAGATGCTTGCAAAGCGTCAGCTGTTCGTTGGCAACCAGACGGACATCATTTCGGACGCGGGTCAGCAACTGCCCGATCATCAAACCGTCGGACAAACCATGCGGATGGTTGGCCACCACGACGACGGGGCCCTTTTTCGGAATGCGCTCCAGCTCTCCCGGCCTGAGCTGGTATTTCAGATTCAGGTGTTTGATGGACAAATCAAAGAAATTATCGGTCGTTCCTTCCTTGGCAAGATCCCGGGATATCTTATCATAGGCAATGTTCAGCCGTTCCAGACCCAGCAACTTTTCAGCGGAAGAAAGCACAAGCGAAGGAACGCGGACGTTATCGCCAAGGAGATCTTTCAAATCCACCATTTTTTGACTCGCAGCCTCAGGCATAGGGCACTATTTACCTTATTGCCGAACAAAAGGAAACCTCTTTTTATCCAAGAGGACAGAACCCTCGCTTGCTTTTTCGCCTCATTGATCCATAGTGTGAACGACAATTGGCTTATGCCTCGACGCCATGAAAAAAATTTTCCTCTATTCCATTTTAGGGCTCAGTCTCGGTCTTCCGGCCGCATTCGCACAAAACTCTCTTGAGACATCCCACCTCGTTTCCAAAATCGAGCCGGCAGTTCACGGGCAAACTCTCATCCTCTCCAACAACCATGTCGCCCTGAAAGTGACCATCGCCGACAATACAGTTACCGGAGGAGAATTCATCGATAAGGTCAACGGCGCCACCTATGACCTGAAACCCAATCTTTTCCGTCTCGGCATCGACACAGAAGCCGAGGATCCGGTCGAAAGCAAGGCACTCATCAAGCCCGATCCGACGACAAAGAACAAATTCGTCTATCTGTCCCCCGCTGATTTCATCCCGGAAGGCTTCGAAATCACGCCCATCGCCGCCGCCCCCCAGGCCCGTCGCCTTGTAGACCGCAAGCCCGGAGTGCAAGCTACGATGAAATTCGCCATTGCCGACAACGGTCTTCAGCCGGAGTGGAAGGCGGAATTGCGGGAAGACGCTCCCTACGTCCGTATTTTCGTCACCGTACACTGCCGCCACCAGGGACATTCCGTCCGGGAAATCCGGGTACTGGACTTCTCGGCTCCCGATCCGATTGTCCGCGGCTCCGTCAAGGGTTCTCCGATTACCGCTTCCAACGGGAAACTTTTCACCGGCATCGAATCCCCTCTGGGCAATAACTACGTCGAAGGAGATGACCGCATCGTCTGCGCCATTAACAAGCAACTCGACCTCCCCGGACACTCCTCCACAGAAGTCTCCGCCGTCCTCGGCGTCGCCGCTCCCGGACAGCTCCGCCGTACCTTCCAGCTCTCCTACATCAATGAGGAACGCGCCAGGCCCTACTCTCTCTACCTGAACTACAACACTTGGTACGACCTGGGGTTCTTCAACCGTTACAGTGAAAAGGAAGCCATTGAAACGATTAAGAAATTCGGCGATGAACTCGTCAAGAAACGCGGCGTCAAGTTGGACTCCATGCTGATGGACGACGGATGGGACGACGTCTCTACCCTTTGGGGCTTCCACAAGGGATGGCCAGAGGAATTCAGAAACGTTCGCAAAGCCGCCGAAGAAATCGGTTCCGGCCCCGGCGTCTGGTTCTCCCCGTGGGGAGGTTACGGCGGGCCCAAGGATAGCCGCATCAATGCAGCCAAAGACAAGGGATTCGAAGTTGTCAAAGAAGGATTCTGCCTCGCCGGCCCCAAGTACTACAACCACTTTAAGAACATGTGCCTGAAGATGATCCGCGAAAACGGCATCAACCACTTCAAGCTCGACGGGACCTCCACCAAAGAACGCAACCTGCCCGGCAGCAGGTTTACCAGCGACTTCCAGGCCGTAATCTCCCTGATTGAAGAACTCCGCAAGGAACGTCCGGACATCTACATCAACCTCACGACAGGAACCTGGCCTTCGCCCTTCTGGTTCAGCATTGCGGATTCCATCTGGCGCGACGGCTGGGATCACGAATTCGTAGGCGTCGGCTCCAACCGCAACAAGTGGATGACCTTCCGCGACGCCAATATCTACAACAACAATGTCGTCAAGGCTCCGCTCTTCCCGATCAATTCTCTGATGACCCACGGCATCATCTATGCCACCAAAGCCCGCCAGCTCAATACCGACCCCGGTAACGACCTCGCCAACGAAATCTGGTCCGGAATGGCCTACGGCACCCAAATGCAGGAAATCTACATCAGCCCGTCCCTGATGACGGACAAGAACTGGGATGACCTCGCCAACGCCGTCAAATGGGCCCGCGCCAATGAAGCCACCCTCGTCGACACCCACTGGATCGGCGGCAACCCGGCCAAACTGGACGTGTACGGCTGGGCCTCCTGGTCTCCGAAGCAGGGCATTGTCGGCCTCCGCAACCCGTCCGCCCAGGTTCAGACATTCTCGTTTGATCCAGCAGCCGTTTTCGAACTTCCTGCCGGAGCCGTAACGACATTTTCCGTTTCCTCACCCAACGGAAGCAACACCGGCATCACATCCATGAAGGCCGGAGAAACCGTCACGCTGACCCTCCAGCCCTTCCAGGTCATTGTCCTGGATGCCAAGCCCCAATAAGACTTCCCGATCTCCCCGCACTCTGCATTTCCAACACCCTGCCATGTTCCCCGCCATAGCTATCGACGGTCCCGCCGCTTCAGGCAAGTCGACCGTCGCCCGAATCGTCGCCGAAAAACTGGGATACACATTCATTAACACCGGAGCCATGTACCGCGCCATGACGTGGTACGTCCTCTCACGGGGAATTTCCCCAGCCGATACCCAAGCCGTCATTGCCTTGCTGCCGGAAGCTCCTCTGGAATTCGGGAAGAAAGGCGCCGTCTCCATCGTCCTCTACAACGGCAGGGAATTGACGGACGAACTCACAGGCACGGAAGTCAACAGCAACGTTTCCGCCATCGCCGCCATTCCGGAAGTCCGGGAACTCCTCGTCAACCGCCAGCAGGAATACAACACCCGCGAAGCCGTTGTCATGGAAGGGCGCGACATCGGAACCGTCGTTTTTCCTTCCACTCCCTTCAAATACTTCGTCACTGCTTCGGAAGAAGTCAGGCAGGCACGGAGGGCAGCCCAGGGACAGCAGGATTCTATCGCCGAAAGAGACCGCAAGGATTCTTCCCGGGCGGCATCTCCGCTGACCCAGGCTCCGGATGCCCGCCTGATCGACACCTCCGACTTGACGATTGACCAAGTCGTCGCCATGATCGTCGACGATATCCGCACCAAAACGGCCCTTCTATGAACTCCTTCTACTGGTTCTTCTATACTCTCTTCAAGTCGGCATCGCGCGCGTTCTTCTCCCACAAGGTTATCCACCGGGAAAAACTCATCGAAGAAGGCCCGGTTCTCATCGTTTCCAACCACGAGAGCTTCGTCGACCCCCCCATGCTGGGAATCTGCTACGAAGAAGGCATCTACTTCTTCGCCCGGAAAACGCTTTTCAAAAGCATTTTCAAATGGGGGCTTCCCCTGTGCCAGGCTATTCCCATCGACCAGGATAATCCGGACCCCAAAAGCATCAAACAAGTCATCGGACTCCTGAAAGCCGGCAACCGCGTCCTCGTCTTCCCCGAAGGCGCGCGCACGGAAGACGGTTCCATCCATGAAGGAATGGCCGGAGTCGGCCTCATTCTCAGCAAAACGAAAGTTCCCGTCCAACCTCTGCGCATCCATGGCGCCCGGGAGATCCTGCCGGCCGGATCCGCCAGGATGAAGTTCCATCCCGTCAGTATTACGATCGGAGACCCGATCGACTTCACCGCTGAAGAACTCAATGCCAAGGGCAAACAAGCATACACCCACCTCGCCCAGCGAATGATGGACGCCATCCGCGCCCTTCCCGTTGAGGAATAGTTTCCCGCCATGATCCTGTCGCGGCTCCGTTTGCTTGATTTCCGCTGCTACGCTGATTTTCAATGGGATGTTCCGTCCCAAGGAGCCATCGTCATCGGCAATAACGCCGAAGGGAAGACGAGTCTTCTGGAAGCAGTCTGCTTCCTCTTCCGCCTCGTCTCACCCCGCACGGGGCGTCCATCCGTCATGATGCGCCAGGGAGCGGAACGCCTGGGCGTACGCGGCACCATCGGTACGCAAACACGCCGTATCGTCTGGAGCCGCAGCGAGCACGATCTGCAAGTAGACGGGTGCCGCCGTACCGACCAGCGCAGTTACCTGGAAGACAGCTTCCCCGTCGTCTGGTTCGGCAACAGGGACATGGAACTCGTGCGAGCCAGTGCGGATGCCCGACGCAAATACCTTGATGCTATCGGCACGCAATGGCACCCTGCCTACCGGGAAGAGCTCTTCCGGTACAACCGCGTGCTGAAAACGAGGAATCACCTCCTCAAGCACCGCCCTGCCGATACGGCCCAGAGGGAGGTTTATTCCGCGGCTCTCGTCAACCATGGAACCAGGCTCGGCACACTCCGGGCGGAGCTCATCGACCTCTTGCGCCCGCACATCATCCAGGCCTGCCACGGAATCACCCGGACAGCGGAAAAGATTGAGATCGCCTATGCTCCGTCGGTTCGCAGGGATTTTGCAGAAGAACTCGCCGCCACCCTTCGCTCCGACCTCCGTACCGGACAAACCCAGACAGGCCCACACCGGGACGACATTCTCATCACTCTCAACGGCATGCGTGCCGCGGAATTTGCCTCCGAGGGACAGCAACGCACCATCGCCATCGCCCTGAAAATGGCGCAGTCCTCCCTTCTGAAGGAAGAAACGGGCATGTCGCCCATCCACTTGATCGACGATGTCTTCGGAGAACTTGATACCACACGTCGCAACGCCCTGATGAACTCTCTGCCGGCCGATTCCCAGAGTATCATCACCACCACCACCCTCGGCTGGATGGATACCGCCGCACCGCCGCTCCCCGTCCTTAAACTCTCGGGACAGCATCTGGAAACTTTCCAGGCTTGAGTCCTTCGCGAACCTGCCCTACGCTTGAGCCATGGATTACGCAGATCTGGAAGCAAAACTGGGATATACCTTCAACAATCCCTCCCTGCTTGTCCAGGCAATGATGCACCCCAGCGCCTCGGCCAACCCGAAGACGCGCATCACATATGAACGCCTGGAATTTCTTGGAGACGCAGTACTGGAACTTGCCGTCAGCCGGGAACTTTTCGACGCCCTGCCCGAGGCCCCCGAAGGAGTCCTGACGCACATGCGTTCCCGCATCGTCAGCCGCCAGCATTTCTACCGCATGGCGTTAAAGCTGGAAATTGACAAATACATCATTCTCGGCAAAGGAGAAGAACGCACCGGGGGACGCGTCCGGCTCTCCAACCTCGCCAATACCTTTGAAACCGTTTTCGGAGCCATCGTTCTGGATTCCGATTATGAAACAGCCCGGACTATAGCTCTGCGTATCCTTCAGGAAGCCATCCGCACCGCTTCCTCCGACCTCCGAGAACACAATCCCAAAGGCGAACTGCAAAGCACCCTGCAAACCATCTTCCCCGAGTCCCCTTCCTATGAAACGAAGGAACTCAACCAAACAGACGGAGATCCCCGCCGCTTCTCCTCCACCGCTCTCTGGCGCGGCATACCTATCGGCTCCGGTTTCGGAGCCAGCAAGCGCAAGGCCGAAGTAGCCGCTGCAACCGATGCTCTGCAACAGCGGGCATGGCTTCGGGAAATACCATCGTAAACAGGAAGACTTCTCCCGTCAGATATCGCTAAAATCCAGCCGGACAGGTTTGAAGTACACTTTCTCGCGATGGTTGGCGTCCCAGAACAGCAAGAGCATCACGCCAAGCAGCAGCACGCGCCACGTCACCTCAAACGGATAATTATCCACCTCGCGCTGGACTCCCAGGCAACTGCAGGACAAAGATAACCCGCGTATCCACCCCTGCACGAAAATAGCGACAAACCCCCCGGTCAAAGCTACACCCAAAGCCGTAGCCCCCATATACATCCTCTTGAACAGAAGGCATCCGCCCACGATAAGCTCCACTGCAATACCCAGGCAGGCCATCGGCCAGGCCCAGTCATGGGGAACAATATCAAAACGGTCGATGTCCGCTTCCAAGCGATCCAGATGCATGGCCTTCATCCCGCCCACCGTCAGGAAAAACACCCCCGTCCCCACTCGGAGGATCCAAAAGAAAATATTGATGAACTTATCCCTGTACATAATGTTATGGGCGGCTTTGTCGCAGAACGTATTTCATTCCATGACGACGGAAAGATTCAAGCATATTTTCCGTCCCGGAAGACAATTCCCGGCGGCTCGGAATCCCATTCCCGTCCAATGATTTGTTCCACCCCGGTAAAAACCGCCCGATCATCCTGTCATTTGTCATCTTCGGCTTGACCTGCGGCCCGTCTCTTTTCATAGTTTTGACGTCTGAAACGGTTTAATCACCGTTACAAGCAATTTCCCGGCTTCCCGACAAGTCCCTTGAAACGGAATCACTCCGGAAGCCGGATATTCCAGACGTCGAGAATTTTTATCTATCAATACTTTATGCCTTCTTTTCTACAAAAGCTCACCAATTTCTTTTCCTATGACATAGGGATTGATTTGGGGACGGCCAATACCCTGGTCAATGTCAAGGACCAGGGCATCGTGATGAGGGAGCCTTCCGTCGTCGCCGTCAAGGGAGACAGGGTGCTTGCCGTCGGTGATGACGCCAAGCGCATGCTCGGCAGAACGCCCGGGTCCGTCACCGCCATCCGTCCCCTGAAGGACGGCGTCATTGCCGATTTCTACATCACGGAGGAAATGCTCCGTTATTTCATCAAAAAAGCGGCAACTCGCCACAGCTTCCTTCGTCCCCGCGTCCTCATCGCCATTCCATCCGGCATCACGGAGGTAGAACGCAGGGCCGTCATCGAATCCGCCCTGGCAGCCGGCGCCCGCAAGGTTCATCTCATTGAAGAGCCCATGGCAGCAGCCATCGGAGTTGGCCTTCCCGTTCAGGAAGCCGCCGGCAACATGATCGTCGACATCGGCGGAGGAACCACCGAAGTCGCGCTCATTTCCCTCTCCGGCATCGTTTACAGCCGTTCCGTCCGCTGTGCGGGCGACGAACTCGACGACGCCATTATTTCCCACATGAAACGGCAGTACAACCTCATGATCGGGGAACGTACCGCCGAAGACATCAAAATCCGCATCGGGTCTGCCTATCCCCTGGCCAAGGAATTGTCCATGGAAGTCAAAGGCCGCGACCTCGTAGCGGGACTTCCGAAGACCGTGGTCATCACATCCGAGGAAATACGCGAAGCACTTGCCGATCAATTGAATACGATTGTCAACGCCGTCCGTACGACACTGGAACGCTGCCCCCCCGAACTGGCAGCCGACCTGGTTGACAGAGGTATCGTACTGGCTGGCGGAGGAGGTTTGCTCCGCGGCCTGGATGAACTCTTGCACGTTCAGACAGGACTCCCCATCCACATCGCTGAAGATCCCCTCAGTGCCGTCGCCGAAGGTACCGGCAAGGCCCTGCAGGAACTGGACTTCTTCACCAATGTGACGGAAACCCAATAGAATCCTATCATCTCATCTTATAGTTTCATCGCACACTCCCGTGAAGCGGTAGTGGCATGAGTTGGATTCCCAGTCCGCTTTGCCCTGCGGTTACCAATCCTCCATCACGGCGACAACGCCCATGGACCGCATAACGGGATACCTGCATACAACCAGCATATATCCTTACAACTGTGCTTTTCAAAATGCTTAAAAAAATTAAACGCGCCTTCGGCTTTGGATCCTGTGATCCCAAAGAAGGTGTTACCATTGTCATCAATGCGGAAAAACTGGAACGCCGCGTCGCCCTTCTCGAAAACGGAATCCTTGAAGAATACACCCTGGAACGCGAAGGAGAAGACAACATCGTCGGCGGCATCTTCAAAGGAAAGGTCAAGAATATCGAACCCGGTCTGAAGGCCATGTTCGTCGATATCGGCCAAGACAAAAACGCATTCCTCCACTTCTGGGACGCCCTGCCCGCCGCACTTGATTCCGGACTCGAAGAAATCGAACGAGAAGGCCGCCCCAAGAAACAACATAAAAAAATCACATCCAAGGACATCCCGGACATCTATCCGATCGGCTCGGAAATCATGGTTCAGGTCACCAAAGGCCCCATTGGCACCAAGGGACCGCGAGTCACCACGAATATTTCCCTGGCAGGACGCTACCTCGTCCTGATGCCCTATACGGACCAGTTCGGCATTTCCCGCAAGATCGAAGATCCCAAAGAACGCCTCCGCCTGCGTCAAATCATGCAGAAGCTCAATGTCCCCGATGGCATGGGCATCATCATGCGCACGGTGGCCCAAGGCCAGCGCTACCGCCACTTCGTCCGCGATCTGGCCATGCTCATGGAACAGTGGCATGAGGTAGAAGCCAAGCGCGATGCCAACCCGGCACCCGTCAATGTCTACCGGGAACCGGACCTGATCGAGCGTACCGCCCGCGATTTCCTGACCGATGCCGTGGACAACATCGTCTGCGACGACCTCGAAACCACTGAAAACATGCGCGCCATCGCCGGCAAAATCTCCCGCCGTGCCAAGCGCCACATCCAGCACTTCCCCGTTCGCCTGCCGATCTTCGAAGAACTCGGCATCCAGAAACAGATCAATGAAGCCTTCCAGCGCCAGGTACTCCTGCCCTGCGGCGGCTATCTCGTCATCGACGAGACGGAAGCCCTCATTGCCATCGACGTCAACACCGGCCGCAACAAAGGTTCCAAGGACCTGGACAAGACCATTCTGGAAACCAACCTCGAAGCCGCCTCCGAAATCGCCCGCCAACTACGCCTGCGCAATATCGGCGGCCTCGTCGTCGTGGACTTCATCGACATGCGCCACCGCAAGGACCAGATGGCCGTTTACAAGATGATGAAGGACCGCATGAAGCGCGACAAAGCCAAAACCCAGGTTCTTCAAATGTCTCCCATCGGCCTGATGGAAATGACCCGCCAGCGCCTCAACGAAAGCCTCCGGGAATACGTCCACGATCCTTGTCCCTACTGCAACGGACGCGGCCGTATCAGATCCGTCATGACGATGAGCGTGGAAATCCAGCGACAAATCAATGCCGCTATCCAGAAATACCACGACACGGTCGGCGACATGGTTATCGTCGTCAATTCCGAAGTTCTCTCGCGCTTCAAGAATGAAGACTCGGAGCTCCTCATGGAGCTGGAGCGCAAGCACAGCGGACGCCTCATCTTCCGCAGCGATCCCACGCTTCACCGGGAGAAGTTTGCCATCTACGACGCCAGGTACGACAATAAAGCCCTCTACCAGGCGGGATAACAACACCTCCCCCTCATCTCAACCCGGACATTCGTTCAATGTCCGGGTTTTTCATTCCCGCCCCGTCCCATTCTCATTCCCCGCCATGACAGAACCCGACGAACTCCTGCCTCTGGAAGACACGCGGAAAGATGTGATTGCCAAAGCCCTGTCACACATGGCGATTAACCGCAAAGAACTCCCCAAGACTCCGGAAGAATGGCCGAACTTTCTTTCCTCCCGCCTTCATCTGGATCCACAAGCATTCCTGACCATGCCCGATGCCATTCCTCCCATTCCTCTGCCCGATGGCCTGGAGAGACACATTCTACCCTTTGGAGAATGGACACTCAACATCTGGACACTTCCGGTCAACGGAGGACTCGTCGTTATTGATACGGGACTCTCTCCGGATCAACTTATAGCAGCAACCCGAGGGCACACTCCGGCGGCCATTCTCATCACCCACTTTCACAGAGATCACACCGGAGGCACGGATGCCTATTCCCAAGTCCCTGTCCATGACCCAGCCAATACACGCCCCGATCCCCAGCCTCGGCAAATAGCCGGGCTGGAATGGACTGTTCTCGACCTTGCCGGCCACACTCCGGACGGTATCGGCTGGTTCACTATCTACCAGGGTACTCCTCTCTTCTTCCCTGGAGATTCCATCTTTGCCTGCTCCATTGGCAAATACCGAGGAAACGAACAGCAAACCATGCACAACATCCTCGCCGCCATGAGAAGCCTTCCGCCAGAAACTATCATCTGCCCGGGACATGGCCCCGCCACAACCATTGCTCTGGAATGGCAACGAAATCCTTTTATCGCTCCATTCAGACATACATAGGCAAAAGATAAAGATTCATTCACGAATTTGGAATTAATCTAAAAACAACTTGACAAATTCATCTCTCGCAGGAAGAGTATCCAACCGTGAACTCCATCCCAGTCAGCCCCGAAGATCCGGTTAACATGGCCTTGCTTTCCGTCGCCGAAGATAGAATCGACGGATTCCGTCGCCATCCCTTTCATGCCATCGCCCGCCAAAGCGGACTGGAACTGCCCGTCGTCCTGGAACGTCTCAAAGCCATGAAAAAGGCTGGCGTCGTGCGCCGTATCAGACAAACTCTGCTGGCAACCAAACTAGCCCAGGGAGCACTTGTCGCCTGGGATATCCCCGAAGAACGTCTCCATGATGCATTCGACTGGCTTATGCACGAAGACCCTTTTACAGGGCACGTTGTTCTCCGAACAACGGACGCACCGACTCCCGGAAGCAACTTCAGACTCTGGACTACTCTCAAAGTTCCCGTCGGTTGCAACACGCTGGAAGGACATTGCTCCGTTCTCTCCCGTCACATCGGTGCACGGGAATTCGTCCTATTACCCGCCCGCGGCATCTTTGCCCTGGGCGTAGGTCACATGAGACGCCGCAGTCTCAAACCCGGAGACAAGACTCCCGAACCCGCCGCCATGGAAGAAACCCGTCACGCCTCCCTCACTCCGGAGGAATGGAGAGTCCTGCTCGTGCTCAAGGAAGAACTCCTCGATGAAGAAATCACCGAAGAACCATGGGAACGCCGGGCAGCTTCCCTGGGCATGACGACGGAACACTTTTGCTCCATTGCTGAAAAACTGGACCATCAAAAAGTCATCGGCCGCTTCGCAACCTTCCTGGAACACATGCAACAGAAAGTCTCGGACGGCCCCGTGACGCGTTATAACGGCCTTTTCCACTGGACTGTCCCGGAAGGCATGGAAGCCCGGGCAGGAGCCGAATGCGGTCGTCATATCTGCATGACCCACTGCTATTGGAGAACCGGAGGCGCACCGTTCGCCGGAGCCCAGATCATGGGCGTCGTCCATGGAATGGAAAAAGACATCGTCCTGGCCCATAAGAACGCAATTGACGCCCACCTGGAAGCATGCGGCATCCCCGTTCTGCATACAGCTGTTTTCTGGAGTATCCGGTCGGAAATCAAGCCTTCGGAGATTTCTCCCGATATCTATGCCGCCTGGCTTGCACAAATGGCCTAGCGTTTTCTTCTTTGCTCATCATTGAACCTCCACCAATTAAACAGGGCCGCCTCTCCTCTCCGGAGAAACGGCCCTGATACCATTTAATCAGATCGGGAATTTATTTCTTCTTGTTACCGCTATTCTTCTTAGCGGGAGCCTTAGCCGGAGCCGCTTTGGCATCCTTAGCCGGAGCTGCGGTTTTGGCATCCTTGGCGGGAGCGGCAGGCTTGCCGGCTTCCTTGGGAGTCTCCTCCTTTTGGGGTTTGGGACGCACACCTTCACGGGCAACACGTTCCGTAGGAGTTTCATACCCATTCAGGAACGCATCGTACTTCGGATCCATTTTAATCTCGGGGAAAAGAACATTCTTGTGGAGATACACAAAAGCGGCTGCATCGCGAAACGCCTGCGGAGCCTTGGCAAAGTTGCTCTTTTGGGGTTCATGTTTCATGAATTCAACAACTTTCGGATCTGCGGCAAGAATATCCACCGACTGCAACAACGCAGCAGAAGCCAGAGGAGAATAGGCTCCGTGTTCAGCGACAATCGTGCGTGCAAACTCGTCCAAGGCTTCCTGGGGCTTGCCTGTTGCCGCCAAAGCAACGCCTCTGGCATAGGCAATGCGGGCCGAATCCTTCAGACTCCACTTGTTCTTCTGCTTCTGCATTGTTCCTGTAGCGGAAATCACATCGGCCCATGCTTTGGCATCCAGCTTGGAAAGAGGCTCTATGGCCTCAAGAGACACAATCATTTCCGCCGGAGGAGTCGCCTGCCGTGGGAACGCCTTGTACAGTGCAGCTACGGCAGGCCAGTCCTGCATCTCAATGGCACATTCCAATTCCAGGAACGCAGCCTTCTGGACATAGTTGTCCGGAACGGCGAGGATCGCTTTGTATTTATCCTTGAATGCAGCAAACTTGGCGCGAGCTTCCTGCAATTTGTTATTCTGGAAAGATTCCAAAGCAGATAAATATTCGGGCGGTTCCATCATGTAGAAGTACTCGAATTTGTTGAAAGGCAACTGCATCGGATCCACCTGAACGGTATTGAGTTTATAAAGGATCGTCCCCCGGTTGCCACCAACGACGAAAATATCCGTGGCTCCGCCGCTAGGCAGATCGGAGGACTTGACGCGCGTTCTCAAAGAAGGCTGTTGTTCGGCCGCTTGTCCGAACGCAAGTCCGGACAAGGAAAAGGCGCCAGCCAACAGGAGAATGGAAAAACGTTTCATATCTGTTATGCTTTCTAGTAAGTATTTGACCATTTATTTACCCTGGGACGCCTTGATGGCAGCCTTGCGAGCTTCGTAATCACGGTGTTCTTCCATGACGGAGGGATCCGCACCGTACTTCTTCACAAGATCTTCGACCTTGCGCCACTTGTTACGTTCATCCACCGACATCTTCATAAAATTCGGCTTGGTAACGGAGATGTAATTCGTACCGTTCTGCCATGCGATATAGCGGTCGGACTGTTTTTCGAAACCGACTCGGGGATTATTCCTCTGCCAGAATGCCTTCATCAGCTCTTCCTGAGCCGGAGCAGACCACTTGATCATGCCCTTATAGTTATTCACCAGGTTGAGGAAGGCCGCAATAGCCTGGTCCATCTTGCCCTGCTTGACATTGGCAATACCAAGGTTGAACATGACCTCAGGCTTGAACTTGTTGTAGGATTTGTCAGCCAGATAGCGTTCCGCTTCTTCAGCAGCCTTGGGATAATCTTCCTTGCCCAACTGGAAACGCACCATGTACATCTGGGCTTCTTCCATGGACTTGCGGTCCGGCTGAGGTTTGGCGCGTTCGGCGACAAGCTCATCATTCATCAGCTTAACCGCTTCGTCGATCTTGCCCTTGTCACTGCTTCGTCCCATGGCTATAGCCTTGCCGAAGTTGGCTTCCTTCTTGTAACCCTTGTTGCGCTTCAGAATCTCATCGTAGTATGCTAAAGCCTCAAGAGGCTGATCGGTCTGACCGATATACGTCCCGAGCTTCAGGAGAATGTAAGGCGTCAAATCCGACGGTTTATAGTCATTCTTGAGCTCCTTGAAGAAAGCACTGATAATCCCTTCCAAGATGGCCTTTTTCTCCGATTCTTCAGGCTTGAGCTGTGCCAGTTCATCCTGATACACGCCAATCACGGCCGTGCGCAAAATCGTCTTGAGGGAAATATCGTCCTTGCTGACTCCGGGGAAGTTGTAGAAATGTTCCTTCACCTGGTCGAGGGTCAATTCCTTGCCCATAGCCTTATGCGCATCCAGATAGAACTTCGTGTAGCTGCCGACGGCTTGCTCCACCTTGAGGTTCTTGGAATCCAGCTGGCCTTCGCGAACAATGATGTCGGCAAGCTTCTTGCGGGCAGCTTCAAAAGCTTCCGGCTTCTTGCCGTCCTTGTAGAGCCCCATACCGGCCACGGCTGTCTGGAGAGCAAAGGGATTCTTCTCCGCATCGCAGTCGGCCCAGAAGATATCGTAGTACTTCTTCGCCAGCTCTTCGTTATGGTGAGAGCCGTCACCGGCATAGTTGGCGACAAGATTATACACGGCTTCGGACATGCAACGCTTGTTACCGATCTTCTTGGCCGCTTCATAGCTCTTAACATAGAATTCATTCGCCTCATCCATCTTGGACGGCTCGGAAGAATAAATATTACCCATCAGCAAAAGAGCCAGAGGATACACCTTCGATTCGGGGAGATTGTCAATGATCGTCTTGCAATCCTTCAAGGCAAGGGCATCGTTTTCCTTTGTCTGGAGCTGGAGATTGTTGAACGCACGGTCATAGAGCATATTTCCGATGAAGGGGTTATCCTTGAAATCGGGATACTTCTCGATATAAGCCGAATCCGCTTCAATAGCTTCCTTCCAGCGTCCCAGGGATGTCAGAGAAGACGCCAGATAGAATAACGACTGCTGAGTGTAACTGCCGTTATCCGGATACTTCTTGATGAATTCTTCAAACAGGGGAACGGCCTCCTTATACTTCTTCAACTGGAAGTAGGCCACAGGTTCGCAATAACTGGCAAGAATATAGAATTTACCCGTCGGATCATCGGCATTAAGTTCCTTGACCTTGACAGCCTGTTGGATACATTCGTCGTATTTGCCTTCCTTGAGGAGTTTTTCAAGGGACATTGTATTGAGTACTTTAGCATACTTGGAATTAGGGAATTCCTTGATATGCTGTTCCACCAGCTCGGAAGCTCTCTTGACATCGCCAAGCGTCCAGGTGGTCATAGCCAACTGGTAAAGATTAGTCTCACGCTCTTTAAGCATGGGATACTGTTCTTCAAGAATCTTGTAAATGGCATTGGCGGCACGCACCGAACCATAGTTCAAATACGAGGAAGCAAGCCCCATCAAGGCATAACCGTCCAAGACAACCTTCTGATCGGCCAGCTTGTCGTACGTCTTGGTAACCGCATCAAGCGTCTTCTGGCTATATATCGTGGCCGTATCGGCTATGCCTCCACGTTCCTTGAACGGTTCGATCCTCTTGGAAATAGCGGCTACATCCGCCTTCACGTCGCCCATGTTCGGGACAAATCCGTACAAATCCAAGGCAAGGCGAGCATAGGCCAAAGCCAGATCGGCCTTCCCTGCATCCTGGGCATCCCCCATGCGGACGGCGGCACTGGAAGCGAGTTTCAACAACTCGGGTCCATAGGGAGCAACACGAGCTGCTCCCATATTAATAATGGAAGGATACTCATTCAGGAAATCAACTACAGGCTGGGGATTCTCTTGATCGATCCCGGCACGAACCATGGTCAGGAACGCGTTGACGAGATAATCGTCGGAAATCCCCTGTCCCCTGTAACGATTGACAACGCATTTGGATACCGCGTCAATCCCCTTCTCGAATGAAGGCTTGGATCCCAGAAAATAGCACTGGGCCATAATGCTGAATATCTGACCGGCGTTTACCCTGGCATCCATCCCGGTATTGCGGCGTTCCTTCAGGAATTTTTCCAGAGTTACAATGGCTTCGTCATACTTTTTAGCCAAAAACTGACATTCACCCATTCTGTACAGGGAAACGCGAAGGAATTCGTTTTTGTCCCCGGGAAACTTGGTATAGCAATCCGTAAAAGCCTGGATAGCCTTGTCATATTCCTTCATTTTCATCAGGCAAATGCCCTTCTGGAAGTAGAACCAGCCGAATTCGTCCCCGAATCCGAGCGATTTGGCACGAGGACCATACGTTTCCAGGCACTTGTCAATAGGTACAAGAGCGGCCTGCCATTGTCCCTTTTTCATAGCTTCAATGGCATCTTTCTGATATGTGGGAGGGCCGCCGCCCTGTGCCATTGCAGACTCCGTCAGCGTCATCCCCATCAAAGCAAGGGTAAGCGCTGAAAGCGTTGAAATGTATTTCGATCTCTTCATGGTTTTTTAAGTCACTATTAGTATGAGGCAGGAGAAGGAAGGAGGTCAAGCGCCATCTGGGAAATACGATGCCACAACCTGCCATCCGTGGATCCTGAAAAAATTCTTTTCCGAATTGTCAGTCCGGAGCGAGTTGACAAACTGCGGGTTCCTCGCAACACCCGCTTAAATGGGGAGGCGGCCCCGGCACGGTATCCAGCACGCACTCGCATACATACTTTCATCCGAGGCCCGGGCCGCCAGCCTTGTTGGATTTTATTGTTGGAAACGGTCTCTTATTTATCTTCCGGCACGTTCGTCAAAGCGACGGACTTGATACCGGCTTTGGAAAGAGCGTTCAGGACGTCAATCACGCGTTGGTGCTTGCCGCCATTTTCAACAAACAACTGGACAACAGGCTTGGAGCCGACAGCTTCGGCCGCTTGCTTGAGGTTCGTCAGGGAATCGACAAGAGTCGGCAACTCATGGTTATCCGGATCGGAATCAACAATCACCTGGGAGTCCTGCTTGCCCCAGTAGATCACGCCGTTGTTGTCAACGCGCACCAAGCCCGGTTCAACAGCATTCGGTGTTGTCGATACAGAGTTCGTGTTGCCCGGCATGCTCATATCGAGTTTGCGTTCCTGAACAATCGACGTAGCAACGATGAAGTAAATCAACAGAAGGAAGCAACAGTCGATCAGGGACGAAATATCCATCTTGGGATCTTCATCCTCGGCTGGCTCCATCTTTTTGTGTCTGGCCATCTTGTGTATTTAAACTGGTTAGTGGTAAGTCTGCCTGGAAAACATTATCTCAATTATGGGTCGGCAATACACCGAACACAATGTCGGAAATACCTTCCGTACCTGCTACGCGGATAATCGTCCGGGCATTCTTGAACAAAGAGACCTTGTCGCCGCGAAGATAAATCTTCAACGGATAATTGTCCTTTTTGAACAATTCCGCTTTCCCGTGAATATATTCGCGAACATCTCCTTCAGTCGGAAGAGCCTTGCCGGAATCGTCGCCCCAAAGAATGTCGCTTGACATGCCATCCGGGCGGCTTTCACCGTAAACGTTAATGACGATACAACCATTGGCGGATTTCAACTCGCCGGAATTGGATGCAACCGGCACGGAAACGGCCTTGTCACGTTTGACGGTAATGGCGGTAGCGTTTACGACGAAGAAAATGAGAAGAAGGAACACCATGTCAATCATGGGAGACATGTCCATCTGGCCATCCTCTTCGGGAGGCTGCATCATTCCTTTCAGTTTACTCATATAAATCTTCTAGAATTTTAGAGTTCTTGCAGCTCTGCTCTCTTACAAACAGAGCTGCCCCTCGAAAACGAGCCCTTGCTGGCTTAGGCCAAACCTTCCGGGATACGGGCCAGCTGAGCTTCAGCATTAACCACGTTGATGGAGGTGTTGACCATTTCCTGAACGGTACCGACGCATTCGGCAACATTACTGTTGGCGATGTTCTTCTGGAAGAAGAAGAAGGGCGTCGCAATAATAGCGTTGATCAAGCCCCAGAAGGTCGTCAACAGAGCCACGGAAATGGAACCGGCCAACTGGGTGGGGTCTGCCTGACCGGTTGCAGCCAGCACGCCGAAAGCTTCAACCATGCCCTGCACCGTACCGAACAAACCGAGCATTGGGGAAATCTGGGCACAAAGAGAAAGCATGTTGATCCACTTGAAAAGGGAACGACTCTCATTGGCGGTAAAGTCGGCGATAGCGTCTTCTACGGCGTCACGTCCCAGATCTTCCGGACGAGTAGCGTCCACATTAGGCAGAGCATAGGCAACCAGGCGACCCAGATAGGTGGGACTGCCGGCAGCTACTTCGATCGCGGAACGCACTCGGCATTCGGCCATCAACTGAAGCAGGGTCGTCTTCAAATCTTCAGGACAGAACTTGTCCTTGCGAAGAGCGATAATGTTATAAACGGCCAGGAAAAGAATGGCCGCCAGCATGAGAATGATCGGAATCATGGTCCAGCCTCCGTCGACAATCCACTTGTCGAGCATGTTCTTCTCCACAACTCCGCCCGTAGCAGCCTCTTCGGCGGCATCCTGAGCAAAAGCTGACATTGAGAAAGACGCGAGAGCCACAGAGGTGAAGGCGGCAACACGATAACCCATCGTAAAGAGGTGCTTCATAGTATTGGAATCTTGTTAATTCGAAAGATAGGTAAGTATTTAGCCTTTCTTCCCCCCGTCTGGCAAGCTTCGAATTCACAAGGGGGTAGATTTTTCCAAGAAAAGATTATCCATTCAATTCCAGCCGCCGGCACACAGGACAGGGGGGACGGCATCCGCGGGCCGGACAAAAACTTCTGCCATACAGCACCATCTGCAGATGCAATCTGCCCCATTTCTCCTTCGGATAGAGCTTTTTGAGATCGCTTTCGACTTTTTCCACTGTACCGCCCTTGCTCAATCCCCATCGGCGAGCAAGACGAAAAATGTGGGTATCCACAGGAAAAGCAGGAATGTGAAACGCTTGCTCCATCACCACCGAAGCCGTTTTATGTCCTACTCCCGGCAGGCTTTCCAAAGCCTCGAAACTGTCGGGGACATTTCCTCCGTATTGTTCGACCAGAATCTTACTCAGCTCGACAATCGAATTGGCCTTACGATCGGAGAGACCGCACGAACGTATGATTTCCCGTACGGTTTCAGGAGACTGACGCGCCATATCATACGGATTGCCGGCCAGGGCAAACAATTCGGGAGTCACAAGATTGACCCTGGCATCCGTGCATTGGGCGGATAACAAGACGGCCACCAGAAGCGTATAAGGATCCCTGTGCTTCAGTGGGATTTGAGGGTCGGGAACCGATAGTTCCAGTTCTTCTTCAACAATGCGGGCGCGGTCTTTCTTGTTCATGGGAAATGAAAAACGGGAGAAGATCTCCTTCTCCCGTTAAAATTGTGCATCGTACCGGCAACGGAACACCGTCCGTCACTCCGTTACTCGGCCTTCGCGTACAATCCCCGGGCATTCCTTTGCTGCAAGGCCGCATACATGCTTCTGCAATGACGGTATCCCCTGCGCTTGGCCAGTACTTCCATGCTGGATTCGGGGCTGCCCCACTGTACAACGGTGATCTCGACATAGCGGCGACCCCACTTTTTCATCAAAGACTTGCTAGGCTGGTAAATATCAATCGTACCGGTTCCGACGAGAGCACTGCCGTAATCATCGACAACGTACAGATAAGGCTGTCCTTTGACTCGGAACTTTGTGCCAAGAGGATAGACGGACCAGTCGGCAGCAGCGCTACGCACACTCGACGTATATTTCAAGGACGTCCCGACGGCATTGCGCGGGCCATAGGCTACGTGATCGCGTTCGGAATGCGTATAAGCAGTCGTCCGTACCACGCGAGTTCTCTGGTTCGGATGGTAGTAGGGCATCTTGTGACGATCAGCTCCCATCTTGGGGTACTTGGAAGAAGGCTTGGCCGAAGGGCTGGGAGCAAGAGGTTCCACAAACCCCTTATCCACGTTCCCGGACTTGGCAAACATCATACCGGAATCACTGGAACTGAACAGCCCCACCCCAGACGTGGAAGAACAACTTGTAAGAAGACAGGTAGCACACGCTGTCACGCAGAAGAGAATTTTTTCTATCAGACTCATGAGATCGAATGTTTCCCGAAGCATCGCATTAGCAACCGACATCCGGGGGGGATCATATAGGTTTGCAGCCGGTCTCCGCCGGCAACATTGCGCTACTTCTACGTCATCGAGCTCCACTCGGCAATCTTTTTTTCTCCTACTGATACGATTCAATGTCCAAAATTCTTTCAATAGTTATTTTTTACCGATAAAGTTGCAATCTCCTTTTTGTATTCGTAGAATGCGTTTGCTTCCATGGCCTCTACTTTTCCAGATCTTGTCGTCAGCTATCTGAAATCCCTTGAAAACAGGGGGATCGTCCAAATCCCGATCGACGACGAAGCCCGTTCCGTCTTAAGGAAATGGGTCATTTCCGCGCGTGCGGCGAAAGCTTCGATCTCTCCAACTCCGGCCAAGCTTCCCCCCAGGCCAATTCCGGATCCCCCCCTTTCATCAAACGAAGCAAACGACGAATTATCCGATACATCCCGGAACACCATTTCATCTCTGCGAGCTCTTCTTACGGAAACACCGCAAGAAATGCCTGAGGAAAATAATCAACCGAACTTAACTATCCCCGAATTGGCAGGTAATTCTCTGGAAGAAAATCTGACCGCGCTCAGATTAATTGCCGAACGATGGCAACCAGCGAGAATACTGGGAACACTCAGGGAAACCATGGTCTTCGCCACGGGCAATCCTCACACGGATCTCATGTTGATCGGAGAAGCTCCCGGATTTCAGGAAGAACGTCTTCGGGAACCTTTTGTCGGACCGGCCGGAGAAAAACTCAATGCTATCCTAAAAGCCATGGGGCGGTCCCGTGATTCCATTTATATCAGCAATATCGTCAAATTCAGACCATCCCTGCCTCACCAGACCACCAATAACAGAGCCCCCAACGAGCGGGAAATCGCCTACTGCCTTCCGATCATTGCCAAAGAAATCGAATTGATCCGCCCCAAAGTCATCGTCGCCCTCGGCGCAACGGCAGCCAAAGGCCTACTCGGAACAACTTCTCCGCTTTCCACCCTCCGTGGGCGTTTCCATGACTTCCGCGGCGTTCCTGTCCGGGTTACCTACCATCCCAGTTACCTGCTCAGAAACGAAGAACTCTCGGAACGTCGCAAAGTGTGGGAGGACATGCTGGCCGTCATGGAACTGCTGGGAATGCCCATCTCCGACAAGCAGAGAGAATATTTCCGTCCCAAACAACACTGATTTCCTCCAGTCATGGATTATCTCGACACTCTTCTGGAACATCACAAAATTCGTCTTAAAAAACTGCTTCCTCTGGAAGGGAAGCTCCGTGCCGCCGCTATCCTGCGCAATGAGTACGCTGGATTCAAAACAGCTGTCGACCTTGGAGAAGACAGGCTTTCCGTCGTCGCACAGCTTGCCCGTACTCTTCCAAAGTCCGATGCCGGCACCGGGAGCGAACCAATCCAGACAGTGGCAGGAAGAATGTTTGAAGGAGGTATACAGGGTATTTCCATCGTAACGGAAAGTACGTTGTTCGACGGCAGCCTAGTCGACCTCTCCACTATTTCCCGCATCAGCCCGGTTCCGGTACTGGCCCGCGGAATCTGGACACATCCGGCGGAAATCTGCCAGGCGATCGTCAGTGGAGCGGATGCCGTCAACCTCGTAGCCGGAGCACTCGGACAAACCGATCTCCGCGACTTATATTCCCTGGCGACCGGACTCGGCCTGGACGCCATGGTGGAAGTCCACTCCTTGGAAGATGTAGAACAAGCCCTGGACCTGAACGCCGACCTGATCTGCATCAATCATCGGAATCTCCACACATGGGAAACCGATCCCGACCTCACCGAATTCCTGATTGACGAGTTTCCCTCCTCGACGGTCGTCCTGGCTACCGGAGGCATCGGCACCGTCAAAGATGCCAGGCGTCTCCTGGAAGCCGGTTGCAATGGAGTCATCATTGGAGAAACCCTGATGCGTCAAAACATTCCTCAGGATCTCATCGCCGCCATCCGCAACGTACGTCTTTCCGGTGCTGAAAGTACAGACGGGAACTAACGGCTTGACATGACTGAATAATCAGATCAAAAGACTTGGGAATTAATTGATCTTTCCTATGTCTTTTCTTCAAAAATTATTGCCTCTCTGCATACTCGGAGCTGCTATTCCCGCCATGCCGGCCATGGGGCGAGCACCTTTGGACAAGCCGAATGTTGTCATTGTCTATCTGGACGATTCCGGGTACGGCGATTTCGAATTTACCGGCAACAAGAACGTCAAAACACCCCATCTGAACAAGATGAAGGACGAGGGTCTCTTCATGAGCCATTTTTACAGCGGTTCCCCCGCCTGCACGGCCAGCCGCTATGCATTGATGACGGGTAAAAGTCCGGCGCGCTCAGGCTTCAAACGCTGGGTCATCACTCCCCAGGATGCCGAATACATCAAACCCGAAGAACAAACCGTGCCCGAAACCATGAAACAGGCAGGCTACGTCACGGGAATGATTGGCAAATGGCATCTGGGCGTTACGAACAAGGCCAACGGTATGGATACCAAGTCCCTGCCATGCGCTCACGGGTTCGACACCTACATCGGCATCCCCTACTCCAATGACATGATGCCGACCCCACTTATCCAGCAACCGGGAGACTCCAAGGCATATCCTTCGGCCAAGGTTCTGGAAAACCCCGTCGAACAAGACAAACTCACCCAGTACTACTTCAACCTGGCATGCGACTTCGTCAAAAAGAACAAAAACCGCCCGTTCTTTCTCTACCTTGCCACATCCATGCCGCACTACCCTCTGCATCCCGGTAAGGACTTCCGCGGCAAATCTTCTTCCGGAAGAATCTATGACGATGTCATCGAGGAAATTGATCATTGCATGGGACAACTGCTCGGAACGATCGACAAAGCCGGTATCGGCAGAAACACTCTGGTCATTTTTTCCTCCGACAACGGTCCCTGGCTCATCAAAGGGGATCAGGGAGGCACCGCCCTGCCATTCCGCGACGGCAAAGGCTCCAACTTCGAAGGCGGTGTCCGCGTCCCGGGAATCTTCCGCTGGACGGGCGTCATCTCACCCGGACAAACGAATGATTCCATTGCCAGCGTTCTGGATATTCATCCCACCCTCTGCACGCTGACCAAACAGGAGTTCAAACCCCACGGCCATGCGGACGGACACAGTATAGCTCACATCCTGAATCCCAAATTCGGAGGAAAAACAATCGAAGACGACGATTACGTCCTAATCCAAACCGGCAAGGGAACCAACAAAGCCATGGCCGTCCACTGGAAAAACTGGAAACTCCACATTGATACATTCTCTCAACTCTGGGGACAAAAGAAAATCACCGACCACAATTCCCCGCCTGTCAAAGCAACTATGGACAAGCCCCTGCTCTACGACCTCTCCACGGACATTGCCGAAACAACCAATGTTGCCGACAAACACCCCGAAATCGTTGAGTTCATGAAAAAGAAGATCAAGGAATTCAACGCTTCTCTCAAAGACGAGGCCCCGTAAACGGTATTCCCCATCTCCCTCATCATTTCCGGCCCGGGCAAGGACTTCCTTTCCCGGGTCCGTTCGTTCAAATACGAATAGCAGGTAGTCTCAGACATTGCTGTCGCAATCTCCAAACGCGGCCCGGATCCAATGGATCTCCGGCTTTTCCCCTTCGCATAAATAAATCTCCATCACATCGTACCTGTATGGCACGTCGCGGTCATTGAGCAGCCGGAGCCAGGCATGCGCTCCGGAACGGATCAACTCCCGCTTTTTTTTATCAACGGAGCGCATAGCTTCCCACACAGAATGGGAGGTTCGCGTTTTGACCTCCACAAATACCAACGTGTCTCCATCCCGGCAGACAACATCCAACTCACCGGCGGAACCGATCTTCCAGTTCTTCCGGAGAATAGAACATTTTCCGGCACGCAAGCGGGATTCCGCCACCATCTCGCCGTACAATCCGATGGAAGATGAAGACATGGTTTGCCCGGAGGAATCAGACAAACGGCAGTTCCAATTGTGCAACCGGCCCAAACGAGCGGCGATGCAACGGGCAAGGCCCATGCCTGCGCAACGCTTCCAAATGCTGTTTCGTCCCATATCCTTTGTGTTTGGCAAATCCGTACAAGGGGTATTCCCTGTCCGCTTCCTCCATCATATGGTCCCTCGTCACCTTGGCAAGAATACTTGCTGCAGCAATCGACAAACTAATTGAGTCGCCTTTGACGATAGCACGGTGCAAATAAGGGAACCCCGGCACGGGCAATCCATCAATCAGACAAAAATCCACCGCTACGCCCAATGCTTCTACGGCACGGGCCATAGCCAGATGGGTCGCCTTTAGAATATTGATCCGGTCAATTTCCTCGACAGTCGCCAAACCGACCCCATGCACAACTCCGGAGCTCTCCAACAATTCGGCAAACAGACGCTCCCTTCGAACCGGCGTCAGCTTCTTGGAATCGTCCAATCCGGCAGGCACCGCACATCCCGGAGGTAAAATCACAGCTCCTGCCACAACGGGACCAGCCAGGGGACCCCGCCCCGCCTCATCCACGCCGGCAATACAAGCATAACCTTCGACCCGGGCTTCATGTTCGGGCCGAAGAGTCGGATAAGTGTGGGCACGTTTTTCCATGAACGGGATTGAACCCGGTTCAAGACTTGAATGCAAGGCTTCAGATATCGCCGTCTTCGTTCTCTTTGCAAACCTTCTTCAGCCTTACCTGCGTCACACGCCGTCCGTCCGTCCCCGTAACCCGAGCAAGATAGCGGCCAATCTGCACTTCCTCCCCTTCCTCGGGGATATGTCCTTGTTCGTGGGTAATATAGCCGCCGAACGTCGTCACACCGGGACACTCAAGATCCAAATCGGGTAAATAATCCGCCAGATCAAACAGCGTCACGGCACCGCTGACCACATAGTCATCCGGGCCGGTCTGGACAAATTCACGCATATCGTCCTGATCGAATTCATCCTGAATATCCTCCCCGACAATTTGTTCCAGCACATCGTCAAGAAACACAAGTCCCAGGGAATCGCCAAATTCATCGACCACAAGAGCAAAGTGGGTCCTCTCCCGGAGGAAAAAGGTCAGCAGCGTATCCAGAGGCATCGTATCCGGCACAACCTTCAATTCGCGGCGGATGCTCATCAAATCCGGATTGGCCTGCCCCACCTGTTTCAAGAGATCCTTCACATGCACCCATCCTTTGACATCGTCCAGATGATTCCCATGCACCAGAGGGAAACGCGTATGGCGGGATGTCCGGGCAATTTCCCAATTCGCCTCATAGCTCTCTTCCAGATCAAGCACATCGACTTCACTCCGCGGAGTCAAAATATCCTTGGCGCACATCTCATTCAATTCCAATGCGTTTTTCGATATCTCCGCCTCCGTAGGAGTCACTTCCTGAGAGCGTTCGCTCTCCGCCACCAACAAAGCCAGTTCATCGGAACTGTGAACGGTGTGTCTGATCTCATCGGGATTGATGTTCAGGAAATACTTGAGAATAAAATTGGCCGTGCCATTGAATGCAGACACCACGAATTTGAATGCGATGTAAAAACCATGAAGAATCGGTGCCGTAAACAGAGCCGTTTGGTACGTATAACGAATCGCCACCGACTTGGGTACAAGTTCCCCAAGTACGACATGGGCAAAAGTAAACAGTGCATACGCTACCGCCATTGAAATCATGCGGATCATCGTATCGCTCATCCACCCCGTCATTTTCAACGTCGGCGCCAACAATTTCACCACAAGAGGTTCGCCCAGGAAACCTAAGGCAAGAGATGCCAGCGTAATGCCAACCTGCGTCGCGGAAAGGTAGGAATCCAGATGCCGGACGACACTCAGCGCGGTCGACAGCTTGTGGCGTATCTGCTTTGCCTCCGAGTCATCCGATTGCAACTGGCTTTCCCGTACTTTGACAATGGAAAATTCGCTTGCCACAAAGAAAGCATTCAGCAACAGGAAGAATGCAATGCCGGCGAGAACCAGCAGAATTTCACCCAACCCCGGAAACGTATCCGGAATTTCAGCGTCCCCAATGGACGCAAGAATACTCAGAGGGTCTATATCTGTCATGTGTTGTGTTCTTGAATTGGAGAAAACGCCATGGTGCCATCAAGCAGGGACAGGAAACCGGGAGAACTCCGACCTCCGTCACAGCTTTTCATAAACACCTTTGTCCCGTTTTTCCAAAACAGTAAATCCTGCCGCCTTCGCATCGGAAACGGACAGGGGTTTGGTGATGCTGGGGACATTGACCCTGCTGATCACCTTACGCACCGGATGCTTGCACATCGGGCACTGTTCAAGCGGGGCACGATCCACAGGCCGTCTCAGTTCGAAACCGCGACGACATACCGGACAGGACATGTCCGGATCTTCGGCGTGCTCGGAAATATATTCGTAAATAGGCATAATAAGACGCGAGGCTAGTATACACCCGCCCCGCGCCATGAAAATAATTTTTTCGTACCAAGTAAGGCTGAAATTGTCAGCGTCTTACCAAGAAGACTTGGTCACACCGGGAATCATACCGGCGTTGGCCAGCTCGCGGAACGCGATACGGGACAATTTAAAACGACGGATAAATGCACGACGACGACCGGAAACGAGACAACGGTTGACAAGTCGGGTCGGACTGGCGTTGCGGGGCAACATGGTCAAACCAACATAATCCTTCTCGGCCTTCAACTGCGCACGCAGCTCGGCGTAACGCTTGACGGTCTCTTCCTTCTTCTTATTTCTTTCAATCCAGCTCTTCTTAGCCATAGTTCGGGGGGCTTAGATAGGCAGATTCGGTCCCAATTGCAAGCGATTTTTTCCTCAACACGATAATTTTTTGTTTTTCACGGACTTGAACCGGGCGTCGCAAGGGGGCTTATTTCCGTTTTTCCGACTTGAGTTTTGGAACAATTTTTGCATATTATTGTTCACTGTATTCCCGATTCACTGGGCGACAACCCTATTACTCCAAATCCCCCATTATGAAAGGATTTCCAGCTTCCATCATCCTTCTTACCGTATGGTCTATTGCCGCTCGGGCGGTCTACCCCGACACTTCCGAGAACGACAAGGAAACGGAGGAGCAAGCTTCATTCTCGAAGACGCCCTGCCATGGAAACTCACCGCCCACTGCCACATTGTGCCCCGCATTGTAAAAACCGTGTAAAATAATCGATTTTACTAAAAAAAGTTTACCTCCCGTGACGGTATATCGTCAAAGTCCCTGCAACTCGTCTACCCCATCATCCATCTTTTTCAAGGATCCGCCATGTTCCACCGCTACCTCCTCCCACTCGTTGCCCTGTTGGCATTGTTTCTGGCATCCTGCACCCACCAATCACCCGATTCCCTGCGCCAGACTGCCATAGGGTTGCAATGCGACAGGCGGCATGATGAAGCCGCGCGCGTTTACGTCCAACTGTTGGCAACCGTCGATGATGCCCAGAGTGGGGAAGATCTTCTGAATCTTTTCAAAATCATCAACTACTTCCCGGAAGGCATGGACGCCTCATTCCTCTGCCCCGGTCAGAATGCCGCACCGAAAAACGAGCTCCCCAACCAGGCACTGACCATGGAAGGCGGGGAAAGCTACGGAGGGGAGGTTCCCGAGATAATCGTCGAGGATATCACATTCGGCATGCTCGTCCGATCATGGTTCCCGCAGCACGACAAAAACATTCACTTCCGAACGGCTCTGGCAAAGTGGCAATATGAACATGCCGGAAGCACTCTCATCCACAAAGACGCCATGATCCAATTTGCCGGGATTCCTGAACCCGATTCTGGTTGGAAAAAATACTACCAACTGGAAGCCCTGCACCGTCTCCACCAACTGACCATCCTCGCCTTCAACGGGAAAATGCCTCCAGAGGAACAGTTCGTGGTGTACAAAACGCTGATCGACGTACTCCTCGACCGCATCAACATGGATTCCGGTGAACGGCTCAACCGCAAGTTCGTCAAAACGCCCTTCGACTCCGCTCCCGATGCCAGGGAACTCAGCAGAAAGTCTCTCGAATCAAAAGATCAGGATGAATCCGAGGAAGTCCGAACTTCACCCTCCATGTTTTCGGCTCCCAAAACCTGGACCGGAGCTCGCAATGACATGGAACGTGTCGCATTCCTCCTGCAGGAAGCCGCCAAGGTACCGGGCAAGGGAAACGAAATCGCCCTGTTCCGCGCCAGATGCCTGATGAAGTGGTATGCCTTGCCAACGAACATGCCGATGGAGACAACCAAAAAGCTCCTTCCTCCTACCCCATCCAACATTGCGGCAACCCTGTTCTCACCATCAGGAGGAGTGGAAAAAGATGACTGGAGGCGCATCTCCCTGCCACCGGAATGCCAGTACCGTCCTATCCTCCTCTCCCTGTGCGAACAAAAGGATTCCCCCTTGGTAGCCATGGAAGCAATGTCCCTCCTGTGCGCCGACTACATCTCGCGCCTGGACTTTGACTCTGCCGTCGAACTTGCCCGCCGTGGGCTCATCTTCTCCAAGGAACAGAGGGGAAAATTCAAGGACAACATGGAAGGAGATCCCGCCGAAATGAGCGCGGAATACTTCCGCACCATCTGCGCGGAACTGGACATGCCCTACGCAACATTTGTTACACACGACCACAGTAATGGGGAAGTAGCCCTTCGCGTACGAAACACGGAAGAAGTCACCCTCACCGTCCAACCCATCGATTTGAAAGGGCTGGCTGACATCACCCGGGAGGACGCCGTTCTCAAAAATTTGTTTTATGAGTCGTGGCTCCCCGGCATCCAGCGCTTCCTTACCCGAAAGGATAACGAAAAGGACAAGCGCTTCCGTCAATTCATCGGCAAAACCATCCTGAAGCAGACAATCCCCGTCAAGCTCAGTCGCGAAGAACAAGTTTGCACCATCCCGCTGAATATCCCGGACGGCACCTACATTGTCACATCCAGCGTCCCCAATGGCCAACAATACCTGCAATTCGTCAATAAAGGCTCCCTCAAACTCATCAGCCGCCAGCGTTCCGGCAACAAAATGATCTGGTTCACCGTGGATGAAGCCACCGGAAAGCCCATCCCCGGTGTCCAATTGAGGGGAGATCTTTTATACAACGTCGAGGATTCATCCGAAAAAATCACCCTCCCCTTCACGGCGCAAACGGATGACAAAGGACTCTGGATTCAACAATTGCCCACAGTGACCCGGGAAGGCAAAAAACTGGAGTTGAACAAGTATTTCTGCCTGGCAGAATTGAACGGAGCCATTGTGCCGAACAGAGACTATTTTTCTTCCTTCGATTTCCACAATCCGAACACCCCACCGCGCCAGCAACTCGTCCTGCTCGCTTCCCAACCCATCTACAAGACCGGACAGAGGGCACAGCTCATTGCCCGTCCCATCCGACCGTCCTTCATCAATCCATCCCTGACATCCGGGGCAGGCACATCCTACCTTGTCACGGTTCGCGGCCCGCGCAATACGCTGGACGGCTGGAACAAAAAGGAAGTCACCACGGATGCTACAAACGCCATCGAACTGGATATCCCCCTGCCCGACGATGCGGATTTGGGGAATTACACGGTCTCCCTTGTTCCCAGAAATGCCTCATCCTCCGGTAAGGGTGGCGTTCAGAAAGCAAGCAAGGAAATCACCGCATGTTTCCGCGTTGAAGAGTACAAAAAACCGGAGTTCAAGGTAAGCATCGTTCCGGAAACACCCTCACTCCGCCTCGGAAAAGAGGCAGCCTGCATCATCCGGGCGGAATACTACAGCGGCGGCCCCGTTTCGAATGCCAAAGTCCAACTTGAAATTGATATCACATCCGGGGAAAAAGCTCCCGCCGAACGCTGGGTTTGGGACTACCTGTTCCAGAGCAACTCACGTTACTGGAAGGATAGCCGTATCGGCTCTATTGAAAAATCCATCACTCTTGATGAAAAAGGAGAAGCTCGCGTCCTACTCTCCGCCCTCAAGGAGAACAAAGTTGCCAAGTACAACAAGGTCAATTACGACATCACCGCCAAGGTGACGGATGCCTCCCTGCGAGAAGTCCAGGAAAACCGCACCCTGAGCGCCTCCAGATCGCTCTTCGCCCTAAGCCTTGTTCCCTCATCCCAATACATCGGCAAGGGAGAAGCCGTAAGCATCAAGCTCACAGCTAAACAGGGCGACGGCAAGGTTGCCGCCAATGTTTCCGGCACATGCACCGTCCACCCTCTCAAACGCAACAATGAGGGTAAAGAAGACGACGAAATGCTGACGATTTCCACCAAATCCCCCCTTCTGCAGTCCGACATCACAACGGATGACGAGGGGAAAGCCACTATCGTTTTCCCGGCGGATGCCCTGGATACACGCGGAATCCTCCGTTTCACCGTCACACTCACGAGCCCCGATGGCGAAACATCGGAAGCACATCTCGACCTTCCTTCCCGAAATGGCAGAAAGGGAAGCCATCCTGCCCCGGATCAACTGAATCTTCTGGCTCACGACAAGCAATCCGCCACCGGCACCAAAGCCCGTTTCCTGATTGAAACCCCTGCCCCGACAGGCTACGTCTGGCTCTTTCCGCATGCTGGATGGACCAAGGAATCCTACTCCATGGTCACAACCAGAGGGCATGTCGGAGAATCCTCCATCAACCTTCGCCCAGAAGACATGCCCAACACCGCCGTCGAAGCCTTCACCGTTTACCAGGGGAAACTTCAGCAGACAAAGGTACACATCCTTGTGCCGCCGGACGACAAACGCCTCCAGGCTGAAGCTTCCGCCGACAAACAAACGCTCAAACCCGGCGAAGAAACCGGCATCAAAATCGCAGTCAGAGATGCAGCAGGTAATCCACCACCCGCCGGGACACTCGTCACATTGGCTGTTTACGACCAGGCTTTGGAATACTTTTCCGGCCCCCCCGAAGTACTGGAGCGGATGCTTTGGGGTCGTTCCAATACCACCCAAACACCCGGCTTCAATGCCAGCGAAAACCCACCAAGCAGCCTCGTATACCATTGGAAATCAAGAAAATCCCGTGCGCACTCCGATCTGTCGGACTTCGTCAAATCGTCACTCGATGTCGTCCTCGAATCCTCCCTGATGGAGCGTTCCTGCCGCTTCAAGGCAAAGAGTATGGAATCCGATATTTCCTACGCTCCCTGTCCCGTTATCACCGGGGATAGCGAAGAAATTGTATGCTATATCCCATCCGACAAGAATGAGCCCGGCAATACGAATGACATCCCCATCCGCAGCAACTTCACCGACAATATCCTCTGGCGCGGTATCCTGCCTCTGGCAAGCGACGGCACAGTCACCATCCCCGTCACCATGGCAGACAACCTCACCACATGGCAGGTTCGCGCATGGATCATCTCCCCCGATCTCTCTTTCGGAGAAGCCTCCGCCACCATCATCAGCACGAAGGACATCCTCGCCTCGCTCCAGATGCCCCGTTTCCTCACTGCGGGGGATACGGCCACGCTCAGCACCATCATCCGCAACCGGACGGACAAATCCGTCCAGGCACACGTGACGTTGAAACCGTCTCCATCCTGCCCTGCTCCACTGGAAGCTGAAGGCAACGCCATCGTCGAAGTCCCCGCCCAAGGTTCGGCTCGCGTCGATTGGAAGGTGCGTGCAACACAGGCCGGCACAGCGCAATACACGACCGAAGTACGCAGTAGAGCAGGCAACGATGCCATGCAAATGTCCCTGTCCGTCCTGCCGCACGGCATGCGCCAGACTCACGTATTCAGCGGGGCTCTTGCCGCAGGAAGCAATGAGGCCACCGTCAAACTCAATGTTCCGGAAGCCACTCGCCGGGATGACGCCCGCCTGACGCTCACCGTTTCGCCTTCGGTCATCCTGCCAGCCATCGATTCCCTTCCCTATCTGCAGGATTTCCCCCACGATTGCGCCGAACAAACGCTCAACCGGTTCCTGGGAACCCTCCTCGTCCGCCACACACTTAAGGAACTGAACATCGCCATCCCTGACAAATCGAAGGAAGCCAATTGTCCGCTCCTTTTCGACAAGAAAAAAACCAACAAGTTCGTGAAGACCCACATCGACCGCCTCGTTGCCATGCAGGGCTACGACGGTGGATGGAGCTGGTTCGGGCAAGCCGATGAAAGCGATCCTGTCATTTCCGCCATCGTGTACCGTGGTTTGTCCATCGCTTCCTCGCTCATGCAAAACGCCGTTCCGGAAAGAAGTCTGGAAAAAGCAGCCGGATTCCTTGGTTCAATCGAGGACCAGCGCGTCGCTCGTCTCTCCTCCTCCATTCTCCCCTGGAAGAATAACAAATCCCGGGGCACCATCAATGAAGAGGACATCCTGATCCGGCGTGCGCTCAGCACGGCCAACACCGTTCATCCCGGAGGCATCAGCAACGACCGCATGATGAAGCTCATCGCCTGCGATGCCCAAAAAACCGGACAGTACAGCCAAATCATGGCCGCCAGACTGCTTCTGAAGGAGAACGACAAGGGCTCCGACGAAGTCAAGAAACTGGCCTCCGCCCTCCAAAAACAGGTTGTTACAGATGCCATGCTCGGCACGGCACGGCTCAAGAACCCCGGTGAATCCTCCTGCTGGTGGTTCTGGCATGGCAACGATACTTCCATCCAGGCAGAGTACCTGCAACTCCTCTGCGAACTGGGTAGCGACACAGCGGCCCCCATCGCCCGCGGAATCGTCCTCAAACGCCAGTACGCCAGCCATTGGGAATCCACGCTTTCCACAGCAAATGCGCTGGAAGCCCTCTGCCAGTACGCCCTCACAACGAAGGAAGGAGTCGATCCCATGCAAGTGGACGTCCTCTCAGGAGACCGCGTCATCGGCTCCATTACCCTGACGCGTGACAATCTGCTGACCGCCCCGCGCTCCGTCACTCTGGAAGGCGATGCCATTTTCCCCTCGGATGCAACCAGTCAACAATCGCCTCTCTCCTGGACCATCCGCCGCAAAGGCGGCAAGGGCCGCCTGTACATCAACGGCCTGTTCAACGCATACACCACACAAGATCCCCTTCCCGCCGCCGGGTTGAATCTCACCGTCAAACGTAACTGCTACCGCGTCATCCCCGCGAGCCAAATAACAGCCGACACTCCCCTGCAAGGCAAGCGAATCACCAAGGGCGGCAAGAATGAATTGCTCGTCCCACTGGCGGATGGCGACACCGTAGACAGCGGCACGGAAATCGAGGTCGAACTCGTCTTCACCGCCCGGCACGACTGCGAATACATCTGTGCCACCGACCCGCGCCCCGCCGGCTGTGAATCCGCCTGCCTCCTCAGCGGGTACGGCTTCGGCGATCACGTTTCCTACTATCAGGAACCCCGGGATGAAGAATCGCGTTTCTACTTCAACAGGCTCCCGAAAGGCGAACACACCATCACGTACAGACTCCGAGCCGAACGCCCAGGCTCCTTCCGCAATATGCCCACCATCGTCGAGGCCATGTACGCCCCGGAACTCCGCGGCAATGCCCGGGAATCATCCCTGAAAATCGACGAATCATCCCATGAGTGAGTCCACATCCCGGAGAACAAATGCCCCCGCAGCGGGCCGGGGAAGAATGTCATTCAGCGAAAAACGTTCAGTTTTGTGCAGTTTGGGCTTTCCCCGGCCAGGAAAATGATGCAGAGTCCCCAAGGACTATTTCCGATCAATTATGAAAATCGTCGTTGCTTACTCTGGTGGTCTTGACACTTCCGTTTTGCTGAAGTGGCTCAAGGAAAAATATAACGCCGAAATCATCGCCTATTGCGCAGACGTAGGTCAGGAAGAAGAACTCGACGGCCTCGAAGAAAAGGCCCTCAAGACCGGCGCTTCCAAGTGCTACATCGACGACCTGAAGGAAGACTTCGCCAAGAACTACATCTTCCCGATGTTCCAGGCCAACGCCCTCTACGAAGGCCGTTACCTGCTTGGTACCTCGATCGCCCGCCCCTGCATCACGCGCAACATGCTCGACATCGCCATCAAGGAAGGTGCCGATGCCATTGCACACGGTGCCACCGGCAAGGGCAATGACCAGGTTCGCTTTGAACTTGCAGCCAATGCACTGGCACCCAACATCAAGGTCATCGCTCCGTGGCGCGACGCTGAATTCCGCAAGCAGTTCCCCGGTCGTACGGAAATGATCGCCTACGCCGAAGAGCACAACATCCCGATCCGCCAGTCCCTCAAGAAGCCCTACTCCATGGACCGCAACCTGCTTCATATTTCCTTTGAAGCCGGCATGCTTGAAGACACCTGGTACGACGGCACCACGGAAGTGGACAAAAACATGTACGTCCTCTCCGTCGCTCCGGAAGACGCACCCGACAAGCCCGAGTACATCCAGTGCCTCTTTGAAAAGGGAAATATCGTCGGCATCCAGTGCGAAGGAATGGCTGAAATCCTTGCCAAGCACAATGTGAAGCCCCTGGGCGAACGCGACGGTTACACCCTCCTTTCCCCGCTCGGCGTCATGTATGTTCTGAACGAATTGGGGGGACGGAACGGCATCGGTCGCGTCGACATCGTCGAAAACCGCTTTGTCGGCATGAAAAGCCGCGGTATCTACGAAACCCCCGGAGGTACAATCATCCTCGCCGCACACCGCGATATTGAAACCCTGACCATGGACCGCGAAGCCCAGAAAGTGCGCGACTCCCTGATCCCGGACTACGCCTCCGCCGTGTACAACGGCTTCTGGTTCTCCCCGGAACGCGAAGCTATTCAGGCTCTTGTCACCAAGACTCAGGAAACCGTTAACGGTGAAGTCCGTCTCAAGCTCTACAAGGGCAACGTCATGTTCGCCGGACGCCGATCCGCCAACACACTTTACTCCGAAGACATCGCCACAATGGAAGGCGGTCACGAAGAACTGTACAACCAAGATGACGCTACGGGATTCATCTCTCTTAACGGACTTCGTCTTAAGCAGTTCAGTCGAGCTAACAAGCCTTACGGCAACTAAGGTTTTTCATATCCACAGCACTTTTTGCATCCAACCGTCCGGGACTCCATCCCGGGCGGTTTTGTTTTCCTGGCAAGATTGACAGATTTCAGTCTGTGAAAGACATCCCCTTCCTGTTACGTATACATAGTGATGAGACTCCCCATTCTCCTTTTCCTCTTTCTGCTCCTGGTCGCAGGCAGCCTTCAATCCCATAGCGCTTCACCGCGGCAACCCAACATTGTCTTCATCTATGCAGATGACCTTGGCATGGGAATGCTCGGGTGCTACGGTCAGCAAATCGTCAAGACTCCAAACATTGATCGTCTCGCAGACCAGGGCATCACTTTTACGCGCGTATACAGCAGCCAGTACTGTTGTCCGGCGCGGGCCAGCCTGTTGATGGGCGTTCACGACAGCCATGCCAATTCCTACACGCAAACCCGGGGCGGACTTGTCACAGCCATGGAACAAAACAAGTGGTCGCCGGAGGAATTTTCTCAAAAAGCGGAGTCCGCTTCTACCATTAAGCCCTCGCCCAATGAAGTTTTCCTGCCTCAACTCCTGAAGAAAGCTGGCTACGTCACCGGGCAGTTCGGCAAGCTCGACTGGGGGTTTACCACTTGGCCCGGTGAACTCAAACGCCATGGATGGGACCATTACACCGGCTACATGGATCATGAACGCGCCCATGGTTTCTACCCGACTTTTCTCTGGAAAGACGGAGGTATCCTCCCCCTACCCGGCAACACGCGCATCGATGCCGGAGTTACTCCAGAACAATATGCCGAAGGAGCCACGGCTAAACGCCGCGGAAACCGAAAAGGTAAAGAAACCTACGCTCCCGACGTCATGCTGAAGGAAGCTCTCAACTTCATGGAGGCAAACCGGAGAAAACCCATCTTCCTGTTTTTTTCCACCAACCTCCCCCATGGCCCTGTCGACATCCCGCCCCATGAAAACATCTACCGCGACAACACCGTCATCCGGGATGCCTATGCAAGTGCCTCCGGCAACAATCGCGAATGCGCCGCTGCTGCCGAAGAATACGCATCCATGGTCGCCAAGCTCGACAACCAGGTAGGAGCCCTCGTCAACAAAGCCAAGCAACTCGGTATCGCGGATCATACCATCTTCATCTTCGCTGCCGACAACGGTCACGAAATCTACTACCGAACCGATAAGGGACGAGGGCGAGGACTGAACTATCATGGCGGTATTCTTGATGCCACGGGAGAAGTACTTGACGTTTTCCGAGCCAACAGGGGAACCATCGGACCGAACGGGAAAATGGTCGATTTGGCCGGGCTCAAGTGGACCAATCACGAAGGAGGCATCCGGATTCCTCTCATTGTCTCCTGTCCCGGTACTATCCCCCAGGGTAAAGTCTGCCGTAGTATGATTGCTAACTACGACCACATGGCGACATTCGCGGAACTTGCCGGCATTCCGATGCCGGCAGGCAAGGATTCCGTCTCCTATGCCCCTGTCCTGCAGGGCAAACCGATCAAGAAAGAACACCAGCATGTCGTCATCGACCACAGCGTTATCACCAGAGATGGCTGGAAACTGACCAGAAAAGGCAACGACTGGCTTCTCTTCAACCTCACCAAAGATCCGGGAGAACGTCGTAATCTTGCCACGGAACAACCGGACAAGCTCCGGCATATGCAAGATCTGTACAAACGTGAAGTCGGCAGCCCGCGTCAGGATAAATCCTGAATTGCGCTGCCACCGGAATTTCCCGCTACTTCCTTGATTCTTCCCTATCTGCTCCGGATTCTGCTTTGTACATTCCCGGTCCCTGTGATACCCTCGCGCCAGTGGAAAAGAACCCTACACCCCGTCAAGTCGCCCTGCAATGCCTCCAGAAATGGGAAGCAGGTAATGCCTTTGCGGAGACAATCATCGATCAGACGGCCGACAAAGCCAGACTGGCTACAAGCGACCGCAACCTCATGCAGGCCGTCGTCTTCGGCGTTCTGCGCAACAAAACATGGCTCGACTATGTTCTGGGGAATCTCAGACAAGGCAGACTCGATCAGCAAACGCGCATCATCCTGGAAATCGGCCTTTGTCAAATCTTTCTCATGCGCCTCGCCAAACACGCAGCCGTCTTCGAAACTGTCAATATCGCTCCCGAAAAAACGCGCGGTCTCGTCAACGCCATTCTCCGCAACGCCCTCCGTCGCGAAGAAGAACTCCTGGCCGAACGGAACACCCTCCCCCTCGACATCCGTTTTTCTACCCCCAAATGGCTCGTCTCCCGCTGGATTGAGGCCTTCGGAGAGAGAGATACGATTGCCATGCTGGAACTTAATAACCAGCCGCCCTCTTTCTATGTCCGCCGCAACCCCTTGATCGAACTGGCGGACGATCCCCGTTCCCTCGTCCCGCTTGACAACATTCCCGGCTGGTATTCCGTCAACGGTCCTCTGCCCCTGGACGACATCCGTTCCGGAGCCCTCTATGTCGCCGACCCTTCCACGCGCTATGCCGTAGAGCTTCTGGATCCCAAACCCGGGGAACGTATCCTGGACGCCTGCGCAGCCCCCGGCGGCAAATCCGCAGCTATCATTGCCGCCACTCACGGGCAAGCCCTTCTCACAGCCACCGACATGCATGCGCACCGCCTGCCTGTCCTCTTCGATAACCTTCGACGCCAAGGTTCCGATCTCGTGGAAACCGCCCAGGCCGACTGGACACAGCCCTGTCCTCCCTGCTGGAAGGGTTACTTCGACGCCGTTCTTCTTGATGTCCCCTGTTCCAATACCGGGGTCATCCAGAGAAGAGTCGATGTCCGCTGGAGACTCACACCCAAGGAAATATCCCGTCTTGCCGACATCCAGCTCCTCATTCTGGAGCAAGCGGCCGCCTCCGTCAAAGCCGGAGGACGCCTTGTGTACTCCACCTGTTCCATCGATCGAGAAGAAGACCGGGACGTCATCGACCGATTCCTGGCCGTCCATCCCGACTTCACCTTCCAAAAGGAACAACTCGCCCTACCTTTCCGCGAAATGTCTGACGGGGCCTATGCAGCCCTGCTCATCCGTGCTTGACCTTCCGCCGATTTCGGCAACAATCACCCCCAACTCAATATCAACCATGTCCCGCAAACCCATCATTGCAGCCAACTGGAAAATGAACGTCGGCCCGGCTGAAGCCACCGCCTTCATCGATAAATTCCTCAAGAACATCGACGGCAAGCAGCTCTCCTGCGACGTTGTGATCGCCCCTCCCTTCGTCACTATTCCCACCGTCGTTGCCGAGCTCAAGGGCAATCCGGTCGTCGGAGTCTCCGCCCAGAACGTTTCCGATAAGGACAACGGCGCTTTCACCGGTGAAATCTCCACCACGATGCTCAAGGAACTTGGCGTTTCCTACATCATTCTCGGCCACAGCGAACGTCGCCAGTACTACGGTGAAACCGATGCCATCATCAACTCCAAGATCAAGAAGGCCATCGCCGATGGCTTCACTCCCATCTTCTGCATCGGTGAAACCAAGGACGAACGCCTCGGCAACAGACTCGAAGAAGTCCTTACCACACAGCTCACCGGCGGTCTGAAAGACATCCCTGCCGAACAGGCAGCCAACATCGTCATTGCCTACGAACCCGTCTGGGCTATCGGCACCGGCCTCACCGCTACCTCCAAGGAAGCCCAGGAAGCCCATGCTTTCATCCGCAAAGTCCTCGCCGACATCTATTGCCCCGTCACGGCCGACAAGGTCCGTATCCAGTACGGCGGTTCCGTCAAGCCTGACAACGTCAAGGAACTCATGGCCCAGCCCGACATCGACGGAGCTCTCGTTGGCGGGGCCGCCCTGAAGCCCGATTCCTTCACGGCTCTCGTCGAATTCGACAAATAAGCCCACTCAGGCTCACACCATTTATCCAAAGCCCGGACGGTTCATCCCCGCCCGGGCTTTTTCGTTTCAGGAGACCGCATGTTCCTCCAATATCCTGCATGTCGTACCGAAAAAAGATATTCACAATGCCATCGTGGCCTCTTGCCTTGCAAAGCAAGGAGTCCCTTCTTCTGCTATGAATATCCTCCCGGAACTTCTTCACAATCGAAGGCGGGTTATTCACTTTGGATAACTTGAATATTTACCTTTGTGTACAATATTTGCTATATAAAATGATTAGACAATACCCTATGTTGTACATATAGTATCGTCATGCGATGCGTACAATGCGGATATCTTGAAGACAAGGTAATCGACTCGCGAATGTCGAAGGACGGCACGACCATCCGTCGCCGTCGTGTCTGCCTGAAGTGCGATTACCGTTATACGACCTACGAACAGATTGAACGAACCGAACTTCGAGTCGTGAAGCGCGACAACCTGCGAGAAGCCTTGAACCGCGAGAAAATCCTCCGGGGCATGGTAAAAGCGTGCGAAAAACGGCCGGTCAGCATGGACCAGCTCGACCGCGCAGCCGATGAGATCGTTTCCGAGCTTCATCGCGACCACCTGCGCGAAGTACCCTCGAACGAGATTGGGAAGAAGGTCATCGAAAAACTCTACGCTATCGATCCGGTGGCCTACATCCGCTATGTGTCTGTATACCGTCAGTTCCAGAATGTAGAGGAATTCATTCAGGAAATCAGCCAGATGCAGCATCACAGCACCAATGATCCCCTCCAGCGCAAGCTCCCTATCCTGTAATACGGCAACAACCCCGGACTCCCTACCCTCCCTTCTTCCATGATCTGCTTTAAAAGCAAACGTCCTATCCTCCGTATTGGAGACTGCCTCATTTCCGACTACAACTTCGGATGGCTGGCCGATGCCCTCGATGCAGCGGCTGACGAATTGGAAATGGAACTTCCCTTCCGTGACGATCTTGTCGCCGCCGTCCTAACGTATCTGGAGGAAAGCTGCCCCTGGGAAGTGATGCCCATCGACATGCTCTACAAAAGAATCCGTTCCATGCTGCAAGAGGTAGGTATGGAAAAGCTGGCTGCACACCTGCCGGAGATGTCCCCCCCCGTAAGCGTCAACATCGACGAGATTGCACGGCGCAACCCTCTGCTCCTTTTTTTCGCCAACGATTTGAACCGCGAACTCTCCACCCTGCGCAGCAAGGGCCTCACCCACTACCGCTTCACCGGAGAACGCGAATGTGTGCTGGAAATCCAGGGAAGCCGCCACTGGAACAAGCGCTCCGAAGCCCTGCTCGAAGAAATCCACTTTATCCTTTCCCGTTATCGGGAGTAAGGACCGCTGTCACGGAAATCGTATATTTACAGTGACAGGTCTCTGCCCGTGTGGTTTATTTTCCACCGTACCCGGTTTTAACCGAGAAAACGGCTATCGCTTGCGATGCCTCTTCACAATCCGGGTACGGGCGTTCACTTCATCTGGTTTATTCCACAGAGAAAAACCTGGTTTGCTTTTCGGCGCATTCGCGCCATCGTTGAGCATTGCTTGTCGCAAACGCCGCTCATCATATCCACCATCTACATGGCATCTATTACATCATTCGAGGAGCTCGGTTTGCGCGCTCCCATCCTCGCCGCCCTGACCGGGCTCGGCTATAAGACACCCACCCCCATCCAGGCGGCCTGCATCCCGCTCCTGCTGGAAAGCAGGGACATCATCGGTCTCGCTCAGACAGGCACCGGCAAAACGGCTGCTTTCGCCCTGCCCCTGATCCAACGCTTCTCAATGCAACGTGTACCGTTGCGCAAAGGCAAAATCCGCTCGCTCATCCTGAGCCCGACCCGCGAGCTTGCCCAGCAGATCTACGATAACATCATCTCCTATTCCCGCGGCCTTTCCATCACATCCTCAGTCATGTTCGGCGGCGTCGGCTATAGCCCGCAAACAAAGGCTCTGTCCCGCGGACTCGACATTCTGGTCGCCACCCCCGGACGCCTGATGGACCACATGGAGCGCGGCAATGTCAACCTGTCGGAGGTCGAAGTCCTCGTTCTCGACGAAGCCGACCGCATGCTGGACATGGGGTTTGCCCCGGCCATCAAAAAGATTGCCGCCAAGTTGCCGCCGCAACGGCACACCCAGCTTTTCTCTGCTACCATGCCGCCAAAAATCCGCATGCTGGCCGAACAAATGCTCCGGAATCCCGAAACGGTAGCCGTCACCCCTCCCACGATGACGGCCGACAAGATTGAGCAAAGCATCTACCATGTCGATACCCAGGCCGACAAAAAGAACTATATTCTGACTCTCCTTCAGGAAACCCATCAGAACGACGACCGAGTCCTGATCTTTACACGTACCAAGCATGGCGCCGACCGTCTGGCCAAATTCCTGACGAAAAACGAGTTTCCCTCCTCCGCCATCCATGGAGACAAAACCCAGGGAGCGCGCGAACGCATGCTGAAAGCATTCAAAACGGGAGACACTCCCATCCTGATCGCCACCGATCTCGCCTCACGCGGCATCGATGTCAAGGGAATCAACCTCGTCATCAACCACGATCTGCCGAATGAACCGGAAGTATACATCCACCGCATCGGCCGCACAGCAAGAGCCGGAGCAGAAGGACAGGCTCTGTCTTTTTGCTCACCGGATGAAGTTCCCTACTGCCGGGACATTCAGAAGCTAATCGGCAAAAGACTGCCCCTGCATAAAAACAGCGGGCCGGAACCCAGGCCTCTTGTAAAAGAGCCCTCCGTCCCCGCCTCAAAATCTCGTAGCAGGAGACGCGACTTCTCCCGTAGACGCGGTTGATCACACCCTTTTGAAACAAAACAAATGCAGCCGGCAAGGTTTCCTACCCTGCCGGCTGTTCACATTCGGGTAAAGAAGGAAAATCAATCAAGATCCCGTACTTCCGGGAGCATAATGGAGGCCACTGCGAACGCCGCTATACCTTCTCCACGGCCAATGCAACCGAGTCGTTCGTTCGTCGTCGCCTTGATGCCGACACGAACCGTCGGCAAGACAAGGACAGAGGCAAGCTGCTGTTTCATCGCTTCCAGATACGGAGCAATTTTCGGAGCCTCGGCAATGATAGAGGAATCCACGTTGACGATGCGACCTCCCTGTCTACGAACTTCGTCTACCGCTTTGGAAACAATCTCCAAAGAGCAGATATCCTTGCAGGAGGGATCCCCGGGAGGAAACCAGAAACCGATGTCGGGCAATCCGGCGGCACCAAGAATGGCATCGGCGATGGCATGGCAAAGCACATCCGCATCGGAATGTCCATCCAGTCCCTTCCCTTCCGGGATATGAACGCCTCCCAGCATCAGGGGACGGGGTTGTTCGGCGAAACGGTGGATATCATAACCGATTCCCGACAGATGAAGCATGGTCTGCGCGCTACTCATAATGAATGGTATTGGTTTAAATTATTCTTCGAGGGATTCTACAATAGGAATATGGCCGTTCCAGGCAATGATGGCGAATTGCTCCGGATTTTCCGGTTTCGGATCCAGGATCACCGTACCGCCCGCTGCTTCCACAAGAATCTTGCCTGCCGCAATGTCCCAGATGGAGATGACGCTTTCCACATAAGCATCAAAACGCCCGCAAGCAATGTACGCCATAGCGAGGGCGGCGGAACCGTTGTTGCGTACCTTGCGTACCTTCCAGGCGACTTTCGCAAAGCGTTCGATGCCCTTTTCCTTCGAACCGTCCGTTTTACCGTGTCCAACAAAGACAACGGCTTCCGCCATCTTTGTCCGGGAACTACAGGAAATAACTTTCCCGTTCTTACAGGCGGGTCCTCCCTTTTCCGCATGCCAGCATTCATCCATCATGGGATCGTAAATAACACCCAGGACAATTTCACCACGACGGCGCAAAGCAATGGAAACGCAAAACCACGGAATACCGTAATAATAGTTCACCGTCCCGTCGATGGGATCCACGATCCACTCACAATCGGAACCGCTATTCCCCGCACGGCCTTCTTCTCCCAAAACGGAGTGTTCGGGAAAAGCACCGAGGATGATTCCCGTAATCAAATTCTGAGAGAGTTTGTCCAGCTCGATCTTGATGTCATTCTGACTCTCTTCATCCACCTTCTTGGTATCGTCAAAATGTTCTTTGAGGAAAGCACCTGCCGATTTTGCTGCCTGAATGGCAACAGCCATCTCCGGAGAATATGTAATCATAGTAGTTAGAGTAATTGAGAATTAAGACTGTTGACCGGAAGACGCATTTGCCTCTCCATCTGAATGAGAGGAAGAGTCGGCAGGCGGGATATCCCGGTTATCCGTAACTTCCTGTTCCTTTTGCATCTGTCCCTTTTTCCTGGCTTCCGCCTGCTTATAGCGATCCATCATCGCCGTATAAAGTTTCATCGACAAACGGGAAGAGAGAGAAGACATAGAGGAGGCAACACCCTTCTTTGATTCATAAACCGCACCGTCGCGATCAAACCCGACCCAGACAAACACCGAACGCCTCCCTCCCATGCGGGCGGAAAAAAAACCTCCTCCATCAGGTAACCGGCCTTGCAGGGAAAGCAGCTTCGTCCGTATATTCAGGGAAAAAGGAGGCAATCCCGAAACGATACGGGCGGCCTCGCGAGGGAGAATCTCCCGACCTTCGTCTTCGTGATTCTGATCCGAAGAAAAAACGAGGGCCTTCCTGCCGGTCGCTACCTTCATAATAGCGTTCAATGGCACATTACGACCCTTTTGTTGAATAACCATCAAGGACCGAACGGCATCTGCCATCATCATGTCGAACTGACCGCTATATAAATCGTCGCTATCCGGCATCTCCGCCCGGATCCCCGCCATCTCGGCAATTTCCTTGGTTCTGCGATAACCGACGGCGCGACCGGTAGCTACAGGCGCATTCCGTATAATATTCCTTCCCCGGTCCGCAGCTCCGAGATTCACGAGAGGAACGAACAGGAAACCTGCCTTTCTCTTCGCATGCCAGCGGTCCACACCGTCGAGGGGGCAGCGGCCGCCAACGACGGCCAGAATATGCCCCGTTGAAGACTCCACACACATAGCCGCTACCTGAATACATCCTTCGGCCTTGGCATCTACCCGCTTGGGGAGATCCTTCCAGACGGGACTTGCCTCCAGTTCCCTCAATTCGTTTTCACAGGAACGTTCCAGTTCGCGTTGTTCTTCGAGATCCAAAGAAGTCAAGACGATGAGGCTGGATGTCTCTTCCTCCCTTTCCTCCTGAAGATGTTCCATTTCTCCGGCAATCCACATGGCGGGATAGGACATCATGAAATCGTCTCCGGTCTTGCGTAATTCCATCGGAGCTCCTTTGGCTTCTTCGCATTCCTCGGGAGAAATAAAACCGCAGGCTTCCATGCGATCCAGCGTATCGTTGCGCTCCCGAATAGAAGCCGCTTTGTCCGTAACTGGGTTGAAAATTGAGGGACCGCGCACCAGGCCGGCCAAGGTTGCACACTCGGCGAGATTAAGATCGGATACCTTTTTGCCGAAATAAGTTCTCGCCGCCTGGGCCACGCCATAACAACGCTGACCGAAATAGATCCTGTTCAAATAGGATGTCAGGATCGTATCCTTGTCAAACCTGGATTCAATCCGGCGAGACAAGGCCATTTCCAGAATCTTGCGGTCAATGGTCTTATCTTTCAACTCATAGCAGTTCCGTGCAAGCTGCATGGTAATAGTAGAGCCACCCTGGGCATAGGACATGGACGTCAGATTGCGCAACATGGAGCGAATCATGGACGTATAGACAATACCGCCATGATCAAAAAAATCCTCATCTTCACGTGCAATGAAAGCATGGACGAGACATTCAGGCAAATCCTCCCGGGACACATTGACACGCGCTTCCGTGGAAAGCGGACCAATCAGTTTCCCCTGACTATCATAGGCGAGGCAATTTTCGAGCCGGGTCGTAATTTCGTCAAGATCGAAGCTGTTGGCACGATAGGCATAAACTCCCAGAATGATCGCAATACCCAGCGGGATGAGACCGAGAAACAACAGTAAACGAACTACGCGAGCCGGGAAAAAACCCAGCCAGTCGTACCATCGCTTTTTCCTGTTCCCTTCCTCAAACATGGCGGATCATTGCACGATACGCCCGGAGCTAGCGGGCCTGACCAGGCAATTCCTGGTTTTCATTGGGTTTCCAGCCCGGGAATTCCTTATCCAGCGTACTCCTGAACTGACCGGCTTCCTGAGACCGACCGGCTTTTTCCAAAGCGGCGGCGGCTTTGTAGAGAGCCTGGGGCTTCAGCTCCTTGTCGGAAACGAACAACTCTGCCGTCGTCCCATAGTACTTGGCAGCTTCATCAAACTTCTTTTCCGCGTAACAAATATCGCCCAAAACAATTTTGAGGGACGCCATCAGAGGGCCTTCCACACCAAGGGTTAGAGCATCTTCCGCTACTTTACGGGCTTCATCGTACTTGGTCATGCCCAGCAGGATGGACGCCTTGTCCAACAAGGCATCCGCCTTACGATAAGGCATGGTCTCCTCGGCAAGATACATGTCGACGGCAACCAGGGCACGGTCATAGCGTTTCATGGCAAGACGTGCTTTAGCCAGGTTTTTCCAGATCACACGCTTGGCATCCTTGAATTCGTCGTTGCGAGTCGCAATCGTCAGGTACTTGTCGGCAATACGGTAGTCCTTGCTACTGTATGCCTGCAAACCCAGCCAGGCGGGAATAGCCTCCGGGATGGAAAGGAGGGATTTGGGATATTTGTCGCTGAGAGCCTCCAAGGAAGCTCGAAGCTGGGTTGCATTTTGAAGCTGATAATACGTCAGAACAAGAAGGACTCCAACCTGCTCCCCGTATTTTTCAGGATTCAGCGTCCGGGCTTCCTCAAGATTGGGAATAGCCTTGTCGTAATCCTTCTTGTCGAAATATCCTCGTCCTACCATAAAACGAGCCTCGGCAAGAGCCGCCGGCATGGCTTTCGGAAAATTCTTGAGCAACCCTTCATAATGGTCGATCATCTTGGTCATGTCCTGGCGACGCATGTAAATCTGAGCAGCCTTCTGCCAGGAAGCGGCGGCAGCTTCATGCCGGGGCCATCTTTTGATCACTTCTTCAAAGTCATCCAAGGCCTGGGCCTCGTTGTTCAACAACATCTGCATGTCACCGCGAAAGGCAATCGCTGTCGGAATACGGGGGTCCTTCGGATTATCCGCAATAAACTGATTGCAAAGTTTTACGGCATCGGCACGACTACCGGCCATTCCAAGCGCCCAGGCACTCTTGTAAAAGATGTCGGCATGCATCTTGACGGGAAGCTTTTCCGTGTGGATAGCTGCGTAGTACTTGGCGGCTTCTCCCGGGTTCTTGTCGAATAGATTTTCCGCCACCATCAGGCGCACCATTTCCGGCCACACGCTCGTAGGAAATGCGGACGCATAGGCCGAAAGGAACGACTGGGCGGCAGGAGGAAGGGAAGCTTGATCAAGTTCATTGATACAGAGCAATTTTCGATATCCTGCCTCCATCGCCAGCTCCGTATTCGGATAAACGTGTTCCGCTCCGGCAAAAAGAATCCGGGCTCGGTCATAGTCCTTCTGCTGGAAATAGGCCAAACCGACCAGCATCTTGCGCTTCGCCTCCTGGGCTTTATCCTCGAAGTCGTGCGTTCCCTGCTCGTGCATGTCGGTAATATCCTTGTACTTGCCGGCCTTGTACAGGCCGGTCAGGATCCCGACTAACGCGGAATTCGCCTGTCCGGCCAATTCGGGGGTCCGGAGGATCGTGTTGTAATACGCCTTGGCTTCGTTGCTCTTGTTCAATTTGGAAGCGAGAGTCGCCGCCTGGACAAGGACAGTACCTCGAACCTTGGAATCAAGGCCTTCCATCTTCAAAAGATTCTTGTAGAGGTCATAGGCCTCCGTATATTTTCCCTCTTCGCTCAAAAGCCCGGCAAGAGCCATGGCTGAGGACTGGCGAAATTCCGGTCTGGCCTGGGTATCGTCGCTCACCGCGCGGAATTGGGCTTCAGCCTCGGCTTTTTTACCTAGTTCCTGATACACGCGCCCCAGGCGGTACATGGCATCCACCTTCAATTCCGGGCGATCGGCATTCTTGATCACGGCTTCGTAGAAACGCTGGGCATTAGCCCAGTCGGCCCCCTTGTAGGCTTCCGTTGCCAGACGATAGGCCGCAGCAGCGGCAATCGTACCCTGATACCGCTGCAGAATGGATGCGAACGTCTGGTACGCGTCCGCACGGCGGTCCGCCTCCATCAGGCAATTGGCCAAACGGTACATGGCAAGAGGAGCTTCTTGAGCGTCGGGGAAACGGCGGACAAATTCCGAGTAGCGCTCAGCCGCCAGCAACATGCTCCGTTTGTATTCTTCGGGATTTCTCCGCATTTCCGGAGTTTGGGCCTGGGCATACAGGATGTCGCCGAGTTTGAGGAGATCCGCCTTTTCATCAACCTTCAAGGTAGCATTTTCATCTTCGACGGGCAGCGCGGCAGGAATTTCTTCCTGAGCAAGGAGAAAAGGCGCGGCAAACGCGGCGGAACAGGAAGCAAAAATAGTTTTGGACAGTAGGGAGAACTTCATGATCCTGAGGATTTGGACTGTTCGGGACCCGTGTAGGATCCGGGTTTTCTGGTTGAGAAAGACATATTCCAGATACCGGCCTTCAGACAGGTATCCATCACGTCAACAATATGCTGGTAAGGTGCTTCGGCATCGCCACGAATGCGTACGGGCTGGTTTTCCGCCAGTTTGGCGATCGTCACCAGTTTAGGATAAAGTTGTTCGAGCGTGTAGACCTGGCGATTGATCGTCACACGACCATCTTTGTGGACATTGAGGATAATCTCATTGATTGCCCGGGAATCTTTCTTCTCCGCATGCTCGGCGGAAGGCACTTTCACCTTGAGATCCTGCTCCGTCAGGGAAATCGTCTGCGTCACCACGAAGAAAATCAACAGCAGGAATACAATGTCCAGCATGGGAGCCAGCTGGAACCCGACAGGAGCCGGCATGGTGTAGCGGAATTTCATGGGCAGGCAGTATCTTCCTTGTTCGTTAATTCATTTATTACAAACCGCGTACATCTCTCAAAGAAGCCGCGTCGACTTCCATATTGGGGAGATCCTGTTCCACAATGCCACGGCCCGTATCATTGTACAATCTGCGACGCTGATTCTGAATAGAAATAACCGTCAAATCGTGCGTCACGGCAGCTTCCATATCACCGATGCGCTTGTTGACACGACTACGGAAATACACGTAGGCAACCAATGCTGGAATGCCCAGCATCAAACCGCCGGCCGTCGTAATCAGAGCTTCAGCCACACCTCCGGCCATTTCCATTTGCTTGACTCCTTCAAAGTTGCCATTGGAAATCTCAAAAAACGTCCTCATCATCCCGACAACCGTACCGAGAAGCCCCAGCATCGGAGCCAGGGCGCCGATGTCGGAAAGCCAGGAAATCTGACGAGTCAGCATCCCGGCCTGGCGACCACCCTCTGCAGAAGCTACTTCACGGATTTCGTCAATGGACGCATCGGGATTGCGTTCTATGAATTCCGCCGTAGCCAGCATAATTCTGGAAAAGCAGGAGTCGCGCGAGGCACACAGGACACTCAAGCCCCTGATGTCACGCTTGCGGATGAGGGATTCCGTCTTTTCCACCATGCCGCCCGGCAGGACAGCACGAGAGCTCGTTGTCACGACGACAAGAACAACGACAAGAACGGCAATAATTGAAAGAATGAGAATGGGCCACATGATGAATCCGCCCATATTGAAAAGTTCAATGATGGTATAGGATTTGTCACCGGCAACGAAATCGGTGAGCGAGGTCCCGGTTTGAGCTAGCAGGGAAAAATTCATATTGGTTGTGTGTGATTATACCTATTTCATGCGCAGAGGCAAGGATCGCCCATGAAATATTATGGTAAGTTACGATGCAATGTTCCCTTTTCTTGCCGATTGTGACACATTGCTTCCGTAATCATGCCGGAAAGTTCGCCAAAAGACCTGTGGAGGAAGACTCCGCATTCCCCAGGAGTGTACATCATGAAAGACTCCATGGGAGGAATTATCTACGTCGGCAAGGCCCGCGACCTCAAAAGGAGACTCGCCAACTACTTCTCCCCATCGTCGGCAACCCTTTCCAACCACAAGACCAGGGCACTCATCCATGCCATCGCTTCCTTCGATTACTACGAGACGCGCAACGAACAAGAAGCCCTCCTTCTGGAAAGCAAGTTGATCAAAGACTACCGTCCCCGCTACAACATCCAAATGAAGGATGACAAACGATATCCGCTGATCCGCGTTCCCAAAGGAGAAAATTTTCCCAGATTCCAGCTTACCCGTCTCCGTCGCGACGACGGAGCCCGCTATTTCGGCCCCTTCGCCCATGCAAACGCCTTGTCCGAAACCATCGAATGGCTTAACCGCAAATTCGGACTCCGCATCTGCAAGGCCCGCAACCCCGGCGAAAACGAATTCCGCCATTGCCACGCCGACATTATCCGCAACTGTTCCGCGCCATGCATCGGCCGCATCACCAAGGAAGACTATGCCGAACGATTCCAAACTGCCGCCAGCCTTCTCGAAGGTACCGGACGCAAGGCCATCCTTGACGAACTTGAGCAGGAAATGATGGAAGCCTCAGACCAGCTGCGCTTTGAAGATGCGGCCACTTTGCGCGACATCCGTGACAATCTCGTCAAAACACTGGAACCGGCCCGGAGATTCATGAAAGGTTCTCCCGACCTTCCCGGCACCGTCAAGCCCCGAGAAGACATGGAAGAACTCGGTCGCTTGCTCGGTATGGACCACCCTCCGGAAATTATGGAGTGCTTTGACATCTCCAACGTCTCGTCCAACCACATCGTCGCCTCCATGGTGAGATTCACCCATGGCCGCCCGGATAACCAGGCCTACCGCCGCTACCGGATCAAAAGCGTAGAAGGACAGAACGACTTTGCCTCCATGTCGGAAGTTATCCGCCGGCGTTATTCCCGTATTCTCGGAGAGAGCCAGGCTATCCATCAATGTCCCGATGGAATGTCCCTCTACGCGTGGCTCAAGCAACTTGGTGCGGAAGGCAAAGCTCCCATCAAAGTACCGGACCTCGTCGTCGTCGACGGAGGCAAAGGACAGTTGTCCAACGCTCTCCGGGAGCTGGAAAGAATCGGCCTTCAAGACATGCCCGTCGTCGGCCTAGCCAAACAGCGGGAAGAAATTTTCTTCCCCCACCAAAGCGAACCCCTCATCATCTCCCATGACCGGGGCGCACTGAAACTCATGCAGCGGATCCGCGACGAATCCCACCGCTTTGCCAACAAATACAACGAACTCCTCCTTCGCAAACGTATGCGTGAAAGTATCCTCGACGACTGTCCCGGAATGACACCTCACCGTAAACAAATGCTACTGGAACACTTCGGCACCGTTGCCAAACTCAAAAAAGCTGATGCCGAAGAGATCGCCTCCATCAAAGGCATCTCCAAAAACTGGGCGGCATCACTCCTCACCTGGCTCCGTAGCAATTAAAAATCTCCCTCACATGCAATATCTTATCATTACAGCCGGTAAACCCGCCCTGGCCTACGCAAAGGAAGGAGTCCGCCTCTATACGGAACGTCTGCGCCCCTTCGGCAGAACGGAGCTGAAAATCGTTAAAGACGGCAGCTCGGAAGACGTCTCCGCCCGCCTGCTTGCAGCCAGCGAAGGATGCCTGCGCATCGCCATGGACGAGCGCGGAGAACTCTGGTCCACCGCCCAATTCGTCATGCACACGCAACAGTGGCAGCTCCATTCGATCAAGAAAGTAGCCTTCCTCATCGGGGCATCCGACGGACATACCCAGGCACTTCGTTCCCGCTGCGATCACATTCTGGCCCTCAGTAAATTAACCCTTCAACACGAACTCGCCCTCGTCGTCCTCATGGAGCAACTCTACCGGGTTTACACCATCCTCGCCGGTATGCCCTATCACAGATAAATACAGTCCATCATCCTTCTCCAGATTTCTCTTTCAAGAGCATAAAACCGTAAACCAAAAAGAGCGTTCCGTGCTGCACGGAACGCTCTTGCCTTGGAAGAAGAACTCCTTCTTGGAGACCAAGCTTTAGCGCTTGGAGAACTGATAACGCTTACGAGCGCCGGGACGACCAGCCTTCTTGCGTTCCTTCATACGGGAATCGCGGGTCAACAGACCGTATTCACGGAGCTGGGCACGCAACGTTTCATCAACCTGCACCAGAGAGCGGGAAATAGCGAGGCGGATCGCTCCGACCTGACCATGAATACCGCCGCCTTTGGTCACAACCTTCACATCGAACTTATTCATTGTGTTGGTCACCTGGAAAGGCTGAAGAGTAGAATTCTGAAGCTGTACAGTCGGAAGATATTCTTCAAATGTACGGCCATTGATCATAATACGACCGGAACCTTCCGTCAGCCAGGCATGAGCGATGGCGGTTTTACGGCGGCCCGTAGCATTGTAGGGGGTAGTCTGACTCATGATAGCAATTAGTCGATGTTGTAAACGATGGGCTGCTGGGCTTCATGCGGATGTTCGGCACCGGCATAAACCTTCAGTTTAGAAGCCTGGGCACGCCCCAAACGGGTATGGGGCACCATACCAGTAATAGCAAGCTCCAAAAGAAGTTCCGGGCGACGGGCGCGAATCTTTTTCGGCGTCTCTACTTTCTGCCCGCCAACATAACCCGAGAAACGGGTATAAATCTTGGCGTTTTCCTTATTGCCGGTCAGGACAACCTTATCGGCATTGATGACGATGACGTAATCGCCACAGTCAACGTTCGGGGTGAAAATCGTTTTGTTTTTGCCACGCAGGATGTTAGCCGCTTCCACGGCTACGCGACCAAGCACTTTGCCGGCAGCGTCAATTACATACCACTTGCGCTCTACTTCTTGCGGTTTGGCTGAGAAGGTCTTCATGGTTTCGTTATTCGTTCTCGTTTTCGGCTTCTTGCCGTTTCTTCCAATCAGGGGTGAAGTTACCTAATGTTATTCGGGACTTATGTCAATCGAATTTTCATCTTATCCTGTTTTTTCTCTCATTTCCCGCCCCACTCCATTCTCGAGAGAACGAGCAAACGGGTAAGAAAAATCCTTCTTCGGCACAAGATGCTTGTCTATCGGAATTTATCATCTATACTAAATCGCGTGCGCGATTTCGCACACAATAGTAACTCAACAAGGAGATCATTATTATTCCCAGTAATTCATCACCCGGCCGGCCCTCAGGGAACGGCAACCGTCCTGCAGGAAAGCCCGGCAACACTTCCGGACCGCGTCAGGGAGCTCCCGGATCGCGACCTGCCGGTACATCCGGACCGCGCCAAGGAACCCCCGGTTCCCGTCCGGGAGCAGCAAAACCAGGCACTGGCGCTGCAAAGCCAGGAACAGGAGTACCCGCTGGCAGATCGACAGCAGGCGGCGGTAGATCCGGCCCGGGACATCCTAAAAGAAGAGGAGGTTCAAGATCCGGAGGCAGACACAATCAGAACAATTGGAAAAAGTCTGAGCCCAAGGATGAAAACGATGCCGAAGAACAAATCGAACTCGAAGGCGTCATCAGTTCCGTACTTGCAGGCACTATGTTCCGCGTCAAATTGCCAAGTGGCCACGAAGTCCTCGCCCACATCTCCGGCAAAATGCGCAAGCGTTTTATCCGTCTCGTCGTCGGAGATAAAGTCCGCATGGAAATGTCTCCCTATGACACGACGAAAGCCCGTATTACGTTCCGAATCGGTTAATTCCCTTCTCCTTGCCTATTTCCCTGATCTTTCCGAAACGTCCGCATCACACTGCGGGCGTTTTTTTGTAGATTTTCCCAGACTTTTCTGCATGATCGGAAACGATGAAAGTATGTAGTTGCCAAGAAATGCAGGTCGCCGAACAACAATTGATCGCGTCAGGCACACCCGCGCTGGATCTCATGAACCAGGCCGCACGAAACATCGCCGAAGCCATCATCCGTTTCTATCCCCAACCCGGCCTATGCATCGCCTTCACCGGAAAAGGCAATAACGGAGGCGATGCCATCGCCGTATTGAACATTCTGCAACAATGCGGATGGGAAGCCGATATCGCCCATCCCTACCCCACCGAAGAATGGGGAGAACTCGCACGGCTCCAGCTTTCGCGCCTATCCCGTCCTTTGTGGAAGAAGGAAACCCATCCCTCCGGCCGGGAATTCCCCCATATCCTCCTGCTGGACGGCCTTCTAGGACTGGGAGCCAAAGGAGACTTACGGCCTGAAATTGCCGCCTGCTGCCGTACCATCAACCGCATGAGACAATCCTCCAACGCCTTCCACACCTGGGCTATCGACCTTCCCACGGGAATCGATGGCGACACCGGGGAAGTCTCGGATGACGCCGTTGTCGCAGACCATACATCAGTCATCGGAGGAGTTAAACAGGGACTCCTCGCCGACAGTGCCACATCGTACGCCGGGCGTCTCGTTTCCATCCCCATGGACGGGCTGGAACTCCCGGACTCCTGCAGCGAACGTATCCTGATTGACTCCTATCTGCTACGCCGATTCCCGATCCACCGTCCCTACGAACTCTTTAAAAACCAGGCAGGACATGTTGCCGTCATCGCCGGATCGTACAGCATGCCGGGTGCCGCCAGACTGTGTTCCGAAGCAGCTCTGCGGGCAGGAGCCGGACTCGTAACCCTCTTCGTCACGGAAGAACTTTACCCGATTCTCGCCCCGGCACTTCCTCCGGAAATCATGATCAAGCCAGTCTCCGGTTTCGATCAATGCGAACCGGATCATTACCAAACACTTCTCATCGGCCCCGGATTGGGAACCATTTCCGAAAAAAACGCCCGGATCATCCACGGATTCATCCGAGAATTCCAAGGAACCATCGTTCTGGATGCCGATGGCCTCAACTGTGCCGCACGGGAAAACTGGACGCTCGGCCCCAATGTCCTGGCAACCCCGCATCCCGGTGAAATGAAACGCCTGCTTCATACAGACACCTCCTGCCTCACCCGGGAAGAAATTGCCCGGGAATTCACCCGACGTCACGAAGCAGCCCTTATTTATAAAGGAGCCCGTTCCATTGTCACTGCATCCGGAGCCCCCGTTTTCTACAACTCGTCAGGCGGACCGGCCATGGCAACAGCCGGACAGGGCGATGTCCTGGCAGGAGTCTGCGCCGGGTGGTGCGCACAGGGCCTGGCACCCGTCCAATCCGCCCTGCTCTCCACCTACCTCTGCGGATGCGCTTCGGAAATCCTCCTGGCAACCGGGCGGCAAACCGAGCAAACCCTTTGTGCGGGCGACACCCTCCGCGCCCTGCCTCTTGCCATCCGTTCCATCTCCGAAGCCACCCTGCCATGAGTCCTAAACTTCAAGACCTCCCCGACGAATTCCTACCTCGGGAAAAACTTGTCCGCCATGGAAGAGAATCCCTCTCCGCATCCGAACTCATCGCCATTCTTTTGCGGACCGGCACGGCCGGATGCAACGTTCTCGATGTCTCGGCAGAGCTCATCCGCCAAGCGGGATCACTCGATGCCCTCGCACGTATGGAAGCTTCAGACATCAGCGGGCTAATCAAAGGCATCGGTTCAGCCAAGGCAGCCACCCTGGCCGCCGCCTTCGAGCTGGGAGCTCGGGCCATCCAGGAAGCTTCCAGCCGCATCCCCCTCTCCAGCCCCGATGCAGTCTATGACTACCTCATCAAAGATACCCGCCGCCTGGATCAGGAAGGGGTTTTCGTCCTCCTGCTCGACACCCGCTCGTGTATCATCCGGAAATGTACCATCTCCCTCGGCTCCCTCAACGAATCCATCGCACACCCGCGTGACATCCTCCGCCCCGCCATTGTTCATCAGGCCCACGCATTCATTCTCGCCCACAACCACCCAAGCGGCAATCCGGCTCCCAGCAGAGCCGACGACCAGACAACAACCCGTATCGCCGATGCCGCCCAACTGCTCGGTATTCAATTCTACGACCACATCATCATGGGAACCCCCACTTCGCTAATGCCCCGCAATTATTATAGTTACAAAGCCAGCGGCATGCTCGGCAAGCATGCTTCCCGGCATTGAAAATTCATTGCCGCCTCGGTTACAAAACAAAAAAAACTCTATCTACCAGCAACAAAAAGGGCCGGTCTTTCACCCGGCCCGGATCGCTAGCGGATTTGATCACTTTCCAACCAGCAAGGGGACAAAATGATCCTTGTCATTCATGAAAGTAACCTTGCTCGGATATTTGGCAATGAAGGCATCGTATTTATCTGCTGCAATGACAAAATTGAACTGATTCGAACCGGTAAATTGGATACGTCCCCCTGTCGTATAATAGGCAGACACTTCCGATGGCATCTCGACTCCTCCCACAATTCCTTCAAGGATACCTGCCGTTAATTCGTTTTTGTTGTCTGTATTGTTGTTCATAGTATGTATGAGCAAATGGGATTTATGTCATAGCGTAACGAATCAAGAAGGGAAAAGTTACTCCTTGGCATTACAGAAAAACCCCTTGCAGTATCTAGCATTTGCAAGGGGTTTCTCAAGTATTTTGGCGGAGAGAGAGGGATTCGAACCCTCGGTACGGTCTCCCGCACGTTCGATTTCGAGTCGAGTGCCTTAAACCAACTCAGCCATCTCTCCGCGTAACGGCAAGTTACCTACTATAAAGTTCGGCACGTGTAAAGCACCTATTCACAGGGAATGGACGAATCGTAAGATCATGTCCGGATTTTTGCATGATTTTGAAATATTTCCATGAAAAACAACGTATTCGTATACTGTGAAATCTATTCTCTTTCCTTCACTTATGATTCCAGCCCTTCTTTGTGTCTCTCCATTGGGGCATACTATGGAACAGGCACCCGCCTCTGCAATCACCATGCCGGAAAAAACGCCCCTGACTGCGGTGCAAGCACTTATTCAACGCGTTTTGCCTCAACATGCGGCATCGTTCATTTGCGAACTGATTCCCGATGAAGGAGGCATGGATGCCTTTGAAGTCGATGTCCGCAATGACAAAATTGTCCTCCGCGGCAATAACGGAATCAGTCTGGCAATGGCCTTCAACTGGTACCTACGCTACAATGCCATGACCAGTTATGATTGGCAGGCCATTAAGCCCCTGGAGATCAAGGGACCTCTGCCTTTGCCTCACGAAAAAACCCGCCACATCTGCAAAGCCAAAGAGCGTTTTTTCCTGAATTATTGTACCTACGGCTATACTTTCCCTTACACGGATGCTGCCGGCTGGCAGCGTTTTTTGGACTGGATGGCGATGAACGGAGTAAATCGCCCTCTGATTCACGGAGGACAGGAAGCGACCTGGCTGCGCGTCTGGAAATCGTACGGGTTGACGGAAAAGCAGATTCTTTCCTTCTTTACGGCTCCCGCCCCCCTGCCATGGCACCGGATGGCCAATATCGATAAGTGGGGCGGTCCGCTACCCATGGCCTATATTGAGGGACAGCAAAAAATCCAGGAACAAATTCTGCGAGAAGCCCGTGCTCTGGGCATGAAACCCATTCTGGCCGGGTTTGCCGGCCATGTCCCGGAAGCCCTGAAAACAATACGTCCCGATGCAAAAATTACTTCTATCCACCCTTGGGGTGGCTTCCAAAAATACAATACCTGGTTCCTTGATGCTACGGATCCCCTCTTCAACGATATTCAGAAACGTTTCCTGAACGAACAAACGGCTATGTACGGTACAGACCACCTCTATGCCGCCGATCCTTTCAATGAAATCACTCCGCCAAGCTGGGAGGCGGATTATATTGCAGGTGTCGCACAAAGTATCAGCAAGGGTATGCAAGAGGCCGATCCACAAGCCGTCTGGTACCAAATGGGATGGACATTCGATTTCATGCCCCGGTGGCAGGAGAAAAACAAGGACGGCAAAACACCTCTGGACGGCATGCTCTCCTCCCTTCCTTCAGGTAAAATGGTTCTTCTGGAATACATGGGTGAAGAACGGGAACTCTACCGTAAGACGGATCGCTTCAAGAACGCTCCCTTCATTTGGAACTTCCTGGCCAACTTCGGGGGTAATACTTATCAATATGCTCCACTGCAAAAAATTGCCGGAAGCATTGCCTCTGCCATGAAAGTGCCCAACTGCACGGGCGTCGGGTCTACTCTGGAAGGGATCGCCGCCTATCCGGTCGGCTTCGAATACACTCTGGAAGCCCCCTGGCACGCCGATGCCGCTCCGGACATGAAGGTGTGGTACGATGCCTATGCCCGCCGCAGAGCCGGCAGTAATGATCCGGCTGTCGTCAAGGGATGGAATATCCTGATCAATGAGGTCTTCAATCGTTATCCCGTCTCATACCGGGACAGAAGTTCCGTCTGCACCCGTCGGCCCGTTTTCGATCAGAAAAGCTTTGCTCAACTGCCGGATACGGCTCTCGGGGAACTCCCTCAAGTCCGGAACAAGGAGATGATGCGCAGCATGGTTCACGCTCTCCGTTCCATGCTCCAGGCTACGCAGGAAAGCAAGAACAGTGATGCCTTCCGCTATGATGTCGTCAACCTGTTACGCCAGATTATTGCCTATGAAACGGACAATACGCAACCGGCTTTACTGAGCGCTTTCAAACGGAGAGACAAGGTCGAATTTGACCGTCAGGCCGACAAAATGCTCAATCTGATCCGAGACCTTGATCGACTGGTCGGCACGCGTCATGAATTCCTGACCGGAGCGTGGATCGATAAGGCGAGAACCTGGGGCAACACCCCGGAAGAAAAAGATTATTACGAAAAGAATGCTCGCCAAATTCTCACGACATGGGGAGCTCCGGGAGCCGGACTCACCGACTATGCGAAGCGTGAATGGCAAGGATTGCTCAAGGATTATTATCTCCCCCGCTGGGAAGAATTCATCAGCCGACTCCGTTCCACGATCGGAACGGACAAATCATTTGATTCCAGGGCCTTCACCAAATGGTGTATCCAGCATGAAGGACAATGGGTCGAACGAAACGGCAACGGATACCCGACAGTACCGCAAGGGGACTCCGTGCAAATAGCTACGGATATTCTGAACAAGTATTATCCGGTCCAAAACTGAGTTATTCCTGTTTTTTACTCCATTTACGCAAAAACCGTACCCTTTCCATCTGGAAAAGAGGTACGGCTTTCAAAATTCAACGCAGTTTTTGCGTATCAACGGCGAGGTTTCGCCAGCGGGCCAAGAGTAGCTTCCGCTTCAAATCGCTGAGATTCATTCCAAGGTTTCTGCCTGGAGGTCGTACCGGGAGGAGGCTGAGGAATGCGTTCTCCTTTTTCTCCGGCATCGTTCATAATATATGTGCATGAGGAAAACGTCGCAGCAAGGAATCCCAGGCACAGGGCCGTCATTAGATGTTTGATTGCTTGGGTCATAACTTAATTGTTGATATTCCCTACCACCGCCTTTCCATGACGGCAAGACAAATCCATGAACCTGGGGACGGTAAGTCAAACAGAACTCCGGAAAGTTTAACGACGAGGAGAAACCAAGGGACCAAAAGCAGCCTTTTGTTCAAAATCCTGAATTTGATTAATCGGTTTCATCCTCTCCGTCGTTCCGGAAGGAGGTTGGGGAACGCGATCTCTATCCAAAGGATTGTCCTGACCTGTACACGATGAAAAGGCCATGCCGACAAGCCCAACGCTCAACAACATCATCAGATTCTTCATAATTAACAATTATGATTCGCTCCCGGCATATTGCAAGGAGGATCTCGCCCTCCTCTCTCGTGCTTCCAACAAAAAACCCGGCATTCTTTGCGAATGCCGGGCCGGAGAAAATATTTACGAAAACCTTGCAGAAAGATATCAGCTCTGTGGGGCAAGAAGGAACACGCGATCTCCTTCTTCCACACGGTTGCCTTTGGCCAGGGTACCGGGAACGATGTCAGCCACAGTCTGGCTTCTTTCCTTGGAAGTTACTTTCAGTTTGGCAATGTTTTTACCATTCCGCGTTACCAGAAGGATCGTGTTGGGTTCAAGCGTGCTGCTTTCGCCCGCATTGAGAACAACAAAGCCCCACTGGGGATCGACCGCCGTCACCATGTACTCCTTGGAATTCGTAGCAAACTTGGCCTTGTAAAGTTCCTGAGATTTCTGCAGATTGGCAAGCTGGAGTTCCTTTTGGGCAGCCTTCTTGCCGGAAGCTTCGATGAGGGTGTTCATTTCCTCAAGAGCGCCATTGAGTTCTTCAGTCTTCTTTTTGGCTTCTTCCATCATGGTAACCACTTCCTGCGGATCTTTCACACCGTAAGAGGCAAGCTCATCTTCTACCTGCTTGTAGAGAGCTTTTTTCTCGGTCAATTCCTTGGCAATGGCTTCCTGCTTTGTTGTCAATTCGTTGGCAATGTCCTGCTGTTTGGCGACCTCAGCCTGTCTTTCACTGCGGCTCTTCAGCCACTGATCTCTTTCTTTTTCAGCAGCTTCACGCTGGCCTTCCCTTTGGATATGCAATGCGGACTGTGTCTTGTTTTCATTAACAAGTTCCAATTTATTCTCAATCGTAGCCGTGAGTTCAGCCTTTTGATTCAGAGAGAAGTAGGTACCGGCGCCTCCAACAAGGAGCAAGAGTATTAAGAGAGCGGGTTTCATGGAAGTATGATAAAGGTAAATAGTATTAGGAAAAATTACTGGGGACGAACGGCCACTACCTGATCACCGGGGCGAATCTGAATGCCTTCAGTGAGAGAAGAGGGAATGATATCTGCAGAGGACTTACCGGTTTCTACATTGCTAACGGAAAGTTCGGCAATCTTGTTACCATCGCGAAGCACTGCCAGACGAGAACCAAGAACGATACCGGCATTGGCACCGGAATCCAGTACGACAAAGCCCCATGTATCATAGACGTTGCGGATAGAAGTCTTCAAAGAAGCCGGAGAAACATGAGCGCGCTGGTCAGACTCCAATTTGTTAAGAGCGGCAATGCCGCTGTCTATCTGACCAATCCTGGCAACGAGAGCATCACGTTTGGCAGAGGCAGCATCGACCTGAGCCTTCAATTTAGCGTTGTCTTCCTTCATGCGGTCAATCTCACGCATTGTCTCGGCAACGTTAGCCATATCCTTGCTCTTGGCCTTGATCGAGTCAAGCTGGGCAGTCATGTTTTTGAGTTCTTCTTCCTTGGGCCCCATGGCCTTGGTCATGGCGTCATTGGAAGCGATCAGTTCGTCCAGTTTTTGCTGGAGAGCCTTGCAGTCGGCTTCATAAGAATTCCTCTTCTGCGTTGCATCAGCCAATTTAGCTTCTTCGTCTGCAAGAAGCTCATTGGTCTGAGCAAGGGTTGCTTTGGCAGTATCACGTGCCTGAATTTCTGCGTTAAGGGCCTCATTATTCTTGTAGGCGAAAAAGCCACCAGCAAGCATAACGACAACGGCTGCGATTGAGATTTTGGTCCACATAGGATGAAAGAGCGTATATAGGTTTCGTAAACTCCTTACAAACTGTCATGTTGATTGGACGATTTCAACACCAAAATACAGGGGAACGATTTTTTCTTTCCTCCCGTCCCTTTCGGCAGTAACAAAAAAAGTGTGATGCATCCCCTTCTCAGAGTATTCTCCTATCTGCGCAAATACCCTATTTTAGCGAGTTTACAGCTATTTTGCGCCATCATGATGACTTTGGCTCTCGTCATTTTCCCGGAAGTGACACGTTACATCACCAACACGATCGTACCTGGAAAAAAGTGGGACGAACTCTGGTTTTGGTCCGGTCTGGCACTCGGAGGCTTCCTGATCCGTGACGCATGCAACATGTGCCGCATCCTTCTCAACAATACATTTGAGCAAAAAGTCATCTTTGATCTCAGGAGCGATCTGCACGGAAAAATACAGAGGCTTCCTCTTTCCTGGTTCGATTCCCGCAGGACGGGGGACATCATGTCGCGCATCATGGAAGACGTCACCTCAATGGAGCGAGTCCTGATTGACGGGGTGGAACAAGGGCTTGTAGCATCCATTCAGGTAATCGCCATGGCGGCGGCTCTGTTTTACATCAATCCGTCGGTTGCCGTCTGGGCTACGCTCCCTCTTCCTCTGCTTCTGGCCGGTTCTCTGTTCTACTCCCGCGACAGCCACGGCAGATTCCGTGCCGAACGCGAAGCTACAGGCAATCTCAATGCCCTGCTGCACGATAACATAGCGGGAATACGCCAGGTAAAAGCCTACGCCGCAGAAGAGGAAGAGCACCGTATCTTCCGCCAGTTTTCTTCAGTCCTCAAATCCGCCACGCTACGAATCATGCGTTGCTGGGCCGTGTTCAACCCGGGTATGAGTTTCATCAGTTCCCTCGGTTTCGTCGCCGTTCTTGCCTTCGGAGGACAAGCTGTCATGAAGGGAAATCTGGACATGGGAGAATGGCTGCAATTCTTCCTGATGATGGGATTCCTCTACGAACCCCTTGCCAGGCTCCACCAGCTTAACCACATCCTTCTCGGAGGCAGGGCAGCCGCCATCCGCGTCTTTGAAATTCTGGATGAAAAGGAAGAGGAAAACTCGAATGAAGGGAACCATCTTCAAATGCCTGTTCGCGGCGAAATTCTTTTCGACAACGTTTCCTTCAATTATGTGCCGGGAGTTCCTACTTTACACCATATCAATCTTTCCATCAGGCCGGGACAAATGGTGGCCCTGGTCGGAGCTACCGGAGCCGGTAAATCAACCCTGCTTTCCCTGCTCACCCGTTTTTACGAATGCACGGACGGAGAGATCTATCTGGACGGGCAACCCCTCTCCCTTTTATCCAAAGCCAGCCTCCGCACCGCCCTGGGATACGTCACGCAGGAATCTTTCCTCTTCAACGGTACGGTACGCGAAAACATGCTCTTGGGAAAACGGAATGCCACCGACGATGAGATTTTTCAAGCGCTTGCAGCCGCCCATGCAGACGAATTCGTCCAGGCTCTGCCCGAAGGACTGGATACCAATGTCGGTGAACGCGGAATCAAACTTTCAGGCGGCGAAAAGCAACGTATTTCCATCGCCCGGGCGCTCCTGAAAAATCCCCCGATCCTTCTGCTGGACGAGGCTACAGCCAGCGTCGACACCCATACGGAAAAGCAAATCCAGCAGGCACTGGACACCCTCATGAAAGGCAGAACCTCCTTTGTCATCGCCCACAGACTTTCCACGATACGCCATGCAGACATCATCTGCGTTCTGGAACAGGGTGAAATTGTCGAACAAGGAACCCATGACGAACTTATTGCCCTCGACGGTACATATGCCTCCCTGTCGCGGAAGTCATTCCTTTCCGAACACAACACATGATTACGCATCTTCTGACAGATAGCCCGCCGACACACTCGCCCGGTTCAACTGCCTGATTTACGATCGTAACGCCGTTTCAATCATTCCTATTGCCTGCAATAGTAACCCATGAAGAAAAACCAACGCATCCGAAATATCTTCGCAGACCCAAATAATTTGTAATTTGCTTTCCTCTTCCCGGGCTTTTCATTAACCTTGCTCACCGTGAGCTATCAGGTCTTTGCCAGAAAATACCGTCCCCTGACCTTCGACGACGTTTTGGGTCAGGATCATGTTGTCCGTACCCTGCGCAACGCCATTGAGCAGAACCGCCTGGCGCATGCCTACCTGTTCGTCGGCCCTCGCGGAACGGGGAAAACATCCACTGCACGCATCTTCGCCAAAGCGCTCAATTGTACCGGCGGTCCCCGCGTTGATTTTGATCCCAACGAGGATATTTGCCGGGAAATAGCCGAAGGGCGCAGCCTGGATGTATTGGAGATTGACGGAGCATCCAATCGCGGGATCGACCATATCCGCGACTTGCGCGACAATGTACGCTTTGCTCCTTCGCGCGGCACATTCCGCATTGTGTACATCGATGAAGTCCACATGCTCACCAAAGAATCTTTCAATGCTCTGCTGAAAACGTTGGAAGAACCTCCTCCCCACGTCAAATTTATCTTTGCAACAACCGAACCGCACAAAATTCTTCCAACAATTCTGTCCCGTTGTCAGCGTTTCGACCTACGTCCCATCCCGGCGGAAATTATCGCCGAACACCTCCTGCATATCTGTGACCTGGAGCACGTCAAACTCTCTCGCGAAGCTGCATTCGCCATTGCGAAAGTAGCCGACGGGGGGATGCGCGACGCCCAGTCCATGCTCGACCAGCTCGTCTCATTCTGCGGTAATTCCATTGAGGAAGCCCAAGTTTTGAACATTTTCGGGATCACGTCCCGCGAAACCGTCGCCACGGGCCTGGCTTTGATTTTGGAAAAGAACCTGCCTGCCCTGCTCCGCCTCGTTCAGGAACAGGCGGAAGCCGGCAGGGATATGGGACAGCTCCTCTCGGAAATCATCTCTACCGTCCGCGAAGTACTTGTCAGCAAGGTCGATACTTCCGCCTCCATCGCCTCTATTCCTCCGGAACTTCAGGAGCGCATCTCCGCCATCGTCGTAAAAACCAGGACGGACAAAATCCTTCGTCTCGTCGAGGTCCTCTCTGACACGGAAGATAAGATGAGGTGGTCCACTCAGAAACGCTTGCATCTGGAAATGGGTCTCATCAAGGCAGTCCATGCCATGGCCGAAGCCAGCATCAGCGATATCATCAAAGCCATTGAAGGAGCGCCGATTCCCCACACTCCGATCGAAGTATCCTCCCCCCCCTCCTTTTCCGCTACCCAGATTCCGGCTCCCGCCCAGTCTCAGCCCGCCCCGATTGTTCCGGAGAACCGGGATGAAGATTCCCGGATACCCCAGACTCCCCAAGCGATAGATAGCCAGCTATCCCCGGTCAAACCTACTCCGGAAGAACAGACTCCTTCCATTCCGGAACAGGAGATTTCCGCTCCCGAGTCCAATAAGACAGAAGCACCGGAACCGACCAGAGAAACAATCCCGCAGGAAACCATCCCCTCTTCCGAAGATACCGCTCCCGAGCCCAATCTTTCCGAAGGGAAAACCGATAACACTCCCGACTCTCAGCCAGAAGAACCGGCAGAACCCATGCCGAAGTCATCGTCCATACCCGAACCTCTCTCGGCCTTGTCCTCAGACCCCGTCCGTCCTCCTGAAACAGATTCGATGGACGAGCCTGAAGAATTTTTGCAGGAAGATACCGGGACGGAATGCTTCATGAACAACCTGTTCACGGGAGAACCGGAACCTCTCCCCGCCAAAGAGGAGACTACTCAACCGGAAATTGAAGACACCTCTGATCGGAACGAGGACGAAGCTGCCTGGAAAGAGACCATTGTTCGCCTTTCCTCCACTTCTCCCCTCAAGGCGGGATTCATCCAGTATTCGGCTTTCCTCAGTCGCCAAGGCGGCTTCTACACCGTCGGCGTACACCCTACCGACAGCCAGGCAAGGGACACCCTGCAGCACCCCAGCCTGAAAGAACAGGCAGAAACAATCCTGACCGAATTGCTGCACTGTCCCATCACTCTCCGCGTTGAAATGAGTTCCCTCGTCCCGGAACCTCCCGAACCGGAACCCATCCCCGAACCGGAACAAAAACCCAAACCCAAGCCGCTTCCCCCGGCTCCGGAACCTCCCGTTGAAGCACCCAAGCCAGTCGACGAAGAAAAGCAGGCCGAGGACTACTACAAAGATCCCTTTATTGAAAAAGCCCTGGCCATCTTCAAAGCACGTATCATCTCCTGAAATGGTGTGCCCACCATTTTCTCCCTCCTCAATACATATCCTAACAGACCACCATGAATATCATGAAATTGATGAAACAAGCCCAGGAAATGCAGGCCGGGCTTGCCGCCGCTCAAGAAAAGCTCGCCACCGAAACTGTTGAATCGGAAGGAGCCGCCGGTAAAATCAAAGTAACGGCCACCTGCGACGGCACAATTACCTCTCTCACAATCGATCCTTCCATTCTGGATCCCAACGATGCTGAATTCCTTCAAGAACTTCTGCTTGCAACCATCCAGAGCGCCATCAGCAAAGGTAAGGAAAAGGCCGCATCGGAAATGAAAAAGCTGACTGGCGGCATGGAATTGCCTCCCGGCTTCGGCATGTAAGCACCAGTTTCCCTACTGTGCCAGCTCTCTCCTCCATACCCCGCAAGAAGCACAGTAATTCAGCCTACCGCAATCTGGGGCTCCAGTGCGGCAGGCTTATGGCCTTTTTTTCTCTGTGCGGGCTGTTTCTTATCTCTTTTTCCTTTTACAAAGGATCCGACATAACAGCAATCATATCCACTATTCCCCAGTGGATATGGGCCTCAGTCCTGGGCATGCCCGCAGTCCTCGCCTGGATCTTCTTCCGTTCGAAAATCGGGTTGGTCGTTTTCCTCCTCTGGACATTGTACGGCATCACCACTCTGGATTCCCTTCCCTCCATCGCCAGAACGGGAATGAACCAGTACAAACTGCCATCTCACCCCGGCCTCCAATCGTGGCGCATCGTCACCATTGATTGCCGAGGCATGAAAAACATACCCACAGCCGCCCTGGCCAAGCTCAATGCCGATGTCATTTTCCTCCAAGGGGCCAGAGACCCGAATCAAACAGTCGAAATGGCCCTGACCCTGTTCGGCAACTCCGCCCGTGCCCGCCAAATCGGCACATGCGCCATTATTTGTTCCAACGGGGAACTCTCCCAAGTAGCGCCTATCCCCGATACGGAAAGTCTGATGGTTGACTGGATTCCCCGCCATTCCAACCTTCCTATCCGTCTAGTCAATATCAGCCTGGCCCATCGTCAGACGAAGATGAACTTCCTTCTTCCCGAACACTGGAAATACTATTCCAAACTCCGTTCTTTCCACCGGCTTGAAATCGACAATATCTTAAATGCGTTGAAAGACCAGGGAAACAAAGTCGGCAACATGCCCATCATTATGGCTGGAAACTTCAATGCGGCCCCTTCATCTTCCACATTCAAATCCATCGGCAGCAATTTTTTGGATGTTTACCGGGAAACGGGAACGGGGTTCGGAGCAACGACTCCGGCACAATTTCCCATCCTGCGCCAAAACAGGATTTTCACGACGTCCCCTCTGCTGCCTATCCATTCAGACACGGTCACCATCCCCGGAGCCATCCACAAAGCCGTTGTTTCCGATATCTCCAAACATTGACAAGGATAACACGCGGTTTCCTTCACCAACCGTTCAGTCTTCGTCGATAATCATGCTCCGGAGAGAGGAAATAAAGTCGGACTCTTCCTCGGGAGTTATCTCTTGCTCCATGATCTCCTCCCAGGTTTCGTAAATGTAGAGATCTTCCGGGATTTCTCCGATAAATGATGAACGACGACACGGCATGCGATCTCCATACCGGAGGCGAGTCGAACAAAAAGTCATCATCAGGCGTTCCTGGGCACGCGTAATACCGACGTAAAGAAGGCGTCTCTCTTCATCGCAATTTCCGTCTTCAAGAGAACGTTTGTGAGGCAGAATCCCTTCTTCGAGACCAACAAGGTAGACAATCGGAAATTCGAGACCCTTGGAGGCATGCATGGTAATCAGGCATACACCGGCCTTGTTTTCTACATCGTCATCATCATCGTCCTGATCAAGAGAGACCTTGGCCAGATAGTCGGTCAGGTTTTTACCGGGCTCCCAGTAGCGTCTGAGGTCGGCCTTGACGTCCCCGATCCCTATGAGACGTTTCTGCTCCTCGTTCTCCGTCTTGCAACTGCGGCAAACATAACCTTCATAGCCGGTCTCCTCAATCAATTCCGCAAGAAGATCGCCAAAGTCCTGTTCGCTAGCGGCAAACAAGGTTGCATATTTATCAACCAGACGACAGAATTCCTGGACGCTGTTACGCACGCGAGTCGAAAACTGCGACAACAGTTCTTCATCATTCAAGGCTTCCCAGACGCTCTGTTCGTGTTCCCGGCTCCAGTCGATTGCAAGATGTGCCGTCGTTTCACTGATGCCGCGTGGCGGAGTATTGAGAACGCGCAGGAGGTGCAAATCCGCCTTAGGATTGTCCATCAACCCCAGATAGGCAATCAAATCCTTCACCTCTTTGCGGTCGAAGAAGCTTTGGGTGCCCACCATTCTATACGGGATTTTATGTTCTCGAAGGGTTTGCTCGATAATACGGCTCTGTGTATTGGCCCTGAAAAGGATGGCAAAATCCTCCCAGTTCCTGTTCTCGCGACGGCGTATCGTTTCGAGATCCGTGACAATAAATTCCGCTTCTTCCGCATCCCCCGGCATGGAAATGAGCCTGACAGGTTCACCATTGCCCTTGTGGGCGTACAAGGTTTTCTCACGGCGCCCGAGGTTATGCTTGATCAAAGCATTTGCAGCATTAAGAATCGGCGCCGTACAACGGTAATTCTCCTCCAGCTTGATCACGGTAGGATTGGGGAAGAAACGTTCGAAATCCAGAATATTACTGATCTGCGCACCGCGCCACCCGTAGATGGATTGGTCGTCGTCCCCCACGACGCAAACGTTATGTTCCGGTCCGACAAGCTGCTTGAGAAGGCTCATTTGCAGGCTGTTGGTATCCTGGAATTCGTCCACCGTAATGTAGCGGAACCTGCTCCTCCAGGCTTCACGGACATCGGGATATTCCCGCAGGATCTTCTCCGCCATAATCAACAGGTCGTCAAAGTCCACCGCATTCTGGGCAATCAGTTCCCGCTGGTACGAAGATGCAATCGTCGCCAGCAAATCATCCTTGATAGAATCGATATTGAGACCGGCATTCTTCACTGAGCTCATGGCTGCCAGTACATCCTTGGGCTCCACCTTTTCTTTTCTCCCGCCATGCCTCACGATCAACTGGCGCAACAGCCCCACCTGATCGCTACCGGCATAAATCGTAAAATTTTCCTTATAGCCCAGTTTCCCGATATCCTCGCGCAGGATACGCGTACACAGGGAGTGGAACGTGCTGATCATCATGGCTCGGGCGGCTTTGCGCGCGACCATCTGGCCAATGCGTTCACGCATTTCATTGGCAGCCTTGTTTGTAAACGTAACAGCCAGAATATTGCGTCCCGGAATACCATGCTCCACCATATGAGAGATACGGCATGTCACCGTACGCGTCTTGCCGGTACCGGCTCCGGCAAGAATAAGCACCGGGCCATTTAACGTAACGACGGCCTGTCTTTGCGCCCGGTTCAAGCTGTCGAGAGAAAATGACGATGCCATGGTATTTCAATTATCCGTTTCGGTCTTCAACAGGATTAAAAATCATTCCCGGATCAAGGGGGCGACCTGCAGCAAATTGCGCCACCGACATACGCTTGCCGCCATCCGGCTGGACAGCAGGCACCAAAAGTGCCCCTTCCGCACAAGCAACGAGGAGACCATGCTCTCCAATCGAGAGGATCTCACCTGGCACGCCACGGCTTTCCTTTTTGACTTTTGCACAGGGGAAAAGTTTCAATGTCTTGATCCTGCCCTTGCGATCCCTGAACAAGGTGTACGTACCCGGCCAGGGATCATATGCACGCATGGCGCGTTCAATTTCCACGGCCGACAGATTCCAGTCAATCAATCCGTCAGATCTCTGCAACTTGGGAGCATACGTCGCCAGATATTCGTTCTGGCGCGTTCGCGTAGCCGTTCCGGATTCGATGGAATGGATCACGTCCATCAGCACATCGGGGGCCAGATTCGCGAGAACATCATGCATCATCCCGCAGGTTTCCTTGCCCATCAGAGGAAGCGACACGGACTTGATGATATCCCCGGCGTCCAGTTTGCGAACCATATGCATAATCGTCACCCCCGTGGAGGAGTCTCCTTCCTTAATGGCGGCGGCGATACAGGACGCGCCACGGTGCCGCGGCAAGATCGAGGCATGGGCATTGATGCAGCCCAGAGGGGGCATGGAGATCACTTCCTCGGAGAGAATCTGTCCATAAGCCATCACAACGATAAGGTCCGGCTTCAACTCCGCCAGCGCTTGGACAGCCTCCGGCTTTCGAAGCGATTCTGGTTGCAAGACAGGAACATCCGCATCCTCGGCCATCACTTTGAGTGCAGGCGGAGTCATGACCTGATGCCGTCCGACAGGACGATCCGGCTGCGTCACGAGACCAACGACATTGGACTTGTTCAATAACCGGCGGAATGAAGGCAATGCGATATTGCCAGTTCCCATGAATACGATGCGCATGAGGGTGAGATTGCCGTGTGACCCAACATTGGTCAACGGCTAAGTCGCAAAGACAGTCATTTTTACTCGGTCACCGGCTCGGCAATCGGGATATTCTCGTAGTTTCTGTCGTATTCGACCGGAACATTCCGTTCCTGAATCAAGTTGATTTTTCTTATCTTACGGTGCGTCTTCCGGGCATTTTGCTGGATCATCAGGAAATTTTCCACCTGTCGTTCCGTATCATACACCCCGAAAACCGCTTCACATCCATCTTCGAACTCAACCAGATAAGACCATTCGTTACGAATGCTGATTCTACTGAGCTTGGAGATGAATTCGGACTTTTCACGACGGATCAACACGATCAAATCCACGGCACGGTCCAGAATTTCCACCTTTTCTCCCGGAGAAATCTCACCTTCGTCCGGCGTCGGCACGGACAGTATCGGGCAATCCATATAGTCTTTGTGAATTTCCTTATGGCAAGGAAACACCACACCATCGGCATCCACAAACATACCGTGTTCAACATCATGGGAACGGATGCCCAGCTTGGGGCAGTCAAGCCAGGCAATAGGCACCCGGGCATCGATCTCCACACACAATGTAGACGGGAGTTCCCGGCGGACGGTCGCCTTTCTGATGGCAGGAAAAGCCATCAGTTTCTGTTCCAAGGCATCCACATCCAACGATAGCAGCACCTCCTTGCCCTGCAGCCCCATCAGCTGCAGTACTTGATCCTCAAGAATAACCCCATTTGTTTTGAGTTCCAGTTCCTTAAAGGAAAGTCCATCATACCTGGAGATATAATTGGACCACAGGAACCTGATACTCCATGCCAAGGCAAAGAAAATCACCAGAAGCGTCAGCACGGAAACGAGCCGACGGCCAAAACGCTTCCAAAAACGCGGACGAAAGCCTTTTTTAATCAACTCCTTTTCCAAAGCCCGCATTTCCTCGCGCTTGCTTCCCGGTTGGATACAAGTTGTGGATTTGCGGGCCATGGATCAAAGTAGGATGGTATAAGGCAACGGATCGGGTCACCCCCGGCTTGTCGCCAGTGAAATTTCTGCGATACGCTCACAAAGAGCCTCATAGGACAATCCGATCTCACCAGCGGCCTTAGGCAGAAGGCTGGAGGAAGTCATCCCCGGAATCGTGTTGATTTCCAGCACAAAAGGCTTCTGGTCTGAATCGCGCAACATCACATCGACCCTGCCATAAACTTCCACTCCTACCGCTTTGTATGCGGCCAGGGCGGCCTCCTGTACGGCAAGCGTAGCCTCCTTGGAAATATCGGCCGGACAAATGTAATCCGTACCGCCTCCCATATTCATCCACGGATACTTGTTCTTCAGATCATAAAACCCGGAACGCGGACAGATGTGGACGACAGGCAGAGCCACGCCGTCCAGGATACCTACCGTCAGTTCCTTGCCCTGGATAAATTCTTCCACGAGGATGGCCGTACCATGCTGAACGACTTCTTCCATCGCCGGCAGTAAATCCTCCTGCTTATGGACAATATGAACACCTACGCTGGATCCTTCGCAAGCCGGCTTGATCACCAGGGGTAATGGAAGAGTAGGCAACACAAGCCCATCGGAACAATCCAGAATCTCACAAGCGGGGGTCGGAATTCCCGCTTCCATGAAAACCTCCTTGGATTTCACCTTGTCGAAGGCAATCTCACTAGTTCTGACACCCGCTCCCGTGTAAGGCATTCCTCTGGCTTCCAATGTTCTTTGCAACGAACCGTCTTCGCCGAAAGTCCCGTGGATCACGTTGTAAGCCAGCTCCGTCCCTTCGGGCAGGACAAAGTCCGGCGTCCGGACATCCACTTCCGTCACGTGCGTAAACCCGCCATCCCGCAAAGCACCCGCCACAGCCCGTCCGGAAACGAGGGAAACTTCCCGTTCAGCTCCCGGACCGCCAATCAGGACAGCAATTCTTGTATCTTTCGAAAGATTCATAACCGTAGTATTTATACGCTAAAATTGTGGTTCTCTATCGCCGATGACCTGGGCTTCGCTTTTCAATTCGATTCCACGTTCCTCTTTGGCTTTCGCACGAATCAGATCAATCAGTTCCGTCACATCAGTCGCCAGGGCATGCCCCCGGTTGACGATAAAGTTGGCATGGACATCAGATACGCAGGCATCACCTACGCAGGCCCCCTTGAGGCCGAGTTCTTCAATCAGACGACCGGCAGGGATTCCCTCCGGGTTCTTGAACACGCACCCTGCGCTAGCACCGAGAGGCTGTGAGATTTTCCTCTTTTCACGGTTTTTTTCAACCATCTTTTGCATGGTCTCCGTATCCGGACCTGTCGTTCCCCGGAAGGTCGCCTGCAGAACAAGGCTCGTCACAAACTCGGGAATCATTCTGTACTCGGCCACCATGTCTTCCTTCCTGTGCTCCCGGATTTCTCCGTCGTCATCCAGGCAGATGGCAGACACGAATCTGCTCCACATGTCGGCCCCCATAGCTCCAGCGTTCATGCGAAGACTACCCCCGACACTACCTGGAATGCCATCCATCCACTCAAATCCGGAAATACCGGCCTGGATGGCTACGGTCGCCAGCTTTTTCAAACGCACACCGACACCGGCGGTAATCGTCTTGTCCGGGTTCAGAGCAATAGCATCGAATTCCCCCCCGAAGGGATGAATGACGGCTCCACGGATTCCTCCTTCGCGCACAATGACATTGGAGCCGCGCCCCAGCATGCGAACAGGGATACTCCGTTCACGGCAATAGTTGACGACTTCGCGCATAGCAGTCACACTCTCCGGTTCCATCCAATACTGGGCGCATCCGCCAACTCCCATCGTAGTATGACGACGCATAGGCTCATACAGACAACCATGGATATCCGGGCCTCCAAAACGTAACATATCTTCCAGAATGGCCAGGTCCGCAGCAATTCTCGTACCGCATTCATGGACATTGCCGGCCCCCAAAGTAATCAGAAGGTCCCCGGGCCGGAGGAAGTTGCCCACGGCATGGTGAGCCGTCGCCAGATCTGGAAGGAACTCCGTACCTGTCGGCCCGTTACGGTGGATAGCGTCCACGATCGTCTGACCGCTAATACCTTCGATCGGAAGTTCGCTCGCGGGGTAGACATCGGCTACGAATACTTGGTCGGCATTCTGCAGCACCTTCCCGAAATCATCATGAAGCATCTTCGTACGCGAATAACGATGAGGCTGGAACAACACGACAAGACGCTTGGGATTCAGAGAGCGGGCTGTCTGCAAAGTCGCGGCAATCTCCGTGGGATGATGACCGTAATCGTCCACAATGCGGTAGGAAGGGGACAGATACTTGGTCTCAAACCTTCTCTTAGCCCCTGCAAATGAGGCAAGACCGCGCGTGATCGAATCAAAATCCACACCGGCCTCACGTGCAAATGCAATCGCGGCCAAAGCATTGAGGACATTATGTCTTCCTGGAATGCCCAACTCAACACGACCGATTACCTCACCTCGGAACTCGACGGTAAAGGCCGTATGTCCGCGCATTTCATGGACATCGGTCGCAATGTAATCCGCATCCGACCATCCATATCCGATCGCATTCGGATACTTGGAACATACGCTGCGGGCGCCGGCATCTGCGGCACAATAAAAAATACATCCCCTCGTTTGTCGGCACAAGCGATCAAACACGCTCTTAATGTGATCCAAATCGCGGTAAAAGTCGAGGTGCTCGGCTTCCACATTCAAAACGATAGAATGTTCGGGAATGTAATTGACGAGAGTTCCGTCGCTTTCATCTCCTTCAGCGACAAGGTATTCGCTGTTTTCATTCCAGTGGGCATTGGCACCCAGAACGGGGATTTCTGCTCCGACGTAATGGCAGGGCCTCATGCGCCCCTCGCGAAGCAAATGGGCAGATAATGAAGAAGTCGTCGTTTTCCCGTGCGTACCGGAAACGATGACGCCTTTCTTGGCATTCAAGACAGCGGCCAGGCATTCGGCACGGCGGTAACAAGGAATGCCTTTCTCCCGGGCAGCGCTGAATGTAGCATTTTCCGGGCGGATAGCACTGGAGTAGATAACCATTTCCACTCCGTCGAGAACAACTGACGTATGAGGAGTCGAGAAAATCAGCCCCAAACCTTGGAGACGTTCCGTTTCCGCACTGGTTACCCTATCGGAACCACTCACCTGATGCCCCATCTCCAGAAGGATCAAAGCCAGACCGGACATACCGGATCCGGCTACGCCAATCAAGTGGATCCGGGCGGGATGATCACGATCCAAAAGCCTTTTTCTCAATTCATCAATCATTCTTCTCTGGGGCATTATTGTTTTCAACCACGGCAACGATGCGGTCGGCGGCATCGGGAACATCAAGCCGCTTTGCGGCGGACTCCATCTCGCACAGGAGCTTGTCATCCGTCAACAATTCTTTCAAAAATCCGACAATCGTTTCACTCGTCAGCGATTCTTCACGACAAACACGAGCAGCCTTGTGGGATGAAAAGACCCGGGCATTATGAGCCTGGTGGTCATCAGCGGCAAATGGATACGGAACCAGCAGGGATGTTTTTCCGATATGGGCCAGTTCCGTTAAACTGGAAGCCCCCGAACGCGAAATCACCACATCCGCCGCGCTATACGCCGCCCCCATGCAGGAACAGAAGGCCATCAGGTGAACATTGTCCAATCCCGCACACATTTCCTTGACCCGTTCATAATCAGACGTCCCCGTAATCACGAGAAATTCGCACAAATCACGGCATTCTCCGGCAGCTTCAATCGTCAAGGTATTGAGATTGCGTGCCCCCTGGGAACCGCCCATCGCCAAAACGAGTTTCCCCTTGGGACGAAAACCGAGTTGTTCGTAAGCTTGTTCCCTGGGAAGGACTTTTTCCAGTTCCATTCTGACGGGAGTACCCGTCACGATAGATTTTCCTTTGTCGAAATAGTGACACGCCTCCTCCATCCCCAGCAGGACATTGTCACACCACCGGGAGGTCATCCGGTTCGCTTTTCCGGGCAGGGCATTGGAATCGTGGACATACGTCCTCAATCCCATTCTTTTGCCAATCACGACCGGAGGCATAGAAGTAAAACCGCCCATGCCGACGACGACATCTGCCTGCACTTCCTTCAATATAGCCTTACAACTGCGCCATGTCTTCCACATGAGGAAGAAAAACTTGAACATGCCGATCGAAGGGATCTTAGGCATGGCGACGGCTTCCACCGTCTTGAAATCCAAATCCCCATATTGTTCCGTCGCCTGGGCATCGACTTTCTTGCGGGAAATGAGCAGAGTCACCCGATATCCCTTCTTTTTCAGTATCTGCGCGACGGCAATACCAGGGAACAGATGGCCCCCGGTTCCTCCGCAGGCTATCACGACACTTAGATTTTTTCCTTGGCTCTCATTCATAATCTTAGGTCTACGGATCTGTCATCTCTTCTCGAAAATTCATACGCAGGAGGCGGCGTATAAGAATGCCTCTGGATACTCGTCAACATACCGATGGCTCCCAGTGTAAAAATCAAGTTCGTCCCGCCAAAACTGATAAATGGCAAAGGAAGGCCGGAATTGGGCAAGGCAGCCGTCACCACAGCGATATTCAACATGGCCGGACAAAAAACAAGAGCAACAATGCCCACCGCCAGCAAGCGACCGTAACGGTCGTTCGTCTGCATGGCCACGGACATGCCGGCAAAAGCAAACAGGGAAAAACACAACAGCACGGTCATCGTGCCGATCAACCCGAATTCCTCGCCCAAAGGAGCAAAAATAAAATCGGTATGAGCAAAAGGAAGTGTTCCATGCTTTTCCACGCTATTACCAAGACCAATCCCTTCAATACCACCGCGCTGCATTCCCAGCATCGCCCGGAATTGCTGAAGTCCCGCTCCGTCACTATAAGCGGCCAAATCCGTCCAGGCTCTAATACGCTCCAACCGGTTGGCGTTGGTCTGCACCATGTAGTAAAGACCTCCGAATCCGACTACAATTGTCCCCAACAGATACCAGACATTGGCTCCAGCGGCAAACATGACGCATAATCCGGCAACTCCCAAAGCCGAGGCAGTCCCCATATCCTTTTCAAAAAAGATCAACAACAAGGGAATACCGAATAGAATGCCCGGCTTGATGAACCCGCCAATAAACTTGGAAGCGACATCCCGGTGCAAGGCATACCAGTGAGCCAGTAGCATCATCGTACAGATCTTAGCACATTCACTCGGCTGGAACTGGATGCCGAGGTTAATCCAGCGGCGTTCCCCGTTAATCTCCCGACCAATGCCGGGGACATAGCACAATGCCAGCAACAAGCAGGCAAATCCGATAATTAGCCAGATATATTTGCGGAAGAACTCATAATTCATGCGAGCCAACAGAAGAGCTCCAATCAAACCGAAACCGGAGAAGAGCATCTGTTTGTACAACATTCCGTATTGATCGTCCTCGGGTTCAACCCAAACTCCCGTACTGGCAACCATCACCAGTCCTACCACAAGCAGGACAATGACAGAAAACCAAACAAGAATAATGCTGACCTTGGATGACATGAAAAAGTTCCGTAAAACAGTTTTTTATTGCTTGGGGATTTTAATCTCCTGTCCAATCTTCACCTTGCGGGGATCGGTAATGTTGTTGTATTTTTGGAGAGAAGCCACGCTCACCTTGTACTGCCGGGCAACCTTGGACAAAGTATCGCCTCTTTTCATGACATAAACGACATCGGCATTGCGAATTGCTTCTTCCTGACGCGCTTGGATCACTTTTTCACGTTCTCCCGGCTTCATGGGAATCACAAGAGTTGCTCCACTTGCGAGAACAGCACCGGGGTTGACGGTTTTGAGGCCTTCAACCGTGCAGTTATTATCCCTGGCAATACTTTCCCAGGTATCCCCCGTTGCGATGATATGACGGGCAGGGCCAGGTTCGATCACGGCAACCGAACCGGACGAAACCGGCTGATCATTCCGAGGAACAGTTGGAGCCGACACTGCCGGACGATTCGAGGCAACGGACGGCTGAACCGCCTGTCCGCCCGATGTTCCATCCACGGGCAGGGCAAGAGGGATTTGCTCTTGTCCGGAGGAAGAATGCGGCTGGGATACGGCAGGAGGAACTTCCGCCATAGAATTCTTATCTGTGATCAGAGGTGCCCCGGTCGGAGTTTGCGTCTGGGCTGTCGTCTGTTGCTGCTGAAGCGGCTGGTTTTGCTGAGGCTGCTCCTGCGTCTGGGTAGCCGTATTCTGGGCAACGGGAATATTGACCCGGGTTTCGGCTTCGTCTTTCTTCAAGGAACCGCGCAACCAGACGCCGCCGATCACGATCAAGTGGATGAGCAACACGCCCACCAGAATACGCACAATCGTGCTGCTGGGAGTATCGTCCTCAAACTCGGAAATACGGCTTCGGTAACGGGTTACCTTGCCCTGAAACATTTTGGAAAATCCCCTTTTCGGGGGAACCCTTTTAACAACAGTCCTATCTTTGGATGTGTTCTTGTGCATGGAAATCGTGTTTCTACTGTTGAGAGGTTAATGCTAATACGGCGGTCCGGAATACCTGTCCGCGTTGGACGTATCCGGTAAACATATCAAATGAAGAGGTTCCCGGGGAAAACAAAACAATGTCTCCCGGCTGTGCAAGTTTCTGAGCCCGCCGGACGCAGGCTTCGACATCGCTTTCCCGGTAAGTAGGAACGACCGGAGAAAACTCAGAATACAACTGTTCCCGGATCTGCCCGAATACAACTGCCGCACGGACTTTTTCACGGAGTAAGGGGAGCAGCGACACATAATCCAGCCCCTTGTCTTTGCCTCCGGCAATCAACACCACAGGCGCTTTCTGCGACTTGATCGCCGCCACAAGAGCATGCAGATTGGTCGCCTTGGAATCATTCAGCCACATCACTCCGTCCAGATAACGAACCAATTCGCAACGGTGTCCAGGAGGTGTAAATCCGCGGATGGCGGCAAGGATAACGTCCTCATCCACACCCAGCGCACGGCAGGCCAGGAAGGCAGCCATCACGTTCTCCGTGTTGTGCGTCTGATTCATCAGGGTTTCCGTAAGATCCACGACAATGGAATCGCTTTCCATAACGACACCGTCGCGGCAGGTCAGCGTTGCAGGCAAACCTTCCGTAGAGAAAGTCAGCGTACGGGCTTTCAGTGCCGGGAGATTTTCTCCGGCACGGACGACAGCCCAGTCGGCTTCCGTCTGATTATCGAATATGTGCAATTTGTCGTTGCGGTAATCCTCAACGGATCGATACCGGTCCATGTGGTCCGGAGCAAAATTCAGCCAGACGGCCACATCGGGGTGGAAATCGCGGATACCGGCCAACTGGAACGAACTCGATTCCAATGCCAGAACTTCCGGTATTTCGTCCCGCAAAAGCAATTCCGAAACCGGGATCCCGTAGTTACCGCAAGCTACGGCTTTCAACCCGGCGGAAAGCAGAATTTTCTCAATCAGCGCCGTCGTCGTCGTTTTGCCATTCGTACCGGTAATGGCAATAATGCGGCCTTGGTAAAAACGGGCGGAAAATTCAAATTCTCCAATACATTCTCCGGCACGGCTGGAAAAAGCCAAGGCAAATGGGCAGTCGGGTTCCACTCCGGGAGACATGACCACCAAATCAGCGCCAAAGCGTTCGGCGTCCTCATTTCCGGCATGTTCGACCAACGGTACAATTTCATGCCACTCACTCACGGAAGCAGAATCAAAAACGCACACATCCGCACCCCGGCTCTTGGCCAGAAGTGCGGCGGCTTTTCCACTACGGCCCGCGCCGAGCACGGCAACCTTTAACGATTGAAGATTCATGGAATTATTGAATAACGATACAAGTTAAACCGATTATGGCCAGAATCAGCCCGATCATCCAGAAGCGGACGATAACCTGCGTTTCCTTCCAGCCTCCCAATTCGAAGTGATGATGGATAGGAGCCATCCTGAAAATGCGTTTCCCACGCGATTTGAAGCTGGCCACCTGCAAAACGACGGATGTGGCTTCCATCACAAAAACCCCGCCAATAACAACAAACAACAATTCCTGAGCCGTACAAATGGCCGCCATACCCAATGCACCCCCAATCGCAAGAGATCCCGTATCTCCCATGAAAACCCTGGCCGGATAACAGTTATACCACAGAAAGCCCAGGCAAGCTCCGACAAGAGCCATCATCATCACGCTCATTTCCAGCACCATCGGGTGATTTGGCAAGTGGGAAAACGATGCAGCCAGAGGAGGATACCCCACAATAACGGCAATCATGGCATAGGCAACGCCCGCCGTAACCGCACAACCTGATGCCAATCCGTCCAAACCATCCGTGAGGTTGACAGCGTTGGATGCCGATACCAGTACCAGGGCGCAAAACGGTATGCAAAGCCAGCCCATGTCGATAGCTCCGTAAAACGGGATATAGAGCTGACTGATCAGTTCGGGATAAGGGAGACGGGAACCGGCATCGGGCCAGACATACAGGAAAGCGGTAGCTAGTAAACTCACACCCCACTGGTATGCCAGCTTCACCCGGGCGGAAACACCGTCCGAGTTCTTCTTCTTAACCTTCATGTAATCATCCCAAAATCCCAATCCACCCAAAGCCAGCATCACCGCCATACTGGTGCCCAACACACTGTTCCATTCCGCACACAGAATAGTTGCCAGCAGGGTTCCTCCCAGAATCAGGACACCGCCCATTGTCGGAGTCCCGGCTTTGGCCCCGTGCAATTCCGCCAGTTTATGAACTTCTTCCGCCGTACGGATCGGTTGTCCGACCTTCAGGGAAATCAACTCGCGTATGACGCGAGGACCGACGAGGATGACGAACAAGAAAGAAATCGCACAAGCCAGCAAAGAACGAGTCAGAGGACTTCCCATGAAGTCCGATCCGGCAAAAGTGATTTGAATGAGAGATGAAGTCATGGTTGGTCACTGAAAATTTGGTTCATTACAAGTTCCATGCTGGAAGAGCGGCTCCCTTTGAACAAAACGGTATCCCCAGGTAAGATTTGGTCTTTCAGCCACGCGGCGGCGGCTTCACGGGTATCGAACTGTACGGACACGGGCATATCACGGGCGGCTTCCGCCATGCCGGACATTTCCGGACCGACGCAAACCAATGCGTCCAAACCACATTGTGCAGCATGCTCGCCGACACGGCGGTGGGCTTCATCGGCAAAGTCGCCCAACTCTCCCATCCTGCCAAGAACAGCCCAGCGGCGTCCCTTCACCCCATTCATCATAGACAGGGTATCCAAGGCGGCAACCATGGATTCCGGATTGGCATTGTAGGTGTCATCCACGACAAGAACCCCGCGGTCGACAAAACATCTCAGGCGCCCCCCTGTCAATGAGGCTTCGGCAAGCCCTCTGGCAATCGCATCCGCCTCCATTCCGAGAAACCAACCCGTTGCCGCAGCCAGCAGAGAATTGGACACCATATGGCGGCCATGGACATTCAACCGCACTTCCCGGCGGCAGAATCCGTCAATAACCAAGGTATAGCGCGACCCATGTTCATCAAAGGAAACATTTTCCGCCCGGACATCGCCCATTCCTATCCCGACGGCAATGCAACGAGCCTTCGTCGAGGAACGAATCAACCGGGCATAATCGCAATCCGCCGGATAAATCATGGCACCGTCTTCAGGCAAGCTCCGCGCCAACGTACATTTTTCTTCCGCAATGGCGTCCCGGGAACCGAGAAATTCAATATGGGCCGAACCAATCGACGAAATCAAGCCGACGAAGGGGCGGGTCATCGCACACAAAGGAGACAATTCCCCTGCGTGGTTCATCCCCATCTCCCAAATGGCGGCGGTATCCTGAGGAGATCCCTTCAAAATGCTGAGAGGAACGCCGATATGGTTGTTGAAATTACCCTTCGTCGCCGTCACCCGAAAAGCCTGGGAAAGGACTCCAAGAGTCAGATCTTTCGTCGATGTTTTACCACTGGAACCTGTCACGCCGACGACCACCAGCGAAGACAGGCAATCCCGCCACCAACCGGCCAGTTGTTGCAAGGCAACCAGCGTATCTTCCACCACAATCACCGCGCAGTCCGAGGAATCCACTTCGACGGGACGGCTTACCACAACGGCCGAAGCCCCCCTGGATGCAGCCTCGGAAGCAAATGCGTTACCGTCGAACTTCTCTCCGCTCAAGGCAAAAAAGATCATTCCCTTCTCCACAACCCGGCTATCCGTACCAACCGTACCGCCAAGGACGCAATCTCCCGCTCCCGAGAACAAAGTTCCCTGGATGATGCAGGCCAATTGCGAGGAGGTCAGGTTATACATAAATGGGAAAAGGGAGGGATCATTATTGCTCCAGAGTCCCGGTTTCGGGCATCAGAGCACGGCGGATATGGACAAAATCGTTGAAGTCAATTCGTCCATCGGCAAATTCCTGATAGGTTTCATGTCCCTTGCCGGCGATCAGGATAATATCGCTTTTGGCAGCCAGTGCCGCAGCTTGCTTGATGGCTTCGGCACGATCGGCAATCGCGACAACGCCCTTCTCCGGCATGCCGGAAATGATGTCGCGGATGATGTCCTCCGGAGTCTCGCTCCGGGGATTGTCGGAAGTCACAATACAAAAATCCGAATAGCGGGCAGCCACAGCTCCCATCCGGGGACGTTTGCCCTTGTCGCGGTCGCCTCCGCACCCGAACACGGTAATCAACTTACCGGTGCAAAGTTCCTTGAGCGTCTTACAGACATTCTCCAAAGCATCCGGCGTATGGGCATAATCGACAAACGCATGTACGTTTTCGCGGTTGCCGGCAAGCTCCATTCTTCCTGGAACCTGCGGACAGTCGACCAAAGCAGCAACCGCTTCGCGAACAGGGATTCCGGCACAAACGGCTCCGGCAAGAGCAGCCAGGCCATTGTACATGTTAAACCGTCCGATCAAAGGCAAACGCACCAAATAGGACCTGTTTTTGTAAACCAGCTCGAATTCACTGCCCCTCGCGGAAATATGATGAGGAATCATCCGGAAATCGGCAGCAAAAGACGAACCGAATGTTTTAACCGTCAGTCTGGAAGAAAACATCTCAACCAGTCTGCGACCATAGGCGTCATCCACATTGACCAAGGCAACAGGTTTTTTCCGACCGCCCTGGGATGCCATTTGTTCGAAAAGGGACGCTTTCGCCATAAAGTAATCCTCCATGGTCTTGTGGTAGTCCAAATGATCCTGGGTCAAATTGGTGAAAATGCCTATATCGAATTCCACTCCGGCCACACGCTGCTGGCTTAAGGCATGGGAAGAAACTTCCATGACAACGCCGCGGCACCCGTTATCCACCATCTGTTCCATCATGTCCGCAAGTTCCAGGGGACCGGGAGTCGTCTGCACGGAAGGATAGCGTTCGCAGCCATTGTCGCACACGACAGTACCGATCAATCCGGCACGGTCCCAGCACTTGCGGAACAAGGCCTGCACCATATAAGAAGTTGTCGTTTTTCCGTTCGTTCCCGTCACTCCGACTACCTTCATAGCTCGAGAGGGAAATTTATGCCAAGCCGCGGCAAGCACGCCTGCCGCCCTGTGGGCATCCGTGACACGAACCCAAGAGACCTTGGCATCCAAATCGGCAGGAGCCGCTTTTTCGGAAATGACGGCACGGGCTCCCTGGCGTACTGCCGCAGGAATAAAATCCGCCCCGTTCACCCTGGTTCCCGGTATGGCAATATAGCATGTTCCCGGCTGAACCTTGCGGCTGTCCACTTCAACGCGTGAAATGTTGACTTCTTCGGAACCGGCAACCCGGCAACCCGGCAGGGATTTTAACAATGTCTTCAGTTTCATGCGCTACGTTTCTTGGTACGGGGTGAGGGAGATAAGGTTTTTTTAACTTTTTTTCTGTTGGAAGAAGCTACTGTTTTTTTCAACTGCCGTTTCTTCACAGGAGGAGGCGTAACCGCCGGCGTTGCCGGAGGAGCATCCGTCCGGGCCATTCGGCCCGTGCCTTGTATAGGGGTGGTTTGAGGAACATTCAATGCCGCAGCCAATCTTCCTGCAACATTTTTGAAAATCGGAGCACAAACAGTACCGCCGCCCGGGTGGCAATCCGTCGGATGCGGATCATCTACAACGACAAGACAGACGAATGCCGGATCAGCGGCAGGCAGCAATCCTACAAAAGAAACCGTATAGCGGTTGTCATAATACCCCCCATGTTCCTTAACCTTGTGGGCAGTCCCCGTCTTTCCGCCGATCTGGTATCCGGGTACGTTTCCGCGATGGGCGGTTCCCCCCTCCCCTGCAACGCGGGCAAGGGCATCTCTCATGGCGCGAGAAGTCGATTCCTTCATCACCCGCCTTACTTCCTCCGGCTGGCGGCGTTCGACAATAGTACCGTCGCTATCGTAAATGACATCCACAAGCCGCGGTTTCATTAAAACGCCACCGTTAGCCACGGCCGCATAAGCCATAGCAACCTGAAGCGGAGTCACCATGACGGAATAACCGTAGGTAATTCGGGAGAAGTTGGAGAAGTTATTTCCATCCTGACACTGGCTCTGTGCTTCCGAAGGCAATTCGATTCCCGTTTTCTTGCGGAACCCGAATGCTTCCAGATACTTCTTATACACATTCCAGCCACCTGCCCGGCACCCGATACGGAAAGCACCGGGGTTACTGGATTTCTTCAAAACGTCCGCCACAGACAACATGCCATAATGCCGGGGAGCATCCGATACGGGTTTCGATCCCGGTACGGGCGCCGTCGAACAATCAATCATCGAATTAAACGTCAACTTACCCGTATCCACTGCAGAAGTAACTGAAACGAGCTTGAAAGTCGAACCCGGTTCATACAGTCCCTGGACAGCAAAATTGAGCGCCCCTTCCTGCATGTTCTCTTTGGTATTGAGGTTGAACTGGGGACGGCTGGCCATGGCGAGAATATTTCCCGTGTGCGGTTCTACAACGATGATCGTACCCCGGGGAGCATGGTAATAAGCAAGTCCCTTATCCAATTCCTCCTCAACGATCGTTTGAAGTTCCATATTGATGGTCAGCTTGATGTTCAGCCCATCGACCGGAGGTTTGAACCTGTCGTCCTTGGAGGGGATAATCTGTCCGCGGTTGTTACGGCGGGATTCGCGAAACCCCTTCTGTCCCACCAGGTAGGGATCCATCGTCTTTTCCAGTCCGGCAACACCGTTCAGCAAGGGAGAACCTTCCGTCAATTGACCAACATAACCGAGAATATGCGTCAAACACGTCGGAGCGACGTAAACGCGCTTCCAGATCGTCTCGCATTTGAAGCCCTGCACGCGTGCATCCTGAAGGGCTTGCTTGATCAACTCGGCTTTTTCTTCCGGCAGATTCTGAGCAATAACCAGACGCATCTGCTGTTTTCCGACATTGTCCTGCCTCAACTTGGCAAATAGTTCCTCATATGTAACACCCTCCAGAAAGGGCGCAATCACGGCAGCGGCATAACTCATATGCTCCCGGATATAGGACTCGGCAATATCGCAGTCATACAATTTCTCAAGCCGTTCATGAATCGTCGTTTTGACATCCTCCGCTTTTACGATGGAATTGGCCTTGGAGTCGTCGGAAAGAAGTAATTGGGCAAGCTTATATTCCGGATCTCCGTCTTTTTTCGTAGCAGCCTGGGCAAGCAGGCGGGAACGGTATTTGGAGACCAGTTTCTCGCGACCGGCTTCATCCAGCGTCGCCCACTTGTCCGAATGGACCGCCTTGGAGTAGGCCAGCCCCCATGTGATGAGCCTGGGGTCGTTCAAATGATAAACATCGGCAACCAACTCCGATGTCTGGACGTTGGTCGTCAGAACTTCCTCCTGGGAATCCATGATCAATCCCCTCCTCGCAGGAAATTCTTCTATTTCAGCAAGTCTGCGGCCATAATACGGACCATTATCCGAGGCATGGACAATCTGAATATCCACCAACTTCATCCCCAACAACGAAACGATCCCCCCGGCCACGCAACAAAGGACGAGGCAACGATTCGCAAAAAAGGACTTTGTCGGAGAAGGCACGAATAGGAGAACAAAGGGGAAAAGGAATTGTACTTATTTAGCGGCCATAGCCGGCTGGCTGTTGTCGCGGCGGATGGACTCAATCTGCCCAGGTTGGATTTCCTGCAGAATGGATTTGTTCTGAGCAAGCCGGTCACGTATCGCCCAACGACTTGTATTCGTAGCGATTTTGGCCCGGTAATGATTCATGTTCAGTTCACAGGAAGTTATTTCAACATTCATGCGTTCAATATCGCGCTGGGTATCTATCTGTTCGTTTTTTAACACGCCGATACATACTCCTGCGGAACATAACATAACGGCAAAACAAACCAGCCAGACGATGAAACCCAGACTTACCTGGTGGTCTTTGCGACGGGAATTGAAGCGGCTCATAATAAATAAATTAGTCGGTTGTTTTTTCTATACCGCGCAACTTGGCGCTGCGGGATCGGGGGTTAAGAGATAATTCCCGTTCATCCGCCACAATCGGGCGACGGGTCAACAATTGAAAACAGTAATCGGGATTGGGCCTTGGTTCCGGCCATTCCTTGCGGTCGATTTCACGGCGGCTGTGCAGATCGAAGAACTGCTTGACACGGCGGTCTTCCAGACTGTGGAAGGTGATGACAGCCATCTTCCCCCCTTTCCGGAGAAGTTTGACGGAAGCATCCAGTAAATCGTCCAGTGCACCTAACTCGTCGTTGACTGCAATGCGCAATGCCTGGAATGTGCGTGTGGCAGGATGCTGCTTGCCCTTGCGAGGCAATACGGAAGAAACAATATCGGCAAGCTGGAGCGTCGTCGTGATCGGAGCTGCGGAACGGGCTTTGACAATGGCCCGTGCGATCGCGCGGGAAGCGCGTTCCTCGCCGTATTCCCACAGGATTCCGGCGATTTCTTCTTCAGGAGCGGAGTTGACGATATCCGCAGCGGATTTTCTCAACTCCGGCCCCATACGCATATCAAGCGGCCCATCTTCCCGGAAAGAAAAGCCGCGTTCAGCCGTGTCCACTTGATGAGAGGATATACCGAGGTCGGCAATAATACCGTCTACCTTGTCCACTCCCTGTTCGGCCAACAAAGCTTCCATATCCCGGAAGTTGCCGGCCAAAGTCTTGAATCTGCCGCCGAAGCGTGCCAGGCGCAGAGTTGCCGCGCGCCGGGCATCCGGATCCTGATCAATGCCCCAGACGGTAGCGCCTCGTTCCAGCATCAACTCCGTATGGCCTCCACCGCCAAGAGTCGCATCAACAATCAACTTTCCTTCCTCCGGATCAACAAGATTGACAGTCTCCTCCAAAAGTACGGTTACATGACTGAAAGCAAGTTCTTTACTGGAGAATTCGTGCCCATCCTGCACAGCAGGAGCAATCACTTCTCCGGCTTCGGAAAGCAATGAGTCTATGAACCGCTTCTGTTCTTCCGGACGAACGGAACGTCCATAGAAGTTCTCACCCATAGCGGGAGCAGCCAGCCTCCACATGCGCACGCATGCGTCGATGCCGCATTCCCCGGTCAATCCCATCAACACATGAGCATGATTCCCGAACATGCCTGCGGCAATCAACTGATAGCCTTCTCCGGCTTCCAGAGCCTCCAGAAGAGCCAGGCGTTCAGAGGGGGACTCCACTCCATGGCGGCCTTCCGCCAGTACGCGTTCCACAATCGTCTCAAACGTTCCGTTCAAGCGTTCCCCCAATTCGGCAAGTTTCCCGTAGGCTCCTTTCTGTCCAGCCCGACTCATTTCTTCAGCATTGGCAGCCTTGGCGGCATTCCAAGCCGAGACATCTTCAGGAGCAAGAGCACCATCCGTCCAGAACGTCACCAGATATCCCGGAGTTTCCAGCTCGTTTCCCGTCACGATGCAAATGCCATCCGCCCCCACGATCCACCCGGGACGCTGAAATAATTCCGCGTCCTGAAGGGACATCGTTTTGTATTCGGGGGTCTTCATTGGAAAATTCCAAATTCTGCACTGAACTCTTCCAGCCTGGCTTTTTCGAGACATTCAAATTCGTCGTAAACATCCGGTCTCCAGATTTCGAAGTAGGATCCGCGACCGACAAGTCTGACTTCTCCGGACAAATTCGCCTGTTCGCACATTTTTTTAGGAATCAGCATTTTGCCTTGGGCACTAATCACCGTCTCAACACATTCGGCATACAGGCGCCCGATCACCATTTCTTTGATTGCGGGAGTCTTGTCCGAACTACGTACCATCGCCACATACTCGTCGAACTTCGCGTGAGTCAGGGCCTTGATCATCTTCAGTCCTTCCTTCTTGGCTTCCAGCAACAGCAAGGGGCACCCCTCGCCCGGCTCCCATTCAGAGGGAATCGCAACGCGATTCTTGGGGTCGAGTTTGTGGATAAACTTGCTACGCAGTTCACTGGAAATACCTTTAAGCATCACATGAGATACACTTCAGTGCATTTCAATACACTTCAATACCTGTCAAAAGTCAATCACGCATGTTAAAAAAGAGAGGTTTTAGGCAAAAAAAAATCCGGGAAGGACGATTTGGGCGCTTGCGACTCCGCAAAGCTCTGCTAAAATCGCGCTCATGTTGGATTTCTGTGTATTGGGCAGCGGTAGTTCCGGGAACGCCTCCGTCATTCGTACCCAAAACACAATGATACTGATTGATGCCGGTTTCAGCGCCCTTCGTCTGAAAAAAAAGTTGGAAGAGTTACGTATCGGCCTAGAGAGTATCAGTGCCATCCTTCTGACTCACGAACACACCGATCACAGCCAGGCCCTCGGACAGATTACTAAAAAGTATAAAATTCCCGTCATGGGAACGCGGCACACATGCATGTACTTGAAGGAAAAAGCCCCGAACGCTTCGTGGATCAATTTTGAAAAGGGCTCCAGCTTCCAGATCGGCGACATCACCGTCATGCCATTCGCCACATCACACGATGCCGTAGATCCGGTCGGGTTCAGAATGGCAACCACGGACGGTACACTCGGATTCCTCTCCGACACAGGCTGCTGCAATACAACCATTGCCCGCAGCCTGGAACATGTCGATGCCCTCTACATCGAATCCAACTACGATCCCCATCTTCTTGAAACTACACCCAAGCGTCCCTGGCCTCTCAAACAGCGCATTGCATCACGCCACGGCCACCTCTCCAATCAGCAAGCCGCCGAGTTCGTTGAACAAATTGCTCATGGCGGACTTCGCCACATCATCCTGGGACATTTGAGCGGCGAAAGCAACACGGAGGAAATCGCCATGGAAACCATGGCGCGAACCATAACCAGGACAGGATTCTCCGATACTACCCTCAGTTGTTCCCGCCAACACGAAATCCTTCCCTGGATTTCCGTCGGGTAATCAGCCTTTTACTTTTCCTCCTTCCTTTTTCCAGATGTTCCTGAGCTCTTGCGAAATCATCAGCACGATTGTTGCAGCCATCGCCGGCTCCATTGCATCGTCGCGCGTCAAAATGGATCTGTTCGGCGTCATTGTCACAGGAACCATAGCCGCTCTGGGAGGAGGTACCATCCGTGACATTTTACTCGGATTGCCCGTTTACTGGACTGTGCCCACGGGTGAAAATTTCCTGCTTATTTCCGGCGTCACATGTTTCATCACCTTCTTCACCGCCCAGAAATATCCTCCTCCCCTGGGCACCATCCGCATTGCAGACGCCATCGTCCTGGCCCTCTTCGGCGTTATCGGGACGGAAAAATCCATTCTGAACGGTTTCGGTCCGGCTGTTTCCATCGTCATGGGTATCTGTACGGGGATAGCCGGGGGGCTTCTGCGAGATGCCCTCACGGGCAATGTGCCGTACGTCTTCCGTCCCGGCGAACTGTACGCCACGGCCGCCTTCCTGGGATCGGCCACCTATGTATTGCTGGACATGTTCAACGTCGATAATTCCGTCTGTTTCATCACCGGTTTCTGGATCACCCTGCTCGTACGCCTTGCCTCCATCCATTGGAATTGGAACCTGCCATCCCATCAGCCGATGTTCCGGACAGTCACCAGGAAAAGCCCCCCTCTCCCGCCCCAGTCCGAGTGAGGATTCCTCTCCTCATAAACAGCATCCCCCCCAAGTTCCACTGAAAGAAAGCAAGTTTCTTCACGTACTAGTAATTACCATGAATCCCAAGAGTTTTCTGATCACGTATGCCGCAGTTTCCCTGTCGCTTCTAAGTGCGGCCGCCTACTCTCCCAATCGCCATCCTGTCCCGGAACCTACACTGCCCCAGACAAATAATTCCCTCTCGACCAACCTTTTCCAGCATGCCAAAGTTACGGCGAGCGGAGTTTACAAAGATTTTCTTCCGGAACTGGCCGTCGACGGCAATGCATCCGACAGCGGCAAATACTGGGGTTGCGAAAACCTTCCTGTCTGGCTTCAGGTCGATATGGGGAAACCCCAATCTCTTTCCTCCATCCGATTCTGGCCTTATTGGGCCGACGGACGCATCTACCAATTTAAAATCGAAGGTTCCAAAGACGGTAAAGTTTGGAAAACACTCGTCGACCAAAGCGCCAATTCCATTTCCGGTACGGCGGACGGCAGTACCTACACTTTCCCTGCCACTACTGTCCGGTACGTCCGCACGACAATCACCAACAACTCCGCCGGCAAACAATCCGGCGGACATATCGTCGAAATTCAAGGCTTTGCCGAATCCGATCACGCCGGACTGCAGGCTATTCCCATCTCAGCCGACGAACGCCAACCGGGAGATCGTCCAATCGACCCTTCCCGTATCCAGCCGGGTATCATCGACACGGCCTGGAGGGGAGAACGAGTCAATGGACAAATTGCCATCTCCGGAGACGGAGGGTTACAACAAGTTCGCCTCTCGACACAGCCTCTTATCGGACCGGATGGAACTCAAATTCCTGTTTCCGCCTCATTCGTGCGCTTCACCGGAGCCGACAAAGATGCTATCGCCGACATTATTGATCCGGATTGGGACAGAATCGACATCCCGGCCGGGCAAATCCGCTCTGTATGGGTCCAGGCCGATATTCCGGTTCAAACAGTTCCCGGTGCATATAAAGGCGTCGTTTCCGTCCATTCCCAAGGGCAGAAATCCATTGACATCCCCATCAAGATCAATGTCATGAAGGCGGCACTTCCGCCAGCCAAAGACTGGACTATGCACCTTGATCTCTGGCAGCACCCGGAAGCAGTCGCCCGCTGGCATGACGTCAAACCATGGTCCAAGGAACATTTCGATCTGATGCGACCTCTCATGAAGCGCCTGGCGGATGCCGGGCAAAAGACCATCACCTGTTCCCTGATCCATGAAGCATGGAACGAGCAAACCTACGACTGGTGGCCCTCCATGATCGAATGGATCAAAAATACAGACGGCACCATGAGCTACGACTACACCAATTTCGACAAGTGGGTCGACTTCATGAGCAACGACATCGGCATGAAAGACGCCTTCATCAACTGCTACACCATGGTTCCCTGGTCGATGAAGCTCCGCTACCTCGACAAGGCCAGCGGTGAATACAAGGAACAACCACTCAACCCCGACAATGCCGAATACGAAGCCATTTGGGGACCATTTCTCACCGATTTCGTCAAACACCTCAAACAGAAAGGCTGGCTGGAACGTACCTGCATCGGCCTTGATGAACGCCCCGACAAAATGGTCGCCGCAGCTCAGAAACTGCTTGATCAATACACCCCGGGCATGCGTATGGTTTCCGCCTTCAACCACCCTACCTCCATGACGGATAGGGTTTATGATCTCTCCATCAGTATCACCCATGCGGATACCGTCGGCAAAGTACTTGAAGCCCGGAAGAAGAAAGGCCAAAAGACGACTTTTTATATCTGCTGCTCGCCAGCCAAGCCCAATACTTTCACTAAATCCTCACTAGCCGAATCGGAATGGCTCGGTATCTTCGCCGCCGCCAACAATCTGGACGGCATCCTGAGATGGGCTTATAATTCCTGGGGCAGAAACCCCTTGGAAACCACCGATTTCGGCAATTGGAAGCCAGGCGACTGTTACCTCGTCTATCCAGGAAACCGCAGTTCTCTGCGTTTTGAAAAACTCCGTGACGGTCTCGAAGATTTCGAGAAAATCACAATCCTCAGAAAGCAGGCAGCATCTCCCAAGGCCAGCGCCGAATTCAAAAAGGCTGTTTCAGACATGAACGTTCTTCTCAAGGAACTCTTCACCGTCAAACGCAGCTCCGGCAACCAGCACAAGGACGATATCATCCGTGCCCGCGCCGCCATTAACAAAGCATCCGCCTTAAGCTAACGGAATCGCATTCAATCTCTCCGATCACGGGCAATCTCCTCTCGCCAGGCGGTTGCCCGTGATGTTTTCAAGGGATAATCTCCTTTACTCCATGACGGGATTTCCTTACTCATTTGAGAATCGAATATGGGAAAAAGCGAAAATTCGAATTGGGTCTCAGTCTTACTCTGGTACTTACATTGTTAGCTATCCCGTTTTATTTCAAGGGGAATATGGGGTCGCAACTGGATTTTCATCCGTCATGGAACGAGGCAGAACGAACTCAAATCCAGCAATGCTACAACAGATTCATCACAATCGCCGACCTCATCACCCCTGAGGCGAGCAGGGAGTTCGTCCAATATTATTTCGATAGCAAATGGGGCAATACTGTATTGTTGGGAATTTACGACATCCTGTATCCTTTCTCACATCAAGTTGTGCAAGAATACCTGACAGGAGACACGCGAAAGATGATTAAGTCAACAGCAGAAACCGGCAATGCCAGTCTGACGGACGAAAATAATTCCTCCCTGCTCATATTCTCCCTCGCTATGGGAGAATATGAACTCGCTCAATCCCTTGTCAAATGCGGTGCAGATGTCAATCTGCACTCACGGGTTCCCTTCATAATAGACATGCCGGGCGATACTCCTTTATCGTGGGCCGTCTCCACCAGAATCTGCGACCAAGCAACTTGAGAAAATGAATCCATAGAACATCAAAGAGCCGCTCCCGAAGAAGCGGCTCTGATGGAATTGTCTAACGTATCCGGATTCGTCTACTTGATTACCATTCGTTATTCAGGTTTTTCGTCTCGACCTTGCCGGGCTCCTTATTGCGTTCGGTCATGCCGCGTACGGGCTGAGGTTCGGTTTCAACAAGATCAAGGATGTCGATCTGGTTCTTGCCGGAACGCAGAACCGTAGCCGGAACATACAAGCGAAGCTGAGGCCCGATGTTCCAGTAACGCCCCATGTTGTGGCCATTGACCCAGAGGTAGCCTTTGGTGTACTTCGACATGTCGAGGAAAGTATCCTGCGGTTTTTCAAGATTGATCACAGCACGGAAATGAGCTCCCTTGCGGGCTCCGGTCCCCTTTTTGGCAGCAGGAGCATTCACGATGGTTTCTGGAGCCAAAGGCATGGGTTTGACGATCCAGCCTGTCAACTTTTTATCGCCCAGCTTGACATCGCCATGAAGCCCCTTGCGGTCCTTTTCCATACCAATGGTAAAGTTGACGTGCCCCATGGCTTCCACAAGGATTTCCAGAGTGGCCGTCTTCTTACGTGCAGGGATTTCCAGAGATTTTTTACCTTCGCGCCTGTCGAGGGTACCCACCGGTTTGCCGTCGAGGTACACCATGGCGTAATCGTTGGCATGATCCAGCGTCAGGGTTTCGGCAGGGCCTGCCGGGATAGTCGTTTTGTAGATAGCCATCCCTTGATTCTGTCCCCACATTTCAAAATAGGGAGGAGTATCATACTTTTTCGCAAATGCCCTGGGTTGATTATCCCAGAGTCCGGCATGGAAGACGGGCTTGAATTCCGGAATTTCCATGGACGGGATTTCAGCAGGAACCTCGGGAATGCCGGCTTCCTTCGGCACCTTGGAAATAATGATATCGCGGATCTTCGTGTAGAATTCGTTGGGTCTGCCGTGTTCATCAATGGGAGATCCGTAGTCGTAACTGGTCAGATCGGGTTCATATTGTCCCGGCCCCCCGGTATTTGCACCTGCGGTCAGCCCAAAATTGGTTCCGCCATGTACGACAAACAGGCTAAAGGAACGCCCCTTGTCCATGAACCATCGGACATTGTCCACAATGCCGGGGGTGGGAGACCAATTGCCTTCTCCCCAGTGGCGAAGCCAACCGGGATAAGTTTCCGATGAAAAGACGGGAACACCGGGATTACACTTATTGGCTACATTCCAGGCAGCATCGTTAAGTCCGGGATCCAGACCGACAGCCACTCCGGGCAAGACGACTCCACGCAAAAAGCCTTCGCCGGCGCCATCGGATGTATAGAATGGGGCAAAGCCTTTCTTCGTCCAGAAATCCTTAAGCCATTCCATGTACTCGCGATCCTTGCGCTGGTAGCTGCCATACTCGTTTTCCAACTGGGTCATGAGAATGGGGCCGCCGTTCTTGGCCAGATACGGTTCTGCCACTTTGGCAATGGCATTCAGATAACGCTCCTGGGCCTTCATGAAATGGGCGTCCTCCGTCGTACGGATCTTCGCATTCGGATCCTTCAGCAAATAGGCAGGCAAACCGCCCAGATCCCATTCGCCACACACGTACGGCCCCGGACGGAAGAGAACCCACATGCCTTCTTCCTGACAAATTTTGAGGAATTCGCCAATGTCGCGGTTTCCCGTTTTGAAGTCGAACGTACCATCGGGCTTTTCCAGATCATTCCAGAACACGTAAAAAGCAATCGTGTTGAGCCCCATAGCCTTGGCCATCTGAACTCTGTGACGCCAGTACTCCTTGGGGATACGCTGGGGATGCATTTCGCCGCCACGAATCTGGAACGGTTTGCCGTTCAACATGAATTCACTATTGTCAGCCCCTCCGAATCCAAACTGAACGGGAGCACCTTTCGTGAGAGCCGGGCGCTCGACATTGTTGGGAGCCTCTGGACCAGCCCACGAAGATGCTGCAAAGACAGCTCCCATTCCTACGGTCAGTGCGAGTTTCCCCGCATATTGATGAAACCGATGCATAGGCCTGACTATATACCTTTTTCTTGATGAGGAAGACAAGCAAAAAGGCTGTTCCTGTACATGGCAGGAACAGCCTAGGAAAGTCCGATTCCGGAATCCTCAACGGGCAAGCACACGCTTGGCGGCATCCACGACGGAATCCACCGTCATGCCCAGTCCTTCGAGGACCTGGTTTCCGGGAGCGGAGAAGCCGAAGCGGTCGATTCCGATGACTTCACCTTCCAGTCCGACATACTTCCACCAAAGGGATGTTACACCGGCTTCAATGGATATCCGCTTCCCACAGGAGGCAGGCAGAACACTCTCACGATATGCGGGACTCTGAGCATCAAAGCGGTAGAAACTCGGCATGGAAACGACGCGAATGCCATCTCCCAAACGATCCGCCGCCTGAAGAGCGAGGGAAAGTTCAGAACCGGAAGAGAGCAGGATAGCCTTAAGGTCTCCCTTTTCCTTGCGGACAATGTATCCGCCTTTGAGCACACCCTGCCGACGCGTCTCAACAGGAAGATCGTTAAGAGTCGCCACCTTCTGACGGGTAAGAATCAGAGCTGTCGGTCCTGTGTGGCGTTCCATGGCTGCCATCCAGGCACCAGCCGTTTCTTCAGGATCAGCGGGTCGAATGACATCAAGGTTCGGTACCACGCGGAGACTGCTGTAGGTTTCAGTCGGCTGGTGGGTCGGACCGTCTTCACCGACAGCGACGGAATCGTGAGTCAGCACGTATGTCACAGGCAATCCGCTCAAGGCGGCCACACGGATTGATCCGCGCATGTAGTCCACAAACACCAGGAAGGTTGCGGCACTCACACGGAACAGACCGTCATAAGCAATGCCGTTGCAAATAGCGCCCATGGCATGTTCGCGGATGCCAATCCAGAAATTACGTCCGGTGGGATTTTCCGGAGAGTAGTCTCCCGCATCCTTGAGATAGTTCTTATTGGAGCTGTACAAGTCGGCGCTGGTCGTTAGGAAGAAGGGATCGGCCTTGGCTATGTCGTTAATTACCTTGGCTCCGGCGGAACGCGTCGCATCGGCAAAAGACGGGTCGAACGCAGGAATAGCCTTGTCCGTTTCCCCGGCGGGGATCCCTTCGGCACATGCCTTCATCCCGGCAGACAATTCGGCAGCAAGATCAGGGTTGGCCTTGCTCCATGCATCGAAGGTGGCGTGCCACGCCCGACATGCTTCTTCACGCCTGGCACGCAGAGATGCCATGTAGGAGCGAACTTCCTCCGAAACGTAGAATCGTTCGTCGGAGGGCAGTCCCCAATTGGCGTGAGCTTCCGGCCAGAATTTGGCCCCGCCTTCGCCGTGTCCCTTGGTCGTACCGGCAACTTCCGGCACGCCCTTGGCAATGATCGTTTTGGCGATGATAAGCTTGGGTTTGCCGTTCTTGCTGGAACGGAGCCGGGCAACGGTGTCGGCAATCAAGGATATATTGTGTCCGTCAATCGTGCTGACTTCCCAGCCCAGGCTGGAGTATAAACCATCCACATCGGAAAGCTGGGTTTTATCAGCCGGAGCATCCAACGTAATGTCATTAGAATCGTAGATAACGACGAGATTGTCCAATTTCAGCACGGCAGCCAAGGCCATGGCTTCGCGGCAGACCCCTTCCTGCATACAGCCATCGCCGGCCAGGCAGTATACCATCTGGTTGAAAATCGTATGTTCGGGAGTATTGAATCTCGCTGCGGCACGTTTGGCGGACAAAGCGAAGCCGACTGAATTGGCAACGCCCTGCCCCAATGGTCCGGTCGTACATTCCACTCCGGGCGTATCGCCGAATTCCGGGTGTCCGGGTGTTTTGGAACCTTTTTTACGGAAGGCTCTGAGATCGTCGAGGCTCAGGTCGAATCCCGTCAAATGCAACCATGAATACAGGAACATGGAGCCGTGACCGCCGGACAGAATAAAACGATCGCGGTTCAGCCAGCGAGGCTCGGAAGGATTAATATTCAGTAGGTCTCCGAAGAGAACCGCACCAATTTCAGCGCATCCCAGGGGGAGACCCATATGACCGGACGAACATTCGTACACGGCATCAATGGCAAGTCCTCTGGCCTGGTTGGCAGCTTTCTGGAGAATGTCGAGATTCATGCGCGGCGAGTATGGCGACTCCAGATTCAAAATAAAAGCCTAAAGTCACACCCGAATCTCCAGCATTGCGTCGTCAATACGCAATCCCCATCCCATATTGCCGATTCCACCTTCAAATTCCCCGAACAAGCCTCATCATCGGCACAGATCCTGCTTCATGTCCAAAGCCGGGGTAAATTCTGTCACATCGCCGACGACCGTGGCCGGAACGCCAGCAACCGTCGTATGAGGAGGGACGTCGGACAACACCACGGAACTGGCTGCTACTTTGGCGCACTGTCCAATAGTCACGCGCCCCAGTATTTTAGCACCAGCACCAATCAAAACACCCGATTCGACAATGGGATGGCGGTCTCCTTCCTCCTTGCCCGTACCACCGAGAGTTACTTCATGCAGAATGGAAACGTTATCTTTCACAATAGCCGTTTCACCGACGACAAAGCTTGTAGCATGGTCCAGCAGGATGCCGGATCCAATGCTGGCAGCCGGGTGGATATCCACAGCAAACACTTCACTGGCAACGCTCTGGAATTGCAAGGCAATCAAGTGGCGGCCCTGAGACCACAACCAATGGGCGATACGGTATGTCGAGATGGCATGGAAACCTTTGAAAAAGAGCAAAGGCTCCAGCGGTGAATGGCAAGCGGGGTCACGATCCACGATGGCAACCAGGTCATGCGCCATCTGCGCTATGATGGCAGGATCGCTTTCCAGGGCATCGCGAATGACAGGTTCCAGTTCCTCGCGTACCATATCGCGGCGCGACAACTTGCGGGCCAGGCGGGCAACAATGGCTTCCACCAAACACGTACGTGTCAGGCATACATCATTAAGCAGACTCAGCATGGACGGCTCTTCAACAAGAGCCTTCTTCGCCTCATCAATGATCCAGCTCCACACTTCCGCCACCAAGCATGCACAACTTTCACATGCCCGAATCCTCTTCCTTTTATTGCTGTCCGTCATGCGTGCGGATGCTCTCACGGGACTTGGACGCATACAAGTGAAAAAGATACGCCCAATCCTTAACTCATTATTTCTGAATAGGGATAGAGTTGTACAACTGCTCCAGGGCCAATACCGTATAAGCGGTCACGAGGACGGGGTCCGCCTCCCACCAACGGTTGTTGGTGTTCACCCAGGAACCATCCGGTTTCTGGATGCTTACAAGTTTGGTCGCCAGATTGTCGCGCCAGTCCACTTCATCTCCGCCTTTTAATTTCAGAAAGTCGATACCCGCTGCCGACAACGCCTTGGCCATCGACTGGTAATAGTAATAAAGCCCCTGAATACCGACTCCCGGGTTCTCATCCACGGAATAATTGTTGGACAGCCAATCCAGCGCCGCCTTAACGCGCGGATCGTCTTTTCCCATGTTGGCATAGATCAAAGATTGCATGCCGGCATACGTCATGCTGCCGTAGGCATGGGCATAATCTTCCGCCATGGCTTTTCCTCCGCCCATGCCGCCGCGGCCACCTCGTCCGCCTCTGCTTCCTCTGGCGGAGGCATCGATTCCGGGTTTGCCGGAAGGAGCTGCCTGTTTTTGCGGAGCTTGCCGTTCCGATCCGGCAGGACGGTACATGAATCCGCCTGCCTGGGAAGGATCGGAAGTCGTGTCTGGATCCTTCTGGCACCGGGAGACAAACTCGGCAGCAGCCTGCCAGTCCAATTCCGGTTGTTCACCGTACTTGCCGTCTTGGGCCAGTTTTTTGGAATAATAAACGGCTTCCAGAGCCAAAGACGTATTGGACAAGTCTGCGATGGGAGGAGCATCGGCTCCGCCATAACCGATCCCTCCATGATAGGGACTATCCGGAGCAAAATGTTCCTGCTGGCGAATCAGGTAGGCCCGGGCTTTCAACAACGGCTTGTCATAGGCGTCATTATCGGCGGCCAGAAGGGCCAGCATGCATACGGAGGTATTGTACGAGGCCAGCCCCCTGTTGAAAATACTGCCGTCTTCCTTCTGCGACTTCAGTAGGAATTCATAACTCTTCTTCAGATACTCGGGCACGGGTTTCCCTTTCTGATCCGGAGCTCTCATGGCTGCAGTTACAGCCAGAGCCGTCAAAGCCGGATAGCTAGGATCTCCCCAGGTGCCGTCCTCTGCCTGGTGAGCTTTGAGGTAGGCATTGCCTTTGTCGATCGAGTGCAGGATTTCCTGGCGAATAGAGGCATACCGGGCTATAGCAGGATCCGCAGGCGAGGCAACGGATGTCTGGGCAACCGCCGGAAGGGCTTGAAGGCCTGTCAACAGGCAAAGAACCGGAATAAAACGATTTAGAATCATGGTGCTGGTTGGATGTGTGGTTTTGAAGATTCCCGAACGGAACGGACCGGCTGAGTAATCACGATTTCGACAGGATCCCCCGGTTTCAACGGATGTTTGGAATGGACGATCCATCCCGCCTCGTTATCCCCTTCATTGTAATCGCCGATGTAATTGATCATGGACGAACGGTCGGCAAAAATCGCAATGGCGTTGCCGCACAAACTGCATTGATAGGCTCCACTGTAAAAAAAGGAATTGGTATAGAGCCACTTGTCCGCCGGAAAGGGTTGTTTGGTCCGGGCATTGATTACAAGATCCGACAGATCCGACTCCCGGTCAACCTTCCCATCCTTCCACTTCAGCTTCAACGACACATAGGCATCGGCAAAATCACGAGGTTCGGGAGGAGTAAACGGCAGCCACTCAAGGTTTTCGTCCCGAACCGGGAAGAAATTTTCAAATGCCTTGAACCCTAGCATTTTCATTGCCAGACTCATGTGGAAAGGATCCGCATCCGTCACCAGAAGAGATTCATGGAGTTTGCCGTTCGGCAAGCACAACACATACTCAATCAACCCTTCCTCCATATTGACAAGGGCAGGAACAATAACCTGTTTTCGGGCGGGATCGACGATGACTTTGCCAATTCCAATGCGACCTCCGTCCAGTTTTTCAAACGGAGGTACGCTTCTTCCGTCCGGGGATTTGAAATCGGCGAAGGCCGGGGCAGGTTCTTCCTGCTCGACATCGGCCCCTACCGGCAAGATTCCGGCGGCAAGAACGGCAAAAACGGACAGGATGGACGGTCGTACCTTCATTCGCCTTGATTCCATATGACAAAACAGGCGTCTTGTCCAAGGAAGAATGCGTACTCATCCTGCACGGGACCTCCGGACTACGCCTGCGTCTCTTCCGGGATGATATCAAAAATCTGATGAGCCTTGCGAATAGCGGCGCCCCCTGTTTCCACTTCATCGTGAATGACGCTGGCAATTCCTTCGATTTTCAGGCGAGCCACCTCCGAGGGGAATTTAGCGCGCGCAATCACATGGATATCCGGATTCACACTCATCAACACCGGGTATGTCGAAAGCGCCGGTGCAATATCCGGAAACGTAAAGGCTATCAGCCGGGCCTTGGCAACTCCCGCCAAATCCATGGTGACGGAATGCTGGATATCCCCAAGAATAGCCGTTACCCCTTGGTTGAGCAGCCTTTTGACCGTATCGGCGTTCAGATCGACGATAATGCAGGCAATGCCGTATTTTTCAAGATCGTGGTGCAGTCGCTGCCCAACCGGGCCATAACCGCAAATGATCGCATGATCCTGAATCGTAGCAAGTTTACTGGTCAGCGTTTCCGTAGTCATTTTTCGTCGGGAACCACCGAAACCGGGCACCCGTGTCAGGACGGGAGCCAACCGGGAAGCTATTTTCATGAAAACGGGAGTCAAACCCATCGACACGGCGGCAATGGCAAAAAGGTTATTGGTAATCGCCGGGGCCACCGGTTCAATCCTGTTCATGAACGGAAGCAGAACCAGGGAGAATTCCCCCACATTCATCAGCGATGTAGAAGCCATGATCCCCATGCGCCCGGGAACATTCAACGCCCACGAAGCCACGAGGCAGGAAGCCAGCTTAATGACGAGCACGCTGACGGTAATCAGCGTCACAGTCCCCAAATGTTCCCACAACTCGTTCACATTGATCAACAAACCGGCCGACACAAAGAAAATCGTCAGAAAAATGTCGCGGAACGGCAGGATCTCACTCAACACGCGGTGGCTATAATACGACCCACTCACCACCAACCCGGCAATGAAGGCGCCGAGAGCCAGACTCAGCCCCAGCAAACTAGCCATCATGGCAATGCCGGAACAGATAGCCAGCACGGTCATCGTGAATAATTCGCGGCTTTTCGTCCGTGACACTGCCAGCATCAGACGGGGCAAAATATATTTGCCAATCAACCATGCACCAATCAGGAACACGACTCCTTTGCCTGCGGCTACACCCACATTTGCAAAGGTCCCCATCACGGTTTCCCCGGGTGCAAAAATCTGAGGCATCACCGCGACCAGCATTACGGCAAAAATATCCTGAAACAAGGCTATTCCCAAAGCCATGCGTGCCCCGGACGTGCCCGAAAGTCCGAATTCGTGGAACGACTTGAGGGAAACAGCTGTCGATGACAACCCGATGATTGCGCCGATCACCAAGGCATCCGCCAAGGGAAGTTTCATGAGGAGATGCAACCCGAAGCCGAAGAACAGCATGCAGAGTCCCATCTGGATACTGCCGCCGATGAAAGCCGTCTTGCGCAAAAGTCGCAGCTGGTCCATCGAAAATTCGATTCCCAGTGCAAACATCAGCAGGATGATCCCTATCTCTGCTAACGAATTGATGCTCTCTTCCGCCCCGGGTATCCCGGACAAAATACCGCAATTCGCCAGAATAGCTCCGCACAGAAAATATCCCCCCATCATCGATTGGCGAAACCGCGCCAATAACAGGGACAAGCCGACGACGGTCAAGAAAACCAACGTCAACAAAACAAAAAACGGAGGAATAAGATTCGGCGAAGAATGAGCGAGCAGGGCAAGCATGGACGGAATGGAGAGAGATAAGAGAGAAAGTAGTTTAATCCTGACTCGGATTCAACGGAGCCAATTCAGGATCCGTAAAGAAACCATTCTTGCGGATCAATACGTCGTCGAAATAGATCTCTCCTCCACCGAATTCCTCCGTCTGGATACACACGAGATCCCAGTGTACCTGGGAACTATTGCCATTGTCAGCCACATGGTAGGCCTGTCCCGGAGTCAAGTGGAAAGAACCAGCGATCTTCTCGTCAAAAAGAATGTTGCACATGGCCTTGCGAATGCAGGGATTGACACCGAGTGCAAATTCCCCGAAATAACGGGCGCCCGGGTCAGAATCCAGAATCTTGTTGAGGGCAGCCGTCTTGGCTCCGGCATCGGCTTCGACAATACGACCGTCTTTGATACGGAAACGGATGGAATCAAAGGGAATCCCCTGAAACACTGTCGGCGTATTGTATTGAATCACACCGTTGACACTCGTACGCACCGGAGCGGTAAACACCTCGCCGTCAGGCAGATTGCATTCCCCGGCACACGGCAAAGCCGGAATATCCTTGATAGAAAACGCCAGTTCGGTTCCCGGCCCTGTAATGCGCACCCGATCCGTCCGCCGCATCATCTCCGCCAGCTTTTCCATCGCAGGAGAAAGCGCCCGATAATCCAAAAGACAGGTACGGAAATAAAAATCCTCAAATTCGCCAGTGCTCATACCGGCCTGCTGAGCCATGCCTTCCGTCGGCCAGCGCAGGACGCACCAACGCGTATGCTGGACACGCCGTTGCATCACAGGGCGCAGATGTTTCATTGCCGTTGCCATGGCATCGGCCGGGACGGAAGAAAGTTCAAAAGCGTTCATGTCGCCCCGCAGCGAAATGTAAGCATCCATATCCTGCATTTCCGCCATCAGATGGCGGGCAATGGCTTCGTACTGATCATCCGTAGCCCCGGCCATCATTTCACGGTTCAAGCGCGGCCTGTTGACGCGGAGGAAAGGGAGTGCTCCCGCCTTGCGGACTGCTTGGATCAAAGCGATCCCGGCTTCATCAGGAACAAGGGCCAGCTCAATCAACACCTTCTCTCCCTGACCGATATGGAGGGAATAGTTCACAATCTGGGCAGCTAATGCCTCATAACGTTCGTCATTCATGCAGACATTAGGCATACGGAAGTTCAAAATTGTCAAGCCGCAGACTTGCCACAGGAAATAATACATGGTTCAAACACTCAAGTATGAATGACGCACTGCCTCGATTGGGAATCCTGGGCTCCGGCTCCGGTTCAAACTGTCAATCCATCATGGACGCCATTGACGCCGGAACATTGAAGGCGGAAGTCGCCATCGTCCTCTCCGACAACCCGGACGCCTATATTCTGGAGAGAGCCCGACAAAGAGGCATCCCCGCCCAGGTTATCGATTGCCGCGGATTCAAAAGCAAATTCCCGGAGGAATCCCAGAAGGAAGTAGCCGATGCGCTTCTCGCCCATGGAGTCGACCTCGTCTGCCTGGCCGGTTTTATGCGCCTTGTGCGCCATCCCTTGCTGGATGCTTTCCCGGCACGCATCATCAACATCCATCCCGCTCTGCTGCCCGCTTTTCCGGGGCTGGAAGCCTGGGCGCAAGCCGTCCGGGCCGGAGCCACCGAAAGCGGATGCACCGTACATTACGTAGACGACGGCATGGATACCGGCCCCATTCTCGGACAGGCCAGGGTACCCGTTCTCCCCGATGACACACCGGAATCCCTCCATGCCAGAATACAAATTGAGGAACATAAACTATATCCCGCAATGATTGTCAAGGCATTGGAAAACATCCGCCCGATACCTGCATGACATCGATTGCGTTCTCCGGGCTTGCCCTTTGAACGATTTTAGTGCCATTCTACTCCAACTCCATATTCCGAAAGAATAGAAGACAATGAAAAAGAAAACCTCCATCTCGCTGATGCTCGCAGCAGCAGCCATGACTGCCGGACTCTCCACCGCACAGGATACGCCGACAGACACTCCTCCAACTCAGGAACAACTCAAAGAAGAAGCAGCCAAACCCGTGGATCCCGCCCAACTTAAAAAAGATATCAGTTATTTCCTCGGTTTCCAGAACGGGCGCCAAATGTCTTCCATCCCCACCCTCAAGATCGAAGATCTCGACATGGATATCTTCATGAAGGCTCTCGCCGAAGGGATGAAGGGTGATCCATGCCCCGTCCCCGAAGCTCAGCTTGAAAATTCGCTCAAGCAATTCCAGACCGTTATCGACGAACGCCTTGCCGCACTGGCCAAGACCAATCTTGAAGCCAGCAAGAAGTTCATGGAAGAAAACGGCAAGAAAGAAGGCATCGTCACCACGGATAGCGGCCTCCAGTACAAAGTCATCGAAAAAGGCGGCGACAAAAAATATGACGAAAAGGAATACAAGGAACCCCTTTTCACCGTGAAATACAAGGGAACGACTCCTGAAGGCGTCGTCTTTGACGACAGCGGCGACAAGGCAGTCGACTTTCCGCTACAACTTATCCCCGGTTTCACGGAAGCTCTCAAGGCTATGCCGATCGGCGCCAAGTGGCAGATTTTCATCCCTGCGGAACTCGCCTATGGCGAACAGTCTCCCAGCCCGAAGATCCAGCCCAACCAGGCTTTGATTTTTGACGTAGAACTCCAAGGTATCAAGGAAGCTCCGAAGACATCGAACTCCCCGATGTCCCTGACGCCCGAACAGCTCCAGCAGCTCATGCAGCAGCAAGGCGGACAGAAATAAGGATTGTCCCCCCGATTATCCATTTTACGCAACGCGTCCCGGTTTTATCCCCGGGGCGCGTTTTTTTCGGTAATCATTTGCCGATTTGAACTTCCTTCCAGATCGAAAAGTGACTTTATTCTTGAGGTGCCGGTCAATTTCAGGCAGAGAGTAGTGTTACTATGGATTTGGTGAAACGCGAAATCACGGCAGAAACAATCACACCGTACTTTGAAGAATATTTCGGCCACAAGCCGACGCACATCGCGGCGGCTCCCGGCCGAGTCAACCTTATTGGCGAACATACCGACTACAACAATGGCTTCGTCATGCCCATGGCCTTGGAAAATCACACCGTTGTGGCTGTTGCCCCGTCTCCTACCGGGAACCACAGGTTTTGCGGTTCCCTCGGGGACCAAATCTATGAAATTCCCGTGCAGGACGCCCTGTCTATCGGCGAACCCTTCTGGTCCAACTACGTGAGAGGAGTACTCGCCCTCCTAGACCGCCGCGGCATTAAAATCGGCCCTGTAGACATGCTGATCGACAGCAATGTCCCCCGCGGAGGGGGGCTTTCCTCCAGCGCCGCCCTTGAAGTTTCCGTCTGCACGGCCCTGGCTGCTTTCGCTGGAGTTGAAATCGACCCGAAGGAAGTGGCCCTGATCGGTCAATCCGTCGAACACGAATTCGTCAACGTCCCCTGCGGTATCATGGATCAGTTCATTTCCGCCAACGGTCGTAAAGGTCATGCTCTCAAGCTCGATTGCGCCTCGTTGAACTATGAGTTGATCCCCATGGACGACCCGGCAGTGTCCGTCCTCGTCTTCGACAGCGCCGTCAAACATTCCCTGGCCGACGGAGCTTACGGACAGCGCCGCAAACAGTGCGAAGAAGCTTCCGCCATCATGGGCGTCCCTTCTCTGCGTGAAGCCACCCTCGACATGCTTGAAGAATCCAAGGACAAACTGGGCGATGTCCGCTACCGCCGCGCCCGCCACGTCATCGGGGAAAACGTCCGTGTCGCCAGCTTTGCCCAGGCTCTTGCCGACAAGAACTGGGAGAAAGCCGGCTCCGCCATGCGCAGCAGCCATGCCTCCCTGCGCGACGATTACGAGGTGTCCTGCGCCGAAGTCGATACACTCGTTTCACTCTGCGACCGCATTCCTTCCGCTTCATCCGTGTACGGTTCCCGCATGACGGGGGGCGGATTCGGGGGATGCATCGTCGCCCTCGTCAAAACCGAAGATGTAGACAAAGTAGCCCAGGAACTCCTCCAGGCCTACCGCCAGGAAACCGGTATTGACACGACTTACCTGATTACACGGCCCGGCGATGGTGCACGGGTTCTCTTTAAACACACTCCGGAGAAGCATTCTCTGCGGCAATCGGAACATGGTAATAATGCCCAGATACTTTCCAGGGATTAGTCAATTTTCTCTCTCCACCACCTGATATTATGAAAAAATTAGCTATGATTCTCGGGGCAGGCGCCCTGATGTTATGTGGCTCATGGGCGCAGGATGCCCCCGGCGCCACACCTGCTGCAGTCGTTCAGCCGGCAGCGGCCAACGCCGTTCTGGATAGCACAGCCGCCGGGGAAACCGTTCCCGCCGCCGATCTGGATCTCCTGGTCAAAGCCGACCAACCCGGTCAAAAAGCATTGCAACCCGCTCCCATCGACACGTGGGAAGCCATCGTCTTCTGCATCGTAGTCGTCGGCGTTATTTTCCTCGGTATCTGGAAAAGCCGCGATCCGAAAGAAACGGAAGAAGAGAAAAAGGAAAAAGGCGCTTCCGACTACTTCCTTGCCGGTCGCGGCCTAACCTGGTGGCTCGTCGGTTTCTCCCTGATTGCCGCCAATATTTCGACGGAACAATTCGTCGGCATGTCCGGACAAGCAGCCGACTGGCTAGGCCTGGCCATCGCCTCGTACGAGTGGATGGCCGCCATCACGCTAGTCGTCGTCGCCTTCTGTTTCCTGCCGAAACTCCTTCGCGGAGGCGTCTATACAATCCCGGAATTCCTGGAATACCGCTACAACATCGGCGCCCGTTCCATCATGGCTATCTGCACGCTCCTGATCCTCGTCGGCGTTCCGACGGCAGGCGTTATCTTTGCAGGGGCCAAGGTCATCTCCGTCTTCTTTGCCGGTTATCACCTGGCGGGCATCGACTTCGGCAATCTCACCGTAGGCTGTATCATCATTGCCTTCTGCGCTTCCGTGTACGTATACATCGGCGGACTCAAAGCCTGCGCCTGGACGGACCTCATCTGGGGCGCCGGCCTGATCGTCGGCGGCGGCGTTGTCTGCTACCTCGTCATCCAGGGTATTGGAAGTGCCGACCCGCATCATTTGATTGAATCCGCCTCCGCAACATCCAACGCTACCGTCGATTCCCTGAAAAATGCCGATGCCATCGACCGATTCCTTCAGTTGAACTCCGGTGAAGCCGTGGACGGAGTCAACAGCGCCGGCGGTAAATTCCACATGATCCGCCCGGCCACCGATTCCGCCATTCCGTGGACGGCTCTTTGCCTCGGCCTCTGGATTCCCAACTTCTTCTACTGGGGCCTCAACCAGTACATCATGCAGCGCACGCTAGCGTCCAAGTCCCTGGCTGAAGGCCAGCTCGGCATTATCTTCGCCGCTTTCCTGAAGTTGCTCATCCCGTTCGTCGTCGTCATTCCCGGCATCCTTGCCTACAACCTCTACCGTGACGACCTCCGTGAATCCGCTTACAGCAACCAAAAAGAAGTCATCGCAAATATCGTCAATAACGGGCAGAAAGACAAGACCGTGTTCTTTATTGACGCCAGTGTTCTGATGGCTGCCGAACCTGAAGCCAAGGAAATCAAGCTTCGCGGAGAAGGCACCACAACCCAAATCGCATTTGCCGAAGAATCCATCCTCCACAACGCCAAGCTCGTGGGAATGGATCCGACCAATATCGAAGTCGCCGGGGAAAACGGAGCCAAGACGTCAATCAACCTCGTCAACGCTCTCAAGACCCTGAGGGACGACATCAACAACGAAAACACCATCAAGACGGAACGCATCCGCCTGATCAAGCCTGTCGTACAAGCCAACGAAGTCATCCTCCAGGCAGCCAAGGACAAGAAAATTGAAACATCCAAAAAGATCGTCGGTTTCGATTATGACGCCGCTTTCCCGACTCTGTTGAAGAATCTCATGCCCGGTACCGGCCTCACCTGGTTCGTGCTGGCCGCCCTGTTTGGAGCCGTAGTCTCCTCACTGGCCTCCATGTTGAACTCGGCATCGACTATTTTCACGATGGACATCTACAACAAGCTCCGCAAGGACGCTACGTCCTCGGAACTCGTCACGGTCGGCAAACTAGGCGTCCTGGGTTGCGTACTCATCGCTACCAGTCTTGCTCCGTTCCTGGACAATCCGATCTTTGGAGGTATCTTTACCTTCATTCAGGAATTCCAAGGATACCTGAGCCCGGGAGCCCTTTGCGTGTTCCTCTTCGGCTTCTTCGTGCCGAAGTGCCCGCGTATTTTCGGTTGGCTCGGGATTGCAATTAACGCGGCCATGTATGGTGCCCTGCAGTATTTCTGGCCGTCCCTGCCGTTCCTGAACCGCATGTCCATCTGCTTTGTGACCATCGTTATCATCGGCTTCATCTTCACGATCATCAATGCCTCGCGCGGCGGTGAAGCCATCGTGCTGCCCGCCAAGAACGAAGTCAGCCTCGAAAGCTCTCCCAAAGCGAAGTTCTTCGGCTGGTTCGTCATTGCCGCTACAGTCGTCCTGTACGCTATCTTCTGGTAATCTACCGGAAGCCGTACAAGCAATATCTCATTCAACCGCCATCGGGTTTTCCCCGATGGCGGTTTTGTCTTGGGGGTTCCCGAGATCTTCCCTTTCCCACCCACTTCTTTGAATCAAGAACCAATTTCTCCCAGAGAACTGTTCATCACGCAAACAGTGGAAACCAAGATAGGAAAAAGAAGCCTTACTCTTGATCTTTCTCCTTCCGTTCAGGCACGAACACCATCGACACGGAATTGACACAATGGCGCGTATTCTTCTGCGTAAACCCTTCTCCGAGAAATACATGGCCGAGGTGAGCGCCACACCGGGCACACTGAATTTCCGTTCGCTTGCCATCGGCATCCGGAACGCGTTTCACGGCGCCGGGGATTTCATCATCGAAACTGGGCCAGCCGCAGGAAGATTTGAACTTGAACTCGGAACGGTATAACGGAGTCCCGCATTTACGGCAGATGTAAATACCTTTCTCGTTAAAATCAACGTATTTACCTGTGAAGGGTCGCTCCGTTCCCTTTTGCTCGATCACTCTCTTTTCCTCGGGAGTCAACGGTTTTTTCGACATGTCCGCCACCGGAGGAGGAATATCCACCGGTACCTCGTTACCCAAAGCCATTGCGCCTGCCATGCCGCCGGCAAGAGTCATCAGCCACGAGGCCAATCTATTCGTTTCTTTTTCCTGCATGCAGCTATGACTCCCAAACGGTTCCCCGCGCTCAAATTACAACCGTTCATGCCGAGATTCTCCTTTACCCGGAGCGCGGAATCATTAGGCTAAAACGCAACATGAACGAAGCCCCTCTCCACGCCTACCAGATGATCCCCCTGGCCGTAGCCGGCTACGTCCTCGGCACGGGTTTGATTCTGAGCCACTTGTTGGCACTTATCAACAATAAGACGTTCATGGAATTCACCCGGAAATCCGCGCGCAACACGATGCTGGCCCAGATCACGTTGGGGATAGCCATCATCTGGTTCTTCCTTCTGATCGGTCCGGAGAACATGGGTATATTCAGCAAAATGCGCGTCAATTTGTCCGAATTCGAAAGCATCCGCTGGCTCCTTCAGCTTGCCTGTCCGGTCTTTTTCTTCCTGCTGGCCACCCAGGTAAAAGAACTGCTCTTCCCCCGGGCTCTAGGCATGCTGGGACTACTGGCTGTCAGTCCGTTCATGACAGCGGCCTTTCTCAAGGAACCGGCCACGCGAATCCTTATTCCCCTGTGGGGCTATGTCGTCGTCATTCTTTGCCTGTTCTGGGTAGGCAAACCTTACCTGTACCGCGACATGATCCACTGGCTGACGGCATCCGTCAAACGGTGGAACGCTTTCTGCATTGCCGGCATCTGCTACGGCATCGCCGTATTGACCTGCGCCATCCTATTCTGGTAAAACCGCCTCGGTTCTTTCCTATTTTCAACGGTCGCTTCAATAATCCTTAGGCTGGTAGCCCTTCTTCTGCAAGGATTTGCGGATATCATCCAAGCGAGGTTGCATCGTACCGGCATCGGATTTGTCTTCATCCTCCACGGGTTCGGCCAGAGGGATGGATTCCCGTTCCGCAGCCAGTCTTGCTTCTTCGAGCTGAGTAAGAATGCTCTTGGTAAGATCCTTCCAGAGCCATCCGGGCAAAATGTAGGTTTCCATGCGCCCCGCACGCGAAAGAGCCATGCCGACTACTTCACCGTTCAAGTTAATGACCGGACTGCCTGCAAATTCGGGAGCAATCGTCATGTCCGTCTGCACGACCAAAGGAAAACCATCCCGCCGGGCATTCATCCGGTTGCCCATGGAATTCATCAACTCCAGCCGCTTTTGAGGAAAACGCATCCTGTCGGTCGGCCGGGAAGCGGTACGAATGCTCGTTTTCACATTTTTGTCGCCGTGGGAATATTCCACTGGAACCGTATCGCCGGGCTTGACTCCGTTAAGTGCTTTGCGCAGGGAAAAAATACCGTCCAGTACCGTTCCGTTCACCTTCGTAATGACATCGCCACGCCCCAACCCGGCGAGATGGGAACCGCCGCCAGCCTCCACGTCCGCCACTCGAGCCCCTTTGCCTTCCCAGGAAGGATCTACGACAAGTCCCAGATAGGGGAGATCCTCTTCCCGCAGACTACGCTCGGCAACAGAGACAACACCGAAATCAGTCACTCGACCGCCGGGCATCACGGCAGCCACCAGGTCGCCTTCGTTCAACGCGGACGGTTTGTCGGCAAACTTGACCGGAGGAACCTTCAATCCCGGTACATCCAGCAGAACCAGATCATGTTCCGGAACGCGGGCCAGAGGGCGCATGTCGTACACATGCCCGGAAGCGTCCATCACGGCGAGCAAGCCGCGGGCAAGTTTCAGGTCGCTGAATTTGCTCATCACCTTTCCCGGCGCCACGACCGTACCCACCGCCACGAGGCGGTTGCCGGAAATAATGTGGACAACCGAACCGGCAAGAGGTTTGGCAAGAGTATCCCATTGCTTGAAAATCTCTCCAGCCTGACGATCAAGAACCGCCTTATCCTGTTCGGCAATCAAATCTTCGGGAGGCAGCGGACTCACAATCTCCTGGGCGAAGCAGGCAACGCCCAAAGCCAAAGGAAACATCGGAACGATTAATTTCGAAAACATCGGTATCGCAAAAAAGTTAACGTTGTCTGTAATAAGGTTGCAAGAGATCTCCCCTCCTCCCCAGCTTCAGGGGAGCCTTGTACGTCGTCCCTTTGCGGATGACGACGAGATCGACGCTCTCTCCGGGATGGTGGCGTCCCAGCTCCCGAAGCATATCCCGGGGATTGCTGACGCGTCGTTCCCCCAAGTGAGTCACCAGATCGCCCAGTTGAAGCCCGGCTTGGTCAGCGGGAGAATCGGCCACGATGCCATCCACAATGACACCGTCCACTCCCTGCATATAGGCCATGGAAAACCCCAGGACAGGCGTATCCGGGTCGGCCATGGGATGCAAGCCCAGAACCCCCCATTGTTCGCCTTTGAGGAGACGTTTCCAGTCTTGTTTGAACACATTGACCGGAACATGGTTATTGACCTTCAGAAGCGGACCGATGGACGAATGGATACCTACCAGCCTGCCCTGCATATTGAAAAGGGGACCGCCGGAATCACCGCCAATCAGCGTGCATTCCGAAATCATGAAGCGTTGCTTGCCGTCCGTGTTCATCCTGCCGAGGCGGATGGGTGCTCGGCGAGCCGGGTCATAACCTTTGGCATGCCCCAGGGCGACAACAAAATCCCCGACACTGATGGAATCCGAATCGCCCAATTCCACAAAAGGCAGGTTCTTTCCGTCTTCGATCTGCACCATGGCCGCGTCACGCGTGTAATTGGCGCCCAATACGCGAGCCTTGCCCATACGACCATCAGGAAAAATAACCCGCATCACCTCATCCCCCTGGACAACGTGGGCTGCAGTCAGAACGAGGCCGTCACGGCTAACAATAACCCCGCTGCCCGTATCGCCACGATCGGAAAGCAGGGCCACCGTTGCCGGTGTCACTTTGCGTTCCACCCGGTGGACTTCCTCCTGAATCTGCTTCAACTCCGCCAGCGACCCGGCGGGTACAGACCAAGCCGAAGGAACCATCAGGCACCCCAGTAATGCGAGCGTCAATAAATAAGGGAAACGAAACGTCATGGATAGTTTATCAGACAGTTGCTTTTTCTTTGGACTACGTGTCTGTTTAATATGTTCATGCAAAAATGCGCCCGTGTCATACCAGACATTCGGGCACACATTCTTTTTCTTAGACCCACCTGTCAAGATATGGTACATACATGCCTGCATGGCCAGCAAGCGTCCACAGGGCAATTCGGGAAGTTCCCGCCGCAACAGCAATGGAGAACTGGACTGGTCCCATGTTCGTCCCCGTAAAAAGAAGCCCGGAGATCTTGATCCCGACTCTGACGAATACGCCGAAGCCTCGCCCTCCAGAAGATCGCCTCGCCGCAGCACTCCACCCCGGAACGAAGACAACGACTACGACGACGAACGCCCTCCTGTCTCCCGCAGAAGGAAAAGCTACTATGACGAGGAAGAATTCGATGCCCCTCCTCCTCGTTCCCGCAGACGTACGGCCCCGCGCCAGATCTCCGAACCTCCCTCGCGACAGCCGGAACCCAGGCTCCGTTTTGAAGACGAACCTCTGCTCCCAGAATCCCTGCCCCGCAGAAAAGGTAAAAAATTCTCACTGTTCGGAATCATCCTGTTTCTCATATGGAGCCTGGTCTCCCTGCCCTTCCGGATCATCTACAAAATCACGCGCAATGCCAAATGGTTCCTCATATGGCCGTTGCGCATCCTGCTAAGCGTCTGTTTCGTCGCCTGTTTCGCCGGAGGCATCCTCGTATTTCTCTACGGTACCATCGCCAACCGCTACGACATTTCCGAAGTTCAGAAAATGCCGGAACGTACCATCGTCCTCGACCGGAAAAACCGGGAAATCGGCAGGCTTCATGGAGAAAACCGCGTCCGCGTCAAGTTAAGTGAAGTCCCCCCGATCTTCATCCAGGCCCTGCTTGCCCGTGAAGACAGCCGTTTCTACTCGCACGGAGGGGTGGACTGGATCGGTGTCGGACGAGCCTTCCAGCAACTGATCAAGCACAAACGCGCCACGCAGGGAGCCTCCACCCTGACCATGCAGCTGGCCAAGACAACCTTTAACCACCAGAAGCGCGACATCAATACCAAGCTGGTGGAAATAGCCCTCGCCAAACGCATCGAAGCAACCTACTCCAAGGACGAGATTCTGGAAGCCTACATCAACCGTATTTTCTGGGGACATACCTTCATGGGCATTGCCGCCGCCTCCCGAGGTTATTTCGACAAAGTACCATCCCAGCTCACCCTGTCGGAATGCGCTCTTCTTGCCGGTATCATCTATGGTCCCAATGAGTTTTCTCCCTACAAAAATCCCAAAGGCGCCGAAGAAGTACGCAACATCGTCCTACGGTTGTTAAAAGATCATGGTAAAATCACGGAAGACGACTACCAGAGCGCATTGAAGGAACCTATCGTCACCCGGCGGCCCCAATCCCGTTCCGAAGAGAATTACGCCATGGAACTGATCCGCCGGGAGCTCGACAACATTCTGGAAGATGAAAACATCCGCCTCGGAGGACTCATCGTCCGCACCACTCTGGATCTTGACCTTCAGAACACCGCCATCGATTCCATCAACAAACACCTCGGAAAACTAGAAACCGCCAAAGGATACAAAAATCCTACACGGGCCCAATATCTTGCCCTGCCGAAGGAAACCCGGGAGAAAACCCGGCCCGACTACGTCCAGGCCGCTTGCGTCACGATCGACAATGCCAACGGCGCACTTCTCGTCGTCGTCGGAGGGCGTGATGCGGAAGAATCGCGCTTCAACCGTGCCGTTCAATCCCGTCGTCAGGTCGGTTCCCTGTTCAAACCGTTTGTCTACACGACATTCTTTGAAAAAGGGTATTCGCCATCAACCGTCGTTTCCGACGGTCCGATTCGTCCCGGAGAAATCCCCGGGGCCGGGAAGTGGTCGCCTCGCAATTCGGACAACTCCTTCCGCGGTATGCAGCCGGCCTCCTACGGCCTGATCAAATCACGCAACACCATGTCCGTGCGCATCGGTCACATGGCCGGTCTCCGCAATGTCATCGACCATGCCCGTCTCGCAGGGTTCCAGGGAAAAATTGCCGTAACTCCCGCCACTTACCTGGGCACGTGGGAGGCATCCCCACTGGATGTAGCCAGTGCCTACACCGTCTTTGCCAATGGAGGCATTCGTCCTACTCCCTACATCATTGAGACGATTTCCGACTCGGAGGATCAGACTCTGTTTTACTCGCGCAAGACGAGTCGCAGAGCCTTTTCCCAGAGAGCCGCCAACATGACGTCCGCTCTGCTCCAGCAGGTGACACAGCCGGGAGGCACCGCCGGACAACTCAAAACGCTTGGTTTCAAAGCCCCGTGCGGCGGTAAAACAGGTACGACCAACAAGTACATGAACGCCTGGTTCGCCGGATACACATCCAGTCTCACCGCCTGTGTCTGGGTGGGGTTCGACCGCCAGAGAACCATCGTCGACCGCGGCTACGGCGGCACGCTGGCTCTCCCCATCTGGGCGGATATCATGATCCATGCAGAAAAGGAAGGCTACCCATGCGGAAAAATCCGCACGTCCCCCGGTTCCCACAATCGCGCCGTCCAGCTCTGCCGGGAATCCGGGCAGATTGCCCATTCGGGGTGCATCGCAGCCAGAACCGCCTATTACGAGACTATGCCGGGCGTCACTCCTCCCTCGAAAATGTGTACCAGGCATATTCCCCTGGCTATCCCTCTGGAGGAAGAGTCCATCCCTTCGGCGCTGCCGGCCGGCAACGCCTCTCCCAATGAGGAAGAACCGCCTTTGGCTCTTCCCGTCGGGCCATCCGGCCAAGGAGGAGACGAGGACATCCCACAGGCGATTCCTCTGGATGAAGATGAAGGGGACTATGATGAAAACAACAACGCCACCCGCATTCCCCTCGCCCTGCCTGTCTGACGAAAAGAATCTGCGGGTGGAACAAAGCAGGAAAATCAATCTTTTCGCTTCAGACCGATCATGAATTCCGACGAAATAGTATCGCCTTTCTTGATATTTTTGTATTCATTCTGATAATGGATCCAGAAGAATCTGTCGGAACCTCCCGTCGTAAAGCCGGATACCAGCACACGGGTTTTCCCCTTGTCCTTCCAGGCACGTACGGATTGCCTGGGTCCTCCGGACACAGGTACAATGACTAAGGAACCACCTTCCGGCGACTTCATACGACAATAATTGATGTCGAGTTTTGTTCCGCGAAAATCGTTACTCCCCAATTCATTGGAATCATCCTTCCACAAAGCGGCAGGCGGGCCGGACGGCCTGCTTCCCCGATCGGGAGCCGTAACATTGGCACGAGCCTCTCCGCAGGCACGCCCGATGTGGCCATCCGGATACCATGCCCAATGAGGATTGCGATCCCATTCGATCGTATCGAAAGAATCCGGCAAAGTGAACACCACGCCCCATTGCCTGGGGTTGACATCAATGGGAACGGTCAATTCGTACTTAACCTTCACCATCCCGTTATCTTCCGGAGTCAGAAACAGAGTCCCCGTCCCCATGTCTCCCGTTCCTTCGAAACAGTGAGTTTTGCCGGAAACAGCATGTCCCGTCCATGTCCAGTCCCCCAAATCGGTCAGGGGAGTAATCTTTTGTCCAACCAGTTGGGTACCGCCTTCTCCATTGACACTCTGGACCAACGGTACCGGCAAAGGCAATTCCGGGATCACAGGCGAAACAATATTTTTCCCGTCCGGGTCAATGCGTCCGGCAACGAGATTGTCCACAATCTGTTCATTGACTTTCCGTTCCGGGCCTCCGGGAACCACCACGCGTTCACGAGCCAGTTCTTTTCCCTGGAGATCCCGAAGGACAATATCCACCGAAGCACCTTTCGGCAACTCCTGACCAACGACAATCTCACCCTGGGCATGCGGAGCTATATCCGCCTTCATTTCCCCTGATTTCCCCCCGCATTCCCAACGCAGGGAAAATTGATTAAGATTTTTGAAATTGAATCTGTTTTGCACATTCAAGACAAGTTTCCCCTCCTGGTTCACAGAGGAAGAAAAGAGCCTCATCGGCGTATAGGCCATCCGCATGCCGTGGTATTCCGGCTTTTCCCGCCGCCATCCGTCAATCGGCCCCCAGCTGCCGTAGCCGCATTCCGAGCCGTCGGGCAGGATGAAGATGTCGTCAATACCGCTCCAAATAGCTCCTCCGAGGCAACCTTTCTGTTTCCACATTAAGTCTACCATCCTCTGCAGAGGACGGCTCCAATCCTCGTGAATAGAAGGATCCGTCATCAGCTCACGACGATTGTAGCACTGCAAATGGGCGTATTCTCCAAACCATAACGGTTCTTTGTGAGAACTCCATTCATCGGAATTGTGTTCTGAGGGATAGTGCTGGTTGGCAATATCCACACCCCAGATTCTGAGTTTTTCCCCCTTCATGTTTTGGTGGTGGAAAGTATAGGGACGGCTGGAGTCCAATTTTTTGTTCACATTCAAAACCCGGCCCCACCACTGATTCCAGTTCGATTCATTGGCCATCGACCAGATCACAATGCTGGGGTGGGATTTATAGGCAACGATCTGTTCCATATTGGGCAGGTGCGCATACCGGAAAAACAAGGGATCATTCACATCAAACTTCCCATACCAAACCCCATTCTGCCCAACCCAGCAAAGAGCCGATTCACATTCCACAAAAAGCCCCAGCTCATCGCAGGCATTCAAGAACTCCTCACTGGGCGGATAATGAGACGTACGCACCAAATTGACGTTGGCATCCTTGTACATTTGCGCATCCTTGCGGCACAGTTCACCCGACAAGGAACGCCCGGAAAGAGGATGGACTTCGTGCCTGTTGACACCCATCAGCTTCACCGGTTTTCCATTGACGAAGAGTTCATTGTCCTTCACTTCGACTTCTCTGAGTCCCACTTTCACCACTTTCGAGTACGCAGGTTTGCCGTTCGTTTTGATCCGGCTTTCCAACTTATAGAGCGAAGGAGTTTCCGAAGTCCAGAGCTGCGCCTTGTCTACATCAAGACGGATATTGACCGACTTCGATTCCCCGGCCTGAAGCTCCAGATGCTCCGTTCGTTCTCCGGCAATGTTCCCTTGGGGATCCCGGAGAAGCGTCGTCAATTCCACCTTGCACGGCTGCTTGCCGGCATTCTCCAGACATGGTTGGTAATGCACTGCTGCACGACCCGCTACCGGATCGACATCCGTCTTGAACGACTCATCCACAACGCAAGTCTCCGGAATGGAAAAGATGGTCACCTTGCGCAGGATTCCCCCCACCCGATGAGCGGCATACTCGGAAATACAGCTCATCGAATCGGCTACGGATTCCGACTGTACCAGGACTTCCAGCTGATTGCTTCCCACCGAAACCAGATCGGTCACATCCAGTTCAAACGGAACCATACCTCCCCGATGCCCCCCCGCTTCCCTACCATTCAACAAAACGCGGCAATCGGAATGTACGGCATCAAAACGAAGCCTAATCCGTTTCCCTTTCCAATCCTGAGGCACGGAAAACGACTTCCTGTAAACGGCCTTTGCATAGGGAGCCACATCGAATCCCTGCATCTTCCATTCCCCCGGCACCTGAATCGGGGAAAACGCCTTGCCTTCCGCAGGAGAGAATTCCCACACGCCGTTCAGACTCAGGACAGCTTGTTCCACCCCTTCCACACGGTCGGGTCTGGGTGTTATTCTGGGAGTAGGTAAAACCAGACGATCAATATCCTCATCCGACAGGCGGACAATATCCTTGCCGGTAATCATTTTCAACGCTTTGCCATCCGTCGTCAGGATTTCCAGCTTCTGCAAAACGGCATTCGGCCCAGCCATCGCGTAGACCGTCAAATTCAGGTAACCCTTGTTCAGGTATTTCCCCGGAACCGTCCACTCCCGTTCGACAACTTTTCCGGGTTCCGGCTTGAAGCAATCATCCAGAGCAATGCCGTTGGCTCCTATCAACAGGATGCGTTCCTGGTCAGACAAAAACGTAGCCCGGACAATGCAATCCTGGCCTTGGGGCAATTGGTCAAAACCAAGATTGATCATCTCCCCAAAAAACACTTTCCGCTGATCTGCCGAAGCCCGAACCTTACCCTCTCCATATTCATAAACCTGCGCCCCATTCCATGGCACCGGCCCGGAAGGAGCGTTGGCATCCAGCAAGAAAGCAGTTTGAGAAGGAACATTCGCTCCGACAACCATCCCGGTTCCGTATAAGCAACAAACAAGAGTTGCAAACCTGAAGAACCGATGGAAGCCCCCCCCGGGCATCCCCTTATTCCGACGTGTATAGCATTTTTGATGATTCATACCGTTGTTTATCGTTTAATTTTTAAGGAGTACCTCCCGAAGACATAGATATGCCTTGTCTATTCATACGCATTTCCCACAGGCAAAATCGTCTATAATCAAACTTTGTTGAATTATGGACAAAATATCCTCCTGCACGCACTATCAACGATCTTGTCTTGAAAATACTCTCTTCTCCATTACACTTCCTCTTAATTTCCTATGCCGGATTCACTCATCTTCCAACTTCTTCCCTGGAGCCTCGTCATCCTGCTTCTTGCCCTGGCCGCCGTCCTCGCCGTGCAATTGTTCCGGACCAGGGAACGCGTCATCCGTGCCGAAGCCGAGCTGAACGCCGTCCGCGAAACCTCCGTCCAGACAGACGCCCTGCTTGCCCAGGCACGCGAAACACTCAGGGAATCTTTTGCCGAAGTAGGCGCACGTGCCCTCAAAGCCTCCAACGAGCAGTTCCTCACCCTCGCGCAAACCCATTTCCAAGCTCAACAGCAACAGGCAGTTCACGAACTCGATTCCCGAAAACAAGCCATTTCATCTCTCCTCCAGCCTGTCGGCGACACCCTGCGCCAGGTGCAAAACAAACTCGGAGACATGGAAAAAGACCGCCAGTTCACCTACGCCTCGCTCCGGGAACAAATCAAGCTTATCACTGAAAGCAACACGACGCTCCGCAAGGAAACGAGCCGACTCTCCCAGGCACTTCACAACAACAACATGCGCGGCAAATGGGGAGAACTCCAACTACGGCGCGTCGTCGAAATGGCAGGCATGGTCGAATACTGCGACTTTACCGTCCAGACAAGCCGCAGCGACGATCAGTCGTCCATCCGTCCCGACCTCGTCGTCAACCTCCCGGGCAACCGCCACATCATCGTTGATGCCAAGGCACCGATGAACGCCTATCTGGAAGCCATGGACACCGAAGATCCCGACCAGAGGAGCAGCCTCCTCGTACGCCATGCCCGCCAGGTACGCGACCACCTGACGCGGCTGGGTTCCAAATCCTACTTTTCCCAGTTTGAGAACACGCCGGAATTTGTCGTCATGTTCCTGCCCGGGGAATCGTTCTTTCAGGCGGCCATGGAAGCGGATCCCTCCCTGATCGAGACCGGTGTCGACAACCGGGTCATCCTGGCTACGCCTACGACGCTCATTGCCCTCCTGCGGGCCGTTGCCTACGGTTGGCGCCAGGAACAACTCGCCGAAAACGCCCGCGCCATCTCCAAGGCCGGAGCCGACCTCTACGACAGCTGCATTACTCTTACGGAGCATTTTTGCTCTGTCGGCCAAAGCCTCAACAGAACCGTTGCCCAATTCAACAAAGCCGCCGCTTCCTACGAAAGCCGCCTTCTTCCCCGCGCCCGAAAACTGAGAGAACTGGGCATCCCCGCCAAAAAGGACATCCCGGAAGCCATCCCCGCCCCGGAAAGCCTCGCACGGGAACTGGCACCCGTCCCCGATGAAAGCCGGCCGGAAGTTTGACGTCCATCAGCCCCAGGATCCGGGACAAGGGCGCGCTCTCCAGAAAAGTTCCGCGTCTCTTCTTGTCAGACCTTCCATATTCACATACCGGGTTCGCAGCAAATTGGTATCTCGATGCCCCATTTCAAGCTGCAGGGAATTGTAATTGCCAAACATTTTCAAATGATAGCTGGCAAAAGTATGTCTCAAACAATCCGGTTGCCAGTAAGCCACCTTGCCATTCCAGCCGGCCAACTGCCTGAGTTCACGCCATTTCCTCCTCCAGTTAGGAGGACAAACAGAAAAATCGGCACTCATCGCCCGACATCTTAAAATAGCATCCAGAACAGGTCTGATCGTCACGTGCCGTGCTCCTCCCGTCTTGGTATGGCGGGGACGAAGCAGAATGGCGCTTCCTTCCAAATCCACATCATTCCAGGTCAGCCGACAGACTTCATGTGGGCGAATACCGCCGAAAAGCATCATTCCGACAGCGGCAAGGCATGATCCGTGATCGTATACGGAGGCACTTTTCAACAAGGTATCCACTTCGGACAAGCTCAAAGCACGGATTGGATGTTCATCCAAATAAGGAGAATCGACTCTGAAAACCGGATTTTCCGCGCACCATCCCCGTTTTACTGCTGTAGAAAACACGCCACTAAGAACCAGCCGGGCTTTATGCCTCTGCCGTTGTGTCACAAAGGCAGTTTCAATATAGGACTTGCATTCTTCCGGGGTTATGGAACGTACATCACGACGCTCCAATCCCGGGCACAGGCGAAGGAAACGCCTGATGATAAAACGAAAGTCAGAAAGAGTTCTGGGCCTTCTCCGAATCCTGACCGCAAGAGCTTCTCGGACACATTTTGAAAATGTGACACTATATTCCCTGTTTCGGAGGGATATTGCCCCCAGCTCGATACATTTCCTGGCACGCTCCAATTTCCTTCCTCCTCCACCGCTTTCCTGAACAAGCTGTTTAACCAGAATGGCGGCATCAACAATAGGTAATCCCGTCTGTTTGAGAAGTTCGATCACAATATGTTCGTCTTGAGGTGAGTTCATCTGTGAATTGTGCCTGCGAATTTCAAATCCGCAATCAAGTCCAAAATTTGGAAAATAACTTTTTGTGTTTAAGTACCTACAGTTTTTCCCCAACAGTACCCGTCAAGTTCCTCCCTCTTGTTTCCTCATTTGATAAGACATGTAACACATTGAATGACAGACAAGACAGCAGTATGGCTATACGGATTTGAAATCCGCTATTTGTTTGCCAGTTAGACCCTATCAGACTATGAAAATACGTTTTTATCCCTATTGGCTAGCGCTTACCGCTCTCGTACCATGCACTCCTGTTTCCCATGCCGTAGACGTGGGGGCAGATATCATTCTGAATTCCCCCGACGATTTTCCAGGTACAAATCCGACTGGGCAGCCGACCTATATTGTTTCCGACAATCTAGCTATCACCGATAAATTCCCTACCAGCTATCGAACCATCACCTTTCAGTCATCGCCTGAAACAAAAGGATTGTTCAATTTGAGTTTCAAAGGCAACGGCACCAATAACGGATTGCAAGCTACCTCGGGAAAGCTCCAGTTTTCAGGTTTGAAGGACATATCCCTGAGCTATTTTAATATTGCACTCAGTTGCGGCACATCAAGCGATGTCCTATTCTCCGACAATAGCGGCGTCGTATCCTTGACAAACAACAAGGCAGTTTTCAACAACAACCCCGGAGGGTCTTTTACTTTCAGCGACAACAAAGGAGATCTCCGAATTCGGGAAAATACAATAGGGGTTCAAACATTTGGCTCAATTTATTTAAACAACAATCAAGGCAATATCATCGCACAAAATAATGTTGAATATGCATTCTGTGGAAACAATATCGAAATCACGTCCAATCGTGGAAATATGGACTTCTCCTACAACTCGGGAGGAATAGGGTCATCCATAAGCGCCTTGGGAAATGTCATAATTATTCATAATATCGGGAATATAAATTTTTCCTACAACTCTTCGGAAGAAAACTTCCGTGGAGGCAATATCTTCGCTCAAGGTTCGGGAGGTATCCAAATCGTCGGCAATGAAGGAAAAATTACATTTACAGGGAATTATTCGGGAGCTGCCGGAGGAGCTTTGGATGCCTCGTTCGGAAATGTCGATGTATCTAATAATCGAGGAGAAATCCTGTTTCAGGGGAATACGGTCTCCGGTCACGGCGGTGCCATATTTGCCGCACAAGACATCCATATTTCCAACAACAAGGGCAGCATATCTTTTATTGACAACATGGATATCGCTCATAAGAACTCCGGAGGTGGCGGAGCAATTTACTCCGATCAGACCCTTTACATGAGTTCCAACACCGGCGATATCCTTTTTGAAAGAAATACAGCAGGATTGGGCGGTGCCATTATCGCTCTGAAGGGACTTTCCATCGCTGGCAATCTAGGAACGATCTCATTCCTTGACAATGGCGCCCTTAATGGTTACGGGGGGGCCATTTTCACCAGGGGGATTTCCTTAGTTGGCAACATGGGAGATATCATCTTCCGGAGCAATTACGTCCAATTCCCCGATGGGCTTGTCCTCAATTCCATTTACAATAACCAAGCAACGGGTCAAATAATTGTCCCCAAGGGCTATACCGTCTATTTCTATGATCCCATCATATCATCTTCCCCGCTGGAATTGAACAATATCGGTACCAACTCCGCTTTCACGGGAGATATCGTCTTTTCCGGTAAATATACCGAAGAAGACTGGCAAAAAATCCTGGATAACTCATCTATGTTGACACCAGTAGAAAAGAGCAATCTCCAGAATCAAAAAGACAAACTCGTTGAAGAATCACGCTATTCCTATATCACAGCGGACATAACCCTGTACGGAGGCCAACTCATTTTGGAAGATGGAGTCACCGTTGGCGACAAAGATATTCAGAATGCGGCTAATACCTTTACAGCCAAATCGGGGAGTATCCTGGAAATCGTGAGGGGATCAACTCTCTCCTTCCAAAATGTCGTTCTGGAACCCGGTGTCAAATTGCGGGTCGGAGATGGAGCCGCCATCCATGGGGAAACAGTTGATATGAGCCAAGGCGTCATTGTCGATTTTGCGCCGTTTATGGAACACGCATCTTCCGGCGTAACAATCCAGGCAACCAAAGGGTTCTACATGGGGGGCCATGTCTATGTGGCCGACACGGAAAGCAACGTCAACTATTACTATGCCGACAACAAATGGTCCCGGGAACAACGCTTCCAAACGTTTTCGATGGGAAAAGACTCGGAGGCATCGGTCAAAGGGCAGTTCGTTGGAGCAGCTTCTCTTGCTACGGGAACCCCATCCATCATCTCTCCCTACATTTATCAGGGAACATGGTCGACTGAATGGGAAGACAGTGACGGAGACGGGATATCAGACACCATGTTTGTCGTCTGGAAACCTATTGATCAGGAAAACCCTGAAGATCCAACGGATCCCGATCATCCCGATCATCCCGATCATCCCGATCATCCCGGGCAACCGGATGATCCCGGACAGTCCGATCCCCCGTCACCCGCAATCAAGGATATCCTTCCAGAACTCGCCGGGAATCTAACCATGAGTACCTCATGGACGTCAGCCTCCAATGCCCGGGCCATTTCCAACGCCGCTATCGGCAATCTGGGTAAAAACCGCTTCAAGATGCAAGAAGCCAACAACTATTGGATCAAGGGTTTGGGCGATTTTTCCAATCAAGGCACCCAGGGGACATCCGATGGCTACGACTACAACGGAGGCGGATACGCCGTGGGCGTTGATCGCAAAATTACCGACAACGGTATTTTGGGGATCGCGTTTGGCAACATCTTCGGCAAAAACAGCAGCCGTTCCTACATTGGCAATATCGACCAAACTTCCGATATGATCCTCGCCTACGGAGGATGGAGGAAAGAAATCAATGGGCACAATGCCTTCTCGATTACAGGCTCAGCCGGGTATGGAAACACGGAAAACACCATGAAGTCCTTCCATACGGGCGGATGGTCACAGGGCAAATGGGATAACGATACCATCCTGGCAACTCTGAAAACCCAATGGGAACACGATCTCGGAGCCAACTGGAACGTCAATGCCTTTGCAGGTGTCGAATACGCGGATGTCACCCAGAAGTCTTTCCAGGAAACAGGCTGGGATGCTCGCCGCTTCGAGCAGGGAAGAATGAAAAACTTGTCGCTCCCCATCGGTTTGGGTATCAGCAAACTCACTACTCTTTGGGACAAACCGTGGCAGAATACCTTGTCGGTCAGTTATGTGCCGGATGTTTACCGCGATAACCCCCATGCGACAGCCACCCGACTGATGAATGGATATTCTTGGACGGCTCGTGGGATATCCCAGGATCGTCACGCAGTCAGAATCAATTTCGATAGCATGCTGGCAATTACCCCGAACTGGACGGCTTACGCCGGATACGAGTTCGAGGGGCGCAACCGGACAGTCTATCACCGCATCAATGCGGGAATCAGCTTCTCCTACTAGACCTAGGGAAGGAACCAAACAACGAAGCAGAGGGTTTCCGCTTCCGTTCCAGGGAGCGGAAACCAGAATGCTTCATCAGTAAAAACATTAATATCATGTATAGCAACCATTACATACTCCCTGTCGCGGCAGCCATCGTTTGCTGTGTAAGCGCTACTCCCAGCCATGCAGAAGACATTAAGACCTGTGTCACCAACATGTTGGGAGCAGTTGAAAAACTCAACAAGGCATTGGATAAAATCACGGACAAGGCAAGCCTGGATAAAGCTCTGCCTGAAGTGGAACAAGCCGCGAAAACCTACGCTGAAGTCACGAAAAAAATGATGACCGCAACACCTCCCGCCTCTCCCGAAGAAGCCCAGGAAGTTGCTTCCATGCAGCAAAAATCACAGGAAATCATGGGTAAATTCCAGGCCAATATGATGCGTTTGCAACAGGCTCAATTAATGACACCCGAACTGGCTGCTGCCTTCGCAAAAATGGCACCTCAAGCACCAGCCAACTAAGCCAGCGGATTCCAGTAAACATTCGACCTCTCCATTCCCCGCCCTACGCAAAGCGGGGAATGGAGAAAATAGAAGATAAAATTGAACATCAATAAAATACGCTTGATTTTGTTCTTTTCCTATGTTTCATGATTTGCAATGCCGTATGGCAGACCATTCACCAACTTACACCTAGAAGACCTATCTTACGATGTACGAACAAACACCCCAGGAACCAGTCAACAACAATCTGGTATGGGCTATTCTTGCAACAGTCCTCTGTTGCCTGCCGACCGGTATTTACGCCATTATCTGCGCCTCTAAAGTAGATGGCCTTCTCATCGCCGGAAAAACGCAAGAAGCCAAGGGAAAGGCCGACGAAGCCAAGAAATGGAGTATCATCAGCGCCATTATTGGGGTTGCCGGCATCGTGATCTATGGCGCCATTCTCGTTATTTTCTCCGCTTTCGGGGGGATACATTAATGCCGGTCCAAGCCTTTTGCTGAAGGACAAGATATCCCACTACTCTTTTGTTCGGGCACTTTCTCAAAACCACCGGAGATGGCGGCTGTGTACAAACACGAAAATTCCTGTGGAGTCGCAGCAAGTACTTCTTGCTCCTGACAGGGTTGGCACTTTTTGCCTTCACTTTCTTTATCGTTCTCAAACACCAGAGCCCGGCAACCATTCAATGGGTACGGGATCTGGTGCCCTTTTGTCCCCTGGCCCATTATACCGGACTCAAATGCCCGGGGTGTGGAGGGACGCGTGCGTATTTTGCCTGTCTGCAGGGCGATTATCTCCAAGCCATCCGGTACAATATATTTTGGATACCTGCCGCAGAAGTCCTATTGATTGAATACATACATTCCTTCCTGTATATGATCCGGGGGAATACGCAGCCCAGGTGGTGGCAACTTGTCCGGGCACGGACATACTATGGATTCGGCATGCTGACCGTTACATACATGATTGTCCGCAACATCTGGGATTTCTAAAATGGGAAGCGCGAGCCCTTGCCATCGGGAAGAGTTCGTATTACATTATTTCCCGTTCCATGACCGACCAGCCCTCCAGCGTAACTCCGATGATGGAGCAGTACCTTCGCATGAAGAAGGGCCTGCCAGAAGACGTATTCCTCTTCTACCGCATGGGAGACTTTTATGAAATGTTCTTCGAAGATGCCAAGGAAGGGGCCGGCATCCTGGGGTTGACACTCACCAAACGGCAGAGCATCCCCATGTGCGGCGTTCCTCACCATGCTGCGGAAGCCTATATCGGCAAACTCGTCAAAGCCGGCAAACGCATTGCCATTGCCGAACAAATGAGCACCCCCGTTCCCGGAAAACTCGTCGAACGCGAGATCACCCGGATCATCTCCGCCGGAACGCTGGCCGATCTCAATCTGCTGGACAGTTCGGTTCACAATTATATCGTCGCTCTTTTCAAACACAAAAAAACGTTCGGACTTGCCTGCGCCGACCATACGACGGGGGAATTCTCGCTGGCCGAATTCGAAGACATCAATCTCCTTCTGGATGAAATCGCCCGCATCAATCCATCCGAACTCCTCATCAGCGACGAACAAAAGGACATGTTCCCCGGCGTGGCCGTCACTCTTTACTACGACGCCTATACGTTTCTGCCCACGACGGCCATCCCCGCCCTGCTGGACCACTTCGGCGTCCATTCTCTCGACGGCTACGGCTGCTCCGGCATGGATCGCGCCCTTGGCGCCGCAGGCGCCATCCTCCACTATCTTTCCTACCAGCTCCGCCGACCGACGGGGCACCTGCGCCGATTGTCCGTCCGCGCCGGTTCCGGTACCGTCCTGATCGACCAAGCCAGCCAGAGAAACCTCGACCTCGTCGATTCGCGCAACGGGGTCAAGTTGTCCCTGCTCGGTACGCTGGACAGAACATCCACGCCAATGGGAGCCCGCAAACTGAGGGACTGGGTGCTGCATCCCCTCAGCGATCTGGACGAATTACACGCCCGCCAGGACATGATCGCCAACCTGCTCGCGGAACCTTTCCTGATGAGCAAACTACGGGAGAGCCTCAAGAATATCCGCGACATGGAACGTCTCACCGGCCGGCTTGCCCAGGGAACGGGCAACGCCCGTGACCTCAAGGCCCTGGGGTGCTCCCTCGCCCGCATTCCCGACGTCAGGGACGATCTTACCGCTCTGAACGGCGAGGGCATCCTGCTCCGGAAAATTCTGGAACGCCTGGGAAGTTTCGACGACCTCGTCGCCCTGCTCGACCGCGCCATTGAGGACGAACCTCCCGTCACGATCAAGGAAGGCGGCATCCTCAAGGACGGCTACCTGCCCAATCTGGACGAACTGCGCCTCGCATCGCGCGATGGCAAACTCTGGCTTGCGGAACTTCAGGAAAAGGAACGCATCCGCACGGGAATCGACTCGCTCAAAATCCGCTTCAACAATGTGTTCGGCTACTACATCGAGGTGACCAAGTCCCACTACGACAAGGTCCCCGACGATTACACCCGCAAGCAGACACTCGCCAATGCCGAACGGTTCGTCACTCCGGAACTCAAGCAGATGGAGAATACCATCCTCGGCGCCGACGAACGCTCCCGCCAACTCGAATACGAGGAATTCGTCCGTCTCCGCGAAAGCCTCTCTGCCTACATCGACCCGATCCAGTCGACCGCCGATGCTCTGGCCGAGCTGGATGTCCTCCTGGCTCTTGCGGAATGTGCCCAAAGCAACCGCTACTGCCGCCCCGTGCTGGAACAAAGCCGCCGCCTGCACATCGTCAACGGTCGCCATCCCGTCATCGAGCAGACGCTGACAAACCAGTCTTTCGTACCGAACGATACGGACATGACTCCTGAGGATTCCCGCCTCATCCTCATCACCGGCCCCAACATGGCCGGGAAAAGCACGTACATCCGCCAGGTAGCCCTGATTGCCCTCATGGCTCAGATAGGTTCCTACGTACCCGCCGATGAAGCAATTATCGGCCTGGTGGACAGAATCTTCTGCCGCGTGGGAGCTAGCGACGACCTGGCTCGCGGACAATCCACCTTCATGGTGGAAATGAGCGAAACGTCCCTCATTCTCAACAATGCCACGGAAAACTCCCTGGTCATCCTCGATGAAATCGGTCGCGGAACCGCCACATTCGACGGCCTCTCGATCGCCTGGGCTGTCGCCGAGCACCTGCACGACAAACTGCAATCCCGCACGCTCTTTGCCACTCACTATCACGAACTGACCGATCTGGAGCAATCGCGCCCGGGAGTCGCCAACTGCAATGTCGCCGTCAGGGAATGGCACGACGAGATCGTCTTCCTTCGCAAAATCATCCCGGGAGCCGCCGACAAATCATACGGCATCCAGGTCGCGCGCCTTGCCGGCATGCCTTCCTCCATCGTGGACAGGGCCAAGGCAATCCTCTCCCACCTGGAAATGAACTCCACCCGTCCGGCCAAAAAGCAGAAATCCCCACGTCTTCAAGAGGAACCGCGCGCCAAAAATACGGATATGGACGACACGCTGCCCCGTGCCGAACAGGCCCAATTGGAATTATTCTAGCAGCCCCCACTTTCAGTCCCATTCATGCGTCTACCCCTCTCCCGCATCATTCAGGAATGCCGTTTCGCCGCCATCGATTTCGAATCGGCGGGAGCCGCCCCGGGAGAAACCGATCAGCCTGTCCAGATCGGCATTGCCCGCATCGGAAGCTGGCAGGAAGAGCCCTTGTTGTGGGAGTCCTACATCGCAACGGATAAACCCGTCCTCTGGAGCGCCTCTAAAATACACGGCATCACCACGGAAATGCTCGCCGGGGCTCCATCCTTCCTGAGCCTCTGGGGCACCATCCAAAACCATCTCGCAGACACCGTCGTCATCGGCCACAATCCTGCCACAGAGCGGCGATTCCTGAGGCGATTCCCCGGCCATGGCTTCGGCCCGTGGATCGATACGCTCGCGCTCGCGCGCATGTGCCTGCCCGGTCTGCCGGACTACTCCCTCCAAAGCGTGGCGGATGCCTTGGACATCACCCACCACCTCACGGAACTCATGCCCGAAAAGTCCTGGCACAATGCCCTGTTCGACGCAGCGGCCAGCCTGTTCATTTTCCGTTCCATTGTCTCCGGCCTTCACCTCGAAGCTTCCCCGCTCGACACGCTCGGTGCAGCGATCAAGCAGTGAGACTAAGAATAAACATTCGGGAGGAACTTTCCGATATGTTCCGATTTGCACCTGCATGGATACTGGCGAATCTGGCGCAGATCCTGTTTTTTTGTGAGGTTGTATGTTTATATAGACTTTTTATGAGAACATGATACAAATATTCCATGTTTTAGCGATTTTCACCCATTTCCATAAACACAATACTGAGATCAAAGAAGCAACTAAGCGTATAAGTAAGATGTGTGAAAATCATGATTGTAACAATTAATAAACAAAAATTATGAATTATAAATTATTATCAATATTAATAATCGGAATTACGTCGTTTTCCTATTCTAGCATCGTTCATGCAGATCTTGACCTGAATGCCTCTCGAGAAAAGGTGATAGATCATTCCGAAACCCCTCTTAAACTGGAATACAAAGGCGTTAATAATCTGGATGAACTCCGTGATTTTCAATATAATCATGTCCGCACACTTTATAAAGATCATGAGATTATCGGTGGGTATACGCAAAAAGTTGGTAACGAGATGTTCCGAAATGTTCTGATCAAGAAAAACAATTATTCATGGATCAGCATTAGATTTGATATTACGGATATTCTTAAAAAACTTAAATCTCAAAGCAAACATAATAGAGATCAAATCATTCAATTGGAAAAGGATATCACTATTCCTCAAGAGGCTATCCAGAAAGGTAACAAGAGCTAGAAAATACCACAAAGGAAGGCAAAATTGATATGGTATCCTTCCTCACTCTGAAAAGTATCCATGAGATTATGCAGTCCCATCAAGTAGCCAAATTGTGTTATCCAATGATGAAAGATCAGTGTGAAAAACGTATCTGCCACAAATAACAAAAAAATTAAGCATTATGAATTATAAATTATCAGTAATAGCAATAATTGGGAGTATGTCGATCTCATGTTCTGGTATCGTTCATGGAGCCGACATCATGGATCACATAAATTTTCAGCCAATAGAACATTCCGAAATTCCCTTAAAATTGAAATATAAAGGGATCAATAAATTGGACGATCTCTTTGATTTTCAGTATAATTATGTTCATACACTTTATAAAAACTGCGAGATTATCGGAGGACATACTCAAAAAGTCGACAAGAATATAATTCGACATATTCTGATCAAAAAAGACAATTCATGGATCAATATTAAGTTTGATATCACGGATATTCTCAAGAAATTGAGTTCTCAAAGTAAACGTAATAGAGATCAAATCAATCAATTGGAAAAGGATATCACTATTCCTCAATAGGCTATCCAGAAGGGAAAGAAGAACTAAAAAATCAGTATATAATTAATTTATTATGAAAGGTCTCCATCACAACAATGGAGACCTTTTTTATGGTTATTCCGAATCAATCTGTCTGTCGGGTAAGCCTGAAGATCAATCCATCAAGAGGATACGTTTCATTAATGATCTGTTGCACTTCGTTATTGAGCTGGGGGAAAAAATATTCCTGCAAATTCCGGGAAAGAAAAAACTCTTCATTCCCGTATGAATAGGAAATGAGATATTTCATGAACCCCACGGATTTCAAAATTCTGGCTCTTTGCTCCGGCCTGACCCTTGCCTCTCTGCCGCTATTGCCAGCGCATGCGGAAGGAGCAGGCGGAAGACCTGAGACTCCTCCTGCAAGTTCTCAACCCGGAGCCATCAACGACGACAATTTCACCCCGGAATTCATGAAAGCCTTTTACGAAGGCGCCTTGAAAATCGCCGACCGGAAAATTGCTCAAGTCGAGGAAGCCGACAAACAGTCTCCTCCCCAAGTGCCGCTGAAACCCCGTCTCGCCACCGGAGGCGGCTTCTCCGGTCTGTTCCTGTGGGACACGGTTTTCTGTACGCTCTGGGCCAAGCACGCACCGGATCATTTCCCCATCACGACATCGCTTGACAATTTTTACATGCTCCAGGAGCCTGACGGCTTTATCTGCCGGGAATTCCAACGCGATGGAAAGCCTTACTGGAGCCGGGAGCATCCCATCTCGTTCAATCCTCCTATTTTATGCTGGGCCGAGTGGGAACTGTTCGAATCAGGCGTTACGGACAAGGCCCGCCTCCACACAGTTTATCCTCACCTGAAAAAGCATCATGATTTCTGTTGGAAGGCTTACCGCCGGGACGACGGATTGTTTTACGGAGATGCCCTCGGCGGAGGCATGGACGACTTGCCCCGCCTTCCCAAAAAACCCGGATTTTCGATGGCCGGGGGAATCAACATTGAAGAAAAACATATTACCGCAGACAGCAAGGGCATGTGGAATGTCGTCAAAAACAATCCTCTCTACTGCTGGAACAAGCAGATGGGGTGGATCGACATTTCATCTCAAATGGCTTTCAATGCCCTGAATCTCTCCAGGATTGCGGAGATCCTCGGCAACAAGGACGACGCGGCCCGATACCGTGCCCAGCATGCCGAAATGGCCAAACTCATCAATGAAAAATGCTGGGACGAGAAGCTCGGATTCTATTGCGACTACTACCAGGGAGAAACCATTCCCCGTCTCCATGCCGGAGCATTCTGGGCACTCATTGCGGAAATCGTCCCCAAGGAACGGGTTCCGAAAATCGTTGCCACCCTGAAAGATCCCGCGACATTCAACCGCCCCGTCCCTCTGCCGACCCTGGCCGCCAATGAACCGGAATACAACCCGGAACACGGATATTGGCACGGTTCCGTCTGGCCTCCGACAACCTATGTCGCCATCCGGGGGCTCATGAAGCTGGGCGAACACGATCTGGCGCTGGACATTGCCCGCCGGTATTACAATGCCAATGCGCAACTGTGGCGCAAAACAGGTACTGTCTTCGAGAATATCTCCCCGGAGCAATGCGATCATCCCAAAGATAGAGCCGGCAATGATTTTTGCGGTTGGGGAGGGCTTGCTCCCATCGCCTTGTACAAGGAATTATTGCTGCCGGAAGCAAATAAAAAATAATTCCGTCCTGGGTTCTCTTCCCATCCTAAGTTAAAACAAAAGACTGAATCAGGCAGCCCCACCAGGGCTGCCTATTTTTTCTTTCGCATAAAGGGGGGAAGATCGAGGTCTTCTCCGTCGACGATAAAGGCATCGACATTGGAAAACAGCCCCTTGCCGTCTTCGTCCTCCTCTTCTTCCGGAAGAAGGGGATCGATTGCCTCATCGGAAGATGTGGAGTCGCCGGAATCGCCGGCAAAAATTTCCGCGGGCGACTTTTCGACAAAAATCTCCTTGAGCTTGTCAAAGGGATCTTCCTCCTCTTCGACAGGCAGAGGCTCTGCCACCGGAGGAGTAACCGCTGGAGCCTCGACTTTCTTCTCGAAACGGGAACGGCGGGACTGGGGCGCACTGCGAGGAGAAGGAGCCATCGTCCGGTTTGACGGTTCAAAGGAAAAGGCAGGCACCTCGACATGCGGAACAGACGAAACATCGGAAGGAGGCTCGGGGTCCTCTTGTCGAAGCTCCAATTCCGCACCAGGATCAATATCGGAATGAATGATTATAACCGGTTCCTGGGCAGGAGATTCGGGAACAACCGGTTCATCGGCGGGGAGTTCGGCAACGACGGAGTGGGACAATGCATCTTCCGGCACTGCCGGCAGGGAAACGGGAGCAGGAACCGGAGAGACAACCTCCGTTGCTTCTGCGGAAAACGCGGATTCGGTCAATGGCTTGCGGACATGCTCGCGCATCGCCGTCGAGGCAAAGAGTACCAGCCGCAATTCATCGCCTGCTTCCGGGCACACGGATACGCCGAAGTGGACCTGCATTCTTCCGGGTAAAAGCCGTGCCATTTCGTCCATAGCCTTTCGGATGTCATCCAGCCCCAGCAATTCACCGCCCGTCACATGCACAAGGACTTCACTGACGCCACGCAAGGATTCCGCCGCGGCCAGGAAAGGTGACTCCATGACTTGGCGGGCAGCCTCGACGGCCTTATTGCCGCCGCGAGCCGTTCCGAACCCGAACAGGCAACTGCGATTTCTACCGGCCATCACCGTGCGCAAATCATCCAGTCCCAAACGGACCAGCCCCGGATTGCCATGAAGCATCGGCACAGCTTCGGCGGCACGCATCAACAGGCGGTTGGATGCATCGAACGCCCGGAGGACACTGCCATCCGCCGAGACCAGATCCGCCATTTTTTCGTTGTCGAACGGCACCAGGATATCGGAATACAGGGCTAATTCCGCCAAAGCGGCACGAGCCTGTTCGGAACGGCGCGGGCCTTCAAAATCAAAAGGCATGGTAACGACCGACACCAAAAATACTCCCAGTTCTTTGGCAAGGCGGGCAATGACAGGAGCAGCACCGGATCCGGTACCTCCTCCAAGCCCTGCGATCATCACCGCCAGGGAACAGCCTTCCAGCGCACGCACCAGCGAAGCTTCGCTTTCACGGGCAGCCTGGGCGCCTACCTGGGGATCGCCCCCGGAACCGAGCCCGTGTGTCACACTGCTGCCGAGGTGAATCTTATGAGGCGCGCCCGATGATTCCAGCAAACGGATATCCAAATTGACGGAATAGAGGGAACACCCCGGCAATTCCTTCTTTTCCATCAGGTGAAGGACATTGCTTCCCGCACCACCCAGCCCAATGATCGCAACGCGAGGGGGAGTAGTCGGTTCGTCGCTAGGAGAATAAGTCAGCATGAAATCGATAGAACTAAAGAATGGAACATTTGAAGGAGTTTGCCGTTCAACGTTTTTTCTTCATAATCAAATTTTTAAGGGATCCCAGAAAACCGGTTTTGCGAGGCAGTTCCGCATCAAGAATCTGCGCATACCGAATCAGGCCGATAGCCGTCGCATAACGTGGATCGTCCAGATAGGTAGCCGAACCCTGATCTTCGGACATGCTCGGCTGGTTAATCGGCACTCCGAACATACGGGAAGCCAATTCGCCGACGCCTCTCATCAGGCTGGCGCCTCCGCACAGGTACACCTCGCTGCAACGGTGTTTCTTGAATACATCGTCGGGCAAGCATTTCTTGAGAACCTTGAAGGTTTCCACAAGGCGGTTCTGAATCAACTCATTGAGAACCGTCCGTGAAACGGAGAAATCTTTCATGCCGGGATCGCCGACCAAACGAGCCATATCGCTCGAACGTCCGGGACTGCCGTAGGCATCTCCTTCCGTCTTTTTAAGCAACTCCGACTTGACCCAGGGAATACCCGTATACTGGCGGATATCATTGGTAATGTGATCTCCGCCGAGCGGCACGCAACCGGAGGCGGTAAGCTGGCCTTCGATGTACAAGGCATAATCGGTCGTACCTCCCCCCATGTCGATGAGGAGGGCTCCCGCCTGCTTGCTCTGGCGACTCAGCACGTATTGAGCCGTAGCCAGAGGCGCGAAAACGACATCCTCGACTTCCAGAGGGACTTCCCGCACGCAACGCAGGGAATTGGTGATACGAGTCTTCATGCCGTGAATAATATGGCAGTCGATGTCAAGAGTCCGTCCGGACAAGCCTTCCGGATTGCTGAGATTCTCCTGCCCGTCCACGGAGAAAAGTCCCGGCACGCGGTGCAGGACAAACTGATCCGGGCCAAGGGGACAGTCCTTGGCAATGTCCGTCACCTCATCCATATGCTCGCGGCTAATGATACTTTCATCCTCCGGAAGACGGAACGTGCCGCGGTTCGTTTTTCCCACGATGTGGGAGCCGGTCACAGAGAGGTAAACCGTCATAATGTCCACATCAGCATGATCCTGGGCAAGCACCCAGGCATCGTAAATGCTTTGGATGGCTTTTGCCGGATCGGCTATTTCGCCCTTGATCACACCGGAGCTCTTGACCTCCCCCACGCCAATGATCGTCACGGTGGCGTCGGGCTTCACTTCCCCGACGACCATGCAAGTCTTGCTAGTCCCTATTTCCAATCCTACGTGTATCTTCGTATGTCCCATGGAGCCAGTCGTTAAGTTTCCTTGCGCATTTGTGCCACAATTCATTTCCCATATCAACTACAAGACTTGTGAAATCACGATTAATCATGTCCGCATCATCCTGCACCCCCTGAACCGACCGGGCAGGCTGGCTGCTTGACGACTGCAGCAGGCCTTGCTAGGGTTGGTCCATGTTCGAAAATTTTCAATTCTTGATGCCCGCGGATATTCATTTTGGTCCCGGTTCCCTGAACAAACTTGCCGAGATCGAACTCCCCGGTACGAAAGCCATGATTGTTATCGGCGGTTCCTCCGTCAAGAGGCTCGGTTATCTCGACCGGGTGCGCGCCCTCCTCAAGGAAAACGGCGCCGACTCCATCGTATACGATAAAATCCAGCCCAACCCCATCGTGGAACACGTGATGGAAGCCGCCGCCATCGCCTGTGAAGAAAAATGCGATTTCGTCATCGGCCTCGGAGGAGGCAGCAGCATGGACTCCGCCAAATCCATCGCCGTCATGGCAACCAATCCCGGCCATTACTGGGATTACATCAGCGGAGGAAGCGGCAAGGCGCTCCCAGTTCCGAACAAACCTCTGCCCATTATTTGTATCACCACGACAGCCGGGACCGGCACGGAGTCCGACCCCTGGACGGTGATCACCAAGGAAGATACCCATGAGAAAATAGGCTTCGGCTACAAAGGTACGTTCCCGACAATATCCATTGTCGATCCGGAACTTATGACAACCGTTCCTCCGCATCTGACGGCCTACCAGGGGTTCGATGCCCTGTTCCACTCCGTTGAAGGCTACATCGTCAAAATCGCCTCTCCCATCAGCGACATGTTCGCCCTCAAAGCTATCGAATACCTTGCCAAGTATCTCCCCACGGCCGTCCGCGACGGCGGCAACATCGAAGCCCGCAGCTATGTCGCCCTGGCCAACACCTACTCCGGCATTGTAGAAACCGCGTCCTGCTGCTCGTCCGAACACTCCATCGAACATGCCCTGAGCGCCTATGATCCCTCCCTGCCCCATGGCGCCGGACTCATCATGATCTCCAAGGCTTATCATGAAACCTACGGTCCCTCCAGTCCGGAACGCTATGCCCAAATGGCTGTAGCCATGGGAGAAGAACCCTCCGTCGATGGTTTCATCCGCGCGCTAGTCGCCCTCCAAAAGGCCTGCGGAGTGGATTCCCTGAAAATGTCGGACTACAAACTGGTACCGGAAAAATTCCGTACTTATGCCAAGACGGCATTTGATACCATGGGCAGCCTGTTCGCCATCGACGTGCCTCGCTTCACCATTGATGACGTAGTGGAAATCCTCAAAAAATCCTACAAGTAATTCATTCACCAACCCGACGGGAACGGTTGCAAGCCGTTCCCGCTTTTTTTGTTTCCATGTCAGCCCGCATTCTTCTCTCCGGCACCATCGGCATTGATACGATTATTACGCCTACCGACCGGGCGGACTCCGTCCTGGGTGGTTCCGCTTGTTTCGCCGGAGTTGCGGCACGGCTCTTTGCCGACTCGGTGGACATCCTCAGTATCATCGGCAACGACTTTCCCGGAGACTGGATGGAATCCCTCGAACGGCAACACGTCAATCTCGACCATGTCGTCCGCTACCAGGGCCCGTCTTTCTCCTGGACAGGAGAATACTACGACAATATGAACAAACGGCGTACCGTGTCCGCCAAAGATGAAGTCATGGTCAACTGGGAAGTAGATGTCCCGGAAGTCCTGCGCGATCACCCGGTCATCGTCGCAAGTTGCATGGTACCCGCCCGCCAGCTCCAGTTCCTGAACCAGTGCCGTAATCCCCGACTCGTCCTGACGGACTCCATGGACAAGTGGATTACGCGTCAGCCGGAAATGCTCGACGCCGTCATGTACCTCTCCCACATTGCCCTGATGAATGAAGACGAAGCCAAAGGGTACGCCCATACCGACAGTCTTCTTGAAGCCGGAGAACACATTCTTTCCCTAGGGCCCGCATTTGCCATTATCAAGCAGGGGGAATACGGGGCAAGCCTCTTTGCCCGGAATGCACGAGGCGGATTGCGACTGTTCCGTTGCCCCGCCTGGCCTTTGAGATCCGTCGTCGATCCCACCGGAGCCGGCGACACGTTTCTCGGCGCCCTTTCCGGCTACCTTGCCTGCCTGCCGGATCTGACACCCTCCTTCGACGACGTCAAACGAGGCATCGTCCACGCCACGGTAGCAGCCTCCTTCACCTGTGAATCCTTCTCTGCCGATGCCCTGTTCACAATGGACAGAAAGTGCTTCGACGAACGCCTCACGGAATACCGCGCCATGACCCGCTGGGACTGGTAAGGCTGATTCTGACGGGGGCAATCTATTTGTCGTCGCTTCTCAAGAAGCCCCATTGCCATTCGTGAAGTGGCCAGACGATGGGAAAAGTCACAAACTGCACCACCCCGAGGGGAAAATTGATGAAACGGTCATAAAGCGGACAGGAAACCCGCCTGCTCGCCGGTTCACACGCAAAGGGCGAAGGAGGAGGTGATTCGCAAGTATAGGTATTTCTAGCATTATAGACACAAAAACTTTCCGTCACAATTTCCTTAGGGCGTCCCGTTGCCGGGAATTCGGGAAGCTTATTGTAGCCGCAATAGCTCGGTTTACCTCCTTCCCAAAGAGGCATCTCATATTCCCACTGTGCGCCTATTCTTTCACCTTCATCTGCTCCCAGCTTCACACGCTTCGCCCGGCGCGGCAGACTAAACACGGTATTCCTTCTTCCTTGATCCACCACTACATATCCGGTGCGCACAGGCAAGTCATCCCGCCGACAAAACACAATTTTTCTGATATCGATAAGCCCCATAAACACAGAATGGACAAAAGGAGATGTTTCACGGGAATAGGGAACCAATGTGCAGGGAATGTAATCCCCGGCGAGAAGATCATTTTTCCCCTGACTTTCGATTCTATATGCCTTCTTCCCTGCTGGTTGCTCTGGCAGGTAGAACACTGTATCTTTTTCCAGCTTGTTCCACGAATGGTCAACAAGCGTGCAGGAGCTCAAGAAAATCCCCAGTACGGGAATCAGGATGAAACAAAGGCAGGCAGGAAGAGACATCGTTTGTTTCTCATACTACCTTCCCCATACTGCCACAATCAAAATAATCAAACAGGGCTGATTCGGAAGGAGGCAAGCTATTCGTCGTCGCTTCTCAAGTAACCCCATAGCCATTCGTGAAGTGGCCAGACGATGGGGAAAGTCACAACCTGCACCGCCCCGAGTGGATAATTGATGAAACGGTCATAAAGCGGGCAGGAAACCCGCCTGCTCGCTGGTTCACAAGCAAAGGGCGATGGAGGAGGGGATTTGCAGAGGACAAAATTGTTATTATAGAAGGTAAGGCTTTCCGTCACAATTTTCTTCGGGCGACCCTCTGCCGGAAATTCTGGAAGATCGTTGTAGCCACAATAGTTTGGACTGTCTCCTTCACAATGAGTCACCTCGTATCGCCAAAATACAGAGCTGAATCTTTCATCTTCATCAGCTTCTCTCTTCACCAGCTTAGCCCGACGCGGCAGACTAAACACGGTGTGCCTCCTTATCCGGTTATCCACTACATATCCGGTGCGCACAGGCAAGTCATCCCGCCGACAAAACACAATTTCTCTGATATCAGCAACCCCAACGACACCACCAAACACAGAATGGACAAAAGGAGATGTTTCACGGGAATAGGGAACCAATGTGCAGGGAATGTAATCCCCGGCGAGAAGATCATTTTTCCCCTGACTTTCGATTCTATATGCCTTCTTCCCTGCTGGTTGCTCTGGCAGGTAGAACACTGTATCTTTTTCCAGCTTGTTCCACGAATGGTCAACAAGCGTGCAGGAACTCAGGAAAAGCCCCAGTACGGGGATCAGGATGAAACAAAGGCGGGCAGGAAGAGACATCGTTTGTTCTCTCATACTACCTTCCCCATACTGCCACAATCAAAATAATCAAGCAGGGCTGATTCCAAACATGGAACCAGCCCTGTTGGGTAAAGGGGCAAATTATCGTGCGGCTTCGACGCCGAGTTCTGCAACGACAACATGGTTGCCATCGACGACGGATTTGCCGACGAAGCGCATGTAGCGAGCAGAGACAGGTTTCTCCAAGGTGATTTTCTGACGAATGGGGTTGGCCTTGATGTTGGAGAATTCACCAGCGGCAACTGGGGAGCCCCAATCCTTGCCATCCTGGCTCAGATAGACTTCGTAGTTGCTGATGATGCCGCGGGTGATGCCATCCTGCCGGGGCGTGTAGTACACGGCAGACACAGGGATGGAAGAACCCATATCGATGTCGATGGCCTGAGGAGGAGCGATTTCTCCGGAACCGGCGTGCGTGTGCCACAAAGTACGTGGATTGCCATCGATGGCAGCCTTCGGATCAGAGGCGGCTTGTTCAGCGGCGATGACCTTCCAGTCTGCCGTGCTGACGGGGAGTTCTTCAGTAACGACGGAAGACATTTCTTCTCCACGGAATGCACGAACGGCAATTTTACCGCCAAGCGGTAAATTCAGAGGTTCCTTGTATTCCGGAGACGAAGTCCCCGGTTCCGTGCCGTCGAGGGTATAACGAAGCGTCATGCCGGAGGGAGATTTCAATTCAACCTTGCCCTCGGCGTTCCGAACGACTTCCGGGGCTTTCATCACAACCGGGCGCTTCCAAAGCGAAATTTCGCTCAAGGCCGGTTCGGCATCCGCCGCATCGATGGATACGCGAACAGCTTTGGTTTTGACAAGCTTACCCTGACGCAGGGTGTGGCCGCCAATGCTGCTGCCGTCAACCCATGGCACAAACTGGCCATCCTCCAAAACGGAGACGGAGAACTTACGAATTCTCTGTCCCAGCTGAATCGGTTCCGCCAAGCGAATGACGTCGAACTCGGCCTCTTCCGGCAAATTCAATGTCACCGTACCCGTCTTGTGACCATCGGCAGCCATCCAGAAAGTCGTTCTCTTGCGATCCAATACCCGGGAAGCATCCGTTCCCGGGCGAGTGGAATCCGCCGAAACGACAGCACCGGCTGCAAAGTTGCGGGAATAAAGTTTTTTGAGGAGTGCGGCGAATCCCTTCAGAGCTACCTCATCATTTTCATGGATGCGCCCGCGGCGATCCGGCGGAACATTGAGATTGAGATTGGCTCCGCGGCCAACGCTGCAAAAGTACAGTTCCATCAGGTTTTCCGGAGTCCTGACACGTGCATTTTCAGATTCGTGCCAGAACCAGCCCGGACGAATGGAAACATCCGCCTCGGCTGGAATCCAGAATTTGCCGTTCACGTCTCCGGATGGGAGATTGCCGGAAGTGCAATGCCCGGGAGCGGCAGGGGAAGCATCAGGGCTCTTAGGTTCATACGTCGCCCAGCAGGGATAATTGGCAAAACCCGATTCATTGCCGACCCATCGGCATCCCGGTCCGACATCGGAGAAAATGACGGCTCCCGGCTGAAGCCGGTGCACGAGTTCCCAGGTTTTGGGCCAATCGTAGTAGGTACTACGGTCAATGGAACGCTTTTCCCGTTTGCCACCGTAGTAACCGTCGCCTCCATTGGCACCGTCGTGCCATACTTCAAACAAGGGACCGTAGTTGGTCAGCAATTCTCGAAGTTGTTCGCGGTAGACCTTGATGTATTCCGGCGTTCCGTAGGCAGGATGGTTGCGGTCCCAGGGCGAAAGATAAATGCCGAACTTCAACCCGTATTTTTTACAGGCGTTGGCGAAGTCGCGTACGACATCTCCTTTGCCGTGCTTCCACGAAGAGGAAGCTACGCTGTGCTTGGTCGTCTTTGTCGGCCACAGGCAAAAGCCGTCGTGATGCTTGGCCGTGAGGATAATCCCTTTCATGCCCCCATCGGCCATGACCTTGACGATTTGCTCCGGGTCATAATCCGTCGGGTTGAACATGTCCGGTGATTCGTCACCAAATCCCCATTCCCTTCCCGTAAACGTGTTCGTCGTAAAATGAACAAACCCGTGCATTTCCATGTCGTTCCACGCCAACTGAGCTGGCGAAGGCACCGCCCCGTACGGACGGGGGGCTTCAACGTCCATGGAAGCCGGACTACTCCACGCCAGCGCGGCAATACCGGCCAGCATGGAACAAAGGAGAGTCGAATTGTTCGTCATAGCGTAGAATATACGCTATAAAAGGGCATTCTCTTTCAAAATCTTTGATCTTACATCGTTCCCTATCGACTGATGGGAAGGTGTGTGACTTGTTCCCGGACATTCCTGACCAGCACGGTACTCATGTACCGTTCTACGGCGGAAGAGGCCACCGTCACAATACGCTTGCCCTCCATGCCGGGACGCCGGGCCAGTTCCAGAGCAGCGTACACATTGCCTCCCGTGGAAATACCGGCAGGAATCCCTTCTTCCTTGTTCAGGCGCCGGGCCATTTCGACAGCGGCCTCTCCCGGAACAGCAATGACTTCATCCAACAGGGATACGTCCAGAATAGAGGGGATAAATCCGGCTCCTATTCCCTGGATCAGATGAGCCCCCGGGGAACCTCCCGACAACACGGCGCTTTCGGACGGTTCCATGCCGACGATACGGACACCGGGACATTCTTCCTTCAAGCGGCGTCCAATACCCATAATCGTCCCGCCGGTACCGATTCCAGCAACGAACACATCCACACGACCGCCCGTCTGAGCCACAATTTCGGGGCCGGTCCCCATGTAATGGGCTTCGGCATTAGCCGGGTTGGAAAACTGATCGGGCATGAAGGCATTGTCACCGTATTTCTCCGTCAACTCCCGGGCTTTATCGATAGAACCTTTCATAGCCAGGGAACCGGGAGTCAGGACAATTTCCGCACCGAGCATGCCGAGCAAAGCCCGGCGTTCCACCGACATGGTCTCCGGCATGACCAGCAGACACCGGTACCCCAGGCTACGGGCAACGAAGGCCAGCCCGATTCCCGTATTGCCGGAGGTCGGTTCGATAATCAAGCCACCCGGTTTCAGGAGTCCCCGGCGTTCGGCCTCGCGGATCATGAAAAGGGCCACCCTGTCTTTAATACTGAAAAGAGGATTGCGGAATTCGCACTTCAGTAGAATTTCAGCAGGACTGCCCTCCGTCACCTTATTCAGACGGATCATGGGCGTCCCCCCGATCGTATCAATGACGTTTGCCGCTATGCCTGAGTTAAAATCCATACCGGATATTTACTCTCTTTTCCATCTCCCGTCCACGGAGAATTTAAAAAGGGATGTCCCCCCGGGAGGACATCCCCAATCAAACAGTTGAACCATCAGGGATCAACTGAGATAATCGAACAATTCACCCGGCTTAAAGAAACGGGCAAGTTCCGTCGCAGCCGATTCGGGGCTATCGGAAGCGTGACAAATATTCATCATGCTATCGGTGCCGTAATCGCCGCGGATCGTTCCCTTGGGAGCCTTGGTGGAATTGGTAGGTCCAAGCAATTCGCGTACGCGTACGATCACGCCGGGGCCGCTCAAAGCCACAGCGACGACCGGGGAACTGGTCATGAAAGCGAGCAAACGGGGAAAGAGAGGGGTTCCGTCGATCACAAGATCAAGAATATGTGCATAGTGTTCTCTTAAAATCGCTTCATCCAGCTGGATCATTTTCAGCCCGCGAAGGCGGAATCCTTCATGCAGGAGCCGCTTCAAAATCGTACCGGAAAGGTTTTTGCGCACACAGTCGGGCTTGAACAAAATCAGAGACGTTTCTTCGTTTGTGTAAGGAGTCATTGTCAATACTCAATTATTAATGTAGGCATGCGGAGTACACTGCCCGGGAGGGGTACGTCAAGGCAAATCACACGAAAAATTGTGACGAAAACCCGTTACAAGGGGACGGCATAAGTCGCACAACGGTTCAACCAACCCTGGAGCCACCTGCGTTCGCCGCGGTCGGCAGGACTATTGGCAACGCGCCGGGAAAGGACCTTTCCGGCCGCTCGGGAAAACTCTGTAGAAGCCGCATTTCCCGCAACGACGGGCCGCATCTCCTCCAGCACCTGAAGGAGCCCCCATCCCTGGTTGCGGTACCGCTCCGCGGCGTTCACGCCCTCCCCTTTAAAATTGACATAGTCGATCAACGCATACATCCCCTGAGGAGTCGAGGCCACGGCATAATACTTCCGCGAGATATCCTCCGGATTCTTCGCTTCACGGCAAATCCTCTGCAAAGCCGATACCGAGCGTTTAATGATGAAATCCGCCTGGATTTCCGTATGGGAGGCCAGCCATGCACGCATGACATCGGCCAATCCCCCTTTTTTGTCGGAAGCCAAAAAAGCCTGCCTGTCCGCCCAGGGGGCAGTCCCGCGCGCCCAGGAAGGCACGGTAACGCCCTTGGACGCGGCAAAGCGGACAAATTCCGGGAAACTCTCCTCAAACGGCCCGCGGACACCTCGAGGGTACCAGATAAAATGCCCGATTCCCAAGGAAGGAAAGTTCTCCCCTTTGTTCCATGACACAAGGCTCTTCACGGAACCGGCACATTCGTTCTGCCAGATCTTACGGGCAATTTTATCCTTTACTCCTTCCGTAGAAGGCGCAGAGGCAGACAGGGAAACGAAGCCCAAAACAATACAAGCGCACAGCAGAAGGTATTTCATGCAACTACTGTTATCGAATCCCCTCCCCTGTCAATTCCGATCCCTCCGCATGCCGGTCATCACACCATGTAAAATAATTACCAAATAAAAACTATTATCTTGCATTATTAATTTCATTTCGATAACAAACAATCATCTCATGAGTCGCGCCTACCGTCTTTTCATCTACATTTTCCTAGCGGCACTATCGGGCTTTGCTCCCTTGCTCACGGATATGTATCTGCCGGCCCTCCCGATGATGGCAGACAGTTTCTCGACGACTCCCGTCATGGTTCAACTGAGCCTGACGACCAGCATGATCGGCCTGGCCATCGGACAGATCCTCATCGGCCCTCTCAGCGACAAATACGGGAGGCGGAATCCTCTCCGCATCTCTCTCCTTCTCTTTCTGGCATCGACAGGAGGATGCATACTGGCGTGGGACATCCATTCCTTCCTGGCATTCCGCGTGCTCCAGGGAATGGCCGGAGCAGGCGGCATCGTCCTCTCCCGTTCGATCACGACCGATTTGTTTACCGGGAAGGATCTGACACGCGCCTTCGGCATTATCATGGCCATGAACAGCCTGGCTCCGATGATCTCCCCCATCTGCGGCAGCCTGCTGCTGGAAGTGACGAACTGGAGAGGGATCTTCGTTTTCCTGTTCGCCCTGGGCATAACGATCACGATCCTATCCCTGCGGTTCAAGGAATCCCTGCCCGATGGTAAACGTCTCCAGGCATCGCCCGTTGCCTCTCTTGCTCAATTCCGTTATCTGTTCCGAAACCGCTCCTTCATGTTATACAGCTTATTGCAGGGAGCCACATTCGGGATTCTGTTTGCCTATATCTCCTCATCTCCCTATGTCCTGCAAAACCACTATGGCTTAAATCCCATGATGTTCGGAGGAGCCTTCGCTGTCAATTCCCTGGCCATGGTAGCCAGCAGCCTCGTTCTTTCTTCCTTTTCCAATGTGCGGATCGCTTTGCGGACAGGCTGTATCCTGGGTATCTTGACGACAATTTCCACAGCGGGAATTCTGCTGGCGGACGGCCCGTTATGGCTGTTTGAGGCCAGTCTGTTCCTTGCCTTGTTCTTCCTGGGATTGATCATGCCGTCTTCGACCATTCTCGCCATGAACAGCGAGAAAAAACGTGCCGGAACGGCCTCAGCCTTCCTGGGAGCCGTCCTGTTCGGCGCCGGCGGACTCGTCTCACCGCTCGTTGGCATCGGAAATATTTGCCATTCGACGGCTATCGTTTTCCTGGCAAGCAGCCTGGTTGTCGCCGTTCTCATGGGGTTCCTCCATTTCAGGACGTATCACTCCGCCGGCGACCCGGCTTGAATGCATAGGAAGGGGAAACAACGAGGCCGTTCCGATGGGTGTCGGAACGGCCTCGTTGAAAATCAGATCTGTTGAAACAGCCTCCTATCGGTTCTGATGAGCCGACACCTGGAAGAACGCATCGGCAGGCACCAGTGCCTTTTTGATCTGCGGACCTTTCCAAGAGAAATCCAGTACGGGAGCGCTTTCTCCGGCGCCATGGACGTAACCGATGGTGATCGGATGCAACCCGGCCTTCAAATGAACGGGAGTCATACCGGTCTTGGCCGGTTTGCATTCATCCGTGCCTATTGCGGCGGATGAATCCACTTCTTCTCCCGGAGTATAGGCAAAGTCCGCATCGACAAGAGCCATCCCGTCCTTGCCATGCAGGCGAACGAAGGCCTTGGAACCGGAGTTTGCATCCGTCTTGACGAAGAATTTGTAATCTCCGTCCTTCGGGATGCGGATCAACCCGGACCATTCCCCGGAGAATCCCTTTTTGTCCGATGCCAGGGAAGCGGGAAAAACCAATCCGTTGACGGATTCCGTCTTGGTCCCCTTGGGAGCGCGCGGCACCCAAGGAGCCGGTTTACTGTCGATCAATGCAAAAGCGAGACCCGGTTTGGCATCGGGAGCTTCTACCCCCGGAACGAGTTCATTGTCATACGGACGGTGGACAAGATTGCCCCGGACCGTATTATTATAATCGTATACGCGGCGAACCCGGAGGACCTTGTCCTTCATCTCCTGCTGCAACTTCGAAGCATTGGGCAGGGACGTTGCAAGATTGTTCGTTTCCTGGGGATCTTTTTCCGTGTCGAAGATTTGGAAATCGTCCGACTGATTTTTGATTCCGGTACGGACACCGATGTACTTGCCGATGTAAACAGCCTGCTGCTGACCGCGAATCGCATTCTTATGTTCATCGGCAAAATCGGCATAGGCAGGAGTCTTTCCCCCGTAATTGTATTCGAAATAAACAATACCGGGTTCCTGGCGCTCTCCATGCCCCGTCAGTGTCGGGATCAGGGAGGTGCCGTCTGTACGGGCGGGAACCGGCACGCCGGCGACTTCGGCAAATGTAGCCATCCAGTCGTGGAACTGTCCCGGATTTTGGGAAACCTGTCCGGCCGGAATGGCGGCGGGCCAACGAACCAGAGCCGGAACACGCATGCCGCCTTCCCACATGTCGCGCTTGATTCCATCAAACGGGCCATAGGAACGGAAGAAGGAGGGATTCTGGACGAACTTGTAGAAACTGCCTTCATTATGGGGGCCATTGTCGGAAGCGAACACCACCAAAGTATTTTTATCGATTTTAAGATCCTTAAGCAGGTGGAGGATATCGCCCACGCCTTCGTCAATACGGCCGATCATCGTTGCATGGCGCTTGGCGAATTCGGGCCAGTCCTGCCTTTTATATCGGGGATAGATGAAGGAATCAATCTCTCCGGAAGCGGTGTTGATAATCCGTCCGGGTTCGCCAATCCACTGAACCCCGCCCTTGAGACCTCCCCCGGAAGGATAAGCCTTGGTCGGAACTTTCAGCGCAGCATGGGGAGCAATGTAGGTCAATGCCAGGAAAAACGGCTTGCCAGGATCTTCCTTTTCATGATCCACAATCCATTTTTTTGCACGAGCTGTCAGAAGATCCGTCGAATAGGCCTTGTCGCAATCTTTCGTGATAATCTTGTCGTTGTCCCAAATAGCCGTGATGCCTCGGGGACCAGCGGCCGGATCATTCGCCGGATAATGACGATGCCCGGCAATATGGTCGAGATAACCGAAAAAGTAGTCAAATCCCCGCTTCGTGGGAAACGCTGTCGATTCATCGGGACCTCCGCCGCTTTCACGGCCTCCGCCCAGTCCCCATTTGCCGATCAGGGCCGTCGAATAACCGGCCTGCTTCAGCACGGAAGCCAGCGTATGGGAATTCTCCAGAGGCATGTCGAACGTATTGTCTCGGACGACGCGGGCATTCCCCTGATGAACGCCGGAAAACAAAGAAGCACGGGAAGGAGCGCATACAGGAGCGCCGGAATAGTGCCGGCGGAGCTGGATACCCTCCTTGCCCATCTTGTCCAGATTGGGCGTAGTAAGAACGGGTTTCCGCTCTTTATGACGGTCATTCTGGTAAAAACATCCGAGATCTCCCCACCCCATGTCATCGACGAGAATAAAAACAATATTGGGCTTGGGAGCCTTCGCCGATGCAGGAAGGCTCCATCCTGCCAGACAAACCGGAACAATAAGCAAATAATGGAAGAAGCGCATACAGGGAAGTATTCTAATCAATATGTTTCATATATCCACAAAAAAGAGTTCATTTCCTCACAAAAAGCAACAAGACAGGTACACCCCGGCACCCGAAAGGATTGTTCAGTGCACCACCCCGGCAAACCAGACCGCCAATTCATGGAACGTATTCCACATGTCCAGGGAATTGATTTTCAGCCCGAGCCAAAACGCCTTGAATCCAACAAGTCCGCACAACATCAACATCCCTGTCAGCAGCACCAGATTGGCCAAATAAACAATCATCAGGGAAAAAAACGTTCCATTTTCTTTTAAATCGGGCTGATCCTTGGGAATGATCCAACTCGTCCAGTACAAGTGATAGGCCCACCAGAAACCGATGCCGCCGTATAGCAGGGCCTGCCATCCGTCGAGAGGCCATATCCAATTGATCACGGCATAAATACCGGCCCAGACTAACGCCCACAAAGGAATGAAATAGGGGGACAGGGCAATAAAAAGATTGTTTTTATTCGTCTGGACATGCCCGCCATCCAGTGCCGCACGAAACCCGGACACCTTGCCGAAACTCAGGATCACGGCTACGGCATGCGTCAGTTCATGCCCCAGGACATACCAGTACAAAAACGGCGACATGCAAATGCGGATCGCCGCCAGCACGATCCACACCAAGCACCCCATGATGGAAAACCACACGGCTTCCGACAACCAGACGTCCACATTGGTCCTGGATTTCACCACCTCGCCGAAAAGTGTCATCGACAATAGAATGGCCAGCGGTAAAAACACGAAGACCCCCATCATCCGGCGCATCCACTTCCTCCACCCCGTCGGAAAAGCCAAATCCTCCACCATCCCGGCATCCCAGGAATCATCCCAGTACTCGGTCGAAGCCATCCGGGCCTTGTAGGAAACCGCTTTAGCCCTCCGATTGCACTGTGAAAGCATTTCCAAAACAGGAGGATAAAGCGGAGGCCTCGAATCATCCGCATACTTCCTCCATTGTCTTTGGGGGAAGGGATTACTTTTCTTGGCTTGCTTCTGCATGGAGGGAACTACCTGAGTTCGTAGAGAAAAAGAAGAAAAGAGTCAATTCCATTTACGACAGGGGGGTGATTCATTTCCCCCGTCCACAACAATATTTTAATTCCCGTTACAGGCAAATTAGGGTACTCTGCACCACATGGAAGGAGATCTACTGGCTATTGAAACATCGGGATCCCATGCCTCCATGGCACTTTGGAAGGGAGGACAATTCTCCGGGGAAAGATCATGGACGGCAGAACGCCATCATTCGTCCAGCATCTTCCCGCATTTGAAGACACTTCTCGGCATGCCGGGCGAATTGAGGATTTCTACCATCGTCGTGGGAGCAGGTCCCGGATCATACGGAGGAATCCGCGTTGCGTTGGCTGCAGCAGACGGCATTTCCCTAATCCACGGAAGCCGGGTCGTTTCCCTGTGTTCCTGGGAAGCCATCCCCGCCGAGGGCAAATCCGACTATCGAGTCATCTCCGACGCCCGACGCAACGGATGGGCCGTCGCCACTTTCCGCAATCGCCGCCTACAGGGCGAGATTGCCATCATGGACACCGAGGAATTGAAATTAGCCCTTCCCGGCTGGCGGTCTCAGGGGGAAACCGTCTATTCTCCGGAGGATCCCGACGTCACGGCAACCCTGAATTTCCCGGATATCTCCTCTGCACAAATCCCTTCCGCCCGCATTCTCGGCGAAGCATGGTTCAACCGGAACGACCAGGAACGCGTCGCCCTGCTGGAACACGCTCCGGTTCCCATTTATGTACGGCCTCCTCATATTACCGCCGCCAAACGTCCGGCATGGGCGACCCGGCAGTAGTTAAGGCTTGACTTCTGTTCTCTCATTATACTTTTATGCAGCCGCAAACAGGGAACTCCGCAAATTCCTAAAAACTATGAATGACAACAACACAACTGATGCACCCGTATATGCCAAGGGGCTGAAAGGCGTTATTGCCAACGAATCGTCTTTGAGCGACGTACGTGGCGAAGAAGGCCGTCTGCTCTATTTGGGATATGATATTGAAGATTTGGTTGAGTTATGCCATTTCGAGGAAATCATTTTCCTGCTTCTCAACAAACGCCTTCCGAACAAGGATGAACTGAAGCATGTCTGCCAGCGCCTGCGCAGTGACCGGGAACTCCCGCAACCTATTCTGGACTTCTTCAAAGCAGCTACCAAGTCCGCGCGTCCCATGTCCGCCCTCAGAACGGCCGTATCCATGCTCGGCATGTACGACGACCGCACTAAAGATCCATCCCAGGTTAAAGAAATCGGACTCAGCCTGATCGCTAAAATCCCTGTCATGGTCGCCTACTACCATCGCGTCTGCGCCGGGCTCGACCTGCCACCCGTGCGCGAGGATCTTGACGAAGCTTCCCACTTCCTCTGGCTTCTCAAAGGCACGGAACCGGATCCCGACGAAGCCCGCACGCTTGATGTCGCCTACATCCTGCATGCCGACCACGGAATGAATGCCTCCACCTTCGCCGCGCGCGTCTGTATCTCCACCCTTTCGGACATGTATTCCGCCATCACCTCCGCCATCGGCACCCTCAAGGGGCCCTTGCACGGAGGAGCCAATGAAGGCGTCATCGAAATGCTCAAGGAAATCGGTGAAGAAGCCAATGTCGAAAGCTACATCACAAAAAAACTCGCCAACAAGGAAAAGATCATGGGCATGGGACATCGCGTGTACCGAACCCTTGATCCTCGCGCTCCCCACCTGCGCCGCATGGCTATCCGCCTGACAGAAAAAATCGGCGAGCCCAAATGGATCCGCATGTCGGAAAAAATCGCCAAAATCATTCGCGAGCGCAAAGGCTTAAATGCCAACGTCGACTTTTATTCCGCCACGGTTTATTATAGCATCGGCGTTCCAACGAAACTTTTTACAGCTATTTTTGCGATTGCGCGCGTCGCCGGCTGGGTGGCCCAGGTTCTGGAACAACTGGAAGACAACCGCATCTACCGTCCGTTGACTGCATACGTCGGCCCCAAGGTACCGATTCCCGTCCCGACTATCGACATGCGCTAAAAAAAACACGGTTTTTATCCGATTAACGCTCCGGCAGGAAGTACCCTTCCCCGGAGCGTTTCCGGTTTCCACGACATTCCCCTAGTTCTTATCCACGCACGGCACGCATACCCTCGTACAGCACAATCGCCACGGAAGTGGAAAGATTCAAACTCCGGGAACCCTCGCCCGGCATCGGAATAGTCAACGCACGAGCGGCATTTTCATGCAGGAGGCTTTCCGGGAGGCCTTTGGATTCAGGCCCGAATATAAAATAATCCCCCCGTTGGAAACCGGCATCCCAATACAATGTCTTCGCCTTGGTAGACAAATACCAAAACCGGGAACCCGGTTCTGCGGACCGGATCAATTCCTCCAGAGAATCCCATACGCACAAATCGACCTTCGCCCAGTAATCCAGCCCCGTCCGCCGGATGTGTTTTTCATCCAGGCTAAAACCGAGCGGCTTGATTAAATGGAGCCTGGAACCGGTAGCCAGAGCCAGGCGTCCGGCAGCTCCCGTATTGTGCGGGATCTCCGGATGGAACAGGACAAGATGAAAGGCAGGTGTCATGGATCGGGGAGAATTATGCCCCCAAATACACCATGAAAGCAAGTGGGACTTGAGCCTATCCCCGATCTCGGCTAATCTGACAAGGCATGAAGGACATCGTTTACTTTGACTTGGAAACGCGCCACTCTGCCGCCGAAGTAGGAGGCTGGCATAATACCGCGGAAATGCGCATGTCCGTCGGAGTCACCTACTCCACCCTGCTGGACGAATACAAGATCTATCGCGAAGAAGAAGTCATGGAACTCATCGACCAGCTCCGCAAGGCAGACCTCGTCGTCGGCTACAACCACCTCCATTTCGACTATGGTGTCCTCCAACGCTACGATATGTGGAGCATGGCCGACACGACCCGCAACCTCGACCTCTGCAAGGACATCGAAGACCGTTACGGATTCCGGCTCAAGCTCGACTCAATTGCCGGAGCTTCACTCGGCAACTCCAAAACAGCCGTCGGAACCCAGGCGCTCAAATGGTGGGCGGAATACGCCAAAACCGGCAATGAGGATCTTCTCATGGAAATCGCAAAATACTGCTGTTTTGACGTCAAAGTCACTCGCGACGTCCATCGCTACGGAATTGAACACGGCCACGTCAAGTACGACGACAAAAAAGGAGGCATCGCCGAAATCGCCGTCGATTGGGCTCGCTGAACAAATGGAGCGGACATGAGGAATCTGCCCGGAGCAACTTTCGCCTTACCGTCTGTTGAAGCGGGAGACTTCCCGTTGAGCTTCGCGCATTTCTACACGAGCCTTAAGGTCGTAGCGCTGATCCTGATGTGTTTTGCCCTTGCCGACGCCAAGTTCCAACTTAACCTTGCCTGATTTCCAGTACAAGCGCAGAGCCGGGAGGGAACAGCCCTTCTGGGCGAGAAATTGTTCCAGCTTGAAGATTTCCCTTTTGTGCATGAGGAGACGGCGAGGGCGTTTGGCTTCATGCTGGAAGAAAGCGCCGGCCGTCTCCCAAGGTTGAATATCACACCCGTACAACAGAAGCTGCCCTCGTTCCACTCGGGCAAAGGAATCGGACAAATTGACCTTGCCGGCGCGGATGGATTTAACCTCCGTACCCTTCAATTCGATGCCGCATTCATGCTTCTCCAGAATTTCAAAATCCCGGCGAGCTTTTTTATTGGTGGAAATTTCGGAACTTGTCTTCTTGTCTTTCATGGGGAGAGGAAAAAAGCCTCTACTTGTCAAAGAGGAGGCTTGTTGATCACCTCGGAGGAAGCAAGGGAGGCTGCCTCCGGTTTGTTTCTCGTTGTCCGACGAATTACCAGGCCACGCGGACTATCCCACTTGCTCGGTTTCTTCGTACACCAGCTTGCCTTCGATGATTTCAGTCAGGGCAATATCGGCGGCGCCCATGTGCGGAGTGGTCGGGATCAAGGGAGCACGGCCTTTATTCAACTGATCAACACGCTTGGAAACAATGTTGACCAAAATCTGGGAATCCTTAATTATCTTGGCGGCTTTCTCTACCAGTTCTACTTTCATGAGACGTGTCTATAAGGGGCTACCCTCTTAATCGGGCAAGCTATATAAAACAATCCCGCATCCGTTGGCAAGCCCCTAATTGCTTGAATGTGACATGAATTTCTGTCAAATATCCTGTTTCACCGTCTGCATACGGTGTTTTTCCTTTTCATCGGGCTCTAAAAAACGCTCAATAGATTCCGTACATGAACTGGTTCAAGACAGACGACGTCCGCATCACCGATATCGAACCGCTTATCTCCCCGGCAATCCTCATCAAGGACTATCCGGCGACACCGGCGATCACTCAAATGATCTCGGAAGCGCGCAAGACGGCAGATGACATTATCGAAGGCAAGGATGACAGATTGCTCGTCATCGTTGGCCCCTGCTCCATCCATGATCCGGAAGCTGCAGTCGAATATGCAACCCGCCTCCATGAACAAATGACGCGATTTAAAGACGAGTTGTCCATCGTCATGCGCGTCTATTTTGAAAAACCGCGTACCACCGTAGGCTGGAAAGGCCTGATCAACGACCCCTTCCTCAACGAATCCTACGACATCAACCGCGGCCTGCACATGGCTCGCGGCCTCCTGCTCCGCATCGCCGACCTCGGCGTACCCGCCGCTACGGAATTCCTCGACACGATCACGCCGCAGTACATTGCCGACCTGATCACGTGGGGGGCTATCGGAGCTCGTACGACGGAAAGCCAGGTCCACCGCGAACTGGCCTCCGGACTGTCCATGCCCGTCGGATTCAAGAACGGAACGAGCGGTTGCCTGCAAATCGCCATCGACGCGATCATTTCTGCATCTTGTCCGCACTGTTTCCTTTCCGTGACCAAGCAGGGAGTGTCCGCCATCGTATCCACCGCCGGCAATAAATCCTGCCACCTCATCCTCCGCGGTTCTACGGAAGGACCAAACTACTCACCGGAACACATCCGCGAAGCGACCGAAAAACTCCGCAAGGCCGGTATCGAAAACCGCATTATGGTTGATCTTTCCCATGGCAACAGCAAGAAGGATTATCGCAACCAGCCCGTCGTCGCCGAAGAAATCGCCAATCAAATCGCAAACGGCAATCCGGAGATCTGTTCGGTCATGATCGAAAGCTTTCTTGTCGAGGGCGCCCAAAAGATCAGCTGCGATATGGAATACGGGAAAAGCGTCACCGACCAGTGCATTAACTGGGATACCACGGTGAATGTACTCGAAGTCCTCGCCGACGCCGTTAAAAAGCGCCGCGAAGTCCTCAAAAAGGCCTGAGACAGGCTCCCGTCACGACTTCCAGCAATCCCCAGCAGCCCGTTCCGGGTTTGCCGGGGATTGTTCTTTCACACACCTTTCTTATCCCCCCACAGGGTCATGTGCAGGCGGTCGGAAAAACGGAATCCCCTCCGAATGCACAATTCCGCCACATTGCGCCGGACTCCTTCCAGACATGCCAGACTGCCGGCCTGAGGCATCACAATGACTCGGGAACGCTCCACACCGCATGTCTCTATGAGAAACTCGACATCCTTGATATCACGCTCGGATTCGACGACGAATTTAAACCACGATTTTTCTCCGGCCTCATTGGCGAACCATGATAATACCGCCGGATTCAATGACCGAGCATTACCCGCATGCGCCAATTTAGGCGATACGTTGAACTGTGAAATCCGGCGAGCAACCGCCGCATCGGGTATGATGGTTCCATTGGTTTCCACCTCCATCATATGGTTCGGGAGAAGCTCCAGAAAATCAGGCAATTCCTTCTGTTGAACCAGAGGTTCCCCTCCCGTCAGAACAAGACGGCGGCATGGAAAGCGAAGCACAAGTTCGGCAACCTCGCACGGCTCCATTTCCACGGCACGGACACTGCCGTCCCATGAATAAGCCGTATCGCACCACGAGCAGGCAAGGTTGCAGCCGGCCAGGCGGACAAAGACGGCAGGCATACCGATGGAAGCCCCTTCTCCCTGCAGAGAGTGAAAAACCTCGGGGACATTATTTAATCGTGCCAACTTCATGGATGCGTGTTATAGGGGGATTCATGAGCGTTATTACCAAAAGAGGAGACGATGGTCAAACCGACCTCATGTTCGGCAAGAGAAGTTCCAAGACAGCCCCCCGTATTGAAACGTACGGAACAGTGGATGAACTCAATGCCGTCCTGGGGGTCGTCCGCCATTCGGGCATCTCCACAGCGACCACCGACATACTCGACGGCGTCCAGCAACGCCTCGTCGGGCTCATGGGAGAGTTGGCCACATTGGAAGAAGACCTTCCCAAATACGATGAAAAAGGCTACGCCCGCATCAAGCCGGAAGATGTCACCTGGGTGGAATCAACCTCCAAGAATCTGGAAAAAGACTGTGATATCCGTTTTAAGGGTTGGGCTCGTCCCGGCAAGGAAGGCAACTCAGGTTCCGCCCATCTGGACTGGGCTCGCACCGTTTGCCGACGAGCGGAACGCCGCGTCGTCGGCCTCAGGATGAGCGGAGATCTGAGCAATGTCGATTCGGCTCTTTTCCTCAACCGCCTTTCGGATCTTCTCTGGATTCTGGCAAGATTCGAAGCCCTGTCATCCACGGAACTCCAAGCGTAAAGCCCCCACCCGCCGTCATCGTGGCAGGATGCGGGGAAATCCTGCCACACGACTCCAGGCCATGGCATCAAGGCAGGCGTCCAGTGCATAGGCATCTTCGGAGAGCTGAGGCCACATTCCAGCCTCCCGCAACCCTTTGCGGGCAATATCCGCTGCTTTTTTCTCCCGCATTTGAGTCGGAACAGCAGCAAAAGTGAGGAATGCCCAGGTAAAAACGGCCAGGGAAGAAACCAGCATGACGTCCGCACGCTTTGTAAAAATAAGGGCCAGGGCAATCAAAGCCACAAAAAACGGGATCATTCTGGAACGGTTAATAGACTGGGTACGGTTTTTGTCGCCGGAGGGATCTTCTTCCGCCATTATGGCAAGAGCCCATGTATGGGCGACGCAGGCCATGCGCCCGGTTGTAACTTTTTCTTCCCACTGAACGGGTAAAACCATGCTGCCATCCTTGCCGTTGTAGGAGGGATGGCGCCCGGGGACAATCTGGCGCTGCTTCCTCCCCACACCGTCCAGGCGGTGAACCAGGCCGACCGGGCCGGGGAATCCAGGCAAAGGACGTTCCCCATACGAAAACAAGGGACTCCTGGCCTTGCCGTAGCGCAAGGACATCAACACCAGAAAAACAATTCCGCTCAGCAGCAAGAAGAATACCTGCAACATGTGCTCTTGCATGCCATAGACACGGCAACTCGTCAACCCGCGCCAACGCCATGCTTGCTCAGTCATACGTTTACCGTTATCATAGGGGGTAAGGACAATACGCCCATGTGCAGCTTTTGCGACGACGATGAAAAACCCGCCAATACGTCCCAACTCAAGGAGTGGGCTGCGGAAATGCTCCGTCTTTTGGACGACGGCACCAGGGATCTCCGTCCCGTCCGCGCCACGGGACGCAATCTGGCCCGCAACTTCTGGGGCAGGCAATGGATGAAACACCTTGCCCTTAGCGAGACCTACGGCATGCGCCTGGCTCCCGGCAGAACTTATCTACGGTGCGGATGCGTTCTGGATCTCCGCATCGGAAAAGGTTCTATCGAAGCGATTGTAGCAGGAGAAAGCGCCTACGAAGTTACCATCGGCATCCGCCCGCTCGACGCCGATGAAATCGAAAAGCTCAGGGAAGCATGCGCAGGACGCCTGTCCTCGTGGATCGACCTGCTGAAAGGAGAAACCGGGCCAGAACTTCTTACAATCCTCTGCGACCCCGATTCGGGAATTCTCCCCAATCCCGAAGACTGGAAAATGTCCTGCACCTGTCCCGACTGGGCCGATCTGTGCAAACACGCGGCGGCGGCCCTGTATGCCGTCGGCGTTCTTCTGGACGATACTCCAGAGCTCTTATTTACCCTGCGGGGAATCCGTCCGGAAAATCTGCTGCCCACTTCATCTCCGGAAAGTATGATACCGGATTCGGAAACCGGAAAAAACCGCCTGAAAGGCAAGGATCTGTCATCGTTGTTCGGAATCGACCTTGGGTAAGTCTCCGGAATCAGCCTTCCTCCCTTTTGCGAAACTCCCCGACAGGTTCTTCATGAACGGGATCCGGAAGTTCGTCAAGAATGGCATTGGCCCGTACAAGGGCGGCATCGATATTGGAGCAGATATTATAGCTCTTCAGACGGCGATAGAACGGGGCATGACGGATGACATCCAAAGGCTGTGTCTGGACACCGCACAGAAGGAGGACGATTCGCCTTTCCCGGCAACGCTGGAAGAAGTCTCCGAGCACATTCAGTCCCGTTGCATCAAGAGCCGGAACAAGCCTCATGCGGAGGATGACAATTTTGATGTCGTGATCAAGGGAACCCAGTACCTGTTCCTTGAATTGATCGACTGCGCCGAAGAAGAAAGGCCCCTGGATATCGAACACCTCCACTTGAGGCGGCACCGTCTTCTTTTCAATGGAACGTGAATCATCCTCGGGATCATCGGCACCAAAGGTAATCTGTCCCGTAATCGGGCAGACATTGCTGATCTGGGCCATGCGTCCGATAAAGAGCAAAGCGGCCAGAACCACCCCCACTTCCACGGCAACGACCAAATCCACCAGCACGGTCAAAGCAAACGTGATCACCAGGACGGCTGCATCGGGCCGCGGGCCGCGGGCCAGGCGGGCAAATACATGAATCTCGCTCATATTGTAGCAGACCACGGACAAAATACCCGCCAATACCGCAAAGGGAATCATCTTGGCGTATTGGGAAAACGCCATGAGGATCGCCAGAAGAACCAGGGCATGGATCATACCGGCAACAGGAGTCTTCGCTCCCGATTTGACATTAGTAGCCGTACGGGCAATCGCTCCCGTTGCGGGAATACCCATGAAGAGAGCGGAACCGATGTTGCCAATTCCCTGAGCCACCAGCTCGGCATTCGGCTTGTGCCGGGTACTCGTCATACCGTCCGCCACTGAGGCGCTCAAGAGCGATTCGATGGCTGCGAGAAGCGCAATTGTAAACGCCGGCATCACGAGCCCCTGCAGGGACGCCCATTCCATGGAAGGAAGAGAAGGCATGGGCAGGGCATTGGGAAGACTGGGAAAACGATCCCCGATCGTCTCAACCGGCAGGGAACATACGAGCGACACACCGGTCATAACAAGCATCGCTATCAACATCGCCGGTAATTTGGAACTCAGCCGCTTGCAAATAAGGATCACCGCTACCGTACCGACGCATAGAGCCAAAGCCGCCCAATTGACCGTACCGGCATATTGCAGGTAGCATGCCCACTTTTCAATGAAACCGCCGGGAATTTCCCCGGGAATACTCAGTCCCAGCATATCCTTAACCTGGGTTGAGAAAATCACCATGGCAATCCCGGACGTAAAACCGGTCGTCACCGGAAATGGAATGAACCGGATCAAAGCTCCCATGCGGCATACTCCCATGATGATCAGGAAAACACCGGCCATCAGCGTGCAGATCAGCAACCCGCCAACTCCGTAACTGGCTACAATTCCCATGATGATGACGACAAAGGCGCCCGTAGGCCCGCCAATCTGGAAACGGCTTCCCCCGAACAGGGAAATCAGGAACCCCGCGACAATGGCAGTAATCAAACCCTTGGCAGGGTCCATGCCGCAAGCAATGGCGAATGCCATCGCCAGGGGCAGTGCGACAACGCCAACGGTCAGACCGGCAAAAAGATCGGCAAGAAACGTCTTCTTGTCATAGGTCTTGAGACAGGAGAGAATAACAGGCTTAAGCATTGCAGGAAAAAGTAAAAAAAACGCGGAGGCGGCAAATTAGACCGCCCCCGCATTTCCTTCAAGTCATAAATCCGGGAGGAAACCGAAAAAATTCGATGCTCAGGCAAATTTCTGTTCCCAATAAGCAATCCTGCGTGCCGTATGCTCAGGATTGGGAGCTCCCGGGTTCTTTCTCAGGGAAAAGGCACGCTCCAATTGGAAGACATCGCGGGCATCGGCTCCATACGCTTCGGAAATGGACGCGAACTGTTCGTCGGTCAACCGGTTCAGGGGCGTTCCGGAAGCAACGCTCATGGCCACGGCTTTGCCGACCAATTCGTGGGCTTGACGAAAAGGCACTCCCTTGCGGACAAGGTAGTCGGCCAAATCGGTTGCCAGCAGCATCGGATCGGAAGCAGCCTGCATGGCACGTTCACGGTTGAAGATGAGTCCGGAGACCATTTCGGCGTTGACGTCCAAGGCCAGTTCTACCGTATCGATCGAATCGAAAAGGGGTTCCTTGTCTTCCTGCAGGTCCCGGTTATACGTCAGAGGAAGCCCCTTGACGGCCACCATGACAGAGGTCAGGTTCCCGTAGAGGCGTCCCGTTTTACCGCGAGTCAGTTCACACACATCAGGATTCTTTTTCTGCGGCATGAGGGAAGAGCCGGTCGTATGGGCATCATCCAAGGTAATGAAGCCGAACTCGGACGAACACCAGAGGATCATATCCTCGCTCATGCGGGATAGATGCGTGCCGATTAGGGCCAAGTCAAAAAGGAATTCCATGATATAGTCCCTGTCGGCAATGGCATCCATGGAATTTTGGGTCACGCCGTTAAAGCCGAGCTCCTGAGCAATCGATTCACGGTCAAGGCAGATCGTCGATCCGGCAATAGCACCGGAACCGAGAGGGGAAACATTCAGGCGTTCACGGCAGGACTCCAGACGTTCCACATCGCGGTCAAACATTTCTACATAGGCAAGCAAATGGTGACCAAATGTAACGGGCTGGGCACGCTGAAGATGGGTATAGCCGGGCATCATGTCATCGGCATATTCACGGGCTTTGGCCAGCAGAGCCCGTTGCAAGCCGCGTACCTTGCCGATAACGGACGTTACGGCATCGCGACAGTAAAGGCGCGTATCCGTGGCAACCTGATCATTGCGGGAACGGGCGGTATGCAACTTGGCGCCGGGAGCTCCGATGCGGCGGGTCAACTCGCTCTCAATGTTCATGTGAACATCTTCAAGCTCCTGGCTCCACGTAAAATGACCCGCTTCGATATCAGACAAAATCCCTTCCAGCCCGGATTGAATCGCGGCAAATTCATCCTCCGTCAGCAATCCGGCCTTCAACTGGGCTCGGGCATGGGCGATGGATCCGGCAATGTCATGCCTGTACAATCTCCAATCATAGGATACGGATTCTCCATAGCGGAGAACTAAATCGGCGGTGGGTTGAGAAAATCGGCCTTTCCACATAACGAAACGATTTGTGCCGTAAATCCTCTCCGCAGAAAAGATAAAAAACGTCTTCATGGGAGAAGTCTTCATGCCGCCTGTCACCCTTCCCGGCTATCCCGCAAGGAACACAACTCCCGACGGCCTCTTATTCCCTCCTGCCCGCATTGCCGAACCGGCGAACCGCTTCACTCGCAGCCCGCCGGTTTGTTGACGAGGAAATTCCCGAGATCGGAGAACTCACTTGGCAACCTTGAACCGGAACATCGTGACTCCGTGTGGATTCAATTCCACGGCAATCTTTCCTTCGGCCTTGCCGACAGACTCGCGTTTCCACAAATCGCGCACATGCTGAGGGCCCTTGAGTCCCAAGGATGACAAATCGACCGTACAAACAGCTTTTTCATTGCCGGTATTGAAAAATCCGGCAGCCAGCGTACCGTCCTCCAATTCCTTCGTCCATACCTGAAACGGCCCTTCGCTCCATGCTTTTACAGCCGGCTTGGCTGCAACATCCTGGTTGACGGCAATGACTTCGTCGTTCGTCAACAAGCCCATCGTGAAGTCGTCGATGTTCTCCAGATCGCATGATATAATAAGAGGTGCGGACAAAAGGCACCACAGAGACACCTGCAAATATTCCTCATCGGGAGTCAGTCCCGTTTGTTTAAATGTCACATTGGGGCGGTTGGGCTGACCGATTTTCCCAATCTGGAGCATGTCCGGATCATTCCAATGGCCGGGTCGCGTATATTTCTGCCACTTGTCCTGGGAAAAACCAATCCGGGAAATACTCCCCCAATTGTCCTGGATATCACCGGTCGTCCTCCAGAGGTTGGAGTGAACGCTAAGTCCTTCCATGTTTTCAAACGGAGCGGCATTGGAAAGACTCAGGACAATGTCGCGCCCGGAAGCTCTCAGATCCTTGTCGATACGTTTCGTTGTCGGCACGTCGTTGGGATTCCAGTCTACTTTTACGTAATCGAATCCCCATCGGGCCCACTGTTTGGCATCTTTGTCGAACATCCATACCGGTCCCACACGATCCACCTTTTGCTTGTGCAAACCGGGATAACGACCAAAGATCTGTCCTTCCTGCAACCAGTCTTTCTCCGGAAGGGCAAGCCCCGTAAAGTCCGCCTTGGCGTTGGGAGCGCTCCCTCCGGTAAATCCGGCATAAGTACCCATCCACGGGGAAGAATAGATGCCGACTTTCAGACCCAAACCATGCAAAGTGTCGCACATGGCCTTCATGTCACGGAATTTTTTATTGGGTTGGATCGCAAACAAATCCCCCCCTCGCCGACCTTGCCAGCAGTCGTCGATATTCACATAACTCCAACCGTGTTCAACAAGCCCCTTATCATGGAACAACCGGGCTACTTTTTCAATGGCATCCTGGCTAACCGCTTCACTGTATGAATACCAGCTATTCCATCCCATAGGAGGAGTCAGGCAAAGGTCTTCCCCGACCTTAATAGTCACCGTACCTTCAGTACGCCCGGCAGCATTCTCAGCTACAATACGGACAGGATAGGAACCCGCTCGCGCCACCCTTCCGGATATTACACCGTATTCGCTTATTTTCAATCCATTAGGCAATCCATGAGCTACAATTTTCATGGGACGTTCTCCGGAAACGGCAACCTTATACAACATCTCGGATCCCGGCCTTGCTCCATACACTTTGGCACCATTCAAAGAAGGAGCCGCAGCAATAGGAGGAGAGAGACGCTGCCCAGAAACGGGAGCCGGGTAAACGGAGGGAAATTGACCCTCCTGGCCATGGGCCATGCCAAGGGCGGTCGTTACAAGGATAAGGGGTGTCAATTTGGTTTTCATGAGGGGAATCTCGAATGCGTTTTTCCTGGGCATAGATTGCTCTTCTACGAGTTGCAAAGTACGGAATTTACGGGAGTCTGTCCCGGCCCATTTCAAAAAAAAAGCTTGTTATGCGTCACCAATTTTCATACAAGCCCGGCCATGCCTTTCAGAATCATAGCTTTATGCGTATTTCTGACGACATTCTGTTTTGCTGATGCGATTACTGATATTCGTCCCGCCATCCACGAAACCGCAAACAAATACGCGGTGGATCCGGTCCTGATGGAAGCTATCATCAGATTTGAAACCAACCATGGGAAATCCAATGCCTACCGCAAAAAAAACAATGTGGCCGGCATTATGGACGGTCGTGGACTGAAACGCTTCCACGACATTGACGAAAGCATCGACTCCCTCGGATACATCCTCAAAGTGTATCAACAAAAGGGGCTTGTCAGTATTGCCAAGATCAGCCGTCGATACGCTCCCAACGTCAGCAGCAAGTGGACATCGCACGTTACCGGACTCATGAAAATGATCGAACGCGGAAAATGGGGTGATGTCAATAGCATGCCCCTGCCCAATTCCAGACAGGAACTCGCAGCCAAAGGCCGGGACGAAGAATAATTGCCTTCGCCTCCTCCCCGGACATATCTTCTTTCCGGGAATCTCCTCGTTATGTCCGGGAAAATTACGTGGCGGGTTCCGGCTTTTGTGCTAATCTAGGTTTCGTATGAACGGAAACCTCCGGGCACAAGTGCTCGAACTAATGGGGCGAGCGGACTATGAACCGCTCAATAAATCGGAATTATCCCGGAAGCTGGACTTGCAAGGCAGTGACAGATCATCTCTCCGCATCCTCATGGACGAATTGGAGCGAGACCATTCTGTCGTCCGTCTGAAAAAAGGCCGTTTTGCCCTGAAAGTCGTCAACCATGATCTGGTCACCGGACGTATCAGGCGCTTAAAATCCGGAAAATGCCTCTTCATCCCCGACAAGGGCGATGCCGTTGCCCGTGAATACGGATGGGATACGGAATCCATCCCGGAAATCATCATCCAGCCCAATCGTTTGAATACGGCCATGGACGGAGACCGTGTCGCAGTTTCCCTGCAGCGTTCCCTCCCCAAAGGATGGAAAAAACATCGCAAGGGACGTCCCTCCAGCCTGGAAGAATTCCAGATCAAAGTCCGCGTCGAAAATATCCTGGCACGCAGGACCCAGGTCTGGGTGGGAACCTTCAGGCCGACCCGCCCCTTCGGCAAGGTCTTCGGAGACGGCATCTCGTCACCGGAATACATCGAGTTGACGGAGAAACCGAAACAGGCCATCGAATCCGGCATGCTGGTTACAGTTTCACCCGTCTCATGGGGAGAAGGCAGAATTCCGTCCCGCGGTACCGTTCTGGAGGTTCTGGGCTATCCGAAAGACCCTCATGTGGATATGGAAGCCGTCATCCGCAAATACCAGCTCCCTCGCCAGTTCCCGCAGGATGTCATCCGCAATACCGAGGAACTGACTGAAGACCTCGACCAACAGGAACTGGCTCGGAGAGAAGACTGGACGAACCGCCCCGTCATGACTATTGACCCCGAAGGAGCCCGCGACTTCGACGATGCCATCCACGTCACCCGCGATGCAGACGGATGGGAACTAGCCGTCCACATCGCAGACGTTTCCCATTACGTTGCCATCGGTTCCCCTTTGGACGAAGAGGCCATGGAGAGAGGAAACTCCACCTACCTCCCCGACAGGGTTATTCCCATGCTCCCCCCACGCCTGTGCGATGATTTGTGCAGTCTTAGAGCAGGCGTCATCCGCCTGACCAAGGTCTGCGTCATGCGCTTCAACACCAAGGGAGAACGTATTAAAACGAAATTCGCGGACGCCTATATCCGCAACGAACGGCAAATGACCTACCCCGAAGCCTATCAACTCATGAGCGGCAAGGGAAAAGACGATTTAAGCCGCATGCTGAAGGACGCATGGGATCTTGCTTCCCTGCTCCGCCGCAAGCGTTTTGCAAACGGAGCTCTGGATCTGGATTTCCCCGAAGTACGCGTTCTGCTGGATGCCCAGGGTAAAGCCGTCAAAATCGTCTCGGAAGAATATGACGAAAGCCACCAGATGATTGAAGAATGCATGCTGGCAGCCAACGAAGCCGTAGCCGAAGCTCTGAAAAACAAAAACCGTCCCACGATCTACCGTGTCCATGAGGATCCGGACGAAGCCAAGCTCAATGCTTTCGGTGAACTCTGCAAAGTTTACGGACACACGGTTCATGATCTGACGAATAAGAAAAACCTGATGACCCTGCTAGCCTCCATCAAGGGATCTCCCGACGAGCAAATCATGAAAATATCCCTGCTCAAAAGCTTGATGAGGGCCCGATACGACACATCGCCTCTGGGACATTACGGACTTTCCAAGACCAATTACTGCCATTTCACCAGCCCCATTCGCCGGTACGCCGACCTGGTTGTCCATCGTTCCCTGAACGCCTTGCTTGATAACCCTCCCGCCAATGCCTCACGCGGAGCCGGTTCCGTTGCCAGGCTCCAGGAAATCGCGGATCATATTTCCGACACGGAACGCGTCTCTGCCTCGGCCGAAAAGGAATCCAACATGATCAAGCTCATGGAATGGCTGGAAGAACAAACTCACGCCCAAACTCCCGAAGTCCACAGGGCCATCATCTCGGAAGTACGCCATTTCGGACTCCTCGTGGAAATCCCCCGCCTGCAGATCAAGGGGCTTGTCAAGCCGGACTCCTTCCCCAAAGGCAACTGGAGATACGAGAGTTTTGCAGACCGTTGGTCACGCTCGAAAGGAAGTTCCCTCCAGCCAGGACGCATCCTGCCGGTCATCCCCGTCAAAGTCGACCGGGACAAACAGTGGGTGGACTTCGCCGTCGTCAGAAATCTCTTCGAAAAGGAGGATCAATAAAATTTGTTCCGATAAGCCTTTCGTCTTGCTCTGAAAGCCAAATTGATTACTCTTGATAGAAATATGAAACTCTCCCCCATATCACTGCGCAGGAAAGGATTCACCCTCGTTGAATTGCTGGTTGTCATTTCCATCATCGTCGCCTTGGCCGGTGTTGCATTCGTCACCGCTCAGAAGGCGATGAATACAGCTCGCGAACGCCAGTCCCAAAAAGATTGCGCCGACCTTGCTCTGGCCATCAACAATTTTATCGCCGACCATCAGGGCGTACTGCCGGTCGATTCCGTCGTGCGCATGGACAAGGACAAATGCATCACGACAAGCGTCGAGGATCCCTCCCGCCTGATCACCATCCTGATCGACCGCGAGAAAGGCCCCGAATTGGACCGCGTCAACCGTACCCGTAAAAAATACGTCAGCGGAGCCATCGTCGACAATCCGAAAGGCGGCATTTTCATGAACGGCAGAGATGCAGGACTGTACGATCCATGGGGCAAACCCTACTATGTCGTGCTTGATGCCGACGGAGACGAAGAAATCCAGGATCCGACCAGCAAGAAAGAACGCCCGATCTTCTCTCGCGTGATCGTGTACGGTACCGGACCCGACGGCACGGGCAGCCAGCTTGACCATAAGATCCTCGAACCCGAATTCACGGAAGACAACGTTTACTCCTGGAAGAAGTAATTCTTCCGCCTATAATGCATCTCCTCTCTCCGGCACTGCAAAAATCCTCGGGTTTTTGCAGTGCCTTTTCTCATTAATCCTCAGATATCATGAATTTCGCAAGATTCCCGCGTTATTTTTCCTCCCTGGCTCTTCTGGCAATGATGGGATTTTCCCACCATGCCCAGTCCGCCCCAACACCGCTAACCGACATTAATTACATTCCATCCGTCGGACAATCTCTCTCTGTCGGTTGGACGGCCAATCCTGTCGTTTCAACAGAGCAACCGTTTAAGAACATCATGTTCGCAGGCGGCGTTCGCCCCTACGAAACCGGTAACGACAAAAGCCGCTTCGTGCCTCTGGTAGAAAGTACTTCGCCTCCCAACGGCCCCAGAGGAGAAACGCCCGTCTCCGGCGCCGCAGAATTTTTCATTCGTTTTCTCAAAACCAGCAACTCTCCATTGGCAGGGAAAACTCAGATTCTCGGTGCAGCCAACGGAATCGGCGGAGTCAGCATCACGGCACTCGTCAAGGGCACAGGCCCCTATCAAAATATTCTGGATGACCTGGAGCAAGGTAAGAAACTTGCCGGCATGGAAAAGAAGACCTTCTCCATGCCCGGTTTTATCTGGACGCAAGGAGAAACGGACCAGCAGGATAAAAAGGAAAAGGATTGGTACAAACAACAGATGACCACCCTGATCCGGGATCTCAACCAAGACGCCAAAAAGATCACCGGACAAAAGAACGATTTATACTGCTTCGGCTATCAGGTCGGTTCCCATTTGAACTACCATGCCCAAAACCCGACCGACTACGCGACAATCGCCATTGCACAACTTGAACTGGCACTGGATCCGGAGAGCCGCTACATCATGACAACCCCCATGTACCATCTGACATACAGCGACGGAGTTCACTTGACGGCGCCCATGTCCAAGTTGTACGGAGCCCATATCGGATACGTCATGAAACAAGTGCTGGCCGACGGGAAAAAATGGCTTCCTATCCACCCTGTCTCCCATAAAATCGTCAAACGCGGTACGCAGTGGGCGATTTACGTGAAATTCCATACTCCTGTTGCACCTCTCGTCCTGGATACCGAAGCCATTTCCGATCCCGGCAACTACGGATTCTCCCTCATCGGCGAAGACGGCACGGAAAAAACAATTTCTTCCGTAGAAGTAACCAGCCCCGGCGTCATCTGTATCACGACTGCGGACAACCCGTCCAAAGCACATATCAGATATGGCATGACTCTGAATGCCAAACTTCCCTCCGGGCCCCGGACAGGTGCCCGGGGTTGTCTGCGGGACTCCCAGGGCAACACGATAACAGCAACCATAGATGGGGAAAACCACCGCCTTGACAACTGGTGCCCCTTCTTCGACTATGATTTAGCCGGGAAAAACAACCACTGATCCTCATAAACCCTCCCGTTCAAAGAACGGCCGCGACGCAACCTTTCTCCCCCCAACGGCAAGGTATACACAGAATTTGCGATTTACTATCATCACGATACAGGCATAATCGCGCAGCCAATTTTCACCCCGCCATGATGACCGCAGCCGAAATACGTCAAAGCTTCCTCAATTTCTTCCAGGAAAAACAACACACGATCGTCCCTTCTGCCTCCCTGATGCCGCAGAGTCCCGGTTTGCTGTTTACCAACGCGGGAATGAACCAGTTCGTCCCCTACTTCCTCGGCGTATGGACTCCTCCGTGGAATCCCGCCCGTGCGACGGATACCCAGAAATGCATCCGTGCCGGAGGAAAACACAACGACCTGGAAGATGTCGGCTATGACACGTACCACCACACCTTCTTTGAAATGCTCGGCAACTGGTCCTTCGGCGACTACTTCAAAAAAGAAGCCATCCACTGGAGTTGGGAACTCGTCGTAGAACGCTGGGGCTTCCCCGCAGAACGCCTCTATGCCACCGTATATTGCCCGGATAAAAGTAAAAACGATCCCGGAGAATTCGACCAGGAGGCCTGGGATGTCTGGGCGGAACTCTTCCGCGCCCGCGGTCTCGACCCGGATGTGCACATCGTCAACGGCAATGTCAAAGACAACTTCTGGATGATGGGGGAAACCGGCCCCTGCGGTCCCTGCTCCGAACTGCATGTCGATCTCACCCCACAGGGAGACACGATGGGCAAGCTCGTCAACGGTGACTCCGACAAGTGCATCGAAATCTGGAACCTCGTCTTCATCCAGTACAACGCTGAAAGCGACGGTACCTTCCGCGACCTCCCCGCCCGCCACATCGACACCGGCATGGGCTTCGAACGCGCCTGTTCCATTATCCAGTGCACGGACGGCTTTAAAGATTTTTCCCGCCGTATCTCTAATTACGCCACAGACGTATTCCGTCCCCTGTTCGACGCGATCGAACGCCTTTCCGGCAAAACCTACACGGACGTTTACCCCTCCGGCGCCGGCAAAGGTCAGCAAATGGACGATACGCTCAAGGAAGCTATCGCCTTCCGAGTCATCGCCGACCACATCCGCACCCTCAGTTTCTCCATTGCCGACGGCATCCTTCCCGGCAACAACGGCCGCAACTACGTCCTCCGCCGCATCCTCCGCCGCGCCGTCCGGTATGGACGAACGCTCGGATTCACCCGCCCCTTCCTGGCTGAGCTCGTAGACACACTCGTGGAATCTTTCGGGACCACATTCCCGGAGCTCAATACCCGTCGCGACACGATTAAAGATGTCCTCCAGCGCGAAGAAACCAGCTTCAACGAAACGCTGGACCGCGGATTGGAACTCTTCGAAGCCGAAGCCGCCACGGCCGGCAAAATCAGCGGAGACTTCGCCTTCAAGCTTTACGACACCTTCGGTTTCCCGATCGACCTCACGGCTCTCATCGCCGAAGAACGAGGCCTGGCCCTCGACAGCGCTCGCTTCGACCAGCTCATGCAAGAACAGCGCGAACGTGCTCGCGCCGCACGCAAAAACGAAATCGTCCGGGCTCTCGATCTCAAGACGGATGCCGTCACCGACTTCATCGGCTATGGCTGCGACGAATGCACAGCCACCGTCACCCGGATCGTCCCGCAGGACAACACCCTCTTCGTCATCACCGACAAAAGCCCGTTCTACGCTGAAATGGGGGGCCAGGTCTCCGACACCGGCCTCATCGTCATCGGAGGCGACAGCCACCCCGTCCTCGCCGTCCAGCAAATCGGACAGGCCCGCGCCCACGTCATCGACAAAACACCGGATCTCGACCTGAAGGAAGGAGACCAAGTACGCCTCATTCTCGATACGGAACGCCGCCGGAAAATCGAGGCCAATCATACGGCCACGCACCTTCTGCACAAGGCTCTGCATGAAATCGTCAGCACGGATGCAGCCCAGCAGGGGTCCTTCGTCTCGGAAGAACGCCTTCGCTTCGACTTCAACAGTGCCGCGCTCACACACGATCAAATCAAGGCCATCGAAGCCCGCGTCAACGGCTGGATCTCCTCCGGACTCACCGTCCATGGTACGGAACACGCCTACTCCGACGTCAAGAACAACAAGGCCATTACCCAGTTCTTCGGCGACAAATACGGCGACGTCGTCCGCGTCATCCAAGTCGGCGGGGAAGAAGACGCACTCAACGGCATCAGCATGGAATTCTGCGGCGGAACCCACATCGACAACACCAAAAACATCGGCCTCTTCAAAATCAAGAGCGAAGGTGCCATCGCCTCCGGAGTACGGCGCATCGAAGCCATGACAGGAGATGCCGCCGTCGCCGCCATCAAGGAACACGTCGCCGCCAAAGCACGGGAATTCTACACCTTCTACGAAAAAACCATAGAAGCCAACGGCAAGCTTGCCGACATGGGCCTCGAACAGTTTGCACTACCCAAGCTCGACGACAGACCCGCGATGAAGGCCCTGACCTCCCGCGACATCGACGAAATCAACCTCCGCCTCGACCAGTTCGCCCAGGCTGTCGAACACATGAAGGAAATCGCCCTCGACGCTGAGAAAAAAGTCAAGAAAGCCCACGCCGCCGCCGCCGCCGGCCATGCAGACAAACTCCTCAACGAACTCCTCCCCTCCCACACGGACACGATCGTCATATCCGAAACCGGGTCGGGAGAAATGCTTCAGGAACTTCTCAACGGCCTCAAAAAAAGACAATATCCCGGCGCCGCCTTCATCATCATTGATGATGATTCCACCTTGCTATTGGGCTCCTATTGCGGCACGATAGCACAAGAGAAAGGCCTCCAGGCCGGCAAACTCCTCCAATCCCTGGCTGCCATGGCCGGCGGCAAAGGAGGAGGACGAGCAGACCAGGCTCGCGGATCGGCTCCGGACAGGACAGCCCGTCAAACCCTTGCCGATGCCGCCGCCAAGGCCATGGTTCTCTAACAGCACCACCTCCTCTGCGGGAGGGGCAAACTCTTCCCGCCCGGGGAAAGCCCCCCTTCCCGCCTATCAAAAACCTTCTGAAGCCATGCAAAAGCCCATCGTACCGGACGAGCCCAAGATTCCCCTCCTGCCGAATCTTTTCACCGCGGGCAACCTCCTCTGCGGATTCTTCGCCATCATGACCATCCTCCAGGGGATGATCGCCGGCACCCAGAACTCCACCTACCAGTTCCAGGCCGCCTACGAATCCTACCAGCAGGCCACCTACTTCATCTTTGCCTCCTGCATCTTCGACCTCCTCGACGGGCGCGTAGCCCGCATGAGCGGCCAGGAAGGCCCCTTCGGCCGGGAATTCGACTCCCTCGCCGATATCGTCTCCTTCGGTATCGCACCCGCCCTGCTCCTCTCCAAAGCCGTCCTCTTCAGCATCCCGCAACCCTGGATCGGCTGGGGCATTGCCGCCCTCTACCTCCTCTGCGCCGGGCTGCGCCTCGCACGGTTCAACTGCATGGCCGCCTCCCCCAAAAAGGAAGGACAAACGTCCGACTTCATCGGATTGCCCGTACCCATGGCCGCCGGAGCCATCGTCTCCACGATGTACCTCATCATCCACCTGTACCGCACGGAAATCGACCTCGGATTCTGGAAATACCTCCTCGCCATCATCATGGTCGGCATCTCCATCCTCATGATGAGCCGCGTCATGTACCCCAGCTTCAAGCACATCAACTTCACCACCAAAGGTACGATGACGGCCATCGCCGTCCTTGCCTTTGCCGGGATCGCCCTGTTCTGCTTCCCCTGGGTCATGCCGGCCATCCTCTTCTGCATCTATCTCCTCTACGGACTCATCCGCCCCTGGGTAGCCAAGCGCTGGCAAGCCATTCTGGAAGCCCGTGACCTGACGGACCGGGACGAATAACAGCCTGGGCGACCTGATCCCCCACCCACCCGCAGATTCCTTTCGCGGCCCCCATCGTAAAAGACAAGGAGCATGCTTGCCCTTGTAACACCTTCGCGTTACAAGAAAGCCATGCCCACAGTTTCTCTATCCCTGGGAAAACGCTCCTACAACATCCACATCGACAACGGCAACCTGGACCGGGTCGGGGAATTCGCCTTCCGTGCCGGCCTCTCCGGCAAAATCGCCATCATCACCGAAACCCGCGTCTCCGGGTACTACGCCGATCGCGTCAAGACCTCCCTGGAAAGCGCCGGCTTCATCGTCAGCCAGCACACCGTTCCCGCCGGGGAGTCTTCCAAGAGCCTGGAATGCGTCCGGAAACTCTGTTCGGAACTCGTCCGCGCCGGGCATGACCGCAGCAGTTCCATCGCAGCCCTTGGCGGAGGCGTCATCGGAGACCTTGCCGGCTTCGTCGCATCCATCTACTACCGCGGCATCCCCTTCATCCAGATCCCCACGACCATTGTCGCCCAGTCCGACAGCTCCACCGGAGGCAAAACAGCCGTCAACATCCCCGAAGGTAAAAACCTCATCGGCACATTCCACCAGCCCGCCGTCGTCGTCATCGACCCCACCACCCTCGTCACCATGGACACCCGCGCCCTCGCGGAAGGCATGGCCGAAGTCATCAAGCACGCCGCCATCCGGGACGCCTCCATGCTCCCGGAACTCCGCGAAATAGGCCCGGAAATCTCCATCGGCTTCTCTCTGAATACCATCGAACGCCTGCCCGACCTCATCGCGCGCAATGTCGCCATCAAAGCCCGCATCGTCGAAGAAGACGAACGGGAAACCCGGGACGTACGCGCCCTCCTCAACTTCGGACACACCATCGGCCACGGTATCGAAGCCTCCCTTCCCTACGGTGAAATCTTCCACGGTGAAGCCGTCGCCCTCGGCATGCGCGCCGCCCTGTACCTCAGCGTTCAAAAAGCCGGCCTTCCTCCGGCGGACGCACGTTCCATCATGAACGTCATCCGGGCCATGGACCTCCCCACCGTCCTCCCCAAGGGACTCGACACCGAGACCATCATGGAAAAAATCGCCAAGGACAAAAAATTCCGCAACGGCTCCATCAAATTCATCCTCCTCTCCCAGGCAGGCCAAGCCTTCGTCTCCCACGACATCACCGTCGACGACATGCAGGAAGCCGTCGAAGAACTCCGCCGCCCCCTCGCCTGAAAAACGCGCCGTCTCTCCCCTCCCCGTCCTCATCCATCCCGGCCATGAAACGCCTGTTCGCCCTTGTCCTCCTCAGCACCGCCCTGATACTAGGTACCGGAAGCGCCCGCGCCTCCGCACTGCCCGCCAACTGCAGCCAGGCCATCGTCGGCTCCACCAACGGCTGGAACGACTCCCATGTCCAGCTCAGCCTCCTCGAAAAACGCGGCGGCCAATGGACCCTCGTCAAAGGCCCATTCCCCGGCCGCCTTGGCAAAAACGGCTCCGTCTGGGGACTCGGCCTCACCATGCCCGGACACGGGCAAACCGCTAAAAAAGAAGGAGACCTCCGCTCCCCCGCCGGAGTCTTCCTCCTCGGCGACGCCTACGGTACCGTGCGCACCCCCGACAAACACCGCAGCCTCACCTATCGCCGCGTCACCCCCTCCGACCTCTGGGTAGACGACCCCGCCTCCCCGGACTACAACCGGCACATCATCCTCAAACGTCCGGCCAGCACTCCCTGGGAACTCCAGCAGCAGATGAAGCTCAACGACTACCACCACAGCCTCAAACTCTTCATCCGCCACAACTCCGACGAAACGCCCGGACGCCCCGTCCCCGGCGCCGGCTCCTCCATCTTCTTTCACATCTGGCGCGGTAACGGAGCCATCCCCACCGCCGGTTGTACCACCATGTCCGAAGAAAACCTCCGGGCCCTCATCCGCTGGATCGACCCCGCCAAAACTCCCGTCTACATCCTCCTCCCCTCACGGGAATACATGAAACTCCGCACCCCCTGGGGACTGCCATAACACAAAGCCCCATCCCCCCCACCCGGATCCCTCCGGGACGAGGCCGGCCCCCGACACCCACCCGCATCATGGACAAATACACCCAACAACTGCGCGTCCGCACCGACGAATGCGGAGCCGACTGCCGCCTCCATCCCGCCGCCATCCTCCGGTGGATCCAGGACATCGCCGAAGATCACGCCTCATCCCAAGGCTTCGGTTACCAATTCTGCTGCCGGCACGGACTCGCCTGGGTCGAATTCCGCCTCTCCATCCGCATCCACCGGCTCCCCGAGTGGAAGCAAACCCTCGACGCCGCCACCTGGACCTACCCCGCCAGCCCCCTCATCGCCTACCGCGAATTCGTCATCAGAGACACAGACGGCTCCCCCCTCATCGAAGCCACCTGCCAGTGGGTTCTCATCGACGCCCGCCGCCGTCGTCCCGTCGCGTTAAAAAAACACATCTCCCACTTCCCCGAAGTCCCGCAAGGCTCCCCCTCCCCCCTCGTCCCCATCGACGAAAAACGACTCTCCCTCAAATCCCACGGAACCAACAAAACAACCGACGACACCCCGGACTCCGCGTCCGATGCCGCCCCCTGCCCCGTCCCCTCGGACAGCTTCGCCATCCCCGCCCGGCACTTCCATGCCGAACGCAGCCTCGTCGACTTCAACCGCCACATCAACAACTCCGCCTACCTCATCTGGGCGCTCGACACCATCCCCGACTCCTGGATCGCCGGCAAACGCCCCGCCGAAATCTTCATCGCCTTCAACAAAGAAACCCTCCCCGGCGAAGACCTCCGTTCCCTCCTGCAACTCGACGATTCCGACCCGGCCCCCACCAGCCGGCACTCCATCCTCGGCAGCGACGGTTGCGCCCGCGCCACCCTCTCCATCCGCTGGGAACCCGCCCCGGATGCCCCGGATATCCCCTCTCCGGAAGCCTAACCTCCTTCCGTTCCCTCCCTGCCTCTCGTCCCTGCCGCCATGTCCTTCCTCGAAGTACAAGACATCCACGTCCGCTTCCCCGGCAAAAAAAACTTCCTCACCGGCAAAACCGCCCCCCCCGTCTGCGCCGTCAACGGAGTCAGCCTCGCCGTCGAACAAGGGGAAATCCTCGGTCTCGTCGGAGAATCCGGCTGTGGCAAATCCACCCTCTCGCGCACCATCATGCAGCTCCAGCGCCCCACCGCCGGAGCTGTCATCCTCCAGGGAGAAAACCTCACTGCCCTGCCCAACAAAACCATCCGCAAGCGGCGGCTCGACTTCCAGATGATCTTCCAGGATCCCTACGCCTCCCTCAACCCGCGCTACACCGTCTACTCCACCCTCGCCGAAGCCATCCGCCAGCGCCGTCCCCTCGGCAAAGCCCAACTCCGCGACGCCGTCACAACCCTCATGGAAAAAGTCGGCCTCGACCCCCGCTACATGCAAAAATACCCGCATGAATTCTCCGGCGGCCAACGCCAGCGCATCGCCATCGCCCGGGCTCTTGCCCCCGAGCCCAAACTCATCATCGCCGACGAACCCGTCTCCGCCCTCGACGTCTCCATTCAGTCACAAATCCTCAACCTCCTCACCAACCTCGCGCGCGATCTGAACCTCACCATGATCTTCATCTCGCACGACCTCTCCGTCGTCCGTTACATCTCCGACAACATCGCCGTCATGCGCCAAGGCACCATCGTCGAATACGGCCCCGCCGACACCCTCTTCACCTCCCCCACCCACCCCTACACCCAAAACCTCCTAGCCGCCATCCCCCATCTGTCCAAGGGATAGCGGTTGAAATTTATTTAATAACACTGTTCATCTCACAAGACTATTTATTCAAAACAGTCTTTATCAGCCTAATTCCTGTATCTCCCAAAAGTCGCCTAGCTACTTCTTTAATGCTTTTTATTCTTACTAAAGAAGGATCAACAACACTTTCGCGAATCATCTTGAGGGCATTGCTTTCATCTTCACTATCCGTAAAAATCTCAAAGATCATAGGCTTATCTGTGAGCTCTGGTGTAAGAAATCGAGGTGAGATCTCGAGAAATTCCTCCTTGGTAGACGCAGAAAGATATTCATAACCAAGATCTTCAGCATAATGTTTAATAAGTACACGCGACTTATTTCCATAATGTCCGGCGGCAGCAATATAATCATCGGCTTTTTCTTCAAAGTAGCTTCCGGGGTGATCATAATTACGAAACTCTGTTCCTCTAGCATTATTTATTAATATAATACGAATATTATTTCTAACATACCGATTTCCCAAAACATTTATATCATAGAAAAAAGCAAGATCACCAATAACACCATAGTAAATCTTATTTGGGGATGCCCAGGAAGCTCCAACAAGTGAGGAAAGGCTCCCATCAATGCCGAATCCACCGACATTAGAATAAGATGATACTGACGCCGGCAGTTCGAACATATTCCAAGAACGTAAAGAGTTGAGTATTCCTAAATGCAAGACAGAATTCTCAGGCAACAACCCTGATATCTGCTGCGCAACCCAGATATTACCGAAAGGAAGATCCTGTATATTTTGATAAATCCGATTATACTCATCCTTACATAATTTAAGATATGTATCCCCAGAAACTTCATCATTTGCATAGTGATTAAAAAACGATAATTCCGACATTTCAAATACATATCGCAATTTTCTAAACGTATCACGTAGTTCACCATCCTCACTTACTCTCCACACCTCTTGGACATCAAATTTCATACCATCGTAGTCACCAGAAACATCGCCAATATGAATCATTAAGTCCAACTTATTCAGTTCAGACCTAAGATGCCTTTGCCCCAAAATAAGAGCCAACTGTACACAATATTTTCCTCTATACCCACTCGTATGATCACAAAAAACTACAGCATCATGAGAAGCGCAAAAACGCTCCAATGCTCTAATCTCGTCGTTAGTCCAACTCTTATGAGATCCAACACAGATAGCAACGCGACCATTAGGAAACATAGGAAAAACATCACATGGCATAATGCGCTTGATAACACGCGCACCTGGTAAAACTTTTATCGAGTAATCACGACTATATGTTGTTGCAAGATTAATATGAACAGGTCCTCCCCCATGACGTTTCAACTCAAGAAGAGCTTTATTAACCAGCACCTCGCAATTCCATTCATCATCAGTATCCTTACACACAGGAATATTAACACTTAACTTAGCAATATCATTAGGCAATACCGTGCGATCAATATTTTGTGCAATTAAATGACCAATTTTATTTGTTCCTTGGGTAGCGGTAATCGCCAAAATAGGTAATTTCCGATAATACGCTTCTGTAAGGCCAGGCATGTAATTTCTAGACGCTGTTGCTCCAGTACAGGTTAGCACAACTGCTTCTCCAGACTCTGCTGATAATCCGCAAGCCAAATAAGCAGCAGAACGCTCATCGACTGAAGAGTAAATTTCAAAGTAAGGATCTTGTTGCATACTTGCAACAAGCGTAATATTTGTTGTACCTGGTGATGCTATTATTTTTCTAATTCCATATGCTTTTAATAGAAAAATAACAATCTGCTGGCTTCTTTCATTTGTATAATAATGATTTTTCATAAAAAATTAAAACGTATAATCCATATCATCAAATGTAATTAATCCAGCACCACCAGTCATATAAACAATATCACCTACGATACTTCTTCCCATATCACTCGTTAGAATAACAGCCATATTCGCGATCTCTTCAGATATACTATAGCGTCCCATAGGACTACTTTCAAGATGTATATCAGAACAGCTTTCTTGGATAAGCATTGGTGTAGCAGTAGGCCCAGGAGCAATCCCATTAACTACGATTCCATGAGGAATCAAACATTTAGCCAACCCCAAAGTAAGGCCACGAATTCCCCACTTGGTAATAGTGTACGCCGAAGCAGCAGGCCTTAAACTCGAAGAGGATGCAATATTAAGAATATTACCATGGATATGATTTGATTTCATATATTTTCCTACTAGCTGAGAAAGAAAAAAAGCTCCTTTCATATTCGTATTAAGAACAGCATCGTACTCCATTTCAGTGGCTGTAGCTATATTCGCGCCAAGAATCCCGGCATTATTGACGAGTATACTGATGGGGCGATCGCCAAGAAAATTCAACGCTTGATTGAAAACGCCCTGAAATGACGCTACATCAGCATTATCCATGATAAGTCCATGAACAGTCCCAGGATAATCATCCGTATCTAATCGAGAACATGCCTCATGAAGTCTCTCTTCATTGCGACCAGTGATGACAACTGATGCTCCACTCTGCAAAAAAGATTTAGCAATAGCAAAACCAATTCCACTTGTTCCTCCGGTGATCATAGCTCCTCTACCTTTCAAGTAATTGTTGGGCGCAAGAGTAGTTATTGACGGTGTCACATGCTTATGAGGAATACCCGTAAGGACATAAACTATAAGTCGTTTAATATAACTAGTAATAGACATATATTTTATTTTTTATTTTTAGAGAAAAAATTGAACAAACCCCATATAAACCTTCTCTCATCGACACGAAAATAAAGAAAAGCAAACAAAAAGAAACACACCAGTGCATACAATGACATATATAGCAACAAGTCAAACCAATTAGATAAAGTTAAATTTAAAATCAGTAGACAACCAACAAAAAGAGTAATAATTAGAGGGATAAGAAACGGTAAAAAAGCAATTTTGAAAAAACGCATAATACCCAACCCAGCCCTTTTTGAATAGTAAATATTAATCAAAATATTTTGTCCAATAACATTCGCCAAGCAAGTAGCAATAAACATACCAATAACGCTAAAAAATGATGATAAAATATATCCTATAATTACACAAATTAAAGATGTGTAAAACAATATAACAGCACGTCCTTTGTGAATATTAAGTGCTTGCAAAATTGAAATTCCAGTATTCTGAGTCAAGGGAACCACCATAGGAATAAGGACAATTAATGCTCCCAGCCAGACAATAAAAATATTGCCACCAATAGATTTGCCAACCCATAATTTCAAAAAATCCTGACCAAAAAACGAGAAAACGAGAATAATAATCATCAAGACAAAAAGTTGAAATCGCCCGACCCGAATCATCATCGTCGTCAATTCATTACTATCCGACCCAATGGCTACCATTTGCATCAGTTTAGGAGAAAATACGCTCGACACAGCAGTGGATGCAGTCACAAAATATTGCGTAAAAGATATGCCAAGTGTAAATAAAGTAACAGCTTCAGCACCTGACACTCGTGCCAATATTGGAGCTCCTGCCCGCCAATAGAACAAATCCATTATTTGATTGAGGAATACCCAGAAAGAAAAAGAAAACATCTCGCGGTAAAGAGTAAAGTCTGGTTTTTTGAAAATAACTTTTGCACTCAAACAATGACAGGTATAGAAAGCTCCCCAAAGAAGCCCGAGAACACCTAGCACAACTCCAAGAACTGTCAACCCTATTGCCTTATAACCCATATAGAGCAACATCACCGTTAGTGCAGCATTAAGAAGTGACGTTGCAAGACCCACAAGCCCAGGAACAACAAATTTTTGATAGGCTCCAGGAACACACCCCAAAGGACGCAAGGGAAACGCTAAAATCAAATTACTCAATGTCAATAAATAGAGAATTTTTAGCGTATCATACTGTTCTGAATCAAGCGTTGGAAAAAAACGATCTAAATAAAAATAACAGACAATCCCGCAGAGACAAGTTAACAGACCAAGCACAGTGAAGAGCATGATACTTTGCCCTAGGAAATGTGCTTGCTGGTCATTTTGATTCTTAGCTCGATAAGTTACCACATACTTACTTACAGTTGCACCTAACCCGAAGTCAGTCAGAGACAGCCATGCAATCACAGAATTGCTTAACATAAAGAGGCCATACTGATCGACACCAAGCTTCAAAATAATATATGGTGTCAAAAAAAACTGCGTCGACAATCGAATGACAATTGACACATAGTTTATACAAACCCCTGCTTTCAATTCATTGTTCATTTATTTCAGATTATCTTTCAAAAAATTAAGGCCACGTGCTCGTTCTTGATCATGAATAGTATTCACTAGATCCCAGTCAATTGGTTTTTGAAGAATTTTAACGATTTCATCTGCAGTAATTTCTGAAATAAGGCGATCTTCCAAGTGAAAAGTTTTCAACAGAGTATCGAAACGAGCGTTACCTCTACTCTTGTTACCCAAACAAATAAAAGGCTTATTGAAAATAATAGAAAATACACAACCATGAAATGAATCTGTAATGAAATATTTGGCGTCGCGAATACATTTTATCCATTTTGCAATAGATATATATGATTCATCTCGTTTCACATCGTTTTCATGCAATGGCGCAATATTAATTATTTTGCATTTATTTTTTTTTGAAAATTGCAAAATTGAATTATTTAAATATTCAGATGGGTCAAGAATATATGTACAAACATAAGGCCCATAAATTTCATCAACAAGGAATCCACGATCTATATCTTTTTTGACTAAAAAATCATAATCAGATTTTCTCAACAGTAATGTCGGATCTGGCATTTGCTGTGCAATAATATTTAAATAATCTTTACATAATCCTATAGAATCTTTTTCTCGAACAGATATCGCTTTAAAGTCATTAGCTAATTCTGAGCATTTTTGCTCTAATTCTATTGGATAATCCCAATCATTAATACCAAAACTGGCAGCGTATGCAATTGCTTTTTTGCGCTTCTCTATTGTAAGAAAGTCTAAATAAAAGAATGATTTATATTTTGCCTCATACTCATATCTCCAAATCTGATCACTACCAACAATCCAAACATCAATTTCTCGAATATCTTTTTGAAACCTAAAAAAACATTTTTTTGTTCTTTTTATATTTTCATGAATAAATCTATTTGACTCAAGAAATATTTTTTGTTCTCGCATAAAAAATTTATTTATAAAAACAAATGCATAATATTTAATATAGCGTCTCACTTGCAACCATAAAGATTGAGATAACGAATAATCATAGTGCAAAATCTTAACCTCATATCCTAACGACAATATAATACGTTGCATTGCGAATGCCTGCAAAAGACATCCGTAGTTATTATAAAGATGAAAAGTAACAATGCCTATTTTCATTTTAAAAAAAATTTGCTTTAAGCCATGAAAAAATCCGCAAAGGCAATAAGCGTTGCAAAGCCCATTTACGTGTTATTTTATCAACAGATCTCCAATTTATTATCAAATATAATGTTCTCTGAAATACATTTTTATACCACCATCCAGTTCTTAGTTTTATTGAACTTAATTTTTTAAAAAAAATACATCGTATTTTGCATTTCATTTCTTCAGAAAAATCAGAAATATAAAGTGATTTATCTAAATCACTGATTTTGGATATAGTGTTAGCAATATTCATTTTTTCTTTTTCGGTCCAGTATAACTCCATCTCATAAACACCACTAATATCGGTATTAAAAATTCGAGCTGTTGCATTATTTGCATGAGATCGGTATTTGCATGCAATAAAACCACCACCAATAACAGGACCAGTCAATACAGATCTAAATGCCATAGACGGATCTTGAGCACATCGAAGTTCTTCTGGCAAGTCTCCAAAGCGAGTATGAACACAACGACGATAAGCTGATACCCCGGCAAAAGAATTAATTTTCAATGGTGTAAAGTCACATGCAATGTAAAATCGATCCATTATGGTTGAATAATAAGCTGTTGAAGGTAATTCATCGATTGTATCTACTTTTCTACCATCAAAAGATTGATATCCAATTGTTTCTCCATCCTTATTAATAAGTTCAATACAACTCATAATCATGTATGAATCGGGATATAGCATAATTAATTCAGCTGTTTTTGAACATCTATCAAGTGGAAATAAATCATCTCCATCAAAACAAATAAGCCATTCACCACTACATTCTCTTATTGCTGAATTATATGCAGCAGCTACACCAAGATTTGTTTTATGTACAATTGTTTTTAAAATTATATTGTTTGGAATTTTGCTCAGAATAGAATTAATAATATTAAGAGAATTATCAGTTGACGCATCATCAACCACGATTATTTCCATAGGACCAATATAATCTTGGTTGATAACACATAGCAATGCCTCTTCTATATAATTTTGTAAATTATAACATGTAACTATGCAACTCAAAAACGGCAATTTTCTAATATTTTTATTATTTGTCTGCATAATTATTTTTCAGATAATTTCGCAACTTTAATCTTTTCTTTTCATTTAAAAATCTGTTTCTGAATCTACATTTCAAGCTAGGAAATGGTATAACTAAATACATTAAAAATGCAACAATAAAAAAAGACAAAGAAAATTTTCCCTTGGAATAATTCAAAATTCCTTCAAAAAAAGGAGACTTCCGTGCATAAAACCACCATAAATTTACATACTCGGATTCAATATTCTCCCAAGGTTTGTATCCTGGTCTAGCAAAATGAATAATAAAGATAGAAGTTTTTTCCAAGCAACAAGACATATTCAATAATTCTTTTTCCCTATAGCAATGCATAACATAATTCCATCCAGACTTTAAGTATACAATTCTTCCTTTGCAAACGATATTAAAAACATCCTGATCTTGCCAAATAAGATCGCGCTGTTGAGCTATAGCAATCAACTTATCTTCAACATGTTCCAATCGCATTATGTCAAGATTAATCAGTAAAACACCAGAATTAATATATTCATTTGGAAAAAGTCCTCGATTCGGCATATTAGCTACAATATCCTTTATCCATTCTGAATTAATATATGTAACACCTAAATCAGGGCAAGCTCCGATATAATTTTTACCAATGTCAATGTCGAATAAATTTGCTATGTCTGATTGTATGATTAAATCACAATCAAGATATACTACTTTCTTGCATTCTGGAATAAATGATGGCAAGAGTAGTCTGTAATAAGCAGCAATGGTAAGTGAAGATTGATGAAAATAAAAAGAATTAAATGTTGCTATTTTTTCTTTGATAAAAATAAATTTAATATTTATATTTGGAAAATTATCTACAATCCTATGAATCTTTACAACATTAGATTGTAGAATCTCATTTATTAGTATATAAATACAATAATTTCTTGATTTATTTATGTGTTCAATTAAAGATTGTAAAGTTACACCCAAAAATGGGGCATATCGATCATCAGTTGCAAATACCACATGTACTGTATCATTATTCTGAAGTGTCATATTTTTAATGAATCTTTAAACGATATTGAAGTTCCTGCGAAAGAGGAGGAAATTATTTTTGATAGGACATGTAAAATATATGCCTGCATTAATACAAATATAAATATAATCGGAATATTAATCGGAAATAAAAAATAAATAATATCCTCAAATTTATCAGTAAAAACCCTTTGTATAAGATATACTTCTAATGTAATTGCTGATAAGAAATTTATTAAAAAATTTAACTTCTTACAATTGAACAATATTTTATTTATTGTGTTTGATGAAAATGCATAAAATAATATTATTGTTCCTAAAAACAAAAAAGGAATTGATAATAATGTTGCTGAAAAGTTTTTCAGTAAAGAAAAACACAACCATATACCATAAAACATTCCATACATGATTATTGCAATAGAAATATTAACAATTAATTTCCCATTATTCATTGTATTTTTATTACGTATTAATACTCCAATCAAAAATATTATAAAAAACAATAACCATTTTAAATATGTTTCGCCTAGAAGCGATTCTTTTGTATGAGGAATATGCATATATATACATATATATATCAGAGATACTATCAATATAATTTTACCAATATGATTTGGCAAATACCTAGTAAGTGGATATAATAATATATAAAAAATAATTAATGCTTGAATGAACCAATAATTCGATGAAATCAAAAAACTTGCCCATGAGACATTTTCACCTTTCATCATAATTAAAAACATTGAAATCCATATTGCAGGATACAAACGACCAATTCTTTTTTGCATCCATTGAAATAGAGATTTCGCGTTGGAATGTGCTAAACAATATCCTGAACAAAAAAAGAATATACTGACACCTATTGCTCCTCCAGTTGCAAATATTTTATAATCACCATAAGATATTTGAAGACGATGATTAATTATTAAAAGAGTAGCGATACACTTAAGAATATCGATTGAAATTAAATGATTATTTGTATTTATTCTATAAATATCATTCATTTTCACAAAGTATGTTATAAATTTTATCCTCAAAACATTTATCAGTAAAATAATTTTGATATCGTTGATAAGAATTTATTTTCATTTTTTCCATACAGGTATCATTATTAATCAATTTAATTATTTTTGATGCGATTATATCTGGTTTTAATTTATCACAGATTTCACCTGTAAGACCAGACTTGACAATATCAGCTATAGCACCTTCTGAACTTGTTATACACGGGACATGGTGCATCATTGCTTCAATTAAAACTAAAGGGAAACATTCATTATGATAATATGAAGGAAAAATAAAGATATCTGCAATATCCCAAATCTTTTCTTTATGATCATCATATAAAGCACCATGATATGTAACAAACTTACATAAATCATATTTGGATATCGTATTTTCCAAATCATATTTAGAACACCATATTGTTTCCTCCCCAACGATATGACAATGATACAGTATACCAAGATTTTTTAGATTTTTACAAGTCTCAAGAAGAATATATATACCTTTTTCTGGTATTAAATTTCCTAAGTACAATAATTGTTTTATTTTGTTATTTTTTATTAAAATATTATTGTTGCCTCTATACAAAGGAAGACCATTAGGAACAATTCTAATTTGCTGTTTATCAACAATTTCAGATACATCTTTGTACAACAACCATGACAACAGAATAACTTTAGTCTTACTATAGACAAGTTTTAGCAACTGTCTGTAGAGTATTTTATTTGAATATTTAGACATTCCTTTATTATGCTGATGAATGATAATTTTTTTGTTGAATATTTTACACAATAAAACAAAAGGCATATCTTTTAAAAAGCCAACACCATGACATGTTATAGACAAATAACAAAGATCAACTCTAAAGAAAACAAGATAAAAAAAAGTTCTAAAAAGTGAAAAAATTAATCTCAGTATTTTTTTAGTTAACAATAAAATAGAAAAATTATATACTTCATGACTGGTTCTACTAGTCGATATATTCACATAGAAGCATGAAAATTTATTGTTAATAATAACACTTTTTCGGATCAGATCACTCATAATACTTGATCCATGAACCGGAGGAGGACATGGCATGAGAAATAAAATTGTCTTCTTATTCATGCTTATAATTTAATAATTTTCTTTCGAAGCATTCTTATTATTTTCAAAAATGCATATTTAAAAAATAAAATCCATATGTAAAGAGGAAATATATCATGTACACCTTCTATTCTGTTTTTCACTGTTGTCAACAACCGTTTTTTACATCTTATATTTTCTTTTATTATATGCGATATAAAATTAGAAAAAATAATTTCATCGCTTTTTGATAAATCATAATTTGGTTGTAGCATTAATTTATTATATGAGGCCCAAATACCAAAGAGACACATATTACATTCTTGATAGTTCAGATCAAATTTTTTTTCTATTATTGAATTAAGCGCCCGAGAAGACATATAAGAAGGAAATGGTAGCAATAATTGAGACATAAAACTATGTTTATACGATCTTTCTGAATCATTCCATATTTTACCTAAGAAATTTTCACTATCGGTATTGATTGTGTTGTCTGTTGATTCGCCAGGATATCTTATATAGGGAGAATAGATATATGCATCTAAGAATATCTTGGGATAGCAATATTTCCCTAAAAAAATTTCATCGAACCCATATTTGGTGTGTTTTATAAGATGTCTATCATTAACTATATCATTAATTATTGATATTCCACTATTACATACTCCTAATAAACCAGCCATAATTGGGGAAACATGTATAGGATGATCTCTTAGTATCATATAAGGTTTATTTGACAAAATCCAATGCTCAACAATTTTTTTGAGTCTTGTCGATAGTAATGAATCAGCATCCCAAAAGATAATCCTCTCAGCCTCATTGTTGAGGCTTGCTTCATAGCGCCACAGAGCACCTTCAGTCTGGAGTGACTTACCTTTTTTGACAACAACTCCACCTAGTTTAACGAGATAATCAATAACATCGACTGCTACATCTTGTCCTACATACCAATGACATTTCCATTTTGGGAAAAGCAGAGCCGATATTTTTTGATTAGCAATAGCACCATCTATGTAGCGAGAATTATTACCCCAGAGAGAAAAGCTTATTATATTCATGACCTACGTCTTTTCATAATTATATCAACTATTTTAGGTGAAAGTATATTCTTTAATACATGAACACTTCCCGAACGAACGAATACATATATTAATTTTATAATATAATACCATTTTGTATCAATTCCATATATTTTTAATTTTTCAATATTGACCAAAATCGGATTCTCTGCTGAAATCCCATACTGTGCATTATATTTTGTAATTAAGACAGGTCTGTATTCAAATATATAGTTTTCTCTGCGTAATCTATAAAATAAATCATGATCAGCAATAATTCTATACATCGTGTTGAATTTAAATATTTTCAAAACATTATTCCTTACAAATGATGCTTGATGACAGAACGGCATTACTGTATTCTTTTTGTTTAATTTATTTTCAGATATTAAAATTTCACCAAAAGAATATTTTTCTATTGCATTTCCATATAAAACTGATACTTGATTTGAGATTGTACCAGAAAATAATTCATTCAGACATGTTGAATGATGAAATAAATCTCCCGCATTCATGAAATTTATCCATTCATTTTTTGCTAACATAATCCCTTTATTCATTGCGTAATAAATTCCTCCATCTGCCTCAGAAATGAATTTATAATCAATGTGTTTATTCGAAAACGTTTGAATAAGATCTGTAATGTAACCTAATGTGCCATCACTACTATCTCCATCTATAATTATATATTCTAAGTATTTGTATTCTAGATCAAGTATACTATCAACTGTTTTTTTTAAATCATCAATTGAATTTTTACAAACAGTAATTATAGAAATGCTATTATTCATAATTTCCCGGTGACAGATTTGCATGCATCATAAATTTTCTTGGCCGCTTTTTGAGGAGTATATTCTTGCTCAATTAATTTGGAATTATATCCCATTTGTTTTAAATCTCTGTGATGGAAATACGATAATGATTCTACAAAGTTATTTATGTCTAATGGATCAAATACATGTCCATTTATATCTTCATGAACAAGTTCTGGATAGCAACCATTATAAATTGAACATGCTATTGGTAAGCCACATGCCATAGCTTCAGGAACAACAAGACTCCAATTATCTTCAAGCGTTGGCATAACGAATACATCCGAAAGAGCATAGAATGTTGCTATATTGGGATATTCAACATGTCCCACATAGTGTATTGAATGGCAATCTAACGATTCGAATTTTAATGTTTTTTCAAGTACTCCCGTACCAGCAATGATCAAATTATCGTCAGGATATATTTGACTATGATATTTCCAAGCTTTAATTAACTCTGATATGCCTTTCCTTTCAATAAAGCTTCCTGCAAAAAAATATGTTATGCCAGAATTTAAATTCAATTCTCTTTTTATATGATCTAATCTTTCTCGTTTTACTTTACTACATTCTTCCATTATACCTCGACTATCTGCTGCCATTGTTCCCGTGTAAATTTTATTGGCCTCAACACCAAGATTCGTAAGATATTTTTTTGAAAGTTTTCCATTAGAAATAAATCCATCAATAAATCGTGAAACCAATTTTCTATAATTTCGACGCCATTTCGGACAATTTCTCTCAGTGTGTTCTGTCGGTTCGTATTCTATAATAATAGGAATTCGGAGCTGCTTTGCTCTTAGAATTGCCCATGGGGTCCATTGAAAAAAACCCACGCTTATAATAATATCCGGCGATTCAAATGATAAATATTTATATAAACCTATCGGGAACGGAATCGACATTCCAATATTAGCTGATCCATTAATTTTTCCTAGTTTTAGCTGATATTCTTTGAATATGGGTAATGCATTACTGCCTATATTCTCTATTATTTTTTTGTGACATCGCTCAGGAATCCTTTCTTTTGAATATATAAGTCTAAATGAGCGAGAAGCAAGAAGGTCAAGCTCTTTATAAACAGGGATTCTATAATCAAGAAAGGCTGGATTCAAAAATAATATTTTCATTATTTTTAATATATAGAGTTGATGCAGAAATAAGTGAAACCACGATAAAGGAGGATATCCATGATCCCGATATTCTTGTACCAATTGTTGGATTTGCTAATATATGAACAAGTACGATTAAAAATGAAGCCACTATAGCTGATTTTATTTTTATAGGTTGTTTTATTTTCAATAATGACTTAAAGCATGATATCAAAAATACAGTAAAAAACAATAAACCTAAATAGCCGCATCCAACAAGAGAACTTAAAAAGGAATTATGACAACTAATTGCACGAAAATTTCTTGCATATAAAATATGATTTTCTCCCGCAACAAATCCATATCCAAGAGCATTATCAGACACCTCCTCAAGAACAGTTTCAAATATATTATCTCTTCCACTTGAATATGAAGAAAAATCCCACGAATCAACAATTTCAGGATGATTAATAAATATAGTTGATTTCAATATAGCTGTTGGGTTAATAAATAGGACCCCAGGTAATACTAATAATACTAATACTATAAATAATTGCCTCCATTTAGGATAATAAAATGATAAATATGTAGTTCCAAATAACATACCTATGTATGATGTTGTCGAATGAGATATAATTGCAATTGCAATCAGTGCATATTTTATTATTTTGTTTTTGCAGCAAAAAATGACTAGAAAAATGAATATTGTAGCACTCATCTGAGCACTTACAATAATCCCTGTTAATCCTTCATTATTTCTAATTGCTGCGAGTACTGATATGAATACTTCAATGAATATATATCCTATGAACCATCGAATAAGAATATCAAAGGAATACTTGGATAATATGTTTTGTATTATTGCGATTATTAACAAAACGAAACTAATGCATTCAAACGATCTATAAAATGTCATTGCTGGATTTACTGACCATATTGTCGATAATAGACATATAAAAGAATATAATAAAAAAGAGTATATCGGACCATTCTTAATTAATTTTTTACCAATTGAATTTTTAGATGTACGCAATAATGTTATATATCCAACAAGAAATATGGCAATCGAGTATAATGCAAAAATACCTGCTGATAAATCAACATCAGCTGCTTCATTTAATTCCCGTCGTCTTGAAAATATGAAATAGATTATTGGCCTGAAAAACAGCATAATACCAGCAGTTTTTCCTGCCAGCAAAAAAAATTTAGCATTAAATTTCTTATCTTGAAAATCCTTCTCCATTGATTATATTTTCCTAAATTGTTCTCTCAATTTCAAAAATATACAGAGAAACTTCCATGTAACTATATTAATAGAACAAATTCTATATAATTTATCCATTTTCCCGGCGTTTATAATTCCCCTATATTTTTCAAATTCATCTTTTGCTAATTCTATTTTTCCGGAGAGAACCATACTATATATAAGTATAGGTATTATCCATGCCATATATTCGTCAGAAAAAGAAAAATCTCTTTTCTCTTTTAGTCTTCTACATAAGACATCAAAGGAAGGAGCGCTTTCCCATCTAGATCTATTTTTTTTGAGCCATCCAATCTCTTTTGTTTGTTGAATTCCATCACTAATAAAAAGTATCTTCGGTATGAATCCCCATTTTCCAAATGTAGATATATATGCCCAAAATTCTAAATCTTCGCAAATCCTCAAATCTTCACGTTGGCCTCCTATGCGTTTTGCTACTTCTGCCAAAACTAGAACGCTACCTGTACATATATGTCTATGCTTACTCCAAAAACTAAAAAAATCATCTATGATCATATCACTATGTAATTTTTTTTCATTTATGAAATTTGGATAAACACCTATACCTGAAACAGTTATATGTTTTTGAGCAACGCTAACCGCAATACATTTTTTCCCATGATTTTCTAGAAATTTACTAGTTTCCTCTAGAAACATAGGCTCCCAATAATCATCAGCATCTAGAAATGCAATATATTTACCTGTTGCAGTCATTATTCCTTTATTACGAGCTGAAGCAGGGCCATTATTTGATTGTCGATAAATTAAAATATTTTTTTCTTTTCTTAATTTAATTACATCAATAGTATTATCAATGCTCCCATCATCTATGCAAATTATTTCCATCTCACCATTAAACTGTTGTGAAAATACGGAATCTAGGCAACGATTTATTACTTTGGAAGCATTATAGGTTGGTATTATGATGGAAATTTTAATATTCACAAAAATCTAATGGTAATTTATATTCCTCTTTTGATTATGCCTTACGGTATATTTGTATGCGAAGGAATAATATTAACGTTTGCTGGTAATCTCCAAAAACGCGAATCATCCGAGATAATAGTAAAATGAGTATCCGGATGTAATGCGCATGTTGCGAGTACCCTATCCAGTTGCATAGGAGATTGTCCATATGCTATAATTATTTCTGTACTTTCCCTGCCGATGTATTTTTCCTGAAAAAATTGTAATTTTTTGTTTAGTTTGGCGATGAGTTTACGGTCTTTTTCGATGCGGAAAATGAGAGGGAGGGTTTTGACAATTCCTTTGCAGCGCACGATTTGCTTTCCGGGTTCTGTCAGGATGCGATAAGCAAATTCGAGCTTCAAGGAGACCAACCATTGTGGCGCACGCTTGAGGCGACCACTGTAGAAATTGAACACGGCACCTATCCCCAGCATGACCCCCTGTTTCAAAAACGGACGCAGACGATTCATGAATTGTTCCTGCTTCGGGGCCCCCAAAGCCACCCAGATGATATCTATCTGCTTCTGGTTCAGCTTTTCGGCAATGGCAAGATAATCGAATTCATCGACCTCACGGTAAGGCAATGCCATGAAAAGCATATCTTGTACCTGGGGATTCCAGGAGGAGATCTTCTCCCTCAGAGCCTGGAGAGTGACATCATCCGTTCCAAGGAATGCCATGCGGTATTGCTCCGATGAAACGATATCTTGAAAAATTTGAGCTCCACAATATTGTTCGCGGCGAATCCCATACAGAAGACGCAGATAGAGGGGAACCCATCCACTGTCGCAAATGGCAAACATGGAATCGTACACGATCCGCCAGTACTCGGGGTTATGTTGGACATGGGTCAGCACATTGCCATCGGCTACACAGATATAGCCAGCTTCACGACGCGATACGGCTTCCCTGATGCGGCGATGTACCTCATCTTTGGAAAATTCGTAGCGTATTCTGAAGTAAGTTTCCATGTCCACACTCTCCATCGCGATTCACTCGTTCCGACGACGAGCTTGATTTCCCCTAAGCCCCCTGGTTTCCGGATCTTTAGGAGGAATCGTACCTGAAGTGTGGTCGAAAGCCTCCTGGCATTGATCGATCCCTTCCCTCTTGAGAACTTTGACAAAAGTGCCGAAGAGAATTTTAAGGTCCTGATAAAACGTCAGGTTACGCTGGTATTCCAGATCCAGGCAAACACGCTGCCGGAAGGTCAGGTTGTTGCGTCCCTGGACCTGGGCCCGTCCTGTAATGCCGGGCCTCAGGGCCATTCTCTTTTCCTGGACCAATGGCTCAAATCTAGCCATTTGCTCAGGAATCCATGGACGGGGGCCAATCAGACTCATATCACCTATAAAGACATTCACCAGTTCCGGTAACTCATCAATCGACGTAGCACGCAGAAAACGCCCCAGGGGACCGGTCCTCTCGGCATCGGGAAGAAGATTGCCGGAAGCATCCTTTTTGTCGTTCATCGTTTTAAATTTGATAATTTTAAACGGTTTCATGCCACGCCCCACCCGTTCCTGAATAAAGAAGGGGGTGCCCCGGTTGCAAAACAGAAGCAGCAGGGTCATGAACAGCAGGAAAGGCGACAGGACAATCAATCCGATCAGACTGGCGGCAATATCAATATGGCGCTTGAACCAGCACGCGTAAATCCCCCTCTGAAGGGGAATGTCCACGATATTGGATAAGTTGTAGGATAAAGAGGGCATCGTGCAATAGTAATGATAATGGTTTTATACTTAAACACTCAGACACATTTTACCTGCCATGGATGGGGAGTGTGAATCCGTGCCCCACCATGTGTAGTGATTGCCCGCACGCAGTTTGCGGGCGGTATCGGCGACGGCTTTGCCGTAGAGGCCGGCGAGGGAACCGACGTTGCCCTGGAACTGGATGCCCCGGCTCCTCAGCCGGAGGAGTTCCGATTCCTGAAGGATACGCCCGTAGCGCTCGGGATGGGCGAGGACGGGGGTGTAGCCCTTGTCCTGCACCATGAGGAGCATGTCCATCCAGCCGGCGGGGAGGAAGTATTGCGGGAGTTCGACGAGCAGCAGGGTGCCGTCGTAGGTCAGCGGAGTATGGGTAGCAAGCTGGCATTCAAACTGTTCGTCGAGCATGTATTCAGCGGCAAGTTTGAGCTGGAAGTCTTCGTCCCCGGTGTCGGCCAGGAGTTGTTCGAAACGTTCCCGGAGGTAGTCCGGAGTGTTTTTCGGGTACCGCGCCATGATGTGCGGTGTGCAGTAGGCCCCCTTGAGTCCCATGGATTTCAACCTGCGGATGATCCCGAGGCTCTCCTGCAGGCACGAAGCGCCGTCATCGACTCCCCAGAGGATATGCGTGTGCATATCCATGCCGTCCGGGAAGAGGCTGGATGATGAAAGCCGCCGTTTGAACAGGAATTCCAACATGGTGATGAATAGGGGAGTCGTGACGGGAAGAAATCAGGATTCGTGGGCTTTCTCCGCATCTTCGCTTTCCTTGCGCCCATAGCCGTACTGGTATCCGTAGCCATAACCGTAGTAGTTGTAGCTGGCGGATTTGAAGTCGACGTCATTGATGACGTAAGAGAGGTTGTGGAGTTTGCCCTTGTCGGCAAGTTGCTGGACTTGAGTGAAATATCGCTTGTCGATCATACCGCTGCGGATGACGTAAAGGGAGATATCCGCCAAGGCGCCGATGATGGCGGTGTCGGCCAGGATCCCATAGGGTGGGCAGTCGATGATGACGGCATCGTACTGCTTCTGAAGGTACTTCAGCAATTTGCCCAGCAGAGGCGTACTGAGCAATGTCACGGGATTGGGGACATAGGGGCCGGCATAGAGGACGAACAAACCGTCCGGAGCGTTTTCCGCCGTGTGGATCACCGAGGCCGGATCCTCTACTTGTTTGCGCAGGATGGAAGTCAACCCCTTGCGCCCTTTCCCTCCAAGTTTGTTGCTGAGGGAGGTTTTCCGCAAGTCGCCGTCAATGAGGAGCACCTTTTTCCCGGCCTTGGCAAAAGCGGAAGCCAGGTTGCAGGACGTCATGGTCTTGCCTTCTCCGGCCATGGTGGAGGTGACTATCATGATGTAACCGCCCTGTTCGGGCCTGGGCAGAAGGGAGTCGGCATTGTTGCGCAGGATGTGGAAGCATTCCGCAATCACGGAATGATCGTCCTGAATGAAGAGGGAAGGATGTTTGCTTTCCTTTTTGCTCAAAACGGGCAATTCCGCCAGGACGGGAAGGTTGCTGACTCCCGCCAGGTCGTGTTTGTTCCTGACTTTGTTGTTGAGCATGGACACGCCCACAAAAGCGAAGATGCACAGGGCGGCGCCACCGAGACCACCGGCGGCGACGAACTGCATGGTTTTAGGAGAAATGGGAAGATCACTGCCATGGGCGGTTTCCAGCACGCGGGCGGAGGGCTCCGCTGCGGCAAGGGCCAGGGCATTCTCCAGTTGTTTGCTGAGAAGCATCAGGTAGATTTCCTCTTTGACCTTGTGCTCCCACATCAGGGGCATCAGTTCGTGTTCCTTGGCAGCGGTTGCCGCCAGTCGGTCGGAGAGTGATGCCTGCTTTTTCTGGAGTTCCCGATGTTTGATTCCCAGATTGTTCCGGTAGTTTGTCAGAGCTTTGTCAGCTGCCGCACGGGTAGAATTCATCTTATCGCGCAACCCGACGGCAATAGGGTTTCTCCGACCGGCGCTGCCGGCGATCTTCTGATATTCCAGATAGGCCTCGTTGTAGAGCGTCACCTGACTGGCAATGCTGGAGTCCGCCAGTCCCGTATCAACGGAGATCAAGGCATCTTTCATGCCTGTTTCCTTGAGGCTGGAGGCGAGATTCGAAGCGAGCTTGATCTGGGTTTCCAAATCGAAGATTTCCTTTTCCAACGCCTGGGAGGTCGTGAAATCGGCAGTCATCGTCGTCTCCGTATCACGGACGATGTCTCCCTTAATCTTGGAGTCGGTAATTTTTTGATCGACAGCCTCCAAAGAGGCTTTGACCTCCTTCAAGCTTTTATCGATAAAGCTCTCCACTTTCCGGGAGGACTGGCTCTTCTCGTCTTTCGAGAGCTGATTGTACACCTCGATAAGGTGGTTGAGAACATCGGTGGCCTTGTCCGGATTGCCGGCCGTCAGCGTCATCTCCAAAAGACTGGAATCCTTGGCGTCCGGACGGGTAACAGTCAAACCGGCAAGAAGAGAATGGGTCGTCGCAAGGGGGGAGGTATAGTGAACCAGGACCTCCCGGTCCTTCCAGGAATCATTCATTCTTGACGTAGGGTGAACAGTCAGGGTGGCGAAGGGGAGAACAAGGGGCTGTCCATAGGAACCGGTCACCTCCGTCGGGGTGTCATCCGTACTGGAATAAGTCAGGGTGAATTGTTCGTCCTCCCGGGGAGTAATACCGAACGAGTAGGGGCGGCTTTTGTCGATTGCCTGGAAAACAACGAGAAGCGGAGTGTCCCGATACAGATCCAGTTCCCGGAAATCCTTCCGGACACCATAGGAAATGTGCAAATCCAGGTCCTCCACCACTTTTTTCATCAAGGCGGTGGATTTCAGGACGTAACTTTCGTTGGCCAGGTTGGCGGAGCCGGAGTCGATCCCAAGCTCGGTCATGATACGTTCCGAAGAAGCGTCTTTGCCCGCCTTGGAATCGCGCATCATCACACTGGCTGTCTTTTGATAGACGTAGTTTTGTCTGCCGGCCAGATAGTACGCCGTACATGCGCCCAGCAAGGCGGTAATAATCACGGCATACCAGTACCGACGCAAAACCGTCAGGATAATGTCGAGGGAGAATGAAGTTTCTTCCTGTTCCTCGGAGGAGCTGGAAGCAACAGCAGGTAACGGTTCTACCATGGAATATGATGGATAAATGGGAAACAGAAGATCAAAATGTCCGGCCACTTCCCCTGGGGGGAAAGGAAATGGCCGGAATTCCTATGTTTACAGGCACATGGCAATCACGGCCAGAGTGACCCCCAACCCTGAAAGCCCCCAACCATACCACTGGACAGCATCGCTGCGGGTATTGACCTTGCGTTCCGAAGGAGAAACATAAATGATATCGTTCTGCTGAATATAATAATAGGGAGAGTTGAAAAGGTCCTTGCTGCGAAGGTCGATGTTGGCTATCTGGCGCTGACCGTTCGTTTCGCGGATGAGGGTGATGTCGCGGTTGCCGTCGATATTTAAGTCTCCGGCGCGGGAAATGGCTTCGAGGATCGTCACCCGCTGGCCTTCGATGGAATAGGTGCCGGGACTATTGACTTCGCCGATGACGGAGAACTTGAAATTCATGATCTGCACGTTGACGGAAGCGTCACTGATGTAATCATTGCGCTTAAGAGAAGAAGCAATGTCGGAAGCCAATTGAGAACAGGTTTTGCCGGAGGCCTTCATTTTACCGATGACAGGCAGGACAATGTCTCCATTGACGTCGACCAAATACCCTTTAGGTTTATTTGTATTGTTATTGCCGGTCGTTCCCATCTCGGACACGGCAAAGGGAGCAGTCAGTTCCGGTTGCTTGCTGCTAACGGAGATGTAGAGCTGGTCGTCCTTCTGGATTGTCGTCTGGTAGTTATTTTTGAGCTTTTCCTTACTATCAGCGCTAACATCCTGGATATAAAGGACTTCCTTAGGACTAACGCAAGAAGGAAGAAGTGTAACCGACGAGAAGGAGCATACGATAAGTATGAAGGTAATAAGTTTTTGTTTCATAGTAAGTTGTTTGTTGGTGTGAAAATAGAATCGGAGACGGTTGCTGTTGCTAAAGAAAAGAGATCATCGTCCAGGACATGCGGAGATAAATTGCTGCTGCACGCGCCGGCCGAGAGAAAACATTCAATGCCTCAAAAGAAGGCATCCTGGGGAACGAACTTCTGTTATGTGAATCGCATAAGTCAAAAACATGACTGGAAAAGAAACCATTGTCCAAGCCTCATTAGTATTTCATTTATTATTAGTTGATTATAATTAATTAAAATAGGTTGTAATCCTTTTCTGACAGGCAAAATACGCCGTCAAATTTTACTTATCTCTTCTCGAACGCAGATTTAAGCGGATTTACAATCCGCTTGGAAATACCCATAATTGGAAATTGACAGGAGAAAACATATGAGGTAGAACCCGCTCGGATGACGGATTTACAAACCGCTGTCAAGAGTCTCTCAAAAAATTATTTTTCAAGAATTAGCTGTTAAAACACAATACCTCAGGACATTTATGCATACGGCACACACCATCAGCTTTCCTCTACATACAAGGGGTGTTTTAGCCATTTATCAGTCAAAAAAATCTTCCAAACAGATAGTAAAAAACCACTAAATTTACCATCCAGGAAAATAAACAAGTTTCTGATTATTAGTCTATTATACAATAGAGTAATCCGTCGCCACAACAAATTGTTTTTCCAAAATATTGACAACGGATTGTAAATCCGGGAAACCAACAGTTTTTTCTAATCTTACATACACATCTCTAATAACTTACCGTTTTTTATGCGCGGTTTGTAAATCCGCTTTAATACGCGCAACGGATGCATACATCCAAGGATCCTTCAAGAATCCGAGGTACTCAAAAATAACATAATTCATTTATTTTAAAATAGTTATAAATTTTCAGAAACCCCGTATTCAATTACCTGGATTTGGACTTTCCAGCGATTTTCTTTTCGAGGCAAAACAATAATCAACCATACATATCTCACTCTCATCAGGACATTATATGGGAAAAATTTAACATTGATGTAACATTACAGATTTTTGACAACTCCAAACTTCATCATTCATCACCAATTTTATCAATAACCATTCTTACACTCAACCTATCCACATGAAACACACAGCCTACCTTTTTGCTTTAATCGCCTGCACTGCTCTCCTGAACTCCTGTGTCAATCCCAAAGAAGTTCTCTATTTACAGGATGCCCAGGACAATACCCGGGAAACGATCAGGAAGAACTACGAAACCCTCATCCAAAAGGACGACCAGCTCTACATCTCCGTCAGCAGCAAGCAGCCGGAACTGACGACTCCCTTCATCATGGCGGAAATGGGCAACGCGACAACGAGTTCCAACAATACCAACAAACCGAAAGGTTACCTCGTCGACGCCAACGGCAATATCGTCCTGCCCGTGATTGGTACCATGAAAGCTGCCGGAAAGTCCTGCACGACACTCGCCAAAGATATCGCGGGAAAACTTCGTTCCAATGATTACATTAAGGACGCTTCCGTCAACGTGCAGATCATGAATTTCAAGTTCTCTGTCATTGGCGAAGTCAACAAACCCGGCACCTATTCCATCGAAGGCCAGCGGGTCACGATCCTCGAAGCCATTTCCCGTGCCGGAGACTTAAATATCGACGGTAACCGCGACGTCACGCTCATCCGAGAAACGAACGGTCAGCGTCAAATCGCCAACATCGACCTTCGCAGCAAGGACCTTTTCAACTCTCCCTACTATTATATCCAGCAGAACGACACCATCTACGTCTCTCCCTCGGAACGAAAGGTCAACACGCGAAGTGACGCTGCCCAGTGGTACGGATGGGGGCTCTCAGGTCTTGGCATCGTGATTGCCGTCATTGCGCTTAGCGTCTAACCGCGCCTCCAGAACCGCCCAAGTATCGCCGTTATTCATTTCTACTCGCTCGTTCTCCATGCCCCCCGACATTCTTCCCCAACAAGATGAATCCGACGCTTTTTCGATTGAGACAATCATTGAAATCATACGCCGATATTGGTTCTGGATCCTCCTCTCCTCTCTCGTTGGAGCATCTACCGCTTTCTATGTGGCAGCCAAACAGGGGTACTCCTTCCAGAAAACAGCCCGCATCATGTTGCGGGACGACAAGCAGAAAGCTTCCTCCGCAACCGACGTCATCATGACAGACCTCGGTCTCTCCTCCGGAAACGTCAATATTGCCAACGAAAGCTATGTCGTCAAATCCACCGAACTAATCTCCCGTGTCGTAGAAAAACTCAAACTCAACATCTCCTACTGGAGCCTCCTCGACATCAGGAGAATCGATCTCTACAACCAATCTCCCATCGTCGTCGATTTCCCGGAAATTGACCCGCAACGCGAAGTCGAACTCACCCTCGTCCCGCAGGAGGGAGACGCCTACTCCCTCACCTACAAAGACACCAACGGTGCCCCCGTCTCCGTCGAAGGACATTTCAACACCGTCCTTTTTCTCCCCTTCGGCAACGTCATCGTCCGACCCACATCCTATTTCAACACACAAGACATCGGTATCCCCTACATCGTCCGCCGCTCCCCGATCCGTGCCACGACAGACCAGATCCTTGAGCAACTCAACGTCACTCGCCCGGATGCCAAGGAAACCAGCCTGATCGAGCTCCAAATCACCACATCCAATCCTCGCAAGGCATCCGACATCCTCAACACGCTGATCAAGGAATACAACAACCAGTCTATGGAGGAAAAACGCATCTCCTCCCGCAACGCCGAGAAATTCATTCAGGACCGCCTCTCCATGCTGGGCGGAGACCTTGAAACCGTTGACAAACGTATTCTCGATTTCCGGAAAAACAACGAACTCGTCATCGACATGACGACGGAACTCGGCTCCAACTACGCCAAAGTCCAGGAACTGGACAAGGACGCCTTCGCCGTCGATACCCAGATCAAGCAGGCGGACACCCTCAGGAAAAGCCTTTCCAATTTAAAAGACAAGCACCGAATGCTCTCCGTCAGCCACGGCATCGACGATGCCAGCATCGCCCATCAAATCGAACAGTACAACGAAATCTTCCTCAAATACCAGAAACTCGTCGACAGTGCAGGTTCCAAGAATCCTCTCATCACCACCCTCATCGAAGGCATGGATTCCATCCTTGAGTCCCTCAAACGCTCCGTCGACAACTATAAAAACGCCCTCACGCTCCAAGTGACGGAACTCAATCGTAAAAAGGACGAACTCAAGCACAAACTCGTCTCCACGGCCTCCCATGAAAAATCCCTCATTCCCATGCTCCGCGAGCAGAAGGTCAAGGAAGAACTCTACATCATGCTGCTGGGGAAACGGGAAGAAAACGCCCTTTCCCTCGCTACCACGGAGCCCGGCGCCCGCATCCTCGAAGCGGCATTCGGCGAAGATAGGCCCGTCGCCCCGAAAACCAGGCTCATCACCGCAGCCGGTGCGGCCGGTGGAGCCGCCCTGTGCATCTTCGCCTTCCTGATCGCTTCAATGTTGGACTCCAAAGTCAAGACCAAACAGGACGTTCAGGGGCTTGCCACCATCCCCGTCGTCGCCGAATTCCCGGCACTCACCAAGAGGGAGAAAAGGGAAGACGCGCTCATCCTCCACGACGAACGCTCCGTGATGACAGAGAGCTTCCACATCCTCCGGAACAACCTGGAACTCATGGTTCCCAACAAGGAAAAGACATCCATGCTCATCCTGATCACATCCACCATGCCCGGAGAAGGAAAGACATTCACCACCGCCAACCTTGCCGCATCTTTCGGTAAAACGCGCAAAAAAGTTCTCCTCATCGACGGAGACCTCCGCAAAGGCACCCTCTCCAAACGTCTCAATCTACGCGGCAAGCCCGGCATCACCAACCTCCTGCTCCACAACTCATTCACCCTTGAGGACGGACAATCCCCCTTCATTCCCCTCGGGGAGGAAGCCCCCAACGTCGATCTCCTGCCCGCCGGCCCCGTGCCCCCCAATCCCGTTCCGCTTCTCGACCAGCCGTTCCTGACCTCCCTGATGAATCACTTGAAGTCCACCTACGACCGCATCGTCATCGACGGAGCCCCCTTCGGCATCCTGGCGGATACGCCTATCCTCACCCGCTTTGCCGATATCACCCTGTACGTCATCCGAAGCAACAAAATCGACAAACGCTTCGTCCCCTCCATCCAGAAATCCGCCGACGAAGGCAAACTCCCCGGCGTCGCCTTCGCCCTGAACGACGTCGATTTCAAACGAGCACGCTACCATTACTACGGCTACGGGTACGCCTATGCCTACGGTACCAAGAAGAAATAGCCTTTGTTCCACAGGATATTAATCGCCCAACTCTCTGCGCTATCCCTCATTCCCCCAAGAGTTCCCTTTTCATCACAACATCCCGCCATTTACAAGGCTATGAACTTCCCCTTCTTTCATAGGAATCGAGCTGACCTGTCCGCGCTGTTTCCCGACGGCATGGACAGGCACAGCCATCTCCTCTGGGGAGTGGACGACGGGGCTCCAACCCCGGAAGCAAGCCAGGCTATCATCAATGCCCAGCGCCGCATCGGACTCCGCGGTGCCTGGTGCACCCCGCATATCATGGCCTCCCTGCCCGACAACACAGAGGCCCATCTCCGCGCCCGCTTCCAGGAAGCAGTAGCAACCCTCGACCTCTCCGGCTTCGACCTCCGGCTCGCGGCAGAATACATGCTCGATGAAAGTTTCCTCCCACGGCTTGAAGACAACGCCAACGAACTACTCACCTACGACGGCAAACGCCTGCTCGTTGAATTTTCCCAAATCTCGCTCCCCGGCAACTGGGAGGAAATGATCTTTCTCATCCAGGCGCGGGGCTACATCCCCGTCCTCGCCCACCCGGAACGCTACGGTTCCATACTCGCCCCGGAAAGTCTGGAACGCCTCCACCAAAACGGAGTCGAGTTCCAGCTCAACCTCTCCTCCCTCATCGGAATGAGGGGACGTCACATCCAAAAACTGGCGCAAGCTTTGCAAAAAAAAGGGCTCTACAACTGGGCCGGAACGGATGCCCACCGCCCCGAACACGTCCGTACCCGGGCGTAACTGCATGTTCTCTCGGCAACATCTTGCCATTCTAATTTTCCCCGTCCAAGACCATGATCACCGTCCACTCTTCTCCGTCCCGCCACCTCCCAGGCAGCAATGCCCATACGATTCCCCTTCCCGCCCAACGCAAAAGACATAAATCCCTTTATGCCGGCCCCATCAAGCGCACCCTCGACATTGTCATATCGGTCTGCAGTCTCATCATCCTCACCCCGTTCCTCCTCCTTCCCCTTTACATCATCCTGCGTGTCACGACAGGATCCTCTCCCATCTTCCGTCAAACACGCATCGGGCTTCATCGGAAACCTTTCCAAATCATCAAGTTCAAAACGATGACCGACGAACGGGACGCATCCGGCAAGCTCCTGCCCGATGAATTGCGTACAACCAAACTGGGAGCATTTCTCCGATCAACTTCGCTCGACGAATTCCCGGAAATCATCAACGTTCTCAAGGGAGACATGAGTTTCGTCGGACCTCGACCATGGATCCCGGAACAAATGGAAAATTTCTCTCATGCCACCCAGAAACGAAGGATGGACATGCGCCCCGGCATCACCGGTCTTGCACAGATCCAGGGACGTAACAACCTCACTTTCCGCCAGCGTATTTGCTTCGATCTAGATTACGTACGCAACACATCCTTCGATCTGGATGTCGTCATCTTTTTCCGCACCTTCCGTAAAGTCTTCAAGAGAGAAGGAATCAAGCAATGTTCAAATGCCCTCCTCTCCGATCAACAAGGTATTCCTCCGAAAGACGCCGACTCCCGTGGTATCCGGAGCAATGATCCGACACACTTAGTAAACAAGGACAAACCCCCAAAAAGTTGATCCCGTGAAAATCACCGTCATCACAGTCTGCCGCAACAGCGAAGATACGTTGCCTGATACCATGCAAAGCGTCCTGAAGCAAAGCTATGACGACTACGAATATATCATCATCGACGGCGGCAGCTCCGATGGAACCGTCGAATTGATCCGTACTCATGAAAAGGACTTTGCCGGGCGCATGCGTTGGATATCCGAACCGGACCAGGGAATTTACGATGCCATGAACAAGGGCCTCCGCATGACAACAGGCGATATCATCGGATTCCTCAATGCCGATGACTACTACCAGGACAACCATGTCTTGCAGGATATCGCGCGGGCCTTCTGCGATCATCCGGAAGCAGACGCCATTCACGGAGATCTGGACTACATCAACAGGGAACGGAAAGTTGTCCGCACCTGGAGAGGAAAGGAATACGCCCCCGGCGCCTTCCGGAAAGGCTGGAGCCCGGCTCACCCCACTTTCTACTGCAAACGGCAGTGTTTTGAACAATACGGTCCCTTTGTTCCCTCCATCGGTAGCGCGGCGGACTTTGAACTCATGCTCCGCTTCACGGAACGGTTCGGAATCCGGACACGCCATCTGAAACGCTCCATGGTTTTTATGCGTACGGGGGGCTCCAGCACGAATGGATTCAAAGCCATCATGCGAAACACAAAACAGAACCGCCAGGCATTCCTCCTCAATTCCCTCCCCTGCCCCCTCCTGTACCCGGTCACCCGTCTCTGGCACAAAGTATTCTCTGTCAAAAATCCCTTCAATTATCTCTCCCAATAATGTTAGCAACGGCTAACAGAATCATCAGGAACACAGGCTTCCTGTACGGAAAAACGGTGCTTACCATTTTTACCGGTCTGTTTTCGACTAGCATCCATCGTTCTAACCCAAAAACTGATTCGGAATTATCTACTCTAATTTTATATGATTGCATATCATAAATTTACGAATATGCATGGCACTTCCACGGCATGAAGAAAGTAAAAGATACATAGGCATACTCGACATCTGAGCAGCAATAATTATGCAAATGGAGTGATAAAAGGATTGTTGAATAATTGATATTTTTTATTATGAATGCAGAGTCACGTACCAATAAAAGCATACAAAATGGTAAAATTGCAATATTATATTACGTTGCAAATATGATTTTAGGCTTTTATTCTCGAAAAGTCTTTATAGATTATGTCGGGATAGAAGTTCTTGGATTGAATCAAACTGCGCAGAACCTGCTCGGCTTTCTTAACCTTGCAGAGTTGGGAATCGGATCGGCGATAGCTTTCTCCCTTTATAAGCCTATTGCTGATAATGATGAAAACAGTATTAATGAAATTATTTCGGTACAGGGATGGCTCTACCGACGTATTGCGATAATCATTGGTTTAGGCGCCATTGCGTTGATGGCCTTTTTCCCGCTTATATTCAAAGATATACATTTGCCGCTATGGTATGCTTACGCCTCGTTTGGTGCATTCTTATATTCATCACTCTTAACTTATTTTGTAAATTACAAACAAATACTTTTATCCGCAACTCAACTGGAATACAAGATCATATATAATTACCACTTTGTCATATTGATTAAATCGGCAGTCCAGATACTCTGTATGATTTACCTGCCATATCCTTATATTTGGTGGTTGCTTCTGCAAATAGTATTCGCAACTATAGCATCGTATAATCTAAATTATCATATTCAAAAAACATTTCCATTTCTTGAAACTGCTATAAGTGACGGCAGAAGACTTGCAAAGAAATATTCTGTCATCGCCACAAAAATAAAACAGCTTTTCTTTCATGCTGTAGGTGGTTTTGCACTGACCCAAGCAAGTCCCTTGCTGATATTCGCTTTTGTTGATTTGAGAATGGTGGCGATTTATAGTAATTATATGTTAATAGTCAATTGTTTGAGGATGTTGTTTAACTCCGTATTTACTGGAATAACAGCAGGAATTGGAAATTTGCAGACAGAAAGAGACAATGAAAAAAGTTTAAGGGTATTCAAGGAGATTTTTTCTGTGAAATTTCTTTTGATTAGCACTCTGCTTTTTACGTTCTATGAATTTGTTAATTCGTTTATTGGAATTTGGATTGGAAAAGACTTAATGCTCCCCAAATCAACTTTGTTGATAATTGTTCTAACTCTTTACATCATACTATCAAGAACAACCATTGATTCGTATATATATGCCAAAGGAATGTTCCAAGATATTTGGGCTCCCATTGCCGAAGCAATCTTAAATATTGGGTTATCAATTTTGTTGGGATATTATTTCGGAATCAATGGCATTCTGTCCGGTGCATTAATCAGTTTGATAGTCGTCATATTCTTGTGGAAACCATATTTTCTCTTTAAGAAAGGATTGAATATGCCTTTGTCCATTTATGTGAAACTGAATGTCATCCACTTTGTTGCCTTTGGCTTAACGGCATTGGTTACATTGTTTGTTTTAAAACCAATTTTCTCGAATGTTCCAACTACTTACGCCGCATGGTTTTTTAAAGCACTGATGTTCGCAATCGTAAATATATTACAGCTTGGACTATTATTGTTTCTTACATCCAGCGGCATGAGAGATTTTTACAAACGAGTCAACTTTATGATTCATTCAAGATAATATGAAAGATTATCAAATCATGAATCTACTGTTATGTACGATAAGTCCCTTAAAAGGGGAAAAAGGGGACGGAGCTTGAATTTAGGAGACCACTCATTGGAGGGCATTTCAAATTCCACGATTTTTTCCTTTCTATTCATCGCGACAGAGAAAACCCTGTTATGATTGAAGACCATGAAATATCCGTAGAGGCTATTGCCCTTAAATTGTCGGAATGGAAAAGAGGCTCTATCGATTTGAATCTTTTAATGAATTCCTGCCCTTTTAGACTCAGGAAAGCGGAATACAGTTTATGAATATCCTATACCAAACTTACGGGAAAGTGCATCCCACCAAGGGCGGGACGGAACGTGCCACCGTCACAGTAGCTACAGCATTGACGCAGCTGTATGGTGCCAGATGTTTCTCCATTTATGAAGAGCCGGCCGAGACCCCCAAGGAAGAATGCTTCGCCAAGGAGTATCTCTGGACTCCGCAACGTGAGTTGGAGAAGGAAGTCCAGACCCTTAGACACATCATTGTAGACAACGACATAGATTGGGTAATCATTCAGGGAGCGTTCATTCACGTACCAAGGTTTCGGGCAGCTGTGGAGGGTACAGGATGTAAAGTTATTTTTGCTCATCATTTCGAACCGCGCTGGGAACTCATGTTCGGCCGCTTTGGTGAGATTATCAGGCAACGCCCAAAATCGGCGTGGGGCTTCGCCAGGTGGGTGAAAAACATTGTGGCATATCCCCTGCTAGCCCAGCAAAAAAAACGCCGACTATCTGACGCCTATCGTACTGCTTATGAGTACGCCGACTTCGTAGTGTTGCTCAGTAGGAACTTCATCAAGCCTTATGGTGCGTTTGCCGGGATACAGGATACCTCAAAGTATGTGGTCATTCCTAATGGATTGTCCTTTAAGTTTACGCCATGTTATGACGGCCTCGCCAAGCGAAAAGTTGTACTCATTGTATCGCGCCTGGATGAACGTTCGAAACGCCTGTCACTGGCTCTTCGTATCTGGGCACGGGTGAAGCAGGATCCTGCGGCTGATGGCTGGATGCTTCGCATCGTGGGGCACGGTAATGACCGCAAGCTCTATGAGCGTATCATCCGCAATGAGCATATTCCCGATGTCCGCCTTGAAGGAAGGCGGGATCCCGTCCTCTGCTATAAGGAAGCGTCGATTTTCGTGATGACTTCGAGAAGTGAATCATGGGGATTGACGTTGACCGAAGCGCAACAAATGGGCGTGGTACCTATCGCCTTCGACACCTATGCCTCGCTACGTGAGATTATTACCGACGGCAAGGATGGCATGGTCATCGCAGAGGGCGACGTGGACAAATACGTGCGCAGCATGAAAAAATTGATATGCGATGATGCGTTGAGACAACGCATGGCAGAGCAAGCAACACGCTCTTCGCAACGTTTTTCACAGGAAACTATTGCAGAACAATGGTGGAAATTGTTACTCAAAAAATAAAACGTTAAACCAAATAGAATAAAGATGATAAATATTTTGTACGTAACATTTGCATCAAAAAATTTTGACGGTGCGACATACTCTCTTATGGATTTGATAAAGTCGGTCAGAACTCATGTCAATCCCATCGTCATGGTCAAAACAAAGGGGTGTGTATATGATTACTTCACGGCTAACGGCGTGGAGTGCATCGTTTGCGACTTTAAAGAAGACCTAGTGGGGAAACCTGTAAAATTCCACCAATTCATAAAATACGCCATTAAATATATTCCCAGCCATTTGACGTTTTATCGAAAAAACCGCAAGTGTACAGAAACTGTTGCTCAAATCCTGAGAGACAGAAAGATAGACATTGTACATATCAATAATACAGTCATGTCGGTAGGGCATGATATAGCCAAGACTCTCAACTCGAAAATTGTGTGGCATTTACGTGGATTTATGGACTTGGACTTCGGGTGGATGCCGTTAAGAGGATGGGATAAATATAATAACATGCTGAAGCAAACCGATGCTGTCATTGGCATCACCAAGACTGTACTTGAACATTATGTTCCTTTGGAGAACAAGAATGCGTATGTAATATCGGATGCCGTGCGGAGTAAAGATGATACATGCCTTGTGATGCCCAAGGAAAAGTATTTCCTGTTTTGTGCAGGATTCTTAACGAAACAAAAAGGATGTGATTTTGCCATTTCTGCCTTTGCAAAGTCGGGGTTGGTAACCAGAGGATATAAACTGAAGATTATCGGTGAAGCTCACCCAAAATATAGATCCCAATTAACCCAAATCATAGCCAATGCAGGCATAACAGATGCAGTAGAGTTTCTTGGACGTACCGACAAGGTAAAGGAATATATGAATAGAGCTACAGCATTCATGATGTGCTCTATGAATGAAGGATTGGGGCGAGTTTCCATCGAAGCCATGTTTTATGGCTGCTTGGTAATTGGACGCAATTCTGGCGGCACCAAGGATTTCGTCTTTGACGACAAAACGGGGTTGCTATTTAACGACATGGACGACTGCGTAGCTGCGATGCAAAGGGCTGTAGAATCTGACCTCCAGAACATCATCCGGTATGCCCAACAATTTGCACGAGAGAATTTCTCCATAGAAAATTATGGAGAGAAAATATTGAAAGTATATGACAAAGTTCTTAACCAAGTTGTAAAATAAAATATGAAATACAAGTTATTAGCTGTTTCTAAGTTTCCTAATATATCTGGGGTAAATATTGGAGATTATATCCAAGCACTTGCATCATCACAATTTCTCCCGCAAGTAGATGGATTTATAGATAGGGATGAGGATCTTAAGGATTATGATGGTGTCCCATGCAAAGTAATTATGAATGGTTGGTTCATGCACAGCCCGCAAAATTGGCCCCCATCAGAATTAATTGACCCATTATTTATTGCTTTCCACCTAAATAGTGGAATAAAAGAAAAATTGCTATCTCCCTCAAGTATAGCCTATTTAAAAAGTCATCAGCCGATAGGTTGCCGTGATCTTAACACAATGGATCTGTTAATGAAAAATGGTGTAGAGGCTTATTTCTCCGGCTGCATGACATTAACTCTTGGAGAAAAATATCGTTCATCAAAGAAAAGAAACAAAACATATATCGTAGATCCTCTTTTCAATGGGGATCTGAATTGGCGAAACATTATCAAAGCTATTTACATAAGCACCATTCATCCACTTGACATATTAAAACTTTATCGCAACCAGCAACTTCATCTTCATTATGGGCGAAACTTCATATGCAAAATATTAAAGACGGCTCTTTACTACAAAGAATATTCAAGAATATTCAGCCGAAAACTGATTATGGAGTCAACATATGTACACCAAGAAGGTATGTTTTACAAAACGCATCTGAAGACTGATTTAGATCGTCTTAATGAAGCAGAACGTCTTGTTCGCCTCTATGCTGAAGCCTCCCTGGTAATAACATCGCGCATACATTGTGCACTTCCATGCCTTGGAGTAGAAACGCCCGTTATCTATTTGGAGAAAGGTCAGGATATTGAAGAGAGCAAGTGCAGGTTAGCAGGGCTTCTGGATTTATTCAACGTGGTGAAGGTAGATAACGGGATTCTAGTTCCGCAATTTGAAACCACATTGCCTATCACTGCTGCGTCCCCACCATCTAATAAAGACTCTTGGAGAAACCTCGCGAATGAGCTGAAACACAGATGCAGGGATTTTGTAAGAAACGTCACAATGCGATGACAATAAAGATGAGAGTTTTATGGGTTTCTTTGGTTGAATTTCCTCCATTATCCTCCTACTTAGGGAAGGAAGCCCCGGCGCATTGCGGATGGCTGTATTCATCAGTAAAGGCCTTATTGGATAAAATGCCCGAAGTGCAGTTAGGGGTAATCGTGCAGTCATTAGGTCAGTCATTCGAAGAATATGAGGTGGATGGTATAACATATTTCTTAATACCTACCAAAAGTATATCCGATACGGACACTCAACAGGTATCAGGATGCAGAAAGGCCTTGGAGCGTTTCATGCCTACCCTCATTCACATCCATGGGACTGAATATTCGCTTGCCAAAGCTATGTGCTTGGCAAATGAAGGCGTCGTAAAAACTCTGGCAAACATCCAAGGGTTAGCAGGGGCATATATGCGTTATGCTGACGGCGGACTTTCATTGTGGGATAAATGGACGAATATAACTCCACTTGATTTTTACAGGGGGACATTACTACTGAATGCGAAACGAAACTTCAGACACCGCGCCGAATGCGAGCATTATGTACTCACACATATTACTGATGTTGTAGGACGCACTGGATGGGATCATGATCATGTAATGAGCATAAACCCACGGTTGCGTTATCATTTTATGAATGAAACATTGCGTGATTCTTTTTATGAAGCTCCCGTATGGAACTTTGAACGATGTAAAAAACACACGATTTTCGTGAGCAATAGTTGTTCTCCATTGAAAGGTGCGCATCAAGTATTGAAAGCTTTACCCATCATCTTGCGACAATATCCCGACACTATAGTTAATTTCTGTGGCAGGAGGGTGATGAGCGGTGAAATGAAAGATATTCTTCGTTTCCAAGGTTATCATTTATATCTACGACGATTGGTAAAAAAACTTCACTTGCAGAATAATGTGCATTTCCTCGGTTCATTATCTGAAGAACAGATGAAACAGCAGTTCCTTGATGCCAATGTTTATGTGATGCCGAGTTCCATTGAAAACTCGCCAAATTCGTTGTGTGAGGCACAAATACTTGGAACACCCTTGGTAGCAAGCTACTGCGGAGGTACACCAACACTGTTGACAGAAGGAGAAACTGGATATTTCTATCGATATGAGGAATATGAAATGTTGGCGCAAATTATAATTAGACTTTTTAGCCGAACCGACTTTGAAAAATTATCGGGAAAAGAACGAGAAATTGCTCTTGCTCGTCATGACCGGGAAGAGAATGCTGTTGTATTGAAGAGCGTATATCACACGTTAAATGGTATATAATTTATGGCTATTTTTCTAATATGCGGCTTATTATTATGGTTTTATGCCTATATAAAATTCAAGAAAGAAAAGATACTATATCCATCTGTTGTTTTTTCTTTTATGTGGGGTGCAGCTTACCTATATACAGCGGCTATATTAAACGGTTATGGAGAAAATCTTTTTTTGAAAGAATACTACGTATTCCGTTATATGGATGAGTACGCAGTATATGTTACCATTGCCGTTTTAGCAGGTTTTATTATAGCGCACTTATTCAAAAAAATAGGTAGTAAAGTAAATCTTAAAATGAGTATTGACCTAATCGATAAAATACTTTTGAAGTATAAGTGGATTTTATGGTTAAACTTTTGGGGAGGACTATTGAGGATTGCCGTCATGTTGAGCACTATCAGATTTGATAATATGATGGATTATCGGTTAGCGGCCAATGCTATGATGATGACTTCAAGCTTTACTTTTGCGGGCATAGTATTTAAATTATCTGCTTATGTACAAATGCTTGCAAATTTCTATATTGCTTTGAGCGGTCTAAAGCTTGGCATTAAGTATTTGGACTTGAAAAAGGTCATGGTTCTTTTCATTTTGTATGCACCAAATCAAATGGCAACAGGAGGCAGACTATTTATACTTTATTTTATCCTGTTTTTCTTTGGTTCTTTTATTATAGGGCGAGGATTGTCCATTAAAGAAAAATCAAGACGGTTGATAGAAACCTATGAGAAAAAAGTACTTTTTCTAGTAATCCCGGTTCTACTATCATTAGTGGGAATAATAGCAATGTTTCGATCTGGTGGAGTTAATGAAAGTAAAGAAAACACCTTGGACAAGTTTGCATACATAACAGAAGGAATGCTGTGTACCGAATACTTGATGAGGTATTATCCACCTGAAACATTTCAATTGGATTATGGAGAGAATACGACGGGCAAATTATCAAAACAATATCTTTCATTTAGACAACATTTGAAACAGACAAAAATGTCGTCTTCTGTGACCTGCATTTACACTCGTGCATATTTAGATTTTGGCTACTGGGGTTTACTCATATTTCTTTTCTTCATAGCTTTTTTGGGAGAGTACATTTCTCTTTATTGTTTAAAAAACATGTCTCTAATAAAATTTTTTATATATATTGTTATATTGAAAATATTTTATGAATCAGTAATAGCCTCATCTATTCCAGATAATATTCCATATTATGAATTGTTACTTCTATTTGCTTTGTTCTACAAGAGACTTTTTGGTTCTTTAAAGACAAACTAATCAATGATGAAAAATCGGAACTACTGGCTTGATATAGCCAAAGGCATAGCTATCATATTGATGGTATGTGGACATACATCCATTCCCCGTGGAGTAGTTGCATTCATATATGCATTTCATATGCCCTTGTTCTTTATTGCTTCGGGATTGGTGAGCAAATATGAAAAGTATAGCCTTGCGGCCTATATAAAGTATAAATCATACGCTCTTTTACTTCCATTTTGTGTGTATTCTGCCATTGTCTCGTTTTTATGCGTTTCTATTGGAATATTGGATGTCATGTCACTATTAAAAAGTGGTTGGAAAGGATATGCATTATGGTTTATCCCTGTTTTATTCATGTCATCTGTTCTGGTTCGGATAACTTTTTTTGTAAAGAAGAAATCTGTCCGTCGCTATTTTATGATATTCTTTTTCTTAATTGGATATGGTTTGCGGCATTATGAAATATCCTTACCATGGAATTTATCAGTTCTTCCTTATGCTTCTTTTCTATTAATGTTAGGCAAAGAATTAACAAATTATAAAAAACAAATTGAAACACCTATGCATTATTGGGATATTTTATTACTCGCTATCGTAACTGCTGTAATTAGTCAATTTTGGCAACTCGATTTAGCATGGAATCAAATAACACCAATAATTCCATTGACTTTAGGGGCTTTGACTGGAACACTAATGATATTTCGCTTGTCGGTTTGGATAGAAAATAAAACAAAATTTGTTTCCACGATATTAGAGCGAGTGGGGAGAGAAACATATGTGGTGCTCGCATTCTCCCAAGTCACGATTATGTGTATCAACCATTTATTTACATTAAATCCATTGTTGAAATATGGCATTCTTATCATTGCGCTTATCTTAGTGAAATATCTTAAAGATAGCATTAACCAACTGACAGGAATTAAGATTTTATGAAGAAATATAGGATATTTTGGACTTGTATACTACCGGACCACTTGATTGCTCGATACGGTTTGTCTTTCGCCGCCTGCAATTTTTCCTACAATTTGATGAGTGATTGTGCTTTTGACAAGGTTTATAGTAGTATGCCGCTTATCGGTTCCCGGTGTGGCATTAGATTTCATCTATGCTTTCCATATGCCACTATTCTTCATAGCTTCCTGTTGGAAAATGGCTTGGGATACAAGCCAATGTTAAATTCAAAACGCATCTTTACCATAACTCACTTTAGAGCACTGCAAAGTGCCTTAACTAATAGGCATGCCCTAATTTTAGCACTTACCACATTTATAATAGAATTATAAAAATAGAGTAATACTACATGAAATCAATAATAATAGTTCTTCCGTATTTTGGAAAATTCCCCAATTATTTCAATTTATTCCTTAAATCATGCGCTACTAATTCTACTATTAATTGGCTGTTAGTTACCGATCAAAAACTAGACAAAAAAAATCTTCCAAAAAACTTTATTTTAAAGAAATCATCATTTTCTGATATACAGAATTTAGCTAAAGAAAAGTATGGGAAATCTCCTATAAGCCCCTATTCTTTATGTAAATATAAGGTAGTATATCATGAAATTTTCTACAACGAAGTGAAAGAGTTTGATTTTTGGGGATTTTGTGATTGCGACTTGATTTTTGGCAATCTTAGAAAGTTTTTAACAAATAAAATACTTTCAACATACGATAAGATATCATGGAGAGGCCATTTGACTTTATTCAGAAATACTCAAAACGTAAATGAAGCATATAAAAATGAATTCCTAGGATTCAAAACTTTTCGAGGATGTATTAATGATAGTGACGGAATAAACTTGTTTGACGAAGTTGGCATTAACAAAATATTTAACCAATTAGGGCTTAAAATCTACGAAGATTTGCCTTTTGCCGACTTACAAATTCGCAGCAATAATTTTATTTGCCAACACAACATCTTTAATTTAGAGACAAATAAAAATCAAATATTTAGATGGACAGAAGAAGGACTTTTCAGAATATATATATACAATAAAGAAATACATACACAATCCATAGCATATGTACACTTTTTAAAACGACCTATGAGATGGGATGACTATTCTGTTGAAAAAGAGCATGCTTTTTTGATAATCCCTAATAGATTTATTAGAGATGAGAAATTAACACCCAATAAACTTTATAAATACTCGCGCAAAAAATTTTATTGGACATACATATTATCTAGATTGACACCTAAATTTTTATTTAACAAATTAATAGAAAAAATTAAACAAAGAAATCTTGATCCAGATATATATGAAAGAAAACTATAATAGATATTTTATTTGCCCATTACTTCCAAAAGAACAATTGCAACAACTAAATGGATCAGTTGCTGCAAATAATTTTTGTAACAATCTAATCAGTAGTAATATTTTTACTGATATTATACCATATTGGCCTACAGGTAATATTGACCCCACAAAATTACGATATAATAATAATAAAGTAAGAGTTATTTGCAATAAAAAATGGAGAAATTGTTCGATTCTTTGCAAATTTTCATTTATCTACGAAAACATTCAAATATTTTCGCAAGTTAAGAGGAACAGCACTGTCTGGTTTTATAACCTTCCATATACTATTATACTTTTATTTATTCTCATTAAAATATTCAAACCATCCGTTAAATGCAACATAATAATACTTGATTTTACACCTGGAAGAAAAGGCATAAAAGGATTTTTAGATAGTATAGAAATAAATTGTATTAATAGAATGCACGGTATGATTAAACTTGCAGACTCATCTCTGTTCACAGTTTGTAACTCGGTATGTTTACCTGGTATTGTTTCCATGGATGGGTTACAATATCCACGAATCATAACTATCAAAAAAGAGTTTCTCATTTCGGGAACCTTGGAAGACAATATTGCCATGTTGCCTTTATTACTTGATGTATTTTCTCAATTACCAGATTTCATTTTGCATATCGCAGGAAGAGCAAAAGGATCAGATATAAACTTTATTAAAAAATATACAAGTAAACATAACAACATTATATATCACGGCATGGTATCTTATGATGAATATCTACATATCCTTCATAATACACCATTTTTATTGAATACTAGAAACCCTCAAAGCCCTGAGAACCAATGCAATTTCCCTTCTAAAATCATTGAATCCTTGCTACACAACCGTATTATCGTTTCGACATTGCATTATAAACAATTGCAAGGGATACGATATTTTAAAGTGAGAAGTATTAATAGTGAAATTTTTATAAGAGACTTAAAGAAAATAGTAACTATGTCATCCAGTGATTTATTGACATACGCCAATCAAGCAGATGAAGTTAGAAAGAGGTTCAATAGTAATATATGGAAACAAGCGATACAAAATATTGAAATGAATTAAAGACCTATGAAGATCGTGTTCTATTCTATTATACTGAACAACCATCAGGCTAATGTGGCTGATGAACTGTGGGAGCTAACGAGACAAAGTTTCTGCTTTGTGGAGCTTGCCAATCTACAAGCCGAGCATAGGAAAGGAGACACGCATGATTATAGCGACCGGCCTTATCTGCTGCGGGCTTGGCAATCGGGTGAAAATTACAGTAAGGCGATGGAACTGGCTCAAACGGCAGAGTGTTGTGTGTTCTCAGGAGTGCAGGCTTTGCCTTTTCAAAAGGCACGAATGAAGCGAGGGCTGTTGTCGCTCGACATGAGTGAACGATGGCTGAAACGCGGTATCCTGAACTTATTTTCACCGCCAATTTTGAAAATGTTTCTCGCCTATCATTTCGGAGGCTGGCGCAAGAAGCCTCTCTACAAATTATGTTGTAGTGCATTTGCGGCAGAGGACCAACATAAATTGTTCTCTTATCGTGGACGCTGCTACAAGTGGGGATATTTCACCCGTGTGGAAAAAATTGATGTTGAAGCATTCCCGGATGTTTCCACATCAAATATTACACCACTTATGTGGTGTTCCAGATATTTGATGTGGAAACATCCGGAGTTACCGATCCTGATGGCAGAGCGATTAAAGCGAAAAGGATACCGTTTCATACTGAATATGTACGGCAGCGGAACGTATGAAAACAGGACGCAAAAATTAGCGATAAAACTGAACATGACTGATATTGTTCATTTTTTAGGAAATAAACCCAATAGCGAACTGTTGAATGAGATGCGTAAGCACAGCATTTTCCTTTTTACAAGCGACAGAAATGAAGGTTGGGGAGCAGTGACCAACGAGAGCATGGCAAATGGTTGTGTACTTGTAACCAGTGATGCCATAGGTAGTTCGCCATACTTGATAAAAGATGGGCAGACAGGTATGTTGTTTAATAGCCCAAAGGAGAGAAGTAGCATCCACAAACCCGACAGGCTGGCTTTAGACTCTTTATGCGAGAAAGTAGAATATCTTCTTAACCACCCCCAAGAAGTACAAAAGATGCGACAGCGTTCCATTGCCTTGATGCAAGAAACATGGAACTCAAGAACAGCCGCAGATCGGTTGCTGACCCTCATCAATTGTCTGCGGAAAGGAAAAGAAACTCCTTTCGACGAAGGCCCTTGTTCAAAAGCTTAAAACGTACAATCTTATTATATGAAAGTATTACAAACCATCGCCGGATTCGGTACATTGTACGGCGGAATAGCCACTTGCACGTATGACTTGATTTCGGCGATGTATAGTTTCGGTTTCCCCATTGATTTGTTGACCTTGGAAGTGAAAAACAAATCGGATGTGCTGATGGGTAAAGATGAAGACTGGATTAAAGCATTACCCAATGATGCGATGACTCCGTACGAGTATTCAAAGAACATCTCTTACTACCTCCAAAACAATGAGTATGACCTTTACCACACCAACGGGTTGTGGATGTATTGCAACCATATGACCTGCTCGATGGCAAGACGTAAGCATAAGCCTTACATCATCACGCCGCATGGAATGCTTTATCCTGCCGCACTGAAACGCTCCTACTGGAAGAAGTGGCCTCTGATTCAGCTTTGTTTTCGCAAAGACATCAATCGTGCCGATTGCCTTCATGTGACTTGCAAGGCTGAAATGGAGCATGTGCGCCAATTTGGATACCGTGGCGCTATAGCAGTTATCCCCAACCCGGCCAGCCGGCCTGGTTATTTAAAAGAAATTGCAGTTGCAAAATCGTCCTTTCTGGGGTGTAGTCGTTTGAGGAAGTTTGGCTTCCTCGGGCGACTACACCCCATAAAGAAGATTGAAAATCTTCTTTATGGGCTAGTGGGGCTTCCTCATCCGCAGGACTGCGAATTGGTGATCATGGGCAAGGGGGATGATGAGTACGAACAGTTTCTGCGTAGCGAAACAAAACGACTTGGATTGGAAAATCGTGTTCAATTTTGCGGTTTTGTCAACGGCAGGGACAAGTATGAGCAATTGGCGCAGTTGTCCTGCCTTTTCGTGCCGAGCGACTTCGAGAACTTCGGCATGATTGTGACCGAGGCGCTGTCGGTGGGAACTCCTGTGATGGCGAGTCTCGGTACTCCATGGGAAGAACTCAACACGGAGAAATGCGGCTGGTGGCTCGACCGCACTCCGGAAAACATCTCCCAGGTCATGCAACAGGTGCTCAAGATGCCTGTCCCGGAACTGCTTTCCATGGGTGAAAGGGGACAGCAGCTTGTACAGGAAAAATACACGGCTCCTGTAGTGGCGCGGCAGATGAGTAAACTGTATGGCTGGCTGTCAGGTGGATCTTCTAAACCCGATTTCGTTTATGAATAAAGTCGATTTGTCGAAATATGATAATTCGTGGTTTGCTATTGGCGCAAAACGGATGAAAGCAATTGCCTGGTATTTGGTGAATGCATGTTTTTCAAATTGCAACTGGAACCCTTCTTCAGGCATCAGGATATGGTTGCTCCGTTTTTTTGGAGCCAAAATAGGAAGGGGGGTGGTCATAAAACCTTCGGTCAATATCAAATATCCCTGGAATTTATCTATAGGTGATTATTCCTGGATTGGAGAGAATGTATGGATAGACAACCTGGTTCAGGTAACAATAGGCGCGAATGTCTGTATCAGCCAGGGCGCCATGCTTCTTTGCGGGAACCATGATTATAAATCTCAAAATTTTGATCTTATCGTTCAGGAGATTACTCTGGAGGACGGCGTCTGGGTGGGAGCCAGAGCCATGGTTTGCCCGGGAGTCACGATACATTCTCACTCAGTGCTATGCGTCGCTTCCGTCGCGCAACGGAATTTGGAGCAGTACTCTATCTGTCAGGGAAATCCTGCCCTGAAAATCAGATCGCGCGTCATTTCCGACCCTGATAATTAGTCCATATTTGCCCTTTTGAAGAAAACCCGCTGAGTCCATCCGGAACATGCTAAGGAGTTCAGATTCCATTTTCCGCTTTAGCCAGTCTGATCAGCATTGCAGCCCCGGTAGTTCTCCTGTCGATTGTGAACAGATCACCCCAACAACTCAACCTGCTTCCTGATATGTGGAAAGCCGGAATATATTGATCGGTGCTCTCCAAAAGAAGAAAGAGCGCTGGATCAAACTGCTGACCTCTCCATAGATCCGAAACCATAACTCAAAATAATATATATTCATTATAAAAACTTCTTGTATTATGAATAACAAACAAAAAAAGAATCACAGGAACATCAGTCTATCAATTAGATTTATTATTTTTATAGTTTTATTCTTATTAATATCCGAATTATCATTACGTTTTTTCTTAGGATTCTGCGACGCTCCGCTCAATTTGGAAAGCAATCGATATGAATATATATTTGCTCCCAATCAGCAACGAGTCCGCTTCGGAAATAAAATTTCATATAATGAATATTCACAAAGAGGCTCTACTATCGACCCCAAAAAAGAACATATTTTATGCCTAGGAGATTCCGTTCTCAATGGCGGCGTCTTGACAGATGATGATGATTTAGCAACCTCTATCATTTCCAATACGAGTCCATATCAAGCTCTTAATATTTCTGTCGGGAGCTGGAGCCGGATAATTGCGCAGCTTATCTCCAAGAGAAAGGAACGTTTAATGCAAAACTGATGATTCTTGTCGTGAGTAGCCATGATGCACACGACAATATGGACTTCACTCCTATTGTTGGAGTATCACCTACCCACCCTGATAAACAATATTCCTTAGCATTAATCGAAATCACACAAAGATATCTACTTCCTAAGATTACCAATTTTATAAAACCATCGCCAACTTTAGATCCTGATCAGAAAGTATTGGAAGGAATTGTTAAAAATGGAAAAGAATTTAATCCAGGTTTTGATCAATTATTGAATATAGCCAAGAAAAACAATATAACAATGATGATCTATTTACACCCTGAATTAGTTGAACTGGATGAACAAAAATATAATAGCCAAGGCCAGGAAATCATAAACTGGTCTCATAAAAACAATATTAAGATAATATCGGGATTAGATCGTGAAAATAAAATCAATTTTAGAGACAACATCCATCTCAATCAAATAGGACAAAAACAGTTGGCCAAAGAATTGTTGGATATCATCTCTTCCCAAAATCTTTAATATAAGATAAAAGTACTCTCATTCTGCCAAATTAATTTAGAAAATATATTCTGTATTTTTCGAAGATGCCGACGAAGTTTAAGACAATTTCGACAATGATACTGGGACATCTCGTCAGTGCTCTAAATGTCGTGCCGCTACGGGACGATTTTACCGGTGGATGATAGGATGTATCTCAACATACTCTCCAAGGCGCTTACCGTATGCATTATGCAATCATTTCGTTTGTTTCGTTGACGAATTGGTCGTCGAAGTGGCTTTTGATCATAGCGTCCGATTATCGGAGGAAATGAAGGAACTCCCAGGAATTTCCGGATCCATTGTACAAAAATATCTTGGCGGAAATTTCGACGGATATGTGCGTTTTACATCTTCAACACAAACGAAGAGCACGATGGAGAGCCTAGACTCTGTTCTTCGCGCATGAAGGCGGTGGAACCTTATTGCCGCAAATTGTTTTGATTTTCGCTTTATTTTGTTAATAATTGATTCCAGATGCCCCTTTCTTCCGTTTTCCATACCGCGTCTTTGCGAGACCAGATTGCAGCCCTGGGCGATGAATTCGCCATTGAGGGGAATTTCCTGCGCCACGATGTAATCAACAGCGGACACATCAATATGACCTTCAGGGCGGAGTACGCCTCCCACAACGGCAAGGTGAGCCGGTATATTTTCCAGAGGATCAATGATGCGGTGTTCACGCGGCCGCGCGATGTGATGCACAATGTGGAGAAGGTGACTCGGCATATCCTCTGGAAGATGAGGAGGGTGATCCGCCCCCATGAATTCCAGACGCTGAATCTGTATGCGGCCCGCGGCGGAAGAAATTACCTGGAGCTTCCCGGCGCCGGATACTGGCGGTGTTACAATTGCATTGAGCATACGCACACGTATGATGTCGCGGAAACACCGCAGCAGGCTTATGAAGCGGCCCAGGCTTTCGGAGCCTTCCAGGAACTGCTCTGCGACATGAATCCGGCGGATATCCACGAGACGATTCCGTACTTCCACCACACACGGCGGCGTTTCGACCGGCTGATGGAGGTGGCGCGCCAAAATCCCAAAGGCCGTCTGGAATCCTGCGCCCGCGAATTGGAATTTGTCCGGGCTCACGAATCCTGCGTGGACGTCATCCTCGATCTCCTCGCCCAGGGTGAAATCCCGACGCGAATCGTCCACAACGATACGAAGATCAATAATGTGATGCTGGACGAGGATACGGATCTGGCCGTCTGCGTGATCGACCTCGACACGGTGATGCCGGGAAGCGCGCTTTACGACTTCGGCGACATGGTGCGCACGATGACCTCCCCGGCTGCCGAGGATGAAGAAGATTTGTCGAAAACGTTCCTGCGCATGCCGATGTTTGAAGCGGTGACCCGCGGCTACCTCCGCTCCGCACGCGGATTCATCACGCCGAAGGAGGCGGATCTGCTGGCGTTTTCCGGTCTGTTAATCACGCTGGAAACGGGCATCCGCTTCCTGACGGATTACCTCGAAGGGGACGTTTATTTCAAGACGGAACGCGAAGGGCACAATCTCGCCCGCGCCAGGACCCAGCTGAAGCTGGTGGCCGACATGGATGCCCGCATGGAGGAAATGCAGGCCTGCGTCCGCCAAATCATGCACGAACACGAACAGGAATGCCCCGAGGGCTACGAAGCTTAGTCCGGGCTCTCCCCTAAAGCCGGACAAGAAGTGACGATATGTTTTTCGAGCTTTCCAAACTCCTGAATTTCTTTCTGGCCCCCACGACGTGGATGTTCCTCCTGCTGGCAGCTTTCGCGGTACTCAGGAACCGGAAGGAAAGCAAGGTGTGGAGGCGATGGAGCCGGGTTTGCCTGTATGGCAGCCTGTTCGCGTTTCTCGTGTTCACGGACCGCCCTTTGTTCGATTACGTCAAGGCGCGCGAGACGGCAGTCTGGGCCCACCCGCGCGAGATGGAGGGCAAACACTACAAGGCTGCCCTCGTCATGGGCGGTTTCAGCATGGTGAACCCGGATACCGGGGCTGTCCTCTACCCGAATTCATGTGCGGACCGACTTTGGGGAGCCGTCCGGCTGTATCACATGGGCAAGGTGGAAAAAATCCTGATTTCCGGCGACAGCATCACGTCCGAGGACGAAGGGCACATCAAGGAGGAGTTGTTCCTGAAGTACATGGAAGAAGCAGGAGTTCCCCGCGATGTCTTTTTGCTGGAACCGCAAGCGCTCAATACACGCGAAAATGCCGTCTATTCCATCGCGATGCTGAAGCCCCTGGGCATCGGCGACCGCGATTGTCTGCTCATCACATCCGCCTCGCACATGAAACGGAGCCTGGGATGCTTTGCCGCCGAAGGATGGCATCCCGACTGGTATGCCGTCGGTATTACACCCTTCCCGAATCAGCTCAACCACCGCTTGTTCTACCCCTCCTGGGAAGTCGCTTTCAAGTGGCAGGAGCTTCTGAATGAATGGATAGGCAATGCCATATACAGCCTGCTCGGATACCGGGCCCGGGGAACATCCCCACAAAACGAAGGGCTCCGGCAACTTCCTCCTGTCCAAGAGAAACCTCCCTTGATTCAGAAAAATGTTTCTCCCATGCTTCCGTAACGTACGGTTTCCAAGGAAAAATGCGGCAAATGCACTAGATTTTTCTGTATTTCCTAAAAAAAGCAAGTATTAGTGAAACTATTATGAAGCGATCTGCATTAACTTCCTTGGCGGCCGCTCTTGCGGTCATGGGTTCCATCGCATCCGCTGATGTCGTGGTACCGGCTTATTGCACGGCGAAGCCCGGAGCTTTCAAGGCTACGGTTTCCGCCGGATACGAGGCAAAGTATATCAGCCGCGGGCTGATCCTCGCCGATTCCAGCACGGATAACGTGATTCCGATCGAGATAACCGGCCAGTACAACCTGCAGGACAACTTCGCCATCGTGGGAGGACTCCGCTATGACTGGATGACGGCCAATGGCTTTAAACATAGCCGTAGCAACAATGTCCTCTGCGACGAAGGCACGTTCCTCCTCGGGCTCCGCAAAGGCTGGAACCCCGCTCTGACGACGACGCTCGGTTACCAGTTCGTTCACGGCGGCCTTCCCGGTGCGCTGAATACCCACAGGAAAGGGAAGCGCAATTCGGTGATTTTCGACAGCAATCAACCGGAAGAACACTCGCTGGTATTCGATGTCCATTATGATTTCGGGCAATTCGGCAACAAATCCCTCAAGGGGCTTTTCGCCGATGTCCGGTTGCAGTACACGGCCCAATGGATGTCCGGGTGGTGGTATGAAGCCGCCCTCGGCTACAAATTCGACCTCTGCCCGCATGCCGCAGCCGTCATTTCCGCCAAGTGGACCGCCTCGTCCGGCTATTTCGACAGCACGTCTCTGAATTCCAATGGAACCCAGGGGTTCAGCCTGAATCTGGATCTTCCCTGCAAGGTGTCCCAGCATGTCACGGTGACGCCGTTCGTCAGCACGATCTGGGCCGGCAACGGAGCAATCGCCGCCGGCAAGCGCGCTGAAGAAACGGTTTACCGCAATTTCACGGTCAACCTGGGCGTCAGCGCTTCCTACACATTCTAAACCGGGGTATTTCACAATTACGGGCAAGACGGATCATCCTACTGCTCCGACCACCCCTTGACCGGGGGAGGATTTCCTCACACAGCTTGAAGAACAGGCGTACCGATGAGGGAGTCCTCCCCCGCTTGCTTGTCCCTCCGCACCCTCATCCAGGCGGGGAGAGTTTGACTCGGTCTGCACATTTGTTTCCTATCCATCCCTCTTTTTCCCCCCGGAATTTTTTCCGGCCGGCATGCGGGAAAAATCCTTGTCCCTGCGTCCGCCTCAGGCAAACTGCGATGAGTGCCGCACCAAGTTCCATCCTCCGATCCTTCGCCTGATCCGGTTTTTCCAGCCAGTCGCCCCCGACCGGATGGCGCCGCTGCGCACGATACGGAGATGATGGAACATACGGACGACTTCACCATCACGCCCACCGGGAACATCGTCTACAGGACCCAGCCTTTTGCCGGAGCATTCGCCCACGGCACAGGTTCCGGCCTGCTCGCCGTCGGCACCAGCGCCTGGCCGCCGGAGGCCGGAAAGGCCGCCTTCTTCCTGCGCACCATGGTACGGGATGCCCTGACGCGCCTGGCTCACGCCCTGGCGGAGAACCCCGACGATGATCCCGCCGCCCTGCAAGCCCTCGTTCCTCCATCCCCGCAAGCCGTCCGCATTCTGGACTCCTTCCCCGCCGTACCCGGCAGCGAATACCTCACCGTAGCCATCCTCCAAAGCTGGCACCGGGAACTGGCCGCCCACATCTCCTCCGCCACCGGCATGCGCCATTCCGGCCTCGGAGACTGGCTGCAAGGGCTGGGAGAGCCCTGGAACCGCATTGGCAAAGTATTCTTCCATCTGGCGGAAAACCGGGACGATGCCGAACATCCCTTCGCCTTCATGGCCACATTCGCCCACAAGGCTTCCTCCGGAGGAGCCATCAGCCACCTCCCGCTGGCCTCAGCCCTCACCTTGTATGCCGAAGACCACCGCGCCATGCTGGCCCTGCTCCAGCCCCTCCGCAAAGCGGCAGAGACCAGTCCTCTCATCCGGCAGCTCCTCGAATCCCGGGAAATCTACTCCCCCATGGCCTGGACGCCTGCCCGCACCTATGCCTTCCTCCAGGACACCGCTTCCATGGAGAATGCCGGCATCATCGTCCGCATCGTCAACCTATGGAAAAAAGCCCCTCCTCGCCTGCAAATCGCCGTTACGGCCGACACCGCCGGCAGTGAAAAAGAATCCCCCGTCCGCACCTTTTCCGTCCATTCCCTTCTCCGTTTCTCCGTGGCCGCCACGCTGGGTGGCCGCGCCATCTCCAAGGAAGAACTTGAAGAACTCCTCGCTCAGGGCGAAGGCCTCGTCCGTTTCCATGGAGAATGGGTTGCCGCCGACCCCGAAAAAATCCGTCTCCTGCTCGACCGATGGAGCCAGGCCACCCGTCTCATGAATAACCTCGGCATCCCCCTCATCCGGGGACTCCGCCTGCTCATCAACGGCCCCAACGACACCCTCCCCCCTCTTCCCCCACCCGACGACGACTGTGCCTTGCAACCCGGCCACGGGCTCCGGGAGGCCCTCCGCGCCCTCACGTCCCCGGTCTCCGGCCAGAATGACGACTGCGACGATATTCCCGGCTATCTGGAAGCTATCCTGCGCCCCTACCAGCGAGAAGGAGTCCGCTTCCTGCGCCAAACCACCTCACGAGGGTTCGGCGCCTGCCTTGCCGACGACATGGGCCTCGGAAAAACCCTCCAAGCCATCGCATGGCTTCTTCACATCGTCCATGAGAACACATCCGGTATCCCGCCACTGATCATCGCTCCGGCATCCCTCCTCGGAAACTGGCAGGACGAAATCTCCCGTTTTGCGCCCGGTATCCGTGCGACCCTCCTCCACCCCTCCTCCACATCCCTCCCGGAGCAAGCCCCGGCCGACCCTGCCCGTTTCTTCTCCGGTACCGATCTTGCCATTACCAGCTACGGCATGGCCACACGCACAGGATGGCTCCGCGATCTGGACTTCCCCGCCATCGTCCTTGATGAAGCCCAAGCCATCAAAAACGGCGACTCGCAGCGTACCCGCGCCATCCGCGAACTCCACAGTCCCATGCGGGTCGCCCTCTCCGGCACACCCGTCGAAAACAACCTGGCGGAGCTCCACAGCCTCATGGAATTCCTCAACCCCGGCCTCCTCGGCGGCAGGAAACACTTCGACACCTTTACGCAACGCCTCAATGGCGATTACACTCCGCTCAAAAAGCTCGTCCGTCCTTTCATCCTCCGCCGCATGAAAACGGACAAAAACCTCGTTCCCGACCTCCCGGACAAAACAGAACTCAACGCCTACTGCACCCTCACCCCCCGCCAGGCCGCCCTCTACCATGCGGAAGTCCAGGCCCTCCATGCCGTCCTTGAGGAACCCGATCCCGCCCAGCGCCTTGCACTCATCCTTCCCTTCCTCTCCCGGTTCAAACAAATCTGCAACCATCCCGACCAATACCTCGGCACAGGAACATTCTCCGGAGAGGAATCCGGCAAATTCACACGCCTGCGCCAGCTAGCCGAACAAATTGCCACCCGGCAGGAAAAACTCATCCTCTTTACCCAGTTCCGCAGCATGATCGACCCGCTGCACGATTTTCTGTCCGGCATTTTCCATCGCGACGGTCTCCTGCTCCACGGCGGCACTCCCATCCCCGCCCGGCAGGGAATCGTCCGGCAATTCCAGCAAGACGCAGGCCCGCCCTTCCTCGTCCTCTCTCTTAAAGCCGCAGGCACCGGCCTCACCCTCACCCAGGCTTCCCACGTCATCCACTTTGACCGCTGGTGGAACCCCGCCGTCGAAAACCAGGCCACCGACCGAGCCTACCGCATCGGCCAGCATCGCAATGTCCTTGTCCACAAACTGATTTGCCAGGGTACCATCGAAGAACGCATCGACGACCTCCTGCGTGCCAAGCAAGGCATGGCAGACTCCCTCTTCGGCGAAGGACTTGAGAAACTCTTGATCCACATGAACGCCTCCGAAATAGAAAAACTCGTCACCGGACATTGAAATTCACTGACAAGAGCCACTTAATCCCTTATAAGTAAATTACGAACCCAGAGTGCCCTTATGAAAAAGATCTTTATCTCCGCCCTCGCCTGCCTCTTTGCCTTCCATGTCTCAGCCGAAGACCAAGGAAAAGACCAGGCGCCCGGTTTCAATCCCGTTCGCAACTGGACCAGCTCGGAAGATCCTTCCAAATCCTTCTCCGGAAAAGTCTCCCGCTATGACGGCAAAACAGCCACCATTACACCCAAAGGCAAAACCGCCATCGTCCTCCCCGTCGACAAATTGAGTGAAGAAGACCGTACATGGCTGGAAGAAAATGCCGACTTCATCGGCAAATTTCCCTCGGAAATCGCCAAACTCCAGGCGACCAACACAACACCTCTCGGCAAGGAACTCACTGCATCCACCCTCCTTCAGGGCAAAATCAAGCCAACCGCTCAATCCTTCATCATCCTCTTTTCTGCCAGCTGGTGTCCTCCCTGCCGGGCCGAAGCTCCTAAAGTCGTCCAGCTCTATAACGAAAAAATCGCCAAGGATCCCAAGGTGGAACTCATCCTGGCCAGTTGCGACAATGATGAAGAAGCCGCCAAGAAATGGAGCGGACAAGAAAACATGCCCTTCCCCATTATCGCGAAAAAAGACTGGAACAAAATCCCGGCTCTGCAGAAAATCTCTCCGCCTGCCATCCCCACCGGATTCCTTCTCGACCAGAATGGAGAAGTCGTCGAAAAAGGCCTTCCCATGAAAGTCTATGGGAAAACCGGGAAAAAATGACCCCTCACCGGCTTCGGGACAGCATTCTTCCTCCAGCCCGCCCATAAAAACTCAAGTCCCAACTCACACACCATGACACCTGATGAACTTCAAATCCTTCTCATTGTTCAGGAAAAGGATACCCAAATCACCCGTATGAAAGGGGAACTCATTTCCCTCCCGGAACAAAGAGAGTTGATTACCCACCGGCTGGAACAATTCAAACGCAAGGCCAAAGAAGCCAAGCAACTCGTCCTCGACACCGAACAGGCCATTCACGATACAGAACACGAAATCGAGACCAAGCGCCAACTCATCGGCAAGATGAAAATCCAGCAGGGCGAAACCCGGAAAAACGACGAATACCAACGTTTCAACACCGAAATTGCCAAAGCGGAATCCATCATCGATACACTGGAAACCCGTGCTCTCGAATTAATGGACTCCCTCGAAAACGCCAGGCAAAAAGCCACCCAGACCATCGCCCGCTACAAAGAAGTCCGCACCAGCGTCGAAGAAGAGCTCGCCCGTCTCGAACGTACCGCAGAGAAAACCCAGGCCGCCCTTCAGGAACTCATTGACGAACGTAACAAAATCGCCTCCACCATCAATCCCGACATCGTCTCAACCTACGAACGCATGAGTTTAAGCAAAGGCCTGCCCGTCATCGTCTCCATGGACGACCGGGGACGTTGCAGCGGATGCCACATGGAACTCACCCGGGGCACCCATCTCAAAGTCCAGTCCGGCAAAGAAGTCGCCCACTGCGAAAACTGCGGACGCATCCTTTACTGATTCCATCCTCCCCAAAAACCACCTTCTGCCAGCTCCCCCCCGGAAGGAGGTGGTATAAGTTGTACCTCAGCTTGCAAAACAAGCTCTATCATGGTAGCATGTCCCTTAACGGACATCGCCCGCCAACGTAACGCCAACGACCATGCAAACTCGCTCGGAAGAATTCGAACAATGGGGAACCGAAGTCATTTTCGGCCGGGCAAAAGGCTTCCGTGCAGGGGCTATGAGGGTCATTCTCCGCATCGCCTCCTGGGTATTCCGTGCAGTCATTATTTTGCGATTGAAACTCTTTGCTTCACGCATCGTCAAACAAAGCATACTCGGCACACTTGTCATCAGCGTCGGCAATATCACCGTAGGAGGAACCGGCAAAACTCCCGTCGTCGAATTACTCGCCCGTACCCTGCGCGACCGTGGCCGACGCATTGCCATCCTCACCCGAGGCTATAAAAGCGCCGACCTCACCGAAAAGCAAAAATGGCTCGACGAACAAGGAAAGCAAGTCGAAAACATCCCCAAAATCTGCAGCGACGGCACAACACGCTACCTCTCCCCCCTCTACTCCGGGGACGAACCCTTTATGCTCGCCAAAAACCTGGACGACGTTGCTGTCCTCGTCGACCGCAACCGCGTCAAATCCGGCCTTTTCGCCATCGAACATCTTGGCAGCGACACCCTCATTCTCGACGACGGTATGCAGTATCTGAATCTCGGTCACGAGATCGATATCGTCCTTGTCGACTGCGGAGCACCGTTCGGCACTGGAGCCATGCTGCCACGAGGAACCATGAGGGAACCCAAAAGCAGTTTGAAACGCGCCGACTATATCATCCTTACCAAAAGCAACGGCAAACCCCAGGATGACCTCGTCCGTGAAATCCGGAAATACAACAAGGACGCCGACATCATCATCAGTAACCACGCCCCCAAATACATCGAAAACGTCTTCACCGGAGAACGCCTCCCCCTCTCTGCCCTCCGCGACACATGGGTTGCCTGTTTCAGCGGTATCGCTCGTCCGGAAAGCTTCGAAAGTTTAATTCATGCCTTGGGTGCCAAAGTGGAATTCACGCAACAATTCCCCGACCATCACTGGTTCGACCAGGATGATCTGGATAAATTCTACGAACGTTGCGCCGATCGCGACATGCAGATGATCATCACCACGGAAAAAGACGCCGTCCGCCTGAAGAAGCCCGATACCCCTCTGGACGTTCCCATCTTCTTCCTCCGCATTGAAGTAGATATCCTCGAAGGTAAAGAAGCCTGGGATCAACTTATTGACCGTATTTGTGCCCTCTCCGGTCCTCAACCCATGCACGAATGGGATATCTAGAGCCCATATCCCTGCTCCGGCAACTGCACGGAATCCATTAAAACGCCTTCCGTCAATCAATCGGGCCAGATACTCAAGCATTTCACTTGAGGCTTTTCCCGATTTGTATCGATGAATCCGGCACAGTTTGCTTTTTCGCCTCTGTGATACCCTTTTACTTGAACGATTTTCTCCTAAAAGAGCTCTTACTTAAAAAGCTATATTGTCATGAAAAAAGTCGTTTTGCTGCGCCACGGAGAAAGCGTATGGAACCGGGAAAACCGTTTTACGGGGTGGACGGATGTCGATCTCACGGAAAAGGGAGTCCGGGAAGCCTTGAGAGCGGGGGAACTCCTGAAGAAAGAGGGGTTCCTGTTCGGCAAAGCTTTCACCTCTTATTTGAAGAGAGCCGTCAAAACCCTTAACGGCGTATTGGACAAACTCGACCAGGACTGGATACCCGTCGAAAAAGACTGGCGCCTCAACGAAAAACACTACGGATCCCTCCAGGGACTCAACAAAAGCGAAACCGCACAACAGTACGGAGACGAACAAGTCCTCATCTGGCGCCGAAGTTACGACATCGCCCCCCCGGCTCTGACAGAGGCCGATCCTCGCCATCCGATGCATGACATCCGCTATAGCGGAGTAGCGCCGATGCAACTCCCCGCCACGGAATCCCTAAAAGATACCATTGCCCGCATTCTTCCCTATTGGAGCGAGACCATTCTCCCCTCGCTGAAAAATCACAATCAAATCCTCGTCGTCGCCCACGGCAACAGCCTCCGGGGCATCATCAAACACCTGAAACACATCTCCGATGAGGAAATCGTCCACCTCAACCTCCCCACAGGGATCCCCTATGTCTTCGAATTCGACTATAATCTGAACCCGGTCAACGATTACTTCCTGGGAGACCCGGAAGAAATCCGCCAACTCATGGAAGCCGTCGCCAATCAGGCCAAACAACGTACCTGAGCCCCCCCTGCCGCACGCACCATGAATCCGGTCAAAACAGCTTTCTTCAGCGCCAAGCCTTACGATATACGGTTTTTCGATATATCCAACAAACAGTTCGGCTTCGATCTCCGTTATTTCAAAGGAACTTTGAACATGAACACCATTGCCCTGACCCAGGGCATGGATGCCGTCTGCATCTTTGTCAACGATATTGCCGATGCAGAAATCATCGCCGCCCTGCGAAACAATGGAGTCCGGTTGCTGGCCCTGCGTTGCGCCGGCTTCAATAACGTGGATCTCCACGCCGCCGCCGACAACGGATTACCCGTTGTGCGAGTACCTCAATATTCTCCTTATGCCGTTGCCGAACATGCCGTAGCGCTCATGTTATCCCTCAACCGCAAAATACATCGGGCCTATTGGCGGACTCGCGACGGAAACTTTTCGCTTCATGGCCTCATGGGGTTCGACATGAACGGTAAAACGGCAGGAATCATCGGTACCGGCAAGATCGCCCGCATCGTCATCCGTATCCTGAAAGGATTTGGCATGAACATCCTCGCCTACGACCCCTTTCCCGACGAATCCTACGCCCGGGCGGAAGGTTTCCGTTACACGAGCCTGGATGAATTATATGCCGGAGCAGACATCATCTCCCTGCACTGTCCGCTGACCGACCAGACACGTTACCTGATCGATAGCAGCGCCATTTCCAACATGAAAGACGGAGTGATGATCATCAATACCGGACGAGGAAAACTCATCCATACCGATATCTTGATCGACGGATTGAAATCCGGAAAAATCGGTTCTGCCGGTCTCGACGTCTACGAAGAAGAAGGAGACTATTTCTACGAAGACAAGTCCGATAAAATCATTGACGACGACACTCTTGCCCGCTTGCTTTCCTTCAACAATGTCATCGTAACCTCCCACCAGGGTTTCCTGACGCAGGAAGCCCTTCACAACATCGCCGACATTACTCTCCAGAATATCAGTGATTTTATTCAAGGAAAGCCTCTCGCCAACCTTGTCACATCCGGAACCTAGTCTTCCGACAGCCATTCCATAGTCCCCCATGGCGGGCCAGAATCAATGGCCGTTTTATTTCAGCATGTTAGGATAACATTGTCCGGACATTTTTGCTTGCAATGCGGAAATACGGCTACTAACCTGCCCCGGATTCTCCGGTTCCCAGCAACCCGGCTCACTCCATGCACATCAACGGCACCTTCTATTTTCTACTCTGCTTTGCCCTGCTCATCACCGGGTATTTCACATACGGAAAGTTGATGGAGCGGGTCTTCCGCCCCAGCGACAAAAGACTGACGCCTGCCGTGGCCTCACCCGACGGGGTCGACTTCATGGTGTTGCCCGCATGGAAGATTTTCTTGATCCAGCTTCTGAACATTGCGGGGCTCGGCCCTGTGTACGGAGCCATCCTGGGCGCCCTGTACGGTCCTGTCGCCATGCTCTGGATCACCTTCGGCTGTATCCTGGGCGGAGCCGTCCACGACTATTTTTCCGGTATGATGTCCCTGCGGCACGGAGGCATGAGCCTTCCGGAACTGATCGGCAAGTACCTGGGCAACTCCTCCAGGCAAATCATCCGCTACCTCTGCATCATCCTCATCATCCTGGTCGGCGTCGTCTTTGCCACCGGCCCGGCCCAGCTCCTGTCCAACATGACCGGCATGAGCATGCCCGTATGGGCCGGACTTATCTTCTTTTACTACTTTGCCGCCACCATCCTGCCGATCGATGCCCTCATCGGACGCATCTACCCGCTTTTCGCCATCTGCCTGATCCTGATGGCGGGATCCATGTTCGGAGCTCTTTTCTTCTGCGGCTCCGAGATCATCCCGGAGTGCACCATCTCCTTCGGAACGCACCCGGCCGGCCTTCCCGTCTGGCCCATGCTTTTCATCACCATTGCCTGTGGAGCCATCAGCGGATTCCACGCCACCCAGTCCCCGATGATGGCGCGCTGCATCAAATCGGAACGCCAGGGCCGTGCCGTTTTCTACGGCCCCATGATTACCGAAGGCATCATCGCCCTGATCTGGTGCGCCGTGGGGCTTACCTTCTACCAATCGCCAGAGGCCATGAATGAGGCGATCAAAGCGGGAAGTGCCAGCAAAGTCGTCTTTGATTCTTCCAATTCCATGCTCGGTCATACGGGCAGCATCCTCGCCATTCTAGGCGTCGTCGTCCTTCCCATAACCTCGGGCGACACAGCCCTGCGCAGCGCCCGGCTCATGATTGCGGATGCCCTGCATGTCTCCCAGAAGAGCATAGCTCCCCGCCTAGCCATCGCCATCCCGCTGCTGGCCATCTGCCTCGTCATGACTCAGCTCAGTTTCGACACCATCTGGCGCTACTTCGGCTGGTTCAACCAATGTATTGCATGCTTCACCCTGTGGAGTATTGCCGTATTCCTCCGACGAAGCGGCAGAGTCCACTGGTACGCCACGGTTCCCGGAGTATTCCTGACGGCAGTCTGTATCACATATCTTCTGACGGATAAAATCTGCCTCGGTTTTCCGCACGGCATCTCCATGGTCATCGGCTGGTGCGTCTCCCTGGCACTCGTTCCCGTACTCATCAAGAGGGTCACCCCGCACCGCCGTTCTCATTTCCGCAGCCGTTTCTAAAGAGTTTTTCAGAAATTCACCGTACCAATTCGGTCATTTCGAGCAAATAATTTGGAATCATTTTTATCTAGAGCATAAAAGTTTCCTCCAGGCAACTCGGCGCTTGCCATGCGTCCTCCATGAGGGTATGTCCTTCGATACGCACTTGCTAAAGCGCCTATGAATGCACTAGTAAAGACAGCCTGCACATTTGTGACATCCTCTATCGGCCGCAAAATTATTGTGGCTTTGACGGGATTGTCGTTAGTACTATTCCTTGCCGGACACCTGGTCGGAAACTTATTAATCTACGGGGCACCAGACGCCATCAACATGTATGCCTATGGCTTGCACTCCATGCCGGAAGCGGCACTGTGGGGCATTCGTCTCGGACTGTTGGTAATCTTCCTGATCCACATCTGCCTGACACTCCAGTTGAAATTGGAAAACAGGGCGGCGCGCGGCAACGATCCCTACCAGTTCAAGAACACGATCGCGGCAACGATTTCCTCCCGCTACATGGTGTATACAGGTTTAACGATCCTCGTATTCGTCGTATACCACCTGTTGCAGTACACGGTGCGCGTCAATCTGAATCCCGCCGACTTCCAATATGTGTTCCAGACAGGTTCACTGGCAGGAACGGAAACCTGGGATGTCCATAAGATGATCGTGGAAGGCTTCAGCAACGTATGGATCTCCGGATTCTATATTCTGGCCGTCGTCATGCTCTTCTCCCACCTGCGCCACGGCGTGCAGTCCATCTTCCAGACACTGGGGCTGAACTCCAGAAAGATCCGTCCTTTCTACAACTTCATCGCCATCTGTTACGCATTCGTCATCTGCGCAGGGTTTGCCTCCATCCCGGTTGCCATCCTCCTCGGCCTTATCAAGTAATTTTCAACTCACGACACAGCCATGATTGATTTTCCTACAAGCGACTGGATGCCGGATGCAAAAATTCCCGCCGGCCCGATTCAGGACAAGTGGACCAAATGCAAGCTTGAAACCAAGCTCATCAACCCCAACAACAAGCGTAAATACACCATCCTGATCGTCGGATCCGGACTTGCCGGCGGCTCCGCCGCAGCGACGCTTGGAGAACTCGGGTACAACGTCAAGTGTTTCTGCTATCAGGACAGCCCCCGCCGAGCCCACTCCATTGCGGCCCAGGGCGGGATCAACGCAGCCAAGAATTACCAGAACGACGGCGACTCCGTATATCGTCTGTTCTACGATACCGTCAAGGGAGGCGACTTCCGCGCCCGTGAAGCCAACGTGTATCGCCTCGCCGAAGTTTCCTCCAACATCATTGACCAATGCGTCGCCCAAGGCGTTCCCTTCGGTCGTGAATACGGCGGTCTTCTGGACAACCGTTCTTTCGGCGGCGCTCAGTTGAAGAGAACCTTCTACTCCCGCGGTCAGACCGGTCAGCAGCTCCTTCTCGGCGCCTACCAGGCCCTGGAAAAAGAAGTAGCCAAGGGATCCGTCACGATGTACCCCCGTCGCGAAATGCAGGATCTCGTCCTCGTTGACGGCGAAGCCAAAGGCATCGTCTGCCGCAACCTCGTCACGGGCGAAATCGAATCCTACGCCGGCGACTGCGTTCTGCTCGCCACCGGCGGCTATGGAAACGTTTTCTTCCTGTCCACCAACGCTATGGGCTGCAACGTCACCGCCGCTTACAAGGCTTACCGACGCGGAGCCTTCTTTGCCAACCCTTGCTACACTCAGATCCACCCGACCTGCATCCCGGTCAAGGGCGACTACCAGTCCAAACTGACCCTCATGTCGGAATCGCTCCGCAACGACGGTCGCGTTTGGGTACCCAAATCCCGCGAAACCGCCGAAAAGCTGCGCCGCAAGGAAATCAAGCCTATTGATGTGCCGGACAGCGAACGCGACTATTATCTGGAACGCAAATATCCCTCCTTCGGCAACCTGGCCCCGCGTGACATATCCTCCCGTGCCGCCAAGGAACAATGCGACGACGGTCGCGGCGTTGCCGTAACCGGTCTCGGCGTGTACCTCGACTTCAAGGATGCCATCAACCGCGTCGGCAAGGAGAAGATTGCCGACCAGTACGGCAACCTGTTTGACATGTACCACGAGATCACGGACGAAAACCCGTACGAAACCCCGATGATGATCTATCCCGCCGTGCACTACACGATGGGCGGTCTCTGGGTTGACTACAACCTGATGTCCAACATCCCCGGCCTGCATGTCCTCGGTGAAGCCAACTTCTCCGATCACGGGGCCAACCGCCTCGGTGCTTCCGCCCTCATGCAGGGTCTGGCCGACGGTTACTTCGTAATCCCGACCACGCTTCCCGCCTATCTGGCCAATACCAAGCCCGGAGCCGTTACCACGGCCTCCCCGGAATTCGCCGTTGTGGAAAAAGAAGTCAAGGATCGCATCGAAAAACTCATGTCCGTCAAGGGCAACCGCACCGTGGATTCCTTCCACCGCGAACTCGGCCTCATCCTTTGGGAAAACTGCGGTATGGCCCGTACCAAGGAATCCCTCATGAAGGCTATCGAAGAGATCCCCAAGATCCGCGAAGCCTTCTGGAAGAATGTCCGTATCCCCGGCAGCGCTACCGGCATCAACGCCGAACTCGAAAAAGCCGACCGCTTGGCCGACTTCCTCGAATTCGCCCAGCTGATGTGCTATGATGCCCTGCACCGCAACGAGTCCTGCGGCGGTCACTTCCGTTCCGAATACCAGACTGAAGACGGTGAAGCCCTTCGTAACGACAAGGACTACGCCTACGTCGCCGCCTGGGAATTCAACGGAGTCGATCAACTGCCTATCCTGCACAAGGAAATGCTCACGTTCGATAACGTCCACCTGGCCGTCCGCAGCTACAAGTAAGCAATACGAGAACCATTTACAGAGAAAAGATTTACCATGGCTAAAACCCTTAATCTCACGCTCAAAGTCTGGCGCCAGGAAAACGCCCAGGCAAAAGGCCGCATTGAGACCTACGCAGCCAAGGACATTCCCGAAGATTGCTCCTTCCTGGAAATGCTCGACATCGTTAACGAAGGTATCGTCAACGATGGCGGAGAGCCGATCCATTTCGACCATGACTGTCGGGAAGGTATCTGCGGCATGTGCTCCCTGACAATCAACGGTGTGCCTCACGGCCCCGAACGCAAGGTTACGACCTGCCAGCTCCACATGCGCAAATTCAAGGACGGCGATACCATCTGGATTGAACCCTTCCGCGCGAAGGCATTCCCGATCCTCCGCGACCTCGTCGTCGACCGTAGCGCCCTGGACCGTATTATTGCCGCCGGCGGTTACATCGACGTCCGTACGGGCTCCGCTCCGAATGCCAACAACATTCCGATCGAGAAACACCTCTCCGACGAAGCATTCGACTCCGCCGCCTGCATTGGTTGCGGCGCTTGCGTTGCCTCCTGCAAGAACTCCTCCGCCATGCTCTTCACCTCGGCAAAAGTGTCCCAGCTTGCCCTGCTTCCGCAAGGTCATCCGGAACGTACGCGCCGCGTGCTGAACATGATGAAGCAGTTTGAAGCCGAAGGCTTCGGCAACTGTACCAACCTCTACGAATGTGAAGCCGCCTGCCCGAAGGGCATCAGCGTCGATAACATTGCCCGCCTCAACCGCGAGTATATGATTGCCTGCGCCAAAGAAGGCATCCGTCCGTAAGGAGCATTCACATATCCATTTGCAGATCCCCTCTTCCTTGACAGCAAAGGAAGAGGGGATTCTCTTTTCATGCCGGAAACATCATTCGGCCTGCATGTCTAACCTTCGCTTGATTCTCTCTTGGAATAGAGAGGATTCTACCCTAGTCTACGGTATATGAAAAAACTCGTCGTTCTTGTTGCTCCCGGATTTGAAGAAATCGAATTTTCCGCACCCGTCGATATTCTGCGCCGCCTTGGATTTGACGTTGTCACAGCCGGCATCGAAAGCCGGGAAGTCAAGGGCGCCCACAACATAACGGTACTGACAGATACCACTCTTTCCAAAATCTCTTTGGACGACATGGAAGCTCTCATCCTGCCGGGGGGCCCCGGTTCCTGGTTCATGCGCGACATGCTCGCCGTTACTGCCCTGATCAGCCAGGCATACTCCTCCGGCAAAACGGTTGCCGCTATCTGTGCCGCCCCAATCGCCTTGGCTAAAGCCGGTATCCTGTCCGGCAAAAAAGTTTCCGCCTATCCCGATCAAGCCGTTCATGACGAAATCCGGTCTGCCGGTGCCACGATCATGCCGGACCGCGTCACCATCGACGGCAAAATTCTCACGGCCAACGGTCCTGGTTCCGCCATGGCATTCGGCTACGCCCTGGGGGAATACTTCGGCAAAACCGAAGAAGTCGCAGCTCTCAAAAAAGGCATGATCTACGGTTGCCCGTCCAAAGACTAATTTTCCACCGGCCGCCCAATCACTTCAAAGTCCTTCCCATATTTCTATCATGAAATCCATCGCCATCAGAAGCGCCATTCTAGCCGTTGCAGCAGCCGTCCTGCCTGCCGCCGCTGAAATTACCTGGCTCACCACCCCGGATGAAGCCTATGCAAAAGCTGCAGAGACGGGCAAACCCGTCATGATTGAATTTACAGGTTCCGATTGGTGCGGTTTCTGCAAAATCCTCCACAAGGATGTCCTCAGCTCGCCGGAATTCGAACAAGCCCTGGCAGACAAGTATATCTTCCTCGAGCTGGACTTCCCCCGCAAGAAACCTCTTCCTGAAAACCAGCAAAAGGTCAACAGGGAGCTAGCTCAAAAAATGGGTATCACCGGATACCCTTCCATCGTCATGACCGACAAGGACGGACTGCCCTACGCCAAGAGCGTAGGAGCCCCTCTGAAACCGGCCGAGTTCATCAAGTCGGCAGAATCCTGGGATCAAGGTAAAATCAAACGCGACGAAGCATTCGCCCGTGCCCGATCCCTTTCCGGAAAAGAAAAAGCCGCCGCTCTTTATGATGGATTAAAAACGATGGACTCCAGCCTCTGGGCTCCATTCTACGGCGAAGTCATCGCTGAAATCGAAAAGTCCGATCCTGAAGATACCTGTCAGTTCAAAGCCGATACCGCCCGCAAGGAACGTATTATCTCCCAGCGCAAGGAAATCATGACCATCTACAAAGACAATAAAACGGATCTCGTCAAAATCGAAGAAGCTCTGAAAACCATGCTGAAGCGGGAAGATCTGGAGCCCTGCATCCGTCAACAAATCATGATCCCCATGGCCATTGGTTCCTTCCGGGCACGCCAGAAGGAAGCCACCGAACTTTATAAAAAAGACCTCGATGCCATCATTGCTGTCGACCCGGCTTCCGAAGAAGGGCAAACTGCCGAAAAAATCAAAAAAGAATTGGAGCAAACGGGAGGCAGGAGAGTGATCAATGCCATTCCCGCCGCAACACTGCAATAACTTCACATTTTTCCCTCGCTTCTTTTATGAAATTCGCATCCACCATATTGCTTCTCACTTGCATGGGCATGGCAACGGCCGCCACCCCTCCCGTCGTATCCGATACCGACCTGGTCATGACGCGCCAGGCCTACGGAGAAACCCGGCGCAACCTATCCATTGAAGGTAAACCGCTGACTATTGCCGGACAAACTTACAAGGAAGGTATCGGAACCCACGCCGTCTCCATGATCCCCATTAACACCCCGGGGGGATACAAGGATATTCTGTGCGGCTCCTGCGGCATTGATGATGAAGCATCAGGCGGCAGTGTCCGATTCCGCATCATGTCCGGTACAAATGTCCTTTGGGAATCCCCCTTGATGAAGAAGGGAATGCCGGCAGCCCCATTTGAAGTCACCGTTCCTGTTGATGCAAAAAAACTCTATCTGATGGCCGATGATGTGGACGGCAACGATAACGACCATGCCGACTGGGTCAACCTCCGATGGAAACTCAGCCGGATCAAGGCAGAACGCCGCGCTGTCCCTGAAAGGGTGGATGCATCGGCATTCGGCCTCAAACCCGGTATTCGCGAAGATCAGACAGAACAATTGAGAGCCGCCTTGTCCGCCATGCGGGAAGGACCCTGGATAAAACGTACCCTCGTCATCCCGAAAGGAGAATACCATTTCTATGCCGACAAGGCATTACGCATGAGTTTCCATATTTCCAACCACGACCAACCGGTCATCCACCCGGTAGGCGTTCCACTTGCCGATTTGGGTAACGTCACGATTGAAGGCAACGGCTCCCTCTTCGTCTTCCACGGATCCATGCTGCCCTTGCTGGTCATGGACAGTTCCAACGTAACGGTCAATAATCTCGCCATCGACTTTGAACGTCCCATCTATTCCGAAGCCAAAATCAATAACTTCACGAACGATGGTTTCAAAGCCACCATTGATCCAAAAGCTTTTCCTTACCAAGTTTCCGACGGGAAAATCCAATTCATCGGAGAAGGCTGGACTGGAGGCATTACCAGCGCCATAGCCTTTCGGAAAGGCACCAACCATATTGTCGAAGGTACCTCCGACATCGGTTATTCAGGTTCGGTGGAAGATCTTGGAAAAGGCAATATCCTCTTCAAGGGCTGGGATCTGAAAAGCAAAGGCCTCCTTCCCGGAGATACTCTGACACTCCGTACCTGGGGACGTCCCCATCCGACCAGTGTCATCTACCGCGCTAAAAACACGACTCTCAATAACGTCGCCATCCATCACAGTTTCGGTATGGCTCTGTTGGCCCAACGTTCGGAAAACATCCACCTCAACGGAGGTGGCGTCTTCATCCGCAAGGGAACCGACAATGTCTCCACCTCCGGTGCGGACGCAACCCATTATTCCAACTGCAAAGGCTTGATTTTGTCTGAAAACGGCCTCTATGAAGGCATGATGGACGATGCGATCAACGTCCATTCAACCTGCCTCGGCATTCAGGAAATTATCAACGACAAAACGCTCCGCTGCAAATACATGCACGGACAATCCGTCGGCTTTGAAGTATTCCTGCCCGGAGAAACGCTTCGCTTTATCGCCGGACCGACGCTGGAGCCCGGAGAGAAAGCCAAAGTTGCGCATGTCCGCAAACTCAGTACGGAGGAAGTGTTGATTACCCTGACCACCCCTATTCCGTCCAACGTCCGGGTAGGCGATGCCGTCGAAAACGGAGACTACTACCCGGCCGTCACCTTCCGCAACAACACCGTCCGCAACAACCGTGCCCGGGGTTCCCTGTTCACGACGCCGAAAAGGGTCATCGTCGAAAACAACAACTTCGACCATTCATCCGGCTCTGCCATCCTTCTGGCCGGCGATGCCCAGGGTTGGTACGAAAGCGGAGCCTGCGAAGACGTCCTCATCCGCAACAACACATTCACCAATAATCTCACATCCCGCTACCAGTTTACGGAAGCTGTCATCGCTATCTATCCCGAGGTACGGCAACTCCAGAACCAAAAAGAATACTACCATCGGAACGTACGTATCGAAAACAATGTATTCCATACTTTCGATGTACCTCTCCTGTTCGCCATTTCCACGCAAAACCTGCTCTTCAAGAACAACAAAATCACCTACAACAACGACTTCAAAGGCTGGGGCAAAAAGCCCTTCATCTTCCGCCGCTGCGCGGACATCCGCATCATCGGCAATCAAGTGACACCGACCCGTTCCTGGAACATCGGCGATTGCGACCTGCAGCAAACGCCCGAATCCGAAGTCTCGTTCAAATAACCTCTACCGATGGCAACGTCCTTCGGCACTTGTGTTGCGTGCCGGAGGACGTTTTATTTTTCCTGCGGACCGGAAATGCCCGCTCAGTTTTTTACTGGGCAAAAGCCTTCGAGGCATTGACGGCAGCCTTGCCGTAGAAGGAATTCGGATCCAGGTCGCGCATCCTCTTGTAATTTTCCTTCTGCTCGGCAGCAGACGCCTTCTGCCAACGCAGGAACGACCCGCGGAGGCCATAGATCTTCTGTTTCTGCTCCGCTGTCAAACGGGGAATTCTCAATGCTTCATCGAGAATCTTCAACCCTTCTTCCTTGGAAACGTCCTTCAGCTTGGGTTGCAGGTCGAACACATTGAAAGTGTAACGCCCCACATAGCCGGACTTGTCCTCGGGATCGCATTTCTTCAACTCTTTGAGGATCTCCGGATCGCGGTTAATCCCGCGGATTTCTCCGGCCATGCAGAGGAGCCGGGCTTTCTCCTGGCCTTCCTTGCGGGAGGCTTCCGCCAGCAAGGCATCCCGTTTGGCCCGGAGTTCCATCGTCTGACGGATCTTCTCCGCAAGCCGCATCGACTCCCTGGGCAAATCGCTGCCTGAAAGCGAAGCATAGCAAAACCCCTTGGCATCAAAAAAAGCAATGCCGGGCATGGAACGAACATTCGCCCCTACCTTCTTCCTCACGTCCTTTTCAAAAATGTCGTTCTCTTCCTTCGAAAGATTCTGGGGTACTTCCAGTACGGAGCTGACAGTCTTGTTCCCCATCGCTTGCTGGACAGAGTCCTGGTTCCAGACCTTTTGACGAAATACGGCACCTATCCTGTCCCAGTCCTTGCCGTAAACCAGCACCAGGCAATCAACATGGTCCCGAGTAGCCTTCTGACGGGCTTCAACGGGAGAATCATCCATTCGGACAGATGCCTGAAGGAGCAAAGCTCCTGCAGCAAATAAACAACATGTAGCAATTAGTTTTTTCATGCGAGCCTCCTTCCGTAAACGAGAATGCCATCCAGGTGGAAATAATCCTTCCTGTTGCACTTCAGGCGAACATACTTGGCACGGACATTCTTGCCGCCCAGATCAATCCTCTGAACCTGCTGCATTTTTTCGATGGTTCCGACTTCTTTCCAATCGGAACCGTCTTCGGAAACTTCAACAACCGTGCCATCTCCGCGTTCCACATGCGACTTGCGGGAAACAACTACAATCCCGGAAAGTTCACCCATGCGGGGAAGAATGACTTTGACCTCGATCGCATCTTCTTTGTTATTTGTATGGAAAAAACCGCCGCAGGCTTCCAGAACGCCCCAGTGCTGCCAGGGTGGACCGTAACGTTCATGAACGGAATTGGGAATGAGCATGCCGCCGGATGAAAGCAATTCCCCCGGGAAGGGATCAAACCGCGGCAACTTGGGGTGGAAACGATCCTTGAGCAACGAACCTGCCGCCTGGAAGGATTGAATGTCACCCGTTTTTTCGGCCTGCATGATGATGGAAGAAGCCAGTTGTTCCAGAACCTTGTCTCCGATATCACTGCCTGCAGAGGCCACCGACTTGTAAAACTGATCCTTGAGGGACGGATAAGCCGCCGTTAACTCCGAACACCAGACCAGGGAAGGAGCTACGTAATCCTGGGATTTCATGTGTTCATCCATCAAGACTTTCATCATCGTACCGGCCGCAGCCTCATCGCCGCCGAGGTAGTCCATCTGTTTGGCAAGAGCTCCGGGAAAATCCCAGTTGGCGGGTTTCATGCGGTCGAGGCTCTGATGGAAGTTCCGGATTTCAGCTTCCTTTTCTTGCGGCGTCTCCAGCAGGGGGATCAGCACAGGGTAAACCTTCCCGGACAGAAGCATCCAGGCAATCTCGGGATAATCCTTTCCATAGGCATTCACGATTTGACGGGAAACCTCCTGCCATTGGTTCCGTCCCAAACCGCCTTCCCGACTGCACCAGTCCAGATACTGCTGCCAATGGGCAAAATTGATCGGTTGCACTTCCAGAGCCGCCCGGTAAAGTTCTCCGGCACGATCTTTATGACCAGCCTTGCGGGCAGCATCTCCGAGCACGACAAGCTTGCCGGACAAGTCGCGGGCGGCTTTATCGCTAAACGTATTCTGAGTCGCAATCAAGAGGGACCATTTCTCTCCATAGAAATTCCAGTGACATCCGCGTTTCCATGAGAGGGAATAAGCCGGAACCCACTCCTTGTCCGGTCTCACCGTATAAGCGCAGTGCCCCGGTTCCCCCATTGTCAGCGCAGGCACTCCATTGGCTATAGCCGCCGTCGCCCCATAGGTGGAAAGGCCGCCGCACACAGCACCGACCTCGCGAGTCATCTCGGCCCGCCCCCCTTTGAACATGCCGTCAAACGGAGCATAATAGCTGGCTCCGCTATGGATACTCTCACCAAATTCGTTGTGCAAACGGTAGGGAGCCTGCCAGCAGGCCCCCACATACTGCTGGGCGGGCAGGCGGACATTATCCCGGAGCCATGTCAAGGACTCGGGAGAGGTCCAATCTCCCGGGCCGCGCCCGGTCAGAATACGCATATCCCAGTAATCCAGGGTATCGAATACGGGATTCAACAATCCTTTGGCATGGCTTGTCCTGTAATAATCGTAGGTTTGGAACATGCGTTCATCCGTCCATGATGGATGAAAATCCTTCTTCTTTTTCGGATTATTCATTTCCTTGTCGGACTGGCGCGCGTATTCCAGAGCAGTAGCCGTCGCCAATTTACGATAAAGAGGATGGGATGCTATTTTGGGATCTCGCCGATACAAGGCAGCTAATTTCTCCAACGCCAATCCGATATTTGGAACCGGACCGGAATTGAAAAATCCTTCCATCCATTCCTGATCACCGGCAAAGCGGGACAAGAAGCCATTCTTCCCGAGTTGTTCCAACGTCTCTTTCGGAATGGTTGATTCTATCAGCCAGCGGTAAATGATTTTGGACGAATCCGGCGATTTGGCAAAATCCAGGCAGGCCTGCAAATCGCCGTTCAATACGGCTTGAACATTCCCTGGACGAGGAGCCCCAGCCTCTTGAGGCGGCTGCGGAGGCACTTCTCCCGCAGCCCGTGCGCAAGGCGACAGCGCTACAGGAAAACAACTTAACAATAGAGCAATGGAATACGGTTTCATAGAAAAGGAAAAAGAAGATTACGGAACCGGCATACACTCCGGCACCGTCATTCGTACATCATACTAATACGCAAAACACCCTCGAGAACTTTCTCTTTTTCCCGATTTCAATGCAATTTATCCATTCCGGCTTTCTCCCATCAACCTTTTCCGAATCAATCGGAAGGCTGATTTGTCAACTGATTGTAGAACTGATCCACAATCTTGACAAAAATAGCCCGCTCTTCCGGAGGCACCGAATCCATCAACTTACGGGTTTCTTCATCCATGTAGGAACAGAGCATTTTGAAATTCATCTTCCCTTTTTCAGACAACGTAATGCAAATCGACCTCCTGTCGTGGGGATTCTGAGTCCGTACAAACAACCCTTTCCTTACCATGCCTTCTACAAAAACGGAAGCCGACGGCAGAGCCATCCCCAAAACCTCCGCCAGTTCCTTCAGAGGAATACCCTCCGGCGTACGCAACGTCATATGGCTGACGGCGACCAAGGCATGCTTTTGACGGGCCGTCAAATTCAAGAGCCAATCGACATCCTCTTTACTACGCGTCGATAAAAAATTTTCGTGCAATTTATCCAGAACACGGTGTATCCGGAAGAATATCTGATTACCTGGAGGAGGGGGTATATCCACATCGCGTTAGTAACTCATCTTCATTTTGTTGTCAAACAACAACTATTCCCTATTGTAAATATTTCATACGTCTTCGGATTATTCCGCAGGAGAATCCAAAATTAATCGCCTTAAATTCACTCGAAAAATCCATTCACCCCGACAGCTAGCTTGACTTGACCAAGAGGTGGAAATACTCTCCCGAAAACCTACGGTTTGCATGACAAATCCGGTCGTTTTCTCCCGCTCCTCTTCACAACAGGACAACAAAAAGGAACAAACATGGCTCAACGTACTGATATCCACAAAATCCTCATCATCGGCTCCGGCCCCATCATCATCGGCCAGGCCTGTGAATTCGACTATTCGGGCACGCAGGCTTGCAAGGCTCTTCGCAATGCAGGCTACGAAGTCGTTCTGGTGAATTCCAATCCGGCCACGATCATGACGGATCCGGCCATGGCCGACCATACCTACATTGAGCCCCTGACCATTGACCGCATCACCGCCGTCATCGATAAGGAACGTCCGGATGCCCTGCTTCCCAACCTCGGTGGTCAAACGGCCCTCAACCTTGCATCCAAACTCCATGAAGAAGGCATCCTCTCCAAGTTCAATGTGGAGGTCATCGGCGTGGACCTGGAAGCCATCGCCCGTGGAGAAGACCGGATCATTTTCAAGGAAACCATGGGTAAAATCGGCGTACCCGTAGCTGCGTCCGAACCAATCTATACCGTCGAAGAAGCCGAGAAAGTTGCCGAAAAGCTCGGTTATCCCGTCGTCCTCCGCCCTGCCTACACCATGGGCGGTACCGGTGGCGGCATCGTCTACAATGTCGAGGAATTACGGGATGTCGTTGCCCGCGGCCTCGCCGCCTCTCTCATCAACCAGGTGCTCGTTGAAGAATGCGCCCTCGGCTGGGAAGAACTGGAACTTGAAGTCGTCCGTGACCAAAAGGGACAGAAAATCACCGTCTGCTTCATCGAAAACGTCGACCCCATGGGTGTCCACACGGGAGACAGCTTCTGTGTCGCCCCCATGCTGACCGTTCCCCAGGAAGTCCAGGACAAACTCCAGGACTACTCCTACCGCATCCTCGACGCCATCGGTGTCACCGGCGGTACCAATGTCCAGTTTGCCCACAACCGAGAAGACGGGCGCATCATCGTCATCGAAATCAATCCTCGTACGTCCCGTTCATCCGCCCTGGCATCCAAAGCCACCGGATTCCCTATTGCGTCGGTTTCCACCCAGCTCGCCACCGGCATCACGCTGGACGAGCTCCCCTATTGGAGAAAGGGATCTCTCGAAAAATACGAACCGTACGGCGATTACGTCGTCGTCAAATTTGCCCGCTGGGCCTTTGAAAAATTCCCGAAAGCCGCCGACAAGCTCGGTACCCAGATGAAGGCTGTCGGTGAAGTCATGAGTATCGGCAAAAACTTCAAGGAAGCCTTCCAGAAGGCAATCCGTTCCCTCGAAATCGGCCGCAGCGGCCTGGGCCGCGTCAAAAAAATCGCCGCACTCAGCGACACGGAACTGAAATCACGCATCACCTACGGCAACAGCCAGCGCTTCTTCCAGGTGTACGAACTCCTCTACCGCGGTACGCCCGTCAGCGAAATTGTCAAGCTCACCAGCATCACTCCCTTCTTCATCGAACAAATGAAGGAACTGGCCGACTTCGATGTCGCCCTCAACCAGTACACCTGGGACACTCTGCCCATCGAAGTACTCAAGCAAGCCAAGAAGGAAGGGTTCTCCGACAAATATCTTGCCCACGCTTTCGGTATCGAAGAAAAACTGGTGCGCCAGCGCCGCATCGAAGCCGGCATCATCGCTACCTACCACACGGTGCCCGTCAGCGGCGTGGAAAATGCGGAATACTACTATTCCTCCTACAATGGCTCTGCCGACGAAGTACCGACATCCGACCACAAGAAAATCCTTATCATCGGCGGCGGTCCCAACCGCATCGGCCAGGGGATCGAATTCGACTACACCTGTGTCCATGCCGCTTTTGCCCTGCGCGACGCCGGTTACGAGTCCATCATGATCAACTGTAACCCGGAAACCGTCTCCACGGACTTCGATACAGCCAACAAACTCTACTTCGAACCTATCACGGTAGAAGACGTCCTGACCATCTACGACAAGGAAAAACCCGAAGGAGTCATCGTCCAATTCGGAGGCCAAACCCCGCTGAACATTGCCCAGGCGCTCAAGGATGCCGGCGTCAAAATCCTCGGTACCCAGCCGGAAGGCATCCGCCTTGCCGAAGACCGCGAATACTTCCGCGAACGTATGATCGCTCTGGATATCCTCCAGCCGGAGAGCGGCACAGCCCGTTCCCTGGAAGAAGCCATCGAACTCGGACGCAAGATCGGCTATCCCGTCATGGTCCGGCCGTCCTTCGTGCTCGGCGGCCGCGGCATGGAAGTCATCTACGACGAAGAAACTCTCAAGAGGTATGCCGTCGAAGCGATCCAGGTCAGCCCGGAATATCCGATGCTCATCGACCGCTTCCTCGACAACGCCACGGAAGCCGAAGTCGATGCCTTGGCCGACGGCGAAGATACCTTCGTCGCCACCGTCATGGAGCACATCGAGCTTGCGGGTATTCACTCCGGAGACTCTGCCTGTTCCATCCCTCCGACGAGTATCCCGGAAAAGCATATTCGCACGATCGAAGACCACGCCGCCAAAATTGCCCGCGACTTCAAAGTCCATGGCATCTTGAACGTCCAGTTCGCCATCTGCGACGATGAGGTATACATCATCGAAGCCAATCCGCGCGCCTCCCGTACCGTTCCCATCGTCTCGAAGGTAACAGGCGTACAAATGGCCCGCTATGCCACTCAAATCATGCTGGGAGAGACGCTCAAGAGCCTCGGTGTCAAGCCTCGGCCCACTCGTTTCATCGGAGTCAAGGAGGCAGTATTCCCCTTCAACATGTTCCCGGAAGTGGACCCCGTTCTCGGCCCCGAAATGCGTGCTACCGGCGAAGTACTGGGCGTAGCCGAAGACTTCGGCATGGCCTACTACAAATCCCAGGAAGCCGCAGGCTGTACCCTGCCGACCTCCGGCAAGGTTTTACTGACCGTTTCCGACCGGGCCAAGAAAGATATCGCTCCGCTTGCCCGCGATCTGGCAGATCTCGGTTTCACCCTCGTTGCGACGGAAGGTACGGCAGACTGTCTCAGCCGGGAAGGCATCTCCACGGAAGCCGCCCTTAAGCTGCACGAAGGCCGCCCGAATCTTGCGGACATGATCAAAAACAAGCAAATCAATCTGATCATCAACACTCCGGCCGGGCGTGACAGCAAAATTGATGATTCCTACATCCGCATGCTTGCCATCCGTCACAAGATCCCGTACATGACAACCATCGCTGCAGCCAAGGCGACTGTAGCCGCAATCCGTGCCGCTCAGACGAAAACCAGTATTCCAAAATCATTGCAAGAATACCATAACGCCTGACGGATATCGGCTTACACCATTTCTGCCTTTTCCTCATCCCTCCGGATGCCTTTCAGCATTCGGAGGGGTATTTTTTCACGGTTATTCTATTTTCCGTGTAATAATCGCCAGAAAGGGAACGTATATGGGATAAGACCGATTTTATGAAATATCCTATCATCCTCAGCAGTATTGCCGGTTTGACTCTTGCCGGGACTATTCTGGCCGCCGATCAGTCCGTCACCATGACCTCTCCGGACGGTCAACTCGTCTGGAAACTCGACTCCCACGACGGCAAAGCCACGCAATCTCTGCAGAAAAAAGACAAAACCATTCTGGAACCATCCCAACTCGGCATCAAAATCAATGACAAGGACATTGCCGACGGAATCAAAGGATGGAACTTGCAAAAAGTAGCCGAAAACACGAAGGAAACTTTTGAAACCCGGGGGAAATATCCTTCCGGATCCGTCGAATTCAACGAATATCTGGCCTCGGGAGACAACGCGGACATCCGCATTCGTGCACGCGTCTTCAATGACGGCGTCGCTTTCCGTTACGAATGGACGGACGAGATGAAATCGGCTCCGACCCTGGCTATCGGCAGCGAAAACACGTCCTTCACATTTCCCGGCGACGCCACACTCTGGACTCAGGATGCCAATTCTGCTCTCGGTCCCTGCGAAGGTGTCTGGAGCCCTTCCAAAATAGCCGACTTCAAGAAGGACAAGAAGAATCCCCGCAGCTATGTCAGAAGCATGCCCATTACGGTGGAACTCCCGGATGGAGGCTTCGCGTTCATCCAAGAGGCAAGCAATTTCGATAAACAATGGGGCGGCATCAAATTCGCCCTCGACGAAGGGTCCTGCAAGGCTCTTCATTTCCAGGACCCTCAGGGATTCTCAGTTCCGTCTTCGATTTCCATGCCCTGGAGAGTCATCCTCGTCGCCGACAATTTGAATGCCCTGCTCCACAACGATATCGTCACATCGTTGGCTCCGGAACCCGATAAAACGATCCTTCCGGATGGTTCCCGTTCATCCTGGATCAAGCCCGGCCGTTCCACATGGACCTGGTGGGACCGCGGCAATGTCAGGGAAGACGACCAGTACTCCTTCGTAGACATGGCTTCCGACTTCGGCTGGGAATACCATCTCGTCGACGAAGGCTGGAAAAAATGGGGCAAATCCCTTGATGAAAGCATCGACAAAGTTGCCAAGCTCGTCCAATACGCCGCCGATAAAAACGTAGGCATCTGGATCTGGCTGCGCTGGTCGGACGTCAACAACCCGGCCAATGACTGGGAAAGCATGCGTACCTTCTTCGAGAAAATCGCAAAAACGGGGATTAAAGGAATCAAGATCGATTTCATGGACTCCGCCTCCAAGGAACGACTTGCTTTCTACGATGCCGTTGCCAAAAACCTGGCTAAAAACAAGATCATGGTCAACTTCCACGGCGCCAATACCCCTACGGGTGAAGAACGCGCCTGGCCTCATGAAATGACCCGTGAAGGCATCTACGGAGGCGAGCAAAACATCTGGGGTACCATCAGCGGCCAGCACTACTGCGCCCTCCCCTTCACACGCCTCGTCTCCGGACACGCGGATTTCACCGGCGGCTACTTCGGCCACGGAGTCAAGCTGCGCGGCTCCTCCTGGCCCCTGCAAATGGCCACCAACATCATCTACACGTCCCCGCTGCTGCACTGGATTTCCAATCCCAAGGATATGGAAGCCGCATTTCCGAAAGGCTCGCCGGAACGCGATCTCATCCGCAATATTCCTTCCACATGGGATGAGACTATCGTCCTTTCTCCCTCCAAAATCGGAGAATGCGCCGCCTTTGCCCGCCGAAGCGGCGACCAGTGGTACATTGCTCTCATGAATGGCGATGCCGGAGAACGCACCGTTTCCATCCCCCTTGACTTCCTCAAGAAGGACATTCCCTACAAGGCCACCATCCTCCGCGATCTCTCCGACAAGAACGACGGATGGAACGTGGAAACCAAAGATGTCTCCAGCCAGAACAAACTTGACTTCACCATGCGCGTCAAGGGCGGCGGTATCGCCCGGCTCGTACCCGCCGGCAAATAAAAGGAAAAAATTAGTTATTCGTTTATCCCGAACGGCAGGATGGAGGTATTATGCCTCCGTCCTGCCGTTTTTTTCGAGACGAAAGTACTGACCTTTGTCTTGCCTTTCGAAATAGGCGGACGCACAATTCCGCGAATCACGTAAATCCAGTCTGCGCGATCATCCGTACATTACTATTTCCCAAGAAATTTGTTTATGAGTGTAGCCGCCTGCCTCGCTGTCTTTATCTTTGTCGCCTCTTACACACTGATCGTCTCCGAGAAAATCCACCGGACCATCGTCGCTCTTTTCGGTGCCGTCCTCATGATTCTGACGGGGATTCTCACACAGGAGCAGGCCATCTCCTATATTGATTTCAATACGTTAGGTCTCTTGATCGGAATGATGATCCTGGTGACGATTACCATGCAAACGGGAGTTTTCAGCTACATGGCGGTATGGTCGGCCAAAAAGGCACGGGGCAATCCCATTCTGCTGCTGGTTTTCCTGTCGGTGCTGACGGCATTCTGCTCGGCCTTCCTGGACAACGTCACAACCGTCCTCCTGATGATTCCGGTCACCTTCAGCATCACGGCAGACATCAAAGTCCCTGCTCGGCCTTTCATCATTGCCCAGATCATGGCCTCTAACATCGGCGGTACCGCTACCCTCATCGGCGATCCGCCCAACATTATGATCGGCAGCGCCGTCAAAGAACTGGACTTCATATCATTCTTAAGCAACCTGGGAGATATTTGCCTGGTCATCCTGGCCGTCACGATCGCCATCATCGTCCTCATCTACAGAAAGGATTTGAAGACAACTCCGGAACTGCGCCGAAAGATCATGAACATGAACGAACGCAGCCTGATAAAAAAACCAATCCTGCTCAAGAAATGCCTTACCGTCCTGGCCATGACCGTCCTCATGTTCATCTTTCACGGACAAATTGGCATGGAATCCGGTACCGTTGCCCTGGCCGGAGCTTCCTTCCTCATGCTTCTGACACTCTCCAGCAATACCCGGATTCTGGAAAACGTCTTCAGCCGGGTCGAATGGACGGCCATCTTCTTCTTCGTCGGGCTTTTCATTCTGGTTGGTGCTCTCGTCCAAACCGGAATCATCAACGAACTGGCTCAATTCACGATGCACGCCACCAAGGGCGACCATACCGTCACGACGATGGCCATCCTCTTCCTCAGTGCGATCATGTCCGCTTTCGTCGATAATATTCCTTTTGTTGCCACCATGATCCCCCTGATCAAGGACATGGGGGCCATGGGAATGACAAATCTGGAACCTCTCTGGTGGGCACTGTCCCTGGGCGCCTGCCTGGGAGGAAACGGCACGATTGTCGGAGCAAGCGCCAATGTCGTTGCAATCAGCATCGCCTCCAAGCGCGGTTGCAGCATCTCCTTCCTCCAATTCATGAAGGTGGCCTTTCCTCTGATGATGCTTTCCGTCTGTATCTCGGCCGTCTACATCTACGTCCGGTATCTGTAAAGTAAACCGGACAGGAAAAACGCTTCAGGGGAAATCCCCGACAACAAGAAATTATGACCGTGAAGCGAGCCAGGCCACGGCTTTTTCCAAGGCGCGAGCCCGGTGGGACATTGAGTTTTTGACGTCACCGGGCAACTCGGCAAAAGTCTTGTCGTAACCCTCCGGTATAAATAACGGGTCATAACCAAAACCGCCCTCCCCGCGCTTCTCCGTCACCATGCAGCCTTCCACACTGCCGGAAAATTCGGCAATGACACATCCGTCCTTTGCCAGAACCATCACACAGCGGAACCGTGCCGCCGCTTTCTCCGAAGAGTCGGCTCCGACACGTTTCAGTTCGCTGATCATGAAAGCATTGTTCTTGTCATGATTTCCTTCCTCTCCGCCAAAACTTGACGACCATACGCCGGGTTTGCCACCCAAGGCGTCCACCTCAATGCCGGAATCGTCCGCCAGAATGATCCCGGGGATGCATTTGGAAGCGGAAACCGCCTTCAACGTAGCATTTTCCAAAAACGTCGTCCCCGTTTCTTCGACGGGAGGCGCCTCCGGAAAGGAGGACAAATCACGGACTTCGTAGGAATCCGCCAGCATGGCACGGATTTCATCCGTCTTGTGGGCATTGCGTGTTGCAATCACGAGAAGAGGTTTCATAAGCGAAGAAAAGGGGGCAGCAATCCGTCAATCGAGTTCCAACGATACGGGACAATGGTCCGATCCCATCACATCCTGATGGATGGAGGCCGCCTTGACACACGGCATCAACGCCTGCGACACACAGAAATAATCGATGCGCCATCCCACATTGCGGGCGCGGGCTCCGCCACGATACGACCACCAGGAGTACTCGTCACGGGCATCGGGATGCAAGGCCCGGAAGGTATCAACAAAACCGGATTGGAGAAGTTCCGTAAAATCGGCACGTTCCTCATCGGAAAAACCAGCGGAGAAATGATTCGTATCCGGACGGGCAATGTCGATTTCCTCATGAGCGACATTCAAATCGCCACAAAAGACAACCGGCTTTTTACCCGCCAGAGCGACAACGTATTTCCTGAACGCTTCATCCCATTCCTGCCGATACGGAAGACGGGCCAGTTCATTCTGCGAATTGGGAGTATAGCAATTGACGAGGTAGAAGCGCTCGAACTCCATCGTGCAAACACGCCCCTCCCGGTCATGGTCGGGCCAGCCGATTCCCGTCGTCACAGCTAAAGGAGCAATTCGGCTCAAGGTCAACACGCCGGAATATCCGGGTTTCTCCGCCGGATTCCAGAGCTGGTGAGGCCATGCAGCCAGCCACAAGTCGGCGACCTGTTCCGGTCGCGCCTTGATCTCCTGGAAACAGACGATGTCGGGTTGCAGGGAATCCACAGCTTCGGGAAGTCCCTTCCCCAGCGTGGCTCGGAGTCCATTGACATTCCAGGATACCAGTTTCATATGAGCGATGTAGTTGATTGTTTCTTTCCCCCGATTTTACAGGGCATGCAGTGAAATCTTATATTTCTTGCACAGTTCGGCGACTTCCTCCTGCTGGAGAAGAATCGTCCGACCCGCTTCCATGACAATCTGGGAAATACCCGCATCCCGGCAGTTTTCCAGCGTTTGCACACCCACAACCGGGACATCGAAACGCATATCGTGATTAGGCTTGGCAACCTTGGCCAACGTCACGTCACGTCCATTGCCCAAGGCACCTCCACGCTTGATGCACTCATTCGTGCCTTCAAATCCTTCCACCGCCAGCACCGTTCCATGGCGGACAACCACGGACTGCCCGATATCCAGCCTGCTGACTTCTTTGGCAATATCCATGCCGTACCTGGCATCCTCCATCTGCCGGGGAGAAGGAAGCGGACCGGCAATATGACCGGCCACAGGAATATAGTCGTCCATAAATGTCGTGGAAGAAATCACCTCCAATCCAAACTCGGCAGCTTCATCGGCAATCGCTCCGAAAATCGTTTCCGCATTCCTCCGGGGCAGGCGAGCAAGAAGCATGAGCGCCCGCAAGTCGGGCCGCAGGTTAAACAGGTTCTTCGGAGCAAGCTGCCCCACCATCGCAACCTTTTCAACACCGTTCTTTTTCAGAAACTTGAATGGCTTGCTAATCTGGCCCACGCGGAACCATTCCACCTTGTCCGCCAGTTCATCAATGTCCGGTTTTGTCTCGCCTTGGAACGCCACGGCAACAATTCGAATACCCGGAACGCGCCTGCGGGCTCCTTCGATGATCATGCGGGGATACAATCCGTTCCCGGCAACAACGCCTAATGTCGACAGTTCTCCCTCCGTTCCCATCATCATTTTGAGTTTTACAGATATTCAGGACGTTGCAAAAGCTCGGCAACTCGGCGGAGCAATCTCCCGGCATCGCCGCCGTCAATAACGCGGTGATCGAATGTACCGACGATATTGGCTTTGGATACCGGAATGAAAGCTTCGACTTCATCACTCCACACGGGAGCCTTCGTCACGGCGCCCACCCCCAGAATCAGGGACTCGCTCGGCATCGGCATCGGAGACGCCATCGTCAAACCGAATCCGCCGAAGTTGGTCACAGTAGCGATTCCTCCCGTCTGCTCTTCCATCGACAAACGGCGGCTGCGGGACAAGGCAATCAGGCGATTGTATTCGTCGAGCAACTCGTCCAGAGTAAATTCGTTCACACGGCGCAACACGGGCACCATGACTCCATCAGCCACTTGGGCGGCGATACCGATATCGATCGACCTGGGCATCAGAATATTCTCACCGACGAGGTAACCGGCGCATTCCGGATGTTCCGCCAAAGCCAAGGCAAAGGCACGGACGAAATATAAAGTCACGCCGGGACGGCGCGGATGGTTCGAACGGTGCTTCAGCACCGGATCCATATACACCGGCCTTCCGGCGGAAGCCAGCGGACGAGTCCAACTCCGGCGCATGGAATCGGCCACGGCCAGACGCATGGAAGAAGCGCGCTTCTTCGGCCACTCCTTCACGTAATCCAGAAAGTCTTCCAAGTCGTCAATCGTTACGCGGCCTCCGGAACCGGAACCGGTAATAAACGCAATATCGGAAGCGCGCATCCCCAATTCATCCATCCGGGCCTTCATGCGGGGAGACAGATAGTGGGCGCCCTTCATCCCTACAGGGACAGGCAGACCGCGGACGCTCGGCTGGACGACAGGATTGGATTGTTCCCGGAATTCACCGGTCACCTGGAAGTGGACTCCGGTATCATTTCCCGCGCCTCCGTCAGTAGAAGGCAGTGTCGGGACGGATTCCGGACTTCCAGGCAGGGACGGAGCTTCGTCATCGCCCAGCGGCCGGGCTCCCGAGCGTTCGATTTCTTCCTCGCTCGCTTCCACCATGGCCATGCAGGAACCGACAACGACGGAATCGCCTTCCTTGATTAGAATGTCCGTCAGGACACCGCTGCAAACCGTCGTCACCCCCATGGTGGCCTTGTTGGTTTCCACCTCGAAGATTTCCTGATCGGCTTCAACCTTTTCACCCGTGGAAACAAGCAGGCGCAACACGGTTGCCTCGGCGATCGACTCACCGAGCTGCGGCATGAGAATGGGTACTTTCGGCATGATGGTATGAGGGAAATAAAATATTAAATAGCAAGAAGATGGCGGATAGCGGAAGCAATGGATTCCAGCGTCGGGCGGTGAACCTTCCACAGATTCGGATGTTTGGGAATCGGGCAGTCCTTGGCATTGAGCCTCATCGGAGGTGCATCCAACAAGTGGAATCCTTCCGCGACAATGCGTGAAACGACCTCGGCCGTAACGCCTCCCCACGGGAAATCCTCGCCCACAACGAGAACGCGTCCCGTGCGAGCCACGGAAGCAATAATCGTATCAATATCAAGCGGTTTGACCGTCCTCAAATCGACAACTTCCACCTCGTACCCACCTTCCTCTTCCAGCAAATCGGCAGCACGCACTGCCTCGTGCACCATCGCGCTGTACGCTACCACCGTCGCATGCTTGCCCGGGCGGGCGACGCGGGCCTGCCCAAAAGGCAGAACCGGTTCATCGCGGTATGACTCGGCCTTCAGCCAGCGGTACAGGAACTTGTGCTCCATGAAAATGACCGGATCCGGCAACTCGACCGCCTGGCGGAGCATCCAGTAGGCATCGGCTACGGTTGCAGGCGTCATCACGTGCAAGCCCGGGAAATGGGCAAACAGGGCTTCGACGCACTGACTGTGGAAAGGACCGCCGCCTGGCGTCCCCCCGCTGGGCAGACGCACCGTCATGTTGACGGGTACGCCCGTCCTGTAGTAATGGGTGGATGCCATATTGGCAATCTGGTTCAGGGCAATCGTACTGAAATCGGCAAACTGAACCTCAAGAATAGGCTTCTTCCCCGCAATAGCGGCGCCGATAGCCAATCCGGTCATCGCATCTTCGCTGATCGGGGCATCGATCACACGGCCGGGAAACCGTTCCTTCAAGTACTTCGTCGCCTTGAAAGCGCCGCCGAAGACGCCGATGTCCTGGCCGTAGATAAACACATCGGGATCTTCCCTCAGCAGGTCCTCCTGGGCATCCCTGATGGCGTCAATGTATGTAATGCTCATGTTTCGCCGTTCCGTTCAATAAAGTTAATAAGGTCTCCACACCGTTGCGCTCCAATCCTCGCGGAAAGGATCCGGTTCCGGTTCCCGCTGGGCTTGGGCGACAGCGGCCTGCACATCGTTCGTCGCTTCATCCTTCCACGCGGCAATGTCTTCTTCCGAAATCCATCCGCATGCCACAAGCTGCCTTCCGGCAACCGCCAAAGGATCGCGTTCGGCGTACTTTTCCTTCAGTTCCGCCGGAATATACGAGGCATCGTCATGCTCCCCGTGCCCGCACATGCGGAGCGTATTCGCCAGAATCCATTGGGGACCGTTTCCGGTCCGAGCACGCTCCACAGCCGTTTTAAACACCCGGAGCGTTGCCAGAAGATCCGTCCCGTCGACTTCGTAGGTTTCCATCCCGAAGCCGCGTCCCCTGTCCGTCAGGCTCTTGCAGCCGAATTCGCGCGTATTGGGAGTCGAATAGGCAAACTGATTGTTGGAGACCACCAGCACAAGGGGAAGTTTTTCCACGGACGCCAGGTTGCATGCCTCATTGAAAGCACCGGTGGATGTCGTTCCATCCCCGCAGAACACCATGGCGATGCGTCCGTCCAGCTTGCCGTCCAGTTTGTAGGCAAACAACTCGCCCAAAGCCACGGCTACCGTCGCTCCCAAATGGGAAATAGGAATCACATAGCCGATTTCCGGCTTGGCGCGATGGACGTCGCCGTCGCGACCTTTCGTATAACCGAGCACCGATCCCAGATAGGACCGTGCCGCCTCAATAATCGGTTCGCCGTATGCCAGACGTCCCGCCTGCTCGCGAATAAAAGGAGCAAACACATCTTCACCCATGCGGGCAAACACGCCGCCGGATGCCGCAATAGCCTCATGTCCACGGCCAAGAAACACACCGCCCGTGATCTTCCCCGCCTTGTAAAGGCTTGAAATTTTACTATCGAACGCCCTCGCCATCAACATGGCCCTATAGGCACGGACGGCGGGCTCCTTCAATTCCGATACATTGATTCCTGAGTCAGGCACGGAGCTATATTATACGTCTGCTTCGGGAAATCAATTGTTTCCCTCAAAAAGATCGGGCATGAAATCCGGTAAAAGCCCGTATCCCGGACATCGGAGGCGTGTTGGGAGCCTTCCTTCTCTTCACCCCTCCACAACAAAAGCCACAGCGTTTCCCACCGGACTCCGCCCCATCTATCTCATACATTCTTATAGTATAATATTATTCGTTTGCCGGAGCCAAACGAGAAGAAACATTTTCTTTAGAATCCGTTATATTCATCGAATCCCGTTCTTTACGCACTTTTTCCTCTAATTCAACAATCTCCTTTTTTGCTTTCTTGTTTTTTGTTTTTGTTCTTTTTATGATATCTGTAATATCAAATGGTATTGCGACCGCTGCACCATCACTCCGTTGGAGCACGACAGTATAAGTAGTACATCCATCACGGTAATCGGAAAAACCTCCAACAAGCTTGCAATCTTTATACAACTTGCAAGCATAATCAAAAAGAACATTACGAATATCATCTAGAGATTGAGGATTTTTGAATTCGTCATTCTTTAATTTAAGAGGCGTTTCAGAATGCATGACAATCTGTCGCTTATTAAAATCATATGTACTGTCAGCAGCCTGACCTATACATGAACAAGAAAATAAAATACCTAACAGAAGTATAGCAATTTTTTTCGTTTTCATAATTTATTTATATTTACGGTTGTGACACACAAGCATATTCAACACATTTTAAAAACGGATATACACGAGAATAATCCTGAAATCAACGAAAAAACAAAAAGGGAAGCACCATCGCAAGCCTTACTTACAGTAGATTCCTAATCAATGACTGGCAATAAACAAACAGTTTATTCACGTCACCCCCACAAGACCAACAATCACCTGCAGCTCATTCGGAAACATGTCAAATCCTGGCGCATAAAATCCCAGTCAAGGAAATTTCATACGTCAGGATTGCCTGATTTTACTAGTAACACACTTATCCCTGTCTCTTGCATTCAGAAACATCATGGCGTAATAGAGCAACATGGCAAGAGAGGAAAGGGCACCGACGACGTAGGTCATGACCGCCCAAAACAAGACATTTTCGCATGTCCCTGTTCCATGCTATTGATGACGCTGAACCTTCCAGGCATTTCAGGGCACGAACGTGCTGGACGGCATGGTCGACTTCATGAACAACTACGACCACAGCGCCACGCTATTACTCCTGTACACGCCTTCACTGAGGTTCTCCGTCTTGTTGCCAGTATGCCGGACGTACTCTCAACGAGAATGTCGGTAATATTGTTGTCACGCAACATCTTCTCTGCCTCCTGACAGACCATCATTTCCCGATTGCCTTACAGATCATCTCCTTCGGAAATTCCTTCCTGCTCCCAATCAACCCACCGTACCCAAAAAACCCTCAGCCGACTAATGCGTCTGAGGGAACCAACTCAATCCTATTTTTTATCAACGTTACCCATTTGTTGGAATCCCGGGAGATGATTCCTTTTCTTTAGAATCCGTTATATTCAGCGAATCTTTCAGCTTACGTACCTCATTCTCTAATTCAGTAATTTCTTCTTTTGATTTTTTACTTTTAGTTTTTACTATTTTTATTATATCAGTTATATCAAATGGAACCACAACCGATGTTCCATCATTTCGCTGAAGCACGACGCTATAAGTAGTACACCCACCAAGATAACCGGAAAAACCTCCAACAAGCTTGTAATCTTTATACAACGTTCCAGCATAATCAAAAAGCACATTACGGATATCATCTAGAGATTGAGGATTTTTGAATTCGTTATTTTTTAATTTAAGAGGCGTTTCAGAATGCAAGACAGGTACAGGCAGTTGATTGCAAATATTACCTGAAGGATCAGCAGCTCGACCTATACATGAACAAGAAAATAAAATACCTAACAGAAGTATAGCAATTTTTTTCGTTTTCATAATTTATTTATATTTACGGTTGTGACACACAAGCACATTCGACACATTTTAAAAACAGATATACACGAGAATAATCCTGAAATCAACGAAAAAACAAAAAAGAAGAACCATCGCAAGCCTTACTTACAGTAGATTCCTAATCAATGACTGGCAATCACTTGCAGCTCATCCGGAAGCATATCAAATCCTGACGCATGAAATTCCAATCCCAGTCAAGGGAATTTCATGCGCCAGGATTACCTGATTTTCCTAGTAACACACTTATTCCCTGTCTCTCGCATTCAGAAACATCATGGCGTAATAGAGCAACATGGCAAGAGAAGAAAGGGCACCGACGACGTAGGTCATGGCCGCCCAAAACAAGGCATTTTTCGCACGCCCCTGTTCCATGCTACCGATGATGCCGGAACCTTCCAGCCATTTCAGGGCACGGGCCGAAGCATCGAATTCGACGGGCAGAGTCACGAAGGCGAAGAGAGTCGTCATCGCAAAAAGGACAACGCCAATGCCGAGCACCAAAGGACCGCTCCCCATCGCCAACAGGATAATTCCGGCCAGTAAAACCCACTGAACCAGGTTGGAGGAAAGCTGGACGATCGGGACAAGAGCCGATCTCAGACCCAACCAATGGTAGGCGCGGGCATGCTGGACGGCATGGCCGACTTCATGGGCAGCCACAGCCGCTGCGGCCACGCTATTGCTCATGTACACGCCTTCACTGAGGTTCACCGTTTTGTTGGAGGGATTGTAATGATCCGTCAACATGCCGGGCGTACTCACGACGGAAACGTCGGTAATGTTGTTGTCGCGCAGCATTTTCTCCGCAACTTGCCGTCCCGTCATGCTAATGGGAATGTTGGAGTATTCGTGAAAGCGGCTCTTCATCGTGGAACTCACCAGCCAGCTCAAAAGCATGGAACCGATGATAATAAACCAATAGATGCCATTCATCGAAAAGCCCTGGTGAGCCCCCGCATCCGGGGACACATAATATGCCAGGGGCAACAAGGATGATAAACAATCTGATATAGCAGTCATTGTCTTTTAGAATAGGCACAACGACACTTCGTTCAACAGGGAAGTATGACTGTCCCCTGCCTCTCCCGTGTCAGCATATCTCCCGGGAAAGGAAGAGGGACAAGGAGCTCCTTTTCTTCTCCGAAGAAGTTCATCTACCTCGCTTATTCGGCATGCGGCTTGTGAGGTTCCAGCATCTGAAGGCGCTCGCGTTCTTTATCCCTAGAGAGGCGGCGGGCTTCCTTGGTCAGAGCCAGCTGCATCCGGAACGGTTTGACGCCTTTGGCCCTGCTCACGGGTTTACCCGTGCCATCCGGTTGAATCTCGTACGCCTGGACGTTATCCTTGAAGCAGGCATCGAGGATTCCGCGCAAGCGGCGTTTGAGCCGGGGGGACTGGACAGGCACCATCAATTCGACGCGTTTGTCAAGATTGCGGGTCATCCAGTCGGCGCTGGCAATGAACAGAAGGGTATTGCCGCCGTGGTGGAACTGGAAAATGCGGGCGTGTTCCAGATATCTGTCGACAATGCTGACAACCTGAATCGGCTTGCCTTTGCCGCGACTCCCCGTCTTCAGGCAACAGATACCACGGATATTGAGCAGGATTTCCACGCCGGCATCGGCAGCGCGGTAAAGAGCGTCGATGATCTGCTTATCCTGGAGGCTGTTCATTTTGGCCCGGATTTTAGCCGGTTCCCCCTGCCGGGCTCGTTCCGCCTCGCTGGCGATCAATTCCAAAAGGCGATCCTTCATCATGCGGGGCGAGGGATAGAGTTCCCGGAAGCGCATCATTTTGGTACGCCCAGTTACGGAGTTGAAGAATTGGGAAGCGTCCGCTCCCAGGGCATCATTGCAAGTCAAATAGGAAATATCCGTGTAGATGCGGGCGGTGTTTTCATTGTAGTTGCCCGTGCCATAGTGGCAATAACGGCGCAGATAGCCGGATTCCCGGCGGACGACAAGACAGATTTTCGCATGTGTCTTGAGACCTTTGACGCCATAGACGACCTGAACTCCGGCCCTCTGCAATTCCTCCGCCTTTTCCAGATTGCGGGCTTCGTCGAAACGGGCCTTCAGTTCGACAAGAGCAGTCACCTGCTTGCCGTTTTCCGCGGCACGCGTCAGTGCAGAGACGATGCGGGAACCTTTCGCCGTCCGGTACAAAACCTGCTTAATGGCAATCACGTCGGGATCGACGGCAGCTTCTTCCACCAGCCGCAAGACGGGTTCAAAACTCTCATAAGGGTGGTTCAACAAAATGTCCCCGTTAGCAATATTGTCAAAGATCGACAACGCCGGATCCATGGACGCGGAAGACTGGGGCAGCCATTGATCCACTTTCAACTGGTCGTTGCCGGGCGCAAAGGCCATTTCCATAAAATCACTCAGCATCAACGGGCCGCTCAAAGCGTAAATATCCGATTTGCCCACACGGACAATTCCCTGGATGCGTTCCGCCAACTGGGGATCGGCGGAATCTTCAATTTCAAGCCGGACACATTCCGAATACTGGCGGGCAACGAGGACTTCCTCCATTTCGTCCGCAAAGTCGAACGCGTCGTTCTCCTGCACGGCGATATCTCCATTGCGCGTGACACGGAAAACGGCCGTATTCAACAGGGTTTCCCCCGGGAACATGCCCCCGATGAACATGCGGATGAGTTCTTCCGACATCACATAGCGCTCGTGCTCGGAGTCGGGGATAAAGATGCGTCGCGGCAAGCTGTCCGGCACAGCTACGACACAAAGGCGTTTCGTTTTCTTGTCGTTATCCTGCAAGCTGACTGCCATCAACAGTTTGAGGGACGGCAAGGGGATGCCTCCCTCGGGCAATTCCTCATCCATCGCCAGAGGAGTCAGCAGGGGGAACACCTGGTTAAGGTAGTATTGCTCCAGCGAAACACGCTGGGCAGGCGTCAAATCATCCATCGGCACGGGACAGACCTTTTCAATCTCCATCAGAGGGAGAACTTCCTCCTGCCATAGGGAATATTGCATATCGATCATCTGACGGACACGCTTGTGAATCAATTGGAGCTGGCGAGTCGGCGTCAGACCGCACATGTCTTTGACTCGCGCACCGGTACGGCGCATCATCTGCAGACCGCCAACGCGCACCATGAAAAATTCATCCAGGTTGGATGCCGTGATGGCCAGGAATTTGACGCGTTCCAGCAAGGGGAGGTCGCTCCTTGCCGCCTGGTCGAGGACGCGCTGGTTGACCTCCAGCCAGGATAGTTCTCTGTTGATGTATTGGTCAGCCATGATCGGTACGGGTGAAATGTTGGAATATAAAAATACGGGAGTGACAATTTATCGGCGGTCCGGTACCAGAACGATGTCGCAGCCGAAAATATCCGAAAAGAGGTCTCCTTTGATACGCAGGGCCATTTCTTCGACTGTCGTATCGCGCACATCTTTCAGCAAAAGCTCCAGGTTGCGTCCGCGAAGCCTGGCCTCGACGCCTTTGACGCGCAGGGCATGTCCGCGTTCCAGGGCATCCGCCACACGGAGGATAGCCGCCATTTTGGAGACGCGCATGCGGTCGGTCTGGTCGAGATCGGCGTACAACACCTCGGACTTGGACGGGGTCTCGCGTCTGTGATAGCGTGCGAGCAGGGCGACAATTTCGACGTCATCACGGGAAAGTCCGAAAATTTCGCTATTGAGAATGATGTACTGGGAATGCTTGTTATGATGACGCGGGCTGATGTAGGTGCCGACTTCATGCAGAATGGCGGCCACTTGCAGCAACAGGCGGTCATGCTCCGTCAGGCGATGAAGATCCTGCAAATCGACGAACAGGCTGTCACACAACCGGGCGACATGCATCCGGTGGTCTTTGTCCGCCATATAGCGGTCCGCCAGAATTCCGGCAAAATGCAGGACTTCCCCCTCCAGATCCCCGGGATTCTGTTCCGCACGGATCAGACTCAAGATAAATTCCTGGTCGTAGGATGAAGTCGGTACGATCACTTCCCTAGGAGCCAGGGCCCGCACAATGGACTGGTTGATGATCAAAGCCGGGAGAAGGGCATCAACCGTAGCAAAATCGGCGTCATAGGCCAGCATGCGCTGTTCCGTCGTCATCCGCACCATCTTCTCGGCTACTTTCGTAAACATCTCGACATTGACACGACCTTCCCGGCCGGGTTTGAAAAGATTGCGCAACCGTTGCACTTCCTCTCCAATCAGGATGATGGAGGCCAGATCCTTGACAAAAGCATAATCCACCCGGATTTGGTCAATCTGTCCCCGTATATGCTCCCGCATCACGGCCAGTTCCGCCGGATCGTCGCCGAAATCCTCTTCTCCGATCGCTTCTCCCGTCCGATGAACACCCAGCCGATGACTGGAATACCGGGTAATACGCCCTTTCTCGAACAAGAGAATACGCGTATTTCCGGGACCGACATGAACGATCATCGTGTTCTTTTTCTGGAAATTAGGATAATGGAGCAACGTTTCCTGAACTTTAACGTAAATCAGACGGGTCATTTTGCCGTCGTCAATCAAACGACCACGAAGCCCGTGCGCCACGTGCATTCGGTTGATGAACACATCCACGTTCCCAGCCTCCGAGATAATGTTGGACATGACGAAGTGCGTAGACAGATCCGTACCGCTCCCATATTCGCGAAGAATGGCCATGTAATCCCCCATAACCTGGGCGCACCGGTCCATAGTCGAACGGGAAATCCTCCCATTGCGGAAAACATCGCGGGCCAAGGGCACCGGCTGAGTCAGAAAGTCAATCACCCGGACATCACCATCGTGGATTTCAGTAACAATCAGACTCATGGAACTGGGGCCGAGGTAAATGAAAGCCTGTGTCTGAATCTGCGTATTCTTGACTGTCTCTCCGGAATTCATGTCGGGTGAAGGATAAATGCTGATATTGACTTCGGACGCATGGGAAAAAGTGACGATTTCATCACATTTCCAACGCCCCAAGTATCCGAAGTGTAGGTCAAGCGTTCCCGATTGCAAGCCCGATCCCCATTCTGGAGCCAGGGAGAACGTCTTACGGCGTCATCCATTTCAAATACCTTGACAGGAATAGTCTTCAGAGGATTTCCTGAATCAGGAAAACATATTCTCATGCTTCATAACATCACATTGATACCCACTCTCGTCGGAGCATTGACGGCAGCACTGATTCTCGGCTTCATCAGCCAAAAGCTGAAACTTTCCCCCATTGTCGGCTATCTGCTGGCCGGCGTCATCGTCGGTCCGTATTCTCCAGGATTCGTCGCAGATGCGGCAACGGCGGAGGAATGTTCGGAAATAGGCATCATCCTGCTTATGTTCGGAGTCGGCCTTCACTTTCACCTCAAGGATTTAATCTCCGTCCAGAAAATCGCCGTTCCCGGAGCTATCGTCCAAATTACGGCAGCTACCATTCTCGGCAGCGTAGCGACGCATTTCTTCGGTTGGAGCTGGCTCAGCGGAGCCGTCTTCGGGATTTCCATTTCAGTGGCCAGTACGGTTGTCCTGACCCGAGTTCTAAGCGACAACCGGGTTCTGCATACACCGGGCGGCCACGTAGCCCTGGGATGGCTGATCGTAGAAGATCTTTTCACCATTCTAGTTCTGGTGATCCTCCCTGTCATTTTGCAACCGGACGGGGGAAATGTGTGGGCCACTCTGGGTGTGACGACGCTAAAAATCGCCGGACTAATCCTCTTCACCTTGATTGTCGGGCAAAAACTCATTCCGCTCCTCCTCACCTATGTAGCCCGTACCGGAACTCGGGATCTTTTCACCCTGGCCGTCCTTGTGCTGGCACTCGGCATCGCCGTGGGTTCCGCCTACTTTTTCGGGGCCTCCATGGCATTGGGGGCATTTCTGGCCGGTATGGTTGTCGGGCAATCCGAGTTCAGTGCGCGTGCCGCTTCGGAGGCTCTGCCCATGCGCGACGCCTTCGCGGTACTGTTTTTCGTTTCCGTCGGGATGTTGTTCAACCCCGCCGACCTCGTCGAGCACTGGCAGCTGATCCTCGTCACCCTTGCCATTGTCATGCTTGGTAAACCGCTGGCTTCCCTGATTGTCGTCCTGTTTCTTCGCAAGCCATTGAAACTGGCCCTAATCGTATCCGTCGCCCTCGCGCAAATAGGAGAATTTTCCTTCATCCTGGCAGCCATGGGCAAGAAATACGATATCCTGCCCCCCGAAGCTTCGGGAGCCATCATTGTGGCCGCCGTTATCTCCATTACACTGAACCCAATCATCTACTCGCGCATCAACCCCATGTTCCGAAAACTGGAACAAACCAGGCTTCACGCATGGATCATGCGCCGGGATCATGAAAACTCCCTGCCTCCCGTCACCGAAGATACGCAGCGCCTCATCGTCGTCGGATTCGGCCCGGTCGGCAGAACGCTTGTCCGAATCCTGGAACGAAACAACATCGAACCGGTCATCATTGAGATGAATATCGATACTGTCAAAAAACTGAGGAAAGAAAACAAGCTCGTCGTCCACGGAGACGCCACCCTCCCGGAAGTTTTGAACCACGCCGGAGTCAACAAGGCGCAAGGCATCATCATTTCCTCCTCGGCCATTCCTTCCCGGGAAGTCGTGGAGGCGGCCCGCTCCATCAATCCCGATATCCCCGTTACCATCTACTCCTTCTATCTACGCGATGTCAAAATACTCAGGGGGAAAAAGAACACCACCGTCATCTCGGGAGAGGAATCGGCGGCTATCGCCATGGCTTCCCATCTCATGAGAACCCTGGGGGCAACAGAGGAACAGATCGACAACGAGCAGCGGAGGATCCACGAAACTCTTTCCTAGCACCCCATCCTCATTCAGTCCTTCGGACTGAAAAACAGGGATTATTTTGCAAGATCATCTACAGGAATACCGTATTACTGTAGTAGTAGAATGAAATCGTCCCGTTTACCCTCCCTTTTATTAATTCCTCTTCTGGCGGCATCGTCTCTCCTTGCGGCTTCCGCCATTACCCAAAGAGAAATTACGGCAGCCAGCGAAGTTATTAAACGATTCACTGATTCGGAAGGGCCCAGGCTCCGGATCGGCGGGATCGACTCTGAAAACGGAAATCCCGTCTATGCGACAAAGGCAACCGAGGAAGGCCTTACCATCTCAGGCAGCAGCGGTGTCGCCATCTGCAAAGGATTCTACGACTACGTCAAATCCCAGGGAGCCGGCATTTCCAGTTGGACGGGTAAAAGATTCGAACTCCCCATCCTGCCGGAACTCACCGGCAAAGAAACCAAAGTGGTTTCTCCTGTAAAATACCACTACTATTTCAATGTCGTCACCTACGGTTATACCATGCCCTATTGGGACTGGCCCCGGTGGGAAAAGGAAATCGACTGGATGGCCTTGCACGGTATCGATATGCCACTGGCTCTCGTCGCCCACGAAGCCATCACCGCCCGAGTGTTCAAAAAACTGGGGCTGAGCGACAAGGAAATCTCCGAATATTTTGTCGGTCCGGCCCATCTTCCCTGGATGCGCATGGGAAACATCAGCGGTATCGACGGGCCTCTGCCGGAAGAATGGCATAAGGATCAGGTCGCCCTTCAGCATAAGATCCTTGAACGCATGCGCTCCCTGGGTATGACTCCTATCTGCCCCGGTTTTTCCGGATTTGTCCCGCCTGCTATCAAACGCCTGTATCCGGACATCAAGCTCGTCGAAACCCATTGGGCCGGTTCATTCAAAAATTGGATGCTGTCCCCCGACCAAAAACTGTTTACTAAAATCGGCAAGATGTTCGTCATGGAATGGGAAAAGGAATTCGGTCCCTGCTCCCATTATCTCGTCGACAGCTTCAATGAAATGGATGTCCCCTTCCCCCCGCACGGGACACCGGAACGTTACAAGCTTCTCGCCGATTACGGAGATAAAGTTTACCAGTCCATCAAGGAGGGTTCCCCCAGAGCCGTATGGGTCATGCAAGGCTGGATGTTCGGCTACCAGCGTAACATTTGGGATCCCAAGTCGCTTGAAGCACTCGTCAGCAAAGTGCCGGACGATAAGATGCTGCTGCTCGACCTCGCCGTCGATTACAATAAAAACTTCTGGAACAACGGAACCAACTGGGATTTCTACAAAGGATTCTTCAATAAGGACTGGATCTACAGCGTCATCCCCAATATGGGAGGTAAAACAGGCATGACCGGAGTCCTCGACTTTTACGCCAATGGACATCTGGAAGCTCTCAATTCACCCAACCGAGGCCATCTTGCAGGTATCGGCATGGCTCCGGAAGGCTTCGAAAACAATGAAGTCATCTACGAACTCATGGCTGATGCAGGGTGGTCGGACAAGCCCATCGACCTTGATGCCTGGCTTAAAAACTACGACATCTGCCGATACGGCGATACAGACAAAGCCCTGGACGATTACTGGAAAATCATCCGCCAATCCGTCTACGGCTCTTTTACCGACCATCCGCGTTTCAATTGGCAGTTCCGCCCCGGACGCATCGGCAAAGGTTCCATCAATACCAATCCGGAATTCTACCAGGCCATCGAACGTTTCGCCTCCTGCGCCAACGATTTCAGAGACAGCGATCTGTACGTATCCGACCTGACCGAGCTTACAGCTGCCTATCTTGGAGGGAAAATCGAACTCCTGATCCAGGCTAGCGAAATGGCCATGCAAGACGACAACATGGATCAAGCCAAACGGTATGAACAGGAAATCGAAGCCCTCATGAGCGGCATGGACCGCCTGCTCGCCTCCCATCCCATCCATCGCCTTGATGTCTGGCTCAATTATGCCCGGAAGCACGGCTCATCCCAGGAGCTTAAGGACTACTACGAAAAAAACGCCCGCCGTCTGGTCACAATCTGGGGACCTCCCATTGATGATTATGCAGCTAAAATATGGTCCGGTTTGATCCGGGACTATTATCTACCCCGCCGCAAAGAATATCTGAAAGCGAAATTCAATCCATCCGTCAAAATCGACCTTCCGGCCTGGGAACGCGACTGGGTAGAAAAAAACCGAGGGGTATCGCCTGTTTCTCCCTTTGGAGACCCTGTCGCCGCAGCCCGGGAATTGATCGCACGAGCCGCCAAAGTCTCTCCCGATATCATCAAACAGCCGGAAGGAATCCTGATCGGAACCTGGAATCCCGAAACCGTCGGTACGGAGTGGAAGGAATTGTCATGGTCTGTCTCTCCATCCGCGCTGAAGCAAGCCAAAGCCCTTCGCTTTTCATACACGAAAGGCACCAATAAACTCGAAATCAGCCATGTAAGGATAGAAATGGACGGCAACACCGTCGCTGACATCCAACAAAATGGAACAACGGGAATTGAAAATATCAATAATGTCTATCGGTTCCGTATCCCGCAGGATGCCCAGGGCAACAACTCATGCCGCATCATTGCCCGTGTCCGCTCCGACGGACAAGCAGATTCTCTCGGTAATGTTGAACTTATACCTATTTCCCAATAACCGGGAAGATAGATTATACAACCCAAATACCAATTCGCGAAGTATATTCTCGGAGATTTTCCCGAAAAACGAAATTTCTCCTTGCCCCCGACAACTCTTTATTGTATCAATAACACTATGCATTTATCTTTTATGATCAAAAGTATCGTCTGCATTCTTGGCGTGGCCATTTCCTCCATTGCTCTGGCCAATAACAATCAGGCAGCTTCCACTTCAACCATGAATAACTCAACCCAAACTACAGAAAACAAGGCTCCGTTCCAAAAGAAATATACCAATAAGGATTTCTATGACGAACAGGGCAACTTCAAACAGGATGTAGCCCGCAAGGCTTTCTACGAAATGTTCGAACATTACGGAATCCCCGTCACACCACTGATGGAAAAGGATATCTGGTTTACCGACTTCGGTCTCGGTGACTTTGAAAACGTCGGTATGGGCGGTATTTTCTGGGTTAACGACAAGGAACACAGCTATTTCGCCCACGAAATCTATCTGCTGCCGGGACAAATGATCCCCGAACACAAGCATGTCAAGACATCCATGCCTGCCAAATTCGAATCATGGATGGTACAAAAGGGAGACTGCTACAACTTCTCCGAAGTCGGAGAACCGACACCAGATGCCCCGGCTATCCCCGAATCTCAGCGTGCAACCACTATTTCCAAGAATTTCATCCACCAAAAGGCAGGTGAATTGGTTCATTTGAAGAAAATCGAAACATGGCATTTCCTGTATGCCGGACCTCATGGTGCTGTCGTTTCCGAATACGCCTGCTACCACGACAATGACGGGTTGCGTTTCTCCAACAAAAAAGCCAGCCTGTAACCCAAAAGTATAACCGGAAAACGTCTCCATACCATGAGAACTATCAACCATTTCGGAGTTCCGACCACCACCCCCCAGCCGGGAGAAGTTTACAACGAAGGATTAAGCGTCCACCTCACGGATCCCACGCAAAGCCCGAATAAAATCGAATACCTTCGTTTTGAACCCGGCAGTTGCATGTGCGAGCTGATTCAGACAGTACCGCACATCGCCTATGAGGTAGATTCTCTGGAAGAAGAACTCAAGGGAGCTACCGTTTTATTCCCCCCGACAGCCTGCAGCGATACCCTCACCATCGCCTTTATCGAAGAAGAAGGCATCCCGTTGGAACTGATGGAATTCGCCAAACACTAATACACTAATACCAAACTCTTTCCTTATTGAATCCTATGGTTTACAAATTTATCAATGCCCCGGAAGATATCACCCGGGAAGTCCTCGAAGGCTACATTGCAGCCTATCCCGACCAGGTAGCTCTGGCCGAAGAAAACATCGTCGTCCGAGCCACCCCCAAAAGCCAGGACAAAGTCGCTATCGTCACCCTCGGCGGTTCCGGTCACGAACCTGCCCTGAGCGGCTTCGTCGGAGAGGGCATGCTGGACTGTTCCGTCGTCGGGGATATCTTTGCCGCTCCCGGTGCTCAGCGTCTCTTCAAAGCGCTTCAATTGTTCAAGCGCGATGCGGGGATTTTATTGGTTGTTCTCAACCATTCCGGAGACGTCATGAGCGCCAATATGGCTGTCCAACTGGCGGAAAGAGCCGGGATCAAAGTAAAAACAATCCTGACCCACGACGATATCAGCGCAGGTCTGGACGCCCCCGACGACGATCGCCGGGGCCTCGCCGGGTGCGTACCGCTCTACAAAGTCGTTGGCGCAGCTGCCGAAGATGGTAAATCCCTGGAGGAAATTCTGGAAATCGGAGAACGTTTCAACCAAGGTATCGCAACGATTGCCGTTGCCATGCGTAGTTGTACGCATCCCCAGAACGGAGCCGTCATTGCCGAACTCCCTGAAGGGGAAATCGAAATCGGCATGGGGCAGCACGGCGAAGGAGGAGGCGGTCGCCAGCAATTCTCCAGTGCCGACAATGTCGCCACCCAAATGATCGAGCTTCTGATCAAGAAAATCAAACCGCAAGCCGGTGACAAAGTCGCTCTCTATATTAACGGAGTAGGAGCCACGACCCACATGGAATTGAGCATCGTGTTCCGCAAAGCCTCACAAATCCTCAAAGAGCGGGGCATGATTATCGCGGATTCCCGCATCGCGGAAATCCTTACCGTCCAGGAACAGGCAGGCTTCCAAATGATCCTCGCCAAATTGGATGACGATCACGCAGATCTACTCAAAAACAAAGCCTCCCATGCTCCCTATTGGACTGTCATCGGCAAATAACATGTAACCCTTGCCGTCCTTTGTCCGAAACGTCTGCCGACCTCCCGGACAAAGGCGGTTTTTCTTATGGATACGCTTACGATTCAAGACTTCAAAAAAATGCTCCAGGCTGCTCTTGAGGCAGTCAGGGCGCGGGAACAGGAATTCTCCGAACTCGATGCCGTCACAGGAGACGGCGACCATGGAACAGCCATCGTACAAGCCATGACATCCGTGGTGGAAGCCGCAGGCCCGGCCCAGGAATTCAAGCAAATGTTCAATGACATTAGTTTCAACATCATGCTGCAAACGAGCGGTTCCACCAGTACTCTCCTCGGTGGGTTCTTCCTGGGGCTTGCCGATCATTCTTCAGGAGAATCCATGACGGCGGATCAAGTCAAACAGGCATTTATGGGCGCTCTTGACGGCGTCAAAAAACAGACCAAGGCAACTGTCGGAGACAAAACGATGATGGATGCCCTCCAGCCTGCCGTCAATGCTATCGCAGCCTCAACTTCCGGCAACATTGCCGAAATCATGCAAGAGGGCGCGGCTGCAGCCATTCAGGGGGCAAAAGCCACAATCAACATGAAGGCCAACTTTGGACGAGCCAGAAACTATGGGGAAAAATCCATCGGGTTCATGGACTCCGGAGCTTCTTCCTGGTCCTGCATGTTCAATGCCTTCGCACAGGCTCTTCAATAATTTTCACACACCACCAAATCCTACTTACACCAAACATTATGGCTGACTTAGACGACCTTAGAGAAGGGAGCCGCTTCGGAATCGGCATCCCTACTGCAAAGCAAGCCCCCTTTTATGTCAAAGGCGCGGAAAATCTCTCCTGGGGGATGAAGCACAGAATGAGCCGCATCTTCAACCCGCAATCCGGCAGAGCCGTCATGCTGGCATTTGACCACGGATTCATCATGGGACCTACTTCCGGAGTAGAACGGATCGACCTCAATATAGCCCCTCTGATGCAGTATGCCGACTGCCTCATGTGTTCACGGGGAATCCTCCAATCCAGCGTCCCTCCGAGCTTTGACAAACCTATCTGCCTCCGATCCGATGCGGGGTCCAGCATCCTGACTCAACTTAACGACAATGTCATCATCGATATTGAAGATGCCATCCGCATGGATGTCTCCGCCATGGCGGTCATGGTCTCCATGGGAGATCCTTCCACAGAAGCCAAAACCATATCAAACCTGTACCGCATGGCTGATCTCGGCAGTAAATATGGCATTCCCGTCATGGGGGTGACGGCTGTCGGCAAGGACATGGCCCGTGACTCCCGCTACTTCGGTCTTGCGTCCCGCATTTGTGCCGAAAACGGAGCCAACATCGTCAAAACCTACTATTGTGACGGCTTCGCCAATGTCGTGGCCGCTACTCCAGTTCCTATCGTCATTGCCGGAGGCAAGAAACTCCCGGAACGGGAAGCCCTCGAACTTTGCTACAAGGCCATCAATGACGGTGCCGCCGGCGTCGACATGGGACGCAATGTCTTCCAAAGCGAATGCCCGGTAGCCATGATCCAGGCCGTCAGTGCCCTTCTCCACCAAAACCTTAGCGTCGACGAGGCCATGGAGATATACAACGATCTCAGCAACAGCGATCAATAAAAAAACAAAAAACAATCAAAGAGGGGAAGCGGCATCAATCCGCTTCCCCTCTTTAATGTCATGAAATTCCAGGCTTTTGAATTGGCTATTGAATTTTCCTCGGTATGGCCTAGACTCTGTCCTGTTTACAAGATCAGCCCCGGCAATCCCGCATTGTTAAAGGCCTTGTCATGTGAATGACCCGCCATCCGCCATCGCTTCTGAAAAAAGCTATCGCGCCATTCGGTCAAAATATCTATTTTCACTTATTCCACCAAGATTATGTCTGAAGATTGGTCCATATCCCCCCCTCTTCCCAATAAGGTTTTCCCTTGGGAACAATACAATCCTGTCACTAGGGAAGAAGTAGAAGCTTTCTTCCACAGCCCGGAAATCGAAGTCATCAAAGAACGCATGTGCGACATCGGACGCCGCATGTGGGCTCGGGAATACGTCGACGGCAACGGAGGCAATATTTCCGTACGCGTCGCCCACAACCTCGTTCTCTGCACTCCGACATTGTGCTCCAAAGGCTTCATGAAGCCGGAAGACATTTGCCTGGTTGACATGGAAGGAAGGCAAAAAGCAGGTATTCGCCCTGCTACCAGCGAAGTAAAAACCCACCTCGCCATGATGAAGGAAATCGGCTGTAATTCCTGTATCCACGCCCATCCGCCACATTGCAATGCCTTCCTGATCGCCGGGATCGTTCCCCCGTCCGGCATCAATTCCGAAGCAGACATTTTCCTCGGTCACATTGCCTTGGCTCCCTACGGTACACCCGGTTCGCCAGCGACGGCGGCGGCAGTTGCCAAGGCAGCTAGAAAATCCGATGTTGTCTTCATGGAAAATCACGGCGTGATCACAGGCGCCCGCCATGCCGAAGAAGCCCACTGGTTTATGGAAAATGCGGATGCCTACTGCCGCATCATTCTTTTGGCAGCAGGTCATAAAGAACCCCTCAAGCAAATCGGGGAAGAAGGCATGAAAGGCCTCATCGAAATCCGTAAAAACATCGGCTACAAAGTCGATGAAAACCAGCCGCTTTACAATACGGATACCTTCGCCGGATACAAGCTCGGCAAATCGGGCAACTAATCCATCAGCAATCCTCTCACAACCGCCTCTCTTATCGAGAGAGGCGGTTTTTTGTTTTCCGAGCCGACAATTGCCTAAAAACCACATTTTTTTATTGATACGGCATCCAATGCATTGTCTCATAGTACCCTATCCTTTCTTCATCATGTCCGTCTCTTCTCCTGACTCCCCGACCATTCACTCGAATGACAACTCCCACAAACCAATCGGAACGCTATCACTCCTTCTCGTGATTTTATCAGCCATTGTGATCGCCCTTTACACCCCGGACATCATAAGCGAAAGCAAAGTCATAGACGCTCTTGATATCGTCCAGCAGCAAAATAACTTCATCAATGGTCAATCAACCCAGGAAATTGCAGAAGATACCTTGATGCAATCTATTGACATTCTGCAGCACTTGGATGAACCCGAGATTTCAGGATTGATACAAACCGGAATCCTCCTTGTTTACCGTCTCGTTTTCTTCATCTGGATTTGGAGAAGTGCCTCCAACGCTATCCGCCATGCCTCCGGAAAAGTCGACTTCACGAGAGCTCAGAGTGTTTACTACTTCTTCATTCCTTTCATTAACTTGTGGAAACCCTACATGTGCGTCAAGCGCATCTGGAATCTCAGTAAAAATTCCGAAATATCCAGGATGAAAACAGGGTCATTGTTCATCCTGGCCTGGTGGGGTGCCGAGATCGCCAGTCAAACAGCCAGTATAAGAGATTTCCAGTTTGCATTGAAAATCAACAGCATGGCTGATCCTTCCATCCATATCATTAAAAATTATTATATGAACATGTATATCAGCGATCTCCTCCTGATTACCTCTATTTTGTTCACCTTGGGCCTGATTTATGGCATCTATTCCTCCCAGAAAAAATGGATTATGAGTGGAATGTCCGCTTTCAGATTGCATGAAGAGAAACGCCTCTATCTTCTCTCCAACGACAAGAAAGAATCGTGAACAAAGACAGTTTTTCCCCTGTCTAACCATCGGAGCAGTCGAAATAACCTGTGTACAGTGTAGTTTCCTTGAATTCGCGGGAAAATCGGCTTCACCAAGGATATTCCAATTTTTAATTAGAATAATTATTGATTAATCTCGAGAAACAGCCATACTATCATCCATGGATGAAGAAAAAAAATTGACGACGGCTGCCGGAGTTCCCGTAACCGACAATGAAAACTCGCTCACAGCCGGGCCTCGCGGTCCAATGCTGCTTCAGGATATCTGGTTCCTTGAAAAACTTGGACATTTTGACCGCGAGGTCATTCCGGAACGCCGCATGCACGCCAAAGGTTCCGGAGCATTTGGCACCTTTACTGTAACCCATGACATTACGAAATACACGCGTGCCGCCCTGTTTTCGGAAATCGGCAAGAAAACGGATTTGCTCATCCGTTTCTCAACCGTCGCCGGAGAACGCGGAGCAGCCGATGCCGAACGTGATATCCGCGGATTTGCCATCAAATTTTACACGGAACAAGGCAATTGGGATCTCGTCGGCAACAACACGCCTGTCTTCTTTCTGCGAGATCCTCTCAAATTCCCGGATCTCAACCATGCCGTCAAGCGGGACCCTCGCACAAATATGCGGAGCGCAAAAAACAACTGGGACTTCTGGACATCCCTCCCAGAAGCCTTCCACCAGGTGACTATCGTCATGAGCGATCGTGGGATTCCCGCTTCATACCGCCACATGCACGGCTTCGGAAGTCATACGTTCAGCATGGTTAATGCGGACAACAAGCGAGTATGGGTCAAATTCCATCTGAAAACCCAGCAAGGCATCAAGAATCTAACAGATGCCGAAGCGGAAGCTATCATCGCCAAAGATCGCGAAAGTAACCAGCGCGACCTCTATGAAAGTATCGAACGGGGAGATTTTCCGAAGTGGACTCTGTACATTCAGGTCATGACGGAGGAAGAAGCGAACAACTTCCCCTTCAACCCGTTTGACCTGACAAAAGTGTGGCCGCACAAGGACTATCCGTTGATCGAAGTCGGCGAACTGGAACTCAACCGTAACCCGGACAACTACTTCGCCCAGATTGAGCAAGCGGCATTCAATCCGGCCAATATCGTGCCAGGTATCGGATTCTCCCCAGACAAGATGCTTCAAGGTCGTCTCTTCTCTTATGGCGATGCCCAGAGGTACCGGCTGGGAGTCAATCACCACCTCATCCCCGTCAATGCTCCGAAATGCCCGTACCACAGTTACCACCGCGACGGACAAATGCGCGTGGACGACAACGCAGGCAGCACCATCGCCTATGAACCCAACAGCTTCGGACAGTGGCAGGATCAACCGGAGTTCCGCGAACCGCCGCTTGAACTTCAGGGAGCTGCCGACCATTGGGAATACCAGAACGACAACGCCGATTATTATGCCCAACCACGCGATCTGTTCCGACTCATGACTCCCGAACAAAAAGAAGCTCTGTTCGGCAATACGGCTCGTGCCATGGACGGAGTACCGGACTTCATCAAAGATCGCCATATTGCTCATTGCATGCTCTGCGATCCTGAGTACGGAACCGGCGTAGCCCAGGCTCTGGGGCGTCCTATTCCCAAGGTCTGATCTCAAAAAATTCGATAAATATTCCTCCGCCTTCACGAGAGGTATCTCTACCAAGCCGCAGAAATCTGCGGCTTTTTTTTGTTCTCCTACAAAAAAATTCCTTTTCCGTGTATGAAATGTAACATGCCAAACGTATATTGTACGAAAAACATTGTGATCATGAATCTTTCCAATCATTTTCCCCCATTCAGCATTTGGTGTTGTTCCATACTTGCGATCACAGGCATTGCTCATGCCGGAAACCTCCAACCGTGGATCGCGGATCTCTCGTCCATCCAGCCCCCCAAGGAAGCCCAAGACAATAAATCCCCGTGGGTACAGGAACTCTGGAAAAAAACGGCCCAATTCATCAACGCCTCGCAAAATCCGTCAGTTTCCGACGATTGTGGCAATGCCATGGTCATGCTGGAACCCGTCTGGAAATGCTGGCCCGATGGACAAGCCGCCGGCAAGAAACTTGCACAAATCCTTCAATTGCCCGAACAGGAAATCGGTGTCGTCGCCTCTTGGGACGACCTGATGAAGCACGAGGAAGCCATTTCGCAGGCAATCCAACTCCGCCGGCTGCAAAAACTCGCGTCCAATTATGATACGGTCGCAATCGAACGCGCTATCAACCAGCTTTCGGAACGTTTCCCGGACACATACAAGAACGGTCCACAATTTCTGGCAGAGTTGAAAGCCCTTCAGGAAAAGCTTGGCAACATCGACGAATGGGTCAAAAAAGCCCGTTTTGCCGATTCCAAAACCCTGCAACAGCTGGTTGACTTACGCCGTAAGGCCTTGATCGAAGCCAATCCCGACAGCCAATTCATCAAAAACTGGCTTACCGTCCGCCGCTACAATCCGCACGGAGGCCGCAGCAACAGGAATGATGACCGGCCCGCCAACTGGCAGGGAGATACCAGCATGCCTCATTCGGGCAAAACCTACATGAGCGAAATCGTCGGTTTCCAAGGAACCGGCTCACCCAGTCCTGCGGCAACCTTGCGTAAGGACGATCGCTGGATGGGGCATCTTGAACTGGATTTCACAGGTTCCAAACTCATGTTCACGGGAAACCGTTTCGACAAGCAGGACAACAAACGCCCCTGGGATGTCTACGAACTGGATTTGAAGTCCAGGGAAGCGACATCCCTGACCTCTCATATGCCGGATGATACGGACAGTTACAACTCCTGTTACCTGCCGGACGGACGTGTCCTTTTCGTCAACACTTCCGGCATGCAGGGTGTTCCCTGTGTCTCCGGCAGCGACTATGTCGGCAACCTTCACCTTCTGGACAGAAAAAACAACTCGACGCGACGCCTCACCTTCGACCAGGACAACAACTGGTATCCCAGCGTACTGGCAGACGGACGAGTCATGTTCCTCCGATGGGAATATACGGAAAGCGCTCACTACTTCAGCCGGGTCCTGATGCACATGAATCCGGACGGCAGCGACCAGAAGGAATACTACGGTTCCAACTCCTATTGGCCCAACAGCTTGTTCAATGCCCGCCCCCTCCCGGACAATCCCGGCATGTTCGTCGGTATCGTCAGCGGACACCACGGCGTGAAAAAACTGGGTGAAATGGTCGTCTTCGACGTCAATCAGGGACGCACGGAAGTCGAAGGGGCTATCCAGAAGATCCCCGGCTTCGGGAAAAAAGTGAAAGACGTCATCAAAGACCAGCTCGTCAACGATATCAAGACCCCTTACTTCGCCGAACCCTACCCCTTGAGCCGTACCTCCTACCTCGCAGTCGCCGCCAATGGGCACGGAGATCCCGTCACGAATGTCGTCTGGTGTGATATTTATGACAACATCATCCCCTTGACCGCTACGGACTACTTCATCTATGCCGATCCGACGCCTCTGAAACCCCGTAGAAAACCTCCCATCATCCATGACCGTGTAGATCCCACTAAAACAACCGCCAACGTGTATATCACGGATGTTCATCGCGGGAGGGCCATGGAGGGAGTTCCCAAAGGAGAAGGTAAAACCATCCGCGTCTTCACATCGGAATACAGCCCGCGCAATACCGGCAGCCATTATGCCATGGGCATGGAAAGCAACTGGGACGTCAAAGTTCTGTACGGTACGGCTCCGGTCAACCCGGACGGTTCCGCCCTGTTCACCGTTCCGGCCAACCAGCCGGTCACATTGCAGGTGCTGGACGGACAAGGGCGGGCCTTGGCATTGATGCGCAGCTGGTTCTCGGCCATGCCCGGAGAAACTCTCAGCTGCATCGGATGTCATGAAACGCAGAACGAAGCTCCGCCGCGCGGCATGGTTATGGCATCCCGACAAGCACCTGCAGCGCTCACGCCATGGTATGGGCCGACACGCACGTTTACCTTTCTTAACGAAATACAACCTATCCTGGATCGCAACTGTATTTCCTGCCACAACAAGGAATCCCACGATAAGCTCAGCATCCCCGACTTTGCTACGCTGGATCCCGTCAAGGGAGCTCCGGCCCCGGGCAATGTTTCCTACTGGTCACTGCATCCATACGTGCGACGCAACGGACCGGAAGGCAATTACCTCGGCCTGAAAGCCACGGAATTCTTCGCCGACACGTCGGAACTCTACCAGATACTCAAGAAAGGTCATCACGGCGTCAACCTCACCAAGTCTGACTGGGATCATCTGATCACCTGGATGGACATGAATACCCCTTACCGTGGCGATTGGCCCGGCAAGCGCAACGAACAATTACTGCAGCGTCGGTACGATCTTCACAAGCTCTACTCCGGGGCCGTCCGAGACTATGTTACCATGGTAGACAGCATGTATAAGCGCGAAGTCAATCCTCCTGCGATCGTCCCGGACATGCCCCAGGCTACACCTGCCGCCGAAGCAGCACCGGCACAAGCCATCGCCGAACCGGAATCCACTTCAATCAGCCTCGGGGACTCCGTCTCCATTAAACTGCGCCGCATCCCGGCCGGTAGCTTCACCATGGGATGCGATACCGAAACTCCGTCGGAAAAACCCGCTGGTCCGGTCACCATCTCCAAGCCATTCTGGATGGCGGAAACGGAAATCACCCTGGAGCAATACCGCCAATTCGACCCGTCTTATGAAAACGGATGGTACGATATGCACTACAAGGACCAGGTGCGCCCAGGATACAACATGGACACCAACCAGAAGTTCCCCGTCATCCGCGTCTCATGGGAAAAAGCCATGGAGTTCTGCAAATGGCTCTCCCAGAAAACCGGGAAAAAAGTAACCCTGCCGACGGAAGCCCAGTGGGAATACGCCGCCCGCGGAGGAACCCAAACGCCATTCTATTTCGGTTCCAAAGATGCGGACTTCTCCTCCTACGCCAACCTGGGCGACATCTCGCTTAAACAACTCGCCGTCCAGGGCGTAGACCCGAAACCCATTCGCAATCCAAACCGATTCTGGGACTTTGTACCTCGAGATGAAAAATACAACGACGGCAACCTCCACCTGGCTCCCGTCGCCTCGTACAAGCCGAATGCCTTCAAACTTTACGACATGATCGGTAACGTCGCCGAATGGACACGCTCCGAATACCGCCCGTACCCGTGGAACGAAGCAGATGGCCGCAACGATACCAAGGATATCCACGCCCCCCGGGCCGTCCGCGGAGGCTCCTGGTACGAACGCCCGCGCCGCGCCACATCATCCTGGCGCTGGGGTTATCCCGGCTGGCGTCCCGTATACAACGTCGGGTTCCGCATTATCATCGAAGACTAAGGAATATTCTACCCGTTCCAGTCCGTGAAACGTAGCACCATCAGCATCCTTCTTCTACTGGCCGGTTTCTCCTCATGGAGTTGCCGGGCGGAAGAAACGGCCAGGCAATTCCTGCTGTCCGGATGCGGATTCGGAAAAATCGCTATCGTCGACGATCAATGCCGCGAAAAATGGAACTGGCCCATTCCGGATGAAGTATCCGACTCCGTCATGCTGGAAAATGGCAACATCCTCCATTCCAGCAAGGCGGGATTCATCCGGGAAATTCAACCCGATTTTGCTTCAGGCAAAGGAGGTAAAATTATCTGGGAATGGTCACCGCCCCTTCTCAATGGCAAAAAGGGAGAAATCCACACCTGCCAACCCCTGCCCGGAGGAAAAATCCTGATCGGGGAAAGCCATGACGGCATTTCCTTCATCCGGGAAATCGACCGCAAGACAGGCGACATCGTCAAATCCGTCGAATTAAAAAATCTTGGCGGAAAACATTCTACCTTCCGTCAGATCCGTAAAACGCCCACTGGAACCTACCTCATCACCAGGCAGATCCAGGACGGTAAAGTCATGGAGGTAGATGCCACCGGCAAAGTCATCCGTACATTCCCGGAAGGGGGATTTACCGCCGTCAGACTCCCCAACGGCAACACTCTCATTGCAGGAGGAAGCGCCCACCGCATTATCGAAGTCAACCCTGCCAACGATATCGTCTGGGAAATCGGAAAAAACGATCTTCCGGACGTAACCATCGGCCTCGCCACCGGACTCCAACGTCTCCCCAACGGCAACACTGTCATCACCAACTGGGGGGGACACGGAGGAGCCAAAGGGCCGGCAGTTCTGGAAGTAACCCCGGACAAAAAAATTATCTGGAAAAGTACTCCTTCCATCGCCGCCCGTATTTCCTCTGTCCAAGTATTGGATAAAAACATTCTCACCCAGCAACCCGTACGATAGGAGCATACCATGAAACTGTCTTCACTTCTTCTCGCCGGCATTCTGATCAGTCAAGCTTTCGGAGCCGGTTCCGCCACCCCTGTCGCCCTGCAACCCTACAAGGGCGGTATTGCCATCGCCAACAGGGATTCTAAAAATCTGGTCTTCCTTGATCCCTCCACCAACACCATCCGGCAAGGGATTACCCTCTCCGCTCCCCCCAACGGATTCTGCCTGGATGGAGACACGGCCTATATCTCCATGGGAGGACCGGCCGGCAAAGTTGCCATCATTGATTTGAAAGAAGGTAAAATTCTGGGGGACATAGCCGTCGGTCACACCCCCGTGTCCCCGGTCAAGCACGAAAAAACCTTGTATGTTCCCAACCGCTTCAGCAGTACGATTTCCGTTATCGACCTCGACAAAAAAGAAGTCGTCAAAACCCTGACCGTCCCCCGCGAACCAGTAGCTCTTGCCATCTCACCGGACGGGAAAACCCTCTGGGCCGCCAACCACCTTCCCGCAGGCCCGGCAGACGGAGATTTCACCGCAGCGGAGCTCACCCGGTTTGAAGGTAATAAAGTTACCCATTTCCCCCTCGATAACGGTTCTCAGGGCGTCCGCGGCATGGCAATGAGCCCCGATGGAAAATACCTGGCCATCACCCATATTCTCAGCCGTTACCAAGTACCCACCACCCAGCTGGACCGCGGATGGATGAATACCAATGCCGTCACCATTTTCGATACCTCCCGGCCGGAACACCACCACGCCATCCTGCTGGACGACACCAACCAGGGAGCCGCCAATCCATGGGGAGTTCAATTCACCCCGGATGGGAAAAAACTCATCACCACACACGCCGGTACCCATGAAGCCAGTATCATCGACTTCCCCGGCCTGGTTTCAAAAATCGCCGGTTTGAAAGAAGGAGAAAAAACATCGGAAAGCCTCGGCTTCCTCAACGGCATCCGTACCCGCCACCGCCTCCCCCTCAACGGCCCCAGATCCCTGGCAACGGACGGTACCAATCTCTACTCCGCCGGTTACTTCTCCGACAATGTCGTCACTCTGCCTTTGAAGGAATACGCCGAACCCCGCGAAGTCAAACTCCCCGATGCCGGAGACACATCCCGGGAACGCCTCGGCGAACAATACTTCAACGATGCCACTCTTTGCTTCCAGGAATGGCAGAGCTGTGCATCATGCCACCCGGACGCCCGTGTAGACGGCCTCGACTGGGACTTGCTCAACGATGGCATGGGCAACCCGAAGAATACGCGTAGTATGTTCATTTCCCACAGGACAAGCCCCGTCATGTCCCTGGGGGTCCGGGCATCCGCCGAAGTAGCCGTCAATTCCGGATTCATCCACATCCAGTTCATCAACCCGGACAAAGACCATGTGGAATGTGTCAACGAATACCTCCTCAACATGAAGGAACAACCCAGTCCTCTTCTGCTGGCAGACAAGCCCTCCAAAGCACAGACTAAAAAGGAGAACTGCGCCCAATGCCATGCGCCGGGCGTTGAAAGAGGCTCTCTGTCCGATTCCGCCAGGCGCGGCAAAGACGTCTTCAAATCCGCCGGATGTATCCAGTGCCACCCCCACCCGTATTTCACCACCAAGCAACTTGTTGCAACAGGTACCACCAAAGGATTGGACGAAGGTAAAAAAGTACTCGTCCCCTCCCTGGTCGAAGTCTGGCGCACCGCCCCCTACATGCACGACGGTCGCACCACATCCATCAAGGAAGTCATTACCAAGTACAACAAGGGAGACATACGCGGCACGACAAGCAACCTGACGGAACAACAAATTAACGATCTCGTCGATTATGTTCGTTCTCTCTGAATCATCTATCCGCCATCTTTCCTCTCCTAACATGAGTACGCTATCCACAGCGCCTTCTGCCTCAGCATGGACAAGTACGGCTTCGACGGACGAACGATTCTATTGCATGACAGCCACTCCCGGCGAGAGTTTCGAAGAAGAAGCTGCACGGTTGCTTGCCGAATACGATGAACGTTGCGGCGGCGATAAGAACGAGCTCCTTCTCCGCTTCCACTTGAGCGATGCCACCCGGCAAACAAGCCTCCTCAAGCAACTCCTCGGCAATCGTCGGTCCTACGTCACTTGCATCGGACAAGCGCCCGCCAACGGAGCCAAAATAGCCTTGGAAGCATGGCATATCGATGGATCTTCCGACAAACAAATCTATCGGGATGAACAAGGCTCGCTTCTCATGGTCAAATGGCAGCACTATACTATGTTGCTCACAGGCAAAACCTCTCTCCGTTCCCAGGGAAGCCATGACCAAACCCATGAAGAATTCGCCTGGCTCGACTCCGTAGCCGCCCGCTTCCATACCCCCGTATCCGACCTCATCCACCGTACGTGGATCTACTGCCGCGATGTGGACAACAACTACGCCGGACTCGTCAACGGACGTAACGAAACATTCTCCCGCTACGGGTTGACCAAAGACACCCATTTTATCGCCAGCACCGGCATCGAAGGTCAAAGCGAACATCCGGCCCGTCTCATTCACATGGACAGCTGGGGACAAATCGGTCATGTTCCCACGCAAGTCGAATACATGGAAGCGTTGGATCACCTTTCCCCTACCCATTTGTACAATGTCGCCTTCGAACGCGGCACCAGAATAATCTACGGAGACCGCTCCCGCTACTTCATCTCGGGCACTGCCAGTATCGATGCCGCCGGCGAAATCGTTCATCCCGGCGATGTGAATCTCCAAACCATCCGGACACTGGAAAACATTCAAGCCCTCATGACAAACCACCAAGGAAGACTGGAAGATCTCAAACAGGCAACCGTCTACCTTCGCGACTGGGCGGACGCCGGAATCGTCAGTAAAATCCTGGACAAGTCTCCCCTCGGACAAATCCCACACATCATAGTCAAAGCCCCTGTCTGCCGTCCCGGATGGCTGGTGGAAATCGACGCCATCGCCGTCAACTCAGCAGGTTCCTCCGCCTTTCACCCTCTCATTTAAAGTAAAAAGTCGTCACCTTACGAAAGCTGGACGGACAAGTTCCCATCAAGGCAGTCTGCCCAGATAGGTTCTTTTACTTCTTGACGGATTTTTACCAAGGCCTTATGTAGGTAAGGCAACATTGAGACCGATGAAGATAGATTCTCCGACCTTTATAGCCAAATGGAGCCTGATCCTAGGGCTTATGGTGCCGGTAGCCTCATACTCCGAGACACCTGCCCTCCCTCAGGGATCCGGAAGCATTTTAAGCCAAACAGAACTGCCAGGGCACCCGGAAAGCGTCGCTGAAAAAGATGGCATTTTCTATACGGCATGCATCGGCAAGGAAATGACTCCCACGGTCAAGGATGGCGACGGATTCATTGCAACGATCGATAAGTCCGGCCAAATCATCTCTCCCAATGCTTTCCCCGACGTGAAACTGGATGCCCCCAAGGGAGCTGTCATTGAAGGAGACATTCTCTACGTCACTGACATTGATCGTATCGTCGGCATCGACATCAAAACCGGCAAACAGGTTAAAAACATTGACTTATCCCGGGAAAAAATGGTCTTTCTCAATGATTTGGCAGAAGAAAACGGCATCCTCTATGCCTCGGCCACCGATATCAACAAACTCTTTACCGTTGACCCGGCCTCCGGCAAATATATCGAATTCAGGACCAAACGCCCCCTCTCCAGCCCCAATGGCCTCGTCTGCGACAGGGATATCCTCTATGTCGCCGAATATGCTACTGCCGACGGAAAACCCCAGGGACAAATCAAAGCCGTCAATCTGCAAACAGGTGATGTCTCTACTATCGTCTCTCAACCAGGACAATATGACGGTCTTGCCAAAGAAGACGGTGTCCTTTACTTCAGCGACTGGGAAGCCAACAACAAACCCGGCGCCGTCAAAAAAGTTTCAATGACTGACCCAGGCACCCTACAAAACGCCACGTCGGTTCCAGCCAACGGACCAGCCGACTTCATCATCAAAGACGCTGTCATCTGGCTTCCCTCCATGGTTGACAAACGCATTCTCAGAATTGCCAAATAAAAACATACCCTATCTTCCTCCGGGAACAGAAACGAAGGCAGCCCTTCCTGGTCGCGCCCTCGCTGATTTATCTTAAAGGCTTTTCAGAGTCCTCCGATAATTTCCGATGAAGACCGTCCAATGTTGGTCAGGCAAATGAGTCATCCCTATCGCAGATAGGCCGGAGTTCAAATGACTCTTCTCTCATTAATGGATAGATCCGATGAACTCAGCCAATTTGACGTAAATGCGCCGCATTCCGACTTCGTCGCTTTTCCGCAACAATTCCATCGGCTGCCAACAAGCGGCCTCGGCATCATCCGCCGCACAGAGTTCAGGAAGGATTTCCTGTGAAGGAAGGCACAGGAAGCGCAAGTCGAAATGCTCATGAGCCGGCTGTCCGGGTCTTGCAGGGATCACGTGAATATCCAAATCCAGCAGTTCCCACTTCCCGCGGGGATCCAAACCAGTCTCCTCCAGCAATTCCCGGCGGGCGGAAGCCTCAATCGTTGCATCGGAATCCTCCGCATGCCCCCCCGGTTGCAACCAACGCTTCAAATGCCTGTGAAACACCATTGCCACACGCCAGTCAACCGGATTCAACACATACGCACTAGCCGTAAAATGCCCCGGTTCGTAATGAACACGATTCCAGGCATCCTTCCCTTTTTCCAAAAGAGAGAGCATACGCAACCGTGCAATACTTTCTTCGGGGAAAGGCGATGAATACCCCGTCAGGAGAGATGACAAATGAGCTGTGTCCATAGTTTCCTGAAGTCCGTCTCATGCGGAATAAAAAGGATTTCCATCTTGGGGAAGAGGAGAATCAATCCTCGCTCAAGAATGTTTTCTTCAAGGCCTTCAGTTCCTTGAGCATCCCCGGCAATTTACGGATAGCAGCATACTGGCGGCTGGCATCCTTGAAGGGAACGGCAGGAGTTCCCCAATAAATACTGTTGTCCTCAAGGTCGTTCATGACACCAGACCTGGCAGCCAGCGTAACTTTGTTGCCAATCTTCAAATGTCCGGTAATACCTACCTGTGCGGCGACCGTACAATAGTCACCGAAGACCGTGCTGCCTGCTATGCCGGATTGGGACACGATCACGCAATGTTTGCCAATCTGGACATTATGTCCGATCTGGACAAGATTGTCGATCTTGGTTCCTTCCCCGATTACCGTACGACCAAACCTGGCACGATCTATTGTCGTATTGGCACCGACATCCACATCGTCTCCAAGTTCCACAATACCAACTTGGTCAATGCCTACGTAACGGCCATCCTCTCCCATCAGGAAACCGAATCCGTCCGAGCCGATCACAGCTCCGGGCTGAATCACAACACGGTTACCAAGACGGCAGCGTTCACGAATAGTCACATTGGAATGCAATCGGCAATTTTCACCTAAAACAGCACCATCTCCAATCACACATCCCGGACCGATATCAGAGCCTTTGCCAATCACGACATGCGCACCAATGGTGACATGAGGACCGATTCTCACCATATCGGGATCCAACTGAGCGGAGGAATCCACCACGGCCGTCGGATGAATACCCGGGGTAAAACGGTAGGAACTCGCCTGAAAGTAATTAACAAGCGAGTTGAAAGCCAGGGAGGGGTTTTCCACTTCGACGAGGACAACCCCTTCCGGATACTTCGGCAGGGACGGCGGCACGAGTACAAGTCCGGCCTTCGTCTCCAGAAAATCGTGAAAGTATTTCTCGTTTCCAAGGAAGGAAGCCTCCTCACGGCAGGCTTCCTTCAAAGAAGCGACCCCGGTAATCAGAACACCGGGATCGCCTGAAAGGACAGTTCCCCCCGTTAATGTCACCAATGAGTCAAGATCAAGTTTCATGATTCACGTAGCCGGGGGCTAAACAAATACTTTTTACTTGGCGGGAGCCGGAGCTGGAGCGGCAGCAGCGGGCACCTGAATGTCCACAGAGTCCTTTTCCGGATCAAAGCCGGCAGGAGCAGAAGCGTTGAGTTCCTTTTTCACCTCGGCGGTAATGTCCATGGAAGGATTGGTGTAAAGGAAAACCTTCGTCTGAGCTGCGCTCACAGCACTCTTGTCGAGCACAAGATCGAACTTGCCGGACGTTGCCTTGTCGGTAGCAACCTTGTTGATTTCTTCAATAATAGCCGACATTTTGAGTTGTACGGTTTCGTTGAGGGAACGACTCTTGCGTTCCACGAATTCACGACGGGCTTTCTCCAGAGCAATACCTTCGTTCTGCTTCAACTGAAATTGCTCGCCCAAACTCTGTTTGGCCTTATCACTCAGGGAAGGATCTTCTCCTCGCTTTTTGATGTCCTGCAGTTCCTTTTCAATAGCCTTCACCTTTTCCATGCGGGTGGCGTTTTCGGCTTCGATTTCCTTACGGACATTGTTCACTTCCTTCTGAGCTTCATGCGTCTTATAGTAATCTTTGAAGACCTGCTGAACATCAACAGTGGCAACTTTCAATTCAGCGTGGGCGGCACTTACCATTCCCAAGGCAGCGGCGGCAATCAGAGTAGTATTAAAAAATTTCATAATCTTTCGTATATCTTGACGTGTCGGGCATTTTACACGTACATGGACATTCGTCAATACAAGTCAGGCGTATTTCGTGATTGAACTTTTGTCATCACGGAAGCAACCTGAGCCCATGCAAAGCTATTCGAGTAAGGAAGAATTGCGTGAACAGCTCAACTCTGTTCGACAGGGAAAAAGAATCGTTCTCGTTCCTACGATGGGCGCCCTCCATGAAGGGCACAAGAATCTCCTCGTGGAAGCCAGAAAAATGGCGGAAGAAACAGGCATCGTCGTCGCCAGCATTTTCGTCAACCCAATCCAGTTCGACAATACGAACGACCTGGCTACCTATCCCCGTACTCTCGACAGTGATCTCGCCATTTGCCAAAATGCCGGAGTCGATTACGTTTTCACGCCAACTCCGGAAATCATGTACTCCCCGGACCGCAGTATCGCCATTGAAGAAAACAGTCTCTCCACTAAACTCTGCGGAGCTTCCCGCCCCGGCCACTTCACCGGGGTCTGTACCGTCGTCGCCAAACTCTTCAATATTGTCCAACCAACGGATGCCATCTTCGGTAAAAAGGACTTCCAGCAACTGGCTATCATCCGCCGCATGGTACGCGACCTCGATATTCCGGTTACTATCCACGGTGTGGAAATCGTCCGTGCCGACAACGGACTAGCATTCTCTTCCCGCAATGCCCGCCTAACGCCCGATCAGAAAAAGGCAGCACCGGTTCTCCGCAAGCTCCTCCTCCAGGCCCGTAACGAATACTCCGCAGGGGAATCCCTCGATACCATCCGCCGCAATGCCTTGGAAACAATTGCATCCGTTCCCAACACTCAAGTGGACTACATCGAAATCGTCCACGCAGAAACCATGCAATCCCTCGACAATAACGACCATAGCTCTCCCGCCCTCATGGCATTGGCCGTTTTCTTCGGAGATGTCCGCCTCATTGACAACATTGAGCTTTAATTCTCATCTTCTCCCCGCTATTCTCCCGACGTGATCACCGCCAGGAACCTTCACCGTAGCTATACAATCGGCAAAAAGACGATTGAAGTCCTCCATGGACTGGACATCGACATCTCCCAAGGGGAAAAAGTCTTCCTCTGCGGTCCAAGCGGCGCAGGAAAAACAACCCTCATGTACACCCTGGCCGGACTGGAAACACCCCAGGCCGGACAGGTTGTCATTGCCGGACAGGATATCTACGCGCTTCCCACTACGGCCCGTTCAAGGTTCCGCAACAAGCACATGGGGTTCATCTTCCAAAACTATCTGCTGATGCCGGAGCTGACCGCCATGGAGAACGCCTGTCTCTCGTCCTCCATCAGCGGAAAACAAAATGCCGCCTATGTCGAATCCCTGATGGAACGCGTCGGCCTCGGAGACCGGCTTGATCACCTGCCCGGAGAACTCAGCGGCGGAGAACAACAACGTGTGGCTATCGCCCGCGCCCTCGCCAACAATCCATCCATCATCTTTGCGGATGAACCAACGGGTAATCTCGATTCCCGTAATGGCGACGAAGTCCTAAACCTCCTCTTCAATCTTGCTTCCGAAGACGGCAAAACCCTGGTCATCGTCACCCACGACCACCACATCGCCCAACGGGGAGACCGCATTATTACCATCACTGACGGGCAAATCCTCCCCGAATAAAAATCCAGCAATTCCCCTCTTGTTCGACCATCGCGTCATAAGCCCGCACCGATCTGTCTTCATGTGAAGATTTACTCTGGCTCCCCGGGGAATTCCATGCTAACAGAGTATGACTATGAAAAAGTTCATCGCCATAATGACGGCTCTGGCCGCCTTGATGATCTGTCTGTCGTTTGCCTCAACAGAAGGAAACGGTACAGATACCCAGGAACTCAAGGACGTCCGGGTTATCCTCAATACGACGCAGGGTCAGATCCACCTCGTGGTGTATGCCTCGAAGACGCCGGTCACCGCCGCCAATTTCCTTAATCTTGCGAAACGCGGATACTATAATGGAGTAACGTTCCACCGTGTGATTCCCAACTTTATGATCCAGACGGGGGATCCGTCGGGAACAGGATACGGCACACCCAACTATTCATTCGAGAACGAAATTGTAGAAGGACTGACTCACAATGGGCCCGGCATTCTATCGATGGCCAATACCGGACAACCGAACAGCAACGGTTCTCAATTTTTCATCACTCACCGCGCCACGCCTCATCTGGACGGCAAACATACGGTCTTCGGCCGGGTATTGGCCGGACAGGATGTCGTCAATGCCATCCGGAAAGGCGATAAAATCAAGTCCGTCACCATTGTCGATTCTCCGGAACCTGTTCTGAAAAAAGAAGCCGAACGGGTTCGCGCTTGGAACAAAGCCCTTGACTCACCGGTACAACAGAAACCATAAGAATTTTCAACAAAACGTAACATACTCAACCGTACAACAAACATATTATGAAAACATTGATCAAAAACGCCCGCATCATTTCTCCGGGTATCGACATTGCCGGTGCCTCGGTTGAAACGGAAAACGGTCGAATCGTCCGTATTCTGCAACCCGGAACGGAACTTCCCGTAGCCGACAAGGTCATTGATGCCGAAGGCAAAATGCTTCTTCCCGGCTTCATTGATATCCACAGCCACGGCGCAGGCGGTCACGATACGTGCGACGCCGACTTGGACGGTCTGAAAGTCATTGCCGAGTGCAAGATGAAAGAAGGCGTCACCAGTTGGCTGCCGACAACGCTGACATTGCCGCCGAAGGTGTTGGAAGATGTATGCAAAACAGTAGCGGAATACCGGAAAACGCAGGAGTTCGCCAAAACGCCCGGAGTTCATCTCGAAGGTCCGTTCATCAACCCGAAGTGCTGTGGCGCTCAAAATCCGGCTTATGTGCGCCAGGCAAGCATCGAAGAAGTGGAACATCTGAATTCCATCGCCCCCGTGCTTCTTATCTCTCTAGCTCCTGAAATGCCCGGCGGCGTTGAGTTCATCGCCAAGGCCACGGCCAAGGGCATTCGCTGTTCCGCGGGTCACAGCGCGGCAACCCATGCTGATTTTAAAGCTGCCAAATCTGCGGGACTGGTACACTTGACTCACTTCTGCAACCAAATGTCGCCGATGCACCACCGGGAAATCGGCCTGGTCGGCTCCGGTTTTCTGGATGAAGAAATCAAAATCGAAATCATTTGTGACAAAATCCATCTCTGCGGGGATATGTTGTCGACCGTGTTCTCCAACAAGAAGCCGGATCAAATGCTCATGATTACCGATTCCCTCGCCTGTTCATGGATGCCCGACGGCCCCGGAGATCTCGGAGGTCTTCCTATCATCGTCAAGGACGGAGTCGCCCGCCTTCAGGAATCCGGCAATCTCGCCGGCAGTACGTTGAAATACGCCTACGGCCTGCGTAATGTGCATGAATTGACAGGACTGCCCCTAAGCGAACTGGTCAAAGCGACCTCTTGGAACCAGGCCCAATCCCTCGGCCTGGAAGGTCTCGGCAAAATTGCTCCCGGATTCCACGCAGACATGGTGTTGCTGAACGACGATTTCAGCACAGCCAAAGTCTTCATCGATGGCGAAGAAAAATTCAGTGCCTAAAAAACACACGATGACCGGAATCGCCGGAAATCGTCTTGATCCCGGAGCAGGAGGACTCTCTTGTTTCGGGATTTTTTCTGAATTTGAGGAAATATCAGGCAAAAGTTCCGAGAACGAAATAAACTTTTCGGAGAAGAAGCGTTGAATATCGGAGGAGGTTTGTGGCAGTATAAAACCGTAAGGATTCACGTTATGTCGATCAAAATTGAAATGCCTCGTTTATCCGACACGATTATGGAAGCTACCGTATCGCGGTGGCTGAAACGTGTCGGAGACAGTGTCGCAGCCGGAGACCACATCGCCGACTTGCAGACAGAATACGCCGATATGGAACTTCTCGTATCCGACAGTGGCGTCCTGACCCAGCTGAGTGTCGAAGAAGGGAGCAAGGTCACTGACGGTCAGCAACTGGCCATGCTTGAAGAGGATGACTTGGTATCTCCCCCCTCCATTACTCCCAGGATGAGCCCGCTGGCGACAGCCATAGTCCGTAAACTCAATCTCGACTGTTCCGGAATAATAGGATCCGGTCCCCACGGCAAAATCATGTCTTGCGACCTTCACGATGCGGCAGAGGCCAGCAAAAAGGACACCATGCCTATCATGAAAAAGGCCTCCGTCAAAATGCGCGTTTCCTCTGTCGTCGTCCGTATGGACGGTTATTATGCCTATTCCTTCCCGGCGGACATGTCACAGCTGGCTGCCATCAGTATGCCCATCGCCGTCCAGTGTGAAAAACTGATGGGATGCCGCTATTCCCTGTTCGACTACGTTGCCCGTGCATCCGTGCGAGCTTGCCTGTCACGTCAAAGCCGCCCGGATGGAGCAATTGATCTGGTCATGGTTATGGACAAGGGAAACCGCGAGATCCCCGTATCCGAGGCAGCAAACAAGACCATTTACCACATCGCCCGTGCCCGCATCGGAGCGGAAGCCGGGGAACCTTCTCCTGCTTCATCGACAACTCCGTCCATCATCCTGGCCGATGCCGGCCTGCCCGTGCCGAATTTGCGGGAAAAACTGGCATCCCATCCGGAAGCTTTCATTGCATTGGGAGGAACACGGCCCAAGACCGGATTTGAAGCGGGCAAGCCAGTCAACAAGTTACTTCTCCCGGTAACGTTATACATCAATTCAACTCTGCTCGACCAGAGTGAAGCCGCAGGTATTGCTTCGGAATTCAAGACTCTCATGGAAAATCCTGTACTTCTGCTCTTCTGATGAGTCCCTTCTTCCCTGCCCTTACCGCCTTGTTCTCTCTCGCTTTCGGGCAGGGAATTACAGCATCGGCTGCTCCCGATTTTACGGAACGTCCCGCATATATTATTCCGGAGCCCAGGGAAATCATCACAGACGACGGCCTCCTCAAAAAACCGTTCCCAATCAAGAACGTTATCGACAAAAGCCTTGATCCCGAAGCATACGAACTCATCATCACTCCCCGGGAAGCCTTTGTCAAATCAAGCACTCCCGCCGGAAGACTGTATGGACACAGTACGCTGGATCAGTTGATCTCCCAATTCGGAGACAAAGGAATCCCCTGCGGTACGATCAAGGACAGTCCCCGCTATCCCTGGCGCGGCCTAATGCTGGATCCCGCCCGCCATTTCATCCCCGTATCCGACATCAGAAAGTTCATTGATGTCATGGCCTATTACAAGTTCAATAGGCTGCATCTGCACCTTACGGACGACCAAGGCTGGAGATTGCCCGTACCCGGGTATCCCAGGTTGAAAACTATTGCCTCGCACCGCGAGGAGACCAATGGCGACGGCAAGCCGCATGGGGGCATGTACACAAAGCAGGAACTCAAGGATTTGGTCAGGTACGCCGCAGCAAAGAATGTGGAGATCATCCCCGAAGTAGATGCTCCGGGGCACAATGTAGCCCTTGCCGCCGCATACCCGGAATTCATCTGTTTTCCGAATCCGAATTTGAAGGTGTTTACCTCGAATGGAGTAACGAAGGAACTGGTTTGTCCCGGCAATCCCGATATTTGGAGATTCTACACAGCCGTCATCAAGGAACTCAAGGATATTTTCCCCTCCCGCTACATTCATCTGGGTGGTGACGAAGCTCCGGAGGACAACTGGATGAAGTGTCCGAAATGCGCTGCATGGCGCAAGGCTGCCGGGATTGCTGAGCTAAAAGACGGAGATAACAACGCGATGAAAACAGCAGCCCGTCAGGAAATGATCCAGTTTTTTTCCCGGCTGACGGATATCGTGAACAAAGCCGGCAAGGAACCTCTTTTCTGGTACGAGCAACCTATCGCCTCTTATCCGAAAGGATCGACGGTTTACACTTGGAGATTGGGATTGACGCCCGACACGGTTGCCCGGACGCGAAAGGAAGGCTTAAAGCTCATCTTTTCTCCTGGAGAACACTGCTATCTCGACTATCCCCAACTCCCCGGAGACTGGCCCAAAAAAGAACCAGCCGGAGGATGGATGCCTACCACAACCCTGGAACAAACCTACAAGCTGGATCCGGGACGCGGGCTTACGGAGGAAGACGCCGCACATATCGTCGGCGTAGAAGCTACCATGTGGGGAGAGTGCATCCCCGATATCAACAAGGCGTTTTACATGGCTTACCCCCGTGCATTGGCACTAAGCGAAGCCGGATGGTCACCAGCCGACGTTCGTTCGTGGGAACGTTTCCAAGGCAAGCTGGACCAACATCGGAATATCATGCAAAAGAAGTGGAACATCTCCTTGGAGCGCCCTGCCAAAAAATAATCCATTTCCCCCAGCCCTTCTCTCAATTCGTCGATTCCGGATTTGTTCCAGGACATTTTTTCAGTATTCAACAGCAATAAGAAAGCCGCCTTGTTACGGGCGGCTTTCCTGCAATCTTCCAGGTGGAAATTGGAAAAATCAGGCCTCATCCTGGCGGGATTCGCCTACGCCGGTTTCCTGCAAGTCAGGTTGGCCGGTTTGTTGGTCATCCCTGGCCTGTTCCTGACGTTCATTGGCAGCGCTTACCGTAAGGAGGCGCCCCATGAAAGGCTGGTCATGCAGAACGGTAACGGCACGAACGGCATCGTCCATGAACTGCATCTCCACGAATGCGTAACCTTTGGACTTATGCGTCCGGGGATTGTAAATCACTTCCACGCTGCGAACGGCGCCAATCCCCTTGAAAAGATCCTCCAAATCGGATTCCGTAGCTTCATAGGAGAGGTTGCCAACGTAGAGGCGGGGTACGCTAACGGGCTGGCGGGAGATGGGAGTCCTGCTTTCGCGGGAACGGGCAATGCGAATATTCGTCCTTCCGGTTTTACCTTCGACGAATCTGGAAGGTGTGTCTTTTTTCTTCTGGAACGGCGGTTTGTAAAGACCGACAAATTTCAGAATTTTCTGCCAGAAGGTAAGTTTGACCGGTTTGGGAGCATTGCTGCGGTTGGGCCTGAATCCGCCTTTGCGGTCCCCGCCTCCATGGTATCTACCCTGTCTGTTGTTGCGGCGCTGGGGCCCATGACCCTGGCGTCCTGATGTATAATGTTGAGACATATGGTACTGTTATTATATGTATGATGCGGTAACTGGCATCCGGGCTTATCGATTCCATCCACGGATGCAGAGCTGCGTCCTTGCCCATTTCCGAATGCATTCAACCCAAAAACGCCCAGCCGCGCGAAATCCCTGCGGCGGAGCCTTCCCGAAGGAAGAGTGAGAGTTGTGTCAACAGGCAGTCTGGTATAAGGACAATTTTCTTTCTCACGTTTTGCCGCCAAGGGCAAGCCGACATATCGTCATTGGTGCGCGAACCACCATTTCGTGCTAGCTCCCTTCCCTCCCGGTGTAGCATTTCAGGGGATTTCGTTCCTGCTCAAGAAAACAGATCTCCCCCCAGAAAGATGCGCTACCGATACTATTTTTCCTGTTCTTCGGTAATATACTCGGCAAAACGGGTCAGGCTATCTTCGCGCCCGAAGAGAATCAGGATGTCATCGGGCTTGAACTCGAGGTCGGGATCGGGCGTTCCGATAACGGGGTTGCGCGGCATGGCCATGACTCCTTCACGATCCTCCGGCACATCACCGCGACGAATAGTCAACAAGTTCAGTTTGAAGCGGGTTCTGAGTTCGACATCGCGCAACTTGCGGCCGATCCAATTTTCAGGAACAGCCATTTCGACGATGGCATGAGACTCGTCCAGAGGCGTTGCACTGAGGAATTGAGGGGACTGAAGCTGACTTGCGAACTGCCGGGCTGTCACTTGCGCCAGATTGATGAATTTGGCGTTCATCTGTTTGAGGATGTGCTCGTGAACATCGCTGAGGGCGCGGGCATAGATCTGCTTGACACCCATTTGCTGAAGGTAAGAAACAACCAAAAGATTCTCCTCGAAGCTGTCTCCAATGGAAACAATAGCCACGGAATCGTCGTCAAACTCCAATTCCTTGAGAGAATTGGGGTTTGTATAGTCCGAAATAATGGCATAGGTCACTTGGTCCTGGACATCTTCCAGACATTCTTCCGTATTGCCTACAGCTACAACATCCATTTTTCGGGCAGCAAGTTCGAGGCAGAGATTCCGGCCAAACTGGCCAAGTCCGATAACAGTGTATTTCATAGGGGATTAATTCAGGTAAGAGGTATTTTAACGGCGGGATAGTGGAAATGCTTGGGTTCGGGAGTGCCGGCCAGAGCCACAAGAAACAGGAATAATCCTGCCCTGCCAACGATCATGTTAATAATAACGATACATTTGGGAATGTCATACAAGGACGATGTCGCCCCCATCGACAAACCCGATGTAGAAAATGCGCTGCATACTTCGAAGAACATATCCAGAGGAGCAACTCCCTCCGGTTGGAACGAGCATGCCAGAACGGTCGAAGCTCCGACCCATGCACCGCACACGGCAATGGTACACAGGCATCGTTCGATCACGGACTGGTCGATTCGCCTCCGGAAAAACTGAACGTACTTACGCCCTTTGACGACGCGAAACACTTCCCCGGCAACTACGGCAACCGTCGTAGTTCTGATTCCCCCGGCGGTCCCTCCAGGGCTACCGCCGATAATCATGAGTGCGCAAATAATCAGGCAACCCGCCGGCATGTAGAACTCCATGTTGGTAATGGCAAAACCTGCGGTACGGGATGAAATGCTATCGAACAGGCAAACCCAAAGACGCTCCGTCCATGTCATTTCCCTTCCCAAATCCGTATTGACCAGAAACAGGGATAAAGTACCGACAAAGACGATGATCGAGGTGGTACAAAGAACAAGTTTGCTGTACGGAGACCATGGGATTTTACGCATGCGAGCCGTACTCTTGCGTTCCTGCAACCATCGTTTGAAATGATACCAAGCCTCCTGGTACAAGGGAAAGCCGAGTCCCCCCATGGTGATCAGGCACAGGATCACCAACTGGCCCAAGCGGCACGCGACAAGTCCGGGAGCACCGAGTCCTCCCGGGAAAGTTGAAAATCCGGCGTTGCAGAAAGCGGAAACCGCATGGAACATGGCATGCCACCAAAGAGGGCTTGATCCCGGATCCACACCCTGGGTTTTCCATGTGAAATAGAGAAAGAGAGCTCCGGTCGTTTCCAGGAACAGAGTACTGATAACAATGTGACGGACAGATAGGACAGCAGCATTCAAATTGCTTTCGTCAAAGATATTTCGCAGGAGAACGCGATCCCTGAGGGAAACACCCTGCCCGGCGATCATGGCAATAAAATAGGCGAACGTCATGACGCCCAGACCGCCAATCTGAATGAGACACAGGACGAAAATTTGGCCCGTCAGTGTAAATTGTTCGGCAAAATTCACAGATGAAAGCCCCGTCACGCATACGGCACTGGCACTGGTAAACAAAGCGTCCAGATAGGGGATATCTCCATGAGTGGCATTAGGCAACATCAACAGGCCACTCCCGGCAAGGACCGCACAAATGAGAGAGACGACGAATTGCAGAGCCGGAGGCATCACCGGCTTGCCCTGTCGCTTGATCAGCCATTGAAAGACATGCGTCAGAGAAACGAGGGAGGGGATGAGCACCAAGCCAATCGTCGCGACCAGACGGATAACTTCTCCCTGTTTAATTTTTTCAGGAGAAAGAGTATCCTCTCTCACCAAAAGACCGAAGATCACCAAACAACCGATGATTTGAAAAATGAGGAGGCGCAGCGGAGGTCTTCTTTTTTCCTCGCAATAAACGTAAGCCCCGATAATTCCCACCAAGTGGGCGATTGTCGCCAGATTCAGGGCCATGACGATGTTCTCGTACTGAGCCGTCTCCAAAGGCCAGCCCAATTCCCACAAAACGCAGGCAACCATCAATGCCAGCCCGACGAGGGAGGTTCGGCTGAACAGGTTGTATCGTTTCCGTGCTGTGTCCATGACGAAAGGAGGCAGATGCACAGTTTACCCTTTGTTTCGGCGCTAACAAGCGCAATTTGAGCTTCCCCTCACGGCAAAATAGTGGCTACATGGTCTTCGTGCTGGCAAAACGTATCATTCCCTGTCTGGACGTCACGAACGGTCGTGTCGTCAAAGGTACCAATTTCATCAATCTCCGCGACGCCGGTGATCCTGTCGAATGTGCTATGGCCTATGACAGGCAGGAAGCGGATGAACTCGTCTTTCTCGACATCACAGCCTCATCCGACGGACGAGCAACGATGGTCGATGTTGTTCGCAGAACGGCGGACTGCTGTTTCATGCCCCTGACTGTCGGTGGCGGCATTCGGAAGGTTGAGGACATGCGAGAAATGCTTTTGGCCGGAGCCGACAAAGTTTCTCTGAATACGGCAGCCATTAATCGTCCAGATCTCATCAATGAAGGGGCTACGGCGTTCGGCAACCAGTGTATCGTCGTCGCTATTGACGCCAAACGCCTGGCCTCCGGCAAATGGGGAGTGTACACCCACGGCGGGCGCAACTTCGTCGGCCTGGATGCCGTGGAATGGGCACTCGAAGCAGAACGTCGGGGCGCCGGGGAAATCCTGCTGACCAGCATGGATGCCGATGGAGCCAAAGCGGGTTACGATATTGCCCTGACGCGAGCCGTCAGCGAAGCTGTCGGCATACCGGTCATCGCCAGCGGAGGTGCCGGCAACCTGGATCACATGGTCGATGTCCTCACGGAAGGCAAGGCCGATGCTGTCCTGGCAGCCTCAATCTTCCATTTCGGCGAACATACGGTACCGGAAGCCAAGGCCTATTTCACAACGAAGGGCATCCCCGTACGTCCCCTCTGCTAAGCCAACGGAAACATCCGGGCAAACAGGTTTCGGTCCGGATGAATTACACCGCCGCCGAGAGCTTCCTGTTTGTTTCCTCCAAAGGCATCGGATACGTTGGTTTTTTCCAATCTTTTCTTTCAAGCACGTCTTCCCGTTACAATGGAGAAAGATTCATCGCAGAGAGTACGTATTCCTGTCCGTGATCAAGAAACTCTTCATTTTATCCTCTCTGTCCCTGCTGGGGCCCGTTCTGGCATTTGCCCAGCCGAATGAGAAACCGTTTGTCATTCCCGAACTCAGAGAGTGGGTCGGAGACGAGGGCATATGGCAATTCACCGGAGGAACGGCAATTGTCATCCCCAGTGTCGTTAAGGATAAGCTCATGCCTGTTGCTCATGAATTTGCTGCGGATATCAAAACCATGTTCGGACGGGAGATCCCCGTGCGCATCGGCCAGCCGAATCCCGGAGATATCATTCTCTCCCTAGGGGAACTGCCGAACAAAAACGAAGAAGCGTATTCTCTTGATATCGATGAAACCGTCAACGTCATCGGCAATGATCCGAAGGGAGTATACTGGGCAACGCGCACCATGCTCCAGCTTCTTGAACAATCCCCCGAACTTCAATTGCCCAAGGGCAGAACTCTGGACTACCCGCAATACCCGATCCGGGGATTCATGTTGGACTGCGGGCGCAAATTCTTCACGATCAACTTCCTTCAAGACTACGTCAAGTTCATGGCTTACTACAAGATGAATACATTCCATATTCATCTGAATGACAATGGATTCAAGGGTTTTTTCGACGAAGACTGGGATAAGACCTATGCCGCTTTCCGGCTGGAATGCGATACCTATCCAGGCCTGACGGCCAAGGACGGTTCTTACACCAAGGCGGAATTCATCAATCTCCAGAAGCAAGCGGAAAGCAGAGGCGTCAACATCATTCCCGAAATCGACGTTCCCGCCCATTCTCTGGCCTTTTCGCACTACAAACCCGAAATAGGCAGCAAGGAATATGGCATGGATCACCTGGATCTTTTCAACCCGGAGACTTACACGTTTATGGACGGATTATTCAAAGAGTATCTCTCCGGCCCCAACCCCGTCTTCCGCGGCAAACAGGTTCATATCGGCACGGATGAATACTCCAACGCCAAAAAGGAAGTCGTTGAAAAGTTCCGTTCTTTCACCGACCACTACATTCGCCTCGTGGAAAGCTACGGCAAACAGGCGGCAATCTGGGGTGCTCTGACCCATGCCAAAGGAGATACTCCGGTCAAAGCGGACAATGTTCTCATGTACGCATGGCACAACAACTATGCCCAGCCTAAAGACATGGTAAAACAGGGATACGACCTTGTCAGCATCCCGGATGGCCTGCTCTACATTGTCCCGGAAGCAGGATACTATTACAATTATCTCAATACGAAGCATCTGTATAATTCCTGGGAACCCAATCAAATCGGAAACGCGAAATTCGAAGAAGGCGATCCGAAAATCAAAGGCGGCATGTTCGCCGTGTGGAACGACCACGTCGGCAACGGCATTTCCGAAAAGGATGTCCACCACCGCGTCTTCCCCGCCATGCAAACGCTTGCCGTCAAGATGTGGACGGGAGGAAGAGGACTGCGACCCTTTGAACAATTCGAATCACTCCGCCAAAATCTCAGCGAAGCCCCCGGTGTCAATATCATGGGCCGAGTCAGAAACGGCAAGGGTATCATCCTGCAAAAAGAAACCCTCGCTTCCGGGGAAAGCACCGGGATGAAGGAAATCGGTTATGGATATCGCGTAGACTTCACATTGAAAGCGGCAGACAATCCCAAGGGAACCATCCTCTTCCAGTCCCCGAATGCCATGGTTTACCTCAGTGACCCGAAGGAAGGAAAACTCGGTTTCGAGCGCGACGGTTATCTGTACACCTTTGACTATACGGTACCTCTGGACAAGGAGGTCCAACTGGGTATCGAAGGAGATAGCCGGAGCACCAAATTGTATGTAAACGGACAATTGAAGGAATCTCTCGACATCATCCGTGTTCCACGCGGAGGCAAAGACAAGGCGATCGCCTGTGTTCGCACCCTCGTCTTCCCGCTTGAGAAAACAGGAAACTTCAAGGGCGAGATCAAAAATCTTACAGTTACCGTTCCGTGAATCATTCAGGATTTCCGCTTGTCCCGGGAGCCGTCGATTAGTCCAGCTACGCCGGTTTCCGGGAAAACTTTCCTAGAAGAGGAGGAACAGAGGGAACCTTACTTCCAAAATGAGGAAGGAGATAAATCCGAGGGGATTTCCGTCCCTTCGTGCAAAAAAGCGGCCAGTGCCGCAGCTGTCCACGGCGCAGTCGTCACACCCTTGCTGCCCAGCCCCGAGAACACGTATTGCCCGGCCAATCCCGGGATAGGGCCGGCAACCGGCTGGCTGCGGCGGATAATCGGACGGACGGCGGCCCGAGCCCTCAAATAACCAAGATCGCTGCCTTTGTATCTGCGAACGATACTGAGCATTAGCTCTTGTATGGCTGGAGCCTCCGGAACGCCCGGATCATCCCAAGACCACGCATAGGTGGCACCGAAACGCCAGATACCGTCCCTGTGTACCAGCCAATGACCAAAATGCAGAATACCCGATTTCCACTCCAGTTCAGGCAGTGCCAAATCGAGAATCGTCCCCTTGGACGGTCTGCCCTTCAACGGAGCCATGGCTGGGTGAAGTCCGGCCTCCCAGCCCGTACACCAGACGACATGGGTATATCTGCCTCCATCCCACAGCCACGCATCGCCATCCGACACGACAGATTCTGGCGTTACCACACCTTCCTTCAATCTGCCTTCGGAAACCCACAAGGCACGAGCTGCATTCACAAATCCTTCCACATGGAGAACAGCAGCGCCGCGCGTATAAGCCGCGCTACCCTTGCCATTCCAACCTTCCGGCCACGGAAACAAGGGACCGGCATAAGCGGATGAAGCTTCGTCCATCTGGCGTTCTTTCCAGATTTCAAGCTGATCCTCCGTTTCCAATTCCCGGAAAATAGGGGTCTTCTGCCACCATGATCCGTGAAGTTCTCGTTCCGTTTCAGGATAAAATCCGGCAGCGGCAGACAAACACTCAGCCTGCCTCCAGCCCGGACGAAAAGCTCTACCCGTCATCGGATTGACAAGACCGGCAGCCACGCGGGAGGCCGTCTCGCCCAAGGGCTTGTCTACTACCATGAAGTTCACGCCTCGTCTCTGCAATTCCCATGCAAGACAGGTGCCGGCAATGCCTTGACCGATAATTAGAACATTCATGGAAGTAGACGGAATCATCATGAAAGGATCATGCAAGAGCCGCAACGACGGCATCGCCCATGCCGGACGTATTGACGCGGATTTCCCCCGGAGCTCCTGTCGCGAGATCGCCCGTACGATATCCGGAGGAAATCACCGAACGCACGGCTTTGTCGATGGCATCGGCTGCTTCGGTCTCACCCAAAGAATAACGCAGCAACATGGACAGGGAAAGAATCTGGGCGATCGGGTTGGCAATGCCCTGACCGGCAATGTCGGGAGCAGAACCTCCGGAAGGCTCGTAGAGGCCGAAGAACCGCCCTTCTTCTCCACGTCCCTGGCAAAGGCTGGCACTCGGCAACATACCGAGGGAACCGCAGATGATAGCCATTTCATCGGAGAGAATGTCTCCGAACATGTTTTCCGTAACCAACACATCGAACTGGGATGGGTTCTTCACCAGTTGCATGGCCGCATTGTCTACATACATGTGGTTAAGGACAATATCAGGGTAGTCTTTTGCCACTTCAAGAATTGCATCACGCCACAGCAGGGAGCTGGTCAACACATTCGCCTTGTCCACACTCGTCACTTTTTTCGAACGACCACGGGCAGCTTCAAAGGCGACTTTGGCAATACGAATCACTTCGCTTTTGCGGTACCGGAGCGTATCCACAGCCACTTCATCGTCGCCTTCCGCTTCACGAAAACGAGGAGTGCCGAAATAGAGGCCGCCAGTCAGTTCGCGGACGCAGAGTATATCGAATCCATGGGGAATAATCTCGTTCTTAATCGGAGAGGCATGCGTCAATTCCGGCAGGCATACACCGGGACGCAAGTTGGCGTACAAGCCGAAATGCTTGCGGAGAGGAAGCAAAGCGCCTCGTTCCGGTTGCTCGTTGGGGGGAAGATGTTCCCATTTAGGGCCACCGACGGAACCAAACAGGATGGCATCCGCTTGTTCACAGGCTGCCACCGTTTCATCCGGAAGGGCCTTACCGCAATTGTCGATGCCGTCACCTCCGACAAAATGTTCTTCATAACTCACGGAAAAACCGTAACGGGAACTCGCCGCCGCAAGGACTTTCAGAGCTTCAGCCATGACTTCCGGGCCAATGCCATCGCCAGCCAGCACGGCAATATGGTGCTTGTGATCGTTCATACGCCGACCAGATTGCTAGCAGCAGGACAGAAGGTCAAGTCCGTGAATCATAATCCTGGAAATAATGTCCACTTTGTCACAGACTGGAAAAAATGTTGCCATCTTAGCGCAAATGTCTATGCTGAACCATGTTCCGGCGGGAACGGAAGAGGTTTTACGGTTATCTTGCGAATGCTTACTCTTCGGCACATGTTCGATGTAGGATGACCGGCGCAGCTTCTGGGGCACGAGCCATTGTTCACGACCCCATGCAACGGAAACGAGCCTTTCGGCCCTTCACGTGTCCCGCCCGTTCTCAAACAAACCTATTCAATACTATGTCCGGACATAATAAATGGTCCAAGATCAAATATACGAAGGCTGCCGCCGACGCTAAAAAGGGGAAAATCTTCGCTCGCTACGCCCATGAAATTACGCTTGCCGTTAAACAGGGAGGCAGCGACCCGGATATGAACCCGCGTTTGCGGGCCGCAATCGACGGAGCCAAGTCGGTATCCACTCCCAAGGAAAACATCGAGCGCGCCATTAAAAAAGGTGCCGGAGATATGGGGGGAGCCGCAATCCAGGAAATCACCTACGAAGGCTATGGCCCGAACGGCACAGCTCTTCTCATTGAAATTGCCACGGACAACACCAACCGTTCCAATTCGGAAATCCGCACGATCTTCACCAAAAACGGCGGTTCCATCGCCACTCCCGGCTCGGTCGCCTACCAGTTCGACCGCAAGGGAGAAGTCCGTCTCCTCTCCGAAACTTTGGACGAAGATTCTTCAATGGAACTTGCCATGGACGCAGGTGCCGATGATGTGGAACCCGGCGAGAACGACAACGAATGGGTTTTCACCACTCCTCCCACGGAACTTGGCAATGTAGCCTCAGCCCTGCGCGCTGCCGGTCACATGTTGACATCCATGAAGCTCATCTACGTTCCTCAGAACGTCACAGTCATCACGGATCTGGAAGTCGCCAAAAAAGCAACCAGACTTTTCGAACTTCTGGACGATTATGACGATACGCTTAATGTCTTCTCCAATTTTGACATTGCTGAAGAACTCCTTGAGCAACTCGACGCTTAAAACGGGGACTTCCCCATTTCCCCCCACATTTTTTCATGTCTGATACTCTCCCTGAAGGGACGGCTGAAGGTTCCGAACCCATTCCCGCCCCTAAAAAGAGGGTTGTCCGCAAATCGGCAACTCCGGCATCCGTCCCGCGCAAAACAACCGGTCGTAAAAAAACGGCCGATACGGAAAAACAGGCCTCTGCAACAACAGTAAAGGCTACGGATTCCCTTGCCTTGGAAACAGCTTCAGCCGCCGAAGAGCCAACTGTTCCCCCCAAACCCAAGGCAGTCGACCGCCGCAAACGTACCGTTAAAGCCTCCAAGGAAGGAGATCAGGCTCAAACAACTGCGGATCTTCTCCCTGCCCCGGTTCATGAAATTCCGGCGGGAGAAGGAGAAGTCCCGGTCAAATCCGTCCGGAAACGCGTCGTCCGGAAAAAAACCGTAACGGTAGAAATCCCCGAACAACCGGATCAAACTGCCTCATCCGTGTCCGAAGATGCATCCCCGGAACCTAAACAGCCATCCAACGAACAAACGAAGGACGCAACCGTAGCCCGGGAACAAGAAGAATCGCAGGAAAACAGCCGCCAGGATCGAGATGGCTTTCCTAAACAGCAGGGGCAGGGCTTCAACCGCAATAACAAATTCCGGAACAACAATAACAACAAAAGAGGACGCCGCGACAACAACCGCAATTACCAGCAGGGTGATCGCCCCTCCGTCCGTGAAAATCTGCGTGACGCCCGTACCCGCAAGAACAACAACAACGACGACAACCGCGAACAGTTATCCCCCCGTCAGCCCATCGAATACGGCCCTCCGGAAGAAGTCGACGGTTTGCTGGAAATCACGCCCAAAGGATTTGGGTTCCTCCGTACTCAGGAAACGGGGTTCGAGCAGGCAAGGGATGCCGTGTATGTCTCCAACGAAATTATACGCACCCATGGCCTCCGCCATGCCGTCTGGCTTCACGGGATTGCCCGTCGCCATCCCAAAGGCATCCAACTCACGGAAATCACCTCTGTCAACGGTAAAAACTGGGAAGAAGCCCGCCTCCTGCCCCATTTTGACGAACTCAAAGCAGTCAATCCCAACAAACGCATCATCTTTGAAACGACGCCCGAGCGCTATACCACCCGGACACTCGACCTGATGGCCCCAGTCGGTCGCGGCCAGCGCGGACTGATCGTCGCCCCGCCCCGCACCGGGAAAACGACTTTCCTCCAACATATGGCGGAAGCTATCCGCGAGAATTACCGGGACTCGATGCATTTAATGATCCTTCTGGTTGACGAAAGACCGGAAGAAGTCACCGAATTCCAGCGCAACATCCAGGGAGCCGAAGTCTATGCATCCTCGAACGACGGCAAAGTCCGCGATCACTGTCGTCTGGCCGAACTTTGTATCGAACGAGCCAAACGCCTCGTCGAAGCCGGAGAACATGTCTTCCTCCTGATGGATTCCATCACCCGCTTGGCACGAGCCTACAATAATGCCGATAAAGGCAGTGGTCGGACGATGTCCGGCGGGATCGATGCCCGTGCCCTTGAAATGCCGCGCCGCCTTTTCGCTGCCGCTCGCAATACGCGGCAGGCAGGTTCTCTAACAATAATCGCCACTGCCCTGATCGAAACGAACAGTCGTATGGACGATCTGATCTTTCAGGAATTCAAAGGGACGGGCAACATGGAACTCGTTCTCAACCGCCGCATCGCGGAGCAGTACATCTATCCCGCTGTAGATATACTAAAGTCCGGCACGCGCCGGGAGGAACTCATCCTGCCGGAAAACTGGTTGTACAAAATCCATCTGATCCGTCGTGCCCTGGCTGGACACAAGCCGGTTGAAGCAATGGAGCGTTTCCTCTTTTTCCTGAGGAAGTACCCCAGCAACACACAGATGCTCATCGATCTCAAGCAAAGGGCTTAAAAAAACTTACTCAAGTTCTTTATCGCCATCTCGACCACCGTGTCGGGATGGCGATTTTCGTTAAAAAGAACCTCCGGTAAAGATCCAGCAAGATCACCCGGCGGACGACGCCAAAGTCTCTCTCACATAATACTCTTGCGAGTCAAACGAGTCAGGCTCAACACCCAGACCAACGCCAGAGAGATAGCAAAAGCCACACCGGCAATCAGCGGAATCTTCACATAGGCAGCCAGGGGAATCCCGATCAGCAGGTCATAGGAACACTGTACCAGCACGAAGTGGCACAAATAAATACCGAATGTCAGAGCCGCCACTTTAGTCAGGAACGGATTGGGAGATATCCTGATCTTTTGCACGACGATAAACATAGCGTAAGTCATCATGAAAACATTGATGCCTGAAAAGTACCAGCAGATCTCCAATTTCGCAGCATCTCCGGGGAAATTCTTCTGGATTTCCAAAAAACCGAAAAGCGTAATGGCATAGCCTGCCAGAAACAAAGATCCGGCTACGGACAAAGTCTTCGTCCAACTCCATTTCAAAGGATATTTGACCAAATAATGGGCAAGAACCATGTAGCCCATGAAACCGGAGAAGTAATAGAATGTACCGTATGGGTTCCAGTCACACACCCCCAAAATTCCCATGTTGCCGAAGTTTCCCTCATAGCCCAGGAACGGAGCCAGCATCTGAACATAGGGAAGGCACATGCTACACACCCAAAGCTTCAGGAACAATTGAATGTCCTTGCGGCTCGCTTGGTTCAACCAACCTCCGATAATCGGCATAAACAGGTAGATGCCCGCAAGCATGTAAAGGTACCACAGAGGCGTTGTATCATAATTGAAGTTAAAGATGAACGTGTACAACTTCGATAACGTCGCTTGCCAGGTGTAAGTGGACATGTCGATATTGGGATTGCTCGTCTGAATACCGGTGGAAAAATAGCCATAGTACATCAGCGGCAGAGCCAATGACCAGACCACCAGCGGAATCAGTATCCTCTTCAAGCGTTTGGAGTAGAACGTCGCCGTATCGCCAGTTATCGGGAACAGGAGAACCCCCGAGATCATCGCAAAAAGAGGAACGCACGGTCTAACCATGCTGCCCCAAAAGGCTCCACATTGAAAATCAAACATATCATTGGAGGCATTGCCGACAAAAGGATCACAGCAATGAGCCAGCACAACAAGGAAACAGGCAAAGATACGCAGAACATCAACCCATGCCACGTGAGAGCCATGGGATTGCGGGAGAGGGGTATTATTCATAAATGGTCAAAGGTATATAGAACCACAGGAGACTTCTTTCTCTATACGAAATCTCCTGTGCCAATCTATCAATATTCATCCACAGACGGGAACAAAACTTTATGGCACCGCCACTTTTTTCAGGATAGGATATCTGGACTTATTGGTAGGTGACAAGGCGTAAAGCCGCTCTCCCACACGTACCATGTAAACCAACTCGTCCCCATCACCTGCAAATGTATGGACATGTCCACTCGGAGACGATGAACGGTAGGAAAGGAACTTGCGGACTCTGATATTACCGGGATCCCATGTTTCCAGCTGCTTCTTGTTTTTCAAGGAATACATCCAGTGCTTGCCTCCTTCCTCCTGCCAGACACCGGCAAGATCGGCGCCAACGGAAGAATGTGCATCAGAAACAAGTCCTCCGGAGGAAAGAGTATTAATGTACCGTCTCAACTTCTCGGCCGTATCAATTTCTCCTGCCTCCAAAACATCCCGAAGAACCTTGCCCAAGTAGTTTACATATTTGACCGTGTCGGCATTGCATGCTCGGACATAGCGGGTTTTGTACATCGCTCGGGCTTTTTGGAACTGATCCGCCAATGTTGATCCCTGCGTGCTCTCGGCCATCTTGAAAAGCATGAGATCCACCGCCTTGTTCGACGCCGTATATTGGACAAGCGTTGTCGGATCGACAAAAGCCCAAACTCTCTCCCCGCCCTCCAGAACAAGAACCTCCGGATTGGACAAGTTCATATCCACCTTGCCAAGCGTCTTCGTCCAACGTTTCTTGGAATCATGAGCATACATATACAACTGAGGATGGATATAATGTGACCAGAGATTGGGAGAAACCCAGACCCCTTTCATAAAATAAGACATGGGAGAAACTCCGCCCTCCTCTCCCGCCGCTGGTTCGGGATTGTTCTTCAATGCCTCGCAATATGCCTGAATAGCCTTGGCAGTCTCAAAGTCGGACATCTCTATGCATTTCATCTGTAATCCCTTCATCTCAGTCACATGCGAAGCAATAAGCGGAGCACAGACAGTCCGTATCCGCTCCCGGTACTTGGCATCCATGCCACGGATGCGCTCGGGGAGCTCATCCGAAAAACAAATTCCTGAAAAAATGGCCGCAGCCAAAAGGAAAAATGAAACTATACGGAAATACATTCTACTCAGTATATAGGCTTTTCCTCCCCGAAGAACAATCACCTTTTCATCTATAGCGGAAAATCATTGCCTCCATACCCCGAATATGACAATTAATTACCAAACTACGGCAAACCAACCACACCCCTTCTCCCTCCTCCCTCAAAAAAACAGGGTAACCGACGCTCCATGCAATCGGCTACCCTGAAATTCAATAGTCAATCCTGCAAAAAAACGCAGACTTAACGATTAATACACATCGCGCTGATAACGCTTTTCCTTGCGCATGGCATCAACATAGGCAACAGCCTCCTCCGGAGACTTTCGGCCCCATACTTCCACCACCTTGACAAGGGCGGCGTCCACATCCTTCGCCATGCGGGAAGCATCGCCGCAAACGTAGAAACAGGCTCCGTCTTCCAGCCACTTCCAGAGGGTTTCCCCTTCGCGTTCCATCAAATGCTGGACATACACCTTCTCAGCCTGGTCGCGGGACCATGCCACCGAAAGCTTGAGCTTGCCGGCTTCCACCAGTACCGTCAATTCGTCTTCATAGCAGAAATCCGTCGCCTTATACGGGTTTCCGAAGAAAAACCAGTTGCCGCCCGTTGCTCCGGATACGACCCGTTCCTCCAAAAAGGCACGGAAAGGCGCAATACCCGTTCCAGGCCCCACCATAACAACCGGCTTGGAAAGATCCTCCGGCAGACGGAAATTCTTGTTGCTGTGCACAAACACGCGAGCCGTATCGCCCGGATGCACGCGATCCGCCATAAAAGTAGAACACACACCGCCACGCTTGCGACCATGCGTCGTATAGCGCACCGCGCCCACGCACAGATGCACCTGGCCGGGATGAGCATTCGGACTGGAAGCAATCGAATACAACCGGGGCATCAGCTTCTTCAGACAGGCAACCAGAGCTGATCCGTCTTCAAAAGAAACCGGGTAATCGGATGCCAGATCCAACACGTCACGACCCCAGCAATAGTCGGCAATTTTCTCCTTGTCAGCAGAGTCGACCAACGCCTGTAAATCGGCATTGCCGGCAACTGCGGCCCATTTGCCAAGCAAAGATTTGTTAAGATTCGTAATGTCGTAGCCGGAAACAAGAGCATCGCGGAGAGAAGCAGCCCCTCCGTCGGGCATCGACACCTCGCAGCCGGGGCAAAGACCAAGCCGGGCAATCAGGGCATCAACCAACTCGGGATCATTCGTGGGGATCACGCCCAAAGCGTCGCCCGTCACGTATTCCAGCCCGGAGCCGGTCAAGTCATATTCAATATGGATGGTTTCCTTAGGGCTGCCTTCACCCGTGATATGTTTGACAGCAAGGACGGGAGCCGGGAACGGATTCTTCTTTCCGTAAGGTTCGGTAGTCATATGTGGGAACAATAATAGATACTGTAAAGAGAGAGAAACAAAAAAAGGGATATATTACCAGCGAATCGCTGCAGCAGCCCAAGTCAACCCCGCGCCAAAGGTCACGATAATAATGTGATCCCCCTTCTTGAAACGTCCTTCGCGATGCGCCTCATCCAAGGCAATCGCACAGGCGGCGGCAGACGTATTGCCGTATTTCTGAAGGTTGACAAACACCCTCTCCTGAGGAATGCGGAGCCTTTGGGCAACGGCATCAATAATACGCAAATTGGCCTGATGGGGAATAATCAAAGCAATATCGTCCGGAGTCAACCCGGCTCGCTTAATCACCGTTTCCGCCGCAGCCTTCATATGCAATACAGCATGACGAAACGTCTCATTACCACGCATCGCCAGCGTCGCCAGGCGTTCATGAGCGTTTTCCGGCGTAATCGGACAAGCGGAACCACCACCAGGAATACGAAGCAAATCGTGCAAGGAACCGTCCGTGCCGATATCCGTCGCCAGAATAGCGCCGTCATCCGGCTGGTCGCCAAGGCGCAGAATCGCCGCCCCGGAACCATCGCCAAAAAGCACGCACGTCGAACGATCCTCCCAATTAACCACAGTAGAAAGCTTTTCCGCGGCAATAATCAACGCCGTCTTCGCCTGCCCCGTACCGATAAACTGCACAGCCGTTTTCATCGCATACATAAACCCGGAACAGGCTGCGGAAATATCAAAAGCAATCGCATTCTTCGCTCCCAGATTATTCTGGATGTAGCACGCCGTTGCAGGAGTAAACGTATCGGGCGTCACCGTCGCCACAATGATCAAATCCAGATCTTCGGCCGTAATCCCCGCATTCTCCAGGGCACGTTCGGCCGCTTTCGTCCCCATATGGGACGTAAACTCACCCGGGGCGGCAATGCGGCGTTCCTGAATCCCGGTCCGTTCAATAATCCATTCATTTGACGTCTCAACCATCTTCTCCAAGTCGGCATTCGTCAAACGGCGTTCGGGAACATAGGAACCCGTACCGATAATGGTCACAGGCAATCTTTTGAATGGGGTGTCTGATGTGGCTTCCATAGCAGTAAACCTTGCTGAGAACACGTTACAGATATGCAACGTGAGCGGATTCTATGCCATCCGCCCCGTCAAGGCGAGCAGAAAAGACACCATCGCCCGGGCAGACACACTTGAACGTTCTCATTTCAACCAAATTTTCCAAGTCCAACCGGATATCCGACCCGAAAAACCACAACCGGACAACACAGCAGAAGAATAAAACGAATACGTGCAACCACCCCCAGTTCCTCTCTGTCGACAACCTAAAGTAGCCACGCTTGCTGGCCGTCGCGAGGAAGAGCCGCCCCCACCTTCTCATAGGCCGAAGGCATCGCCACACGACCGCGCGGCGTCCGGGAAATATACCCCTGCATAATCAAAAACGGTTCATGGACATCCTCCAGCGTCGATGCATCCTCACCCACAGCAACCGCAAGCGACGACAAACCGACCGGTCCTCCATTAAACTTATAGATCATCGCCTCCAAAAGGCGCTTATCCATCTCATCCAGACCATCGGCATCAATCTCAATCATACCCAATGCCGCCACGGCCACCTCCGAAGTAATCACCCCATTCCCCCTCACCTGCGCAAAATCGCGAACCCAGCGCAACAAAGAATTAGCCACGCGGGGAGTTCCGCGCGACCTCAACGCTATCTGACGAACCCCCTCATACTCCACCGGCACATCCAACAACCCCGCCGAACGAGTAATAATCGTACACAACTCCTCCGCCGTATAATAATCCAGGCGGTTCACCAACCCGAACCGGGAACGGAGGGGACTCGTCAACATCCCTGCACGAGTCGTCGCCCCGACCAACGTAAACTTCGGCAAATTCAATTGGATCGATCGAGCACTCGGGCCCTGGTCAATAATAATATCCAACCGGAAATCCTCCATCGCCGGGTATAAATACTCCTCAATCGCCGGATGCAAACGGTGAATCTCATCAATAAACAGAAGATCTCCCTTCTCCAAATTCGTCAGAATTCCGGCCAGATCACCCGCCTTTTCAATCTGAGGGCCGGACGTCGTATGAATCCGGTGTCCCACAGCATTCGCAATAATATTCGCAAGCGTCGTCTTCCCCAATCCCGGCGGTCCGCTCAACAAAACATGATCCAACACATCGCCGCGTTGCCGCGCCGCCTCCACCATCAACATCAAGCGATCCTTGATCTTCTCCTGGCCGCAGAACTCACTGAACGCAGGAGGTCTCAGCGACAGATCAAACGAAGTCGTCGGAGCCTCGGCCATCCGGGTATAAAGAGATTCGCCCATAACCGTTACAACCCAACCCCAAACACCCCTCCTCCGTCAAGGACGGACTGCCTCCCACTGAAAAAAAATGCAGTAACTACAAATTTGTCTTGTCATCCGCCCCCATCCCACCTAGACTCCGCCCACTTCCTACAAACGGGCAGGTGTCAGAGTGGTCGAATGAGCACGCCTGGAAAGTGTGTGTACTGGCAACAGTACCGAGGGTTCGAATCCCTCCCTGTCCGCCATTTTATTCTTTTCATAACCTTGCAAAACCCTTGATTTTGCAAGGTTTTTTCATATCGTAATTGCACGACATTCGACCCAATTGCATGAAAAAGGGGTACATCTTGGGGTACACTTTTCCAATATGTACCCTAATGTACCCCATCTCAAATTCCAACTGATTTTTAAAACTATGGCTGGATTGAAAAAACGAAACAATACATGGTTTGCCTCCTACTACGTCAACGGTAAAAGAGTCATCAAAACGACCAAAATAGAGGTCTCCCCTTCGGCGGTTCTCCCCGGGAAGACAAAAGCCAAAATGGAGGCCGAGCTCAAGCTGAATGCACAAATTATCGCCAATGAATTGGAGAAGGCCGCCAAAGGAGAAAAGACAAACACCGAAATAGTCCATGCCGTAGCCGGATCTTCCAAGGCAAAGGCTCTGCTCAAAGGCAAAGCCCATATGCAGGGAGTGGAGGATTTTTTGAAAGACTGGCTGAAGTCCCGTACGGAAAAGGGAGCCGTTGATCGCGATGGGAAAGCAGTCCGGCAATTCTTGTGCTATCTGGATGACCGCAAAACCCTTCCCCTGGATACCGTTACTCCTCATCATGCAGAAGAATTCATGGCAAAAGAATTGGAGCGTGTAGCCAGCGGAACAGTGAAGAGGTATCTGGAATCCTTGACCTGTGCCTTCAATAGCGCCGTCAGCAAAAGGATCATTACGATCAATCCTTTCAAGGGCGTCATCCCTTCGAAAAACTCTCGGAATGACAGGCAGGAACGAGAGGCTTTTTCCGTAGAGGAAGTGCAACAAATGATTTCCGATTTTCCGGGTGAATGGCCCGATATGATACAGGCCTGCCTGTATACGGGAGGGCAACGTTTGGGTGATATCGCCAAGCTGAAATGGGAGCAAATCGATTGGGAAGGAGGGCGAATTTCCATGACCTCGGAAAAGACAAAGAGAAGAATGAACAAGCCTGTTATTGAGCAATTGAAAGAAATTCTAAAGAGACGGCACGAGAACAAAATTAATGATTACGTCTTCCCTCTGGCGGCCATGCGCCACTCACAAGCAGGCAACTCAAGCAAGCTCTCATGGGACTTCACTGAGTTGTTACGCAAACATGGATTGATCGTCCGGCACGATCAGAAAGGCCGGGGAAACAGAAGAACCCTTGCGGAAAAAAGTTTTCATAGTTTAAGAGCCACAGCCGTAACCATGCTGCGCTCCATGGGGGTGACTCCGGATATGGCCCGGTATATTGTCGGCCATGATTCGGAGGACATCGAACGAGGCTATTACCGTCCGCAGGAAGAAGCGGTAGCTGAATCCATAGCTCAACTGGGACAAGCCATATCTCCGCAATCCCCCTCCAAACCTGCATAATCGTTCCTCATTCAATTGTATAACATAATCCCCCTGAGTATCCGTGAGAACTCAGGGGGATTTTCATTTATCATGCAGGCTTCGTCAGACTATTCGACATTTTGCATAATATGCTTTCAGTCAAATTGTTTTATGTCTCTTTTATGTCTCCATTCTGTGATTCTGTCGACAAATCGAATTCTATCAAGGGCTTCACGGCTTCAATAGGGATGACAATTCCTTTGTGTTTGGAGTTTCTTACCCGTTTTTCCGGCAACCAGCTTGCTTTGGGGTGATTCCTTAGTACGTCTCCCCAACAGTTGCCCCAGTCCGTATCCCTGAGGATATTGGATAGTTGCCTGTTGTGGGCAGAAATAAACAACATTTGTGAAGAGCTATTTCCTCCCTGAGGACGATATACGCTGATGCCAATCCCATCCAAGAGTTTCTTTGCCTCCTGTCTTTTGACAGCGAAATCATCATGAAGATGTATTTGAAGAGTTTGCCCTACTGTATCCGAATTGCCGATGACCCGACTTTCCAGAATCTCACGCAGACAGCGTTCCGCATCAGTCTCCTGATTGTCTTCCAAAAAATCAGTATCTATTCCTGCCACATATTCGTCAATCTCCTGCTCGTGGATAGGCCCCGTATGGGTCAGAGCATAGGCGCCCGCCAGGATATTGCTCAGCAATTCGGCGCGTCTTCCAGCAAGTGCCGGATGAGCAGACAGCTTTTGTCGAATGAATCCCGCATTGGTCTCCATCACAGACGTCAGCAACATCATCCGGGCAAGTAATTTGCCGGGAGAGATGCCAGAAAGCCGCCTGGCTGCTTCATCTCTCGCCTTGAAGCTCGTGAGCCCTTGATTGGGCTTGATATGCAAATTAATGAACCTTGATTGATCTGCTGCACGTTGTAATGAATTACCAATACTCAGCAGTAAAAAAGACGAACGAGCTCGAAATTCGATAGGAACAGACTCCTTGGTGCCTATAATGGATGTTTCTCCATCAGTCGCCCGCCGGACCAGAGACATAATTTTTTCAACTTTCTGCCTGGAATACTTATCCTGGTTGGCCGCCTCCATTTCATCCAACAGAACAAGACGGGCGCCAGCCCCGATTTTTTGTCTGATACCGGCTTCCGAAGTTCCACCGGTGAAGGAAAGGGCGTAATTCCCAAAGAGATCCTTCAACCTTGAAACCAGAAACGTTTTTCCCGTGCCGGCAGGAGCATTAATCCAAACATGAGCCCGGGTATCGATGAATCCTGCTGCAATGCCTTGCGCTAGAAAGCCGGCTAAAAGCAAGCCTCCCATTTTTTCGTTCCAGTCGAAGGAATTCAGGTAATCAAGAATGCCCTGTCCTTCTTCATCGCTCATCGGGGTAGGTTTCGGATGGGGCAGGCTTTCGGAACGGTGGTAGATTGTTCCTTCCTCCCTAATATTACCTGTCTCCACAATCTTTCCGTTTTCGACAGTGAAGCACCGATCTCCCGCATTGTAGATAATAGCACCCTTCTCTTTCCAGAATCCAACACCGCGAATTCTATCGGGAGAGTACTGCTTGCGCCCTTGTTGCCCGAAACAATAGCCAGCGGCATCGGTAACGTTCCATCTCTCCCCAAGTTTCTCAGTCCACCAGACTTCGGCAGCTAGGGCAAGCAGGTTCAACTTACTGTGTTCACCCGGTTTCAGCTCAATTCGACTGTCACTCATTCGAGAATAGTACACATACTTGTCCCCGCTTTTTCCCAGGCAGATGAAAGGTATTTCATCCTCCTTACCCTTAAAAGTCTGTTGATCCTGATGCTGCTCAAGCTTTTCCAATAAAGGGCTAATAGCTTCCTGGAATTCATTCTTCCGATCATCCTCATGCATGGCAAACCTCCTTTTCTGCAAGAGTTGAAGAAGAGCTAAGAGCAGAGAGAATGGATTGATACAAAGCCCGGCTTCCCTCGGAAACCAATAAAGAACGTGCATCTTTGTAAGGACTCGGAGGAACCCAGTCCACAACAATGCAACCGATATCCTCAAGAGTTTTCCGAATCTCTTCTGCGGCTTTCCGTCCGGCAGGATCAGAATCAAATCCGAGGATGACAATCTTTCCCTTGAAGAATTCAGCCCACTCTCGTTTAAAACTCTGAGCTCCGGGAATAGCTACGGCAAAGGGAACCAATTCTACACTTTCCATATTCGTAGCATTGCCAAATACGGAAGAACTTTCAGGGATAAGACAGCCAAATGCCTGATTGACGGCCAGGGAATCGGATTCTCCTTCACAGATAAAAACGATCTTTCGCTGCTCTGCGAATTCCATCCCCCAAGGCTGATAAGCTTTTCCAGCTACCCACATGAAACGAGAGCTTTTCGCGTTCATTGTGCCGCAAGATGCCCATTTGCCTCCTTTCAAATAAAGCTTGGGGTTGGGATGGTTCTTTCTGAGGCGCAGTTTGGCCCCCGTATACATGACGTCCCCGTCACAGTTTCTGGCGGTATAAAGATACAGCACGCGCCCGTCTTCAGTTGCTCCAAGAAGACCTCGCAGACCGGGATGGAAAATGGTAATGGCAGAGAGCATCAATTCCTCATTCAACTCCAATTCGGAACTTAAAAGGGAACGCAGGGGGCTATCCTCTTCCAGTCGTCTGCGGCAAGTTTCCAATTCCATCACATCAGCAGCTTCCAAAAACACAGGGGATTCTGGACTGTGCGTCAACCCTTTTTGAGGAGTAGGCATGGATCCAGCTCTTTTACGGCTTGAGGTGGAATAGTCTCTTGGGCTCATCTTGTCATCCAGGGAGATATTCAATACATGCGCCACATGCTTCAGGACATCTGGGAATTGCGCTTTGACATCAAGCTGCTGAAGCTCTGCTGCCAGAGTAAAAATATCCCCGCCTTTGTCACATGCCCAGCAACGCCACAATCCTATTCCGTCACGTTCATTGACATGCAGTTTGGGACGCTGATGTTCTCCAAATGGGCAACGGAAGAGCTTCTCCCTTCCGATGTTCTTGTAGGCTCCCAACATGCGCTCACAGTACTCCAGAAGGAATTTTGGTTGTTTTAATTCTTCGGTATTCATGGTTTACTGTCTGTTAAGGTTCCCCGAAATCGACACCATATAGGAATCAAGTTCCGCTACATGGTACTTTTGGACTCCGTTATTCGGACGTATCATCCGAACCTTGCCTGCACTTACGGCTTTCGCCAGTATCCTGCAAATCGTAGACTTGCTCGTATCGTAACGTTTGGCGAGAGTTGCCTGACTGGCCCAGACTACAGAACCGGAATCAGTCGGTAGTTTGGCAAGAGCGTCAAGACGTTCACAGATAACCTTGAGTGTTGCATGAACTTCCTCAGCTGGAATTAATTGAGTCGATAAAATATTCATGATCGTGTATTAGTGTTTTTGCCTGTCGATATTTTTACTATTTGTAATTGATTCGGTCATTTTGATAACAAAATCGAATCGATTACACATGAAAAAGGATCTTATGGTTTATCGCATTTTCATGATGCTGAGATGCCTATATACAATCAATTTCTCGGTCGATACCTCTTGTTGAGAAGGTCGTGTTTAAACTGATGTACAGTAATCTCATAAACATTCCTGAAGAGCGTAACGCGTGCCCTCATTCCTGAACTATTAGCTCGACTTATCTGATCTCTACCTCGTAGAAGGCCAGCTTAAGCCTGGGATAGGAATATGATTCTCCTTTTATCTAGCAACCTATGCATTATCTCATCCGAATGTCTGAGCTGACAGTAACGGACCTGCATCTTTAGTCAAGATTTTTGTTGCAAAATGTTGCAACTCGATAGTAAAATCTACATTCCGCAACATTTTTCTTGACGGGTGCGGAGAAATGTTTTAATTCATGCAAGACATATGACAAGGTACTCAAAAAGAAATGGTTCTGAAGAAAGTATCCGAGAAGCGGTATTGGATTGGCTGGCGAAGCAGAAAAAAAATAAAAGATGGCTGGCTGCTAAATTGGGAGTGGAAGAAAGAACGGTCGATAGTTGGTTTAGCTGGAGAAGCATTCCCAGATCCAAGAAAAGGGAGCTCAGTCAGCTAATCATGGAAGACTTTTCCTGGAAAGCAGACTACTCTCCTCTCTCTCACTCTCAAGAATGTCGTAAGCTTATAGACCAATTTAACGCTTGGTATTTTTCTCATATGGACTCGTCTCAAAGAGATGTCATAAAGGATCTTCCAGATGGAAGCATATCGACAGCTTTTCCTAATTTATCTGAAAACCTGGATGCCTTTTTTGCATATGCTCAATTTGTTTATAGTGGCAGTAAATGTGAGGAATCACCATTGCAGAATGCCATCAGTTACCTTGAAGAAAATTTGGAGAGAAGCTGCCAGGATTATAAAAAAAACAGTTGGCTTGCCGAAAGAGAAAGAGACTATAAGGAGCATCTGTTGGCTCTTTTGAGAGATCGGGGATTAACAGAACAGGTTATGCACCTTCAAAAAGATGCTCAAAGCTACTTTGAACAATATAGACAGAATCTTTCCAGTTTAGATCAGGAACTGAAGCAAAAAAGTAATGTTCTATATTGCCTTATAAATGAGCGTCAACAGGAAGTTCAGAATGATCAAAATCTTAAGCAGGCACTGTTCAAAAAGCTTGATGAAACATATGCACCTCTTCTGGAAAAGTATGGGGAGAAAGGAACTCTGGCGAAGAATAAAAAGCTCCGGAAGAAGATGTTGGAGAGTAGCGAGCTCTCATTCGGTCTGCTGTATAGCAGTGTAAACAAGGGGATAATCTCCATTACGTATTCCGATAAAGAGCTCTCTGAATGGGAGGAAAAAGCAAAAAAAGCCGGACTGTCCCTTGATGAATGGATCAGGAAGACGCTCTCTAAGGCAGAAGAATAGAATCGAAACAGAGAACCTATGTAGCACTATGGGAAATGCATCCTGACGCGTAAAGACGGGGGGGAGATAGCTGTGAGTCGAGCCATGAGAAAGCAATCGGATATGTAAACATAACGAATTCCACGATTTTTAGTTACGAGCAACGCTATGGTGTTGAGCAGACGCCTGGATCACAGCTTCGAGCCGCATCCTGGCGCCGGAGGTCAAACGTCGGATTCCAAAGATTCTTGCGAGCTCAAGCGGAAGATCTAGAGCTGGAGTAGAGGGTAGTGCGGCTTTAAGTTCTTCGAATGCAATTTCCTCAATCTTTCTGGAGCTTTCCTCTGATATTGGAATTCTGAATTTGGTCCAACAATCAGGCAAACCGTCATCGAGCCAGACGAAGGCGCCGCTGATATGATCCGGCTTGATGTGATAATACCGCTTTGCGATTCCAAGAACACGCTTGCGAATCGCACTTCCACTTCGCTGGAATCCATGTGCTCGTGCAATCCGGTGAACCAGTAAACTGTCAAGAATAGGACCTTCTTTCTCGACGATGTGCCCGATCAATTCCATGAGTGTGGTCTCGTAGTCCGAATCATAAAATCTCAAAGGTGAAATCTTGGGTAAGAATGATGTGAGATCTGTCACTTCATAGAAAGAAGATTCCGGCGTTCCAGATGGTGTGACGTTTGGTCTATGGTCGGGTGTTTCAGAGCCGATGGTATCTTCACGAATCGTTAGAGCAGGTGATGAATTTCCGGCAACCAATCTCGGTTTCTCTTCGTCGGCAAACTCAAGTGCCCGGGTATTCTCTGCAGCGGAGATGGCGGCGAGCAGCTTTTCCATTTCCGAATTTGCGTTGTGCCACCAGTCGGTAGACCAAATCCGGTAGAGTGTCCAACCGAGATCCTCCAGAACTGCCTGTCGCAGTTTATCTCGATCCCGTGCCGTTGCAGCGCGGTGATAGGTTGCGCCATCACACTCCACGCCCAGCAGATATCTGCCCGGTGATTTTGAATCCACAATGGCAAGGTCGATCCGATAGCCGGAACATCCGACTTGGTGATGGACCTCGTAACCCGCAGACCGAATCCGCTCCGCCACCATGCGCTCAAATTCCGAATCGGCCTCGGCGTGGGTGGGGCTGCTGGTTGCGGCAATCAGGGCACGAGGTCCGCGTTCGGCATACTCAAGGAAGTACTTCAAATCTTTAACCCCTTGAGCACGCGTCCGAGTGAGGTCGATTTGATCTCCGCGCAAACCGCTAAAAACAAATAGCTCATACTTGGATCGTGTTGCCGCCACATTGAGGCGACGCTCGCCGCCATCACGGTTTAGCGGACCGAAATTCATTGAGAGCTTACCGGCTTCGTCCAAACCATAGCAGATTGAGAAAAAGATCACATCGCGTTCGTCGCCTTGAACGTTTTCCAGATTTTTCACAAACACCGGCTCCCCTTCCACTGGCGGTTCATCGCCAAAATGAGGCTCGATCTCAGGATACTTGCGACGCTCTTCATCCAGAAGGTTTTGGATCAACACCTGCTGGGGTTGACTGAAGGTGACAACTCCATATGACCGAAGCGGTAGGGAAGGATTCCGGAGGCGTGAAACCAATTCCTGCACCAATGCCTCCGCCTCCTGCCGATTCGTGCGGGATTTACCCTTATCGTATCGAGCATTCGGAAGGTATCGGAAACATACGCCCCCGTGCTCAATCTCAGGAGACGGGAACGTCAGGAGAGCATTTTCATAATATTGCCGATTACTGAAGGTAATGAGTCCCTCATGTCGGCTGCGGTAGTGCCATTGCAAACGCTTGCGGCGCAGACCGTGGGTCATCAATTCATCGAGGATACTTTCAAGATCCTTGTGCTCCTCGGGAATCAAATCATCATCATCATCCGTATTGGTAGAAAAGAAGTTCGTCGGCGGAAGTTGCTTGGGATCGCCGACGACAATTAGCTGGTTACCTCGGGCAATGGCGCCGACAGCATCCCAGACCGGAATCTGCGATGCCTCGTCGAAAATAACGACATCGAATGTCTCGTGGGATGGTTCGAGGTATTGGGCCACAGAAAGGGGACTCATCAGTACGCAGGGTTTCAAACGGGGCAACAAGGTAGGAATGCGCTCAAGCAACTGCCGCACAGGGATATGGCGCATGCGTTTACCAATTTCTTTTCTCAACAAACCAATTTCTGCCTTGGGAATGTCGTCCATTCCATCACCCCTTGGAATGCCAGCGGCAAGCCGAGCCCGGATCAAATCCTTGGATAGCTTGGCGAGATGTTCGTCCAATTCCCGGAAACGTTTGATTCGTTCGTTGTGTTCATTACCAAAAAATTCCCGGAGTGCTGATTCCTTCTCGATGATTGCGAAAAGTAGTTCGCGTCGGAAGCTTCGTTCGAACAATTCAGTAACCTCGACGATTGTTTCTTCTGCAGACTCCAACTTTTCAACTACGGGCGTCAATCCAAGGCGAATCGCTTCTTGACGGACTTTTTGCCACGAACACCATTCCCGTATTTTCGGCCATCCGCTGGCAACGCGTTCAGTTAGGGCAAATGTAGCTGCCAGGTAATCGGAAGCCTGATCGAGTTCTTCCCGCCTAAGATGCAGTTCTTGACCGTATCGGTTCAAGTTCTCATTGAAGGCTGACCATTGCTCCCGGAAGCGCGCCATGCGCACGCCTATGGCCGTGTCTGCCGCATAGAATGTCGGGCCTTCCGAGAAGAGGCGAGCAAGAAGCTGCCGAAAGGAATCGAGCCAGTCGAAATCCCCACCTGCAAATGCGGCCATTCGGGCATGAAGGGTTTTACCCCAAACTTGTGCCTTGGTAACCGCCTGTGCGTCTGGTTCCCCCTTCTTCCAAAGCACACCGAGACACTCCTGAGCGGTGGATGCTGCCTGAGAAAACGCTAAATTAATTTCGCGAAGTCGGGGCGCAGCTTGTAGGAATGTTTGCAACATCGTGGATACTGCCGGCAAATAATCAGGTGCCTCCTCAAGCGGGACTCGATTCCATGCGCCCGCTGTCGCAAATGATTCGAATGTAATATCAAATGCTTTGAATGACTCCTGCATGGCAGTCAACAGGTTGCCGGTCGGCATTCCTGCGGCAAATGCCAAGGGGCCGGATTGGAAATGTTCAACCAGTAGGTTTTGTATTGAAGAGCTCCAGGCGGCGTCGGCCCCGGTCAATTTGCTCATACGCTGATGCAAGGTTTCTCCCCATGACCGTATTCGCTCCATTTGCCCGATATCTGGCTCGCCTCCTCTCCAGCTTTTTCCTAACATTGCTTCAGCAATTGTGTAGATGGAGGCAAGTTCCTCATTGATATCGTGCAGGCGAATCGCAGAAAGAATCACATTGCCCATTTCCGATTTATCGAGTTCGATCTTGCCGGACAAGGCTTTTCTGAGATTGCTGCGGACTGAAGCGGTATTCAGCACTTTCGGGAGGAACCATGTTGACTGTGCCTTTTGCCATTTCTGTTGGAGCCGGTTTAGATCAAGAGCCAGGAGCTTTGTTTCCTCGTAACCGTCAAGTTTAGCCCGAATATCAGATCGTTCGCGCACCAGGGAAATCCAGTGGTCGAGCGAGGGCGACCAAGTCTCCCAGGAAATCTTTGCAAAGTCAGTGCCGACTTCATATGTATCCAGCAGGCTTTCGGCCAATGCGACCAGATTAATTAGTTGCTCACGCGTGATTTGCATCGCTGGAGCTTGAAGCCATCTAAGCATGTTGTCTGTCGCATTTGCCGCCGATTTCAGCAGGACTTCAAGTTTTCGTCCCTTTTGGAAAATCTCTTCTGCCACCTCCTGAGCGCCTTCTTCGCACTCAACTGTTACAGTTCCGGCAGGACGAGCAATATGCAGAGGAGCCAAAGCTGCACGGAGTTCGCTCCGTTCCTTCACCAATGAGATCCAGGAGTCCAGGTCTGCTGAGAGCTGAGGCCATGGGCTTGTTGCGAATGCTGGCCCTACGGGTTCGGGCGAGAGCAACGATTCCAACAGTGAGTCGAGGCGGAGCAGATCGTCGTGCGACAGACTTTGGTCGAACAGCATCCATTTCAGCAAGTCTCGGGATGCATTGGAAAACTCCTGGCATCTTCCGGCGAGCTCTGTGTTTAGCTCCAATGTCCTTTCTGCCCATCCAGGCGACCACTCTTCGCATGCGAGTGGCGCAAGAGTATGATTCGCCAGTGGCATCAGAGGGCGCGTGCGCTCCTGCATGAGCCTCGTTACTTGTCGGGCTCGATCAAGTGTTTCGACCGTAGTTTCAAGAATGGCTGGCCCCCCATCCATTTTCACAACTGGCTCGTTCTTGCGTACCAGCAGATAATCGAGACATTGGTGAGCGCTGAGACCGCATCGCATGTGTTTGTGGAGGGCGCGGATATAGGAATTCAGCGCGGTTCGCAGCCGTTCGAGTTCCGAGGCTTGACGCTCCCAGTCCTTGATCTCAAAGTCTTCTGTGAATTCCAAGCTACGGTTGAATTGGGCAAGCACATCGGCCTTTCCGGTCTTGTTAGAATGTAACTCAAGACAGAACGGTCCAAGTCCGTCTTCGCACAGGCGTCGATACACCACATTGAGCGCGGCCCGCTTCTCCGCGACGAAAAGTACGCGTTTTCCGACCGCGAGGCAATGAGCAATGATGTTGGTTATGGTCTGTGACTTGCCGGTTCCGGGTGGGCCTTCGAGCACGAAATCGTGTCCAGCTGCCGCAGCTATTACCGCAGCGAGTTGGGAAGAGTCCGCGCTGCGGGGGCAGAATACGTCATGCGGATGGAAGAGGTCGTCCAACTCGTGGGCGCGAATGTCTGCCGAGGGGTTCGGAATCGGCGTGCCAGCCTGGTGGATGAGGTGGTTGACCACCCTGTTTTTGGCGAGGTCTTCCAAGCGGTCGGATAGATCCTTCCAGAGCAGGAATTTGGTGAAAGAGAACTGGCTCAGCCAGACTTCCGACTTTACTTCCCAGCCAGCAAGATCGCGCACGACATCACGGAAACGTCGAAGAACGTGAGCTACATTCACTCCATACTCATCCTCTGGTAGCGGATCAAGTCCGTCGACTTCCATTCGAAAGGTCTGCCGCAACATTTCCACAAGAGTGACATTGATCCGTGTTTCCTCGTCAATTCGGTGGAGGGTGAAGCCTCCGAGGAGAGATTTGCGTTTCAGTTCCACCGGCACCAACAGTAAAGGCGCGCGATGGACGCGGTCGCTGTGTTGTGTCTCACGCCACTCCAAGATACCGACTGCGGCGAAAAGGGTATTCGCCCCTTTCTCGTCCAGCGCATTCCGAGCCGAACGGAAGAGTTCCGTTAGACGCTGGGCGTGTTCGCTTTCATCCATATTCGTGTGTAGACACCCCTTGCAAAGCTCATCCTGCAAATAATCCTTCAAGGCATCGGCGCGTTGCTCCTTGTTAAAAGTTAAAGCATTACGCGGATCCTCTTCGCTCATCACCTTCGGCTTCGGGCGAAGGGACAACTCGCGCTCCGCAGCGAGTTCATCCTCCACATGTTCGGGTTCGGAAAGAATTCGGATGGTCGTTTTTGTTTCGCGGAAATTCAGAAAGCGGTTGCGTAAGCTGAGGTCAAGTAGGCGGCTTCTCCAAAGGTCAATTCTATTGGCGGCCTTTGCAGGGCCACCGTCGGTTATGGAGAGCTCGTCAGCAAATTCACGTGAACCAAGGCCGCTTGAATCGGCGCTCATAGGTGAGGCGCCTGGTGAGCTCGGAACGATGGGTACTTGGCCAGGTACCGGAAGCGGCAAAATCCTTGCAGACCTCGATGCATGAATATCAAGGGCAAGCCGGAATGGCTTCTCAGTGATGAGATACGGCTTTT